>Ga0193717_1000004_pt1 | contig 475190 bp, 430 predicted proteins | sample U2c2metaG_FD_145900 | JGI IMG/M metagenome (GOLD analysis project Ga0193717, IMG submission 145900) | Soil microbial communities from a riparian zone of the East river system, Colorado, United States - U2c2 | ecosystem: Environmental > Terrestrial > Soil > Riparian zone | place: USA: East...
TGGAAACCCAAAAAGTATAAAATAAAAGAAATACAACTTGTATAACTCCGACAGGAATAACAAATTTGCGTGTATAGTCAATTCAAAATTAAATCAGTAACCTGTATAGCTATAATAGGGTAAGACAAGGGTAAGACAGCGAGCGCCTTTCTGCGCTATTCCTGCGCTTATCCTCCATACCTTCTGCGGTTAAAAGGTACTTTAACCGCAGCACTACCGCAGCAGGTATGCAGAAATTATGCAGTAGCCCACAGCAATTAGCGGCCCTTCTCTTCCGGGATCCTGAGATAACGGCTTTAGCCCTCTTGAAGACAACTAAAACGATAGACACTACTGAAAAAACTCAGGATGACGTGGGGGGCTACAGGAATTCGGAATGACAAGGACTTATACTATGGATGAGCGAGTTTATGCTGCAGCGACATATTTAAAGAATTGATTGTGCGGTGAAAAGGTTATGCGTCCAGGCAAAATCATTGTCCTGTTGAGGACATAGGAACTTTTGGCCTCCTTCAGGTCAAAAGATTCCAGTCCGAACACAGGATAATGATTTTGCCCACTAAAAACCTCGAACCTAACAATTGAATTTTTAAACGAAGCAAAGCATATTAGGAGCGGATTGCTTCGACAGGATCCAGCCTCGACGCCGAATAAGCCGGCCAAAAACCCGAAATCACTCCTATCAACACAGAAACCCCAATACCGAGTGCAATGTTCTCAAAATAAAGGATCATATCAAAACCTGCCGCGGCTGAGCCCAGCGTAGCCAGGTAAACAAGCAACAACCCAAGCAATCCGCCAAGCAAACAAAGCGCAACGGCCTCAAAAAGAAACTGCAGCATAATAAAATAATTCTTGGCACCCAATGACTTCTGGATCCCGATGATATTCGTCCGTTCCTTTACCGACACAAACATGATATTGGCAATACCAAAACCTCCGACCAGAATAGAAAAGCCCCCTATAATCCAGCCCGCAAGATTTACTACACTAAACATCTTGTCCAGATCATCAGAAGCAATGGTACTTTTATTTAAGGCAAAGTCATCTTCCGCACCCGGACGAATCTTCCTGATTGCCCTCATGACCCCTTTTACTTCACTCTCTACTTCTTCCAGTGAAACATTCTCGTAACCCCTCACGGTGATCTGCGGGTCGTATCTGCCGCTTTCTACATCAATGATGTTCCTGGCAAAATTAATCGGCATCACTATATTTTTGTCCTGAGACATTCCCAGCATGTCCTCCCCCTCTTTTTTAAATACACCCACAACATCCAGCTTCCTTCCCATTACCATAATAGTTTTACCGATGGCAGACTCGCCATTGAACAAGCCTTCCGCTACCGAAGCTCCGATCAGTACCACAGGCGCACCTGTACGGCCTTCATTATCAGTGAAATATCTTCCATCCTGAAAATCAAGCGTCCAGGTCTTGTTGAAATCCTGCGATGCCGCCCTGATGCCGACGCCCTCTACAGAGTTTACCCTATATTTAACCGTACGCTCATTGGCATAAATTTCATAGGCGACACCCTCGGCGTATTCAAGACGTTCCTTTAATAATTCATATTCTCTCAGGGATGTTTCGGGCCTGTTCACGTATTTCCACCAGGGATAATCACCAAAACCGCCCCATGGCCATTTTTGAACAAATATGGTTTTAGAACCCAGTTTATCAATGCTGGCCTGAAGCTTGGCCCTGAAAGTATCAGCAGCGGAAAACACAAATATGATGGCAAAGATCCCTATGGTAATGCCCAATAGGGAAAGCATAGTACGAAGCTTATTTTGGCGCAGTGCATCAGATGCAAACCGAAAACTTTCGCCTATTAGTTTGAGAATAATCATAATTAAGGTTTAGACCAAAAGTAGCCAAAAAGGTTACAGTCAGGGTTTATATATTATAAAAAATACACAAACCCCTGCCTGTAAATCTACAATACCTCCCCGGCTTCAATAACAATTTAAAAGAAAATATAATCTAGTAAAAATTAAAGATTATATTCGTAAATTTGCGCCCTTAAATATTACATCGAACAATATGAAGTTATCTCAGTTTAAGTTTAATTTACCCGATTCATTAATTGCCAATAATCCTTCAGAACAAAGGGATGAAGCTCGTTTAATGGTTTTACATAAAGATACGGGTAAGATTGAACACAAAATATTCAAAGATATTTTAGGGTATTTTGACGACAAGGATGTAATGATCTTGAACAATACCAAAGTTTTTCCTGCCCGTTTATACGGAAACAAGGAAAAAACAGGCGCCACAATTGAAGTGTTTTTATTGCGCGAGCTGAACAAGGAATTGCGTTTGTGGGATGTACTGGTAGATCCTGCCCGTAAGATCCGTGTTGGAAACAAACTGTATTTTGGCGATGACGACCTGTTGGTAGCAGAAGTTGTAGACAATACTACCTCACGCGGAAGGACCATCCGTTTCCTTTTTGACGGTACAGATGAAGAGTTTAGAAAGAATATCGAGATCCTTGGTGAAACACCACTGCCTAAATACATCAAACGTAAAGCTACTGCACAGGATAAAGAGCGTTATCAAACGATTTTTGCTAAGCATGAAGGTGCTGTGGCTGCTCCTACCGCAGGTTTACACTTTAGCAGGGAACTGATGAAGCGTCTTGAACTTAAGGGAGTGGATTTTGCGGAAGTAACCCTTCACGTTGGCCTGGGCACATTCAGGTCTGTTGAGGTTGAAGACCTGACCAAGCATAAAATGGATTCTGAGCAGTTCATCATTGAGCAAAAAGCAGCAGACATTGTAAACAATGCGATCGAAAAAAAGCACAGGATCTGTGCTGTCGGTACTACATCTATGCGTGCAATTGAATCTGCAGTGTCTTCAAACAGGACACTTAAAGCCGCCAATGACTGGACAAGTAAGTTCATCTTCCCGCCTTACGATTTCAGCATAGCCAATTCCATGATCACCAATTTCCATACACCTGAATCCACTTTACTGATGATGGTAAGTGCTTTTGGAGGTTATGATTATGTAATGAATGCATATGAGGTGGCTGTAAAAGAGAAATACCGTTTCTACAGCTATGGCGATGCCATGCTGATTATATGACGAACTATTACGCGATTTTGGTAGCAGGAGGTTCTGGCAGCAGGATGCAGAGCATGGTAGCCAAGCAATTTCTATTGTTAAATGGCAAACCTGTAATCATGCATACTATCGAAGCTTTCCACCGTTGTGGATTGAACCCGAAAATACTGGTGGTTTTAAACAAACACCAGCATTTCTACTGGGCTGAGTTATGCAACATCCACCATTTTAAAGTAAAACACACAGTTATTGAGGGCGGGGCACAGCGGTTTCACTCTGTGAAAAATGGGTTGGATGCCATTACCGAAGCCGGGATTGTGGCCATACATGATGCGGTCAGGCCATTGGTTTCACCCGAACTCATTAGCAGTTCTTATCATGAGGCGGAAAGAAAGGGGAACTGTGTGGCGGCGATAAAACCGACAGACTCGATCAGAAAATTAACAGCTGACCAGGGAAGTATCGCATTAAACCGAAATGACTTTGCCTTAGTGCAAACACCGCAAACCTTTGATGTGGAGACACTCAAAAAATGTTATGAAGTGCCCTATTCCATTGAATTCACTGATGATGCGACCGTAGCAGAACACTGCGGTATCAAAATAAGTCTGATAGAGGGACAAAGGGAGAACTTCAAGATTACTTACCCTGAAGACCTGGAATTAGCGTCAATCCTGTTAAAGAAAAGGGGGTTCTGATATCAGAACCCCTCAATAACATACTATTTTTAAAATATCAGGCCGCACTCCGTATTACCCTTAAGATAATGGCGATTACTGCGATAACCAGTAATATGTGAATAATACCGCCGGTATAGTAGTTTCCGAAGAAACTGACCGCCCAGATGATGACCAAAATTACTGCGATCAAATAAAGTAGATTTCCCATAACGTTTAATTTTTTTTAAAGGTTTTAGATAGATGAGGGCAATGTAACATACATTGCCATGACATTACATAATCAATCATCGTTCCAAAATAAAAAAGCCTCCCGGTAACCGGGAGGCTTCTATGCTGTTATGGGCAAATTTTAATATTCGTCTTCGTTAAAGAAAAAGTCATCTTTCGTAGGATAATCAGGCCAGATCTCTTCGATGGTCTCATAAGGTTCACCGTCGTCTTCAAGTGCCTGTAAATTCTCAATCACCTCTACCGGGGCCCCTGATCTTATCCCATAATCAATTAATTCATCTTTTGTTGCAGGCCATGGAGCGTCTTCCAAATGCGATGCGAGTTCTAATGTCCAATACATATTTCTTATACTATTAAGTTATTCAAAAATTGATTCGCAAAAGTATATTAAAAAACCTGAGCAAAACAAACTTTTTTTCCACTATTTTCCGTTCTCAACAATTACAAATTTACAGGCGTGGAATCCATATATTTTCTGCTGTTCCGGCATCTGAATTAAGTTTTCGTGCCAAAACAAATAAATAATCACTTAATCTGTTCAAATAAATGGTCATTTTTTCGTCAACAAAACTCTCTGCGGCCAGGTGAACTGCCAGGCGTTCGGCACGGCGGCAAACACACCGTGCCACATGGCAATAAGAAACTACAGTATTTCCACCGGGAAGTACAAAATGCTTCAGTTCAGGCAATATTGCGTTCATGTTGTCCATTTCAGTCTCCAGCAGCAAAATGTCGCTTTCATGGAGATCAGGGATCTTCATTTTAGATTTCTCCGGATCTGCGGCGAGTGAGGCACCGACTGTAAATAGCCTGTCCTGAATTTCCTTTAAGATTTTTTGATGGTGGGGATCAATGTCCTGGCACATGATCAGGCCGATATAGGAATTGAGCTCATCTACGGTTCCGTAGCATTCTATGCGTAAGTGATATTTCGCCACACGGGTCCCTCCGATCAATGAGGTAAGTCCCTTATCTCCGGTCTTGGTGTATATCTTCATGCAGAAATTTATACAATTTTCTCGAAATCGCTTCCTTTTTTCTCCAGATTGCTTAAGCGCGGAGATACGGTTTTAATATCTTCATTCGGGTAATCCTTTTCTATCAGGCCATCCCGCATACGTACGATGCGATGGGCATGCTGCGCAATGTCTTCCTCATGTGTAACCAGGATAATGGTATTGCCTTTGCTGTGGATCTCTTCCAGCAGCCCCATGATCTCAATTGAGGTCTTGGTATCGAGATTACCTGTTGGTTCATCGGCCAGTATAATAGATGGGTTGTTGATCAGTGCCCTGGCTACCGCTACGCGCTGGCGCTGTCCTCCTGAAAGTTCATTGGGTTTGTGTGTTACCCTGTTGCCCAGCCCGACATTCTCCAGGGCCTTATGGGCTCTGGCATCACGTTCTTTTTTATTCGCCCCCGCATAGATCAGCGGCAGGGCAACGTTGTCCAGAGAAGTAGAGCGCGGCAATAAATTGAAGGTCTGGAACACAAATCCGATCTCCTTATTGCGAACTTCAGCAAGTTCATTGTCTGACATCTGGCTTACATTGATGCCGTTCAGCACGTAATCGCCTTTACTGGGTGTGTCCAGACAGCCAAGTATATTCATCAGTGTAGATTTCCCCGACCCGGAAGGACCCATCAAAGCAACAAATTCGCCTTTATGAATATCCAGGGTTACTGATTTTAAAGCATGGATCACTTCTGAACCAATCACATATTTACGGCCGATATCTTTGATGTTGATTAACGCTTTCTCCATTGCTTTTTCTTTTTAGACAGTCACGGGCATCCCGATGTTACATCTGGTTATTTATTTTTCTATGATCTTTGGCACAAAAAAGAAGCTTTCATTGTGCTTTGCCGCATTTTTCAAGCCGTCTTCTACCATAATCTCATGCTTCACTTTGTCTTCCCGCCAAACATTTTCCTCGTGGTTCATGTACACCAATGGCTCTACGCCGGTCGTATCCAGCTCGTTCAGCTTCTCCATAAATGTAAGTATCTTATTCATGTCGGCGATCAATGTATCAACTTCTTTATCTTCTATCGCTATTCTTGCCAGATCAGCCACTTTATTAATGGTTTGCTTATCTATTATCATTTCTGAACCAGTTTACTGTTTATCAGGCCAAAAATACGGTCTTTTAACAAATCTGCATCATCTATGTTCAAATCTCTTGTAGAAATGGGTTTGTGCACGTAAATATTACAGAATCCCGGACTGGTGCCCTTCTTACTGCCATCGTCCCACATCTTTTTCCAGACATCGGTCAGACTGACCGGAATAATGGGTATGTTCTTCTCGATCGCCAGTCTGAAGGGACCGTTTTTAAAAGGCAGCAATTGCGGCGGATATTGATGCCCGTCTATCCTTCCCTCCGGAAAAATGATCAGGCTCATGCCGTCTTCAAGGTTGTCACCTACCTTTTCAAAGGCCCTGAAAGCTGAGATCTTACTGTCACGGTTTACCGGAACATCTATAGTTTTGAAAAACAACTTTAGTACGGGGTTATCCAGGAGTTCTTTTTTGCCCATAAAGTGAAACCGGCCTTTGGCCAGAATACACATGATCATGATGTCAAAATTGGAGAAATGATTGGAACAATAAATATAGGTCTGTCCTTTTACCAGAGGCTCTTCATACTCAAACAGATAGAAAATACCTGTAAATGTACTGACCAAAAAACTATTTAGTTTTCGCATCAGATTGAGCAATCCGTATCCTGCGGGTTTTCGTGACGCGAGGTAATAGAATGGGTAAAACAGCACCGAAAAGGCAAGAATAACAACCATAGAATAAGCGCGGTGAATGTGCCTTAAGAGTGTAATCATTGAATCAAACTTAGATAAAATTTTCTTATTTTCGGCCCATGAAAGAAACGGTAGTTAGCGGTATTCGTCCTACAGGACAATTACACCTGGGAAATTATTTTGGTGCAGTGACCAATTTCGTAAAGATGCAGTACGATTACAGCTGCTTTTTCTTTATTGCAGACCTTCACTCACTGACCACTCACCCTACTCCGCAAGATCTGCATGGCTATGTAAGGCATGTACTGGTCGAATACCTTGCCTGTGGCATCGACCCGGATGAGTCAACGATCTATATTCAATCTGACGTACCTGAAGTAGCTGAGCTTTACCTTTACCTGAATATGAATGCCTATATGGGCGAGCTGGAGCGCAGCACTTCGTTTAAAGACAAAGTCCGCTCGCAGCCGGACAACATCAACGCGGGATTGTTAACCTACCCTACATTGATGGCAGCCGACATCTTGATCCATAAAGCCGTTAAGGTACCTGTAGGAAAAGACCAGGAGCAGCACCTTGAGTTTACACGGACATTCGGAAACCGCTTCAACAGGCTTTACAATTCGGACTATTTCCCTGAAGCATTTGCTTTTAACTACGCAGATAACCTGGTGAAAGTTCCCGGACTGGACGGAAAAGGGAAAATGAGCAAATCAAACGGCGAGGGCAGCTGCATATACCTGGCGGACAGTCCGGAGATCATTCGTAAAAAACTGTCGCGTGCAGTGACCGATGGCGGACCTGTAGCAGAAAACCAGGCCAAGCCTGAAGCGATCCAGAACCTGTTTGACCTGATGAAGATCGTATCAACGGCTGATACTCTGGCCCATTTTGAGGAGCTTTACAATAAAATGGCGATCCGCTATGGCGATTTCAAAAAACAGCTGGCTGAGGATATGATCGTGTTCAACACACCTATCCGTGAGCGCATTGAGGAATTGTCCAGAGATAGTGATTACCTGCGTAAAGTTGCCGGACAGGGTGCCGAAAAAGCAAGGGAAAGTGCCCGGAAAACCATCTCTGAAGTAAGATCTTTGATTGGCTTTAAATCATTTTAAATTAAATCGCAAAAATAACTACCTTAAGATCTTCAAATACACGATATGCACATAGCGATAGTTGGCAATATAGGAGCCGGAAAAACTACATTGACGGGCCTACTGGCAAAACATTATGGTTGGGAAGCTTTGTATGAGGCCGTAGACAACAATCCGTACCTGGAAGATTTCTACAGCGACATGAAAAGATGGAGTTTTAATCTTCAGATCTATTTCTTAAACAGCCGCTTTCAGCAAATCGTAGACATAGAAAACTTCAACAGAAATGTGATCCAGGACAGGACCATTTACGAGGATGCGCATATATTTGCAGACAATCTTCATGAAATGGGCCTGATGACTACCAGGGACCATCAGAACTATAAAGCCATATTTGCCAACATTACTTCCTTTATAAAACCACCTGATCTTCTTGTCTACCTCCGTGCTTCTGTACCTACTCTGGTAAATAATATACAGCGTCGCGGACGAGAATATGAAGCCAGTATCCGGATCGATTACCTCTCCAAGCTAAATGAGAAGTATGAAGCCTGGATCAAAGATTATAGCCTGGGCAAACTATTGATCCTGGACAAGGATAAGCTTGACTTCAGCAACAATCCGGAAGACCTGGGTTCCATCATTCAATCCATAGACGCAGAAATAAACGGACTTTTTTAAGATGAAAACACTTGGGATCATACCTGCCAGATATGCTTCAACACGGTTTCCCGGCAAACCGCTGGTGCAGATCAAAGGAAAAAGTATGATCCAGAGGGTATATGAGCAGGCCGGTAAAGCCGCTGCGCTTTCCCAGGTTGTCGTGGCCACGGATGATGAGCGCATCGCCGAAGAAGTCAGAGGTTTTGGCGGCCAGTATGTGATCACTTCTGCTGAGCACCTGAGCGGTACCGACCGCTGCGCAGAGGTAGCAGGTATATTGCCGGAATTTGATGTGATCATCAATATCCAGGGTGATGAGCCTTATATCGACCCGGGGCAGATCAACTTGCTGGCATCCTGTTTTGACGACAAAACTGTACAGCTGGCTACTTTAATCAAGGAAATACACCAGGATAGTGAACTGTTCAACCACAATATCCCGAAAGTACTCCTCAATACCGCAGGTGAAGCCATTTATTTTAGCAGGCAGACCATTCCTTATCTTCGCAATTCGGAAACTGAGAACTGGCTCAATACCCACCAATTCTACAAACACATAGGGATATACGGGTATACACGAAAAACATTGCTGGAAATCACCCGTCTTCCTCCTTCTTCACTTGAACTGGCTGAAAGCCTGGAACAGCTGCGCTGGATTGAGAACAACTATAAGATCCAGACCAGGATCACTTCCATTGAAACCATAGCAATAGACACCCCTGACGACCTGGAGAAAATAAACAACCTGATATGAATCGTCTGACAGCCTGTATTTTAATTGGTGCTTCTGTCCTGGCAGCCTGCAGCAGTCCGGGCGCAGGGGAAACCATTCCCGCTGATGAACAGCAAAAAATCATCGTCAGACCCTTTAGCGACTCTTTACAGGCAGACACCTTCAAAGTAAAAATAGAAGGCAGTAAACCAAAAGATATGCAACTGGCATTTACCATCCGTTCTTTTGAGGGCAGGCAGATCTACAGCATCAGCATTAAAGCGGCTGATCTCTTCAAGAATTATGATGCCACGATTAACCTCAATAAAAAGGACAACCAGATCAAATTTCTGAAAGAGGAAATCAGCAGGTTCTTTGATGAGGAGAGTTTTATGGAACCGGCGGTAACTGAACAGGAAAACCCGGATCAATATGTCCCGGACAGGGTTTTTTTTGAAGAACTAAAAAAAAATCAGCTCAGCGGATTCATTTATCGCCTGGGTAAAGAACACAAAGTTTACATCGCCTGGTCAGTAACAGAAAAAAAAGTAAAGCCCTACTATATTTGCTGTAAATAGCAAAATTTTGCATGGCAGCACAAATTTTAATTCATTTCAATAATTAACATTTTTATAGCGCTAAAACGTATTATGCGATTTTTTTTGAGAAATGTTAATAATAATATTATGATTTTAACAAACTTTATACTATGTTTATATACTGAAACAAAATGAAAGACATCATTTTTGCTTCTAAATCAACCTTTAATATTCTAACCAAATATACTTTCGAACAAAGCGCCCGGAGATTCCGGGCCTTTTTTTTTGCACGTCAATTTCAGGACATACTTTAATCCCGATTGCCACGTTGTTATTCGATCCGGATATTTATCTATCTGGACCAAACATTTGGATCAAACATTAATCAAACCAGTTCTCAATTAAATTATAAACGCTCAAACACCCGCTACTTTCTTTAATGGATGCTCAAAAAAACTTATTTTAGCTATTTACAGTTTGTCCTGCGGTATATGCTAATGAGATCTTTTATATTTATTCTGCTTGCTTTGTCTTCCTTTACCGCATCGGCACAAAAAGCAGGGATCAGGGGTATTGTCACAGATTCACTGGAAAAAAGACCACTGCAGTACAGTACAGTATTGCTGATCGGTTCTGCTGATTCTATTCTCATCAGGAGTGCAAGGACCAATGCACAAGGTCAGTTCAACCTGAACAACTTAATGAAGGGTGATTATAAAATGATCATCACCTATCCTAAAATGGCCGATTATTTTACCAATTTAAGATTGTCTGATACCACGCAGGTCAGCCTGGGCAATATCCGTATGGAGCTAAAATCAAAACTGCTGAAAGAAGTGCTGATAAGGGCTACCAAAAATGCGGTACGAATGAATGGGGACACCCTGGTATTTCAAGCAGATAGTTTTGCAGTAAGGACCAATGCGAATGTGCAGGAACTGCTCAAAAGACTACCTGGGGTGGTAGTTGATAAAAACGGTGCGATTAAAGCACAGGGAAAAGATGTAAAAACCGTGCTGGTAGACGGCGACGAGTTTTTTGGCGATGATCCGCTTCTGGCTACAAAATACCTGAAGGCAAATGCCGTAGAGGAAGTTCAGGTCTATGACAGAAAGAGCAAAAGTGCTGAACTCACGGGGATAGATGATGGTGTTAAAAACAAAACGATCAACATTAAACTAAAAGAAAATGCCAAGAACGGGTATCTCACAGCTTTAGACGGCAACTATGGCACCGGCAATTTCAGAGATTATGGCGGAATGGCCGGTGTGTTTAAAAACAAACTCAAAGCGGCCGCTTTTGCCACTTATTCCAACCTGGCCAATGAATCGAAGATCAACCGTTCGATGAGAAAACTAAAGGGGGAAGATTATGATGTCATAGAGGTAGGCGATGATGGCAGCTCGATCATGTATTCGTCCGGTGGTGATGATGATGACGATTACGGCTCTCCGACGGGCGGCCTGCCCAGCAATCTGAACCTCGGAGGTCATTTTTCTGAAAAAATCAACAACAAGACGGGGGTGAAAGTAAACATCAAAAGTTTTGACTATAAAAACACCAACCGAAAAACTTCAAATTCCCAGGAATTACTTCCCGGAGGCGCCCTGTTTATCAGCTCAGGCAGAAACGACGACCACTCAAAGAGCACAGGCGAAAGCATCAGGGGAAGTTTCAGCTATATTCTGGATTCCTTGTCTACACTAAAAATAGCCTATGGTGTAAGGCAAAGCAGGAATTATCTCGACACGAAAGGACTCGATGATACCAGGAACGAAAAGGGAACTTTCATTAGTCAGAATTCCCAAACCAATACCGGAACCGGAGATGCAAAAACCTTTAACGGAAACATCAACTGGTCCAAAAGGTTCAGGAAAAAAGGAAGAACACTTTCTATTGACCTGCAACCGGAAACCCAGTCTGGCAAAAACTTTGAAAACAGCATCAACCGCACAACTTATTATAATGACAACGGCACTTTGAACCGTGTAGAAAATATAAACCTGAACAAAGACAATTCCAATCAGCAAAATTCCGTTGGCACCAGGATCAGCTATACCGAGCCCATATCCAAACACTGGGCACTGGAAGCAGGATACAGTTTTAAAACCATCTCTTCAAGCAGCTACAGATTTGTAAACGATAAAGGTGGGCTGAAAATAGATTCTTTAAGTAATAACTTTAAGTTCATTAATTTCTCCAATGTGGGGAAAATGGTGATGCAGTACAAAGTGAACAGTTTTTCAATTTCAACAGGTCTGGAAGCCACTCAAACCAATTTTGAACTAAAGGACCTGGACAGAAGCACTGATTTTGACCGCAATTACCTTAACCTCGCTCCTGCTACCAATATATTTTACAAAATCAACAACAACAGTACCCTATCGGCCAATTATAACGGCTATATGCAGCAGCCCAGCATCAACCAGCTGCAACCTGTGCGCCAGCTCAATAACCCCTTGTATCAGATTATCGGAAATTCTACATTGAGACCTTCTTTCACCAATAACTTCGGGCTTTCGTTCAATAGTTTTCAATTTAAAACCGATGAATACATTTCAGCCTACTTCAGCTATGGGTTTACCAGCAATGCCATTACAGAAACTGAAATTGTAGACGACTTTAACAAAAGGATTTCGAGCTTTACCAATCTCGACGGGATTAATTCTACGGCCGGAAATATCTACTATTCCAAAGGGTTTCCCAAACTCAACTTCAGGCTGGGTATAGACCTGGGTTTTAACACATCAAACAATATAACCCTCATCAATTTCACCAAAAACAAGACGCGCAACAATCAGTACAATCTGCGGACCACCTTCAATTATTATACCCCAAAAGTTGACATCAGCTACTCGCCTTCCGCCAGTTTCATGTATGGGAAATCATCTATCGGTGACCTAAACGATGGAAAAAGCTTAACCCATGACCACGAATTTTCCGGAACGGTACAGCTGCCCTACAAAATGGAGTTCAACACTACCCTTTCACTTTCGTTCCGGCCTGCCAATTTATCCTTTGAAAGAAACTTAAATGTGGCCATATTAAACAGTTACCTGTCTGCCAGACTGCTAAAGAACGAGGCACTGGAAATCCGGCTTACCGCTACGGATCTGCTCAATCAAAAAATTGGCTACAATCGCTTTGTGGGTGGTAATATCAAAAGCGAAAATACGTTTAGTTACATCCCGAGATATGCTTTGATAGGGATAAACTGGAATTTTAGCGGTAACTTTATCAAAAGTCCGGCGAGCAACTCATCAAAATGAAAACCTTTATCCTCAGTGTGTTCCTTATTGGATTGTCCGTTCAGAACATGAATGCCCAGCAGGTTTTCATTCCTTACGGCAAGATCACCTACGAAAAAAGGGTCAATATGCTGCGCAGTGCGGCAGACTGGAACATTCCGGACGAGGCTAAAGAAAAAATGAAGAAATACAGGACCAGTGACTGGGAACTGTACTTTGACCAGAACAAATCACTTTATAAAGCAAAAAAGAAGGATACTGAAAATGACAATTCTATGCTGTTTTTGTCGCTAAACGAACCGGAAAACCAGCTTTATACCAATTATTCCGATCGAAGCAGGGTGATAAAGAAAAGTATCATCGGTGATGATTATCTGCTCATGGACACCATTCCCGGTGTAAATTGGAAGATTATGCACGACGTACGTGTCATAGCAGGTTATGAATGCCGGAAGGCCGTAGGCCGCATCAATGACACGGTATATGTCGTGGCATTCTACACAGAAGAGATCTTATTGAAAGGCGGGCCTGAAGGTTTTAGCGGATTGCCGGGAATGATCCTGGGCATTGCCATTCCCCGGTTCAACACGACCTGGTTTGCTGCAAAGGTGGAGGGATTTGCCAATCATACAGCGCAGATTGTGCCGCCCGGAAAAGGAAAAAAAACAGATTCCGACAAAGATCTGCAGCGTTTACTGGAAATATACCGCCGTTATGACGGCAATAAAAAAGAAAAACCCGAAGATATAAAGCGACGGCTGTTTGGTTTTGTGCTCTAACAATTTCATGCCTAAGATTTTAGGGATTTCTTTTTAAGTTCATTTTTATTTCAAAAAATAGGCGTTCTGCTTCAGTTTTATTTGCTAACTTTGTATCCCGTACAAAAGCAATAAGACAGCGCAAAAACTGGCTTAATATCCACAAATTCATAAACATGACTAAGTATATTTTTGTTACGGGCGGTGTTACTTCCTCATTAGGAAAGGGCATCATCTCCGCTTCATTAGCCAAATTATTACAAGCACGCGGCTACAGTGTGACCATCCAAAAGTTTGATCCTTACATCAACATTGATCCGGGAACACTAAATCCGTATGAGCACGGCGAATGCTATGTGACCGAAGACGGCGCAGAAACAGATCTTGATCTTGGTCATTACGAAAGATTCTTAAACGTACCAACTTCGCAGGCCAACAACATCACCACCGGCCGTATTTATCAAAATGTGATCAACAAAGAACGCCAGGGTGAGTTTTTAGGCAAAACCGTACAGGTGGTACCCCACATTACCGATGAGATCAAAAGAAACATGCGGATCCTTGGTGACAGCGGTAAATACGACATCGTGATCACCGAGCTTGGGGGTACCGTGGGTGACATCGAGTCCTTGCCATTTATAGAGGCTGTACGCCAGTTTAAATGGGAAGAGGGCGCAAACAATGCGATAGTGATCCACCTTACCTTAATTCCTTTCCTGGCTGCCGCAGGCGAACTGAAGACCAAACCTACCCAGCACTCTGTAAAAGCATTACTTGAATATGGTATCCAGCCGGATATCCTGGTATGCCGTACAGAACATCATATCAATTTTGACATCCGTAAGAAAATAGCGCTTTTCTGCAACGTAAACGTCAATGCGGTCATAGAGTCTATTGATGCTTCCTCGATTTACTCTGTTCCCCTGCTGATGATGAAAGAGCAGCTGGATAAGATCGTACTGAGCAAATTGAAACTGGCGCAGAAGAACGAGCCAGATATGGAGAGCTGGAAGGATTTCCTTGGACGCCTGAAGAACCCGATTTCTGAAGTAACCATAGGTGTAGTAGGTAAATATGTAGAACTTCCTGATGCCTACAAATCCATCACTGAGTCCTTTGTCCATGCAGGAGCAAAAAACGAATGTAAAGTAAGGGTGCAGTACATCCATTCAGAAGAAATCTATCCGGAGAACGTAAAAGAAAAACTGGGCCATCTGGACGGATTGCTGGTAGCTCCCGGTTTTGGCAGCCGCGGCATAGAAGGAAAGATCGAAGCCATCAGATTTGTAAGGGAAAACAACGTGCCTTTCTTTGGGATCTGTCTGGGCATGCAATGTTCTGTCATAGAATACGGCAGAAATGTACTGGGACTTACCAATGCAAATACTACTGAAATCGATGAAAATACAGCGCATCCGGTAATCAATATGATGGATGATCAGAAAAACATAACTACCAAAGGCGGTACCATGCGTCTGGGTTCTTATCCATGCGATCTAAAAAAAGGCACCAAAGCTTACGGTGCTTATGGCAAAACGCACATTACAGAACGTCACAGACATCGTTATGAGTTCAACAACGCTTATCTGAACCAATATGAAGAAGCTGGAATGATTGCTTCAGGTATCAATCCGGACAGTAATCTTGTAGAAATCGTAGAGCTGAAAAACCACCCTTTCTTTATCGGCGGACAGTTTCACCCCGAATTAAAATCAACTGTTGCAAATCCTCACCCTCTTTTTGTTAAATTTGTCGCCGCTGCGATGGAGTTTACAAAGAAGAAAATAAAATAATACGCGTTTTATATAACAATAATGGATAAAAATACATTCACAGGATTATTCCTGATCATGATCGTTCTTGCCGGTTCTTTCTATTTTTTCAAGCCGAGTGAGGCAGAGATCAAAAAAGAAAGCGAAAGAATTGCTGCTGATTCAACTAAAAAAGCGTCAGCCGTCACTCCTGCCCCTCAGGCAGCCATTGCTACACCCGCTATTGATTCTACGACTTTAAAAGGTCCTTTTGGAAGCAATATTTCAGGAACTGAACAGGAAACCGTTCTGGAAAACCAGAATTTAAAATTAACTTTTACCAATAAAGGCGGCAAGATCCTGTCTGTAGAAGTCAAAGGACAGAAAACATTTGAAGGCAGTCCCGTTGTATTGTTTAATGGAAAGCAAAATAAATTTGGCTTAAACCTGAATGTTGGCGGTAAAATGGTAAATACCAATGACCTTTATTTTACGGCTTCAAAAACTGCTAGCGGTGTGAGCATGCGCGCCAACTATACCGGCGACAAATACATAGAGTTTTTGTATGATTTGAAACCTTCCGGCAACAACGTGAGTTTAAACATCGCATTAAATGGTTTGAACCAGGTTGTACAAGGCAATACACTTGCACTGAACTGGGAAACCACCCTGCTTCAGCAGGAGAAATCGATAGAAAATGAACAAAGGTATTCGGCACCATATTACAAGTATGTCACCGAAAGCCCTGATCATCTGAATGTTGCTAAAGATGAGAAAGAGGAATTGAAAGAAGCGAAGATCGAGTGGATCTCTTTCAAACAGCACTTTTTTTCAGCAGTACTGCTTCCTGCGGTTCCTTTTGACAAAGGTGAACTCGAAGTAAAAGTAAGTACACAGCCTAAAGAGGTCAAATGGTATGGTGCCAATATGCAATTGCCGTTTAATCAGCTTGCTGCTCAGAACTATGCTTTTACCTTCTATTTTGGCACCAATAAGTTTTCTACGCTGAAAGATCAGGGCCATGAAATAGAGAAACAGGTAGATATGGGCTACTGGCCTTTAAAATACATCAACAGATTTGTGGTATTGCCGGTGTTTAACTGGCTGGAAAGCTTTGGCTGGGGTTATGGAATGATCATCCTGCTGCTGACTATTGCACTTAAGGTAGCTATGTCACCTCTGACCTACAAGTCCTATGTTTCCATGGCGAAGATGAGAATATTGAAGCCTGAAATGGATGTGATCAAAGCCAAAGTCGGTGATGACAACCCAACGCTGCTGCAGCAGGAATACCTGAAGCTTTATAAGCAGGTCGGTGTAAACCCATTGGGTGGCTGTCTGCCGATGCTGCTCCAGCTGCCTTTTGTAATGGCTTTCTTCTTCTTCTTTCCCAACTTATTTGAACTCAGGGGCGAAAGCTTTTTATGGATGAAAGACCTTTCTACCTATGATGAATTCATTAAATTTGGATTTACCATCCCGGTTATCGGTAATCACCTGAGTTTGATGTGTATCCTGATGACGATTTCTACATTGATCTACACTTATTTCAACAACCAGATCTCAGGAGCCAGCGGACAGATGAAATATATCGGTTACATCATGCCGATTGTGTTTTTAGGTGTTCTGAACAGCTACCCTTCCGGCTTGAACTATTATTATTTCCTGGCCAACATGCTGACCTTCGCACAACAGTTTGCCATCAAGTCGATGGTTGACGACGATAAGATCCATAAGACTTTACAGGACAACAAAACCAAACCGGCCGAGCAGAAAAAGAAAGGCAAGTTTCAGTCCAGACTGGATGACTACATGCGCCAGCAGCAAAAGGTCCAGATCCAGAAAAAGAAAGAAAAATAAAGAATCTGACCGGCTTCATTTTTTTTGCCGGACATAGCTCATATAAGAAGCACCTCTCCCGGGTGCTTCTTTTTTTTGGAGGCCTGTCAAAACAAGTTGAAGTTAGCTCATGCCGTACTATATTCTACTGCTTTTGTACTGCTTTCCTACTGCTCAACCAACAATTACCCAGCTTAAAGGCAGCTTCTTTTAAGTTGAATATTGCTTAGCAAGGCAATAGTTAGGGTATTTTGTAAAAATATAGCATAGGATGTCGTATTATATCAAATTTTTTCTAATTTTTAGGCTTCCAAACTACACAGGGTAACACACATTTTTTAATTATGTACAAATATCTAAGCCTGACACTCCTATTGCTCGCCAGCGTATGCTATGCGCAAAAAAAACCACTGGACCACACCGTTTATGATGCATGGGAAGCCATTTCATCAAAAAAACTCTCTAATAATGGAGACTGGGCAGGTTATGTGATCAGCCAGCAGCAGGGAGACGGCACGCTATACATTTCCAGCCTGGTCACCAATGCCAGGTTAAAGGTGAACAGGGGAGAAAATTTACAGTTCAGTCCGGATTCGAAGTATGCTGCATTCTCTATTAAACCGTTTTACTCCGCTGCCAGAGCGGCTAAGATCAAGAAGAAAAAGGCTGATGAAATGACCAAAGATACTTTGGGAATCGCAAATCTGATCAATTCCGCAATTGTTAAAATACCAGGAGTAAGGTCTTATAAGTTTCCGGAAAATGGGCTTGCTTATTTAGCGTATCAGCTCGAGAAGCCTGTGGATACTTCAAAAAAGGCGAAGCCTGCAACGGAAACTGATATACCGGATGGTTCTGATCTGATCTTAAGAAATCTGGTGACTGGTGTTGAAAGAATCTTCAAATATGTAGCTGAGTATACTTTCAGTAAAAATGGCAAACAACTGGTTTTTGCGGTCACAGGATCAAAAAAAGATGCAGCCGCCAAAGCAGGGGTGTTTCTTTTGAATATAGAGAAGGGAACATTAAAAACACTGGTCAGCGGGAAAGGCAGCTTTAAAAATTTCCTGTTTGACGAAGAAGGCGAATCCCTGGTATTCCTGGGAGAACAAAGTCCCAAAAAACAGGAAATTAAAGATTATTTTATTTATTTCAATTCTCTCTCATTAGATACCGCGCAAGTCCTGGTTGATGCTGAAATGCCGGGTATGCCAAAAAAATGGTCGGTTAGCGGAGATGGCAGGCTCAATTTTAACAAGGAGGGCACGAAGCTGTTTTTTGGCATCGCACCTGTAAAAAAAGCAAAGGATACCACACTGATTGATTTTGAAAATGCGAAACTGGACATCTGGGGTTATAAAGATGATTACCTGCAGCCTATGCAGCTGAAAAATGCCGACCAGGAAAGTAAAAGAAGCTACCTGACGGCCATTGAGATTTTTAACAGTGACATTAAAATCGTCCCCCTTACGGATGCAAAACTGCCTGATGCTACGCTGATCGAAGAGGGAAATTCAAATTTTGTTTTGGCCTCAACGGATTATGGCAACAGGGTGCAGACACAATGGAACGGTAGCGCGATAAGGGATTATTACCTGGTAGACACTAAAACAGGCGCAAGAAAAAAGATCATCGCAGGACTTTTAGGTATTGCGGCTCCTTCCCCATCCGGAAAATATGTACTTTACTTTGATAAAAAAACAGCCGGATGGTTTACATACAACATCCTTAGTGCTAAAGTGACTCAAGTGTCTGCAGGAATTCCTACCAGGATCGTTGACGAACTGAATGATGTGCCTGATGAACCAGATCCTTATGGTGTTGCGGCATGGACTGAAGACGACAGATCGGTACTGATCTATGACCGCTACGACATTTGGGATTGTTCTCCTGATGGTAAAACACCCCCTAAAAACATAACCAATGGTTTTGGTCTGCAAAACAAGATCACATTCAGATACAACAAACTCGATCCTGAGCAACGATTTTTAGAAAAAAGAGGCGTGGTTTTGCTGGATGCTTTTAACAATACGACTAAGGAGCACGGCTTTTACAGCACCAATATCGGTGACAGCAAAAATCCCGAACTGGTGGTGATGGCTAAATTTAGCTATTCAAAGCTCGAAAAAGCGAAAGATGCGGAACGCTACTTGTATGACAAAGGCAATTACAGCAACTCGCCAAATGTGTTTGCATCGGTGGACCTGAAAACGGAGGTAAAATTGAGCAATACCAATCCACAGCAGCAAAACTACAACTGGGGTACTGCTGAGCTGGTCAAATGGACTACGCCAAAGGGCTATGCTTCTGAAGGTATACTTTATAAACCGGAAAATTTTGATCCGGCGAAGAAGTATCCGATGATTGTTTACTTTTATGAAAAACTTTCTGACGGATTGTACAATTATGTACCTCCGGCCCCCACTCCGTCGAGGCTGAACATTTCTTATTTTGTAAGCAACGGCTATTTGGTTTTTGCGCCGGACATCAGCTATGAAAAAGGATACCCCGGCCGTTCGGCGGAAGAATTTGTCAATTCGGGTGTAGAATCTTTGAAGAAAAATACCTGGGTAGATGGTACAAAAATTGGTCTGCAGGGTCAAAGCTGGGGCGGGTACCAGGTGGCGCACCTGATCACCCGGACAAATATGTATGCCGCCGCATGGGCAGGCGCACCTGTGGTCAACATGACTTCTGCTTATGGCGGTATCCGCTGGGAAAGCGGCCTGAACAGGCAGTTTCAATACGAAAAAACACAAAGCCGGATCGGGGCTACGCTTTGGGAAAAACCGGAACTGTATATTGAAAACTCACCTTTGTTTTCCCTTCCGAAAGTAGCTACTCCTGTGGTGATCATGGCCAACGATGCAGATGGAGCGGTGCCATGGTACCAGGGTCTGGAAATGTTCAATGGTCTGCGCAGACTGGGCAAACCGGTTTGGTTGCTGAACTATAACAATGAGGCACATAACCTGGTGCAGCGCCAGAACAGAAAAGACATACAGATCCGGGAACAGCAGTTTTTTGATTATTACCTGAAGGGTGCCAAAGCGCCGGTATGGATGGTCGGCGGAATCCCGGCTACAGAGAAAGGCAAAACATGGGGATTTGAGCTGACCGATGAAAAGCCGTAACGGATTGTACTTTAAAAATGCTAAATTAACCACTTTAAAAAACTAAAACCAAAAAATGGCATTAAGCAGGATCTGGTCGGCCTTCATCATTGTTGCAATCGTAGTGGCCAGTATAAAGTGCATCTTCTTTGGTCAAACTGACATTTTCAACTGGATGGTGATCGGGAAGGCGGATGACCCCTTAAATCCATTGAAACTCGATGGCATGATAGAAACTTGCTGGACAGCAGTAAACATCTGTCTGAAGCTGATCGGTATCATGGCCTTGTTCATGGGCTTTATGAGCATCGCGGAAAGAGCCGGCGGCATCAGATTGTTGTCAAGGATAATAGCTCCTTTCTTTTCCAAACTGTTTCCCGATGTCCCTAAAGGCCATCCCGCTACCGGCCACATGGTCATGAATTTTTCTGCCAACCTGCTGGGCCTGGACAACGCAGCAACGCCCTTCGGTTTAAAAGCCATGGAGAGCCTGCAGGAACTGAACCCCAGCAAAGATGTAGCTTCAAATGCACAGATCATGTTCCTTTGCCTCCACACCTCGGGTCTCGCCTTAATCCCGGTGAGTATCATAGCCATAAGGGCTTCTTTGAATTCTGCCAATCCCACAGAGATATTTATACCTTGCATGATCGCCACTTTTGCGGCCACCATGGCGGCGATGTTTATTGTTTCTTTTAAACAAAAGATCAGCCTGCTTCAGCCCGCCATTTTAGTCTGGATCTTAAGCATATCGGCTATAATCGCCGCACTGGTACTGTACCTTTATACACTGAACACGAAGGAACTGCAGTCTTTCTCAGGGATTTTAAGCAATGGCTTGATTCTGTTCATCTTTCTGGCGATCATATGCGGCGGCCTGTATAAAAAAATAGATATTTTTGATTCATTTATAGAGGGTGCTAAGGGCGGTTTTGAAACTGCAATAAAGATCATTCCTTACCTGGTAGGGATGCTGATCGCCATAAGCCTGCTGAGGACAAGCGGTACATTCGACATCATCATTAACGGATTGAAGGCTGTATGTACGGCTTTGGGTGCCGATTCCAGGTTTATTGACGGCATACCTACGGCCCTGATCAGACCACTCAGCGGCGGAGGTGCAAGGGGAATGATGGTAGACACCATTACTACTCATGGAGCAGATTCATTTGCGGGAAGGCTGTCCAGCATACTACAGGGATCATCGGACACTACTTTTTATGTGGTTGCCGTGTATTTTGGCGCGGTGAACATTAAGAACACAAGGTATGCGATTGGTGCGATGCTGCTTGCCGATCTGGTAGGGATATGTACGGCAATAGGGCTTTGCTATCTGTTTTTTGGATAAAGTTCTGATTGCCTGCCGATTTATAACCATTATCTAATTACACGAAGATATGCCAACTAACCAGATTACAGCAGTTACAGAACTGGACAAATCACGTTACAAAACTAAAGTATATGCAGGTGGTCATTTTATTTATGCTGACGAGCCTGAAGATCTGGGCGGAACCGATGAAGGCATAAGCCCGGGTGCGCTTTTACTGGCCGGCCTGGGAAGCTGTACTGCTATAACGATGAGAATGTATGCCGACCGCAAAAACATAGCGCTCGATGCCATTAAAATAGAACTGGCGATCTGTAAAGAAGAGGAAATGAGTAAGTCTACAACGATAACCAGGAAGATAGAACTTACAGGTGAGCTGGACGATGCACAGCGCGAAAGGCTAATGCAGATTGCGGACAAATGCCCGATACATAAAATACTCAGCAATCCTATTACTATACTAACTTCTTAAAAATTAGTTGTCTATAGAATTCAGTACTATTTTATATTTATCAGTACAGCTGAATTAAGCCGCAAATTGTGCTTTTACTGTTTTGACCAAACGGTCAATGTCAAATGGCTTGGAAATAAAGTCATTAGGAGAACCTGGCTTCTTCAGCAAATTCTGCAGATTATGGCTTGCGGAAATCATCACCACGGGAATGTTCTTAAACAATTTATGGGTTTTTATCTGCCTGCAGATATCTCTCCCGTCCATTCCGCCGAGCATGACATCCAATAAAATTAAATCCGGTCTTATTGATGCGATCACTTTGAGCACATCAATGCCGCTGGTTAAGGTGGATACTTCATACCCCTCATCCTCCAATATAATCTTTATAACTTCGACTATATCCTTATCATCATCCACTGCTAAAATTTTCATAGTATTAAATCTTGTATGCTATTGCATATAGCTGAGCCATTTATATGCCACAGTTTCTATTTAACCTTAAATCAGGCCAAATATTTTAAATTAATGACATTAATTTGCATATTTTACTAAAATAATTAGCACATTTACAATTCACTTACCATTGGAAAGGAAGCATGTTTTACGCAGTAGTCGATATTGAAACCACAGGGGGATTTGCCGCCGGAAACGGAATTACAGAGATTTCGATACTGGTACATGACGGGTCATCCGTGGTAGACAGATATGATACGCTGATCAACCCACAACAGGAAATACCTGCCTATATTGAAGCGCTGACTGGAATCAGCAATGCGATGGTAGCCGATGCGCCCCTGTTTGAAGAAGTGGCAGAGAAGATCTACGGCCTGCTGCATGACAAGATCTTTGTGGCGCACAATGTGAACTTTGACTTTTCTTTTGTCCGGCATCAGCTGGCCTTATCGGGTTATCAGCTGCTTTGTAAGAAACTATGTACGGTAAGGATGAGCCGCAAATTGCTGCCTGGACATGCTTCTTATAGTTTGGGAAAATTGTGTAAAGCTTTGGATATTGAAATCAACAACAGGCACCGGGCCGGTGGTGATGCTGAAGCAACCGCAGTCTTGCTGGAAATGTTATTTCAGGCAGATACGGAGGGGCTGATCCTGCAAACTTTGAGCCGTGGAGCCAAGGAACAGGCACTGCCGCCCAACCTGCATCGTTCTGAAGTAGACAAGCTGCCTTTAAGCCCCGGTGTATACTATTTCAAAGATCAAAAAGGTAAGGTCATTTACGTGGGCAAAGCCAAAAGTCTGAAAAAACGGGTCTGTTCTCATTTTACCGGCAACAATACCAGCCGGCAAAGGCAGAACTTTTTGAAAGACATCCACAATATAGATTTTGAAGTATGCGGTACGGAGCTGATGGCTTTTATACTGGAGGCCACGGAAATTAAACGCCTCTGGCCTGAAAATAACCGCGCTATGAAGCGTTTTGAACAAAAGTATGGCTTATATGCGTTTGAAGACCAAAAGGGTTATACAAGGCTTGGTATCGATAAATATAAAAAGGACGTCCCCGCGCTTTTTAGTTTCAATACATTGCTGGAAGGTCATAACCTGTTGAGAATTCTGATCAGAGAACATTTACTCTGCGAAAAGCTGTGCTGTATCCAGCGTGGAAGAGCGGCCTGTACTGCCCACGCTGAAGGAAACTGTGCCGGGGCCTGTGCCGGAAAAGAATCGGCTGCCGCTTATAATGTAAGGGTAAAATATGCAACAGAGCAGCTGAAAGCCATGCTGCCTTCTTTTGCACTCATAGATCATGGCAGGAACGAGGACGAGCACAGTTGTCTGCTGGTCGAGCAGGGCAAGTTTTATGGCATGGGTTATATATCACATCATGCCGATATCACAGAACCGGCTATGTTAAAATCCGCACTGCAGGCCTACCCTTCCAATGATTATATTCTGAACATGATCATTTCTCATGCCGAAGCTTTCCCTCAAAAGAAGATAGCAATCTGAGCTAGTGGCTGATCTTTTCTATTTTACTGTGGATCTTCAGGGTTTCTTTTAGTGCGGCTGATCCGTACCATGGATAATATTCGGCATCCATGATCTGACTTTTTATCACCGGATCGGTAGCGACCAATAGCTTTGCAGCTTCCACATTATCCACATCAAATATGAAGATTCCCCTGTAGTTTTTATCGTTTTTGCCCAATGGACCGGCTACTATCAGTTTGCCCTCTGCTGCCAGCTTGTTGATATTGGCCATGTGTCCTTTAAAAACACTGTCTTGTGCGCTCTTGGGCAAACCCGTTAGCGCTCCTGATTTCAATATGACAAGTACGTATTTTTTCATTCCATAGTCATCGGCCTTTAATTCCCTGGCCAGCTTCTCATCATAATTCTTATTGGCATTCTGCGCAATTGATCTTACAGATATACCTGCAATACAGAATATAAGTGCGCTTGCAAAAGTGATTGTCTTTTTCATGGTAACGGTACTTTAATCAGATAATTTAAAAATAGGCATTGTCCGGCGTTAAGGTGAATATTTCAATAATAAAATCTTCAAATTAGATTTGTGCTTATTCATGTGTTTTTATATCTTTGCCGCTCCATAAGGGACATGCCTTGGTAGCTCAGCTGGATAGAGCGTCGGTTTTCTAAACCGAGGGTCAGGGGTTCGAGTCCCTTCCAGGGTACTAAACCGGAATCAGAGTTCAACGACTTGTTTCCGGTTTTTTTTATCACATGTTGTGATAAGGTCCTGACAGATGTGCAACGACTTACAAATCACAATAGATAATGAACCACGCTCCGATTATTCTCTTTGTACATAACCGTCCGGAACACACAAAAAAAGTGATAGAATCTTTGCACCAAAACACTTTATCGAAGGAAACTGAGCTTTATATCTATGCTGACGCGGCAAAGGACGAGGCTGCGCTGACCGGAGTTGATCTGGTCAGAGATTATTTACCTACGATTTCCGGCTTTAAAAGTGTCCACATCTGTTTACGTGAAACCAATCTTGGAGTCGACGAAAATATCATCAGCGGCGTAACGGATGTCCTCAATACCCGGGGAAAGGCCATTGTTCTGGAGGATGACCTGGTTACCTCACCCTGGTTTCTGCAGTACATGAATGATGCATTGAATTTTTATCAGGACCGGGAAGAAGTAGCCTCTATACATGCATACACCTATCCCATTCCGCAAAAACTAAAAGAGGTTTTCTTTTTGAAGGGAGCGGACTGCTGGGGATGGGCGACGTGGAAAAACAGATGGAGCCTGTTTGAGCGCGATGGCACTAAATTATTGAGCAGGATAGTCGAACAAAAACTCGAATCAGAATTTAATTTCGACAACACTTATCCTTATGTACAGGCGCTGAGGGATCAGGCTGAAGGGAGGACTAAATGCTGGGATATCAGATGGTATGCTTCTGCATTCCTGGAAAAAAAACTGACGCTTTATCCGGGCCAGTCCCTGGTGCACAACATCGGGCATGATGCCAGCGGAAGCCATTGCGGAGACACCCGTCATTTCGATGTGTTGCTGTCTCAGTCTTCATTAAATATCGTAACTGATGTACTTCCCGATGCAGAAGCTTATCATGCATTTGCAGATTTTTTAAGAACTCTGCCGTCTCACGCAAACCTCCTGCCGAAAAGCTGGTTGTCGAGATCTTTCAAATCGTTAAAATCCCTGATCAGGAAAACCTAAGTGACCGCCTCTGAGGAAATTACCGGACCGGTGCCTCAATGATCCTTACGCCATTTTCACCGGCTATTATGGCTTTGGTAGCCATTTTATAAAACAGGGAGTGTTCTACTATACCCGGGATCATCTTTACACGGATGTTTAAATCCTGCAGATCAGGAAGTTCAGCAAAATGGATATCTGCAAGAAAGTTTCCGTTTTCAGAAATCAAGGCCCCGTCTTTTTGATTGCTCATTCTAAATTTTACTTCCGCACCCGGGAATTCCGTAGCCAGACGATTCAGTATCATTTGTAAAGCAAGCGGCAGGATTTCAATCACCAATGGATAAGCCGCATTAAGCTTAGGCACGAACTTTCCTTCGTCTCCCATCAAAACAAAATCTTTGGCCATCGCAGCCAGGATCTTTTCTGCGGTGTGAATACCTCCACCGCTTTTTAGGGCATTCAATTGTGAGTCAAACTGGTCGCAGCCATCAAAATAGCAGTCCAGCTTGTTAATCAGCAAAGCAGACTGTACTTTCAATTTGTTTTCGACGAGGTAATTATTGGTCTTAAAAGAGGAAGAAACGAAAGTAACTGTTTCTGCGAGATCCCTGTTTTGTTTTATCAGGTCTGCCAGGTGTACTACAGTGGACCCGGCCCCCAGACCAATCGTATGTCCTTGTCTGATAAATCCCAGTGCTGCTTTAGCTGCTTCTTTTTTATAATCGGCCATGGCGGCAATTTAAAAAATTAATTTTTACCTATCTTGTAAAACATAAATTTCTATGATGAAACTAAAACAGCCATTTGCCAGGATCCTGATTCTGCTGCTGATCTTATTTAACATTGGCTGTGATCAGTTGACCAAGATCGTAGTCAGGGAACACGTAGATTATGATGAACAGATCCCGGTGATCAAAAATCACTTCACGATACTCAAAGTAGAGAATACCGGAGCTTTTCTAAGCTCAGGAGAGTCACTGCCCCTCCCGGTGAAGTTTGTTTTCCTTAGTTTGCTGCCCTTATTTATCTTAGGTTATGCGCTATATTATCTGATGGTTAAACGCAATTTAAACCGCTTGCTGATGATTGGCATCAGTTGCATCATCGGTGGTGGTCTGGGTAATCTTTACGACAGGATGGTTTTTGGGTCTGTAACTGATTTCCTGCATCTTGATTTCGTAATCTTCCAAACGGGGGTATTTAACCTGGCAGACCTCTCCATTTCTTTGGGGGCATTATTGATCCTGATCAGTCTTTATTATAAAAAGGCCGCACCTATTCCTGCAGAGCAATAAAAGGGGTTACTTATTTACTCCTGAAAATACGGCTTTCCTCAATATTCCATCATCTGTGTCCCCACTGTATTCCCAATACATTGCGCCCAGCATACCACGGTTCAGCAGATAAGTGCATTTGATGGCTATGGATTCCGGGGTTTCGTAAGTACAGACAAATTCGCCTTTGTCGTTTTCCAGAAAAGGTACTTTGGCCTCTTCATCCCACTGTTTTTTAAATCGGGTCAGGTTCACAATTTCCCTGTAGTCAATAAAATCTGCAATACCATCCTTGCCATGTCCGTAAAAAGGAATTCCCAATACAAGTTTGCCCAATGGCATACCTGCATTCAAATGGGCAGTTACAGCTTCATCTACACTAATACCACTGGTATATTTGGAACGGTAAAGCCCCGCATGATGATATGGCGGGCGGCCCATGTCATAAGTCATGATGTTTACAAAATCAACTGCAGGCTCAATGGCTTTGAAATCGATATATTTTGCATCTGCGACCGAAGCCAGGGTCAGCAATTTTGATTTGCTGATCTTGTTTCTGATTTCCTGCATGAGCAGCGTATAGTTTTGAGTATCATCCGGAGAGGACGATATTTTAGCAGCATTGCTGGTCGGATACTCCCAGTCGATGTCGATGCCATCCAGTTTGAACTCATTGACCACACGCAGACAATCTTCTGCAAATTTCTTTCTGTTTTCAGCTGTGGCCGCCATTTCACTAAACCTGCCGCTGCCCCAACCGCCAACTGACAGCATGATCTTTAGCTGTGGTGCATTCTTTTTTAGACCTGTCAGGCTTTTAAGGCGATTTTCATTGTCAATACGGATGCCATCGAAAGTATTGTTCACATGCCCGAAGGCGTAGTTGATGTGCGTGACATAACTCGGGTCTGGCATAACTTTGGTCCAGGAAGTAACATAAGCTACGATTACTTTCTTTGAACCTGCTGCTGTGTTTTTAATTTTATTCTGTGAAAAAACAGACATCACTATTAATGACATCAATAACAGGGATTTGGTAAATTTTATCATGGCATTAATTTTTTCAATCTATTTGTTTGTGGTGTTAGTGGCTGTGCTGTTTATTTCTGCAAAAAGTGCTTTGAAACAAGCCGATTCGCTTTCTGGTCCGGCCGGCTTTTTCCCATAGAACTCATCCAGGAATGAACTGGCTCCTGACCAGATGGTTTGTATCATTCCCTGATAGCGGGGCTTCAATTCTTTTGTAGCCTGTTTTCTTGAATTGAGCAGGTCCTTTGCCTGTGCTATTGCATTATCTGGTTTTTTCCATGGGCAGGTAATTACAGAAAATCCTTTCATGGCAAAATATACTGCTGTCTGGTCTGGCCGGTCATAATGCCAGTCGCAGATCATCACATTCTTATTGATGAGATCTACCGCACGATGTGTATTATTCATACTTGCTTCCCAGGCACCTATGCCGGTTGTTTTACCGTCCAGCAGACGATCGCCCCAGATCCAGAGCTGCCTGTTTTTTAACGCAAGGTGGTTACTGATCTTATTGACTTCGTTTGCAAACAATTCTGCCTTATCGCGGCCCGCACATCGCGGACATTTATCATCGCCAATGTAAAACACTTCGTCCATTCCCGCATGAAAGGCATCTGCTTCAAAAGCATCGCAAATTTCATCTACAAGAGGAAATACGATGCCGTGAACATTCGGATGCAATGGGCAATAACTTTTACAGTACAAACCGTCCGCGTTCGGCCATTCATATTTTTCAGGCATCTTTACATGGGGTGTTTCATCCAGCTCCGGATAAACCTTGAGCAGGTTACCTGTTTTGCCGGCCCAGGACTGATGGCCGAGCAAATTGATCTGCGGAATTAAACGGATGCTGTGCTTTTTACAAATTGCAACCAACTTTTTTACGTCCTTTTTAGACAGCCCTTCTTTTTCACTTAATTCGGGATGACTTTTAAACTGAAAATTAAAATCAACCCGGAGCACCAATGTATTGACCTTGCGGGGCGCAAGCTCTTCGTCGATAAATTTGACAAAAGTATCAAGCTCAGGCGCCGCAGGGGCAGCGATACAAAAACCACGTATAGGAAATACATCCTGTGCGAAAACAAATGAGGCGCTGCTTAGTATCCAGATCAGTATTGCAATTATTTTCTTCATCGTGTATGTTCTTTTGACAGTTAAAGCTTTAACCTGATATTAATTTTTGAGAGCAGGATAGAGAAGCCGATCATGACGGCTGCCCAGCCCAGAGACCCTGCAACGGCAAGCAATTGGTTTGCTTCCTGCTTGTAAAAAAAGATATGAAAACCCATTCCCCAGCAAATGAAATAGATTACATCAGGAGCAAGATAGGTGGTTAGGGAATTTTTGCCCGCTTCACCAAATAGGATTGCCCACCTGCTTTTGCCGTTGATGTCTATCAGAGAAAACAACAGCGCATATATCAGCATGCTGATCCCGTTGCACACCATTGCCCAGCTGGGTGTACCATATATTTTAGAAAGGATGAACCAGTTGCGCAGGAAGAAACCAATACAAAGGCAAACAATTCCAAGAATCATAATTGTCATTGCGATCTTTTTCAGACCCGGTTCCTTTTGGGTCAGAATAAGGCTCACTGTCAGGCCAGCCAATACGATTGAAGGAACATTTCCATCAAGGATAACGCCAAATACCGGATTGAGAAAATTAAGCCAGCCGGTTAAGCCCAATTGCGATAGGATATTTAATCCGATAAAGATTACCCATAAAAAAGCAATGGACCAGAGTTTCGAGTTTAGGAACAGGCAAGCTGTAGCCGCCACAAAGTAGCCCCATCCGATCAGGCCTAAAATACCCCACCATTCTATCCTGAGCCAGGAAGGATCACTAGCCTCCCCTGCCTTAAAAATAGCTGCCAGCGTGACTAAACCTGCAATTCCTAATATCTTTAGTCCGCCATACAGGTATTTTCGTGATGGATTTTGAGGATAAGTATTCCAGATGAGGAAAATACAGACATATAACAGTACTGCCCAAAGGTTGTTGTCTATTCCGCTGAGTTCCGAATTGATGCGACCGGAATTGAGCATAAGCACCCCAATGAGCAGTAGGCTCAGTGTTCTGATGACGATGTGACCGAAAATCTGGAGGGTTGGCTCTTCCTTCTTTCGGCGGGATGCAATTGCATAAGGGATAGACATCCCTACCATAAATAAAAACCCGGGGAAAACCCAGTCAGCCAGCCCCATACCATCTGCACTGGCTTCGGTATGCATGAGCCATTTGGGCACACCAGGCTCATAAAGGTCATTTACAAAGAGCATGAGGAATAAAGTTATTCCTCTCATGATGTCAATTGATAAAATCCGCTGGATATTTTTCATTTGCCAGCTGCCCATAGAATGGCATTGCCAAACATCATTTTAAACTCTTCAGACTTGAGCAGGTTAGCATGATGGCCCATTAGAAAATAAACATTGCGTGCCTTCATTTTTTCGTTGCTCCAGATGACCGGATGATCGCCCATTTTTATATTTGAAGGCGGATTGTAGCTGTTTTCATCAACATTTGCCAGCACTTTTACATTGGGTCTTGGATTTTTATCAAAGATGTACCATTCATCGTCAGGGATGGTAAATGAAGCCGGCAATCCCTTCATTACGGGATGCTTTTTGTCCTCGACATGAACCTGCCCGGAGGCCCGCTCCGCAATGTATGTTTTAAAACGGATGCCTCCCATAAAATTTGAAAACCAGGACCACATCGGGTATCCGTCAAACTCACCCAGTAAAGTGGCATGATGAAAACCTACCCAGCCGATCCGTCCTTCTTCAATATATTTTGTAAAAGCCGCCTGCGATTTTTCACTCCAAGTATAAGGAGGGAAATTTAGCTGGATGAAGACCTGGTAATTTGATAAATAAGTCTCATCAAAGTCTTTGGCATCATTGACCACCCTGATCTCAAAATTGTTTTTTTGAGCAAAGGTATTCAGCCATTCCAGTGCAGCTGCAACAAAGCCCTCGTGATTGCCTCCGCGTTCAGTAAGTACAAGAGCTTTGAACCTTGGTGATTTTTGAGCACTTTTTGCAATTGTGGCAAATACAGTAATCGCCAGCAAGACGGCGATCATTTTTCTATTCATACTTTTCATTTACGGTTACACATTCTCCATTCCGTACTGTTTTAAAACATCAGCGGGTACACCCTCCCATATGTTTGGTTGATTGCCCATATAACCGATGTCTTTGATCCCGATTTCAGTGGTAAAAAATCCTGAAGCGGTAAGATTGCGCATCAGGCTAAAGAAATTGACACCTGGCTGCATACCCGGCTTAATTTTCTGCGGATAAGCAATGTCTTCCACGATAGCGATTTGCTGATCGGCAGAAACCTCTTTAAATGATTTCCCAAAACGGTTCAGAGATTGAATATCCAGCCATTTCAACCCGCCCCGCATTGGTATCTGATGAGAAGGCATATCCTTGACTATAAATTCTATAAAATCAGGAACCTTAGCATCTGTGGCACTGCCCGATTTATCATCTTTTGGGATGATGATATCCGATAAAATGGCGATTGTAGTCATTTCGTGCTCGCTGAAGAATTTATAGGAATTTAATTTCTTATCACGCTCCGTTTCAAACGGCTGCCTTCCCGGCTTTACTTCTTCATCAACTTTGGCAACTGTTTCCGTTTCTTTACCTGGCTTGCACGCTTCAAGTACAATACCTGTACTTACAGCAGTTAAACCCAATACTCTTAATGATTCACGTCTGTTCATGTTTATTGATTTAGATCAGCTTAGATTTAATTTTTCTTTTTGCTGCAAAATGTATTCAGCAGTACGCATAGACAGTGCAAGAATGGTCCATGTCGCGTTTTTATCACCCTGCTGCACAAAAGGTCCCGCATCTACCACAAAAAGGTTTTTACAGTCATGAGCCTGGCACCACCTGTTAAGCGCAGATTTATCAGGGTCATCTCCCATCCTGACCGTGCCTACTTCATGTATGATCTTACCAGGAGCTTCCAGACCATAATTGCTTTCAGGTCCCGGTATATTTGATGTAATGACCGCACCCATGCCATGCATGATCTCCTGAAAGGTCTCCTGCATATGCTTTGCCTGCTTCACCTCTTCCGGCGCCCATTTATAGTTAAACCTAAGTACCGGTATTCCAAATTTATCCACTACGTTCGGGTCTATCTCGCAATAGTTGCTCTCCCTTGCTATAGCCGTGCCCCGTCCTGCCATACCAACACTGGTACCATACCAGTGCCTGTAGTCCTTCTTTAATGAAGCACCATATCCGCCTTTTCCATTCAGGTTTTCGATACCCCAGCCAAAACCATAACCAGGCATCCCCATTCCGCCGCCATACTCTATATGATAGCCTCTCGGGAAATCCAGTTTTTTATTATCAAGCCACCATGGAGAATAAATATGTACACTTCCTACACCGTCTTCATTGTATCTTTTGCGGTCTACCAGCTGAGGCAGATAACCGCCCAAACTTGCTCCTGTTGAATCGTGCAGGTATTTACCTACCACTCCTGAGTTGTTTGCCAGCCCGTTAGGGTGCGCCACAGACTTAGAATTGAGCAGCAAACGGGCTGACTCACAAGCACTGGCCCCAAGTATCACTATCTTTCCATTGACCTGATATTCCTGGAGATCTTTTGTATTTACATAAGAAATACCTGTGGCCTTTCCGGTTTTATCCGTAAGAACCTCCCTCACCATGGCGTTGGTGATGACCTTTAGATTTCCGGTATTAACAGCGGGGATCACCAGGCACGACGAAGCCGAAAAATCACCGTAGACTTTACAGGACCTGCCGCATTGTCCGCAATAAAAACATGGCGCCCGGTCCTTATTGCCTTTCAGTTCTTCAGTAAGCACAGAGCCCCTTCCCGCAATCACGTTAACACCTGCCTTTTTTGCGCCTTTTTTTATAAACAATTCATTGAGCCTGGGCTTTGGCGGTTTCATAAATATTCCATCCGGCTCACTTTCAATTCCCTCAACGGTACCATAGATACCAATCATACGGTCAATTTTGTCGTAAAAAGGTTTTAGCTCCTGGTATGTAATTGGCCAGTCCTCAGTAAGTCCGTCTTTTGGTTTAAAATCATCAGGGCCCATCCGCAAAGAGATCCTGCCCCAGTGGTTCGTCTTACCACCCAACATCCTGGAACGGAACCAGGAAAATTCCGAATTGTCCTTTTGGGTATAAGGTTCGCCATCCAGTTCCCATCCACCATACGCAGCGTCAAAATCACCAAAGTGACGGGTCGTACCTGCGCCTCTCCGGGGTGATTCCCAGGGCCACTTTAACTGTTGTGAATCCGTTCTTGGATCAAAATAGGAACCGGCTTCCAGCATTAAAACTTTAAGGCCCGCATTCGCCAGCACATAGCCTGCCATACCTCCGCCTGCGCCAGATCCTACAATTACTGCATCATACTCAGTGGCTGACTTCTTAATTTCAAACTCGCTCATTTGTGTATTTGGTTATTAATTACGCAGTAATATACAAAATGACCTTAAAATTCCATAATAATAACCCCATCTTCTGATAAATAAAAAGGACACCCCACATTAGGATGTCCTTTACGCATGATTAGGTTTGCCGGCTTAGTTTATGCAATTGTCGCAGTAAGTTTGCCTGCGTTTACCGCTGTACTATAAATTTTCAGGGCCCTGGTATTGCCTGTTGTCCCCTGAGGCTGCTGAAGAATTGTTCCTGAAGTAGAATACTGAGAAAAATGCAATTGGCACTCCACCCTGTTTGCAGCCTGTTTCCAAACCAGGTTTCCGGCCTGGTGCGGACAAACAGATTCGGTGGCTACAAATGAACCGGGTACATCGCCTGCGGCAATTCGAAAAAACAATACCCCGCTTACAGTTGCCTGATCGCCGATGGCTTTTAACTGAGTGGCGAGGTCTACAACAGCAGTGTTACCGCCGCCCCCTCCTCCGCCGCCTGGAGGAGGATTTGTTGGCGGTTTTTCAGGTCCGTCGCTGCCTTTTCCGCAGCCGGACATACATGAGCCGGTACATACCAGTGCCAGTCCCAATCCTAATGATTTGAGAAATTCGTCGCGTTCCATAGTTTTGATTTTTAGTTTAGTAAATCTTTGATTGCTTATCCGGGTCTTTGTTCTTTGATTTAAACAGTGTGAAATTTCTGGAAATGGTAAATCCAAAACGGACACCCCCTTTATTCCAGGACTTTTTAGTATTAGAAATAAAATTATTTTCCACTATATATTCTGAATTCATAAAATTCAGAGAGAAAATATGCCCGCCGGTCTCAATTTCCAAACCGACCCCAAGCGGATTATAATAGTCAGTGACAAGATCGCCAGGCCTCGAAAGACCATTTACCAGTGTATAGTCAGCGACGAACGAAAGCCGCTTGGTCAGTTTCATTCTGCCGGCAAAACCGAGAACAAACAAATTATTCGGGTCTTCAGGGTCTGAGGGGTTTTGTCTCAGCAAATAACCCGGCATGACCTCCAGTGATAGCCTGGAAGAGATCTTCCTGGAGATGATCCCCTGAAGATAATAAGAGAACCTGTCTGAATACTGAGCAAATTCACTTTCACTAAAAGGTTCACGGGCAACCCAGCCCATTTGAGCAAACACCGTAAGATTCACCGGCATTCCGCCATCACTTTTCTGCTTCAGCAATTTATATTTCCCGGAAAAATTATACATTTCATCCTGCTTGCTTCTTCCGACGGCTACTGTAAAATCATTGGTCACACCATAGTCCAGACCAATGAACAAGTCGGAGGCGACATCAAGTCCGTACAAAGTATGGGCGCTTCCAAATTTTCCGCCTATATCTCCAAAGTGGTGGCGGATCCGCAGATCAAGGTCATGTTTCTTTTGAGTTTCACTCGAATGGGATAAAACAACCCGTGTTGCTTTAAAAACAGCATCCACCGGCGGTGCTGCTGTGTTGCTGTTCAGGGTCTTCATAAGTGAATCCGCTTCCTGGGCATTGACACTCTTTAAACCAAGTGTCAGAAACGAAAATGTGATGAGCAAAAATTTGATCTTATTCATGATGAGTTATTTTACTTGATTAAACTGTCCGTTTAGTTTTATACTGATGGATTCGGCTATCTTGGCAAATACCAGTTTTGGGATATCAATGTTATGATCCACACAGGCGACCTTAAATTGGCTTTCTACAGTAATCACTCCATTCCTTACAGCAATCTTACAAGGTATGGTCCGCTGCTTGTCCACACCATGCAATGAAAGCACTCCAGTCACATTCACATTATAATCTCCATCTTTAGTAAGATCTGCCGACTGATCTATCAGCCCTTTAAACTTAGCCAGAGGATATTTATCACTTTCTATATAGTTTTCATTAAAATGCTCCTGCATCAATTTCCTGTCAAAATCGAGCGTTTTAACAGCAAGCTGCACCACTACTTCCCTTGTTTTTGCAACAATTACCGCCGTCCCCTTATCACTAACTGCTTTAATGTCTTCCAATGGCGTTGAAGAAAACATTCCTATCCTCACATTTTTGCTCACAAAGCTCTGGGCGCCTGCCTCAGTACAGAGCAGAACAAAACCCAGCAGACAGCACACTCTAATTATTTTTTTTGTCCAGGTCATAACGTAGTTTTAATGATATCCCGCTCGATTTCAGGTTAATGTTACCTTCTCCAACACCAGATAACGGTATCTTCATAAATGGCTCAAGCCCTATTTTTAAATTGTTATTCTTTAATTTTATAAAATAAGTAGCCGACAGATCGACCACACTCAAGAGGTGCTGGTTGGCATTGGTTTTTTGCAGCGTCCTTTCTGCTTCCGACCCGTATTGATTGTCGTATTTAAAAACATAATCTTCTTTTAGCATCAGATAGCTGGAAATGCCTGCATTTAGATTTATACTTCTACGGGCATTGTCTGCAACCCTATATGAAGCCGCAAGTGGGATTTCCAGCACATTACATGTGGCATCCAGCCCTGTTAAATTATTTTTCAGCCATGCCGCATTCGTGTTTGGAAAACTATACCTGATACCTCCGGCGCCGCTGTATTTTTTGATGCTGTACCGTACCCCGGTCTGCAGGTCTAACTTCTTAGAAATTCCAAAACCAAGAGTTAAACCTGCATTAAACCCGGGGTCACCCCCCACTACCGAACTCGCCGAATTAAATTCAGGCCCTGCGCTTATAGCCAAACTCAACGGCAAGTTTCTCTTAACTTTCAACCGCTGTTTATCAGCTGATCCGCTATTTGAAACCGGAGTTGGTTTCTTAATCATTGCTGGCCTCATACGCTGATCCATGTCGGTCATTGTCAAGCCGTTCAGGTCAAGCTGATCAATAGCTAGCGGATTGATCAGGACAGAACCTGACAATTGTTTGTTAAATTCCTTGCCAGCCATGTCCTCGGCCGACACTCCCATATCAGGATTGTAATTCAATTTTGCTACCGGCTGATTTTGGATCACAACCGGAGTAATTGTATCCGCCAGCTTTTCATCCGCAGGTGCTGTTTTATTCACCTGCTCTTTTTTCTTATTTGATACCTGATCAATACGTTTATCAGGCATCTTTTCAAAAGAATAATAACCCCATACCCCGGCCAGCAATGCAAGCAACACCAAAGCAGACTTTCTGAAAAACACGATCCGGTCCCTGCGTTTAAGTTTTCGCTCCATCTTATCCCATGCCGCTTCCTCAAACTGGGGATCAGCATCGAATACCTTTTTCCTAAAGGTGGCATCAAACTCGTTGTCGTTTAATTCCATGAGTCTATTAATTTTCTATTAAATGTGTGTCCTTTAACATTCTTTTCAATTGCTCTCTCGCTTTAAATAAATTCGATTTTGAAGTACCAATAGAAATTGAAAGCATATTTGCTATCTCCTCATGCGAGTAACCATCAATGGCGAACAGGTTAAATACTGTCCTGTAGGCCACAGAAAGCTTCTGCACAAGTCTGATCAGATCCTCATAATGAATTTTTGAAAGAATACTTTCCCTGTCCTCCATTTCGTGTTTTGCATTCAATTCTTCCATTTCAATACGTTTTATTTGCTTTCTATAATGATCAATAGACGAATTGATCATGATCGTGCTGAGCCATGCCTTAAACGGTTTATCCGGATCATATTTATGGATATTTATAAACACCTTCATAAAACCATCGTTCACGAGTTCTAAAGCTTCATCCTTGTCTTTTGCGTAGCGGATACACATCCTCATAGAATAGCTGTAAAAGATCTGATAAAGCCCTTTCTGGCTCTTTCTGTCCTTTTTCCTACAGCCGTTAATTAAATCCTGAATAAGTAATTCGTCCACGTAAATAGTTTAATTCATCTATACTTACAGTTACGAGCCTTTTTTTGATAAGGTTGCCTGATCATAAAATAAAATATACGAATTTTACATCACAATTAATCACTCGCCCAAAATGAAGAACCTAAGCTTAAGATGGTCAGATCTGGATCCTAATTTTCACCTCCGGCACAGCAGCTACTATGACCTTGCTGCACAGGAAAGAATTGATATCTTACATCAATATGGCATCACTATAGAACTGATGAAAGCAGAAAATGTCGGTCCGGTTCTTTTCAAAGAACAATGTGAATTCAAAAGAGAGATCCATCTTAACTCCAGAATCCATATTGTCACTAAACTACTTAAAATGAAAAGAGACGCTTCCTTCTGGGTTATCCAGCATGAATTTCTTTCAGAAGAGGATAAGCTTCATGCGCTGATCAAAGTGGAGGGCAGCTGGATTGACACGGTTAAAAGAAAGTTGGCCAGACCTGCCCCCGAGGCAATTCAGTCAGGACTGGAAAGATTTCCAAAGACCGAAGATTTTGAGTACCTATAAAAAAAGCTCCCGATTCTCATCGGGAGCTTTTCTATATAATTCAAGGAAGATTACTTCGTATTCTTTTTGTCTGTAACTTCAGTACGGATCTCCTGAGCAAGTCCTTTTAGATCTTGCATTGCTTTACGTACCCTGGTACCTGCAGCACCATTACCTGAATTATAAAATTTGTCTGCATCTGCTTCTACACCAGCAATAAGAGCTTTTAGTTTTGAAAATTTTTCCATGTTTTTCTTCGTTTAAGATTTTAAATTTATTAGATATAACGGTTTAAAGTTAATAATTATTGGATTTGCTCCAAATGAATATTATACAATCTGAGTAAAAACTCAGGTATTGTTGATATTTAGTTTGATCATTTGCCCATTTTTCACCGATTCGTCGCAGGCAAAGGCTATTTTCAGACTGTTTAGCGCATCTTCTGTCGGTTCAGCAAGATCAATATTTTCCCTGATCGCCTTCAAAAAATAACGCTGTTCACGGTTGCACAACTCCTGATGACCGGGCTCATCAGTCAGATCTATCCATTGGTCGGCCCGGCTGAATTCATCATCAGCATCCAGATCAGCATAATGCACTTTTATAGACTCAGTCTTCGTATGCGCATCTATATTGTCAGAATTCCCGACAGCCCCTGCTTTTTTTGCAGTAATAGACACAGAACCTTTAGGCCCGAAAACATCTTTAATGAAAAAAGCATTGTCACTGACCATAGGCCCCCAGCCTGCCTCATACCAGCCTACAGAACCATCTTCAAAGCGGATCTGCAGCTGACCATAGTTGTAATTCCATTCCGGGATATCATCCGTCAGCCTCGCCCCGATCGCACTTACCTGCACAGGCCTCGAACGGGTCATCTGGCACATGATGTCAATATAATGTACCGCACAATCCACTATCGGGCTCAGGCTCTTCATCAGATTGCGATGTACCGTCCATTTGGGGCCATGACTTTGCTGATTTAAGTTCATCCGCATCACCAAAGGCTTACCCATTTCCCGGGCCAGCTCAGTAAATTTCTCCCAGGAAGGATGATACCTGAGGATATAGCCTACAAGGAGTTTCTTACCTGCTTTTTTAGCGGCCTCCGCTACCCTTTCAGCGCCCTCAACGGTATCTGCCAATGGCTTTTCAATAAATACGTGACAGCCGCTTTCAAATGATTTTACAGCATATGCCTCGTGCGTATCCGGATAAGTAGATATGCAGACCGCATCAGGTTTGGTAGTTTCCAGGGCTTCGTAGAAATCGGTATACAAGGCGTACCCGCCGCCGAGTTTCCCGTTGAGCACTTCCTTACTCTTGCCGGTCGAGACCAGCCCGCAGATTTCAAAACCCTCCAAAGTATGGTAAGCAGTAGCATGGGCCGCGCCCATATTCCCGCAGCCGACCACCAATACCCTTAAATTTCTGTTTTCTGTTGACATAGGTCCTGTTTAAACTCCCAGACTCCAACCCTGACGGTATTCCCGTTTCACAAACTGGTTCACATCGTCAAAATTGGTCACTTTCATATTCACCTTATCCCAGAGCATCTTCATATCCCGGCCAGGATAACTGATATTTCCTGCAGCGTTCTTACGCTGTACATCAGTTCCTCTTATGGCAAGGTTAGCGATCAGCAAGGTCTCCGTAAGCGGGCCCGCAATCTCAAAAGGAGAACTCAGCTGCATCTTTCCGTATCCGGCAATGGCCGCTTCCGCAAACTGTGTATAATGGCCTGCTTCCTGACCTGGCACACGTGATATACTGATCTTGGTTTTATCGGATTCATTTTTTGACAAAGGCAATAGTTTTGGGTTTTTGCCATAAGTTTCACAGATCATTTTTCCTTTAGTGCCAATAAACAGTACGCCATTGTCACCAAACCTTTCATTCGGGCCCAGCTCCTCCGGACGCTCCGGCTTAATGCCGCCATCCATCCAGTGAACCTGTATGTCATTCTTTTTCTTATCCGTCTTGTTAAAAGTCATGATCACATGACTCGAAGGCGGGCAGCTTTCCGGGAAATAACCCCGTTTAAACTCATCCACATATACAGTGCCCACACTGCATTCCACACTGATGGGTGTATCCAGCCCCAATACCCTGAACGGCGGTTCTACCAAATGGCAGCCCATATCGCCTATTGCGCCGGTACCATAATCCCACCATCCGCGCCAGTTGAACGGCACCATATGGTCAATGTATTCTTTATATGGCGCACTGCCCAGCCACAAATCCCAGTCCAGCTCTTTGGGCGCCTCTGCCTTTGCCGCCGGCCAGGCAATTCCCTGCGGCCAAACAGGCCTGTCTGTCCAGCAATAAACCGTATGCACTTTTCCTATCCTTCCGGCATCGTACCACTCCTGCAACCTTCTCACGCCATCACCCGAAGCACCCTGGTTGCCCATCTGTGTCACTACCTGGTACCGCTTCGCAGCCTCAGTCAACATACGTGCCTCATAAATATCGTGTGTCAGAGGTTTCTGTACATAAACGTGTTTACCCAGCTGCATGGCAGCCATGGCAATCTGCGCATGAGTATGGTCCGGTGTCGATACCGTTACTGCGTCAATATTTTTCCCTTCTTTGTCCAGCAACTCACGATAGTCTTTATAATACTTTGCTTTAGGGAAATTTCTTCTCGAATTTGCTGCCCTTCTGTCGTCCACATCGCATAAGAAAGCGACGTCTGTTTTACCCCCCTTAACAATGTCGGCAATGTCACTCTCTCCCTTTCCGCCCGCACCAATGCCGGCCAGCTGCAGCCGGTCACTTGGTGCTAAAAATCCTTTTCCTCCCAATACATGACGCGGCACGATCATAAATCCCGCCGCTACAAGGGCAGTTGTTTTAATAAAGTTTCTTCTCGAATTTTCAGTTGTTGAATGTGCTTTATCTTCAGTCATAATTTAACCTGTTATTTTGCTCGTTTAATGTTACTTCTTCTTAGCCACAGCTTTCTTGCCTGCCGGCGCTTTCGCACCTGCAACCTTCGCACTTACGCTTTTCTTACTTAAATCCTTAATTCTGATGTTCCGGAACTGAAGCGGTGAACCATGACCAAGGAAACCAATGTGTCCGCTATCTCTTGACAATCCCGGATGGTTTTTCCCATCAGGAGCACCGTTTTTCCGGAATGGAGTAAGGTCACCATCCAAAATCACCGTTCCGTTCAAAATCACTTTGATCTTAGGTCCGTTTGCAATCACCTCCTGATAATTCCACTCACCAACAGGCTTTAAGAAGCCTCTTTTAGCAGGAATGGTACCATAAACAGAACCATGGTACTGATAAACATGCAGATCTTTATAGATTGGCGCATCATTGTCCAGGATCTGCAGTTCCATACCGGTATAAGCCGCATCGCCTTCCAAAGGTGCCCTGATGCCCAGACCATTATTAGCGCCCGGAGTTAGCTGAAATTCAAAACGGTAAATGAAATCGCTGAATTCCTCTTTAGTAAATAAGTTACCGCCCGATCCTTTGCCCGGTTTCGGCCTGATCGCGATGTTACCATCCTCAATCACATAATCAGTAGTATTACCGGTCCAGCTGTGCATATTGGTACCATCAAACAAGACTTTATAACCTTCTTTCTTCTCTTCAGCGCTCAGCTCAAAAGGTTTCGGACGCGGGATCTCCCTGATGAAAATATCGCGGTAAGCCACTGGTGAACCATGCGCCTGCAATTCAATCTGCTCTTCCGCAAAGATCGGCAGGTTCCTGTCCCAATAGTTTTCCAGGATCACGTTGTCAGTTACCAATACTCCGTTCAGCCACACCGTAACACGGTCACCATTCATCAAAATCCTGAAAGTGTTCCACTCATCCAATTTGTTGTCAGCTACAACCAAGGGTTTGCTCGGATTAGACTGATTGTTGTACAAACCGCCAGAACCTACCTGTGCGCCCACTTTTGTACGTGCAAGATCCCAGATCTGTACCTGCGGAGTACCACGCAGGTAAATACCGGCATCACCCTCTCCTTTTTTATCATCAATAATCTTCCAGTCTACCAGCATCTCAAAATCGCCATACTTCTTCACCGTAGCCAGGTTATCCCCATGGCTTTGAAACTGCAGTTCGCCGTTTACCACCTTCCAGCTATCCTTAGCAGCCTCGTCAGCCTTTACCTGAGCCTCGGCCAGTGTTTTAGCGTCCATTTTAGACCGTTTGATCGGATCAGCCACAAGGCCTTTCCAGCCCGTTAAATCTTTACCGTTAAACACCTGTACAAAGCCTTCGCCCGCTTTCATTCCGGAAATGTACTTACGCATTCCCTCTTTCTGATAACCCGCGTCACCACCAGTGATCACTGCAATGGTCTTATTTAGTAAACCTTTCACAAGGTCGCCATTGTACTCACCAGCCATTGTAATGTTCATGACCGCATTGGCAGCAGCCTGCTGCAATGCAGGATTATCCAGGTACTGACCTGCAAACACAATTGCATTAAAGCATCTGGCTTGCTCTGCATCTTTAAGTATCAGCTGTTGTTGTGCCGGAGTTTTCGCCACAGCCATTGCATTACGCAGCAATAACAATCTTTCCTCAGCAGCATAATCCGCCTTTCTCACCAAACGCAGATAACCAGTAATCGCCTGATTTAAAAAGTCAGCATTATTAGTAGTCCGTGCTATTTTGATCAGTTCATCAGCTGAACCCGCATCCGCCCATGAGGACAATGCATCGAGTGCAGCTTTCTTGGTCGCGTCATTACCAGAATTAAAAGCTGCAGAAACAGCATCCAGCGATTTTTTACCACCAATGCTGGCCAACACCTTATAATACAGCAGTTTTTTATCCTCTGCAGATTTATCCATCTCAGCCATCACTTCAGCCGTTTTAGCATCAGCATCCGTACCACTTTCATATACCGCAACGATCGCTGCCTGTACATCACTCAATTCACCAGGATCTGTGGTTTCATTCAATAATTTGAACAGTTCAGCCTTATTTCCCGAGGTATAAATATGTTTTAAAGAAGCAAAAGCAGCCTTTCTGACCTCTGGTTTTTTACTGGTCAGAGAAGCAGAGATGATACCCAGCTGATCACTCGCAGCACGCGCCGCCAAAACATTGATCAGCGCAACCTGTACCTCAGCTTTTGCCTTTGGAATATTAGGAGCGACCGTTGCAGGGACATTATTACCCTTCATTCTCAGTAAAGTACCAGACACAGCAGCAATATTAGCGCTATCCTTGCCCATCACCTTTATCATTGGATCAATTGCAGCGTCACCGCCAGTCTTTGCCGCAGCAGAAAACGCCGCTGCCCTCACTGCCGCATCCTTATTCTTGAACAACTTCAGAAAAGCAGGATAAGCAGATTTTACATTGCTCAGCATATCAATGATCAAAACTTGCGTAGGCGCGTCGGCTTTCTTTAGTTTCTTCACCCATTCTGCACTATTGGCATCATTCAAACCTGCAGCAGCAAACCTAACCGCCGCTGCGCGGAACTCAAACTGTTGATCGCCCATGGCATCCAGCAAAACCTGCTGACCGGACTGAGTTTCAGAAAGCAGCTTCAATGCAGCGATGCGCTGATCCACCTGATCATCCGCAGTTGCTTTTTCTGAAATAGCCTTCGCAATCTTCTCTACACCCGTTTTATCACTGGCTACCCTTTTCTCGGCATATACCAGCAAAGCAGCCACCGCATTGGTCTGGTCATATTTATAACCAGCCTGCTCCGCAGCTTTAACCAGCACATCAGCAGAAGAAGCATCAGCAATATGCGCCAGCGCATACAATCCCGCTTTTGCCAGATCCTTATCAGAACCCGCAGCCAAAGGCGCAATCGCATCCGCAGCAACCTTAGAACTGGTATGTCCCAAAGCCTCCACCACAGCAAACTTAGCCTTGCCATTTGCCTTGCCCAAACCATTCACCAATGCAGACACAGCCGCAGGAGAACCGATTTTAGCCAAAGCCCTCGAAGCCTCATCCGCCAGCTGCTCATCAGTTAAATAAACTTCCAGACCAGACACCGCAGCATCATTACCCGCCAGGTCAAACTGACTGATGATGAACGCTTTATTTTGTTTATCCGACACCTTTTCCAGTGCTTTAGTATAAGCGCCAACCGCCATACTTCTCAATGACTCCCGGCCGCTTTTCGTAGCGTATGCAGTAAAACCACCCACAGCATACTCTATCAAAGCATTATTGCCCTTGCCAGGCGCAGTCAGTCCGCTGATCAATGTCACATAACCCTCCTCACCAAGATCAGCCACCTCCTTCATATTCCGCTCCAGCTGAGCAGCATCCTTTGCCGGCAGCTGCGCCAGCAAATCCGCAATACGCGTAGTCGTAGTTCTTTCGTCTTTTTTATCCTGGGAAAAAGCCGCATCAGTAAATGATACAATCGCCAGCAGGACAAATAATAATCTCTTTATCATGATTTATAATCTAATAGTTTTTATAGAATGAAAACAGGTCTTCCCGATAATTAAATAGAAAAAGGTGCACGCATTACCGGATTGAGCAGCCTGTTTGCCGCCTCATCATCTACGAACTCCTGTTTCACAGGATCAAACTTCAGCGACCTGCCCAATCTCAGCGCAGCGAGACCAATGTTTACGATATTACACGAGCGGTGCCCGTTCTCTTCATTCAAGGCAAACTTCTTCCTCGTTCTCACCGACTCAGAAAATTCTACAATCTCAGGAGCAGGATCAGGGAATTGTGCCAGTTTACGTTCCAGATCAGGAATATCAGACTTAAATCCAGGATACAGCTTGCCCTTAGGCCCTTCTATATAAGGAACATTGGTATCTTTTCCTTCACCATCTAATATAATCTGACAGCCATCAGCATACGTATAAGTAATCCTGCGCCATACGCCAACCGCATCCGTATGCTGCTGAGGTGCATCTATTTCCACAGAAATTGGATTGGTATCATCCTTACCCAAAAAGTATTGAATAGGATCGATATAATGCTGTCCCATATCACTCAGACCGCCACCGTCATAATCCCAGTACCCTCTGAAGGTCTGGTGAACACGATGCGCGTTATAAGGTTTATAGGGCGCTGGGCCAAGCCATGAATTGTAATCCAGCTCGGGCGGTACCGGCTGAGGCTCCAGGTTGTCCTTACCCACCCAATAAAACTTCCAGTCGTAACCGGTATGCTTGCCCACAGTCACCTTCAAAGGCCAGCCCAACAAACCACTGTCTACCAGTTTCTTGACCGGCTTCACTGTAGTACCCATACCATAAAAAGTATCTTTAAACCTAAACCAGGTATTTAATCTGAACATCCGGCCGTGCTGCTTTACCGCCTCCACGACCCGCTTGCCCTCACCTATAGTATGTGTCATTGGTTTCTCGCACCAAATGTCCTTACCCGCATTCGCTGCATCGACCGCCATGATCCCGTGCCAGTGCGGCGGAGTGGCAATATGAACGATATCTACCTCAGGAAGCTGGATCAGCTCACGGTAATCGCTAAATTGCTTTACGCCCTTATCGAGCATACCCGCAGCCTGCTTCAGGTGGTTTTTATCGACATCGCAAATGGCCACCACCTGGGTGCCCTCATAGCCAAAGTGGCCCCTTCCCATACCGCCTACACCGATTACGGCCTTAGTCAGCTTATCACTTGGCGCAAGGAAGCCCTGCCCGCCAAGAACATACCGGGGAACAATAGTAAAAGCGGCCACACCGACCGCAGACTTCTTAATAAAATCTCTTCTGGTGTTTTTTTGTTGTGGTTCTTTAGGTTTCATATAAGTGGTTGTGTTTGAATTCATCTGGCAATACCTGCTTGGCACCGCTAAACCGAATACTTGCATGGTTAATATTAGCGAGAAATTGTTAAAAACACAAAACATCGTGTAAATATTTACGTATTAAAAATACTTTTATAAATTTTTAACATAAGTTGTCTATATTTAACAAAATACAGCAATCAAACCGATGGATCTTCGTCTATTAAATAACATAACAAAAACTTCAGGTGATAAGCAATTGGCGCACAAATACCAGCTCGTCAAACATCTTTTCAATCTGGGTCCCTGTTCAGTCTCCACATTGTGTCATACCTTGAACATGAGTACCCCGAGTGTTTTGAAGCTCATCACCAATTTAATTGACGAAGACTGGATAGAAAAAAAAGGCTATGGCGTATCGATGGGTGGCAGAAAACCGGATCTATATGGCCTGAAAGATAAAAAAGTCTTGATCATCTGCATCGATATCGAATTGTTCCATACCAAAATCGCTATAGTAGACAACAATTATAACTATATCGTCGAAGCTCAAACCACCCCACTGCCCATCTCAAAAAGCACCAGATCAGACTTCTTCAGCATTTTAAGCAGGCATGTTCAGGACATTCTCAAAGCACACAACATCGCCAATGAGCAGTTAATTGGCTGCAGCGTGGGTATGCCCGGCCTCATAGATTCCGAAAAAGGCAAAAGCTACAGTTACTTTCTGGGCGATGCAGAAGACATTTCCCTAACCGCAGCATTTGAAAAGATGCTGAACCTGCCTGTCATCATACAAAATGATGTAAACGGATCATCCATGGCAGAATTTACCCATGGAATGGCAAAGGGCAAACAAAATGCCCTGATACTACTGATGGACTGGGGAGTTGGGCTGGGAATCATCATGGATGGCAAACTAAGAAAAGGTGCCTGCGGTTTTTCAGGAGAATTGGGGCATATCCCCTTTGTGGAGAACGGCGCCTTGTGTTATTGCGGAAAACATGGCTGCCTGGAAACCATAGCCTCGGGCAATGCTTTATCAGAAATGGCAAAGGAAGGCATACTATCAGGCAAAAACTCGATGCTCAACAAACTCTCTAAAGAAGAACTGCAGAGAATTGAACCGGCTGTCATCATCGAAGCCGCAAACAAAGGCGATCAATATGCGATACAGCTCCTGTCCAACATCGGCACCTATATGGGCAAGGGAATCGCGGTACTCATCCAGCTCTTTAACCCCGAACTGATCATTTTAAGCGGAAAAATTGCGACGGCAAAGCAATACATCACCTTGCCGATGCAACAGGCGATCAATACCTACTGTATGACCCAAATCAGGGAAAGAACAACCATCGTATCTTCCGAACTTGGTGAAAATTCAAGGCTTTTGGGCTACGCCACGACAGGCATCGATCATTTTTTAGAGGCCTGCATCAGGAAAGCCGCAAAATCAAAAGCCAGGCCCATCCAGCAGTGATGTAAAAAATATTATCTTTGTTTTATCTAAACTCACTCTTAATCAAATGAAAAAATTAACCTTATGCTCCCTGCTATTCGCCCTGGCGATCAGCCTTGGCGGTTGTAAAAAAGTCATCCCTACACCTCAGGACCCAAATAGTCTGCTCGTCGACAAAAAATGGAAGGTCATTGCTTACACACAAGATGGTCAGGATAAGCTGCATGAATATTATCTGCCTTGCCAGCTCGACGACCTCAATACCTTTGCATCAGACGGAAAAGCCTATCAGGATGACGCGGAAGACAGATGTTCCACTACTGAACCCAAAGTAAAAGAAGCAGGGACGTGGTCCATGACCGGCAAAAAAATAACTGCGACAGACACCAACTTCGGTATAACAGCTACGTATGATGTAATTGAACTTACCGAGAAAACGCTTAAACTCTCTTTAATTAACCCTTTTATACCAGGGATGGTTCTTACTGCCACTTATACAGCACAATAAATTACTTTCAGCCATTTTATGTTTTCATTTGTTATAACGATATTATAGCAAATGAAAACATAAATGGCATTTATAGACTACTATAAAACCCTGGGTTTAGCCAAAAGCGCATCACAGGACGACATTAAAAAAGCGTACCGGAAACTGGCCAGGAAATACCACCCTGACCTGAACCCCAACGACAAAGAAGCCCACAACATGTTTCAGCAGATCAACGAGGCCAACGAAGTACTCACCGATCCGGCAAAACGTAAAAAATACGATGAGTACGGCGAGCACTGGAAAAATGCTGATCAGTATGAACAAGCCAAAAGATCAGGCGGAGGCGGTGGCAATCCGTTCGGAGACACAGGCAGCAAGCCATTTGACGGCTTCTCCGGAGCCGATTTTGGCGGCGGCGGAGACTACTCTGATTTCTTCGAATCACTCTTTGGCAATGCAGGCCCGGGACAGCAGCGCGGCAGCCGAAAATACAAAGGGCAGGACTACCAGGCAGAACTCAGGATCAGTCTGCACGATGCCTATACCACACACAAACAGACATTAACAGTAAACGGCAAACAGCTCCGCATCACCATTCCAGCGGGAATCGCCAATGGTCAGGTCATCAAACTCGGCGGGCAAGGCGCGCCCGGTGCAGGCGGAGGCCCCAATGGCGACCTGTACATCACCTTCAACATTAGCGATGACCCGAGATTTAAGCGCCTGAACAATGACCTTTATGCCGTGGTCGAACTGGACCTCTATACCGCAGTATTGGGCGGAGAGGTTACCGCAGATACATTTGATGGAAAAGTGAAATTAAAAGTCGCAGCCGGCACACAGAACAACACCAAAGTAAGACTGAAAAACAAAGGCTTTCCCCTCTATAAAAAAGAAGGTGAACACGGAAGCCTTTACATCACTTACACCGTCAAAATACCAGCCGACCTGACCGAAAGACAAAAAGCGCTTTTTAGTGAATTACAAAAACTAAGTTAACCCCAGTGCTATGGAACCACAATTGATCACGATAACAGAATACTGCGTCAACTATGACATCGAACCCGATTTCATCATTTCTCTGGAAGAATCAGGAATCATTACCCTGACCATACTGGATACGGAAAAATACATCCATGAAGAGCAGTTCACCGAACTGGATAAATACGTACACTTGTACTACGATCTGCACATCAACATTGAAGGCATTGACGCCATCCGACACCTGCTGGGCAAAATTGACCAGATGCAAAACGAGATCGCTGACCTGAGAAGTCAGCTCCGCCTCCACCAATAAAATTTGCCACAAAATTTTGTACCTTCATGCCTATGAACGCTATGATCAAACCCATAAAAATTGCCATTGTACTGGCCTCACTGATTACTCCCTCACTGATCTATGGCCAAAGTACCGCTGAAAAAGAAGTAGCGGCCGCTGTCGAATCCCTGCGCAAAGCAATGGTAGACGCCGACAAAGCAGCACTGGAAAACCTTGCTGCCAAAGAACTGAGCTATGGACATTCCGGAGGAAAAGTCGAAGATAAAGCTACATTTATGGAAGTCCTCACCAGCGGCAAGTCTGATTTCGTTTCCATAGAGCTGACAGACCAGACCATTGCCTTAGTCGGCGATAACGCCATTGTCCGCCATACCTTAACAGCAGCAACCAACGATGGCGGTAAGGCCGGCGCAGTCAAACTAAGCGTCCTTCTGGTCTGGCAAAAACAGAACAAACACTGGACACTGATCGCCAGGCAGGCGGTGAAAATACCCTAAGTTTACTTTGCAGCCATTCCGGGCAAAACAATACCCGAATCCTTCAGATTATGAAGCAGTTTTTCCTGGAATGCCAGTTTAGCATCATTGAAACCATGCGATTGGAGCCAGACATTAATCAGTACCTTGTACCCGCTTTCCTCCAGCAGGGAAATGCCCACACGTTTTTCCGGTGTCTTCAAAATTGAGATGGAATCAGCTATGGTCTCATCTATCACTTTTTTAACGGTCTCCAGGTCTATACCGTAGCTGAATTTCAGTTCAATATCCAAACGCCTGCTGCCGATAGCGCTTACATTAATGATCACCTCATTAGAGAGCTTGCTGTTGGGAATGATCACCTTCCTGTTGTCAAAAGTAGTAACAATGGTAAAGAACAACTGGATCGAGGTCACCGTTCCCTCCTGCCCCTGGGCGATGATGTTATCCGATACTTTAAAAGGTTTAAGCATCAAAATCAGCACACCGCTGGCGAAGTTTTGCATGGTACCGGACAAAGCCAGACCTGCAGCCACACCCACCGCGCCAACCAGCGCAGCAAAAATAGTGAGCTGTATCCCAAGGATCTGCATGATCAGAAAGACGAGCAGGATCCGCAGCACCACTACCGACACACTCAGAAAAAAAGGAGAAAGCGAATTGTTAATTTTCTTTTGTGCCAGTCTGCGCTCCATCCAGCGTGCAAATACCCGGATCAGCCAGAGGCCCACTATTAAAATCACAAAGCCCAGCAAAACCGAAGGGCCCTTTTCAATGATCCAGTTCAGGAACTTATCGTAGAAATTTTCTACTTTATCAGTCACTTTTACTTCTTTCATACCGTATTCAACAAACTTGAAAACAGAAAGTTTAGGAACGACCCTGGCTTATGCCTGCGAGATGAGCTTAAAGCTACAACTACTGGCCGAAGACATATTCCTCAGTTAAAGATAAAATTTGACAAACAATCCCTTCTGGATGAGGTTATTAATCATACTTAAATATTAAAACCATATAAAAACATCGGCTATGAAATACCATAACAACAATACACTGATCGCAGTAGCCTCCATTGCAGGATTGGCTATAGGTGCAGCATTGGGCATATTGTTTGCACCAAAAAATGGTCGGGACATCCGGTCAAAACTTAAATTCGGCAATTCGAAAACAGACCATAACGAAGACGACCTGTTTACCGATCATCCGGTAGAAGACCTATGGGAAACAACCAGGGACCATGCCGATCATTTACAGGGCCCGGAAAAGAAACGTAAAAACCCTTCCCGGATCAAAGTGCCTTCAGCAGGCACACTTGCCTGGACAGAGAATCAGGAAAATGAGTCAAAACATCCCTGGAAAGAAGATAACCACGCCGAAGGACGTTATTAGACTACTGAATTATGCTGACAATTATCCAGAACGTGCCCGAATATGTATTTGCCGTAAAAGCCAGTGGTGAAGTGACCGATGAAGACCTTAAAAGTGTGCTGTTGCCCGGGCTGAATGTACTCAGTGCCCAATATGGTGAAATTTATTACCTGCTTGTACTCGATACCAGTGTAGAAAACTTTACCGCCGGTGCCTGGGTGCAGGACTTTATAGCCGGTGTAAAACACCTCACCAAATGGAAAAAGATGGCCGTAGTGACCGATCAGAAAGCAGTAAAAACCTTTACCGACCTGTTTAGCTATATCGTTCCCGGTGAGGCCAGAGGCTTTGAGCACGCAGAACTTAAGGAAGCGATAGACTGGGTCAGTAAGAAACTAGAGTAATTAAACTAGAGTAATTAAAAAAGGGGTACATAATAAGCGCCCCCTTTTTAATCTGATTATATTACATTCGTCATTGAGTTACTTCCCGTCATTGCGAGGCACGAAGCAATCTCATCATACTAAAGAAGATTGCTTCGTGCCTCGCAATGACGATTGGCTAAGTCAATGACAATATCCAATATTACTTCGCACTAAACTTATAAACCGAAGAAGTCTTATACGTTTTTCCAGGCTCCAGCACAGTCGAAGGAAAACCCGGCTGGTTCGGAGAATCAGGGAAATGCTGCGTCTCCAAAGCAATCGCAGTTCTGAAATCATCCTTAGCACCACCCTTAAACACATTTTTACTCTGCATAAAATTGCCCGAGTAAAACTGCAGGCCAGGCTCCTGGGTATAAATGTCCATTACAATACCAGACTTGTCACCTTTTACAGTGGCCGCATGCGTCATGCCCAAACCCTCAGTACCATTCAGCACATAGTTATGGTCATAACCCTTACCCGCTTTCAGCTGATCATTGGCCTCTTCAATCCTTTTACCGATCGTCTCAGGAGTTGTAAAATCAAAAGGAGTACCTTTCACATCCGCATGTTTGCCCAGAGGGATCAAAGTCGTATCCACCGGAGTGTACTGATCCGCATAGATCTGTAAAACATGCCCCAGGATCGGACCGCTGCCCTCACCATTCAGGTTAAAGAACGCATGATTGGTCAGGTTACAAAGCGTCTTTTTATCAGTAGTCGCCTCATAATCCATTTTCAGTTCATTGTCATCAGTCAGGCTATAGGTCACCTTCACATTCAGGTTTCCGGGATAACCCTCTTCACCATCCTTAGAAAGATAAGTCAGCACCAAAGTCTGCGGATCAGGCTGTGCCGCATCCCAAACCACGTATTGAAAACCTTTTTTACCACCGTGCAACGTATTCTGGCCATTATTGGTTGCCAAAGTATACTGCTTTCCGTCCAGACTGAATTTGCCCTTAGCGATCCTGTTGCCATAACGGCCAATGGTAGCGCCAAAATAAGGTTCAGTAGAATTTACAAAACCGTCTACACTGTCAAAACCAACCACCACATCAACCGGTTTACCGGCACTGTCCGGCACCAACAGGCTCACCAGCCTGCCACCATAATTGGTAAACGCAGCCTGCATCCCGTTTTTATTTTTCAGCACATAAAGATTGGTCTTCTTACCATCTATCTCCTTTTGAAATTTGGTGCTGTCCAGCTGAACAACAGCAACAGTGCTGTCAGCAGCAGCATCATCTGTATTTGTCCTGGTAGGTGTATTACACGCAGCTACAGCAAGTATCGAAGCAGCAGCAAAAATTGATTTCAATGATTGTTTCATTTATAATTTGGTTAAGAGTTCCAAAATAGGAATAATTAGTGTTTTAGCGGTACCAAATTAATACTTTCTGATTAAAATCAACTAAATCATTACAATATGTTTTTACAATTTATCACCAGCTCAGATCCTGCTCAGATTACCTTATTTATCCAGCAATGGATTATTGACAATACCGGTAAACACGATCAAACCCGTTTTCATCTCGCGAATGGCAAACAAAAAAGGCTTATTAATGACTACGGTCGGTCCTGCCGATGTAAGGACTATACCCACCGAAGTAACAGCGGCAGCCTCTGTACCCTCTTCATTGACCTCAATAAAAGTTTTGTGCTTCACCTCGTCAATCTGCAAGCCACCCGCAGCATTTATCCTGGTGAAATCTGCGTTTCCGCCCTCTCCAAAAGCAAGGCCCATTCCCAGACCTTTTAGCGCGTTATTTAAAGTGATGCTATAGCTGAACTTAAACTTCGGCATTCTGATGTCCTGCGTTGTCTCTGTCATCCCACTCATCCAGCCCTTCCATTTCGCCTGGTCTATGCCCGCTGCAAATTCAGCCACGGGCTTGTTGCCAGCGGGAACAGCGATGACCATGCTGTATTTTTTATTGCCATAGGGCAGCTCATAAATACTGGCATCCTGAGCAGTTGCCATATTTAAAGTCGCTTTAGTACTCATAAAATCAGCCTGTACTTTTTGATCATTACCCAGATAGAAATCACCCTTAGCCGTGTTATTCTTATCAAACTTGTAGGTCCAGTTGCTTTTGAAATAAACCGCATTGATCAGGTACATCACCATATCCGGCGAAATCTGCTCTACGATCGTAGGGATTTTCCCATTCGTCTTTTCATTGACCCAGCCATTTATCCTGTCCTTAGCTCCGGTACTGCCAAAATCAAGACCCTCAGCTGTCGCGTTATAATAATCTTTGTTGACCTGCAGGAAGGCCGGCAAGGCACTAAAGCCCTTATCGTACCATATCGAATTGGCAATCCTCAGCGTTGCCTTAGGATCCAGGCCCGGCAATTCCGTGGTCAATTTCTTATAATAATCATTAACCTGTGTCTCAGTGAAATTCTTAAACTCCAATGCACTTCTTATACCCTCCAGCGTTTGCCCGGCACTGCCATTACCGGCCATCCCGACTGCCATACTTACACTCAAAGGCGACAGCATGATGTTTTTGCCGGAAGTCTCTCCGGTCAACGCCTTCTTAAACAGCTTAAAAGTAAACTCATTGTCTGCCTCAGCTTTTTGCTGTTCCTGCTGGGTCAGCACCAGGTCCTTGCCCGTCCCTTCGTCTTCCGGGTTGCCATCTTTCTCACAGGAAAAAATAAAAATGCTGATCAGCAATAGTAAAGGGTAAATCTTTTTCATACCGTTTGTGTTTAAATTTGGTTTCAGTTAATACGTATAAAATGGCCGAAACGCTACATGTACGGAGCTTCAAAAAAAATATAAATGTAACCTAAAATACAATTTCAAGTCTTATACTTGCTCAAACCAAATATTACCCGCATGACTAAAACGCTCAAAATCATTGCCATCAGGTTTACCTTCCTGCTTTGCATCATCTTCATTGTATGCTTTAATAACGGTTCCTTTATCTTTTTATATCCCCTCACCAAATACACCGATCCTATACTGCAACAACTCGTCCCGTGGACCGGGCAGCACCTGTTGCATCTTTCCGATCCGGTCAATCCAAATTTCAACGGCAGCGGCGACACCACTTATCACTACGTACTGTTATTCGTCGTTTTTTTACTGGCCCTTATTGGTACACTGATCTGGTCCGTCATTGACCGGAAAAGAAAAAGCCATGATCAGCTTTTTTACTGGCTCACAGTATCCCTGCGCTTCTATGTCGGCTTTATGCTGGTCCACTATGGCCTGGCAAAACTCAACAACGGACAATTCCCTGGCCCCTCAGCGACAGGTATGTCTACCACCTACGGCGACTCATCGCCCATGGGTTTAGCGTGGCGCTTCCTGGGTTTCTCAGAAGGATACAAAACATTTATGTTTTTCGCTGAAATGATGGGCATACTCCTGTTTTTCAGAAAAACAGCAACAGTCGGGGCGTTACTATGCCTGATGACCTGCCTGAACATTATGGCCATCAACTACTTCTTTGATGTGCCGGTCAAATTGCTCTCGACCGCACTCGTAATCATGTGCCTCATCATCCTGTTCCCTAACTTTTCGCGGCTCTTCCAGTTCTTCTTTAAGGGTAAAACCATTGGATTGGATCAGATGACTCCGCCCGTATTCAAAGCAAAATGGGCAAGAATTACAAAAGTAGCCGTTAAATACGTCGCCATTGCCATTTGCGTGGGCATGCCCGCATTTTACACACTGACCGCCGCTCTCAATAAACAAAAAGAAGCAAAAGAAAGCTTATACGGTGCCTACCGGATCTCATCCCTAAAATGGACAAATGGCGCACCTGCTGTTGACAGTCTTTATGTTAGCAAAGGCTGGAAAGTTTTGGGACTGGACAATTACGACCGGGCCTTTATTAAATATGGTGACAATGAGACCATATATGCCAAAGCACAAATAGACCTGTCTGCTCAAACAATGAAGTGGTCATTTACAGAAACGCCTGATGTCAGGTATACCCTGTCCTTTAAAAGATTGCATCGGGATACGCTTGAGCTCAAAGGAGACCTTCTGGATAAACCTGTGGTCATATCGCTCGTCAGGAAAGAATTTGAACTGACCAAAAGAGACTTCCGATGGGTGAATGAAATGCCTTATAACAGGTAAATGCTGTCAGAAACACTTTTTCGATCGGCTGCAACAAAAGATAGATAAACCTCCATGTGTTCAGCAAGTAAATCACCAGGTACTGGCAGAAAAGCCGACCCTTCTTCCCTGCTGGCAGCCTCCAACAGATAAATAGCCGAAGCCAAAGCGGGAAAATACGCCAGCAGCATTACCTGATCATTACCTCTTGGATATGGTATATCTGATGGATTTGACCATACGAAATGCAAACCATCATCAAGCAATTCCACAACAGCACCAGCCGCCCCAGGCAAATCGCCCTTACTGACCAAGACCTTACTATAATCCAGCACCACATCAGGATACACACCAGACAACGCATTCTTCCTGTTATACCTCATCGCTGCATTGTACGCATTCTCATCATCAACCACATCAGGACCAAAGCCCACATTCAAATACTCCACCAAATGCTTTAAAAACCCCGCTACCATAGTCATCTGCATCCTCGCAGTCAATTGTTTCCCGGTCGGTGGCTTTACAGACTTGCCCACCATCCGCACCACCTGCTTGCCGTTCAATACATAAAACACCATATCTCCGACCCTGCCAGTCACCAAACCAGCAATACCACCGCTTAAAATACCCATAACATTAAAATTTTAAGTTCAAATAAAAAAGGTTGTGCCCCGGTCCCGATGCTTTTCATGCGGCGCTCGCGAATAAGCCCGGTACAAACCCGGGGACACAACCCCACTTCTTACATCACAACCGTGCTTCCAAAATTGAAGCTACTGCTGTTCGTCTTGCCATCGGCCGCAACCATGAACATCCAGACATACACCGTGTCGCCACTAAAACTGGACGGCAAGCCCATGTCGTAGGTCAAAGCACTTCTCGGCGCAGCACCCACAGCAGTCACAAACAACTGCTTACTCGGGTTGTACACCACAAAAGTGGCCTTGTCAGTCACGGCGCCCACACCATTGGCAATCAGCGCATCCCAGCTAAAATCCAGCTGCGCATCTACCGTAGTAGCCATAACCGGATCAGAAGCATTACTAAGATTGCCCTTAGCCACCACGACTTTGCTGTAGTCGATGGTAAAGTTGGCAGCAGTCGTACCCGTGATGGCATTCTCATAATTGTACATGAAGGCAGCATTAAAAGCTGTTCTTTTTTCTTCATGCGCATTCTGAAAACCGACCCTAACGATAGGCGTCATCCAGCTCAGCCAGCTGACCACCAATTTAAACTTAGCCCTGTAGTTGAGCTGCCCTTCAGAAGCAGGCTCCTGAGAAGGGTGAGGAATAGCCGTAATCACATTCTGACCATCTCGCCAACGACCAACCAACGGACCTGTCTTTTTTTGGAAGCCACCAAAGGCTCCCCAAAGTTGAATTCCCATAAGTCATTCATTGAAATAAAACAATTAGTTATTTATACCACCTGCACACCGGTTTCAGCCTGGGGCAACCGTCCCGGTAAATCACCCCGCCTACTCTGGCACCAAATGGTAAGGTCAAAACTAAAGGCCAAAAGGCCGGGCAGAAGAAGACTTTTGACACGAAAAACAGCGGGAAAATGTCCCATAGATCAACGGACAAAATTCTCCCTTCGGCCTTTATTGCCCAATAAGAACGAGATTTTGACCATTTAACGCTCCATGCCATTTAGAAAATTAAGGCATATTAAGAAAACGACACTATCCATTGTTTAAATCGCGGACACTTTTCCATGATCCTTTCAAGGCCGATAGCTTCGGCCAGTATCGGCCCATAAATTCGTTTGCTATATCCTAAAACTAATTTCTTCAGTCTTTTAGATGGTGCAGTTTCATGCCCGTCATTGATCAACTCCGGATTTGGATTTTGGTAAATTATACGATTTAATTCTGCTACATCCAATAACTCATTCACTGGGATATGCTGTTTAAAAACTTCAACATCATTGAATAAAAGACCTTCAAATTCATGCAATTGAATATACGGAATAAAGCGATGGCTAACTGACGCATCAATATCCGCTTTCATTGAAGCTTCTAAAAATGTCAGACGGTCCCCTTTATCAGGAATAGCCAGTCCTTCTGCCCATTTTGGAAAACTGTGCTTTTCCTGTGTGCCATAATAATCGATAAATGTGGTGGTTAACGCCCCGGTATCCTCTTTAAGATGGCCTTCTATTTGTTTTTTCAAATGATACCATGAAACGATGCCGCCATTGGATTTTTTAATCAGCGGATGTAATATTAAAATTCCTCTTGCAAAAAGATAAGGATAAAGCACATCTTTACAAAACTCCTGTTCCGTCTGACCCTCGCATATAATAATGATTCTTTTCATTTCAAACTATTGCGGTTGTCCTCCTTTAATAATAGCTCTTTTCCAAAGATCATCTATAGTATAATCGTTTAACCAAACAGAGAGAGAAGCCGAATCTAAACGATGAAACTTACTTTCACCCTCTATCTGATCAACCGTAATGATATCTTCCGGCTGGAAGTGGGCTATTAGGTCAGTAGATTGGGTGGCAACAATAACCTGGCACCCTTTTTCAGCAGCAGACTGTATCATCCCGGCTAGTTTAGCTATCGCAAAAGGATGTAAACCAAGTTCAGGCTCATCTATAATAATACTATCGGGAAGAGTTGGCTGCAAAAATAATGTCGTCAGTGCAATAAACCTTATCGTTCCGTCTGACAGATCACCAACACCATAAGTAGTCGAACTGTATTTGTCTTGCCATTGCAATCTGATAAAGCCATTTTCATTTGGCTGAAAGAAAAAGTCAGAAAAGTAAGGCGCAATACTTTGGATTACCTTAATAATCCGATTGTATACGATCTGATGATTTGTCCTGATGAAAAAAAGAAACGCAGCAACATTCTCCCCATTTTGATAAAGAAAATAAGCATCATCTTGTATGTGACTCATTTTAGTAAATGGTGAGTTCCTGCCAATATCATGAAAATGGTATTTCTTAAGATTATTAAGATATTCCATCACATATTTAGCACGATAGTTATCGGTTATTTTAATTCGCGCTTCATTACTAAAATTAGCAATATTCCGTCCATCACTCCCTTTATAAGGAAGATTTTCATCAGTAAATATGAACCCTTCATCTGCTTTTTTTAGCTTGGCGGTATAGCCATTTAAACCATTTTTAAATTCAGTTCTAAAATATAGGGTATCGGTGATTTCAGTACCCTTATGAAGTATGCGTTCGACCCCACCCCGTAAGTTAATGTACTCGGTAAGTTTACGCTCATAAAGATTATTTAAGAACTCAAAAAAAGAGACAAAATTACTTTTACCAGAACCATTGGCACCAATCAGAATATTAACGGGCTTAAGGTCAATTTTGGCATCTTTAATTGATTTGTAACCGCGAATCTCTATATAGTCCATACAAAGCAAATATATTCAATTTCGTCAGATCACAAAAGCAAAATCAAATCAACGGACAAAATTCTCCCTTCGGCCTTTATTGCCCAATAAGAATAACCTTTTACCCCGGTTCAGTGTCTTAGAACATATCCCCAAGTGATTACTTAAAAGATGACCGGGAAGCCTAAAGGCAATATTTGGATGAAGACTCGCGTACAAGCCATACCGGTCATCTTTCTGTGCCAGCAGCAAGATCACATGGTCCGCAATGCCCTGCGAGATCTTACTCCTGATGCGGTCATTGTGGATCCTCGATTCCGGGAACCGGGGATAGATCAGTTCCATATCCCTGCGGCAAATGGTGAGCAGCTCGCTGTCTTCCAGGGCACACAGGTAATTGGTCTCATTTTTAGAACCATCATAAAAATCATTGGGCAGCATCATGAAAGAATCTTCACCGAAGAAACCGGTAACCAATTGCTCCGCCCGCGCATTGTAGTGGTACAGTTTAAAAAGTCCCCTGCCGATGAAATGCAGGTCATGGGCATCCTTGCCGGGCAGCAATATCAGTGCACCCTTTTTGACCGTGCGGTAAATAAACGGATTATCCGTTTCAATAAACTGTTGGTAGCCCATGCCTACCGGATGGAGCGAGCCCAGAATGTTGATGAGTTGGCGTTTTAACATCTAAATAGGTTTAATTATGAAATAAGGTTATCTATAACCCAGTTTATTAATTAACCTAAAATTAACACAGCCAAAATTTATCTGCAATTGATAAATATCAATCTCAACGGATCGTCAACTCTCAAAAACGTCAGGACATCACTAACGCCTTAAATGATCATCGCCAAAGCCGCCCTCTTTTCTGATCCTGCTCAAATGCTCCGGCGACATGCCGATACAGGAAGCGATATGCTTTAGGTATATGAAGGACTCAACCTCTGTGAACGCATCTAAGAAAGTTCTATAGCCTTCCAGCCCTTTAACCTGGCAGATCTCTACCCTTTTTTGCCAGTCATCTTCCGCATCGCTGAGGATGTTTAGCGCCAGAGTAGCCACCTGGGGTATCTTACTGCCGATTATTTGAAAAGCCGTATGGCTAAAAGCAACCATTGTACTTCCTTTCGGTATTTCCACATAGAAATCAACCGGCTTACGGTTCATGTAACTGTTTGAGCACAGGGATATTTTTTCCGGAGATGATATACTGGTGGTCTTTTGCTCGTAATATTCTCTGTCCTCATCGGGCTTGTATTTCCTATAAGATCTGATAAAGCCCTCTACCGGCCAAAAAGCGTAATCGGCGATGTCGCCAGGTTTGAGAATGAGCAGGTCGTCTTTTACGGTAAATGGTGCGGTAAGCAGAGGCCGGAGCAAATCCGAAAACCTGGGATCTATGTTTGGCAGGAAAGCCAATAGGTGTTCTATCAGCTGATCAAAGCAGGGATGATATCTCTTCATCTTGAGCAACGTTAATTTAATTAATAAGTTATTGCTAAGATATTCAGAAAAAAGGTGAGAGATATAAATATTTTGGAAAATATTTTACTTAGTGTTAAGGGCACACTAGGATGATTACCTTCGATTTATTGTGGAAAAATTGCATAGTTCATTAAACGAACTTATCAAGTTTGTTGCCGTAATTTGTATATTATTTCATTTAATTAATTAATTATGAAAGATTTACGATTGATTCATAATACATTATTAAAGGTTGAATAGTATGAGTTAGGCAACATATAGCTAAGCTCAGATCGTAAACAGTTAATATATCATCTTAAGCAACATTTTAAATCAAAAATATAGCCATGCAACAAATAGCAAAAATAATAGAAAATGAAACACGTAAAAGAGCCTATCAGGACGATCCTATTGCTTTTGATAGATTTAAAGATAGGATAAGTTACCCAAATGATTTACTGGGACATGTTTTTATCATACAGGATGACGATAATGAGCATTGGCAAATATATAAATTGTATATCCTTAAAAAATACCTTGATACTAAGGCAGAAATAATCAATTGGAATCCCCATCAGTTCATAGACGTTTATGATAAATACAAAAACCGATATGTTATATCAATCTCGTCTATTTCATTGGTTCAATCAATGGGCGAATCTGGTTCTATTATTGTCCTTAAAGAGATTAATAAAAATGGTAATTCAATTGAGATAAGAACGGAAGACTCTACCATTGATATTATTTCTAGAATGGGTCTCACTGAGACTAAATAATTATGATCTGCTCATTGGTTTAATCTGAGTGGTCACGTACTAATTTTTTTATCGAAGATTCAATTCGACCAGACATTAAGATATAGTGATTATGTTTTGACCATTACAAAAGAACTGAATTCATAGTTCAGCCAACAAATGAAATGTCAATAGGTTATAAAGCTGCGAATGTTCCTCAGTTGTACCTCAGGTATGATTGCGACCTGGAAAATTACATAAATACCTTAAGTCGCTGTAGCCGGTGTCCTTTTCGTCTTTTATAGCCGATTTCATTTCGATAATAATATTAGATTGTTAATATATAAAATCAATAGCCTATTCTTATAGTCGTAATTATTTTTTTTGTTTTTACATAATTCTTTAAGTATTAGTTATAGTTACAATTGAAAAGTTAGTTACTTTTGGAATACTGCTATGGGAATAGCATAGGAAAAAATTGGAATAATTTAGTGTTGCTTGAATTACGACAATAAATACCATGCAAATAAATGATGCAGCATGCTGTAAAAGGCTTGGCGAAATCTTTAAGCATGAAAATGAGTCTTAACCCTGAGTGGCTTTAAGTTATTACAGTCTATCCCTTATTTTATTAAATCAAATTACAGCGATCAAATTATGTTCAATCTTTCCCCTGAATCTTCAGATAAGATAATTTCTATGTTTGTAGGTCTGTCCATTCTATTTGCTCTAGGACACCTATTAAATCTACTACTAAAAAACCCTAAACTCACTAAGTTCCTTTCGATTAGAAATTACTTGTTGCTTCTCGTATTTTTCATAGGAGGCTCATTCATCAGTGGATTCGCAAAGCATCAAGCCAATAAAGAACCAATAAAATGGAATTCCGAGAATACCCTTATATTGAGGGATAAAGTTTGGTACACGCTAGATTCATTGGGCTTCCCCTTTAGCATAGATCAGAAAAGAATTGTGTCAGATTGCATGGTAGGAAAAATTAAGCTGTCTTTCCCAAAGGGAATTCCGAAAACAAACGATCCGGTCAATAAAGAAATAGAAAAGAACTTTAAAATATGTATGGCTCCAATATTTGTCACAGGCAAAATGGAGGGTTGGACACCTAAATTCGAGGAGTTTTTAATTACACGCTTTGTTGAAGACGAATCTCTTATTAAATATTATCCAGACTTTAATGATAGGTTTAAAATAGCTTCATGCCTTACTAGAAGTATCAAAAAACAATATCCAGAAGGTCTTGATTGGAAGGACTTAAAAAATACAATAGAAAAAATAATGTATGATTGTAAGTGATAGACTTCTATGAAAGATCTCAAAAGAAAACATTATGTAGTAATTATATCATTACTAATACTTATAAGTACTAATCCATCAAGAAGTTCATTTGGGTCTTATCTACATCAAACAGGACATAGCGGAATAGGTAGAGACTTTAACGGGTTAATATTTTCTGTGTATTCAGATAGCAACTATGATTTGCGCTCTCATAAATCCATTAAAACCTATTATATAGGAGTATTAGGAAACTTTTTTAAAACACCAAGCATATGATAAACAACATCTTTAAGTCTTTATTTCTTATAGCCTTTATTGCTTTCGTCATAATTCTGTACGGCATCTATGACAAAATATCTTATGGTGTTGGCAGGTATGTCCCAACTCAGTCGGGAATAATTTTGGATACTAAAACAGGAAATAAATATGTATGGGAAGAAGACGAAGGTTTCAGTATGTTCAATAATAATGGTCAAATTATAAAAGTAAAAAGCTTACCTAGGTAAATTTGAGACTATTTCTTGAAGATGCCAATTTTTAACTTTAATAAATAACGAAGTATGTCACTAACAATATATGCGCATAGATTTCATTTAGCAAATGATGCAAAAAATGAACAGCTACTAAATGTTCAAAATGCCAAAGGGGCTCTTAAAGCTTATAAAAATTCAGATATTCCAATGGGAATTGAAAGAACCCTGCGACTTGTAAAATTAGCAGACTCATTACATCACGAACAGTATCTTTACGAATTACGGGTTGAAGAAGTTGGTGGTGCTGCAATCGATGTTATTGAAGAACTTTTGCTTATCAATACTGACATTGGGAAAAGAATCCCATTCAATATTGATGATAGAAGATATTTTGAAGTTTATTTAGAAGACGATAAGACTCTTATGTACCTTGGTCCATATAGTAGGAACTGATTTCTTCAATGTAGTTGACAAGACTTAAATAATACAATAGAAAAATAATGCATGATTGTAAGTGATTAAAACTTGCCTAACCTTTATAATTCAATAAAAATATAGCGTATGACATCTACTGATAAAACTACTACACTAGTTGCACATATAATATTGTGTGTTATATTAATCATTGGTATATTCAAAATGCCTTATGGCTACTACCAATTTCTTCGTGTGTTTGTAATTATAGGGTGCTTGTTTATACTTTCAACTGTTGCTAACTCAGAATATAAATACATTTCACTAGTATATGTTGTATTAATAATCATATTCAATCCAATATTTAAACTAGGTTTTTCTAAGAATGAATGGAAGTATGTAGATGGAATATGCGCCCTTGTAATGGCTGTATTATTCGTATTTATGAAGCTTAACTTAAAGCCAAAACCTAAAGAGTGGGATTTTTCCTCTCGTAAAGATACTCCCAAGCAAAAAGCCATCAAAGAAAGAATAAAAAGAAAGATTCAAGAACGTAGAGATGCGGGAGAGTCGATATAAATATTCGCTTCAAACAAGCCATTTGATCAAGCATCAAATAGAATTTCGAAACATTACTCCACTTTGGTTATCAAATTACTATTTTCACTTAAACATTTTAGAGATAAAAGTTAATAATACCCCAGTATTATTCTTTGATATTTTCAAAGCGGCTAATCTTTCATAATATTAAGATATAAAAAGTTTATACCTTTATGATTGAATGTTAATAGAACAAAATTGGTCAAATCTCACTAATTATATTAAGGCAGGATATAAGTCCAATGCTTTTGCGCCTTTCGTCTGGGTTAGCGGATTAATTTTTATATTCTTATTTACATTTTTTACAATTTCAGATGATCAAATTATCCGTTATGTCTTAATAGGGGCATTCATTTTAGTTATAGTTTTTAATTTTGTAATATATCTTATTCTAATATTTAAAGATCCTAGACTGTTGCAATCAGAAAATTACAGATTAGAAGATAAAAAATTGGACATGATTACGCAAAAAGGATCCGATTTTATTATAAAACCCGTTGATTTGGTTCCACCAACAAATCAGCTTTTACGAGAAGGAGATGATAATGAGTAATATATACTGCTTAGTACTAGGTTCTAATTATATAAAAGAAGACGTAACTGCTTTTTTTGACACCATTCCACAAGTAGAGTTTTGGTTTTCAACACTACCAGCATCGATATTTATAAAATCGGGTCTATCAGCCAAACAAATAAGTGATATGGTAACCGAAAAATTTGGGGGTCACAGCCATTTCATAAGTGAGGTTACTGATAAATATTGGGGAAGGTTGGATGATAAACTTTGGAAACACTTTTTGACACCTAAACTTAGTTAAAAAGCCGAGGCTTCCTTAAAAGACTTAGTGAATTCTAGAAGACTCGAAATTCTATCGATAAGCAAGTCAATTTCAATTTCCTCAATTTTAAAATCTGCCACGTACCTCGCATTACTATAACTCTTGACCAACTTCTCAAAAATGATCCTATATTCTTCTTTATCGGTAATAAACAAATTATAAGGCACATCTGAAAAACATCGACACAGCATCAGTAATCGATGCAGATTATGGATATCACACCGATAATCCATGTGTAATCCAATCAGTGCTATGCAACACTGTTCAACAGTCTGATGCAACATAAAAGCACAGACATTATATTTCTTGCTACCAAGGCACTCTATCGCGCCATGTAGAAAGCCTTCGGCTCTGGAAATACCTTCCGCGAATCTTTGTTTCAATCTTTCCTTATCGCCAGATAAGGCAGACGAATAAGGAACCAAGGTATTGATGGCAAACTGCCGGTTATAAAGCAACTTTCCGGTGCTATATACATTTGCAAAGAATCTGTAACCATCATTGATAGATTTGTAGATACCCTCCTTGCCATGGGCGAGTATGGTGATTTTTCCAAAATCATAGTGCGCATTAGCAAAGTCCTGAACAGCATTTTCAATCCGGGAACCACCTTCTGTAACCATCAGCAGCCAATAATCGCAATGCCCAGCATCCTGGAAATCACCAAAGCAACCAGTCACTTTTCTCGATTGCTCGTCCTTATGAAAACAGTAGATCTGCAATGGATCATATTTATCTACTACCTTTTGAAGGAGATAATTGATATCCCTTACCTGAACGTGCTTTTCTAATATTTGCTCCATACTGTCCACTAATTATCAGAACTGATATTATAATTGAACTTTAAAAAAGGAAGAACCAAATTGTATTGCACTATTCCGTAACTACGCGGCCAAGAGATTGTGCCTCTCAGGGACTATACCACTCTTGAAAGACCAGTACAAATGCAAAAACGTGGGTACCTACCTAAACGCTCCGGCGAGGTACTGGTATACCCACGACAACGAATAGATAGGCCCACGTTTTCACACGCGAGCACTATTTCACCTATCCCTTTGTGTCGTTTTAAATTACCAGTTTTCGCCGAACAAAGCTCTTGGTGCTAAATGCTTCAATATTTTTGAAGATTTCGCAAAATTATAATATTAACTCTCTATATATCTATGTTTTAAAATTTAATACCCCTTTTGATTGTGGCTAACTTATGTCAATTGAAGTTATGAGCGGTAGTAAAATGCAATAAAAAAAACTTATCTGACCTTAAAACTCTAGAAGAGTGGTAATTAAAATAATATCTTAAAATTTATTTTAGGCCCATATCCTGATTTTGCTAGCAATTCCAACAATTTCGGACTAAGGATTATTTTTCTATTTTTAGAAGATCAACGTTTTCAAACCTAAAAAAGAAGATATTTCCAATGGATAAAAGATTGAAAAAACTTAATATTAACCTCCCCTATGATTGGAAAGATATTTCAGCAGATAATCCAAACGGTCCACCAACGTTTACCAATATGGCTATCGAGGACTCTGGAGTATTACAGATTTCACTAGCAGAATATTTATCTGGAAAGTTTCCTAATCCAAATTTATCCGATTTAGTTGACTTATCGAAGAACATAGGGCTAAAAAATGAATTCGGGGATTTACAAAGTGAAGCATCGGGAAATTGCAGCTACGGAATCTTTGGCAACGCACGATTTTCCAACGATAATTTTCCTCATATTTCTATCTGGCATATTTCAGACGGAAAGAATTTTGTCTTTGCTACATTTATTTGTACAAAAGCACCTGATCAAAAACAGTTAGATGAAGTTAATGATATTCTGATGTCAATAAAAGGAAAGCCACTGTTAATGTCATGGCTTAACTACTGAAAAATGCTTAGAAAAAAAACTGAATTGGCAGACAAATGGACCGTGAACTTTGATGAAGTCTCAAACAACGTTTATAAAGTAGAACTTACTGATACTTTTGGAAGAAAAGCAGGCACAACCGATCATGATCTGGACAGAGCGATAGAAACTTGTCTGTCTTATGCGTTTGACATAGAGAAACAACTTAATAATCCGCTCAATAAATTTATCTACGATACATTCAAATACTTTCTTTCAGACCAAACACTACTCTCGGACAATTATTCAGGCAAAGATTTTGGTTCATGGATAATTGAGAAAAATGAGAAAAGAATAATCTTAGATGGAAAGGAATCTTTATTAGCATTACAAAGTCAGACAGCATCAAATGTTTGGGTAGATGATTTCACAATAAAGGTAAGAGAATTGACATTCGAACAGCTTAAGGAACTTCGAGATAACTTTAAAAATGGAGAATGAATGAGTATGACCATCATTTTCCATTTCAAGAACGGATGCTAAAAATTGGCCGCTAACTTAATCATTAATGGCTGATGCTCCTGGTTATTCGCTTCAAAATAAACTTTATATTTACGCAAATTTCGCTGTCATGACCAAACTTATTTTACGGTCTACTTTAATCCTGATTATTTTTTTACCAAGTTCCTGTACCAAAGACGATAGCGTAGGCTGCTGGAAGTGCACCATCACAGGTCCGGGATCTCAAAAAACCAGAACAGTATGCGATAAAACTCTTCAGGAAGCCAGCAACTTAGTAATTAGCGAAGAAACAGGCTACGGTGGCGGTAGTTTTACGAATGTAAGATGCAAGCGGGACTAGTCATTACCTCCACGTTTAGCCTCGAAAACTAATATGGAACACGGTTTCTCAGACTTTTTCCAGTAATTTTACAGGCTTATTTCTTGAGCATACTTTCTATCTCGAGCCTAATCCCCGGATATAAACCGTATTTGCCTTTTCAATATTTTCCTTAGACCTGGTCAATACTTTCAGGATAGTAACTTTCACGCCCGGCAGGCTTGATATCAGTTGATCAGCCGCAATACTAATGCTCAGAATATGCTTTTCGTTGATCAGGGCCTCTGCATCTGTTACCAGTTTTCCATCAACCGTATAAATCACACCTGTAGCTTTTTTACGTTTTAGGTATTTGTCACCGAGCGATTGAAAGGTAACCAGGTTAAAAGGTACATCTTTTTTGAGCGTAATATAGATTTTATATCCTTTTACAATATTGATATTTTCAATCTGGATGGGCTCAAACATTCCCATATTCGCGTTTTTTACCAAAACACTGTCAATGTAATATTCCAGACTATCAGCATGATGATGAAAAGGCTTTTCTGATTCGTAATAAACTTTTATACTGTCAGTCTTATCCTGAGCACTCGCCACGCTGGCTGCAGCTACCAAGATAGAGGTGGTAATAAGGGCTTTTATTGCTTTCATAATAATAAATTTAAGAAAATTATCCACACCACACACTATCCCCTACTACCTTCCCATTTGCACTGTTAAAACTCATATAACAATGCAGCTCATCACCAGCAAAATCCTCCGGCAATTCAAAAACATAACCGATATCCTTCCTTAGCGCCACATTTTGTTTAATCACCGCAATATGCTTTTCCACATTGTAAACCACGAAAGTCGCCCTGTCCGCAAATAAATTGAATTCGTTTTGTACAGCGTTTTGCCAGGTAAACTGCAACCCGCCTGCTACGGCTGTTACTTTCGCCGCGCAGGGCGTACTCACCTTGCCCCTGCTATAAACCAGCTTAGAATAGTCGAGAACCAAACCCTCTGGCGTTTGTACAAATGCATTGGGATAATTGTACTTATAAGCGGCATTAATAGTGGTGCTTTTCTGTGCATATTCCTTAAATCCATTAGCTATTACCGGCGAAATCTGCCCCAGAAAGCCGTTCAGTAAAACCAACTTCTGCTGCGACAGCCTCACTTTTTCACTGACCGGCCCTTTTGGGTAATGGTGCAATCCAGTGATCACATTTCTGCCTTTTACCTTGCGCCCGACCAGTGGCCCGGTCTTATTGGAAAACCCACCAAATATTCCGTTGTTTAAAATACCCATAGCTTCTGTTTAAAGTGACTGTTGCCTCTATTTAAAATGACTGTCGCGTCATGATCTAATTTATTTTTAAATTTAAATACACGCCATCGGTTAAAAAGAGGAATTTTGTCCCAAAATAATGATGCGCTTTAAAAAACTTTATTGGAAATCGTGATTATATCGTCATGAAATCGCTGCCGAATCCCAGAGTTGCGATATCCTTGCAATATCGTTACGATATAGCTGCGTTATGGTTGCCGTATCCGCAGATATAGCAACCATAACGGTGGGGTCTTGCAAGGATATTGCAACTCGCCGATTACTCCGTGATTTCTTCGGGATTAGGCGGGGATTAATATTTTTCTTACCCGGTTATGAGACTTTGTTACTTTCTGAATAATGCATATCTTCAATGACCTTAAATCAGAGGTTAATGGTTAATCATAACATTTTTATTCCCGATGTAAAAGCCCGCCTCTCCTTGGCCACCAAATTAGGCCTACCCTATTCAGACGATATGCAGGATTGGGAATATGAGGTCTCTGACTTCAATAGGATAGATGAATTTTTGATTGAATACAAGAAATCATCTACTACTTTAGCTGAGCGAAATTCGGCTAATTCTTTAGCGGACAACAATTTTAACTAACTTAAATATTATGAAGAAAATATTTATAATTATTTATTTGAGTACATTATCAGGCTTGGTATTTTCCCAGACGAAGCTTGAAATATTTGGCTCAACTACTGGAGTTAAAGACGGCACGGAGTTATCAATTTTAAAGGTACAGCCAAAATTTACTATACCTTCGTCACAAAAAATTAAAGTGATAGTGAATAGTAACAAATTTTATTTTTCAACGAAACAGGATGGAGCAGAATTCTATGATTTCGAATTGCTAGGTAAAAAAAAAGGTTTTGTTCTTAATCCTGGAAAAACTGAAATGTCGATTCCAAATGGCTTGATCAAAGAGGCTGTTATAACCAATGACGCGGGTGATAGAGATTACAGAAACTTTTTGAGCAAAAAAGATAGTGTAAGCCGAAAAAAATACAGCACGGCGAAAGATGATTGGGAAGAATTTGTTTTAAGTAAAAATAAGGACTCCATTTTGAGGGATCAATTATGGTCGGAAGTAAAGAAAGTAAAAAAAGAATATGACCGGCACGCGGTCGATTCTGGATTGCACTGGATTGCAAAGCATCCCAAATCGTCAATTAATGCGCTTGTTTTGAACAACTTTCTACTAGATATAATTCCAAATGATCAAGTGACAAACGTCTACAACACGCTTGACAGTAGTGTGAAAAATAATAGTTGGGGTAGGGATTTGAACTATAAAATCAACCATCTCTTTGTAGGTGGGATTGCACCTGATTTTGAGCAAACAGATACTTCAGGTAAAATTATTAAGCTATCAAATTTTAATGGTAAATATGTGTTAGTTGATTTCTGGGCAACATGGTGCGTACCATGTAGATTAGAAATCCCCAAACTGATAAAAGCGAAGCAGCTGTTGGCTTCAGACAATTTTGAGATAATTAGTGTTTCCTTAGATGACAAATCCTCGCGGCAGAAATGGCTGGACGCAATAAAAAATGAAAAAATGGATTGGGTGAATTTATCGACCTTGGACGGCTTCAGCAATGTGGTCGCTCGTAAATATCATATTAAATCTATCCCTAGTAGTTTTTTGATCGATCCAAATGGAAAAATCTTAGCGAAAAATATCAGCGGAGAAATTTTATATAAAACTTTAAAAAAACTAGTTAGTGTTAGATAGGGACGAAAGGGTATATAGAAATGCATAATTATTAACTTTCCTATATTCAAATTTTCGCCCCAAGGACAGAAACCTAATCCAATGCTCAACTCTAACACTGTTGCTATTGGACCTCACAATCCCCTGCTACCTTCCCATTTGCGCTGTTATAACTTATATAACAATCCAGCTCATCGCCTGCAAAATTCACAGACCATACTAAAAAATAGCTCACAGCCTTCCACACCGTTACACTGTTCTTAATTATTGCAGTATGCTTTTCCACGCAGTAAACCACAAAAGCCGTCTTATAAACCAATAAAAACATCTTGCGTTAAAAAGATTATTTCTTCTTTTATTCCTTCAATGCCCCTTTCCCTTGGTGAATAAACAACGGCATGACTTCCATTGACGTTAATTTGAACATTAAACTCTTTAGAATTATTTGTCACTTGAAACACTTCCTGGTTAATCCACTTTGCTGTCCGGGCCAACTGGGTATAAAATAAAAAATTAGGCAGTGTTTTGAATAGCTGCATAATATGAACGACCTTCTTATTCTTTGACAAAAATGTAACTTGAATTATTGTGCTATCCAAAAAATGTTCTGCAGTCACGATAGCACCCAATGTCTTTGCTTTATTTTGTTTCAAGCCACCACATAATTCCAGACTCAACTTATAATTATTATTTAAAATCAAATTGTATCCATCAGTTAGGCCTCCGATATCTAACCTGAGGTGCTCATATAATTTTAATAAGCAGAAATAAATGTGTTCAGCCAATAATTTTATTTTCGCTTGCAATGAAGACTTTCCAAAATCACTAAAGGGAAATGTATGTTGAATAGTATATATACTTTCTCCAAGTTTTGCCGGATATATAAAAAACACATCTTCACTTTCAGAAAATTCAATTACCAACTTTTGTGTTTTGTTTATCAATACTGGTGGTAAGTAAAAAGTAAACAAATTAGAGGTCAACGCAGCATAGTTCTTAAAATTTTCCTGCTCTGAAATATTGTCTGATTCATAGAGTACTTGGATATGTAATCTCTTTTCTTTCATAGTTACTTCATAGAATGTGGTTAAAATTGTTTGGGAGGCATTTTTTTCATCGTTTGGCCTGGTCCTTATACCTTTCCACAAATTCAATCGCGTCATTTATGTTTTCTGGGTATTGAGCATACTTAGTAAATCTTTGTATTCCATGACGATCGGGTTCATAAATCGATATATGTTGATAAGGAAATCCGTTGTCTATGAGAAATTTGACTACCTCCCATTTTCTGCTATCATCTGTTTTTGGTGGTCTGAATCTATGGGTAATAGCAATGGCTACATTACCGCATTCGGGACACTTGAAGTTTGAAAGCTTCAAGTCCGTTGATGACATACTAAATGACTTCTTACAGTTCAGACATAGTTTTTTGCCCATGGTAAAAATAAAGATGATTAAAATTACAAGCTTATTTATTCACCGGATATCCTCCAATCGCTTCAACTCCCTGATCGGTGAACTTAAGCAGTTCCGTCGAAACCGGATATCCGGATTCTTTATACTCATCAATCACCACCCTGCCTATACGATTTGAGAAAAAGTCGTAATCTTTTTCTGAAAACATGTAGCAAAAATCTCTGACAGGGATTACCGCATAAAAAGGAGAACCAAAGTTATCCCTTACCTTGTTTTTCATTTCTGAGGCGAAAAGTAACGCGCCTTTTAAACTCGCGCTTTCCGATTCAATTCGTCCAAGTTTCCTCCCGTCAATCAGATCAAACGCTATTTCGGCTTTATCTAGTAGTTTGTTGGCATTTATGTTAGCCTGATTTTCTAAAACGGCTACAGTAATTGTCCATTTTTTCAAATCATTTTTCGTGATCCAGGTTAATTTATCTTCCTCATCATAGACATAGACTTTCCCAATTTCATCGGTTATTTTTTTATGTATAAATTCCGTGGAAATGCTATCGTTAGGAAATAACGAAATATAAATATGATCTCTTACTTCTTCCCATGTTGACGGTTTATCAACTGTATAGGAAGTAATTGTCTTGACAAAATCCGATATATATGTTTTGTCTTTGTCTCTTTCATAGTCTTTCCTCACATTGTCAAGACTGATCTTCAGGGTCAGATCTCCTTTTTTAATGAAAATTAATCCTGTAGCATCGACTGAGTCGATCTTCATCCCTTTACATTCAATCTGGGACTTGAATTCCTCGAAAACATAATCTTTCTTTGTATCGTTTTTACAGCTAAACCATCCAAGCAATAATATCATAAATATGGTTTGTTTCAAGCATGTCATTAGCCTACCAATTTACTAATATTTATTAAACAGCAAGATCTGTTGCTGTTTTAACCATTTCAAAGTCTTGAAAACCAATCCATAAATCCGAACTCTTCATCAATATATTGATCTGATATTCAAATATTTATACCCAATAAATTTGTTTTGGAAAGCATGTTTTTTCGCTAAAACATCTATACTTTCGCATCGCTCATTGCCGGGTTATTTGGGAATGAAATTAATAAAATTACTTGCTTGGATGTTACTTATAAGTTACCTTTGTTATGAATAAGGTTAGAGAGGTCGTTGCCTACAGGAACTATTTTGAAGATTTTTTGCGTGAACAGCCAAAAAAAGTTCAGGATAAGATCTTTAAAATAATTGAAGCCATTGAAATACTGGAACGTGTTCCTCTAAATTATTTAAAATATGTTGAAGATACCCAGGGACTGTATGAAGTACGGATTAAACTTGCTTCTAATATTTGGAGGGTATTTTGCTTTTTTGACAAGGGCAAGCTGATCATCTTGCTAAACGGGTTTGCTAAGAAATCTCAAAAAACGCCAAAAGATGAGTTGTTTAAGGCTATCAGATTGATGAACGAATATCATAAGGAGAATAAATAATGAGTACAACTAACTGGAAGGAAATAAAGGACAACGTTTATGGTGAAAAGGGCACACCAAGACGGGATGAACTGGAACGTGACCTGGAGGGATTCAAGATAGGTTTGTTGCTAAGAAAGGCCCGTGAAGATAAACATCTGACGCAAAGCCAGCTGGCTGATCTGATAGATAAAAATAGGACTTATATCTCTCGGGTGGAAAATGATGGCAGCAATTTAACACTTAAAACGCTGTTCGATATTGTAGAAAGAGGCCTTGGAGGCAGAGTAAAAATTTCTATCGAGGTGTAAATGGGTAAAATGCTCCGCTGAGCGGACATTATTATAGAGAGAGAATGTCTATTGCACGCTGAACCCCCTTTTTGCTATGTCTAAAGTCTTAAAAACCACTCTAAAAATCTGAACCTTTTATCAAGATATTGTTCTGATTTTCAAATACTTGTATGCAATAAATTTGTTTTGGATTGTATATTTTTTAAGCTAAACTTACTTACTTTCGCAGCATAAATTTTAATACTAAATCTATGCCTGAACACACACGGTACATCAACGCGCTCGTCGACTTTTCATTCCGCAAAATATTTGGCTCTGATCCTAACAAAGACCTATTGATTGCTTTTCTCAACGAGATATTTAAAGGCCGTAAGCATATTGTCGACCTGGTCTACAACAAAAATGAACATGATGGAGAAAACCAGGAAGAAGCGCAGGCTGTATTTGATTTGCTTTGTACAGGAGACCAGGGTGAAAGGTTTATCATTGGCTAACTTTGTGAAGACGGAGGAAGAATGTGTTAGTGATCTGGAACTATGGCTGTACTGGCTGAAACATCTCCACGAGACTGACAAGCTTCCTGAGCATTTAAAAGAGACTATTTTTGAAAGGCTCTTTAATATTGCTGAATACACAAACTTAAGCAAGGAGGAACAAGCTATGTACAACCAGGACTTAAAACGCAAATGGGATAATGAGGCCGCTCATGTCAATAGTGTAGAAGAAGGCAGAGCTAAGGGTCTTGCCGAGGGTGAGCATAAAAAAGCTTTGGAAATTGCTGCTGAAATGAAAAAGAAAAATTTCCAGGACGAGATTATTGCCGAATTGACAAAGCTGACGATTGACGAAATCGAAAAATTATAGCCTGGATAGTTCATAGTCATTTCACTTTTAGGAGTATCAAATGCCAGCTCAATAGGGTCCTGATAAACATAATTTATCTGATGAAGTTTGAGGTCCATCGGCCCTGTGAGATCGCGGCAAGATGAAAACTCATCATTGAACGCCATCACCACCAATAAGTTCTTCGTGTTTCACAATGTAGTTGCACCTTGATTTCGGGCATGGAATTTATATCTTTATAAAAATCCAATCATGAAACTGCCCTCAATACAACAGCTCTACTCGGGTCTTTTAAATGTAATTAAGAGATTCCCGCTCCAATTTATCTGTTCACTTACCGCTACCATCTGCTGGTGTCTGTATATTTATTTTTCCGAAGGAGGACGGGAGGCAAATGAAGACCTGAGAGATAACCTGATAAAGGGAATACTGATTTCGAATCTGTCCCTTGCACTGTTGCTGGCATTGGATCTGTTTGCTGAGGTAAATAACTTTACCATGGCAAGAAAATGGCTTCTCCGCATTGTTGGATTGACTTTCTGCACATTGTTGTACTTCATTTTATCGCCTGCAGATCATATCTCAGATGTTTACCGGATTGCATTGTTTGCTTTTGCTTTCCATTTATTGATTGCATTTGCCCCCTTTATAGGAAAAAATAATATCGGTGGGTTTTGGCAATTCAATAAAATATTGTTCTTGCGTTTTCTGACTTCAGCGCTGTACTCTGTCGTGTTGTATGCGGGTTTGGCCATCGCACTTACTGCCATAAGAGGTCTCTTTAATGTAGAAATTGAGTGGAGGACTTATATGGGTTTATTTGCCATAATATCTGCTGGTTTTAATACCGTCTTCTTTTTGGCGGGAGTACCGGCAGATCTCCAACTGTTGAGCGAGGACCATAGCTATCCAAAAGGACTGAAAATATTCACCCAGTTTGTATTGATTCCGTTGATGACTATATACCTGGCCATTTTACTGGTTTATGAACTGAAGATCATAGTAATCTGGGAGTTGCCGAAAGGTCTGGTATCCAGTCTTATTTTAGGTTATGCTGTGTTTGGTATTTTGTCCCTGCTGTTGGTCTATCCAATCAAAAATACCGATGGTAATAACTGGATCAGGTTGTTTTCGAGGTTTTTCTACTTTATGATGATTCCGCTGGTCATCCTTTTGATACTTGCTGTATGGAAGCGGGTTGGTCACTATGGTATTACGGAAAGCCGTTATATTCTGATCGTTCTGGCTTTATGGCTGGCTGGAATAACTGTATACTTTCTGACCAGCAAAAAAGAAAATATAAAGGTGATCCCTATCAGTTTATGTATCCTGGCATTGCTGGCGGTATATGGCCCTCAGAGTGCTTTTTCTATTTCAAAAGGCTCGCAGCTGTCCCGTCTCAAAAAAATTCTGGCATCAAAGAACCCTAAGGATCAGGAGGAAGGGCCTTTTGTGATCAGGTATCTGGTTAATGCACATGGCCTTGAAATTCTCCAGCCTTTTACTACTAAGAATTTGAAGGAACTTGATCATAAAATCGATCAGCAAAATTTTAATGATTATGCCCGAAAGGAAATGAAGATCGATACTGCGTTAGCGATTCTAAAAGTTAAAGACGAAAAGGGGGCTGGCTCTGGTATTACTTTGACGTTTATAAACGACGGGAATGAAGTCTTAAAGGTCAGTGGTTACGATTATATGATGGAGCTAAACAGTTATCCGCAGGCTAAAGAATTTAAAATTGACAGCGGGCAAGTAATTAAAACAGACAATAATTATAATGGAGGTCACCTCAGTGTGATTGTTGATGACCAAACCGTACTGGATATAGATTTGCGCGGTGTTTTGAAAAAGGCTATGGGGCTTTATAAAAAAGATGGTTTAAAACCAGCCAAACCTAAGCAGGGTTATTATTATCCTGCGAAACTGATGCGTTTTAGCAAGACTACCGGGCAATATGAATATACGGTTGTGGTAACCTCTATCGAGAGCACTAATGTTGATTCTGAGGGCAGAGGCTGGATCAATGCGACGAGTTATTTGTTAATTAAAAAACTCTAAAGCCGGAGGGATGTGAAGAAACCTTGATATTACACTTACTTCCCCACAACTGGCCAGCCGTCCTGCCATGAAATTTTTTCAATGCCCAACCGTTCAAAAGTATCTGTATAAGCATGAAAAGCCAGATAGTCCACCCCGTCAAAAGTATGGACCGAATTGTGGCCCCTTGCATAGAACTTTTTATCCGGTCCGGTGTCGCCGCCCAGTACCAGCGTACCACCATTTTTAGCCAGGTTAACCCCATCCTTATCGAGGTACGGGCCGGTTATTTTTTCTGAACGTCCTACCCTGATGTTATAGGTGCTCCTGGGGCCGGCGCAGCAAGCGTCCCAGGAAACGAACAGGTAATAATATTTGTCTTTTTTGAAAATAAAGGGAGCTTCAATAGCGCCATTGCCTGCCTCTTCATCCGGATATTTGAAATCGCGCGGACGCGCAGCAATGGTATACCAAACCTGCGGTTCGACAGGTGTCTTGAAATCATTACTTAACTTCACCAGTTTTAAGCCATTCCAGTGCGAGCCAAAGCTCAGCCATGGAGTGCCTTCGGCGTCAACTGCCAGATTAGGATCTATTGCGTTCCAGTCATCCCGTCCGGTTACCGATTGCATGACCATACCGCCATCCACCCATTTGTAGTCCTTTGACGTCGGGTCCAGCGTTTTGTTGGTCGCCATGCCAATGACAGAGGTGTTTTTTCCGAATATGGAAGTGGCGTAATATAAATACCAGGTCCCGTTGTGAAAACTCAGATCAGGCGCCCAAAAGCCCAGCCCTTTAAAGCTGGGCAGCTTTTGCGCTACCCATGAAGGTGCCACACTAAAGACTGAAGGCTCCTTTTTCCAGGTTTTCATATCCTTAGAAGACCAAACCTGTATGCCCCCACCGGTATGATAAACATAATAGGTATCGCCTTCTTTCGCCATGCAGGGGTCACGCACGCCGGGATCCGTGGTGACATCACCCACTTTAAAGCGGCCCCTGCTTTGATTGCTGGCAGCGGGTTGCTGCCCGCAAACATTTAAGCCGCATAAGAGCAGCCAGGCAAGAAATAGATTACGTATCATATCGTAAAGCTAATGCATCACGGCGGAAGTTCCTTGTAAAAAAACAGATAGACGCCTCTGAAGTTAAAGATCTGCCTCAAAGGCCTCCACCTCTTTAAACTTCGTACTGCCTTTAACTAACCTGCCCAGTCGCGGTTTCCTTTCGTTATAAACTTCCACCGCATCGGCGTCCGCGTAACGGAGAAATAAGATCCTTCTGTCTCTGTCTTGCGACATATTCCCATCAGATTTATGGAGCATCCAGCAATTGAAGATCAGCGCATCTCCGGCCTTCATTTCCATGGGAACAGCCAGACTATCATCGGCCTCCACTACGATCTCCGACTGGCTTTTCTTTTGGTTCTCATCTTGCTGCACACGAATCTGACCCTGTTTATGACTGCCGGGAATCAGCCACAGGCAGCCATTGCCCCTGTCCGTATCGTCAAGGGCGGTAAGCGTAGTCAGCGCATTGTAAGGTTCAAGCTCTCCGTAACCATTGTCCTGGTGCCAGCCAAATGGTTTGGTATTGCCCTTCATTTTAAAGGTAAGCTGCGAAGTAGCGCCCTTGATATTTGGTCCTATGATTTCCGAGGCAATGTCTACCAGCGGCCCTTCAAAATAATATTGTTTCACTGCAGGTGCCTCATGGTGGATATTGACCAGCAGTGAATTTTGCAGCCAGCTTTTATCAGGATCAAAAGCCGACTTTTCTTTCGCCCAGGCCTCCATGCATTCGCTCCGCATTTGCTCAAGCCCCGATGGAGTCAATATGGACCTGATCACCAAATAGCCATTCTCCTTGAAAAAATCAATTTCAGGTCCGCTTAATTTTCTGTAATTGAATAAAGATTCGTTTGTCATTGTAATAGTAATAATCTGATTTAATAAAAATTAGTATCCATCTGTCTGGTCAAGACTCGTATTGGCGGCCAATACCGCAGTAGCCAGCGGCCAGAATAACGGGGTTGTTTTCCCGGCCAGGTTTGGCACGTAAGTATAAGCATCGATCGTTCCGCCCTTGTGGAACCTGACGATATCGTACCAGCGTTTGTTTTCAAAGAAAAGCTCACGGCCCCGCTCGTCAAAAATGGCACGCTCCACACCCGGCTTACCGGTATCACCAGTATACACACCAATTCCGGCACGCAAGCGCACCTTGTTGAGGTATTCAATGGCCTGACCCGTATTATTCAATCCCGCATAGGCTTCGGCCTTAATTAAAAATACATCCGCCAGGCGGAAGATGATCACATCATTATCCGAGATCCGGTCGTCAACATACTTATTTCCAGGCAATCTGGTAATCCAGGCATATTTCTGTGTTGTGCCCTGGCGTTCTATAATAAATGTATTAGGGACGCGCTTATCAGTAGTAAGCCCGCTAAACAGCGCCCTGCTCTTCGTGCTGATCTGATAACTGCCCAGGCCATTTGTAGAAGTCGCTGCATAAGGGATACTGTCCAGATTGGCCGCACCAGTAACCACTGACAGGAAAGGCAAAGCATTCAGCGCATAATTGGCATTGGTCTCATCCCTTTGGAAATAAGCTGACAGGATGACCTCATTGTTGGTCCTGACGGTATTGACCTCCCTGAAGTTTGACAAAAGCTGGACTCCTGAAGCTTCTACTTCAGTGGCAGAGCTGACGGCATCATTAAATGCGGCGGCGCCACCGTCCAGCACCTTAGCACTCCATAACGATGCCTCAGCCTTTAGCGCATGTGCAGAAGCATAAGAAAAGCGGTATTTGGAAACATAAGTTTTCTCAGGAAAAAGGCTGATGGCCGTATTGAGGTCACTGATCACCTGTTTCATCACATCAGCAGCCTTTGCCCTTGGCAATAAAGGAACATTTTCATCAGTAATGGCCTGGAGCATCAGCGGAGTGTCCCCGATAACGCGCAACAGGTAAAAATAGAAATAAGCCCGCTGGCAATATGCCTCAGCCATGATCCTGTTCTTTGCAGCCTCATTTGAAAACTGAAAGGGTTTGATCTTCTCCAGTAATAAATTGCAATGTCCGATCGCACTGTAAAAATTACTGTAATTCACCGCACCTACCGTCGGGCTCAGAATTTGAGACCAGGCCGTAGTCAGGCGGGAATTGAAGGCATTGATCAGCTCTTCACTGCGCTCGGTACCAAACACGAGGTTATTGGCGAAGGTTCTCATGGGCACATATATGCCGGTTACATAAGGAGCAAAGTCACCTTCACTCTGGAAGTATACCTGGTCGGTGATCTGTGACTCGGGCTCTACTTCGAGGAGCTTATCGCAGGAAGCGAGTGAGATTATAGCTATGGAGAGCAGGGCCGCGGTAATGTATTTACGAATCATCTTAAATGTATTTTGTGGTAAATGATTGATTAGTTAAAAGCGCAATGAGGCGCCAAAGGTGAACTGACGTGGCAGCGGATAACCTCCGGGGTCAAAGCCAGTATAGGTTTCAGGATTAAGCCCTTTGTAAGCCGTCAGGTAAGCCACATTATTGATACTTCCGAAAACCGTCATACCAGTTGACTTAATCCTGCTCATCAGTTTTTTTGACAGGTCATAGCTCAGGTAGATCTCACGCAATGCCAGGAAATCGCCTTTTGTGATCATGGTGCTGACATCAGACGCATAAGCACTTCCTGTCCAGTCGTAACGGATATAATTACGTTGTCCGGTATCGTAATCCTGAAACGAGAAACGTGCATATTTTTTGCCTTCATCACCAGCTTTCTGCCAGATATCCGGTCCCAGTGCTTCCGAAGGCGCACCTTCATTGAACGCACGGCCGGTGCCCAAAGCACGGGCCAGCGCACCATTACTGATCACATGCCCCATCGCAAAATCAAGGTTGACACGCACACTGAACTGTTTGTAAGTAAAAGTGTTCTGCATACCGCCTGTGCGGTTAGGCGTACGATAACCCACCTTCACCATATCGCGGGTATCAATGATGTTGTCGTTGTTCAGATCAGCAAACTGATAATCCCCCGCATGCTTGCCATTGGTAATTCCGGCGGGTGAAGCCGACTGATCCACTTTGCCCCAGGCCTTAGCCTCCTCTTCGGTCGCAAACACTTTTTCCACCTTGTAGGCATAATACGCAAACGGACGCTCACCCTCGGCGTAACCGCCTACTTCCTGTATAGCTCCACTGGCCGGGTCAAATACCGTTCCGCCGCCCTGACGGTTCCTGTCCCGCCCATTATAAGGCAAACTCAGGATCTTCTGGGCATTATAAGCGAATGAAAAACTCGTCCGCCAGTTGAAATTGGGTTTAGACAATACCGTTGCCGACAGGTCAATTTCAATACCCTTGTTCTGGAGCGTTCCATTATTAAACACAATTGAGGCAAAAGGAGATTCCAGCGGCAGAGGTTTAGAATCCAGCCTGTCCTTGGTCAGCTTGTTGTACAAATCTACAGTAAGATCTATGCGCCCCTGAAAAAAACTGGCATCAACCGCAAGGTCTGTGGTTTCCGTAGTTTCCCATTTCAGGTTTGGATTGGCCAGTGATGCACGGAGAATACCAGGAAATTGTGCATAAGAATTGGCATTGTAATTACCATAAGTATCCGTCAGGTTCAAATCCCTGGAGCCTGCCTGGCCCCAGCTGGCACGGAGCTTCAGCGCACTGATTACCGGCACATTCCAGAAATCTTCCTTGTGTATGTTCCATCCAGCGGAAGCCGAAGGGAACAGCGCATATTTCTGATTCGGCGCAAAATTAGAGAAACCATCATACCTCAATACCCCGGAAACCAGGTATTTATTATCAAAATCATAGTTGAACTGCCCGAATACACTGGCAGATTTATTCAAGCCCAGAGTAGTTCCCAAATTGGTCACATTGCTCACCACCTTTCCGTCGATGGTGGTTACCGGTGGCTCTTCTATGGTGACGATATAGTCATTGGTAGCTCTTTGAGTTCCTATATCAATCGTGTTTGCGCTATTCTTGGTGTAGTTGAACCCAAGCAGGGTCATAAAGCTGTGCTTGTCTTTTACCTTAAAATTATACTGCAGGATCTGATCGATCATCAATTGCCTGGCATCATTTACCGTCTCATTTTTCTGCCTGCTCGTTGCAAACTGAATACTTCCCGGGAAAGCTTTACGTGAGAAGATGGTCTTGTCATTGTCAATCGTATAAGAGATCGCAGGCCTGAAATGCAGCTGAGGGATAATTTCCCAGTCCGCATCAACCCTGGAAATGGCGCGTTCTGTAGACACACGGGTATCATCATACTTCAGCGTATGAAAGCGGTTCCGGGTAGTCAGGTTCTCTCCGGCCAATGGCAGACCACTGTCATCAAAAAGCCTGATCAGCGGAGTGATGCGTGTAGCACGAACAAGATCATTGGTGTAACCGGCCACATAGTTCGGCAGCACGTTCTGATAATTCAGCATTGCATTGATCTGGATATTATTAGACGCTTTGAATGAAAAATTACCCAGTGCACTGTATCTTTCGTAATTAGTGCCCACAAAAGTTCCCTCCTGGTTGACGTAGTTCATCGACACGTTGTAACTCGCATCAGCGCCACCGCCATCAATCCCCAGGTTGTAATTGCTGGAATGCCCGGTATTCCAAAGCAGGTCCTGGTAATTGTTGTCCGCATATAGCAGTTTGGTACCCGGCTTCGCCGGATCATCCATGGTTTTCCAGCCTCTGGACAGCAAATTGTCCACATAGGCCTGCCCTTCCACCGCAACAATATTGTCGTAAAGCGCAGTAAGGTTAATATTTGAACCATATTGCCCTTTTGTGGTATACACACGTGTACCCGCAGAAAAGCCCCCATTGTTCAGCAGCGCGTTCTTGTCATAAGGATCCGTAGAATTCTTGACCGTAGACCGGGCAAGAGAAAGGTATTCCGTAGCGTCCAGGTAGTTATAATCCCTGGACTGGGTTTCCAGATTCGTACGGTAGTTGAAGGTGATATTGGCCTTTCCACTATTAAAACGACCTGTTTTGGTAGTGATGACAATCACACCGTTTGCCGCGCGCGCACCATAAGGCGCAGTCGAAGCCGCATCCTTCATCACCTGCAGAGAAGCAATGTCATCAGGATTCACATCCTTCATGGTGCGGAACACCCCATCGACAATGACCAGCGGACTGGACGCATCTGAATTCAGAAAACTGTTGCCGTTAGAATTTCCCGTACCAGTCCCGTAAGCATTCAGTTTCGAGCTGCCCCTGATAATGATGTTGGAAGGCGCCGAACCCGGCTGACCATTGCTGACCGGAATAGAAACGCCGGCCAGTTTACCCTGCAGCGCCGCTATCGGGCTTGCATTGGCCGTATTGACCAGCTGACGGGCATCGAGCTTGGAAACCGCGGCTGTCGTCTTTGCCCTGGACTGCTGCGAATAACCCACAATGACCACATCCGTCAACGATTTTGATTCCGGTGTCAGCGATACATTTAACGTTGATTTCCCGGCTACCGGAACTTCGGATGTGACGAAACCCACATAAGTAAAAACCAGCACCCCATTGGCAGGTATTATTATGGAATATCGCCCGTTTCCGTCAGTCACCACGGCAGTTTTCGCATCCTTAAGCCGCACACTGACGCCCGGGACGGGCTGGTTTTTATCGGTTTCGGAAACAATACCCGTTACGGTAATCTGCGAATCGGTTTGCGCTTTCAGGAAACCTGGTCCCAAAAGGAGAAGATAAAAAATTAAATACTGGAGTTTTACTTTCATAGCTGGTTAATATATATTTATGCTCTACATAATGTTACGCCGTATCATGGCATACAAAAAATCATCTTTCGTTTTATTTTACCTTCTTTGTAATGTCTTTGATCCTGATCAGCTTAAAGGCGATCCCTTCGTAAGGCTTATCCTTTCCGGATTCATAGAGAATAGCCACATCTTTCTTTTTATACGGAGCAATGTCCGAATAAGCCGAGGGGCCGGGATGAATGACTTTTGAAGCTGCCCAGGATGACCCGTCATCATAACTCAATCTCAGGGTCAGGTTTTCTCTTTTGGTTTGATGTGCAGGATTGGCGAACAATAAAACCGGTTTCTTGTCATAAACCAGATTGAGCAATGTGCCCTGGCATACCGGTTCCACCAATGTCGTATCGTGCTTCACATCAGACCAGGTCTCGCCCCCATCGCTGCTGATGCTGTAATTGCGGGTACGGAGTGTCCGGTTGGCATTGCGCATATTCAGCATCAACCGACCGCCGCTAATCTCCGCAACAGTAGTTTCGTTGACCATGTCCTGCGGAGTATTGTTTCCAAGCTTCCAGGTCGCCCCGTGGTCATCGGAATAAATGATGTGCGAAAAGTTCTGATTAGCCGGTGCCTCAACATGATTGACCGGAACGACCAACCTGCCCTTATGCATACCACTGCCGATCTGCAGGCCATGACAAGGCCCGGTAGCATACCATGTCCAGTTGTCCATTTTCACGGATGACGTGATTTCCCGTGCGGGGGACCAGCTTTTGCCCTCATCGTCCGAAGTCAGCACATATATATGCCGGCCATCTTTGCTGCTGCGTTCCATGATCTGTTTTTCATGATCTGTACCCCTGTTCCATGTACTGACCAGCACAATGCGGCCATTGCTGCGATCCAAAATGGGTACAGGATTGCCGCAGGTATTGGTTGAATCACTCCAGACCACCTGCATCGCGCTCCATGTTTTCCCGCCATCAGCAGATCTTTTCAGCACCAGGTCAATATCGCCCGCGTCACCACAGTTCATACGGCGCGCTTCCGCGAAAGCCAGTAAGATATTGTCAGGGGTCGTTAAAAGCGCAGGGATGCGAAAACAGGCATAACCATTCTCTCCTGCTTTGTAAATGTGATTAATTACCTGCTCATCCTTTGCCGTTGCAGCAGCAGATCTCAGACCAGCAGCCACTACAATCATACAGATCAGTAAAGCCTTGTGCGAAGTAAAACGTCGTATTATCCTGCCCATGAATACTATATTTGGTTGATGCCGGATAGTACATCCATGCAATAAATCAAATATAATAAAAAATTATTATGTAGTACATAAAAATTAAAAACTACAAATTATGCCTCATACGCCTATAAAATCACTTCTATAAGACACCCTTCAATTCAATCATCATTTTGGAAACATACATCAATATTCAGAGATGCTGACTTTTTCTGTATACTTATTGAGTACACCTTTAAGCTCGGTCAGGTGCTTAAATTCATAATTTCATTTGGACAACCTTACTCACAATCTTCCGGAGTTCTTCAATTTGATCCGGGATTGGACGGGGAGCAAACAAGTCTACTACATGGTGATCCTTGTCGAGAATCAAATACCTGGGTATACCGGACAGTTCAATAAACCTCTTGAATTGTTTAGAACTGTCAGCTTTGAGCAGGTATTGATTGGCTGTGGTTCGATCTTGCTCACTTGCTTTTTTCCATGCACGCTCATCCGCATCAGTTGAAAAATACAAATAGGAAACGTCTTTTTCACCCAGCATCTTTTTCGTATCCGACGATTTTGAAATGTCATCACGGCATGGTGCGCACCAACTGGCCCACATATCGATGTAAACAGCCTTACCCTTATAAGAATCCAGCAACTCCGCTAAACTGACCAGTTTGTCATCGCTATAACTGGTCAGCAAAGTCTTGTTCAGTATCGTATCAGGAAGCGGCTTACCAATGATAAAATACCTCATCTCATTGTCCTTCAGATAAGATAAATAAAGAGAATCCGGCTTTTTCTCATAAAGACGATCAAATAGCTTTCTCAGCATCCGGCTATCATCCGTTGATTGCTTCAATGCATATTCTCCTGCCAGATAGCTCAATGCATAATCCCTGGTCTTTCCTTTTAAGGATAACTGTATTCCCTGATAGATTGCCTCCAGATCTGAAGTCTGATTGGTAGCATTACGGGCAATATATCTGTAATAGACCGCGTTTCGATACTCTATTGTCAAAAGCAATTCGTCCCGGGTAAAAGGGTACTTTGCAGCTTCCATAAAATAGTTAGCCGGAATTATTTCCTGCTTGCTATAAACCAGCCCGGAATAAATCAATTGCACATACCGGTAGCTGAGCTTATCTTTAGCCAGATCGGCCGTTGCTTTATCCATCAAATGATTAGTCAAATAGGTTTCCAGCGTCATTTCACTCGTCTTTTTCCAATTATTAAGGGCTTCTTTATAGTCAATCAGGTTATTGTATTTCGGATAATAAGGCGTTTTTAGAGAAGCATCTGAAATGAGAACATCCAGATTATACCTGGCTTCGTCCTTTCCTGAAAATACGAGTTGCTGATCACGTGCCTTACCTGTTATCTTGAAACTTACAGAATCACCCGGTTTAAAATAGATGAACCAATTTTTGTAGACAGCGCTGAATATCAGGAGTTCCGGCTTCTTAATGCTGAAACTAAAATCGAAGACCCCGGTTTTACTGCTCTGAGCTGCCAAATAGATTATTTTCTGGTTATGAATTACAAACGCCGGCAGTCGTCGGACCGAAATATTATTGTCCTTCATTTCTTCGGTAGTACCCGAAATCCTTATCGGCCGCTGTGCTTTTAAACTACCCAACAGGCCAATTAAAATTGCAGAGAAAAAGAAAATGAAACGTATCATGAGAGCTATTTGTACCGTTAGTTAGGTTTGATCGTCAACAAGATAAAGAAATTCTGTTTATATATTTACCCATTAACATTAAACTGATATCTTTAATTTAAACACCAAATCATGAAATAAGGGGCAGACTATTCAGGCACGTAAGAAAACGGCAGCCGGTCGCCAATCTGCCTTCCGCCCCAGTACCCGTCAAGCAGGAAACTCCGGTAATCCAGATACCTCCCGCCCTTATCGATAAAAGTATGATCAAGATAGAGGTTAAATTCAGACCTGGTTACCTTATGTTTACTAAAAAATTCCCAGTCAGGAAGCGTTCCGGCGTTGACTTTAGCCATCACCAGGTCAACCCTATCCCCATACATAACGAAAAATTTTCCGTTAACCGCAAATTTAACAAAGGTACTATCTACCCTCGATACATATTTACGCATATCGACCACTTCCTTTTTTACAGTCCTGCCGTTTACGGCTCCCGGATCATCAGCAAATTCCAGCGTTTTGAATTTCGTTTGCGATAAAGTGCCATCATACAAACACCGCAGATAGCGCATAAACGAGCTGTCGTAAACCTTTTTTCGGTTTTTGGCCCATTGCTGCCGATTTCTTTTACTTCCGGGCAATTCTTCAAAAATACAGTCCCCGTCATAGTTAGTTATGAACGAGCTGCTGTTGAAAGTGAATCTTTTCAGGAGATACTTTATCCTGTACCCCAGATTTTTATTTTCGATAATCATGAAATCAGAAGAATTTGCCACCAGAACTGTTCTTATCGTGGACAACTCCAGCACCTGCGTATTTAGAATTTTACAGCTTAATCCATTTTCAGTAAATCCAAGGAATCTATTATTAAAAAGGCGCAGCATCTCTGCACGGCCTGAACCGTCCCCTATCTTCACCTCATCCAGAACGATACTCTTATCCTGCAGGGTAAAATTGAGGGTGACCGCACGATTTACAGGCCCGGCAGATGTTTGACTGCTAAACAGCAATGGTTTCCTTTCAGAAACATAACCAAGCCTGCTGGTGACCACCGTCAAATTACCCGGGCTTAAGTTTGCCAGCTCGTATTTACCATCAGCGTCAGTTTGTGCAGCCCTGGAAGTGCCATCGATAAATACCGTAACCGAAGGAACTTTTTCTCCCCTGCTATTTTCTATCGTACCACTGATTGAGAAAGTCATCTGAGCCGTACTGCTTAGTGAGCACAACACACTCAACAGGAGAAACACGATTAATTTCATGAGATGTTAATGTAAATTCATTTAAAAATAAGAAAATATTATCAGATGTCTCCGCCTTCCCGCCCATCTGCACACTCACTAATCTTCAAAGCCTTCTGCTGTATATCTGCGATCAGATCGATCAGCATTTGCGCCTTGCTGTCCTCTACTTTGACCAGGCCCTCCAGTACATCCAGCATACAGTCACCATATTCTTCATTAACTCTGTCATATACATCTTCCTTTTGATGAATCAGCTGGGACGCACAGGTATAGATCACATAACCCAATGCCCCGTATACTATCAGAAAAAGGAAGAGTAGAAATTCAGGGTTAGCAGTCCGGGGTAATATTACAAAAAGCAACCCATTTAGAGCTGTTGAGTATAAAGTGTAACAACGCTTTTCTCATCTTTTACAACCCCGTAGTTACCATGCCCCCAACTAAGATTGCAGTGTATCAGATGATATACAATAAGGTCGAAGGTAATGTTTGAAGGAACTTTAATAGATACATATCCATTCTCATCAATTACCCCCTTAAGAGTGGAGGCTTTAACAACATCTGCAATGTTATCAGAATTAAGTTGAACACCGTTAATGGGATGAGCTGCGACTATTCAGTTTAATCATTTTCTATATGTTTAATCTTTGTATCTCTCACGCAGGTCATTACAGGCTTCGTTTATTACTTTCAATAGCTATGAACTCCGGTAAATAATTTGGAGTACATCCTTTTGATACCATTTCATCTTTGTACAGGCCGGTTTTCTTGCCGAGCGAAACGCAACGTGCCCGGAACTTTTTATCGTAAACACCTATCCAGCCCGCAGTAAAATTCATGGCCCACTGCACTTCGCACGCCTCCCCGGCAATGTTAGCTTCAATTGCAGAAAGCAGGTCTGCAGTATTGTCAGGAGAAACTTGCCCAACCCATCTTAACCGCCCCTGATAATACCAGAAAACCCGTCTTTGAAGAGGCGAAGGGCTGTTTTCCCAGGATTCAATCATTGCAATAGTTTTCTTGTCTTTGGTAAGTTGATTGGCCATGAGCCAGTCTATTAATTGATTTCGCTCGTTAACAGGGTGGCCCTGAATATCCTTATCCAGTTTATCGACCACATCTTGCGTAAGAACCTTATTATCCATAATTAAGATGGCCAGCTGTCTGGGCAGGAAATCGCCGCTGGTCCAAAGCTCAATAGCCAGGGCATGATCCATCTTGATTTCCTTTGCCATTTTGCGCAGGTCGCCGAGTTTAGTCTTACTATTGATCTTTCCCAGGAGTTGTTCTGCTTTTGATGAACGTTGCATATCAATCTTTCTGCTTTTATGATCCGGTATATGTTACTATTCTTTCACACGAATATACCTCAAATCATCCTTTTCACTCCAGGAATTTTTAAAATAACCCAACCCAGCACAAAGCTGCACAATACCGATAATGGAGCAACCAGCAGCAGCTTCACAGCTGGATCAACCGACCAGTTTCTTACACTAAGCGTTAGCGCGACAATTGCCAGCGGGTGAAAAATATAGACTGCAAAAGCACAGCGGGATAGCCCGTCAAGCAGCGGCGAGGAGAAATTCCAGGACCATTTTGCCCAACTCAGCAAAGCAGTAAGAATGGACAGCCCTATCCATTGTTCCCACACAGCGTACAGCAATGACTGCCAGTGCAACCCGCCGGAATACCAGGCAACCGGCATATCCAATTTGACCCGGATAATGAAAAACACCGGAAAGAACAACAAACACGACCATGCAGACCATTTGAGGAATTTTCCTGTGTGCCTGGACAGACCATCAAACCATTGGTTCCGGTAGGCCAGCAGCCCGGCAATAAACAATGCGATGTACTGCGGAAAATGCCCCAATTGAAAGCCCAATGGCTTAAGCACCCATCCCACCGGAAAAAATATCCTGGCCAAAAAACTGATCACACCCAGCAAGACAGCAAAAAGCAGAATGGCAGCGGGGCCCGGAGCGGGCAGCGGTTTTTTAGATACAATCCTGATCGATTTCCGCCCCATCACGTAGATCAGGGTAAAAATCAGCAAAGCAGCAACAAACCACATTACCCCGGGTTCTATCCAGGAATCATATCCGGACAAATATTGAGGGTAAGTGATGTGATGGCCTCCTGCAAAATAATAAACCAGATAACTCATAAAGGGCGAAAGCACAAAAGAATAAAAAAGCAAAGGAACGCCCAGCCTCAGCAAACGGTCGGCAATAAACCGGCCTGCTCCCTTTCTATCATAAGATGGGCTCGTAAAGTATGCTGCAAGCAAAAAGAAAAAACCCATAAAAAAAGACTGGTTTATACTCACAAACATGGTCATAGGAACAAGCGCACCAATAAGAGTTGTCTTTTGTGTATAATACCAGCTATCAGGAAAACTGTAGGCAATGAATGTGTGATGGAGAACCACAAGTACAGTCAACAGCACTTTAACGTTATTGATGTAAAATAGCTTTTTCGACCGGTCCACTTTTCAAAAGTATCGTTTTTTATTTAAGCTTCCCCTCATAATTGTTATGAGCTAACATTTTCTATTTAATAGTCTTATTTTTGATTTGCATTACACGCGGTTTTCTTTATACAAATCACCATTGAATATAGGAATTTTCACTTACGGAACACGGGGCGACGTACAGCCGTATATCGCCTTAGCATTGGGGCTTATGGACAAGGGGCACCAGATCACCTTAGCGGCACCCGAAAATTTCAAGGAATTGGTTGAGGGCTTTGGCGTTGCTTTTCATCCGCTTTACGGGAATGCGGAAACAGAGATGAATTCGCCCCTGGGCCAAAGCATATTAAAATCAGAAAACACCATTAAACTGATAAAGCATTTTTTTAAAATACTTCATGATATAAGAGTGCCCCTGCGTAAAAGCTATATAGATGGAATTAACAAAGTAGATTTTATTATAGCAAATGCTGCTACATTACCAATAACAAGCACGATTGCCGAAAAACAAAACAAGAAACTTGCGTTTACTTATTTTATGCCCCCGGGAGTTCCTACCACCGAATTTCCATTGGGCGATTTTGATTTCCTGAATTTCCCGCTGTATAATAAGCTGACCTACAAACTGGCGCACCTGTTTTTCTGGAAATTTTTAAAGAAGGAAACCAACGAGTTCAGGCAAGAATTAGGATTACCGATTTTAAAGGAAAACCTTTTAGCTTATATTGAAAAGCAAAAACCACTGGATTTATATTGCTTAAGCCCAAGCCTTATCCCTCAGCCCAAAGACTGGAGTAATAACCATAAAATAACAGGCTTTTTAACGGTTCCGGAAGAAAAGGAAACAAGCTATGCTGTTAACCAAACACCTGTCAAATTAAATGAGTGGATACAAAAAAGCGAGAAACCCGTATACATGGGCTTTGGCAGCAATGGTGTGGGCAATCCTAAAAAGTTTGTCAGCATCATAAACGAGATCCTAACTAAAACCAACGAACGCATTTTATTTTGTACCGGATGGGGGATATTTGAAGGCTTACCTCAACATGAAAACCTATTCGTAGCCAAATATGTAAACCACAGGGACATTTTGCCAAAATGTAAAGTGGGTATATTTCATGGTGGTGCAGGTACACTGGCAGCCATGTTAAGGAACAATTTGCCGGTAATTATCATTTCGTTTTATACCGACCAGCCAACCTGGGGGAAAATTGTAAAACGGAGAAATCTCGGGGCGCATATCCCAGTAAAAAAACTTACTGCCGGTAAGTTGATTTCGGCGTTGGCAAAAATTCAAACAGAAGAAATAAGGAATAAGGTTGCAATGATCGGCGAACAAATAAGAAACGAGAACGGCCTTGGAAATGCGATCAGGGAAATTGAAAACTACTTTAATTAAATTAGCATAGGCGCAACGCTGTTCTTCATCCAAAAATGCTGAGCAAGATGAGCCAGGTACAGCCGCTGTTACCTAAAATACTTATCCATAAAATTCAAGTACTGTTCCCAGTCATACGTCAATACAGCATGATTGCCCGGCCTGATGTGGTATTGAATTTGTCCTGTTACAGGTTCATTTAATCCTGGCATTTGCGTAACCGGCAATCCATTAGAGCCGAGTAGTTCGTAAACCGGCGTGGCATATACCCCACCTAAAAATTCACCCTCGGGATCAGAATATTGGTCACCCTCGGCACTGCCTATGGCAATAGGTCGCGGTGCAATCATTGAAACAACCAGATGCTGATCGAAAGACAATATCGTATCCTTGCCAATATATTTCCTGAAATTTGCATCAAACCAATGCGGGAAGCTGTTACACAGATGTTTAATGTCTTCACCTTTACCCCGCCGGAAGATCTTTACCCCGCCAGCTCCCGATTCATTACTCAACACCATCGCGAAGCGCTCATCTGTCGCACCTGCCCAAAGTGCAGCCTTGCCAAGCCGTGAGAAGCCAAATACAGCTACCTTTTTGGCGTTGATATTCTTGTCGGTTTCTATATAATCCAGAGCACGGTGAAGCCCCCAGGCCCAGGCGCCAATGGTGCTGAAGTTATCGCCAGACCCCTGCAATTCCGGGTAAAGCGCATGTACTCCGTTTTTAAATCCATCATCAAAATCAGGGTCAATATCTCCGCAATAAATAGTAGCAAAGCCATAACCCCGCCTCAGGATCATTTCAACATCTTTATTGGGGGTCTTGCCGCGGCTGTCTTCTGTTGCTTTGTTGTTTACCGCGGTTTTACTGTTGGCCACCCAACTGGTTGACAGTTTGACAGCGGAATCATTGCTTAAGGTTTGGTTGCCGTTAAAGCCAAGCTGTAATATAAGTCCCGGTTTTTTAACTTTGTTGGGCAAATAGATCAGGATATCCATCCGGGGACCATCGGCCTTACCGGTAAAATAAACGGTTACCTGCTTACGGGTCGCCAATCCACCTAAAGCATTATTGCTGCTTTCAAAAACTTTAAAGGTCATGTTTTTTGGCCTTACCGGCATCTTCCCGTACATTTCTGTAGTAAAAAACTGCAGCAATTCCCGGCGTCTTTGATGCCATTGTTTTACCGTCATCACTCTGGTTCCGTCATTGAAAGTTAACGGATCAGCGAGTCCTGTTATAGTATTTTGGGCATGGGTGCAAAAAGCACTTAACAACAATATTAACCCAATTATAAGATGTTTTTTAACTGGCATAGTGCAGAGGTAATATCTATTATGTAGATGTTTTTTAAATATAGCCAAATTATAATATCAAACTCCCCACATCATAAGTTTGCTATTTTACAATAAACTTGAGGATTGCTGCTCTCCGTCAAAACTTCAATTACATCAATTACTGAAAATACCATTTCTGATCAGTTTCGCTCCATTCCGAGCGGATTCGTTTGCTTTCAAACAGTTTGAAAATGTTATGAGCTAAATTAACTAACCTTTAACTAGCAACCATAATATTATCCGGTTAATTATTATTAACCGGATATCATAACGTCTCTACCTTTAGGTAGGTTATCACAATTTGTGATAACCTCAAGCCACTCGGCTTTGGTAAGTTGAAACATGAAGTCTTCGGGAAATTGATATAGATTTCGCTTAACCTTTCCAGCATTCATTTTCACCATCTAATTCGTCCTCATTCCTGTTCACTATTATATCCAGGTGTCCCGTAATTGATGATTTAAAGTTTGCCATAAAATTTATATGAAAATGCCGTCTTTCATTTAGAACTATCTCGTTGTAAAAATAACACTCATTACTTTTTGCTTGGGACTATAAACCAACTGGGCCATTTTATTGAAACCAATTCTTTGCTTCTCACCTACAAACTCCTGTGTTAGGTCTTTACCTACCAACTCCATTTCTTTTTTGATCCAATCTGGCATCTTTTTAGGTTCAAAAATGTATGCGAAATAAGCAATGTTCATTACAAGCTTCTTGTTCAGTTCAGGATCGGTGGTAAAAGTGTATGTCCACTTCGCCTGCCTAATCATGTGCTCTTCACCTACTAGCTGCACAATGGTTTTATATTTATCCCTTGCTTCATAATGGGGCAGGCCATCAATACGTCCTGCTTCAGAAAATTCAAGTTCAGGATTTACCTTTTTAGCCCACTTGATGAGATCTGTTCTGGTTATGCCAAGTTCCTCAACTATTTCTATTGGGACACTACCGTCGTGCTTGTCCTGGGAGCTACATGAAAAACTGAAGAGCGATATACAAAACACGAAAGATATTACCAGTGTTACTTTATTGTGCAGTTTCATGATCGCAAGTTACAAAAACAGCTACCCCCTTAGGTAATTATTTTAAGGGTTTCAAAATCAGGGCCTATCCTTTGGATTGGGGCTCTCCGTCAAAAAGTCACCCGTTTATCATGTTGTGCAACATGGCAACCTTCAACCCCAGGATCAAAAACTATGTTGCCCTTATCTTTCACAAAGGAGACCTGCTCAATATCAAATCTGACTTTCTTGAACAAGCCACCAAAGGAAAGGTTTACGCAAAGTTTTATTCCATGGACCAAGTAACAGCAAACAAAGAACTGATTGAAAAAATGGTCAATACCTGGATAGATCTGATGGACAGGTAGCATCTGTTAGATATGGGAAGCGTTAAATGTAGTTATCCTGCTTACTAAACTACAAGTACAGATTAAACATCAATAAGCTTCATAAGTATAAGGGTAGTCAGACCCGTTCGGAATACTTTTATTAACCGGATAACCCTGGTCATTGTAAGTATAATTACGCTGCGTGATTTGATCAGCTGAATTAGGCTGAGACAGGCGCGATGAAATGCAATTATTTGGGCTGAAATAATCTAAGTCCCTGGTAGGGTCACCCAATTGGTAAAAGGGATTTGGCTTGTCATCATATTGAAATACCGACTCCAATGTCGTCGTTAATACACCATTCTCATACATGTAAGTGCGGGTTCGGGCGATGTTCCCCCGCTCGCGGGACGTGATTACACGTTCCCAAACGCGGTTCTCGGAACTACTCCCAACCCTTGGAGCAGTAATTTTAGTCAGCAGTTTTGTCTGGGGATCAAACGTTAGAATCACATCAAATGGCTGCAGTCCATTTGTAAATGTAATCAAGTGCTTTTCAATTACTTCCAGCTGAGTTGCAGAGATTCGATTAAACTTTTTGTTAATGGCAAGTTTATAAACCCCGTCGTTTCTATCGGTCAGTTTTGTATTGATTTCGCTAAGTTCTCCGTTAGCATAGGTATACAGATCTTCCTGCAACAGCACGCCATCTTGCGATTTCATGACCACACTGGAAACCTTTCCCTGGGAATTGTAGGAGTAAGTACTGGTCAACTTCGGTGGAATGGTATAGGTCTTAAGTCTCAGCCCGGAAACCTTTTCGAGTTCAGGGTCTTTTTTTTTGCAACCGACAAATGCGATAGTAACTAATAGAAGTAGAAGCGAAGTTTTATACAATCCAGACATGAGCGTTTATTTCTTTCTGCGAATATACAAGATTTCTTATTTTAATGTGTGGTCTCCCTAGTTACAGCTACATTAAAGAATACGAGTAGTGAAAATTTGCACGTGGTTGCCAGTTTATGTTGTTGTATCCTATTCTATTTTAGTAATAGTAAAGATCTCGTTTCCTTTTTTTTGAGTAAACCCATTTACTTTATTGTGGCTATCTTTTGTAAACTCAAATTCTGAACCAGGAATCTCCACAAAGAAAAACTAAGAATTTGCAGTAAAATGTAATTTCGCTTTACCGATTGGGCCTCTGTAAGTATCCGGTCCTGGATTATCATAAAGACCGTTTTAGCACGCTCCTGATGCGTGATGTTATTGAGCGTACGGGTAATATGGGCCAGTGAATTGCTGTAAAAATCAGGGCTCTTTTCTTCCCTGAAATGTTTCACCGCTATCCGGTTGTTGTCGATTAACACCGACTGTTGACCGGGTTTGAGGATAGTGGCGTCATTAATTCTCACACTTCCCTCCAGCAAAGTAGTCCTCACACTACTTTCATCACCATAGCTGTTTACATTAAAATGCGTACCCAGCACCTCTACTTCTTGTTTATCCGTTTGCACTATAAACGGATGCGCTTTATCCTTCGATACTTCGAAATACCCCTCACCGGATAGTTTCACAAATCTTGTTTTACTATTCACAAAATTGGATGGAAACTCAAGTTTCGAGTCAGCGTTCAACCACACCTTCGTTCCATCGGGCAAAGTAAATTGGTAGGTCTGCCCTTTTGCAGTGCTAGCTGTCAATTGTTGCGCTCTTCCATCTGCACCCTCTGCAACTCGGCGGGAGTAAGAGAGTGTACTCCGACGGGGCCTGTGCTACTCTGTGAGCCCTTCAGCGAACCTGAGGAGCGAGACCCGGAGGAGTACCGAACGTGACTCCCATCCGAGTATTTTAACACCCCTCCTATCACCACCCCATTCTTCGCATCACTCAATTGTATCACCTTACCATTAGCCAAAGTTATCGTCGCACCATTCTTACCAGGGGCAATGTCGTTCACAGCGAGTGCGGGATTCCCGACGTCAAGTCGGGACTGACGAGGGGCATTAAAAACCCAAACCCCCAAACACAATTCTTGCTACCGCTGCCGCCGCAACCAGGCCCGTCCGGATTATCCGGAACCCCGGCCATAGTCTTGTGGTTTTTTGAACCGGCAGCTGCTGATCCAAATTTGTCCACATTTCATCTTTAATGCGCACATAATCTTCCATTTCAGGATTTTGCATCTGGCGCATAGATTCCCTGGCATACCAGTTCTCCAGCAGCAGTTGCTCCTGCAGTGTTGCCTCACCTCTCTGATATCTTTGTAGTAATATTTTATCCTGATACTATCCATTTGCTGCAAGGTTCATATCCCTGTTTAATAGTAATACAGATCAGAAAGGCTTAGGGTGTAGAAGAAAATGAAAATAATTACGAGCTGGTGTAAATAACATCTTTTGATGGCGGATATGAACCAGCCCATCAGTCAGAATCCCTTGATCAATATACCAATTATGGCGGCCAGCAGTATAATGTGCGGCTCTTTGATTCTCTTGCTATAGATCAGCACTAGACCGGCTCCCAAGGCGATGATAGCTGTGGGGATATCGACAATGGCCCGGCTGGCAATAATGATCACCGCGCCGACCAGAGCGCCGACTACTACAGCAGTAATTCCATTCACAAACTCCCTGATACTGGCATTCTTTGCGATCCTTTTAAAGGAAGGGGCTAAAGCCACCGTAAACAAATAACAGGGAAGGAAAGTGGCGAATGCCGCCACGCACGCACCGGGAAAGCCTGCTACCAGATAACCGATAAAAGCGACCGTAATTACAACGGGGCCGGGCGTGATCATGGCCACCGCTACCGCATCTACAAACTCCTGTTCATTCAGCCAGTGGTACTGGTCGACTGCCCCACTATGCAGAAAAGGCACGATGGCAAGACCACTGCCAAAGACCAGTGCGCCTGCTTTCAAAAAGAACCAGCCGAGTTCCTGCAAAGTCTTTCCCTCATATTGCCAGAAACCAGTTCCAGTCATTATTATTGCAGGCAAGGCAGCAGGTTTTCTGATCCATTTTGGCGGTGCTTTGACCAACATATAAAAGATCCCGCATCCTGCAAAAAGCAGGATGTCTTCCTTCTGGGTAATCACAGTGGCCACTACACCCAGCAGGTAAAACAGCCAGAGCAGCCATTTGGATTTGATGGCGCTAATACTAAGGCCGCTTACCGATTTGATGGTCAGTTTATATGCGCTGATGGCGATAATGCCAATTACCGAAGCACTTACCCCATAAAACACGGCCTGCATCCATGATAGCCCGCTATAAAGCTTATAGGCCATACCCAGCAAGACAACCATCACAAAAGATGGCAGCACAAAAGCAAGCCCGACAAGGGTTGCTCCCAAAAAACGGTAATGAACAAAACCTATATAAATGCCAAGCTGTGCGGCAAGCGGGCCTGGTGCCAGTTGCGCCAATGCCAGGCCTTCCTTATACTCCTCTTCTGTTAGCCATCCTTTATTTTCAACCAGATCCCGGTTCATATAACCGACCAGGGCAACAGGGCCGCCAAAACCCCAGGTGCCCAATTTCAGGAAATAGAGGATTAGATCGGTCAGCCTGTATTTTATCTGCTTTTCCATGATTAAAAAGCGATACCAAACTGAAAGCCAATTCCAAACGATGATGGCTGATCATTGCCAAACCTAGCAGGCAGAGGGATGGAAACAAAATAACTGCTGCCTTTATTCTTTTTTACGGTCTTGTTGATGACCGGGGTTAGTCCGTAACGCCCGGAAGTCTCAAAGGCCGCTCGTCCGGCAAAAGTGAAGCCACTGCCCAGGGTGACCAGCACACCAGGATGGAACAGGACATTGCTTACCTTACTGCTGCTGCTTGTTGCTTTAATGGTAGGTACAATCTCACTGGAGAAACCGATCCTGGCGCTCTTCCAGATATTGATCCCTATGGGCATACCTACGGTATAGCTGTCTTTAAAGTTGGTGTGCGTGCCGTCAGAACTGAAGGTAACTATAGGATGGACTATACCTATGTAACCTGCAAGTTTTGGATAGGTTTGGGGCGTTTGAGCAGAGATGCTGGAAACAATGGTAATAGCCAGCAGTGCCAGGCCGGAAAGAATTTTATGTACTTGTGTTTGCATAGTACAAGGCTACAGCATTCCCTGCCATTAAAATAGAACAAGATTTACTCTTGGTACAGAACTTACTTTTTGCTCCTGTTTTTCTTAAATTCTGATGGGGTAAGCCCGGTCTCCAGTTTAAAGATCCGTGTAAAATGGCTTTGATCAGAAAACCCGGTCAGGTAAGCGATCTCTGATAAGGAGTAATCCGAGGTCTCGATATAGCTTATTGCCTTCTCGATCCGTAACTTCCTTATGTATTCACCAAAGGATAGATTGTCGAAGTATTTAGAAAATTCCCTCGACACATACGCAGGGTTGATGTTCAGTTCATTGGAGATTCCGGTCAGTGTTAAGGCCAGGTTGGTATCAATCTGATCCTGTATAATGGTTTTCAGTTCTTTTGCCCAGGCGGGGATTTTAGCCCCGTTTCCTTTCTTCAGGAATTTCTGATACACATCAACCAGCAACTGCTCAACCGGGCTTTCGGTATGCCTGACGTGCTGAAGATCCCTGGCCCAGGTATATAGCGCATCGTAGATGACCATACCGGCTTTTAGCAATTCCTGGTCATCTTTGATGTTGTAAGCCATTCCTGCTGCTATCGCCCATAAACCTGAAGCCTGGCTGGCAAGGCCGTGCTGATCGGTATCTGCGCCTCTTACAATGCGTGCCATGATCTGCAATGCCGGATCATCAAGCTTATATTTCTCCATCAAGGCGTCAAAAGTACAAAGGCCATTTTTATGGGTGAGTTCAACACCTACCACATCGAATGGGACTGCATCCAGTTCTTCCGCTTTTGCAATAACGGTATCAAAAGGCACATAAAAAAATTGCGCCTGCGGATCAATGAAATTCCTGATTAGCCAGGGACAGGCAATCCGGTCAATCTTAGGTCTTTTGCGGGTGATCCAGTTCATAATTCAAAACTAATTAGAATTAATGAAATATATCCCGCCATCGCTCTAATGCCATAGCAAAGATACATCCCTAAATTGTGCAACCTTGCCAGGATTATTTATCAGATGACTGGTGGTAGCGCCGACCGTAAAGATTAATTACGCTGTATGTAAACTACATTTCACATACAGTGTACAATCGACTACAAAAACTGGATCAGTCTATCAGGTGGTAATACGGCTTTATCTCTACCTTCATGAACTGACAACTGATTTAAACAAATAGCATGAGAAGATTAATTGCGGCAATCAATTAAAATAACCAGCGCTCCAGGTCCGTAGGCTTTCAATTTTACCCTCAAAATATCCAGCGCATTATGCACCTGGGTTTTACCGTTTTCTCAGAAATGCCAAGTTTCTCTGCAATTTTTTTATGGCTGAGGTTCTCCAGGCGGCTCATCTCAAATACCTGTCGCATCTTTACAGGAAGTTTTGCGATTTCCAAAACGATGATCGCCATCAGCTCTCTTTCATCCAGTTTATCCATGGTCTCGGTACTGGCCTCAACAGCATATTTAGAAATAGAGCTCACATAGTTATTCTTTGTCCTGCCCTTCTCGATGAGGTTAAATATTCTATTCCGTGACGACACGTACAAATACCCTGGCAAATTAGTCTCTTCTTTAACTTGCCCGGCATTTGACCACAAATCATAAAAACATCCTGAACCAGGTCTTTAGCTGCTTCCTCATCTCTGAGCATTTGGTTAACCTTAAAGTAGATCATCATACCATAACGGGGGTATACTTCTTCAAAAGCATGCTTATCGCCCTGCTTCAACAAAGCAACCAGTTCCTGATCGGTATATGCGCTGTAACCCGCCATGATGTTAAATTTTCCCTGTATTAAAGATAATAATTAGTTGTGGCAAGTTTATACATTATTTCATTGCCAACGTTAATCAGAAAATAAAAAACCAGAATCTAACATCTCCGGTATCCGGCAGCGCAGCGAATAGAGGAGCACAACTCTTTTTCAACTTCTTCATAACCTCTTCTAGGGGGTTGCATGACCCCCAGGCCTAACAACCGTCCTGAAACCGTTAAAAAACCAGCCTGCTCTGGTTCTGAAAAATCGGAAATAGATGCCTCAAGTGTGCCCATTGCACAATTGGATTATTTCCGTCAGCCTGGCAAATGCCGCCGGACATAGATTATTGCCATCAGAACAACCGTGCAATGTTGTATTTCCCGCAGGGTGTGGATAACGGAAATATAAGCTTGCCATAACGGAGCTGAACATGATGCCCCTGCATCGCGTTTGACACTGGTAATCGCTCCGATTTGATCTGGCCCGAACTTATCTCTCCAGTAAAAGCTTATGTCCACAAGCGGTTTCATCACACAAGGAACAATTTAAAAGCCTGATTTGTGTCTACATCAGAAACCAAAATTTTGGATTAATAATCAAAATATTAAATTATATTCCAAAATATTAATCAAAAAGTATTATTGTGTTTCTTAATTATTTATTTTATCTTTAAATTTAGACATTTGTTACTTATCTTTGTCTCAAATCAATCAGCCATGCAACAAGAGGATATCATTGAAAATACGCTTGCGGAACCAGTACTTGCTTACCGCCATGGCCAAAAGAATAATGATCCTTATTTTTTTGATCCGCTTGACGATGTTGGTTTCAAACGGCTGTTTGCTTCTCAGCAAAATGCAGATCTAATCATTTGTTTTATTAATCAGGTTCTTAAGGGTAATCGCCAGATGGTCTCCCTCGAAGTCCTGAAGAACGAATATCCCGGGGAAACACATGAAGAAGGCGGCGCTACCATTGATATGGTTTGCAAAGATCAGGACGGTACCTTTTTCCTGGTTGAAATGCAGCGGCAATATCAGAAGAACTTTAAGGAACGCTCATTATTTTACGCTTCAAGGCTCATTACCGAGCAGGCTCCGCGTGGCAACCGCAGGGCCTGGGCCTATGCGCTGAGGGATGTATATGTGATCTCATTGCTGGAAGAATTTACCGTCAGCTCTGAAAAAAACGACTCGTGGCAACATGATGTATCTCTGATCAACACCTGTACAGGAAAGGTTTTCAGTAAAAGGTTGGCTTTTACTTATATAGAATTGTCCAGTTTTAACAAATCTGAAAACGAATTGGAAAGTAATCTGGAACAATGGATATATGCCCTCAAAAACCTGAAACACCTGAGCCAAATGCCGGCTATTTTTACCGACCCCAAATTGATGGAATTTTGCGAAGCAGCCAGGTATATGAATTTAACTAAAACCGAAAAGAATATGATAAGCGCTAAAACTAAACAAAGATGGGACTATTACAGTGTCCTGGAAACAGCAAAGGAGATGGGCGAAGAAAAAGGAAGGGCTATTGGTGAGGCCCTAGGCGAAGCGAGAGGTCAAGTCAAGGGTATTCATGAAAAAGCAGTAACCGTGGCCATTAAATTAAAGGCCGAAGGATTCAATGCAGAAAAAATAGCAGAATTGACAGAACTTACCGTTACTGAGATAGAAAATCTATAAAAGTTTGAAAACAAGCAGAAAGTCTCTGTTCTTACGCCCATCGCCGCTGCGTTGATTGGCTTCAGGCAAGGTGAATTGACCAAATGGAAAGTTCGTTGCTTATGAAATTTGTCAGAAATCAGCGTCAATGATAAATAAAATTTGCCGTTTTCAGGCCAAATGTATTTAGAACGCTACAATTTCAATCTGCATGACGAACTACTATAGGAGTCTGTAAGAATTAATTTTCGTTTAAAGTACTTCGTTTCCTTTCATCTTCTGCGCCATTACTCTTTTTAGTATTTTTTATTGTTCCCCCAAAATTATAACTGAAGTTCAATTTCACCATTCTGGTTTCAAACCGGTTGCGCCACAATTGCTGTACAGCTCCACTGTTTTGTTGGTAGTAATTCCGGTATGATTTAAATAGATCAACAACGCTCAGTTGCGCGGAAGCACGTTTATTTAAAAACTGCTGCCTGACACCCGCAGTTAAATAGGCGAAGGCTTGGTTGGTAATCGTACGGTCCATATTTTTGCCATTGTAACCGAAGAGAAACATCAAAGAAAAGTTCCTACTGAGCGAGAAACTATTGAATGAAGTTGCCGAAATACTGGGAATGCCATCGCTCTGTAGTAAAATGCCATTAAATTCACCTTTAAAAGATCGTTTCGATAAAATAGCATTCGTACTCGTATACCACCGTGGCAGCACTTGTTTGCCGTATATGCCCTGCAGTGTGAAATAATCGCTATAATTGGCATTGCCAGGCAATGTAGAAATGATACCGTCATTTAGCGGAACAGAGAGACTGGTAAAATCATCAACACTATGACTGTAAGTAAGACCGAAGAGCAATGCATTTTTATAGCCATACCACGTGTCGGCGTTATAGGCAATTACAGGTTGAAGTGCTGGATTTCCCTGTTGTAAATTGTTACTGCTAATGATGCGTACCAGCGGGTTTAAACTCTCATAACCCGGACGTTCTATTCTTTTGTTGAGCCCTAATGTGAGGTTGTGGTTTTTACTAAGTTTATAATCAAAATGTAGTGATGGAAATGGTTGGAAGTAGTTCCTCGTAAAACGGTTTGTTCCAAATTGCTGCTCACCTTGGCCATGCGTATATTCGCCTCTTATGCCTAACTGATACGAGAACTTTTTGCCAGTACGACCATAAGTTAAATAGAGCGCGGAGATACTTTCTTTATAAGCGAATAGATCGGTTTGCTGACTAGCCATATCCTGATAAAAATTAGAATTTCCAGAATTGACATAACTTGTTTTCGTGCCCATTTCTAATTGGTGGTCATTTTTTAATGGATGAGTATAATCCATTTTGAATGCATATACATCAAAAACACGGTCCTGTGCGACCACACTTGGCAGATCTGAAATGGGATTGAACGTGAGGGCTCGATTATCTTGATCGTTATAGTTTCCATTACGGTAATAATCTAAATCGACAGTTAGTTCTCGTCCTGCAGTATCAAATTTATGTTGCAGGCGCAATCCTGAAGAGAAATTGGTGGCACAAATACCAACCAGATTGATAAACCGGGATTGCGCAATGACATTTCCTGCCTGATCAGCATTATAAATATTAGCAACGCCATTACGGTTAAAGGTTTGAAATCTAGGTTTAACTGAAGCAGACAAGGTAGTGCCTTTAGAAAGGTAGAAGTCTACACCCAGGTTAGGTGTATAATTGGAATTGGTTCTGGTGCTTTGAATATCAGAGACAGATTGGCCGATTGTTGTTCTGTTGGCATCAAGGAAGGTGGAAGCAATGTAAATGTTGTAAAAATAATCATTGTAATTGTAGTCCAGGTTTAATAGTAAATTATAAACTTCTCCTTTGTAATTTAGGTTCATGCCGCCATTCGCTTTTCCAAATGTCCCTTTCCCACCGCCAGCATAGATATTGCCGTTCAATCCGGCTTTATAATTGCGTTTGCGGATGATATTAATGATGGCACCATTTCCGGCAGCATCGTATTTGGCAGATGGTTGAGCAATGAGTTCTACTTTTTGAATGGCCGATGAAGACATACCTTTTAACAAGCCGGTCAATGCTTCGCCAGAAAGGGTGGTGGCTTTTCCATCGATATAAATCTGGACTGATTTCCCATTTAAGCTAATCCGGTCATCTGGTGTCACGGCTACACCGGGAAATTGGTTCATTACCTCCATTATTGACGCACCCGAGCCCATTCCATTCAGGTTAACGATAAGTTTATCAGCCCTTCTTTCTACGAATGGAAGGGGTGCAGAAATGTTTACGGCGGCCAGTTGTCTCGCAACCGGTTTAAGCCGGATAACGCCGAGTGATTCAGTCCGGGCAGTAGCAATATCGAAAACTTTCGAATAAACTGCGGCGTACCCCATCATCTTCAGCTCGATCAAATATTTGCCCGCAGGAATTTCGAATGCAAAGTGTCCCTTGTCATCAGCAAACACAACTTTAACAGTGCTGGAATCCCGGCTATTTTTTAAAGTCGCCTGTGCAAATGGAAGCGCAGCGCTATTTTCATCCACTACTTCACCGGTAACTTTGCCATGTTTTTGCTGGGCATCAACAGCTATCGTGCTGAAGAGTAAAGCGAAACCTAAACAGGAATAAAATCGGGCGGATTTGAGAATTGAAGCAAGCATAATGTTTGGATAAATTTGAACAACCCAAACATATAACTAATTACTTAGTCATACAACTAATAAATTAGATATAACAACTAAATACTTAAATGTATCACCTATTTATCTGATAATCAGATTGAAAATTTATGCCAATTTGATAAGCTGAGCGTACTTTTTTTCCATTCTGCAAGGCTGGTTCCCACTTCGGACTCAATTTAATGACCCTTAATGCTTCTTTATCGCTTGCTTCATCCAAACTATTTTGGACCTTTTCATTGGTAACTTCTCCATTGGTCTCTACAGTGAAACTCACCTGCACCTTCCCGTCTTTATTGGAAACTTTTCTAGCGGTTTTAATCAAATACTTACTGAAGGCTTCAAATCCGCCTGGGAAACTCGCTGCCTGATCAATTTTGTTCGTGCCGCCACTAATAAAATCTGAAGCACTGAATGAGCACATGACCGCCATCAAACCGATCAATGGCATACACAAGGCGTATTTCCACAAGCGATAGGTATTAGATTTTTTGCGTTGCAGCATCCTGATCCTGACTTCCAGTAATGACGGATTGTAAAAGGTATTCGTCAAAGCTGATCCGGCTTTAAAATTCTGTAAAAAGAGGACCATCGCATATTGTTTCTTGCTTCCTGTAAAGTTCGCAGCATGTTCATCAGCTAGGTATTCGTGGATAACCTTTAAACTGCTACGGTAACAATAAATTAGCGGATTGAACCAAAAGAAAACCCTAACCAGTTCAATCAATATTACATCTAGTGTATGAAGCTGTTTTACATGTACGTTTTCATGGGCATCAATCGCGACAAAATCAGCAAGCCCCTGGTCGATTACTTTTGTCCTCCAAAACGAAAAGGCGCTTCCCTTTTCCGGTAATTTCATTTGTTTTTTTACACCCGAAAGTTTCATCAGTAACAAAGCTGCAGTAAACATTACACCAATCCAGTAGATGACAGGTAACCAGTTGAATTCCTGTTCGGTTACAATCGCCAGTTTTCCACTACCAATGACTGATAATGTCGAATTTATCAATTCTGTTTTTGGCAGTGCAATTAAGGTGGAAAAATCTATCAAAGGAAGCACCATCGACACACATAGTGCGGATAGCAAGTAAATTCTATTCCACTGAAAAAAAGTTTCGCGTTTGAGCAGCACCATGTAAAACAGGTAAAATATCGTCAGCGAAATGCTCGACCAGAAAAAGTAAAGCTGAGTTTCCATCGGTTTAGTCTTTAATTTTATCAATCATTTTTAGCAATTCTTCCGCATCTTTTAAGTCGATTTTCTTTTCACGAACGAAAAAAGAAAACATATCCTGCACGGAATTCGAAAAATAGTTACCCAGAAGCTTATCCGCTTCGTAACGCATATATTCTTCTTTTGTAATAAGCGGATAATAACGATGGGTTTTGCCAAAAGCTTCATAACTAATGACGCCCTTATTTTCTAATATTCTGATAATGGTAGAAACGGTACTATACGCGGGTTTGGGCTCAGGTAGCTCATTGATGATTTCCTTGACAAATGCTTTATTTAATTTCCAAAGCACCTGCATCAACTGACTCTCTACCTTGGTTAAATCTTTTATATCCATCAACTATTTTTATGACCAATATCAGCTAAAAAATTAGTTGTTGCAACTAAAGAATTATTTTACTTGATTAATTATAAGGCCGACTCCTTCCTATGTTGATGCGTGATCACCGCCAATAAGCTCTTCGTGCGCAGGTAAAATAGAAAGCTTTAACGTTTTAGAGTATGTGAAGTTAGAAAGAAACTTCTGCTGAACGCTTGTTACATTGATTCATCACCTGAACCTTCCACGAAAAACGCGAGTAATAATAATCGAAGGCTTCCCTGGCACTTTTACCAGGAATACAGTTACCGGTGTAGCTCATTCTAAATTCCAGAACACCCTCTCTTAATGTTCCCGAAAAAAGTTTCACATAGTAGGAATTCGCTGCCACACTAAAATCCGGACTATCTCCAAACGAATCCCTGATTAATAAACGCGCGGGATAACAGTTCTGTTTGAGATCACATGTACCGGACCCGCCGCCCACCATCAAATCGGAACCTGCTGAGGTAAATGAAACATAAATTCCGTATTCACCCGCAGCGTTACACTTGAATGAAATGTCATTGATAACCGGGGCAAGCGACTGGGAACAAGGCATAACCGCTTTGAAGCCAACTGTCGAATTGGGAATAGCCGAACCATCTTTACTTTTGGCTGTCGCCTCAATTTCCTGTTCACCCGATCCACCCAGCGTCCAGCTTGCTTCTGCCAGTCCCGATGCGTTCGTTTCCGTATCCGAGGCAATGAAGCCATTGCCACTTTTAACAGACCAACTCACCGGCCATTTGTTTACAGGATTTCCTTCGCTGTCGACTATTTTTATAACCAATGGATTCTTGATCTTTTTACCATACTCACCATCCTGGTTTTGTCCAGAATAAATAGAAATAACAGGAACTATCCATTTTAAACTGACTTCAAACGTGTTTTTTCCGGGTTGGTTTTTAAAACCGTATTCCCCTGTTAACTTCGACGTAGATTCCAGTTCCGGAATGTCAGCAATATTGATCAGGAAGGTAGCATTGCCATCTACTTTGCTGGTATACTCAATTTCATCATAAACTATAGTGTTTCCTTTCTTAAGTGTGACCGTAGTCAGCCCACTATATAATTTGTGAGGCATATCAGTGTTTGGATCCGTAAGACTGAGGACAACCTTTACATATTTGTCCACCCCTTCCTGATAAACCAGATCGGAATTTGCTTCTGAAAGCTTAAGCAGACCCTTAATTTGATTGTCAGCCTCAAATTTTTTCAATAACTTTTGTAACCATACCATTTGATCAAATGTACCCATGGTCGGCATGAGCTGATTGATGGCCGACTTCATTTTGGAAAATATAGAGGTAAATGACTCGCCGCTATTTTTAAGATCGGTAAATTTGGCCACTATGTCATCTGTCTTTGGCAAGTCTTTAACCTTCCCGTCCAGTACAAGCCAGGGTTCGTTGATCGGATGAGTGCCATTGCATTGTATGTGCTGCAGAGAGTTATAGAGAAACTTATCCTGATCGCTCTCATTCTCAGGCGCTGGTGTACCACAATCTTTCGTCCAGGTGTTTACCGAACTGGTTGCTGCGGCACTTGTTTTTGCACTGCCTGAACTTTTTACAGCGGATGTCTTTACAGGGATATTATCCTTATAGGTCACTGCAGCAAGCAATTCGCTGGTACCATTCACCCAATCATAATTCAGCAATGAAATCTCTTTCATGGTTGCACTAAATAAAGTAGTTTTTGCAACCAATTGGTCTTTTACGCCATTTCGTATGTGATAGGATATTGTAGAGGCATTGTCGTCGCCATATTCTGTTACAAAATATTTCCCCGCTCCCTTCGACACCATCACGGTATGCAGCCGGGTTATTTTCGCTTCCGCATTCGAACTTCCGAAATAGAATACTGAATCACCATTATATGCCAGTTTCGCAATCAATTGTGTGGCCTGACCGGGTAAAAATGATTTTGAAATAAAGAAGTTTCCCGCACCCGGCAGAATCCCGTTGTTGTGTTTTGCGGCAGTGTTGTCTTCTTCCTGCGCTTTTTGTTCTATATTTTCTTTGTTCTTTTTGCAGGCAAAGAAAATAGTGGCTACAGCAATAAAGATAAATAATATTGTTTTAGTGAGATTCATGATCCTGATGTTTTCAGCTAAAATAATCTCAAGATCCAGATCGTACAATACCTCTTTATGGGTATTTATTAATATAGATCAAAGCGCTGATGTTCATCGCTGTAGTAAAGATAACTTACTTAATGATCTTGTATAGCAGGATAATCCCAATGAAACTTGTATTATAAATTAACCACCACTTTTTTAAGTACGCTGGAAGATGCCTGCTTTTCCCCATTGACCCAAACCATAAAGCCTTTTCCTTTTTTATACCTCGTTCCAAACCTATCATACAAAACGGTGATCTCTTTTCCATGGTATGATATTTTATCCAGGCAGAAATAATCCCATTTACCTTCCGGTAAAAGTGGGTTTATAACCAGCTGCTTGCCTTCCGAGGGCCGCAGTCCGATCAATCCCGAAATGATCAGATCACAGAATGTGGAATGGTTATAATCCTTCCCGCGCTCCACACCCCCCTTGTCTTTAGCCCAGGTACCATTTGCCCAGGTCTTTAGCCGCGTACGCGAAATCCAGTCGCCGGTAAGTGGGTTAAGATTTTCATCTATCCAGGGCACAAGCTTCCCATCCTCAGTCTTCAATTGCTGGCTGACTGCATACGTCTTTAACAACTCATAATAATCATTGCGACCAACGACACGCTGGCTGTAATTATTCAGCAAATTAGCCATGGCAGTTAACGTGATTGAAGTTGAGTATGGCCAGCTTGGTCCATTCCACTGACATTCATGCCCCTCGTAAGACAATTTAAATCCCGGATGGTTACGAGCAACACTTGCAGGGCCATAAGGGGCTTTAAAATAGTTACTATCGATAAGGTACTGCCATGCCCGGGAATACCCGGCATCAGGCATATTAAAGTACCAGGGGGTATAACCCAGAAGTTCCCTCGCATCGCAAAGAACCGAGCCCGGCTGTTTGGATTTCACTTTAAAAAAATTCGCACTGTTGTCCCAAAGCTCTCCCTGCACCTTGCTTTTGAGCTGTTCTGCTTTTTGCCTGTAAATATTTGAAACAGCGCTTTGTCCCCTTTTGCCCGCGATTTTGCTGATGGCGACTGCATCACCATACATATACGAATTGATGGTAGGCCTGTATCCGCTTCCGCAAACAGAAACCTCCATTCCATCCCGGTCGTCCACCTGCCAGAATAAACCATTGGCATCCAATTTTTCTTTTTCCCAGCTGGAATAGTTGCTGATGAGATCCGGTAATAACTGCCCCGCATTTGCCGGATCACCGCTGACAAGGTATTGTTTGTAAATGGCATCGGCTGCCCAAAAACTATACAGCCTGGGGTTGCCTCCTCCTTTAAACCAAAATTGTGCATAATCGTTTAGGTAAGCATGGTCACGCAGCCAGCGGCCTTCATAGAAATGTAAGGCAGCAGGGCAACTGATCGTATTGTATTTGCCGGACCAGGGTACATCCGGCAGAAATTCAGTGATCACATAACCTTCAGGCGTTTTTTTGATGTGTTTTCTATACGTCCACCACCTAAAGTAATACGTTCGCTCTATGTCCTTATCCGGGCAGTCCAAAAGCGGGATATTGGCAGACATAAATGCCCAGCTCTCGTTATTACCAATAAAATTGTGATAATATTCCTCATCCCCCTGATTAAAGCCCTCGACATAATGCTTAAAGTCATTGGTTTTTAAGACCTGCTGCGCCAGTAAAGGGCTCCTAAAACCGAATATAAGGGCAAAAAATAAGAGGTACCTGATCATGAACTAGCTTTTATTTGTTAAATCCCAGGTCCTTACCTTTATGCAGGACAACCCCGATTTGTTCCTTCCCATCTTTCCTTCCGTTATACCACAAGAGCCATTGTTTCCCGTCGTAAATGGCATAAGGCTTGTAAACCGCACTGGAATCCCATCCATTACCTGGCCTGATGATGGGATTTTGCGGATGCCTTTCCCAATTGTGTATGCCGTCCGGAGACCTTGCGATGCCGATCTGGGCATAATCAACATCCCGAAATCCGATATAAAACATCAGGTAATGATCTTTTTCTTTAATGACCTGGCAGGCCGTAACCTTTGCCTGTTCCCATTTATTCAAAGGATCATGACTGAAGATGGGATCTTTTGCTATTTTTTTCCAGTTGATCCCATCGGTGCTGGTTGCATAGCCAATTGCATCCGGTTCATATTGCTCTCCGCCAGAATACCACATTTTGTATATTCTGGCTTTTTGATCCCAGATCACACTGGGGCACATTACCGATGTTTTCTCCCAGGCCAGCTCTGCCGAAAGTACCGGTGTCTTGCTTCTGTGTGTCCAGGTTTTTCCATCAGGACTGGTTGCGTAACCAATCCATGATTTTCCCTCTGCCTGTCCGGTATACCACATGTGATAAACATTACCCTTTTTGATCACGCAGGGACGGTTCAAGTCTGATTCCCATTGATTGTCCGGATTTGGGCCAAGGACTGGTACCGGATCAGTCCATTTCAGACCATTTTCACTGGTAGACAATGCAATGCTTTTTTTTGGTCTCCAGGAACTCCACATGCTATAACCATTGGTTTCAGAAAGAACGCTGATGTCAAATATGGTCCCAAAGTCGCCGCCCAGTACTGGATTTTTATCGTATTTAATCCAGCCAGATACAGTCTCCCGTGTTGAAATGGCAGATTGTGCCACGACAGAGGTGCTGAACAACACCAAAAGGAGAAACAGATAAAAACGTTGATAATGCATACTACAAGGTAGTAAAAAGGGTTGCAAAACCAATAGGCATTCATTTGCTGTATACAGGAAACTTTGGCTATGGTAATATGCAATACATAGTACATGGTTTAATTACCATCCTTGTGTAACATATTACTATATGGTGGCGTCAAATCACCAAATAGTATCCTTATGAAACAGAAAATTATACTCACTTTCATTACTTGTCTCACAGGTTTTTATACCGCGGTTGCACAGATCACTCCAGGAACATATAGTGTTAAAGGTTATCTGATCGACTCTGCGTCACAGAAGCCGATAGAATTTATCACTGTGTCGTTGAAAAATGCAGATCAAAAGACAATAAAAACACAGCATAGCAAAACAGATGGCGGTTTCCTGATGGACAAATTACCGGCTGGAAAATTCAAAGTAACGTTCGTATCCGTCGGCTATGTGATGAAATCCATGGAAATCTCTCTGGATAAGGAAACTCAATTGCTCGACCTGGGAAGGATCGCCATTGGTGCCTCTAATACACAACTTAAGTCTGTGGCGGTCATGGCGGCGCGCCAGGTCATTAAACAGGAAGCTGACCGTCTTATTTACGACCTGCAGGCAGATCCTGACAGCAAATCTAACAGCGTGCTGGAAATGATGCGTAAGGTCCCCTTGCTAACTGTCGATGCCGACGACAACATCAAATTGAGCGGAAATTCGGCATACCGGATTTTTATTAATGGAAAACCGTCAAGTATGATGGAACGTAATCCTAAAGATGTGCTAAAGAGCATGCCGGCCTCTACGATCCAAAAGATCGAAGTGATCACTACCCCATCCTCCAAATATGATGCTGAAGGGTTAGCGGGGATCATCAATATCATTACCAATAAAGCAGTAGATAATGGATATAATGGCAACATCAACCTGAATGAGCGCTTCCCTTTGGGTGGCCCCTCTATTGGCGGCTCTTTTACTAATAAATCGGGTAAATTTGGTTTGTCTGCATTTGGTGGCGCCAGCCTCGCCAATACGCCGCCGACAGGGATCACCATATATCGTGTCAGTAGTGATGCCGTGCCTTCTGAGCTTTTCCAGACTGCCGATCGGGAAAGCGACAATAAAACTGCCTACATGGGTACAGAATTGAGTTATGAGATTGATTCGCTGAATTTGATCTCCGGACAATTTAACCTGAATGGCAGTAATGGAAGCGGGGAATTCTTCCAGAACTCAATACTGCGAAACAGCACTGTCATCTTACAGCAGTACGATTTGCTGACTGATGAAGGCAACTCAGGCACAGGTGCGGATGCAGCTTTGAACTATCAATTAGGCTTTCACCGGGACAAGAACCAGTTGTTGACGGCCTCATACCGTTATTACGGTTTCGTAAACGATCAGAACACTGGCCAGCTCTTTACAAACCGCACAAATTACAGCCTGCCCGACTTCCGGCAGGTCAATGAAAGTGTCATGAGTGAACATACAGCACAGCTGGATTTTGTATACCCAGTAAAAACACTCAGTATTGAAGCTGGTGTAAAGGGGATTTTCCGTACCAATGAAAGCGATTTTAAATACTTTTCCCGGGATATGAATGACAGTTACATCATCGACCCATCTAAAACCAACACCTTTAACAACAGCCAATCCATCCTGGCGGCTTATAATTCCTACCAGTACAACCTGAAAAACTGGTCTGTCAAAGCAGGTGTCCGTTTCGAAAACACAGTAGTTGATGCCGACTTCGTAACTACTGCATCCCAGGTTAAACAGGATTATTTTAGTATCGTGCCTTCAATCGCTATCAGCCGTCGCTTTAAAGCCAGCGGGATCAGCTTTGGCTGGAATCAGCGCATTCAGCGTCCTGGCATTAACCAGCTGAACCCTTTTGTAGACCGTTCAAACCCAATATTTGAAACGACTGGTAACCCTGACCTGCGCCCTACCAAGGGTAACCAGTTTCGGCTTGGTTACGACTGGAATAAAAAGGGTAACCTGAATGTAAGCCTGAGATACAACTGGATCCGCGGGCTTATCTTCCAGGTGTCCAATTATGATGCGACGACAGGAATCACAAGGACGCGGTTTGAAAACACCGGTGGCGCAAAGGCACTCGGAGGCAACGTGAATTTCAGCTACCCGCTGAGCCAGATTTGGAACCTCAGCGTCAACGGAAGTCTGATGCATGGCTGGGCCGACGGGATCAGTAATGGCAAGCCTATCAAAAATCACGGTTTTATGTTTTATTGTAATATGACATCAGGGCTGCGCCTGAATAAAGACTGGCGGGTAAGCGGCAGCTTCTATCTGAACGGTGGAGAGCTGACTGTACAGCAACAATCAAATGCTTTTGTCAGCACAGCATTTAACGTAAATAAAGACATCATCAAGGATAAACTCAGTTTTTCTGCTTTCACCAACAATCCTTTCATCCGGTACCGGATGAATGTCACAAAATCTTTTGGGCCAAATTTCAATCAGGAGAACAACAGCCAGCAGAACTTCCGCACGATGGGTGCCAGCCTTAGCTATCGGTTTGGGAAATTGAAAGAATCCATTAAAAAGAGTAAACGCAGTATCAGCAATGACGATGTGAATAATTAAGGCACCAATGTATCGGTAAGTGAGCTACCTCATTAGTGAAGCGCCGCTATAGAGCATCACTACCGCTATGCTGGTAAAAATGGCAAATAACAAGCCTGTATCAAATGCTTTCCCCGCAGGGTTATTGGATTCGCAGATAACCTCGTGCAGGCGAAACTGCCAGTCTTTAGACGCTGATGGTGCCATATATCTTATGGTTTAGCAAGTTAGAAAATTTCACTGGTTAAATGGATACCGCTTGAGATTCACATTTCCCATTGCGCTCTTTTCATACAAAGCGATGCATCCTGCATTGAAAGCCGGATCAAAATTTATCTTCCCGGGGCCCGGCTTAAGTGGATGCTTTGCGCCTTCCATAAAATAATAGACCTTGGTATTGCCGCCTTTGTGATGTGGTTTGTAATTGCCATAGATCTCCAGGTCAGCCCAAAGTGTATCCTTTACTGTCACAATGAAGACGTACTGAACAGGCCCGGTATTATTTTCATTTCGATACATAGCAACTTCAGTAATCCCTGCTTTAAGGTCATTGGCTGATGGCTGAAAGAATGCACTCTTGAGCATCAAACCCAGGAGAACTACTGTGACAACAATTAATATTATTGTGGTTTTTCTGTTTTTCATATTTTTATTCAATCTCCCATTTCTATTAACCTGGCATCAGTCAGCGATAACTTGCTGGGCGTAGCAGCTAATCGTCATCAAGCAAAGCGTAAAGAGCAGAAAATATTCGGAATTGAATATAGCAAAATGATAGTTGTATTTGGTTTGGTAACTGGATTTAAATATTTCGTATATTGGATAAACCAAATAACCTGTCATGCACCACCCCTATGTTAGTGATTTAAGCCATTTTAATGGATTAAACACAAATCCAGTTTTAGTATATGTCTTCAAGAACAGCTTATTTGCGGAGTGGCCAGTATGCCCACCCTCTTTTTGATATCTTCAGAATAGACACTCAACTATAAATAAAAACTAAAAATGGAAAAAATCTCAGCGGAAGTCTATGGAAAAATAGACAACGATCTTTACAATGCAGATGGTGATATCTGGTGGAAACCCGACTCTGTACTGAACCTTTTAAAAACCGGCGTTAACCCATGTCGCGTCGGTTATTTCAAGAAAGTGCTTACCAGGTTAAATATAGACCCAGTGGGCAGGACGGCTTTGGAAGTTGGATCAGGAGGAGGAATCCTTACCGAAGAAATAAGCAAATTAGGCTTTGAAACAACAGGCGTAGAACCTTCTGAGAACTCAATGAATACTGCCATAAATCATGCTAAACAAAGCGGCTTAAATATAAAATACGAACAGGGGTTTGCAGAAAATTTACCTTACCCCGATCAATCCTTCGATTGTGTGGTATGCTGTGATGTACTGGAGCATGTTATGGATTTACCTAGGGTCATTTCAGAAATATCAAGGGTACTAAAACCCAACGGACTATTCTTTTATGATACGTTAAACCGGACTTTTGTCAGCAAACTGGTAGCCATTAAAATTTGGCAGGAATGGAAACGCTGGGCTTTTATGCCTCAAAACCTGCACAACTGGGATATGTTCATTAAACCAGAAGAGTTAAAAACCTTACTGGCCAAAAACAACCTGGATTGGAAAGAGCACAGAGGTTCGTCTCCAAGTGTTCCAATTCCGACAATGTTAGGTTATTTGCGAAAAAGAGCAAAAGGGACATGGACGTATGCTGAACTTGGAGAGAAATTTCTGCTGGTAGAAAGCAACGATATGAATATCTTGTATATGGGTTATGCAGTGAAGAAATAGCTCCTCATCAACGCATAATAAATACAAATTCACCGCCTTCATCACCAACACCTTTTATGGCTGCGTATTGGGGAAATGTCTCCGTGTTGTTAATAATCGCCTTATAAAAATTATTAAAGAGATCTTTGGCGGTCAGGTATTTCACCTTGTTTTCTTTTAGGTTTTTATTGAGGTAATAGATGAACTTACTGTTGTCAGGCACAGGCTCCATGTTGCCGCTGGCCATAATTTTACGGCTGGGATAAGTATACTGAACTTGTATTTCTTTGGGCGCATCGTTGCTGATAGACCTGGTAAAAGCCCCGCTGAAACAGGCATCAGCGATGACGAGAATGTGTTTGGAATTACTCCGTTTCAAGGCTTTGTTGATGTCATCGGAAGAAATGTAGGTAGAGCTCACCCCCTTCTTAGCTGAGGCAGGTATCCAGTAACCGTCGACATCACCAAATTTGTCCTTTTCGGCGATACCATGCCCTGCGTAAAAAATTAACAGGTTATCATTGTTATCCAGGGAATTCGCTTTCTGAATAATGGCCTGCATGATTTCTTCACGCGTTTTGTTATATACGGTCTGAATATTATTGGTTTCAAACGTATAGTTACTCTGCAATATCTGTTTTAGTGATTCTGCATCCCTGGTTGGGTTTTGCAGGTCATCTATGGCTGGGTCCTGGTAGTCATTTGCTGCGATCAGGATGGCGTGAAAGACAGGCGGCTTGTTTACGTCTACAGGAATGATCGCAATTTCCTCTTTTTTCCCGGTAACTGACGGCACGGAGGCATTGAGCTGAAACGTCCTGGTCCCGGTGTTGTTATTTTTGTCTGTGGCAATCACAGTGATGGTATTTTGACCTTCCTTTAATGCTATGGTGGTCAAAAACAGGCCATCTTCTTCTACTTTCTGGACTTGCGCGCCATTTACGGTAATGCTTTTTATTCCTGATTCGTCCTTTGCCCTGCCTACTATCTCAATTTTGGATTCATTCTTTACGATTTGCAAGCCCCGGGCAATTTGCGGACTGATCAGTTCAATTACCGGCTGGGTATTGTCCTTCTGCTTTGCAACTCCCTGCTTCTGGGCAAGGCGTTTAAGTGCTTCGCTGACATCGGGCTGATCTGGGTTGATCACTGTTGCCTGGTTATAAGCATCGAGTGCTTCACCATCACGGTTCAGCTTTTCTAATACATAACCTTTTAAGGCAAGTACATCGGCATATCCGGATTTATTTGCTGTTTTAATTTCAGAACCATATTCTTTTAGGGACTGATCGAGGCTGCTAAGGGCTTCCTGGTACTGTCCGGCGGGAATGTGTTCGGTAGCTGCCCTGAGGTAGTGGATAAAAAACTTCCAGTCGTCATTGGTGATGTAAGAAGTGAATCCTTTTGCCTGGTAGTCTTTATAAACTGCCCTTGCCTCGCTAAACTGACCCATTCTGATCAAAGATGGCATCATATTGATGTATGCTCTTGATTCTTTCGGTTCAAGACCGATCAGTGTTTTATAGTCGGTTACTGAACGTTCATACTGGCCTGTCCTTGCAAATGCCCAGCCTCTGTTGTTGAGCGAACTGATGTCTTTTGGATTCAGTTCCAGGGCAGTATTCAGGTCATTTATCGCCTTTTGGTATTCGGCGATATTTACGTAAACCGACCCCCTCTTGGCCCATTGTACAGAGTTTTTAGCATCGAGCGTTACGAGCGTACTTAAATCCTCCAGGGCTTTTATTTTATCGCCAGAGTTGTTGTAGGATGCTGCCCGGTTGGTCAGGGCCATTTGATTTTTGGGGTCAAGCTGCAACGCTTTGTTGTTGTCTTCAATGGATTTGTCGTATGCCTTCTCGCTAAAATAGGCATACCCTCTGCCTGTTAATGCGGTGAGGTTTTGAGGCTCCAGCCGTAGTGCTTCTGTATAATCCGCGATTGCGCGGGCCCTGTCCTTCTTTAAATTAAAGGTGCGCGCCCTGGTGATGTACAAATATGCCAGAGCAGGGTTCAGTTTAATGGCTTCATTGACAGCGGCCAAAGCCTCGTCATATTTACCTGTAGCGTTATATCCCACGGCACTTGAATTTAGAGCCGATGCTGTGTTACTTTGACCTATAGCTACAAACGGAAAGAGGAAAAAAAGAACTGCGGTAATCTTTATGGTAGCGTTAAATATTCTGAGCATAATTTTGAAACACTTTTCAACTAATTTATTCAAAATACTTCATCAATCTAGCGTATTTCAATAAAAATATTAAAAGAGATGAATGCAATTGAAGATTGGATTTACCTCTTCGGCGTAATGCGGATCACCATATCCGGCTTGTTCAGCAACACATAAACTGCACCGTCCGGTCCTGCCTTGATATCCCTTACACGCCCATAACCTTTGAAGATCATTTCCCTTGAGACAATCTTGTCTTTGTCTATGACAAGTCTCTGTAGTTCCTCATAGGCCAGTGCGCCCACAAAAAGATTGTTCCTCCATTTAGGAAACAAGGGGCTTGTGCAAAATTCTATCGGGCAAACTGCTATAGAAGGAGTCCACTGGGTAACGGGCTGCTCCATGCCTTCCTGATGCGTCTTATCAGAAATTATTGCACCGCTATAATCAATGCCATAGGTGATCACAGGCCATCCGTAATTGGCACCTTTCTTTAATATATTTAATTCATCCCCTCCCCTTGGTCCGTGCTCAGATGTCCAGATTTTTCCGGTAACCGGATGCTGGGTGATACCCTCCACATTACGGTTTCCAATGGAAAATATAGCCGGCAATGCTTTTGGGTCGTTTAAAAAAGGATTGGTTTTAGGCACAGAACCGTCCGTATTGACGCGGAAAATCTTGCCGGTAGGCAAATGTAAATCTTGTGAAGCCATGGCCCTGCCCATATCTCCTATAGAAAAATACAAAAGCCCTTGTTTGTCAAAGAGAAATCTGCAGCCCCAGCGGTCACCACCGCTCACTTTCAAAGAATCTGCTACCTCAAAAAGTGTTTGCTGGGCTGTCCAGTTATGTCCCTTTATCTTACCCCTTACAATCCTGGTCATCCCCTTTGCCGATTTATCTTGGTTGTCGCCATTGGTATGGCTGTAAGCCAGATATACCCAGCCGTTGCTGGCATATTTGGGATCTAAGGCGATGTCCATCAACCCTGCGGTACTGCTCAGCAAATAGGGCTGTGGCAGCCCTTTTATAGGCTCAGGATCTAATTTACCATTGACCAGCCACCTTAACTTGCCGGATTTTTCCGTGATCAAGGCGGTATTTTTATTGACAAATTCAATCCCCCAGGGAGTCTGCAGGTCTTCGGTAACCAGTTTCTCCACATTCAGCGTATAATCTTTGGTAGTTATAGTGGCCGGAAGGACCTTCTTCGCATCTGGTTTCTTTGTCTGGGCAGAGACAATGAAATCTGTCACCGCTTTTATTTCATCGTTTTTTAGAATCTTGCCCCAGCCAATCATTTCTGTTTTTGGAACACCCTCTTTGATGGTCTTAAAAATGTCACTGCTTGAAGATCCATGCACCCAGTTCTTTTTGATTAACGGGGTGGCTGAGTTACCTTCCTGGCTTGAACCGTGACATCCTGCGCAATATTTTTTGTAGATCTGACCGCCCTGTTGTGCATATGACAGCGTAGAACAAAATAACAGGCAGGCTGTCCAAATCAAAGGTAAAGTCTGCTGAGGTTTAGATGAAGACATGAGGAGGGTTTTTAATATTGCTGCAATAAATTTAATATATATTATTTATTCTATTTCCTTCATTTTCACTACAGGTGTCTATCCTTTCTATCTTGCTGAATCTCACCTTATTTTTTTATTTATATTCTTTTGAATTTTCTTATCTTGCCGCATCTAAATCAAATTAACGCTAATGAAACAACTCAGCTTTTCTGTTCTGCTGCTGGCAGTAATTCTCGTAACCAGTTCCTGTAAGAAGGTGGTACAATCTAATTGGTCAGATTCTAAAATCAGCTTTAAAATAGACGGTGTGACGAAAGAAGCCAAGGGAGATCAAAACGTACTGGCTTTTCATATTAAAGAGCAGTCGATGGTACAAATAATTGGCAATATCGGTGGTTCAGGTACACAACAGATCGGGCTTACCATCGCCGATTTTCATGGGGTGGGAGAATACACAGCTGAGGAGGGAGAATTTTTAGGAAGTTACAGTTCACCTGAATTGGGCGAAACTGTAATTGGTATCGAGGGCACAATAAAAATCACTGAATTTACAGAAGGCAAAAGTATAAAAGGCGAATTTCAATTTAAAGGGCAAGGCCTTATCGTTACACCAGATGCGGATATCAACCCGGGGGAAATCAGGATTTTTACTGAAGGAAAATTTGAAGCAAAGGTTTCTGCCTATTCGGGCCCTATTATAGAACCGGGGTAAAATATTATCTTGAAAACGGAGCAAAAAATATATCATACATTACGTATAGCTTCTGCAATGTGCCTTATCGGTCACGGAGCTTTCGGTATCATCACTAAGGCGGTTTGGTGCAACTATTTAGCGGTCTTCGGCATCGGTCAGGACATGGCTTATCATTTGATGCCGATAATCGGATCAGCGGATATCCTGATGGGAGTCAGCCTTTTAATTTATCCGGTCAGGGCTGTTGCTTTATGGCTGGTGGTATGGGGCTTGGCAACAGCATCTATGCGTCCGCTTTCGGGTGAACCTTTTGCAGAGTTGCTGGAACGGGCTGGCAATTTCGGCGCGCCGCTTGCACTTTTAATTTTATGTCTACCGGAAAAGGGCTTTCGGGCATGGTTTAAAAAAATACAGCCTCCGGATTCCATTTCACGTGAAAGCTTAAAAAGAGTAACGCTTTGCTTGAGGGTGACAGGATTCCTGCTGCTGGCAGGTCATGGCTGGCTAAACTTAATCGGCAAAAAGGGATTACTTACGCAATACGAATCACTGGGTTTCAATAATGCTCAGCAGGTTGCGATTATTGCCGGAATTATAGAAATTGCCGCAGCTATCGTCATCGCGATCCGCCCGCTGCGTCCTTTAATTTTAATCTTCCTGATCTGGAAAATGGGAACAGAGCTTTTTTATCCGCAATGGGAAATATTTGAGTGGATAGAACGCGGGGGAAGCTATGGGACATTGCTGGCTTTATGGTTTGCGTTAAAACCGTCCGAGACTCACGATTGAAACCGCATCCCTTCGATACATTGTTTTTTGCCGGGTCAAATGGTTAATTTACAACCAGCTCTCTTTTGTAAAGCAGACGCTTATACTCTCCCAGACATTGCACCAGATATTTCCCTTTTTCAAGTTTAATTTGATAGGTCTCTTTTTTTGCAGGAATTATTTTAACGAAAACAGGTATCACTGTGGAATCCAGGAGAAAGTTTTCCTGGTTATAAATCAAAAATGTCGCCAGACTGTCCCGTTCAGCAGATAAATCAGGCACATCGATAGTAATGTCCTTAATCGCTGAGGTAAAGGGAAAGTTGATTGGTTTGTTGTCCATATTGATGTTATTCCAAAGCAACAGATCTGTACTGTGCTGTATCTTTTTGCCTGAGTAAACAAAAACGTCTTCCTTATTGCCCGCACCCAGGTTCTGGCAAAAACTCGTCATTAATTTAGTTTGGTCAATTGTAAAAGGATCTATTCCGGTCAGGTCCTTAAAATGACCGGCCATTTTTTTCGGTGCAGTGGTTTCTTCAACATGCCCATAACCCGCAAGTACAATTAACCGGCAATCCCTATTGGTTTTGAACAACTGATCCGCCAGGTTTTGCGCCTGACCTTGCTCCCGGTCATCTGATTCGGATTCGTAATCAATAATCTTGAATCCAATTGCCCTGGCTTTGGAGATGAAATTGGACATTACTGGGTCTTTAGTATAAAATCCATCATCCAGATTAACGAAGCCGGTCTTCATGACGGTCGCCGGGTCACCGATAGCCTCTAGCGCCAGGTGCGTAAACCCTTGTTTGTACAGACTGTCCAGCAGGCTGCCTACAAAGTATGCATGTTGAGGAAGATGGTGGGAAGTGTTAAACATCACCACCTGTTTTTTCCTGGTTTGTCTAAGTATTTCTTCTGATGCGGGCGACAGGTCCCGGGCGTCCAGATCTTCCTTTTTAAAGAACATCGCAGCTTCTGAAGACTTTTTGACCAAATCAACTGAGCCACAAAACGAATAATACGTAGCTAGTAGCTGGTCTAAAAGATTTTGCTCTGAGGGATAGTTATTTCGGGTTTCTGCCAGTTTAAAGGGAGCTAAATAGCCATGTTCTTCGAAAAAATTACCGGAGTCGTCTAATACATTAAAAACGGGCGCCATCATTTCACCGTCCTTTATCCGTGTAGCACTGTGCAGCATGATCGTATTTAGGGTCTCGATATAGCCCACAGCATCCTCAGACGAGAGATAATGAATCATTGATAAAAACCTGTTTTGATCGAGACGGACCAATCCCTCATAGGCATCGCGGTTTTTATATTTTATGGTTTTTAGCAGGAAGAAGATCTTGCCCTCCCGAACAGTTGAGTAATCAGAAAGCCTGACATTTTCCGGACTTCTGATTAAACCGATCACGTGATTATGGTCATCCCTTGGGATGGTGGAAAACAAAAGCTTATCTGATTTACCGTAGTGGAATTTTCTAAGTACTTCCCGGTCAAAATGGGATACCTTAAGCATTGAGGTTCCTTTTTCTGAGCTTCCAAAAGCAATTGGCATATCACCATAAAGCACCGCACCTACCTGCAAGCTGTCATTAAGGTAGTGCGTCATATATTTAGTCTCAACTCTCCCTCCTTTGCTATAGGTAAAAGAGCGGCATCCATACTGAAAACAGATGATGATTACCACAAGGCCATAGGATATCTTAATCATAACAGAGGTCAATTAGGATAAAATCAACTAATATTTAATATTAATTAAAATAATTGAATTTATTCGGGAAAAAGTTCAGTCAGATAATAGATCTTTGGGAAATCTGATCGTAAAGGTGCTCCCCTTGCCCACAGCGGAATCTACTTTAACATCAAGGCCATGATAAGTGGCTATACTCTTTACTATGGAAAGCCCCAGCCCGTAACCCACATCTTCACTTAGGTTGGTTTTCCGGAAACGGTCAAAAATAAAATCAAGCTCTTCTTTTGCGATGCCAATCCCCGAGTCACTGATGATGATGGAATAACCGGAACGGTCCAGTCGATCGCTGATGCTGATGCTCCCCTTCTCCACATTGTATTTTATGGCATTGTTGATCAGGTTGTAGAAAAATTGAAACAGCAGGTCCTGGTTTACATTTGTAAGGGTGACTTTATCGGAAAGGGTGACATTCAGCTGCAATTCCTTCTCTTCCATCCTGTGACTGATTTCCTCCAGTATATCGGCCATCAGCTTTGCAGGTTTTACCCTGTCTGTCCTGGCGAACTGCGCGTTTTCTATCCTGCTGATGAATAAAAGCGAGGACGATATTTTCTTCAGCCGGCCCAGTGTTTTCATCATCCCTATGATGCTCAGTGTAGTGGCCTCGCTAATGTTTTCTTCTGCCAGCAGGTTTTCCATTTTAGTTTGCAGGATACTGATTGGGGTCATGAGCTCATGGGAAGCATTGGCGGTAAACTCGCGTTCCTTTTCAAAATCGACATTGATCTGGTCCATGAGGTCGGTGAGGGACTGGTCCAGGTACCTAAAGTCCTGTGTGGTGGTTTTGACCGGAATGGCCGGTTCTTTAAAAGGAAACTTCCTCTTGATAAGTTTAGACTTGATGATCTCCTTGAGCGGCCTGATCAGTATTCTGGTAAAGATAAGATCAATGATGATCGTAAGCCCAATAAGTCCCATCAGCACATAAAGGGCAATGCGCTGTAAAGGTCTGTTGTATTGGTTGATGCTGCCGATGGTCTTTCCGATCTCCAGCAGGTATTTTTTGTTATTGGCGTTGAAGGTATAACTCAGGACCCTGTAAGTCAGCGTATCCTGCTCGACGATCCTTTGCTCGGTCTTGATGGTATCTATATCAAAATGTCCGTTAGCAATCTGCAGTGAGTTGTATTCTTCTTTGAGTATGGTATAACTTGCGTAGCTGTCGTCTCCCTGCAGATAGAAATTGATGCCTTTTTTACTGATGTCGCTGATTACTTTTTCTTGCTGGTCCCTCAAAGCGTAATTGGTATATTGCGAGGCAATTCCTGCTACTAAAAAGGGCAGCAACAATATGAAGAGGATGACCACAGCTATTTTGGAGCCGGTAATGAAGTAAACGAGTTTTACAGACAGCTTCATGATTTCCTGATTCTATAACCTACTCCCCTTACTGTTTCCAGCCAGTCGGTGGCTGCATATAGATTTAACTTTTTCCTGATGTTTTTGATGTGTGCATCAATGTAATTGGAGTCATAGTCATCATCGGCAAAGGTACCCCAGATGTGTTCACTGAGCTGCATACGGGTCAGCACCCTGTTTTTGTGGAGCAGCAGATAGCTGAGCAGGTCAAATTCTTTGCGCGAAAGTTCGATCTGCCGGGTTTGAAAATAAATGAACCGTGTCTGGAGGTTGACACTAAAATCGCCCAGCGAAATGGCCTCAACATTGACATTGAACTTGCGTCGGGCAATGGCCTGCATACGAGACTGCAATTCGAGCAGCGAAAATGGTTTGGCCAGGTAATCGTCTGCGCCCAGGTCGAGCCCGGCGATCTTGTCTTCCAGGTTTCCTCTGGCGGTCAGGATGATGTAGGCTGCATCCGGATTGTGTTTTTTAGCTTTTGGCAGCAGGCTCAGGCCATCCGCATCAGGCAGTCCCAGATCCAGTAATATGAAGTCGTACTGGTTCATTTCTATGCACTCGGCAGCCTTTGCTGCATTATGGGCCAGATCACACACGTAAAAGGCTTTTTTTAGAAAAGTTTCTATTTCGTAGGCCAGCGTTTTTTCATCTTCAATGATCAGGACTTTCATTGCTGTGGAATTGGGTTAAGATCCATCTGATCGGGTTAAAACTGATAATAAAAACTGAGACTGACAAAGGATTGCTGTTTTTTGGCTTCTGTGATGGCATTGCTGCTGAGTACAGAAAATTGGTAGGCGACCTCTGCTAAATAGCTGGAACGGCTGTAGGACAACGGCAATTTGAGGTTGTAAGTCAGCAGGTTGAAGCTGGTTTTTGGGATAGTAATGATTTCTGCATTTCCGTTTCCATTATTCGCTCCCTTTCCCTTTCCGTTGTTGCGCTTTATTTTTTCCTGCTGATAGGTGGTGTAAAAATGCTGTGTCCCGCTTACAATTTCTATCGCCGGTTCTATGGAGAGCTGGTCTTCTTCATCAAACAAAGTACCCAGGCTGATGTCTTTTGAATTCGTTATGCCCAGAAAAAAATCACTTTCCTGTCCAAATGCATAATCTGCGGAAAGCGAACTCTTGAACCAGGGCCAGGTATAGCTCGGGGTCAGGTTGATGTTGTTGGTATTGGCGGCCTGGAGCAGCGGAGAGTTCTTTGGAAAGATAGAGCGGATGTAGCTGGCATCTGTACTGAACTTATCGGTAAAGTTGTGCTCGTATCCTATTCCTAGATCAGTTTCTGAGACGCCACCGCCCATATTCAGCAATTTGTAAGCCCCTGCTGAGAAATAAAAACCTATTGGCAGCCTGGCAGTGGCATTTGCAAGTACATAGGGTAGTTTTTCTGCGGTGGACTGACCGTAATAACTGACGTTATTGCTATATATGGCTGCAAGGGTCAATGTAGTTTTGGTTGCTTTTGGATCATTCGCATCATCTGTCTGAGCCATAAGCCCCCAGGTTTGAAGGCATATCAATAGACAGATGACTGCTGCTTTCATATTTCTAGTGCTTTTTGATTTTAGGCTTGATGATCCTGACTGGTTTTACTTTAGGTTTAACAGCCGCAGGCTTCAATTGTTTTCTGGCTTTGGGCACCTGCTTGATCTCCGGTTTCTGCGGGCTCTGCTTGTCCGGATCGACCCGTTGGGCCTCTGGTTTTTGGGTTTCCGGGCTCTCTTTTTTTCTGGCTTTGTCCCCTTTCTTATCCTGATAGTTCTGGTGGCTGGTAGTGTACAGGTAGCCTGCAGGCGCTGCAGTAGATTTTGCCAAAGAATTTGCAGCAGAGGGAAATGCACTGACACAAACTAACAACAAACCAAATAAAAAACCTTTGCGTAAAATAGCTGAATGTGAAATAGCCATTGTGTAAATATAAAGAAAGTTTGCCTCTTTCGAGGCAAACAATCATCCTCTCCTAAAACATTATTGTTTTCATCTGCGCCACCAAATCCTTCACAAAGGGAAACACTGAACATGAAATTAAGATGAAATTCCGGGAAAATAATATATCTGAAATTTCATGTTCATTTCATGTTGCGTATCGAGCTTTGACCTAACATTTACCAAAACCTAATACTGTAAGTAAAAGCTATTGCTATGAAAAACAAAACACTTTATTCGATATTAACTGCAGTTCTGCTAATTGGCTCGTTAGTCTTTGCAGCCTGCAAAAAGGACAACCAGGACGCCGGCGGCACAACAAAAGTAGAGATCCGCATGACGGATGCACCGGGAGATTTCGATGAGATCAACCTGAATGTCAAATCAGTGGTATTGCTGTCCGGCGGCAAACCTTATACTTTTACTGTTGACCATGGGATATTCGATATCCTTGATTTCAGGATCGGGACAAGTAATCCTGATATACTCGTTGCATCAGGCGATATGCCATCCGGAGAAATTACCGAAATCAGGCTGATCCTGCACGATTCAGGCAATTCTATTGTAGTAGACGGTCAGGAACAGGAGCTGAAAACACCTAGCGCTCAAAGTTCCGGCTGGAAAATCAAGCTGAAAGAAAATCCTGAACTGGTTCCGGGGATCACTTATTCTTTGTTACTGGATTTTGATGCGGCCAAGTCAATCGTAGCTACGGGAAATGGAAAATATATGCTGAAACCCGTAGTAAGAGGCATCACTGCAGCAACATCGGGGTTGATCTCCGGTACTGTTCTGCCTATTGCTGCTCATCCTGAGGTATTGGTCATCTCTGGTACTGACACTGTAGGAACAATGACAGACCTGATCACCGGAAGGTTCACTGTTGGCGGTCTGGCATCGGGCAGTTACAAGGTAGAAATTGTACCTGTGGAAGGTTTCATTCCTGCAATTATTGACAATATTTTGGTTACTGCCGGACAGAACACCAGTATCGGTGTCGTAACCCTCCAGTAATTAGTTACCATTTTTTAACACACATTTAAACACAAATATCATGAAAAGGTTAATGTTTCTAATTTTGCTTGCCATAACTGGACTCAGTGCCAATAAGGCGGCTGCCCAGGTGAGCATCAATGTAAATATCGGGTCGCAGCCACTATGGGGCCCGACGGGTTACGACCATGTTGATTATTATTACCTGCCGGAGATCGAAAGCTATTATTATGTCCCGGAGCGTCGGTTTGTTTATTTAAGCAATGGCAACTGGATATTTTCTGGTGGAGTGCCACCGAGGTACCAGGGCTATGACTTGTACCGTGGTTACAAAGTGGTGATCAATTCTCCGCGGCCGTACAGGTACTTTAGCACACATAAAGTAAAGTATGCCAAATACAGATCTAACCATTCACAGCCGGTGATCAGGTATAGTAAAAGCCCTAAATATTATGTAGTGAAGGGTCATCCCGGCAATAACGGAAATGGTCAATTTAAGGCCAAAGGAAATAGCGGTAAAGGACACAATGGCGGTAATGGCAAGGGCGGCGGAAAAAGTAAGGGTGGCGGCAAAGGCAAGCACTAATTCTTGCCGGATACCCATGGCCAAAAGACAATCTTTTTTTCTTTAATTTGTAATGACAGGAATGAAAAACTTCTAATACCAAAACTTTTGAAAAAACTACTGCTATTTGTGCTTGCGACATGTCTGCTGATCTCATTTAAACAGAAGCAACTGACCTGGGTAGCAATCGGCGACTCTATCACTTACCTGAATGACCATAGCAGCGAAACCGGAGACCGGGTAAAGAAAGGTTACCTGACCAGGGTAACTGAGCTGATGCCGGATATAAAGTATATCAACAAGGGTTTTAACGGCTGGACATCGGGTGGCATAGCAGAAAAAATTGATGGCCTCGGACTGGAAAAAGCAGACTTGTATTCTGTGTTTCTTGGTACAAATGACTGGTGGTCCGGCCGGCCGGTAGGCACAATGGAAGACTATAAAAACGGCGATGGCAATAAGACCGTCTATGGGTCGTTTCGCATCATTATTGATAAGATCAGAAAGCTAAACCCTACTGCCAGGGTCGTATTGATCACACCAATGCAGCGGGCTGATTTTGTATATATCGCTGATGCAGCCAACAATGCGTATGGGTCTTACCAGTCGAAAAACGGGCAAACCCTGGAGCAATTTGCGGATGCCATTGTGGCAATAGCTGAATATGAGAAAATCGCAGTAGTAGATTTGTATCATGAACCCAAGCTAAGGCTGGACAAGCTTGTAAAATTCAAACGTCTGAAAGATCCAGCTACTGGCCGGTATGTAAATTACCCTTTTAAAAAATCAATAGGCATTCCATTTGACCCTAAAACCGATGAGTACCCCTATCCTGCAGAGGCAATTGGCCTGACCTATGATGGCCTTCACCCTTCTGATCAGGGAAATGCCATCATAGGTCAGCTTTTGGCAAAGAAACTCAAATAGATCATTTATTTGCCCGGCTGCGCAGCAAAGCCTCCAGGTAATAATAATCCGCATAAGAAATCGGTACATCCACCTCACTGTTGGACGGCTTTGATCCTGTACTGTGGCCCAGGATAAATCCTTTATTTACACCGTCTTTAGAGACATAGGCTGTGGCCAGGTTTTTTAACATCGTATTGGCTTTGCTCAGATACAGTTTTCTGTTTTTACTATATCCGCTAAGCTCGTATAAACCTGATGCGATTACCGCAGCTGCCGAGGCATCGCGGGGTTCATTGGGAATATCCGGTGCGTTAAAGTCCCAGTACGGCACCAGGTCTTTTGGCAGATTCGGGTGGTTCAGGATAAAACCAGCCACGTTTTCAGCCTGGCTCAAATAAACCGGATCTTTGGTGAAGCGATAACACATGGTATAACCATACAACGCCCAGGCTTGTCCGCGTGACCAGGCGGACTCATGGCTATAACCCTGGTGCGTATTTTTCTTGAGCACCGCACCGGTTTCAGGATCGTAGTCTATGACGTGATAAGAACTGTAATCTGATCTGAAATGGTTTTTCATAGTGGTGTTGGCATGACTCAGCGCGATCTTATAAAATGAAGAATCGCCGGTAAGTTTAGTCGCTTCAAACAGCAGTTCCAGGTTCATCATGTTGTCAATGATGACCGGGTTCTTCCATTTGTCCTGGTTATGGTCCCAGGAACGGATCACGCCCGTTTTAGGATTGAACCGCTTTGATAAGGTCCTTGCAGATTCAATAATAACATCTTTGTAATGCGCGTCTTTAATAAGCCTGTAGCCTGTGCCAATGCTACAATAGATCTTAAAGCCCATGTCGTGCGTACCGGCATTGGTTTTCTCTTTTTCAATAAATGCAGAATACTTCTTTGCTTGCTCCCTCCAGTCGGTATTGCCGTAATATTCATAGAGAAACCACAACACTCCGGGAAAGAAACCACTGGTCCAGTCTTTGGAAGTTACGAGTTTGAGGTTTCCACTTTCCAGCGTTCTGGGTGAGACGAGGTCTTTATTGCTTGCCGCAGACTTAGCCAGTTCTGTTTCTTTAAGCAATTGCAGGGTCTGAATTTCGGCTTGCTGAAATGCTTTTTTTACGTCAGGTTTTTGCGCAAAGCAAGAGGTAAGCAGCCCAACAAGTACAAATGCAAGGGAAAGATATTTCTTCGTGATAATTATTCGAGCCATATTAAGGGATTTCTTATTGGTAAATTACGGATTACTTCTTCTACTTTCGGATCATGTTCCAGTTTTTTCCATGTGCCCAGCCAGTCTTCCTGACCATAAGCATTGGCACCAAACAGCAAAAACGGCTGCGCCACCGGCCATTCTTCCCAGTACATCACATCCGGTTTTAAAGGCCATTTGCTTTTATCAGTTATAAAGGGATATAGATACTCAATGCCCTTCTGAATTGATTTTCCATCGGCAGTTTTATAGGTCCACAGGTTGTCTGAACTGGTTGACAGCATCTGGCAAAGCGCAGTCATCGCATCGAGGTTAAATATCGAATAGCCAAAAGGCTTGGTCCTGCTCATCTCCTTAGGAAAACTGCCATCGGCAGCCATTTGATCGGGCAGCAGCACGCTTTTATACCTGTCCCTGCAAAAATCCAGCAGTTTCTGGTCCTGTGTAAGTTTGGCAAATGAAGCCACCTGCATGACAAAACAAGTCCCATGGTTGTTAAGTGCTTCCATTTCGGCTTTGCCATAAGGATGTGTCATCAGCCAGTTCAGATAGCCGGCAAACCATTTTTTGGTGCCGCTTACGGTCTCTGCATCCATAACCTGCTGCATCACGATTACACCCTGTGCTACTTCCATCAGCTGAATGGTATCGATGATGCCAATGCCCCGACCGGTAAACCTGCCCCTAATGGCCTGCGCATACTTTAAATTGGCATTCATTAGTGTTTCCGGATTGACAAACCAGGCCCTTAAATGTAGCATGGCCTGCGCCGCATATTTCTGGTCTCGGGTGATCTTATAAGCCGAAGCCAGTGCACCGATGATCCGGCTAAACCGGATCATAGCCAGGCGATGTGCTACAAAATTATCCGGGTTGGTCATTCCATCTTTCTGAATATACGGGCCAGTTGGGTTGTTAGGATCTGGCCACCAATAATCTCCTTCTGAAAAGAAATCGTGTCTATTGCCCGCGCTCCTTGATGAGCTGTCGGCCGTTACCGTAACTGGTTTTTGCTGCATTGCCCAATCCGCCTGCCGCAGTATGATTGTTTTTAAAGTACTTATTGCTTCATTTTTGACTGGATTTTTCCCTGCGGGAATTGTTACTGTATTTGTCTTTACAGACGTGCAGGAATAGCTGATCATCAGGATAAAAGCGAAGATGTATGTGGAGTATCTGGTCATCTTGTTCAATATAAAAATTATAATCTGATCGGTTTTAACGTAAAGATTAAAGTGACAGAAAAACTGTCGGCAATCCCTCAGATTTCACACTGGCCATGCTTTTACCGCCATTTGTTTTTATGCGTATGGTGGCCCTGCCATTGTACACACCTACCCTTCTGGACCCGCTTGAAGTACCCTGGTCAGCAATCAGTTCCCCGTCACCAATCAAAGAAAAGGAGACGAAGTTTAGCGCATCCAGACAAAGGACACCGTTTGCATCCAGCAGCTTAACCTGTATGGTGGAAGTTCCGTTCTCCTCTTTTATCTTCTCCAGTACCATTTTTGCGGGTTTGCTCCATTTAGCCGTTTGATAATCCTGTTCTATTTCATCTTCGACTACAGTCTTCCCTTTTTTCGCGACTACCCTGATCTGGTTTTTTCCCTCAGCATATTGTACCTGCCAGCGCAAACCCGCGGCAGGGAAATCCTTGCTGACACGTTTCTTAGCACCCTGACTCTTGCCATTTACAAACAGTTCAGCCTCATCGCAGTTGGAAAAGACCTTTACCATTTTCTTTTCCTCTTTTTCTCCCCACCTTACCGGCCAGGAGTGCCCGTAGATGTGAGCCATAGGTGCCGTTGTCCAGTACGACTGGAATATATAAAAAGATTCCTTTTTCGTAAAATCACGCTCCACTACCCCCTTTTGGTTCATGTAAGGAACCGGGTTTTCCGGCCTGATGGGCGTAGAGAAATCTTTAAACGGCCAGTAAGCAGTGCCGGTAAGCCATGGCATGGTCTCCTGTTCCTTTAAATGCCAGTCAATAAGGTTTACAATATAACTTTCGCTCCAGTCTCCATCTTTTGACACCCTTGCACCGCCACCATACAATGAAGCATCTCCGGCCCGCTCATCCGTACCCTCACCGGGCTTAATCTTTGACAATGCATTATCCGGCGTCTCAGAATGGCGCATGGCATGACTGTCACCACCCCATTCTACGTGCAGGAAGTGCTTTACCTTTTTGAACTCCTGCGCTGATGTCTCCTTATACTCCGTATAGATCCCCCGGTACCAGCCAGCCCATATCGAAGGCGAATAAACATCTACGATATCTTTGGCAAAATCACATCGCCTGATCGCCGTCTTTCTTGTAGGGTCAAGCCTGTGCGAAAGGTCGTTCTGTTCTTTCATGAATGCCCTGATCTTTTCCTTGTCAAATTCAGGAAAGTCACCCGGCCAGTCATTTTCATTGCCCAGCCCCCAGATGATAACAGAAGGATGATTGTAATGCTGCTCGATCATATTGGTCATCATGCGGCGTGCCTGTTCCTTATAAGCATCGCCGCCCAATCCACCGCGGCACCAGGGCTCTTCCTCCCATACCAAAATCCCCAGGCTATCGCAAAGATCAAGAACAATGGACGACTGCTGATAATGGCCGAGGCGGATGAAATTCACCCCCATCTCCTTCATCATCTTCATTTCGGTGCGCATCATGTCTTCGGTCATGGCCTGCGCAACGTTGGCGTGGTCTTCATGGCGATGTGTGCCACGAAGCAGCAGTCGTTTTCCGTTCAGCTTAAAAGGCCCGTAATCCACGAATTCAAAATTACGAAAGCCGACCTTTTCCCTGCTTTTATATTCCTGACCGCCTTGTTTCACCGTAAGCTCGACTGTGTATAGCGAAGGATGATCCACAGACCACAAAATGGGTTTTTTCAATTCAAGGGCCGCCACATTTACGTCCCAATCCAGATTTTTCAGACTCACATCACGTTGCAGGACGGCCTTTCCATTAGGATCGGTTAGCGTCACAGTCGTTTCTGCATTGCCTGCTTTCAAAGGATTGTAGAACCTGGCCTTCAAAGTCAGTTTACCCGTTTTACCGGCAGCATCAACCTCTGCCGTCGCAAACAATTTATCCACAGAAAGCGAAGGCGTATAAATCAAGTTGACATAGCGGTAAATACCGCCATACAAATTAAAATCTGAAAGGTCGGAAGGGATCATTTCCAGGTCCCGCGAATTGTCTGCACGCACAGCAACGGGAACGGTTCCCTTGAATTCTTTCTGATAGACTTCTGTCTTCTTAAATTCAGCTACGGCATCGGTAATGTCTACTGTCCACTCATCATAGCCGCCTGTATGCGAGCCTACTTTTGTGGTGTAGACATACACATCAGCCTTTTGACCCACACCTTCAAAATGAAGCAGGGTCCGGCCATTTTCATAAATATTGTTTATAGTAAGTCTGGTGCGGTACCATCCAGGTCCCTGATAATAATTAAGGTCAGGATCTACGGCATCCAACGCGTTGAAGCAATGCGGCAGCGAAACCTTAGTCCACAGCGGAACGCTCTCAGGCGCACCTGCTGCAACGGGTCTTACCGCCTCCCAAACCCCGCCCAGATCTTGCCGTACATATTCCCAGTTGCTGTTCAGGCGGATCTTTTGCTGGGCCTGGCCTTGCAGACTTAACAAAGCAATACAGGCCAGTACGATTGATTTTAATGTCATTCTATAAAAGGGGTTGTAAATCATATATAAACTCTAAAGCGGATGACATTTAGTTTAATACCTGTAGGGATACAAAGGCACCGGCGTGGTACCCGTCGGCGCATACACATGGATCTGGCCATTAGTAGCAATTAAGCCGGCTGTGGTTACCGTATGAAAATCGTTGATCTGCAACGGGGAATAATCACTGTTGAGGATCTTGAAATTGATTTTGCCTTCCGGGTCAAAGCCGTAGTTGGTACCAGCAACCCTGGCATTTACGAAAGTGACTACCCTGTTTCCGGTGGCATTCAGGTCCTGCTCTGTGCCGACGGTAAAGAATCCAAGCCTGGAGGAATCACTCGCACTCATACCAGGTGCCAGCAAACTAGGCAGACTGGTATTCAAAGTCTGAGCATTGTTAAATCCGTAATCACCGATCGCGATCAGGTACAGAAAATACTTCTGCACATCAGCTTTACTGTATTCTTCCCATTTGGTAGCTGGCTTGGTTTCGACTACGTTATTGGTCACTTTTGGCGAACCATCAGGATTCCGCTGCGTGATCGGGAAAGTGAACCACATACCGCCTGTGGGTACAATGCTACTGGGCACCACCACTCCGCCAACTGTTTTGGTCGGCAACACACGTATGGCACCGTTACTCAGAAAAACAAAAGTACGGCCCGGTTTTTCATACTCGTCGAGGTTGATCCCCGCATATTCCAGTCCCAGCTGCATCCATTTAAAGATGCTGTCGCCTGCGATTACAGGATTCTTTCCACGGCTTTCCAGGTACTGGCGAGCCGACATATTGATGTGCGCATCAAGCGCTGATTTTTTATACTCATAGTCCTTCTGTACGTCCAAACCGAACATACTGCAGGAACTCAGCCCTGCGGCGACTAAAAGACTTCCTAATATGGTGTTTAACTTTTTCATTTGTTTAATATTTTGTTTTGGCGATGAAGCTATCATGATCTTAATCATTAATGGTATGATTTGAAAGATCATGATGGTTTCATTTGTTGATATTTTAGATCATGTTTATGAGATTGCTTCGTACCTCGCAATGACGATATTGCGGATACTCAAAGGCTTACACAGCTCGTCATTGCGAGACACGAAGCAATCTTCTTTCATTTTAATAAGGCTGGCTTTGAACCAGTAAACCATTGGAGAACAACACACGGGTAGCCAGTGGCCAGTAGTATCTTCTCTTGTCAGTACCCCATCCTGTTGCCGGATTACCCGCATCAGTCTGTCTTTCGATCAGGATAGGATTCATGACCTCCTGAACCCTGTCCGTACGGACCAGGTCAAACCACCTTACCCCCTCGCCGATCAGCTCAAACTGTCTTTCTTTCAGAATTTCCATTTCCAGCTCTGCAGGGCCTGCAAATGATGCCACAGTTACCGCTGGCACGCCTGCCCTTGTTTTGATCAGGTTCAGGTATTTAACGGCATTGGTTTTATCACCCATTTGATTCAGCGCTTCCGCATACAGCAAGTACATTCCGCTCAGCCTGTACAAAGGGATATATACATTGGCTTCTGTATTGTAAGGCAGATTGCTGGCATAAGAGCCGTTTGGCAGGGCAAAATTGTAAGGTGCAGTAGCTGTAGCAGCAGTAAAATTACCGGCATAGAACTTCCAGAAACTCCGGTCACGGATCGGCTGATTGGTAGATGAGCTGATGTTGTAGGTCTGCTTTACGCGCAGGTCAACAGTTGAGACCGTTACCGTCGAGCCATTTAAATAAGTAGCAGTTGCCACCTGAGGCCAGGTCGTCCAAAGCGGATCCGCCATTCTGATGGTAGGTTCATTGGTAGTTCTTGAAATCCCGGCCATGCAGGCACAACCATTTGCCGAATTTTCCCAGTGGATGTTAAAAATAGTTTCCACACTGCTCACCGGATTTGCAAACTGCACATTCCAGGTCGGACCCGTCTGCAGATCAGCCGCAGCACCACCTGCCCCCATCGTTGTAACACCTGCAGAGTTGTAAACTTTTCCGGTAGGTGCTCTGGCGGCAAATAACTTTTTAAACCAACCTATCGCCAGCTCGTAATCTGCCGCATTTTTTATTGTGCCAGCCCTCCACATGTATATATCGGCCAGAATAGACGTGATCGCAGCTTCGCCAAGATACCATACAGGTGCGTTGACATTTTTAGCCGTCAGTTCATATGCCTGTGTCAGATCGCTGATCGCCTGTTCCAGCACTTTAGCCTGCGGATCCTTAGCTTGCTCTCCCTGTTCTGAAATGCTCAGATAAGGCTCCGTTCTTACAGGCGCGTCGCCCCAAACCCTGGCGATCCAGAAATAGCACAGTCCGCGCATGGCGTAAGACTGGGCCATATAGCTGTTTTCCAGGGCAGGGATCAGCGCTCCAACCGTACCCACCGGGGTAAACTGCTTAATCTCCGGCAATCTTTTGATCAGCAGATTTGCCCTGCCGATAGTGCTGTACAGATAGCTCCAGTCGGCATATTCATTAATTTCGGTTAAACCGTTAAAATCAATTTCGTTAGTAGCCGTAGAAGCATAGGTAACACGTCTTTCCCAGTTATCCGAGCGCGCCTCACCCCACCAGGTCATCCTGTTCCTGAACTGTGCGTCGCCAATCATCGTTTGCTGAAACTCGCCATACATACCCGCAATGGCCGCATCTGCTTCTATCTTGTTGTGCAGAAAATCCTTCAGCAAACCCTCGGATATAGGCTGCTCATCCACCGCTTTTTTGCAACTGCCAAATGCAATCAATACACTTAAAACAGTAATACTCAATAATTTCTTCATCTTAATTAAAATCCAATGTTAAGTCCAAACCCAAGTTCTCTTCTCTTAGGATACCTGCCAGTATCATCCCCCGGTGTCAAACCTGAAGAAGGCGTAAATTCAGGATCGTATCCCGAATAGTTGGTGTAGGTAACCAGGTTCACCCCATACACATAAGCAGAGAGGCTCTTTGAGAAAACCTTCTTAGCGATCTTTGAATCAAATGTGTAGGTAAACCTCGCGTTGGATAACCTAAGGAAACTGGCATTCTCCAGAAAATAACTGTTACCGCCGCCGCGCTGACTGCCCCGGGTGTTCTTATCCGGATAATACGGATAAGTAGCCACATCACCCTGGCGGGTCCATGCGCCATAAATGGCTTCAGGCAACGAAGGCCCGCCGTTATTTGCATAATTGGTCAGATTTTGTTTGAACTGGTTGTAAACCTGGCCGCCCACGGAACCATTGATGATAAACGACAGTCTGAATTTTTTGTAGCTGAAGTTGTTGACGAATCCAAAATAGACATCTGATTGTGAGTTGCCAATGATCTGGCGGTCACCTTCATCGATGAAACCATCGTTATTGACGTCTTCCCATTCGGTATCACCGCCAAGGAGCACAGAACCGTCACTATTTTTCTTTTGGACAACAGCACCGCCGTAGAGCTGTCCGTCCAGCTCATAATGGTCAGCAATAGAAGCTACCGGATCACCGGACGTACCGCGTACCGGGTATTTAACCGTAATGCCAACAGGAGTGAGTTTTTTACCATCAGGAGTATAGGCATTAGAAGCATCATACTGGTACACACCCTGATTTTTCCAGCCATAGAAATCACCTATCCGGCCGCCTTCACGGATCAGGTAGGTCGCGTTACCGCCACTCACTCCACCAGTACCCGTAGCAATGAACTGTTCACCCTGGTTCAATTTCAAGATCCTGCCACGCTCAAAAGAAACGTTGGCATTTACCGTCCAGTTAAAGTTTTTGGTGAGCACTGGTGTACCGCTTACCGCAAACTCCAGACCTTTATTCTCTATCGTACCTACATTGACCTTAATGGTGTTATAACCAGTCTCTTTAGGCATCTGCCTGTCGTAAAGCAGGTCATCAGTAGTTCTGATGTAACCATCAAACACAAAGCCAAGCCTGCCTTTTAAGAAACTCAGATCAAGACCGAGGTTTTTGGTATAAGTAGTTTCCCACTTCAGGTCAGGATTACTAAAGCTCGCAGTAGTTGCCGCGCCCGCCAGACCATTATAGCTGTTTCCACCCAGTTCCACGCGGGGAATGGATTCATAATCTCCTATGGCATCATTACCCCCGCTGCCGTAACTGAACCTCAGCTTACCATCTTCCAGAACTTTCCTGGTCCAGGCCATAAAGCCCTCATCCGTAAAACGCCATGCAGCCGATCCGGCAAGAAAACTGCCAGACCTGTTGTTGATCCCGAACCTGGAAGAAGCATCATTCCTGTAAACTCCCTGCACTATATACCTGCCCTTATAACTGTATCCAACCCTGCCAAAATATGATCCCGTTGATACCGCACTGGCAGTCGATCTTTGCTGGGTGAGGTTGGTCAGGTTAGAACCGGAAATGGTTTTAATGTTTTCCAGGATAAAGTTCGTTCCCCGAAGCTCCACATTATTAAACCTGCCCCTGTCGCGGGTCACACCCAACGAACCCGATACCGTATGGTCGCCAATTGACTTGTTATAATTTAAATAAGCCTGGGCTTCATAATAAAATCTCTTGTTGAAAATATTGGTCGCAGCGTTGTTGTCACCATTCTGGTTCAATACATATCTTGGTGTGAAATTCAGGCGCTCCCCGTTATCCAGCTGTGCGTTCAATGCAGCAGTGAACTTCAGGTCTTTATAAATGTCATAATTGGCAGAAGTCACAAACTGGGTCTTATAGTCCTCCCTGGTATTGGTCTCCAGCAGTGCATTGGCTACCGGATTTCGCTTATTATTGATAAAACTCGTCAGCTTGCCGTCAGGATAATAGATCAGGTAGCTCGACGGCCTGTCAAATACCGGCCTGATCGAATTCCCGATACTGGCAAAATTTCCCGTTTGCCGGTAAAAAGAAAGATTACTGGAGAATTTTAATTTCTTAGAGGCCTGGTAATCCACATTGATCCGCGACTGGATCCGCTTTGCATCTGAATTTAACGCAATACCTTTATCATCCAGATAATTCAGGCTTACCGCATAAGTCAGCCCTTTTTGGCCGCCGGCCAAAGAAACCTTCACATCATGTTTTTGTGCCAGGTTTCCCAGTAGCAGGTCCTGAAGGTCATTGGCAGAGTTCAAACCAGGGTTAAGAGAATCGATAAGCACATTCACCTGGCCCTGCAACTCCCGGTACCTGCGGATGTCAACCGGATTGGATTGCTGAATGCTGTGGGCAATTTTTCCCATCGTATATACATACTGCACATCGATCCTGGGCTTTCCTTCTTCGCCACGCTTGGTAGTGATCAGGATTACCCCATTCGCAGCCCTTGAACCATATATCGAGGCAGATGCCGCATCCTTTAGCACCTCAACACTCTGAATGTCATTAGGATTGATCGCAGAAGCATTAGGAGTGATCACCCCATCCACCACATACAAGGGCGCGGTGCCATTGCCGTCTGATGAAAAAGTCGACGGACCACGAACCGTAATTGATCCTTCAGCACCCGGCTCACCATTGTCATTGACCACCAATACCCCGGCCGCCTTGCCCTGTAAAGCATCAAATAAGTTTAAAGGCTGTCTTTCCGCAATGTCCTTGGCAGATACCGAAGAAATGGAACCCGTCAGGTCACGCTTCCGTACCTTTTCTCCGTATCCGGTCACCACGACCTCATCAAGATCAGACAGGTCTTCTTTTAGTGTTATGTCAATGACCTTACGCTGACCGGCAACCGTCTCGTAAGTGATCAGACCGATATAGCTGTAGACCAGCACCGATCCTGCATTGGGAACAGCAATGGCATATTTACCATTCGCATCTGTTTGTGCAGAGATTTTGGCATCTTTTACCCGGACGCTCACGCCGGGAATACCACCTCCATTTTCATCCTTTACCGTTCCGGTAACCTGGATGGACTGACCATAAGCCAACATGCCCGTCAGTAAAAACACAATCAGCATTGCCATGGCTGGCAAGCGACTGCTTGAGTAGAATTTGCTCATACGTGTAGTTTTTGTTTGGTTATATTTCAGGTTTAATTGATCCTTAGCGGTCTTCTGAAAGCCACAGACATCGTATCCACCCTGTATTCGGATGTTACATTTTCGATCAGGTCAACATTTACAGCACGCGCACCCGGTGCCGGGTTATTCAGCAGCTTAATGTAAATGGTGTCCCTGGCCTTTACAGCTTTAGGAAAGACGATGGAATATTTACCATCCACCGGGTTGATGACGGTTCCGTTCCTGTCTACCACGTTAAAATCAGTACCCAACACCGCAGCAGTAGTCCCTGTAATGACCGCAGGTGTCAGGGTATACTGAGCAACCGCATCATAACTTCTTGTAAATGAAGAATTGAAAGACACAGGAAATTTAACTAAAGCGGCCTGACTCTTGTTTACAATGATCTGGGCATTGGTATAAGGTACATAAGCAATATAATAGTGATGATCGTACTCCGGCATACCCAGCAGATAATCTCTTTTTTCGCAAGCAGAAAGCACACCAACCAGAAGTGCCATTGCCGCTATTATTATTTTTGATTTCATTTTCTTATTTTTCTAATAAATGACTATTACCAGTTTGGATTCTGAACCACATTGTTACCGCTCAGACTGATCTCATTCAAAGGAACAGGATACAGGTAATCGCGGTCTGCCCTGAAGGAACGGGCACTGGCAGGTTCAGCAATCACAATACCATTTGCATTGAGGCTGAGCGATCCCGGATTTGGTAAATTCCAGTCCACTGTGTTGAACTTCCCGCCCAGGATCTCCTGCGGCAATACAACCTCAGCAGTTTTCCAGCGGATGAGGTCATCATATCTGAAATTTTCCAGCGCCAGTTCCACTGACCTTTCTCTCCTGATCTCATCCCTCATATCCAGGTTATTGGTGGTCGCAAAAGCATTGGTAAGCGGAACATTAAACCCTACTCTGTTCCGGAGCGCATTGATCGTCAGGTTCAGATCTGCATCACTGATCGAACCGGCAAGCTCAAACTTAGCTTCCGCATAGATCAGCAATACTTCGGCATACCTGATCAGGGTCTTATCCACCGTAGCCTGGTTATTTACCGCATTATCCGCAAGGCTAAACCCTTTTTTACCGGCAAAGGCAGTTCTGGATCCCAGTGAAGTAACCGGCACCCATGGACGCTGATAAGAAGGCTCGCCAATGACGAACAAAGTCATCTTAAACCTGGGATCCCTGTTTTTAAAGATGTCATCATAACCAGCTTCGTTACTTTCCGGAATAAACAGCGATGATTTTGTAGAACTCGGCAGGTTTTCAGTAGTCCAGGCAGGCAAACCATCAGTGTACAAATACTGCCGCATCAAGCTGCGTGTCGGTGCTATCCTTCCATTTTCAAGATCCCTGGAATTGTTGTGTCCCAGGAGTACATTGGCACTGCTAGGTCCATAGATCTTGACAAGGATGTTTTCTTTATTCGTTGGTCCCTCTCCCGCTATTAAAAACTGATTGCTATAATTCGGATTGAGGGTATGGCCCTGCGCCATGACCAAAGTGGCCGCATCCACAGCCTTGTTCAGGTGCGATTGCCAGTCACCATCATTGTGAAATTTTGCCCTCGTGCCTTCATACAATGCCACCCTCGCTTTGAAAGCCCATGCAGCACTCTTGGTCAACCTGCCAAACTGGGCCGCAGGCAATTCAGCATTTGAAGGGAGCCAAAGCGCCGCAAAATCCAGATCATCGTAAATACTCTGCGCAACCGCAGCTCTTGCTGTGCGCGGCATAGAAAGTTCGGGGGACTTGATGTCCAGTGTCTTTAGCAATAAAGGCACGGCACCATATTTTTGCATCAGGCTGAAATAATTGTAAGCCCGGAAAAAACGTGCCTCCGCAAAATAACGGTTCTTTACTGTTTCAGAAACATTTGCCTTGCCGGCTTTTTCAAGAATGTTATTTGCAGTGAAAATCCTTTTATAAGGGTCGGTCCAGTCCGGACTTGAGCCCGGTACCGGTCTGCTTCCGGTGCTGACCTGGTTTGATCCCGGCCCTATATTGTCTTCGGCACGATTGTCCGCAGCGTAGCCCGGCAATTCCTGGTACATCCTGTTACAGGCATTGATCAGATCAGTTTCCGTATTCCAGAAGTTTATATCACTGAATTCAGTCTCCGGAAATCTGTCCAGCTTGCAGCCGCTGCCTATAAATGTAAGAGGCAGTATACAAATTAGTGCTATATTGATTGTTTTCATAAAATTTCGATTAAAAAGTAACATTAAGACCAAATGATACAGTACGGAAGAACGGATATGTTCCCGCGTCGGCGTCGTTCCCCACCTCGGGATCAAACACACTCAGCACATCCGTCTTTTCCCAAAGGTCCTGCCCGGCAAAATATATCCTCATGTTCTGAATAAATTTTTTTCTGAAAGGAATGGTATACCCAAGCTGCACATTCTTTAAGCGCAAATAAGACCCGTTTTGCACAGACCTGTCAGAAGCCTGATAGTTATACGTATTTCCCTGGTACAAGCGCGGGAACATAGCATCAGGGTTTTCCGGTGTCCAGCGGTCCATAAAGATGCTGTAAGGCATGAAGGCACTTTGATTAAATGGTACCAGTGCGTTGTTGTTCAGCAGGAAGGCACGTTTGGCAACCCCCTGGAACATGACTGAAAAATCAATGCCTTTCCAGTTCAGTCCAAGATCCATTCCATAGGTATACCTGCCGCTGGTGGTACCCAGATAAGCCAGGTCTCCCGGATCTTCAGGAGTAGCTCCGCCTGAACTGATCTTGCCATCCCCGTTCAGGTCAACATACCTGACATCACCAGGTTTAAAAGCATTTGCCGGGGCAAAAGGATATTGCACCTTTGCTTTGTAATCATCTGCTTCCTGCTGCGTCTGGAAATACCCGTCGGTCTTATATCCCCACACACTGTTCAAAGGATATCCTTCCAGCAGTTCAACCAGCCCGCCATTGACAGAACTTCTTCCATCATATTTGATCACCTTATTCTGGTTATCCGAAATATTAAAGCCTACGTTGTAGCCAACGCTGCCGATCTTATCTCTCCATTTTATATCCAGCTCCCAGCCATAGCTTTTTAACTCGCCGACATTGACAGCTCCGGTTTCAACACCAATAATACTGGGAACCTTAATTAGTGCCAGCATATCCTTATTTCGTTTTTCAAATACATCAGCAGTAAGGACTAGCCGCTCATTGAGCAATCCAAGGTCAATACCAATGTTTGCCTGTTGCACCGTTTCCCAGGTCTTGGTCGGCGAAGACAATTGCTTCTGAAAGAAAAACTGGCTTTGCTGCCCGTTAAAGATCACGTTTGGATAATCGGCACGGCTCTCTCCAAGCCCGGCATTCAGCAAGGGGATATACTCGTAAAAGCCCAATACAGAACCATTACCCAGCTGCCCCCAGGATGCCCTCAATTTTAAATTGGAGATCAAAGGGAAATTATCCTTAATGAAAGATTCCTGATTAATGCGCCATGCTGCAGAAAACGACGGAAACAACTGCCAGCGGTTTTCAGGAGCTAGCCGGGAGCTGCCATCATAGCGAAAAGAGGCTTCCAACAAGTATTTTTCTGAAAAATCATAGTTGAACCGTCCAAATACAGAACCAATGGCCCATGTCTCTACCAGATCAAAGTTCTGTTTGGTCAATGGATCAGCAAAATTAAAACTGAAAAAATCATTATTGACCATGCTTTGGGCCAGCGCACGCAACTGATCCTTACGGGACTCCTCATAAGAGGCACCGCCCAGTAATTTGAAATGATGATTTTTAACGGTCAGGTCATAATTCAGTACGCCCTGAAAATTATTATGGAATCCCCTGTTCTTGATCATTTCCATGCTATTGGGCTTATTGATAGAAAACCGCTCCAGTTCAGTGGTGCGTCCATACCAGACCAGTGTTCTTCTGTTGGCCTCCATATTGTAAGTGTCCTGGTTTCTCCAGCCCGTAAAATCAGCCGTCAATCCCTTAACAAGATTTTTCACAGTTAAATTTAATTTGCCTTGGAAAGTCTCATAATTACGGGTCTCCAGTCCGGCATTCTTCTGAATATCGATGGCATTTACCTGCAGGTCACCATTAAAAGGCTGGCCAGTCTGATCCTCTGCCGGGGTAAAAATAGTCTGCCGGTTGCGGCTGCGATACAGGTTGGCGATGATATTGTCAGTGCCGTTTGAATTTTCATTGACAAAAGAGCCCACATAGCCACCCACAAAGCCAACACTCAGGTATTTATTCAGTTCCGCATTGACATTCAGCTTCAGGTTCTTCCTGGAGTTGTCATCCGGTCCATAGCGAAGCACCCCATCACGCTGGTAGTACCCGCCCGAGGCCAGGTAATTCAGCTTTTGATCACCCCCGCTTACAGACAGAGAATAATTCTGCATGCCGTTGTACTTATTCATCCCCTCTTTTACCCAGTCGGTACTGCCGAAATACTCCCAGCGATTGGCACCCGGGTTTTCCCGGTATTGAAAGTTAGGGTTCCTGATCCATTCCATCATTTCAGGAGTATATTCCCTGGTTCCCAATGCATTAAACCTTGCCTCATCGATCAGCAGCTGCTCCTCCCAGGAAGGCAGACGCTCGGGTTGTCTTGCGGTAATGTTCAGACCGTAGTAACTATTAAAGTTAATTTTTGCGTTCCCGCCGGATCCTTTTTTAGTAGTGACCAAAACCACACCACCCGCAGCACGTGCTCCATAAATAGCCGCCGCAGATGCATCCTTAAGCACCGATATGCTTTCCACGTCATCAGGGTTCACCAGGTTCATGTCCATCTGGATCCCGTCCACCAAAACCAGTGCATTTGCTCCGTTTGAAGAGGTCACACCGCGGATCCGGATCCCGGTACTTTCGTCGCCCGGCTGTCCGCTGCCCCTGGTAATGGTTACACCAGGCGAAACGCCCTGCAGGGCAGAAGTCAGGTTCGGTACAGGTCTGCCAGCGATATCATCACTTTTAATCTGGGCCACCGCACCGCTAAGATTTACCTTTTTCTGGGTTCCATAACCCACCACGACGACCTCGTTCAGGTCCGTCTGGCCTTCTTTCAATTGCACATCGATCACCTTGCGTCCGGCTACCGGCGTTTCATAGGTATTGAAACCTATATAAGTGAAAACTAAAACAGATTGGTTGCCGGGTACGGCGATGCTAAATTTGCCGTTGACATCGGTCAGCGCAGAGGTTTTGGAATTTTTGACCGTCACCCCAACTCCCGGAATGACGCCGCCGCTTCCATCCCTCACAGTTCCCGTAACGGAAATGGTCTGACCGGAGGCTATTGTACCAGTCAGTAAAAACACAATCAACAATGCCATGGCCAGCAAGTGATTGCCTGAGTAAAGTTTGTTCATAGTTTGCTTCGTTATATTTGGTTTAGCTAAACTAGACTTTAGCAAAACAACGAAGGGGTTAGAATCTTAAATAAAGAGGGGGACAATCTTAAATTCAGGGGCTATAATCAGTCCATTTCGTAAGCTGAAGGCGTTTTACCAAATTGCTTGCTAAATTCCTTACTGAAATATTTGCTGTCATTAAAGCCCACCATATAGGCCACTTCATACACGGTATGGTGGCCCTGCTGCAGCAATTGAGCAGCCCGTTTCAGGCGTACCGATTTGATGAAATTATTGACCGTCAGCCCGGTCAGCGCCTTGATCTTTTTGTAGAGGACAGGCGTACTCATCCCCACTTCCGATGCCAGTGTATTCACATTAAATTCATCTTCCCCAAAGTTATTCTCGATCAAGGCCATGATCTTGCCCAGGAATTCCTCATCTGCGGATTCGATCAGGATATTGGTAGGCTGCAAAGTGATCTGCTGGCTGAACTTCCGGCGCATATTGGCCTGGAGGGTCAGCATGTTATAAATATGCAGATGAAGACTGTTGATGCTGAATGGCTTGGTCAGGTAAGCCTCTGCCCCCGTTTTCAACCCGTTCACTTCATGGATATTTCCGGAGCGGGCAGTCAGCAGGATGATCGGAATGTGACTGGTGCGTGCATCCGTTTTCAAGATCCGGCAGAGCTCCAGGCCGTCCATCACCGGCATCATTACATCACTGACGATGATGTCCGGAATCCGTTCCATAGCAATATCTACCCCTTCCCGTCCGTTTTCCGCCTCCAGGATATGATAAGTCTGTTTCAAAGAACTGCTGATGAACTCCCGCACCTCGCTATTGTCTTCCACGATCAGGATCGTGATGGCCTCATCCGTCTTTTCCGACAGTTCAAAATGGTCTTGCCCGGTCTCAGGCATTTCCCCGGAAGCCTGGTAAAGCACCGGGTTTTCAATGTTAATATACGGCTCTACAAATTCTTCTTTCTTAAAGTGCTGCCTGCCCAGTTTCAGTTTCAGGCTGAAGCAAGTTTGCATTCCCGATTTGGCAGCCTCCTCAGCACTCTTCAAAGTCAAACTGCCATGGTGCAGCTTCGCAATTTTTTCAGCAAGAGACAAACCGATGCCCGTACCCGAATTCGCAGACTGATGGTCCCTGACCTGGTAAAAATTGGTAAAGATCTTATCCCTGCTGTCCTCGGGAATACCTTTCCCGTTGTCGGAAACCTTACATTCGATCTCAGCGCTACCGGCATGTTTGATCAGATCCACGATGACCGTACCCCGGTCCGGAGTAAATTTAAATGCATTGGAAAGCAGGTTGAAAAGCACTTTCTCCAGCTGTACCGGATCAAAATAAGCCTCAATAGCCTCCTCAGTACAATTGAAACGATAATTAATATGGTGTTTGATGGCCAGGTACTGAAAGGAAAGATAGATCTCCTGCGCAAAACTGACCATATTGCCCGGCGCCACATTCAGTTTCATATTCCCGGATTCAGCCTTTCTAAAATCCATCAGCTCATTGACCAGACGGGTCAGCCTGCCGGCATTTCGTTTTACAGTGAGCAGCTTCCGGTTCAGTGCCGGCGATTCCCGGGTCTCATTCACCAGGCTTTCCAGCGGCCCGACAATCAGCGTAAGCGGTGTCCTGATCTCATGAGAGACGTTGGTGAAAAAATCCAGCTTCATCTGGTAAATCTCATGCTCTCTTTTCAGCAATTCCTGCATCCACAAATATCTGAATATCAAGAAGACAAGCCCTGCAATACACACCACATAAAAAAGATAAGCCCACCATGTTTTCCAGAAAGGTGGATGTACATGGATGATCAGTCTGGCAGGCTTTGCAGTCCATACCCCGTCATTATTTGAGCCCTTTACCAGCAAAGTATAGGTTCCGGCAGGCAGATTGGTAAAAGAAGCAGAAGGACTGCTCACATAATTCCATTCCTTTTCAAAACCTTCAAGCTTGTAGGCATACCGGTTCTTTTCAGATTTAATATAGTTCAATAAGGCAAAGTCAACCGTAAAGATATTCTGATGATAAGAGAAATTGATCTCGCTGGTCAAACTGATATTTCGGGCCAGCAATTTGGTCTCATCATCAATACTTACCTGCTTGTTAAACAGTTTCAGCCGGACAAATACAGCTTTCGGCACCAGTCTGTTGCGCCTGATCTGCTCCGGAAAAAAGCTGACCAGGCCATTGTATCCGCCAAAGAACATTTCCCCCCTGGCGTCTTTAAAAAAAGAATTGGAATTGAACACATTCCCGGGCAGCCCATCCTCTACCGTATAATTGGTAAAGACTTTTCCGTTAAACCTCGATAAACCGTTGGAAGTACTCACCCACAAAAAACCCCGCCTGTCTTCCAGCAGCCCCAAAGTATTGTTGCCGGGCAGGCCATTTTCAACCGTATAGTTCTGAATGTTATTTTTAACCGGATCATACCTGATCAGCCCCGATTCATAACTGCCCAGCCAGATGATGCCCTTTGAATCCTCTCTTATGAAATTAATGTCATCGAACCTCACCTTAGTGTCCGGATGTTCGAACCTCCTGGCCCGCCCCCCGCTGACGGGGACAATATAGGTACCTGAATTGGTAGCCAGCCAGATGTTGTGCCGGGCATCCTCATAAAAACAGCGGGCATACCTCAGGTCCTCACTTTCATGGCCGCCATTGAATACCCTAAAGTTATCGCTTTGCTCATTGTAAATAAAAATCCCCTGCGAGCGCGTACCCAGCCAAAGCCGTCCACGGCTGTCGTGCAGCATACATACGATCCGGTTTGAGTTTAAGCCATTTGGCAGTGTACTCGATTTATAATGTTTGAAAGACCGGGTTTCCGGCATGTATACATCCAGTCCGCCTTCGTAGGTACCCACCCAAACCCAGCCTTTGCGGTCAATGGAAACGGCCTTGACCAGGTTAGAACTCAAGGACTTATTGCTTTCCCCGTCACTTTTGAAACTGGTAAATAATCCCGTCATTCTGTTATAATAATTCAGGCCCTCGGCCTCCGTACCAATCCACAAGTTATGGGCCTTATCTTCCACGATAGCACTGATCACATTGCTGCTGATGCCGTTCTTTCCAGGGTTTGCCTTGTATGTCCTGAAGGGCGTGGAATTGGCATGGTATACATTCACTCCTCCATAATAAGTACCGAGCCACATAGAGCCCGCGGCATCATGCAGGATATCGTACACAGAATTCTGGTTCAGGCTGGACAGGTCATCCGGATTGTGCGACACGTTGGTAAATTTCTGACTGGCGACATCAAATATGCTGACCCCATTGAGTGTGGAGATCCAGAGCTTGCCCGAGCTGTCCATTTTTATCTTACGGATCACATTGCTCAGCAGGGCGTTGGACTGTCCTTTCTTTGCCACATAGTGCCGAAAATTGCCGGTCTTTCTGTCCAGCAGCTCCATTCCAAAATTATGGGTCCCGATCCAGATATTGTGCTGTGAATCTTCAAAAATAGTATTGATGTCATTGTCTGCCAGGCTTGCAGAGTTTCCCGCATCATGAAAGTAGGAATTAAAAATATACTTCCCTTTTTGGGGTGTCATGCTGGTCAGCCCGTCCACGGTGCCAATCCAGAGTACATTGTTATGGTCCTGATGTATGGCCTTGACCAGGTTGTGTGCGATTCCCTTGTCTTTTAACGGGTTGCTATAAAAGCGTTGAAATTTATTATTCTTTAGCAGTTTATTAAGCCCGTTCTCCGTGCCTGCCCAGATATTACCCTGCCTGTCCTGAAAGAGGTGACGAATGATGTTGTTGCTGATGCTCCCCTGGTCATTGGGGTCGTTTACAAAGTGCCGGAACGAATTGCTTTCCGGCAGGTAAAGGTTCAGTCCGTTCTGTGTCCCTATCCATAAATTTCCTTTCTTGTCGGTCAGCAAAGTATTGATGTTCCTGCTGCTGCTCAGCGATGCCGGATTGCGCTCATCGTGCTTGTAGACCTCAAAAGTCTGGCTGTTGAACTTATTCAGGCCATCTTTTGTACCAAACCACATAAACCCTATGCTGTCCTGCGCGATCGACAATACGCTGCTTTGAGACAATCCGTTCTCCACGGTAAGGTGATTGAAACTGATCTTACTGCTTGGTGCAGACTGTTGCGCCGCCGTCTTTGTAAGCAGGCCTCCAGACAGCAACACTGTCAGCAAGAAAAGCTTCTTTAAAGAAAACAGATATGGATTACAGTTCATGGTATGGTTAGCCTGACCTGCTTTTGAAGGCAGGCCAGGCGTTTGGTCAGCTATAAATTTACATAAAAATTGCTGCCTGCGAAAATCTTCTCCTTTACAAATCAGCAGGTAATCCCGGAGTAATCCCGGAGTAATCGGCGAGTTGGCTTATCCTTGCAATATCCCACCGTTATGGTTGCGATATCTGCGGATACGGCAACCATCTCGCAGCTATATCGTAATGATACGGCAAGGATATCGCAACACTGGGATTTCACTGGCATTTCTCAGTGAATTATAAGGGATTTTTACGGAAAATAGCGTTAAGTTTATATACTGCAAATCCATCCGATCAAACTCATGAAGATTCAAAAACTATTGCCCGCCCTTCTATTATTACTGGTGACTGATGTGGCCAGCGGCCAGGAAAAAATCCAGAAGGACTTCAAAAAGCTGGAATGGCTTCAAGGCCGCTGGGAGCGTATAAACTCCAAACCGGGGCAAACGGGGATCGAAACCTGGGCCATTGTATCTCCTGAAAAACTAACTGGTACAGGACTTACGATGAAAGGGACTGACACGCTCTTTCTTGAAAAACTGGAATTAGTGATCAAAGACGGGTACATCTATTATGTGGCAGACGTAGAGGGGAACCCCGCTCCTGTTCTTTTCAAGTTCACAGAGATTACTAATGATTCTTTTATTTGTGAAAACCCGCTAAATGATTTCCCTAAAAAGATTGCTTACAGACTTCAGGACAAAAAATTGAAGGCAACCATATCGGGGGGCGGAAAAAGTATAGCCTATGATTTTGTAAGAAAACTTTAAAATCCTTTATACCAGTACAACGGTTTCTTTTTAACATTTCTTAACAATCCTATGATTAAACCATTTACCGGATACAAGCTCTATTAACCAAACAACATAAAGAAACGAACATGAGAAAATTGATTTTTACCGCTATATTATTCATCAGTATGGGTACTATGGCATTTGCACAGCAAGACAGTACTAAAAGAGCACGTAAGACACCGGAAGAAAGGGCACAGCTTTTTACAGATGGACTGGACAAAAAACTTTCGCTTACAGCTGAGCAAAAAACAAAAATATATGCGATCAACCTGGATGGCATTAAAAAGGCCAAAGACAAGCATGTAAAAGGTCAGAAGCCTGATAGAGCTGCGATGAAAGCATCTATGGAAGAAAGGGACAGCCAGATCAGCAGCGTTTTAAATGAAGGTCAGCGCAAAACCTATGAAGAGATAAAAGCTAAAAGGGCCGAGTCTTTCAAAAAACATGGTAAAAAAGGTGACAGGCAAAAACCTGCACCGGAAAAAGTATAATTAATTGGCGGGTGATTAGGTGAGGGTGATTAAAAACGGCAGATGAATTCTGCCGTTTTGCTATCTTAGTAACCATAAATCATTGTCTCATCGCCTATGAATTGCTTTTCAATATCCCGGTTTTCTTTAGTCCTGCTGCTCATCTTTTTGACTGGCCCTGGCTTTAGTCAAAAAAAGCCTGTTCCGATCAAAGATCATTTCAAAAAAGATTTCCTCATAGGTGCGGCAATCAGAAGAAATCATACAGACGGCAGTGATGTGAAAGCGCAAAAACTGATTGTTGAGCAGTTCAACTCCATCAGTCCGGAAAATGACCTGAAATGGGGCGCACTTCATCCAAAAGCCGGAGTATATCAGTTTAAATATGCAGACCAGTACGTAGATTTTGGTATTCGAAACGGCATGACCGTGATCGGACACACGCTGATCTGGCACAGCCAGAGTCCCGAATGGATTTTTAAGGATGACCAGGGCCAGCAAATTGGCAGAGATGCCTTACTCAAAAGGATGCAGGAACATATTGAGACAGTGGTAGGCCGGTATAAAGGAAAGATCAAAGGATGGGATGTGGTCAATGAGGCATTTAACGACGATGGCTCTTTTAGAAATACAAAATGGAAAACGATCATCGGTGAAGATTATATTGAAAAGGCTTTTGAATTTGCGCAGAAAGCAGATCCGGGGTGTGAGCTTTATTACAATGATTATAACCTGTATAATTCTGCAAAGAGAGCCGGTGTTTTAATGCTGGTCAAAAGACTGCAGGCAAAGCACATCAACATCAAAGCGGTTGGTGAGCAGGGGCATTATCATCTAGATAAGCCCGAGATCAGCAGTATAGAAAAGATGCTCACAGATTTTAAAGTTTTGGGTGCAGGTGTCAATTTCACGGAACTGGATATTGATGTATTGCCAAGAGCCGGAAAAGAAATTACTGCCGAGGTCTCTGCCAGCGCCGGCTACGAAAGCAAATATGATCCTTATAAAGACGGCTTGCCTGACAGTGTTGCGCGGGCACTAGCGAAACGATATCAGTCGATATTTAATCTGGCGGTTAAATACCGGAATATGGTCAGCAGAATTACATTTTGGGGTTTGACTGACGGCGCTTCATGGCTGAATAATTACCCGGTCAGGGGAAGAACCAATTACCCGCTATTGTTTGACAGAAATTATCAAATGAAAACGACAGTTTATAAAGCGATCACGGAAAAGTAAATGCAAATTAAAGCAATTTATCAGGAGTGATGGGCAAGTGCCTGATGCGCTTTCCTGTGGCATTAAATATCGCATTGGCAACAGCTGCCGCAACACTTACAATGCCGACTTCGCCGATACCCTTTACCCCCATTTTATTGGGAATCAAATCTTCTTCGCGGATAAACAATGTCTCCATATTGCCAATATCAAGATTTGCAGGCACATGATAATCTGCAAATGAACGGGTGATAAAATTACCCCAGCGAGGATCAATGACCGATTCCTCTGTAAGCGCCATGCCTATCCCCCAAACGTTTCCGCCGATGATCTGTGACCGTGCTGTTTTAGGGTTCAGGATCTTACCTGCTCCGGTCACCGCAAGAAATCGTTTGACAGTTGCCATTCCGGTAGAACGGCTCACCCATACTTCAGCGAAGTTGGCATTAAAGCTATGTACGGAATAGGCATCTGTTCCTTCTGGTGGTTTCGCATCCATTCGGGTTTGGAAAGTGCTCATATCTTCTGACACCATCATTTGCGCCGCAGTGGGCCGCACAAAAAACTGCTTGCCGGATTTGGCGATCAATTCGTCGGTGATCTTTATACAGGCCTCATACACCGCATTGGCGAAACTGGCCGCGCCCACAGACCCTACAGATCCTGCGGCAGGTGGTAAATCTGAATCCCCGATCAAAACATGTATCTGGTTGATGGCCAGGCCTAGTCCGTCCGCCGCTGTCTGTGCCACTATGGTATGTGTTCCTGTGCCCAGGTCTGATGCAGCGAGTTCAACACTTGCGTTTATTTTGCTTCCATTCCTGGTCAGTTTAATGATCGCAGAACTCTCCCGCTGACGTGCCGGATATGTTCCGCAGGCTACGCCGTAGGCAATCAGGTAATCTCCCTGCTGCTGTTGGCCTGGCTCTGCACTTCTTTTTTCCCAGCCAAATGCTTTGGCGCCTTCTTTCAGACATTCCACCACTTTGCGTGACGACCATGGTTTCCCGTTTGAAGGATCTTTGGCGGGTTCATTTTTTAACCGGAAAGCAATGGGGTCCATTTTAAGCTTATAGGCCAGCTCGTCAATAGCCGATTCCAGTGCGAAACTGCCGGTAGATTTGCCCGGACCACGGGTATAAGTAGGTATAATGATGTTCATGGGGACTACCCGATAGCTGATCAGTGAGTTGGGAACCTCGTACATTATTTTCGAACAATCCCCGCAGGGCTCTATGTATTCACTGTTTATTGCGGTGTGAGTGGTGGTTTCATGCGCAAGGGCCAGCAGCTTGCCGTCTTTGTCTGCCGCAAGCCGTACTCTTTGCATGTTGCGCTGACGGAGCCCCACGGAATTGAACATCTGCTGTCTGCTGAGGGCCAGATGAACGGGCCGTCCTGCCATCTTAGCGGCAACTGCTGCCAGCACCAAATTGGCCCACTGACCTCCTTTTGAGCCGAAACCGCCCCCGATATGCGGGGACACAATGCGTACTTTTTCAGGTTTGATGTTCAGCGTTGCCGCTGCTGCTGACTGGGCACCATTGACAATTTGGGAGCCGTTATAAAGCGTAACCCGGTCACCTTCCCAGGCGGCGATGGTGGAGTGCGGCTCCATTGGGTGGTGGTGCTCAATGGGGGTTTCATAGGTCTCGTCTATCTTAAACTCTGCATTGCTAAAAGCAACATCTACGTCTCCCCTTTTTAAATCTGCTTTGTCTTTCTCCTTGGATGGTACAGCTTCTTTGTGCAGTTGATCAAAGTCTATTTTGGAAGGGCCCGGCTGGTACTCAATTTTTACCAATCGGGATGCATGGCGAGCCTGTTCAAAGGTCTCTGCTACAACCAGTCCGATGTGCTGACCATAAAACTCTATTTCAGGGCCTTGCAGTAAAGCCCCACCCCTGATTCCACCATTCAGGTTGAGTCTTGGCGCATTCAGGTGCGTAATGACCGATAATACCCCTGGTGCTTTTTCAGCTTCGCTGGAATCTATTCGGGTTATCCTCCCGGCTGCGATCGTGCTTTTGAACAGAAAGGCATAGGCCATATTGTCGACCGGATAATCTGTGGCATAGGTGGCCTTTCCGGTTACTTTTAAAAGGCCGTCAATACGGTCGACCGGTGTTCCGGTTACTTTACTTGTTTCCATTTTGATTTGCTGCCATATACAGTGCCCGAGCTATGGCCCGGCTGCCGAGTTCAATCTTAAATTTATTGTATTCCAGTGGTTTTGCCGTGTCCATTTCAGTTTCGGCTGCTGCCTTGAAGTTGGCTTCACTGGCCTCTTTTCCAACCAGCATTTGCTCTGCTTTGAGTGCCCGCCATGGTTTATGCGCCACACCGCCCATGGCAATTCTGGCTTTAGTGATTTTATTGCCGTCCAATTCCAGACCTGCGGCTACTGATACGAGTGCAAAAGCATAAGAGGCACGGTCCCGGACTTTGAGGTAATAGGAATTGTTCGCAAAGTTGTTTTTGGGCAGCTCAATGGCCGTAATGAGTTCAGCATGAGCCAGGTTATTGTCTTTCTCCGGAATATCACCAGGCAAGCGGTGGAAATCCGCGAAAGCGATACTGCGCTCTTGTCCCTTATGGTCCTGAACTTTAACCACCGCCTCGAGGGCCGCCAGGGCTACAGACATATCCGATGGAAAGACTGCAATGCATTTTTCTGACCATCCAAAAATGGCATGCATGCGGTTGATGCCTGCCATTGCTCCGCAGCCTGATCCCGGCTTGCGTTTATTGCAGGGCATGGCCACATCGTAAAAGTAAGGACAGCGTGTTCTTTGTAACAGGTTTCCGCCATTGGTGGCCATATTTCTGATCTGGGCGGATGCTCCGGCCAGGATGGCCTGGGTCAGCAGCGGGTATTGCATCCGGATGAGTTCATGGTTTGCAGTCTCCGTATTTTTGCCAAGTCCTCCTATTGATACTCCGCCCTTATGAATGCCTTCGGGGATTTCTTTGATCTGCGTCAGTTTCAGCCGGGTGATATCAACCAGTTCGTCTGGCTGTTCCACATCCTCTTTCATCAGGTCGACGATGTTTGTCCCGCCTGCCAGAAACTTTGCGTTAGAATTAGCTCCTGCCAGTTTTATGGCAGCTGGTATTGTACTGGCTCGGGTATATTTAAATGGTCTCATGGTTTTTTTTAAAATATGATTAACGGATCATTAACCCGCAAAGTCCCAGTTCTGCTCAATGGCTTTACCTGTCTGAACTTCGCGTATGGCAGCTACAATATTGGGATAGGCCCCGCAACGGCAGATATTTCCAGACATCCTTTCCCTGATCTCGGCGTCAGAGAGCTGAAGCTGTGCCGGGCGCTTCCTCACATCGCCTGTAATGTAACTCGCCTCGCCATTTTTGGCTTCACTAAGCAGAGCTACCGCCGAGCAGATCTGTCCGGAGGTACAGTAGCCGCACTGGAAACCATCGTGTTTAATGAATGAAGTCTGGATAGGATGAAGATTGTTACCATTGGCAATGCCTTCGATGGTGGTAACGGACTGCCCTTCACAAGTTGCAGCCAGGGTCAGGCAAGACAAAACACGCCTTCCATCTACGAGTACCGTACACGCACCGCACTGTCCATGGTCACATCCTTTCTTAGATCCGGTCAGTTCCATCCTTTCCCGAAGTGTGTCCAGAAGGGTCATCCTCGAATCGACAAGCAGGCTCTTTTTTGAACCGTTTACCTTAAAGGCTACTTTTACCCCATTTTCTACTGGCCGGGCTGACATTTTATCTAAAGGGGATTCTACAAATGGGCGGGCCAGGAGTTGCTCTGTACCCAGCAGGTGTGTAGCCAGTGCTGCTGTTCCTGCGATGCTCATCAGTTTAAGGAAATGTCTCCGGTTAAAACCGGTATCCATGATCTCATTGAGGTCTTCAGGCATCAGGTCCTCAAACAATTTCTTTTCATCTGCTGTGAGCTCAGGATTTTCTGCTTCTTCGTTCATGGGGGAAATTGGTTAGAATGAACTTATATTCAAGATAATAGAGCAACAACCAAAAGCCAGTTATGTTTAAAAAAACAGATGCCACCTTATTGTTTAATTTAAGGTGGCATCCGGGAAGAATTATTTTATGGTGCTATTTTTTTGAATTGTACATCTGGTTGATGTTCACCGCAGGCATTTCGACTTGCGTGGAATCAGAAAACCGGCCTGAGCACTGGTCAATCTGCATGTTAAAGATTTTAACCTTGGCTTTCCCAAGTGTGTTCAGCGTCAGGTGTTTGATGGCTTTATCTGTGGTCTCCCCATATCCGCCGTTCAGTTCTATCTCCGCATTTCCAGCAGCACTAATGGAAAGATTTTCAAATGAGCTCATCTCGCTTTTTACGTTAGTTCCAATGAGGTCCAGGCTCACAGATTTGGTGTTGGTTTCTCTGAAACTAATTTCCCTGACATCTTTTGTACGGACACTTAACCAACCGATTTGGGTCTCCGGATCAAAGTGTGCGGAGCTTGTACTGCTTAGATCCAGCTGCAGCGAATCCAATTTCGCATTCAGGTTTATTCCCCGTCCATTAGCTACGCTGAGCTGTTTGATATGAGGACCGTAGATCCAGATCCTTGCATAGTTCTCCGGCTGTGTGTCCGATTTTTTCAATACGATCTGTAACTGTCCGTTGCCGTCAACTTTTGCGGAGATCAGCCCTTTGATATTATCAGCATATTTAACTCCTGCGTTTTCATCTTCTACCAGTTTGATGGCCAGATATAATTGGTTTCCCCCATCAATACTGACGGACTGAAAAGGGCTGTTGACTGCTATGGCCGACATATTTTTAGGGATCGCGCCAAAAGTGTCCATTTCGGTATTTCCGTGAGATGTACTGTCCCCTTTTTCGTAGTATACCCTTGAAATAATGGCTATCCCTAAAACAGGAATGAGGATGAGCGCTGAAGCAAAGGCAATTAATAATTTATTACTTGTTTTCATTTTCTAAGGATTAAAGGTTTCTTTAACAAATGTGTTATACCGGGTCTGCAATTCGTCAAAACCTATGTTTAACAAATAGAGGTTTCTGAAAAAAGCGGGCAGTTCATCGTTCATAAACTGGCTTTTGCGGTAGTTCCTGACATTGGCCACAGCATCTTCTGCCAGGAAAAACCCAATGCCCCTTTTATTGTTAATGATGTTTTTATTCTGCAGCAATTCGTAGGTGCGCATCACTGTATTGGGATTGACCTCAAGGTCTACTGCCATCTCTCTTACTGAAGGCACTTTTTCGTCAATCTTCCATTTTCCCAATAAAATGCGCTCGCAGACGTATTCTACAATCTGAAGGTATATTGCCTTATTATCTGTAAATTCCATATCTCTATACCAATTAAAAATTAAACCTCTTTTTCTTTAAGACGGATGTAGGTAATTGTCCAGAATACCAGCGTAAGGACAACGAGCAGCAGTGTAAGCAGCCACTCTATATTGTTTTTCCCGGGATCATGTATGATTCGACCCGGGTCTTCCACGGCATGCCTGCCATCGGTAAGGTATTGCCCGGCCTGAACAACAATGAATGTCCATAAACCGGTAAATACCATTACAGAAAGGACGGTTTTAATGTAATGGAACTTATTAAAATAAATAGAGCCCAATAGAAATATGCTGGTTACAAAAAATGGGGCAACGTATAATGGCAGGAACAGGTTGGGTTTATTACGAACAAAGAAATATGCGGCATTGTCTTTTATTACGGTGACAGCGCCGTTTGCATCTGTATACGAAGTTGACTTGCTTACATTGCTATAGATACTGCGGAGCTTAGCTACAAAAGCCAGGTCTGTCAGCCAGAAAATCACCACAAAACTTACGGTGGTAAGTATTGCCGTAAAAAAAATGCCCGCTGTAAACTTCTCAAATGTAGAAGCCGGGATCAGCAGATCGATAATGGTCTTTGGTTTCTGCCCTAAATGTGAAAAATAGGTGCTGGCAACTGCCGTGATAAAGAGAAAACCAAAACCAAGGAACAAAAATTCCCTGAAGATTAAAATGCGATCAGAAATGCCTCTGAGGTCGTTCATTAAAGGCCAGAATGCGGTTATATAGGAGATTAATATTACTCCAAAGGCCACTGCCAGTGTAATCAGGTAGATCTTTCCAAATTCCAGCCATTTTCTTTTAAGCAAAAGGCCAAAACGCTGTATGTTAAATGTATTGTTCATGTTGCTTGGGATTTAGTTAAAAGCGGCTTTTATTTTTGTTTTTTCTGCGAGTACTGCGTTAAACAATAACTCCATATCAAGTTTGCTCTCTTCATCATGATAATTTGGCATCAATGCACTATAACCCAGCAAGGATGGTTCAGAATAGATCACCGTGTCGTTCAGTTCTTTGATACGCTTGAAGCATAATTTTTGTGTGATTTCTTCTACCGATGCTTTTAAAACGATATTGCTTTCATCCAGCATAATCACCGTATCGATCAGGTTGTCTAAGTCCCTCACCTGGTGTGTAGAGATGATGATGCACCTGTCTTCTGTAAGCGCGGCCGCCATAATTTTACGGAACTGCGTTTTGGACGGGATGTCGAGCCCGTTGGTGGGTTCATCCATGATGATCAACTGTGCTTGAGTGGCAAGACCGAAAGCAATGATCAGTTTTTTCTTTTGTCCGTAGCTCATGTCAATCAGTTTTTGGTCAACCGGAATGTCGAACTCGCTCAGCAGGCCGCTAAAATAGTTATGATCGAAGTTTGGATAAAAAGCGGCATTGGCTTTTACATAGGCATCGATCTTTACTGAGGGCAGGTAAAATTCTTCTGGGATGAAACAGATCTGTTTCAGCAAACTCGGCTGACGCCTGGCAGGATCGTGCCCCATGACATCAATTTTCCCGCTGGTGGCATAGACAAGGCCAGCAATATTTTTCAGCAAAGTGGATTTTCCAGCGCCATTCTTGCCCAGTAAGCCGTAAATATGGCCTGCCTTGAGCTGCATACTCAGATTTTTGAAGAGCAGTTTTTGTTTGCTGTATCCAAAATTCAGATCGTTAATCTTTATCATGATATAGTGTATTAGGTAATTAATACACTAATGTATCATGAAATTTCCAAACCACCAAATTATTTTGAATAAGTTTTTCAAAATTTATGCTAATTTGCTGATACCATGAAACAAATCAATTTTAATCCTGCTGATTTTGAGCCTGTCAGAGCCATAGCGCTTCAGTTTCCCGATGCTTCAGATAGTCTCTCTCATTACGATACCCCTTCTATTAAAATCAAAAAGAATTTACTATGCAGACTCCACGAAGGCGGGGAATGGTTGGCGGTACGGACAGATTTTCAGAGCAGGGAACTATTTCTTGAAAAGTACCCCGAAAGCTGCTTCATTAATGCGCATTTTAAAAATTATCCTTACATCGGAATCTATGTAAACAGTTACAGTATGGAGCAGCTTAAAGAAGTACTGGAGACAGGTTATCATGCCATCACTGCGAAAAAAGTCTGATCAATAGAAATTATAACACCTCAAGCCGTTGAATTTATTGTAACCTGAGCTGTTTGGAAAATACTTTTCGTAGCCAATACTGGCTTCAGTTGTTCCATTGGTGTTGGTATAGTTTATTTTGGAGGTAGTGGCATCGTGGCTGATCCCTAACCTGAGTTTTTCTCCATTGTCCCTGTTGGTAAAGATGTCAAAAATGAGAGATACAACAATCGCATCTGGGCTTCCAGCTCCGCTTGTTCTGTACCACAGGCCGGTATTGATTCCTCTGTACTTAAATTGAAAGCCGCCGCTTATGGAACTGGCGCTTGCTTGTTTGTAATAGACTACTGAAGGGATAATGTATGCGCCATCGTCTTGATTATAATTGTAGCCGCCACTGATCAGCAAGCGGTAACTGGCATTTGCAACGAGCCGCATCGGTAATTTGGCCTGTGTCCCTGTAAAGGATTCATCGGGTTTATTGATATGGTGAAGTGCGGTGCCGATCATGAAATCATGGTAGACAATATTTATTCCGCCGCCGGCATCGAAATAGAATTTACTGGAAACATCAGGTATTTGGGCAGATGATGTACTGCCTGGAATGTAGCCCAGGCGCATATCGATCTGGTCCGAGAACACGAGCTTGTTCCAGTCGATCCTCCTGTTGGTAAAGCCTGCCTGAATACCAAATGAAGCTACAATATCATCGCCGCCCACGCTGTAAGAATAGGTAGCGGCAATATTGTTTTTGTTGAGATAGGCCTGCCCTTCACTGCTTCTGGTGAACAGGAGCCCTACACCCCCACCAAATTTGGGGATATTGAGGTCTGCCGAAGCGCTGATGTAAGACAGGTCTCCGCTCAGTCCGGACCATTGGTTTCTGTAGATCAGGTTCATCCGGATGTCTCCTTCAAATTGTCCGGTAAGTGCAGGGTTTAAATAGACCGGCGCATTGAAGAATTGCGAATAGATGTGGTCCTGTGCAAAAACGCCTGCATTCCAGATTACCGTTAATGCGCATATTAAATATATCCTCCTCAGCTTGACCATTTCTTTACCTGATTAAATTAACGATTCCTGTTCTTTTTGGTGCCCCGCCGTAGGACATACCCTGCCATCCGGTGCCATTGAGAAACTGAACATCAGCCTTCCAGAAGTAAATGCCCTGTGGCATCTGGGTGCCTTTGAACGTTCCGTCCCATCCTTCGACAGGTTTTCCATCGTTGAGGCTGGTGGTTTCCCAGATCATTTCACCCCATTTATTAAAGATGCTGAACTTCCAGGATTTTAGCCCGAAGCCCTTTGCACTGAATAAGCGGAGTTCCGGATTTGGACTCTCAGGCATAAAGGAGTTGGGCATAAACAGGGTGCCCGGAATACCTGTCACTGTCACCTCATTGCCTGCTATATCCTTACACCCGTTCTGATTGGTTGCTGTCAGCTTCACGTTGTAGACTCCTGTTGTGGCATAAATGTGGCTTGGATTGGCTTCAACTGAGGAAGTACCATCGCCAAAGTCCCACAGATAAGCGACACCGCCTGTACTGGTATTGGTAAATTTCATATCCAGACAGGTACAGTCTTCGTTTCTTTGTGAAGTGAAGCTCACTTCCGGCTGGGCGAGAACCTCAATGGTTTCTATATCACTGTCACTGGAACATCCTATTGCAGTCAGTTTCACCTTGTAGATGCCGGGCTTGGTGAAAGTATGCATCACCCGTTCCGGTGAGGTGATCGTAGTGGCACTAGTCCCGTCATCAAAATCATACTCAAAAGTTTCCCCGCCTGTGCTTGCGTTGAAAAAGGGAACCGTAAAAGGTGCACACCCCCGTTTATCGGTCCCATTTACTGTTAGCGCAGCCACAGTGGTGTTTGGTGACACCACAATGGTATAACTGAGTGTATCAGTACCGCAAAGTCCGCTTGTAGTCATTTTTACCTTGTAGGGCCGGTTCGTATTTGTTGTCGTATAGACATGCGATATGGGGTTTCTGTTGTTTACGGTGGTATCCTTACCGTCGCCAAATTCATAGGTATAGGTAGTGTTGGCAGCAACAGGTGAGGTATTGACGAAGTTGACAGTCAATGGTGAGCAGCCTGTTGCTTTGTCTGGCGCAAACATCGATTTTGCTGGTGATTGTACCAGCACTTTTGAAGTGAACGGAGTAGATATTCCGCAGGAGCTTGTAGCGATAAGGGTAATGGTATATGTTTTGTCCTTTCCGGTAGGGTCTGGCAAGAAGGTGATCGGAGGAGGCGTTGCTGCAGTGGAAGTTCCGTTGCCAAAATCCCAGGCAAAGGTGGTATTGATCAGCGAGCTGGAGGTGTTGACAAAATTTACCGTCAAAGGTCCGCAGCCTTCAGTTTTATCCCGGGTAAAGGAGGCAGAAATATTTTGCTCCGATGAAAATGTATGGCTCATCTCTGCGCCTGTGCAACCCCTACTGCTCGTCACAACAAGTCTGATCACCACCGATTCATCTTCGTTGCTGATGGTATAGCCCGGAAAATTAATCCCTCTTCCAATCTCCTGTGTCCCCGCATACCAGATGTAGGTGTCATTCCTGTCGGGATAAGCGGTTGCGGCGATATTCGCAGCATCGATTTCAAATGGAACACAGCCCTTATCAGACACAAAGGTAAACTCGGCGCGTGCGTTATAATTTACCGTTATAGTGACCGTATTGCCGGGATACTGCAAAGTTCCGCCGCAGTCAGGAATAATAACCAGCCGTCTGTATTGAGTAGTGAGCTGAACAATGCCTGGGTTATAATTTATTCCATTGGCCCCGGAGATATCTGTCCACGCAGAACCATCCGGACTGGATTGCCATTGATAAGTATATACTCCGCCTCCGCCACTGGGTAAAGTTCCCGTCAGTCCTGCTGAAGGCCTGCCTTCACATACAGATTGATCGCCTGTAATGCTGTTGTTCGTAATTACCGGCGCGGATTTAACAGAGACCGATACGGTTACCGGCTGCCCGAAACAACCGTTTTCATTGACCGGGGTGATCACATAAGTTACTGTTCCGTCAGCGGTTCCGCTATTGATCAGCACATCGCTGATCTGAGTGATATCTTCTGGTGTGGCAGTGTTGCTTGTATTTCCAGTGATCTGACCACCAGATGAGGTGCTGGTCCATAGATATTTTAAGCCTGTTTGCGCAGTTGCAATGGTAATTCCGACAGGGGAACCGCTGCAAATGGTGGCATTTGCTGCTGAGGCGGTGGCTGCCGGATCAGCGTTTATGGTGACCGTGAGCTCAAATGCATTGCCGTCACATCCGTCGAAGACAGGAACAATGGTATAAGTTACTGATCCGGCCAATGCAGGATTGGTTGTGGTCAGCACATCGCTGATCACTGTGCCGGAACCCGGTGTTACAAATCCCCCTGCATTTACTGAAGCGGTAACCGTCCACTTAAACGTGCTTCCTGCACCTGCCGCAGGGGTATAATCTACTGATTTTCCATTGCATATAGATTTAGCTGCCTCACTCGTAATCGTATTGACTGGTTTGATGTTAATGGTTACAAATGCTTCTATAACATTACAAGGAGCAGCAAGGGGAGTCATGGCCCTCAGGGTCAAGTCTGCCTTGCCTGCGGCGCGCTCATCATCAGATGGTGTATAAACGGCATCCAGGTCATTTCGGTTAGGGCTGAAAGTGCCTGCGCCACCCACCCATTCATAGGAATCCACTGTTCCGGTAATCTGGCCATGCAGGCTGATGACGTCATTGTAACAAACCGGTACATATGTTCCGGCATTGATTATTGGTGAGGGCTTAAAAGTAATAAGCTGTGTATCGGTAGCGGTGCCGCAATTGTTTTTGTGTACTACAGTTACGGTATAGGTGGTGTATGCTTTAAAATTTATTTGAGGATACTGCGAATGAAGATCAGATCCTGGTGAAAATTCATAATCACCGCCGCTGACTGTCCAGGTATAGGTGTCAGCGAGGGTCTCCTGGGTTCCGGTCAGCTCTGTTTTAGTAGGGCCGCTGGTGGTATTGTTAAAATCGTAGGCCGTCAGGTTACATACGGTAGCATCGCCCGATAAGACTGCGGTCGGCAGTCCGTTTATGGTTACAGTTTGTTCCGGAGTGGTGACCATCCCGCAGGATGCTGTATTAATTGACAGTGTGATTTTGTAAACGCCCGGGTTGGTGAATTTAAACTCAGGCATTTCACTGTTCTCATTTGTTCCATTCTCATATTCAACAGGTCCCCCTGTTACTGTCCATAAATAAGTGTTGTCTGCGTTACAATTTGCGTCAATTACAGAGGTGTTTGTTGGCTTGATACTGAGAGGACCGCAACTCATCGCTCCCTGTGCACCGTTAAAATTAAATCCTGGTTTCGGGGGATTTTGCACGCACAGTGCTCTTACGTCCTCACTCGGTCTGCAAATTCCTACATCGTTATTGGTTACCAGTTTTACCACATGTATTCCCGGTGTCGTAAACCCGGGATAAGTAAATGCCTCATCGGTGCTCACCAGAACATCGTCAATGTACCACTTCCACTGCATGCCCAGTGAACAGTCTGAATTGTTGCCGCCGGTTGATTTATTGCTAAATGCAATGGGTGTATTCATGCATGCTGCGGTAGCTATAATCGGGTCGATATGCGCTACTGGTCTGGAAAAGATCTTTGGATAGGTAGTTGCCGACACGGGACTTGATTGGCAAAATGGGTTTATGGTGGTCACTGATACCCGGAAAGAATTTAATATGGTGCTCCCATTGCCCAATTCTATCGGGGGCTCGCCGCATGATGTTTTCCTATAATTGTGGTTTAGTGCCCCGTTTCCCGCCATCAGCTCGCAATGGGTAAATCTGTCTTCCGTACCGTCACCCCAGGTGATTAAATAAGTTGATCCCGGATAGTTGTTCTGTATACCAGTTTCTCCCGTAATGTTTACTGAATAAGAAATATCTGCTCCGGTTCCGGTTTCAGGATCAATACAGCCAAAATCTGTTCCGCCGGACTGAATGTTTACTTTAGAAGGGACATTCAGCAGCAAATAGGTCTTCACTGACTTGACCAGGCCGGCACCTGAGGGCGTGGTTCCGCTAACAGTACCTGTATAATAGCCCACAGCCAAATGATCAAGACTAAATCCCACAGCGGTGGGGGTATAGGTTTGAGCAGCTCCCGTTAGCACATTTGTTAAAGTAATGGACTGTGCCGCTGAATTGTCGGCTGGTTTTAATATGATCGCTTTATCGCCGCCAACGGCGCTGCCGCACCAGCCGTAAGTTTCAGGGGATAAAACCTGGTTTGCCACGGTTGGCACGACATCAACTATGGCGCCTGGAACAGCTGCAATATTTACGCTTCCAGCGTACTCGATTGTCGCTTGAGGGCTCGTAGTTTTAATCCTCAGTTTATATCCGGATCCTGCGTTGGAACTGGCAGGAATTATTCCGTTAATGTGTGTAGAGAAAAAGCCTCCTATCTCCCCAATTTTAGTTTCATTTCCAAAATTTCCATTTTCATCTGACAGGTAAAGCTCGAAAACATTTGCTGATGAAAAACAATTGCTATTTGAAGGCATGGATATTGGCACTGAAATGCTGCTTCCGCGTCCATACATTCCAGCCTCTACAACCCCTATGTTTAATTGAGCATTAACATGAAGTGTAAAAAGCGTGAGAATTAAAACAATTGGGATGGGTAATAATTTCCTCATTTTAGCTGGACATAAATCTAAGAAACTATTCTACCAATTGCAAAGACAATAAATATTATACAATTTCTTTATTTAAATGCACCTCATAATTAAGTTTATCTATTAAAAAAACCAAATCACGCGAACATTACTTCACAGTAACAAATAAATGAGGAATTTGTTACTGTTTTTTTCGTATCATTATAATTCCCCACAAATGATAGATTTGGCAGATGAATTATATGAAAAGCAGGAACTGTTATTTATTGAACTTTTTCAATTGTGACCTGATATAAAGGCCGGCAGGACTGAGCATATTTAACGGCCAGTTGCCGGTTGCGGAAGCACCCGGAAGTAATAATGCAGTAGTTTCTTTCTTATCGGTTATATTCCAGTTTGCAGAGCTTAATTTGTGTTTTTCCATCCAGCTGAACCATTTCTCCGTTTTTTCAACATCAAAAACACCGTCTCCTGTTGCTTCACCAACACCCCATTCTGTCACAAAAACTGGCAGCCCGGAGTTCAGGGCCTGATCTGCCCTGCGCATCAGCACTTCCTGGTGGCTTGGCTCTGAAGCATAAAAATGAAATGAGTACACAATGTTTTTGAATCCCCTGAGTGGTTCTTTTGCTACGACGTCAATGTCCTGATCCCAGTGCGGGCTGCCAACTACAATTACATTTTCCGGATCGTACCTGCGGATCTCTGCCACAATTACACCGGCATAATCTTTCACCACCTTCCATTCGACTTTTTCAGGTTCATTCCAAATCTCATAAATCACGTTGGGTATACCCGCATATTTTTTACTCATCTTGCTAAAAAACAATTTTGCCTGATCTATGTTCACGTTTGCATGGTGGTCATGCCAGTCGATCAGCACATAGACACCCTGCCGGATTGCCTCATCGATCACAGGAATGATTAATTGTTCCTGTCCTTCCGGATCTTTTAGGTACCCGCCCTGTGGCTCAACCGCCATGGACACCCTGAGTAAATTAATGTTGAAATCTGTTTTCAGCCAGCGTACTACTTCAGGATTATAATATTTTCTTCCACCCCAAATGCTCCAGGAAAGGCTTATACCCCTTAATTGCGGTGGTTGATTGTTTCTGTCTACCATCCTCCCGCCTGCAACTTTTAAGGCACCATGTTTCTTTACAGGACTTACCTGCTGTGCAGCACTAAAAAAACAAAACCCTGATAAAAGAAGGGATATACAGCCAAATCTGATGAGTCCGTGCATTAGCTTATTCATACTCTGGTGTCATTAAGCAGTTCAATAAGAACTAAAATAAAGCATTTAAAATCATTCTATTGCTAAAAAACAGGGCTGCAAATGTTAATGATGGAGAAAAGGGCCGACAACTGGGTTAACCATTCATCAAAAGCCTGTGCTGTCAGGACAGTACAGGTTGGTTCTTTTAAAAAAGAAACGGATATTTATGTATTCAAGAAGTGACCAGCTGGCTTTTTGTTTTTGTGAGACCAGATATAATTTTTTAGTATGATGTTAGAAGACAAGGCGTTCTGGCTTTGGGATTTTTTAGGCCGTTTACATCCATTGGCGGTACACTTTCCGGTAAGTTTACTCTTATTTGCAGCATTCCTGGAACTGTTTACTTTGCGAAACTTCAATTCTAAGTTCCGTTCCGGTATTGATATGCTGCTCCTCGCAGGAGCTTTTTCGGCTGTACTGTCCGCTGCCTTTGGCTGGTTGCTGTATCAGCATGGTGATTATAGCGGCAACACCCTGGTCCTGCACCAGTGGATCGGGTTCACAACAGCAGCATTCAGTCTCATTACGCTGTTCTTTTTAAACCTGGTCCGCCGAAAAAATAAAACAGGGTATATCAGAACCTACCGGACCTTATTATTTTCAACAGCCATTGGCGTTTCGGCTGCCGGACATTTTGGTGCGAGCCTGACGCATGGTGATGATTTCTTATCCCAAACCCTCCCATGGAGCAAAGATTATAGTCCTGTAAACACCAGCAATTTCGATCTGACCAGTTTGGCAAAGGATACTGCTAAACTCAGCAAACAGCAGGAGATGGAATTAAATACTGAAGTGAGGGCTATTTTGGCGCACAATTGCTACAAATGCCATGGATCAGAGAAAGTCAAAGGAGATTTAAGACTGGACGGAAAGCATATGGCTTTTAAGGGCGGTGAAAACGGCCCTGTTATAGTTCCCGGCAATCCCGGGGAAAGTGAGCTGTTCAGAAGGATCAATCTTCCTGCAGACCACAAAGATGTCATGCCGGCCAAAGGCAAAAAACTGCCTGAAAAAGACATTGCAATTGTTCGCTTCTGGCTTGCCAAAGGCGCCCCCTGGCCAGAAGACGGCAGCAAACAAACAGCATATCGCGTTGCAAAACTCGAGCCGCGCAATCCAGCCCTGCCTGCTGCATCGGACAATCTTTCCAATCCGGTCGATCTCTGGACCAACCAGTATTTTAAAAAGAACAAAATACAATGGCCTGCTTTGGTCGATGACCATACTTACCTCAGGAGAGTTTACCTGGACATCATTGGCCTTTTACCTCCGCTTGCAGATCAGGAAAGATTTATCAAAGACACCCGGCCAGATAAAAGGGCACAATGGGTAAGACAATTACTCAACAACGAGGATAATTATGCCCTGCACTGGCTCAGTTTCTGGAATGACGCCTTAAGAAATGATTATTCGGGTACCGGCTACATTACAGGCGGCAGGTTCGACATCACCGACTGGCTCTACAAATCTTTAAAGACCAACAAACCCTATGATCAGTTTGTAAAAGAACTGATCAGCCCAACAGACGAATCCAAAGGCTTTATTGAGGGTATAAAATGGCGTGGTGTGGTCAATGCCAGCCAGAAAACTGAAATGCAGGCTGCACAGAACGTTTCCCAGGTATTCCTGGGTCTGAACCTCAAGTGCGCTTCCTGCCACAACAGCTTCATCAGCGACTGGAAACTGGAAGATGCCTATGCTTTTGCCAATATTTTTGCAGACACAGCATTGGAGATCAGCCGATGTGAAAAGCCAACCGGTAAATTTGTGGACGCGCGGATGCTGTGGAAGCAGTTGGGCAATATAGACGCCAAAGCTCCCGTCGCAGAAAAAAGAAGACAGCTTGCTGAAAACCTGATCAGGCCGGAAGACGGCAGATTGTACCGAACCATAGTGAACCGCGTTTGGGCTCAGCTTATGGGCCGCGGCCTGGTAGAGCCGGTAGATGTGATGGACAACGAGCCGTGGAACCAGGACTTGCTGGACTGGATGGCCTTTAACTTCACTGCCGGAAAATCCGACATCAAAGAACTGATCTACCTGATCGCCACTTCTCATACCTATCAGCTGCCTTCGGTTGGATTTAAAGAAGTAGCGCAGATCAGCGATCCGAAGTATAAATTTAAAGGAATGACACGCAAAAGAATGTCTGCAGAACAGTTTACAGATGCAGTAAGCAACGTCATCTCCCCTGTTTTCGCCGACTCCAACCTTAAATATAATCCTTTTACAAACGCAGCCTATAAGCCGGCATTTGTACGGGCCTCCCTTGTGGCAAACAACGGATTCCTGACCGCATTGGGCAGGCCAAACCGCGAAACCGTGGCGACGAGCAGGGATTCCCAGGCCAATCTGTTGCAAGCGCTGGAACTGACCAACGGCGGGAGGTTCAATGCCGTACTGAAACAGGGAGCAGAACAATGGAAAGCAAAATACAAGGATCCGGATTTACTGATCAAAGAAATTTACGGCCGGACTTTAGGACGTGCCCCGGTAGAAAAGGAACTTAAACTGGCCAGACAGGCGCTGGGTAAATCTCCGGATACAGCAGCCATTCAGGATCTTTTCTGGGCAGTAGTTCTCCTTCCTGAATTTCAGATTATTTACTAAAGAAGATGATGGTCAAACCGAACAAATATTTATAAGATGAGCTGGAACAGAAGAGACTTTTTAAAGAACACAAGCGCAGCTACCCTGGCTGCGATGGCTGCAGGTATACCTCTGACCAATTTGCTGTCTTCCTGCAATAAAAAGAACGGCAATGCTACAGCAGATACCGTAATCCTGCTTTGGATGGCAGGCGGGATGGCCCATACCGATACTTTCGATCCTAAAAAATACACCCCTTTTTCAAAAGGAATGCAGGCGAGCAGTGTACTGAGCACCTTTAAGTCTGTACCGACTATTTTAGACGGGGTTCATTTTTCTGAAGGGCTGGAATCGATCGGTAACGTAATGGACAAAGGCACGGTGATCAGGTCTTACGTAGCAGGAGATATGGGGCACATTCTGCATTCCAGGCATCAGTACCACTGGCACACCTGCTATAAACCCCCTCAGTCTGTCTCGGCACCGCATATCGGCTCCTGGATCGCCAAAGAGCTTGGCCCGTTAAATCCGGTGATTCCCGCTTTTATTGATATAGGCCAGCGGTTTACACTTGGTGAGGGAGAAGAACTGAAAGCATTCCACACCGCTGGTTTTCTCGGCAATGAATTTGGCCCCTTCCTGATTCCCGACCCTTCTGCTGGTCTGGAGAGTGTACAGCCACCCGTGGGCATGTCGTCCAGCAGGTTTGAAAAAAGAAATAAACTGTATCATGACCTGATCAGTCAAAACCCGATGGGCGAATATGGCAGCGACTACCAAAAGGAGTCGTTGAAAAGGTCTATGGAACAAGCTTATATCTTGTTAAATTCGCCTGAGGCAAAAGCATTCGACCTGAGCCAGGAACCTAAAGAGAGCTACGACATCTACAACACCGGTAAATTTGGTCTCGGCTGCCTGATGGCGCGCAGGCTCGCCGAACAGGGTGCCAGGTTCATCAGCGTGACTACGGAATACGAACCGTTTAAAGGCTGGGATACACATGACAACGGCTATACCAGGCTTATCGATATGAAAAAACAGATAGACGGCCCTGTCGCCCAGCTGATCAAAGACCTGGACAAAACCGGGCGTCTGGACCGCACACTGGTGATTCTGGCCAGTGAATTCAGCCGCGACATGATGGTAGAAGGCCGGCCGGATGCCAAAGTTCAGGAACAGGTCGATCAGCCTGATGTAATCCAGGACATTAAAAATTATGGAATGCACAGACACTTTACAGATGGTTGTTCCATGCTGATGTTTGGCGGCGGCATAAAAAAAGGAAATGTTTATGGCAAAACTGCAGACGAAAGGCCTTGTAAAACAATAGAAAACCCGATCGTGATCGATCAGGTCCACCAGAGTATCTACCACGCGCTCGGCATAGCGCCCGATGCAAATTATGTTGTGGAAAAAAGACCGTTCTACACCACCCCGGACGGATTGGGCAAACCGGTTCTGGATCTGTTTACTTAATGGATTTGTGCAACAAAAATTCATTCACTCGCATTAATATCCTATCTTTAGTAAGCAACACACAAAGAAATCTAACCAAACCCAAATCCAGATGATCAGATCTGTCCGAACGAATGCAAAAACAGCGCTCAGAATAGCTTTAGTTTTGCTGATCGCAGTACTTACCCTTCAATTTAAACAGTCCTCAGAGCAGCTATTGCCTTTGAAAAAAGATACGCACATCGTGCTGATCGGGAATAATCTTGGCTCCAGAATGATGAATTATGGCCATTTTGAAACAGAAATGCACCTCCGGTATCCAGATTTCAACCTGTTTATACGAAATATGTGCGATGGCGGCAACACACCCGGTTTCCGTCCGCATGCCAGCAGGGTCTCTCCGTGGGCTTTTCCGGGCGCAGAGAAATTCCAGACAGAACTCGCCAACTTCTCAGACAGCCAGGGCTTCTTCGAAACAGAAGATCAGTGGCTAACCCGGCTCAAGGCCGATGTCATCATTGCTTTCTTTGGCTACAATGAATCTTTTGAAGGGCCAAAAGGTCTGGAAACCTATAAAGCAGAGCTCGATGCATTCATTAAGCATACACTAAAACAACAATATAACGGCAGTGCTGCGCCCCAGCTGGCCATCGTATCACCCATTGCATTTGAAGACCGCTCGAAAGAATTTGACCTCCCGGACGGCAAACAGGAAAACCTCAACCTCTCCTCATATGCCGCAGCAATGAAAGAGGTCGCCGGAAAAAATAATGTCTTGTACGCTGACGTTTACCCGGTAACAAAAAGCTGGTTTGAAAACGCTAAAAAACCGCTGACCATAGATGGCTCACAACTGAGCGATGAAGGTTATGCCCGTTTCGCTCCTTTACTGGCAGACCTTGTATTCGGCAAAGCACCGGTAAAGGCCGAAGCACAGCGCGAAATGGTTCATGCAGCGGTTTTGGAAAAGAACTGGATGTGGCACAATGATTTCAAAATACCCAATGGTGTCCATGCTTATGGACGAAGGTTTGATCCCTTTGGGCCTGATAACTATCCTGCAGAGATCACCAAGCTGCGCCAGCTCACAGCTATCCGGGATACCGCCATCTGGCAGGCCGCAAACGGCAAAAAAATGGACCTCACAGCAGCGGATAAAAAGACTACACCGGTTCCTGCGGTAAAAACGAATTACAATCCAAAAAATAACGGTAGCCTCGAATACCTGTCCGGAAAAGCCGCACTGGCCACCCTGAAAGTAGCTCCGGGCTTTAAAATCGACCTTTTTGCCTCCGAGCAGGAATTCCCGGACCTGGCCAAACCCTGCCAGATCACATTTGACAACAAAGGCCGGCTGTGGGTGGCCACCATGCCCAGCTATCCGCATTACAAACCCGGAGACAGCAAGCCCAACGACAAGCTGATCATCCTGGAAGATACCAACAATGACGGCAAGGCAGACAAGCAGACCGTATTTGCCGATCACCTGCATCTGCCGCTTGGATTTGAGATCACTGCAGATGGCGTTTATTTATCACAGGGTACAAACTTCGTACTCCTGAAAGATACCGATGGTGATGATAAGGCAGATACCAAAGATATTTTACTGAGCGGCTTTGATGACCACGATACCCATCACAACATACACGCATACGCATCAGATCCTTCCGGTGCCATTTACATGGGAGAAGGCGTATTCCTGCACACCAATGTAGAAACTTCTTATGGCCCGGTAAGGGGTACCAACGGCGGGTTCTACAGGTACAGCCCGCAGCTCCGGAAATTAGAACGTACCGCTCAGCCTTATGTACCTAACCCATGGGGCATCGCTTTTGATGACTGGGGACAAAATTTCTACGCAGAGACTTCGGGCCCCGCAGTACGCTGGATGATGCCTGTCAGTGTAAAACCAAGATATGGCGTTACCATCGAAACCTCAAGGGACCTTGTTCAGCCGGAGCACCGCGTACGCCCCACTTCAGGTTTGGAATTTGTATCCAGCCGCCACTTCCCGGACGAACTGCAGGGTGATTTCCTGATCAACAATACCATTGGTTTCCTTGGGACTAAAGAACATACACTGAAAGATGAGGGAACGGGCTATCAGAGCAGGCACAGACAGGACCTGCTGGTAGCCAGCGACAAAAACTTCAGGCCGGTGGATATGGAATTCGCCCCTGACGGCTCATTATATGTAGCAGACTGGCACAACATCCTGATCGGGCACATGCAGCACAATGCCCGTGACCCATTGAGAGACCATGTTCATGGCCGAATCTACAGGATCACCTATCCGTCAAGACCACTGGTGAAGCCTGCAAAAGTAGCCGGAGCCAGCATAGCAGAACTGCTTGAAAACCTTAAATTACCTGAATACAGAACCCGTTACCATACCAGGGCAGAATTACGGGGCCGCAAAGCTTCAGAAGTCCTGGCTCAAATTAAAGTATGGACTGCTGCCCTGGATAAGACAGACCCCAGATATGAGCACCACCTTTTGGAGGCCCTTTGGGTAAGCTGGGGGCTCAACCAGGTCGATCAGTCGTTATTGAGTCAGCTATTAAAAGCAAAAGACTACCATGCCAGGGCTGCCGCAGTCCGGGTGCTCCGCTACACCGGGCACCAGGTAAAAAACCAACAGGAGCTGCTAATGCAGGCCGCCGCAGATCCGCATGGAAGGGTCAGGCTCGAGGTCATTACAACAGCTTCATGGCTGCCTAAGGACAGCGGACTCGCTATCCTTAACGAAGCAGCAAAAAAACCAATAGATGACTGGATGCAGGTTTCCTACGAAACCGCCTTTGCACACCTGAATGGCAGGTCTGCCACAGAAAAACAAGAGGAAAAAATAAAAACAAAATTAAAAGGCCCGGCCAGGGACCTGTATGTAAAAGGGAAAGCCATTTACGCACGGGAAGGATTTTGTATTACCTGCCATCAGCCAGACGGCAACGGACTTTCTCCATCAGGATTTCCACCGCTGAAAGGAACCAAGTGGGTTACCGGAAACGAAGAACGCCTGATTAAAATCATTTTAAAAGGACTGCACGGACCAATAGAAGTGAACGGGCAGAAATATGCCGGACAAGTGCCCATGACGCCTTTCGGAGGAATGTTAAAAGATGACGAGGTCGCCGCAATAGCCACCTATGTACGAAACTCCTTTGGCAACAGCGCAGTCCCGGTATCTGCAGAAAAAGTAAAAACCATCAGAGCGGCAACAAAAGCAAAAACAGGATTTTATGCCCCGTCAGAGCTGTTAAAACTGCATCCGATGGAAAAATAAAACGGATCTGGATTAAAGCCGAAGTTCTTTGCGGTTAAATATGCTGAGCGGATCTGGTTCATCACCAGTGAGCACCGCTACCACATTCTGAACAGTCAAAACACACATCTTTCTAAAGGTCGATGCCGTGAGACTGCCTGAATGCGGTGTAATGAGCGCATTTGGATGCTGTAATACAGGAAAACCTTTCACAGGTGGCTCTTCCGGCAAAACATCAGCTGCAAACCCAGAGAGCTGACCGCTGTTTAATGCTGCAACCAGGGCTTCATGGTCAATCAGCTGGCCCCTTGCCGTATTGATCAGCTGAGCACCCGGCTTCATTAACGCCAACTGCGCTGAAGAAATCAAAGTCCCGGTTTCTTTGGTATACGGTAAATGAAGACTCAGCACATCAGACTGGTGCAGAACTTCATCCATACTCAAAAAAGCATAAGGCACATCCTGAACCGATCTGCTCCAATAGACCACATTCATACCAAAGGCGGCTGCCAGCCCGGCGACGCGTTTGCCAATATTGCCCATACCCAGAATCCCAAGCGTTTTGCCATTGAGCTCATCGCCGCTATAATTATTACGCCAGTTCCAGTTGTCCTTTTTGACCTCAGCCACCGAAGTATACATATTGCGCATGAGCATGAGCATCAGCGATAAAGTATGTTCAGCAATCGTTGCCGCATTGCTGCCCGGCGCATTGATCACCTTCACATTTCTGGCGGTAGCGCCTGCTACATCCACATTATCCAGTCCCACACCACATCTGGCAGCTATCTCCAATTTTGGGCAGGCATCCATGAGTGCCGGATTGATCTGCCCCTTCCCCCTTGTAATGATGGCATGAATTTCCTCACACGCCAAAACAGCACTTAAACTCTTCGCATCATAACCGGTAAATATCTGTGCATTTGCCTCCAGGATCCATAAAGCCTCCTCTGCAATGGTTTCTAACAACAATACACCCTTTTTACCCATTTATTTATGATACAAAGTAGCGTTATCAGACCTGTATCCTCTAAAATCATTTCTGTTGGAGACGTATAAGCCCTCTTCATAAAGGTCATCTTCAAATATCTTTGGATCTACCTCAGATCCCGGGACAGAAGATATCTCTACCAGGTTACCTGCAGGGTCGCGCACAAACATCTGCATGGCCCCATCAGGCAGTTTTCTTACCTTACCCCATGGATGTATGTCTATGACGTTCAGTTCCTTCATCCGGAAGAAAAGACTATTGAAGTCATCCACCTGTACACAAATGTGTCCGCGGAAAGAAGTCTTGTCGCCTTCCCATTCAGAGATGTGCAGCTGTTGTTCCTCATTGAATTTAAAAAACATCACAGGATAATCGAACCGAAAGGCCGCAAGCGGCTCCAGACCCAATTCCTGCTGATAGAATTCCCCTGCCTTTTCCAGATTGTCAACGATGACTGTGACGTGATTGATTTTGATTGCCCGTGCCATATGTCTGTAATTTATAAATACAATAATTAGATTTTTTGTTTGAATTCGTGTACAAAATCCCAGTTGGGTGTTAAACCCAGCCCCGGACTTGAAGGTGCCGCGATTACGCCGTTATTGACCGTAATCTGCTCCTGCACCAGGTCATACATCATCGGGTTTCCACCCAGGGAAAACTCAATGATCGTCGCTGCAGGCGAAGCAAAAGCTACGTTCAGCCCCGCCATAAAAGAAAAAGCAGAACCCCAGCAATGCGGTGCCAGCTCAAGCTGCTGCACAGCAGCCAGGTGGCCGACGCGCATGGCTTCCGATATACCACCAATAATAGCAGCATCAGGCTGGATCACATCAATCGCCCTCAGTTCCAGCAGGTCCCGGATATCAAAGCTGGTATACTCACTTTCTCCCGCAGCAATCGGTATCGCTGTTGAAGCCCTTACTTCAGCGGTACCGTGTCTGTTGTCCGGGCTGATAGGCTCCTCAAACCAATACAGGTTGCAATCTTCTACTCCCCTGCAAAACTGCTTCGCCTCAGGGACACTAAAAGTCCCGTGTGCATCAGCCATCAGCTTAATATCCGGCCCAAGCGCTGCCCTGGCAGCTTTGACCCGGTCAATACTGGTCTGAACGTTTTTATCCATCACCCCGACACGCATTTTTACCCCGTTAAACCCCTTGCTCACATACCCGTTCAGCTGCGCACCGATATTGTCCACATCGGCCCAGCCGCCACTCGCATAAGCAGGCATTTCATCACGGCAAGCGCCTCCAAGCAAATCCATTACAGGCACACCCAATGCTTTTCCCTTCAAATCCCATAACGCAGTATCTATGCCACTCATTGCCGACACAGTTAGACCCCGCCGGCCCAGTATAGGAAATTTCCTGCCTCTGGTCAAAGCATAATGGTCACGTGTACCATTGTACATTTCTTCCCACAAACGGGTAATGTTTCCTGCATCCTTACCGATCAGGCCGGGCTTCAGTTCATTCTCTACACAGCTCACGATGGAGGCACAAACCCCTGAAGACCCAACGGCAGCCTTAGCCTCGCCAAAACCCTGAAGACCATCTTCAGTAGTAACCACAACAAGGGTCATGTCAAAATTGGTAAGCAATCCATAGTCGGAAAAGTGTTGCTTTTCTTTTGGAATAGGACAGCGAAGCCAAAATGCCTCTACATTAGTTATTTTCATTGGTATATATAAATTTTTAAATCAGTTTTGATAAAGTATCGAATGATTTGGTCGTGAGCATGGTGTAAAACTCAGCTGTTACTGAAGTACTTCCATGATCTTCCAAAAATTTCTTTTGTTCTCCGGAAAGGTCCTGCGGGCTTTCATCGATAGAACCAGGGTATGGATTGGCGGGCGTGCGGTCCAGCGGCGAGCAGAATTCAACGGACAGTACCTCATCATAGCCTACTTCCTTTAAAGTATCAATGATCTTAGGCCAGTTCAGGTTGCCCATACCAGGGGCCATTCTGTTGTTGTCCGCTACATGAAAACCAACCAGTCTTCCCTTCGCCCGTCTGATTGCATCAAACATATCCAATTCTTCTATATTCATATGAAAGGTATCCAGGCAGACTCCGCATTTTGGTCCGACAGCCTCAGCGAGTGCCAATGCCTGGTCGCCACGGTTGATGAAATAGGTCTCAAATCTGTTGATCGGCTCTATACCCAGCAAAATACCCGAGGCCTCGCTATATTCGTATATTTCTTTCATGGAATCTACTGCCCATTGCCACTCCTCATCAGGTCTTCCATCGGGCACGATTTTTCCAACAGTACCAGGTACCACCGATACCATGTGTCCGTCCAGCTCTTTCACCATCCTGACCACATCTTTGACATATTGTACCGATTTTGCCCGCTGGCCTTCATCCTTAGCCAGCAGATTGCGGTCTTCCAGCATCAGTGTTACAGAGCCCCAGCAAGACAGATTATAATCATTTAATAATTTTCTAACTGTTTTGGTATCGTAATGCTCCGGACTCCCGGCAATTTCAAGTTTAGTATATCCCAGACCAGAAACCCTGCGAATGGTGGTTTCTATGGTTTCGGATCGCATCCAGTTGTGTATAGAGAGTTCCATAAATATATATAGGGTACAAGAAAAATTAAGGCTGTCTGTAAGGCACGCTCATAGCGACCTTTCCTGCCCATTTTTTTGGTACAGGTTTGTTTAAGGTCCAATGCACCGCATTGATGACCAGTTGCTGCATGCCTTCTTCATTGAAGTCCTCCGGATGTCCGAGCGTGGTGGTAAATACACGGCCACCTGCCGGTGTCGTCCAGGTCCAGGCCACAGGATTATCGATAGCTGCTTTGTCTGGATTTACTGATTTACCCATCAACAGCCAGGTCGATCCCTTCACCGGATAATCCGGCAGTACACGATACAACCATGATGTGGCATGAAATTCTGGTTTTATACCTGTCAGTATGGGATGTTTGGCCTGCGCCGCAATCACAGAGACATCAGTAGAAGATTTGTGGCCATAATGGGTATGTCCGCCTTTTCCCCAGCCACCGGGCGCACCAAGGGCAAACTCCCCAAAGGAATTCCAATGCACTAATTTATGACCCGCAGGGTAATTGAAAGCATGTGTGCTCGTTCTGAAACCCATCACCGGTTTTCCGGACTTCAGGTAATCGTCAATATATTTTACCTGCTCCTCTGGCAATCTTCTCCAGCGCAGAAAGAACACCGCCAGATCCGCGTCTTTTAATGCTTCCAGACCAGGGATATTTTCTTCTGAGTTGTGATCAGGCGATGATTTCAGCACGATAGTGCGCATCCCGTAGTTCTTCTCCAGCTCAGCAGCAATCAATGGCATAGTTGCTTCACTGCTGTATTCATGGTCTCCCGTCACAAATACCACCAGAGGTTTTTTGGATTGCCCGGATTTATTTTGGGCACTTGAACAATATGAAAAGAATAATAATGTAAAAGACAAGGCTAAACAAAGGATGATCCTCAGGTTTCTCATTCGAACAGTTTTAATGGTTAGAAGTGTGTTGACTTATCCAAAAATAGCATTATTTCAATGGAATGCAAGGGAAAGATCAATCGTTTGCGTGAAATATCTGCTTTTCTTTAATCTCATTCGCACCTTTTTCAGCTGTATCTTAGTCATCATCAGATAATCTGCAGCATCCTCATCCCTGATCGGCCCCTCGGTAACTGAGCAAATGACATCTGCTATAAACTTTATTGTAAATTTTTATATATTGTTGGTTTTTATTACTTAAAATTGTTTACATTATTTATCCATGAGAGAAGACTCACTATCAAATAAAGTTTATGTGGAGCTGAGGAGAAAATTATTGTCCCAGCAGCTTTTACCAGGAACAAGATTGAAAGAAGGATTTTGGGCAGAGCGGATGGAAGTAAACCGGATGGCTGTTAGAGAAGCTCTAAACAGACTTTTAGGGGAAAATTTGCTTGAAAAGGGAGAAAAAGGAGGATATTTTGTCAAATCTACAAGTGCTAAAGACCTCAGAGAAATAAGGGAGCTGCGCGAAGTTCTGGAACTAGGCGCAATAAGACTTGTATTTCAAAAAATCAACAAGCAACAGATAAACGAACTGGAGAGTATATGTGACGATTTTACTGCTATGGTGAATAACGGTTATTTCGGAGGTGCTTGTGAGGCTGACGTGAAATTTCATGAAACATTAATAAATATTGCAGGAAACCAGAAACTTAAGGATATTTACTCCTTAAGCAATATCCCGTTGTTCCATCTGAAGCTTGGGAGAACACAGAGGCACATGGAAGATTATCAGCTAACCGACAAAGAGCATCGTGAAATAATTGACGCCCTTAAAAGCAAAAACCTGGGTGTGGCCGAAGAACGCCTCACTAAACATCTTCTTAGGGGCGAAATAACAGCTTTGGATTTAACGTAAGAAAAGCCTTCAATTCTGAAAAAGTCTCAAAATACCATTCGAGATTTTTTTATACCGTTGTTTTCGTCATTAAATTTTTAGATGATTCAGCTGCTCTTTCAAAAACACATTTAAGCCAAAATACTTTAAGCATTAGTTAAAATTGGTCATACGGCGGATTATTATTTTATATTATTTTGTTTACAAAAATAGTGTAAATCAGTAAACCAACCAAACCAAAATATGACAAGTAAAAATTTGTTTCTGTATCGTCACTATCTTCTGCTGGTGGCCGCGCTTTTAGTATGGATACCAGACCCGGTCAATGCCCAGGAATTTAAATCTGTTCATGGAACTGTAATTGACAGCATAAACCGCAAGCCATTGCCAGGCGTAATCGTATCTGTCAAAAATGGTGTCCAAAAATCGATAACTGATGATAAAGGCAATTACTGGATCTCTATGCCAAAAGCATCCCAGGCATTGGAATTCAGACTTATCGGTTTCGAAACCCAAAGCGTAGACATTAGAGATGACCTTATCGTCAATGTAATACTTCAGGAAAGCAACGAAAATTTAGAAGAGGTAGTTGTTGTTGCCTTTGGTAAACAAAAGAAGCAAGATGTTATAGGTGCGGTCACGTCAATAAACCCCAAAGAGCTGAAAGTTCCGTCGAGCAATTTAACCACAGCACTTGCTGGCCGGCTGGCCGGCGTTATTGCCTATCAGAGAAGCGGGGAGCCCGGCATGGACAATGCCTCATTTTTTATTCGGGGTGTTACTACATTCGGTTACAAAAAAGATCCGCTCATCTTAATTGACGGAGTAGAGCTGCCGACCACAGAACTGGCCAGGCTACAGCCTGATGACATTGCAAGTTTTTCGATTATGAAAGACGCTACAGCAACATCTTTATACGGTGCCAGGGGAGCTAATGGAGTTATACTTGTCACGACTAAGGAAGGTAAAGTTGGGAAGGCTAAAATTAGCATGCGTTACGAAAATTCTTTGTCATCTCCAATCAAAAATGTAGAGCTGGCAGATCCCATTACTTATATGAAACTGGGAAATGAAGCCGTATTAACACGTGATCCCTTAGGACTGCCGCTATACCTGGAGAGTAAAATTGACAATACCATAGCTGGCACTAATCCATATGTTTATCCTGCTACAGACTGGCGCAAGGAGTTATTTAAAGATTATGCGCCCAGCCAGCGTGCGAATTTTAACATTACAGGTGGCGGGGAAGTTGCCCAGTATTATCTGGCAGGCACTTTTAATCAGGACAACGGCGTGCTTAAGGTAGACAACAGAAATAATTTCAACAACAACATCAACCTAAAAAGTTATGCGTTACGTTCCAACACAACCATTAACATCACAAAATCTACCCAGGTCGGTGTTCGGTTATATGGAACCTTTGATGACTATACGGGGCCCATTTACGGAGGGTCCGGAATGTATACCAGGGTAATGCAGACCAATCCAGTAAAGTTTCCTGCCTATTATCCTGTTGACAAAAACAATGCTCATGTTCAGCATATTATGTTTGGAGGCAGTTCTGACGGCACCTATATCAATCCCTACGCAGATTTGGTAAAAGGATATAAAGACTATTCAAAGTCTTTAATGCTTGCTCAGTTTGAACTGAAGCAAGACTTGTCTATCCTCACCAAAGGGCTTTCACTTAGAGCAATGGTAAACACAAACAGGGAATCCTATTTTGACATTTCCAGAAGTTATATTCCGTTCAGTTATGAAATAGGGGGATATGATAAATATACTGACGATTATAATCTTGGAGCGATAAATCCGAATACAGGGACGGAATACCTGGATTATAGTGAAGGCAGTAAAATTGTAAAAGCAAATTTATACCTGGAATCTGCGCTCAACTATAACCGCATATTTAATGAGAAACATAACCTGAGCGGCCTAATTGTGTTTAACATGCGCAATTATCTGGAGGGAAATGCCACATCACTGTTAAAATCTTTGCCGTACCGCAATATCGGTGTGTCCGGAAGGGCAACCTATGCTTATGACAGCAGATATTTTGGGGAATTTAATTTTGGATATAATGGATCTGAAAGATTCTATGAAACTAACCGGTTTGGATTTTTTCCTTCTGCGGGGGTAGCGTGGTTTGTTTCCAATGAGAAATTCTGGGCTCCTTTTAAACTTGCCGTTTCAAAATTAAAGTTAAGGGCTACCTATGGTCTGGTAGGAAATGATGCAATAGGCAGTGCTGAAGATCGTTTCTTTTACTTGTCAACAGTAAATATGAACAGTGCTGCCAAAGGGGCCGCATTCGGAACTGATTTTACATACAGGCAGAATGGTGTAGTGGTTTCCAGGTATGACAACAAGTTAATAACCTGGGAAACCGCTAGAAAAATGAACCTTGGTCTGGAATTGGGATTATTTAATAAAATAGATATCCAGGTAGATTATTTTACTGAATACCGTGACAAAATTTTAATGAACCGGGCTTCAATTCCTACAACAATGGGGCTTTCAGCACCTGTAAGAGCGAATGTAGGCGAAGCTTCCGGTAACGGAATTGACATGTCCCTGGATTTTACACAGAATTTTTCCAACACCTTATGGCTTACGGCAAGGGCAAATTTTACCTACGCGAAAAGTAAGTATGAGGTTGTCGAAGAACCGGAATATAAGGAAATGAACTTATCTAAAATCGGATTCTCCCTGTCACAAAGATGGGGATACATAGCTGAACGCCTGTTTATAGATGCCCATGATGTGGCCAATTCCCCTACCCAAAACTTTGGCTTCTATGAAGCAGGCGATCTAAAATACCACGATGTAAATGGCGACGGGCAGATCACCACGCTCGACAGGGTTCCGATAGGATTTCCTACTGATCCGGAAATCATCTATGGGTTCGGTCTTTCCGGCGGTTTTAAAAGTTTTGACCTGAGCTGCTTCCTTCAGGGTTCGGCACAGTCCTCTTTCTGGATCAATGAAAATGGATCTACGGCACCTTTTGTTAATCAGAATCAACTGTTAAAAACTTATGCAGACAGCTATTGGTCTGAGGAAAACCGGAATTTGTACGCCATTTGGCCCAGGCTAAGCAATACGATTAACACAAACAACAACCAATTGAGTACCTGGTTTATGCGTAACGGTAGTTTCCTGAGGTTAAAATCTGTAGAATTTGGCTACACACTACCCAAACGGCTTACACAATCCATAAAATTAAACAACGTTCGATTGTACGCAAGTGCCACAAATTTACTGACATGGAGCAAGTTTAAGCAATGGGATGTGGAGATGGGCGATCAGGGCTTAGGCTATCCTATACAGAAAGTATACAACGCCGGACTTCAAATTACATTTTAATATATACGGTATGAAAACTAAAACAACACTCATAATTATATTATTATTTTCTGTTTGTTCATGCAAAAAGTACCTGGATGTAGTTCCGGATAATGTTGCAACAATAGAAAATGCATTTACCATGCGCAACACCGCAGAGAAGTTTCTCTTTACCTGCTATTCTTATATCCCAAAAAACGGCGACTACATCTACGACCCGGCGGTGATGGGAGCTGATGAAATGTGGGGCCTGCAAACAGAATGGGCAGCATTAAGACTTGTTCAGGGCTTTCAGAATGTAGTAGACCCCTATTTTAATCCCTGGTCTGGCCTTCAGGCTTCTCCGGCTTTATTTGGAGGAATAAGAGACTGCAACATCTTCCTGGAAAATATCCATAAAGTAGTGGAGATGGATGAATTTGAACGGAAGAGATGGGAAGCAGAAGCTAAGTTCCTGAAAGCTTATTATCATTTCTATTTACTGAGAATGTATGGACCAATCCCCTTAATCCGGGAGAATTTGCCCATATCGGCCGATGTCGAAGAAACCAGGGTAACGAGAGAACCTGTGGATGACTGCGTTAACTATATTGTACAATTACTTGATGAGGCAGCTGTAGATTTACCGGATAAAATACAGGCCGATGCTACTGAACTGGGAAGAATAACCAAACCAATTGCACTCGCCATCAAGACCCGGGTACTGATCATGGGGGCAAGTCCTTTATTTAATGGCAATCCTGATTACGTAAATTTTAAAGACCGAAAAGGGATAGCCCTTTTTAATCCGGTATACGATCTGGAAAAATGGAAGAGAGCCGCAGATGCCGCAAAAACTGCTATTGATGCAGCGCATGCAAACGGCAACAAACTATATTATTACAATGAAAATAATCCTGCTTCAACCCTGGTTTCAGCAGAAACCAACCTTAAAATGAATATACGCAACAGCCTGACTGCTAAATGGAATCCTGAAATTGTTTGGGGAAACCCCAATAATCTAAGCAGTGAAAACCAGAAGCAGTCTCAGGCCAGATTAGACGGCAGCACATCCGGGCTTGCCTCTACCGGCTCAACGCTGGCGCCCACACTGAGGATGGCGGAGATGTTCTATACCAAAAATGGTGTTCCCATAACCGAAGACAATTCATGGGATTACGCAGGCAGGTATAGTCTTAAAACTGGCACTGCGGCCGAGAAGTACTACATTAAAGAAGGTTATGAAACGGTAAAATTCCATTTTGACAGGGAACCGCGTTTTTACGCAGATCTTGCTTTTGATGGCTCTATATGGTACGGGCAGGGAAATAAAACAGATCTCAACAATTGGTATGTACAGGCTAAACTAGGGCAATATTCAGGTCCTATTCAATCAGGGCAGTATTCAACAACCGGTTACTGGCCTCAAAAACTGGTAAATGTAGAAAATATATATACCGCGACAAATAACTATACCATAGTTAACTACCCCTATCCGGAAGTAAGACTTGCCGATTTATATCTGCTGTATTCAGAAGCCTTGAATGAGTATTCTGGACCGGATACAGAGGTTTACAATTACATTGACCTGGTTAGAAAAAGAGCGGGATTAAAAACGGTAGCAGAATCATGGTCACTTTATTCTATTAATAAAACGAAGCATACCAGTAAAGAAGGCCTCAGGGAAATTATTCATCAGGAACGGGCTATAGAACTTGCATTTGAGGGTCACAGGTACTGGGATTTAAAAAGATGGAAAGAAGCTGTGTCGGCCTTAACCTACCCTATCCAGGGATGGAATATCCGCCAGCAAGATGCTGTCAGCTTCTACACTGTAGTAACGATCAGGAACAGAATATTTAACCAAAAAGATTATTTCTGGCCGTTAAGGGAACTTGACATGATTACAAATAAAAACCTGGTCCAGAACCCCGGCTGGTAAGGGGCTCCTGATAAACAGGTGAATTCATTAGTTTTTAATATAAAATATGATAACAATGTATGATTTAAAGAATTTCATTGTGATATGCCTGATGGCAGTGTTTATCACAGCGTGCAAGGAAGATCTTCCGCAGTCCATTTCCAAAGAAGGCGCAACTCCAAGGCCAGTAACCAATGTGGTCGTTAAAAATTTGCCGGGCGGGGCTACATTAAGGTACAAATCTCCCGACAGCGAAGATCTTTTATACGTAAAAGCCGTGTACGAATTTCCCAAAGGAAACATCAGAGAGGTAAAAGCCTCGATGTACATAGACAGTCTCACTATAGATGGTATAGGAAACACCGATGAACTCGATGTCAAATTATTCACCATAAGCAGGTCAGAAGCATTTTCAGAACCGGTTACAGTCAAAATCAAGCCATTAACACCTCCGGTAAAACTGGCCGGGGAAACTTTGAGTCTTATAGAAGACTTTGGTGGTGTTACAGCCTCTTTTGAAAACAAAACTGAATCCAACCTGGTTATCACCATTGTATTAAAAGACGGCAATGAATGGCTCCCCATAGAAACTTATTACACCAACCGAAGAGCTGGTTCTTTTTCTGCAAGGGGCCAGGAAGCAAAAGAGCAGATTTTCGGAGTTTTTATTAAGGATAGGTGGAATAACAGGTCGGACACTTTAAAAGCATCACTAACACCAATTTTTGAAACAAGACTTCCTGCTCCGGAATCCATCACCTCTTTGTATAATGATTACAATCAACATTATCTGACTTTCAGATATACCTACTTATTTGATGGTATTGTTTCTTTCGCCAACTATGTCGGAACGTTGCTTACGGCAACATCAAAATTACCGCTGTCATTTACAATTGATTTTAAAGTGCCTACCCAATTTAGCCGTTTTAAATTCTGGATGAGGGGAGGTGGCAATAACTATGATTTCAATTTTGGCGCTCCTGAAAAATGGGAGGTTTGGGGAGCCAATGAACTGGATGCCGACTGGAGCAAATGGACCAAGATCCTGGACTGTACAGCAATTAAGCCTTCTGGCGCAATACTCGGTGTATTGACCACCGAAGATCTCGAAGCAGCCAAGGCTGGACTTGATTTTCAATTTCCTCTTAATACACCTAAATACCGTTATCTCCGCTGGAAAACTACCAAAAATTTTGGCAGTGTAGATTATGTTCAATTTTCTGAATTAACGTTTTGGGGCAACCAGAAGTAAACCATTCAACCATGAAATTTAAATCACCACATCATTATCTATTTAGTATAATATTAATAGCAACCGGATTGTATTTCAGTTCCTGCAGAAAAATGGATGCCACTTACGCTGATTACATCAAGGATGGCGAAACCATATATGCTGGCAAGGCAGATTCATTGAGAGCTTACCCGGGAAAAAGCCGGATAAAATTATTCTGGCCATTAAAGCCGGATTCGAAAATAACCCGTGCTATGATCTATTGGAATAACAGAGCAGATTCTTTAGACTATTCTATTGATAGAACATCTGATATCCGATCGGCAAATGTGATCATTAACAATCTTGCCGAAGGCTCCTATTCCTTTGATGTTTACACCTTTGACAACAAAGGCAATACTTCAGTTAAAGCTATCGCTTCAGCAACAGTCTACGGCAATAACTATATCCGTCAATTACAGGATAGGAAATTAAAAACTGTACTGAGCAGAAATTTTAACGCATATATCAATTGGGCCGATACTGTTAAAGGCGCTGTTGCCACAGAAACAATCTATACAGATGATGAAGGAAATACAAAAAGCATCTTAATTCCAATGAAAGAAAACCAAACGGTTCTGGAGAACTATAAAGCTTCAACAGAAATCAAGTACAGAACACTATTTGTTCCGGAAGGTATTTCCATTGACACTTTTTACACCGCATACAGCACCGTTATTCCTGAAAATTCATTGGACAAATCTAAATTTTCAAGGTGGAACCCAGCAGGCTTTCCTTATACAGAATACAATTCTGGTACCGGATATAATATTGAAAAACTATGGGATGATGTTTATACCGGTTATGGATATATTTACCTGGAGACACAACCTCTGCCAAGAAGTTTCACTTTTGATCTTGGGCTGACCGCAAAATTGGAACGATTGAGATTGAGTCCTAACTGGGATACCCAATTATACAAAAATGGCAATGTTAGAAAATTTCAAATCTGGGGCTCGGCCACACCGTCGGTTACCACTGACTTTTCTACCTGGATATTCCTGGGCGAGTTCAATTCTACAAAGCCTTCTGGCCTGCCTTTGGGACAAACTAATGCTGCCGACCTTGCTTATGCAAAAGCAGGCGAATTTTTTGACATCATACCAAGTGCGGCACCGGTCAGATATATCAGATTTGTGATACAGAATACCTGGTCCGGATCAATATCCATGCATGCTACCGAATTGACATTCTGGGGAAATGCTACAAGATGAAGTTAAAGTTACAAATTGTTCACATGCGAAAAATGCCACCTTCAGGGTGGCATTTTTATGAGTTCCAGGTTGTTCTTTATTGCTTCTAATGAGCTTCTGCAACAACAGGTGACTTTCTTTGCCAGAAGAAGAATATAGTAAACAGCACAATCAATATGCAAGGGAATGTAAGCATCTTAACGAGTGTGTCCTGACCTGCCGCAAGTTGTAACGCATCGCCTGTAAGGCCAGCAGCTGTATGCACAGCTGTTGAAGAATCAATCCAGCTCCCTATAAAAGGTTGAAAAATAGAAGTAGAAAACATCCCTACACCGCCCACAATCGACATTCCTAAAGCACCGCTCACCGGAACCCGCTGGGCCACTGCTGCAATGATCACCGGCCAGTTGAAACATACACCAAGACCGAATATCACGGCTGCCAAATAAGCAATTGGACCAGTAACAGTGCTGAACATATAAATTCCTATTGCTGCCAGAAATGCACCCCCTAACAAAACACCCGTTTGTCCTAATTTATCAACAACCGGTCCTGTGAAAATCCTTCCAACCGTCATCACACCGAAAGTTAATGCCAATACCAGCATAGCATCTGCACCGCTGCTGCTCAAAACAACGGCTACCCATTGGTTGGGACCAAATTCTGTAATTGCTGTCATCGCCATACAGCAGAATATAAAGATGTAGAGCGGACTAAGCATAGCCTTGAAATTTTTTGAAATGGAAGTTACGCCTTCCACGTGTGCCTTTGGAAACGCTTTTCCATAGAACAAGATTGCATAAGCCACAGTTGGGATCATCAGGATCCAGATCTGAGTCTGCCAGGTTGCGCCGGCATCGGTCATGAACTTGGAAATCAAACTGCCCAGCACAATTCCTCCAGGGAACCACATGTGGAACCTGCCAAGCATTTTATTTATTTTTTTGTCGTCATACATGTCAGCAATCATCGGATTGCACGCAGCCTCCGTACAGCCATTCCCGAAACCAATAAAAAATGTGGATATCAGCAAGCCTGTATAACCGCCGGCATAAATCGTGAGCAGGATGCCCAATGTATGCGTAATCACCGCTACCTGCATAATAATTTTAGGTCCCACGGTGTGGTAAACAAGTCCTCCGATGATCATGGAAATTGGGAATCCGAAAAAGAACATCGAATTGATAAACCCCAACTGCTCGGCAGTTAGCCCAAATTCTGCTCCCAGCTGAGGAAGAATACCAGCCCTGATACTAAAGGAAAAGGCCGTAGTAATGATGGCAAGACAACTTCCGTTGAATAAAGCACTTCTGTTAATGTTTTCGTTCATAATTATTAGAGTTTATTTGGTTTTTAAATGTGCAAGAGTTGTATAGTCAAGCGATTTGGAAATATACAATTTATTTGGATTTTTAAGAATAGTAAATTTTTAATGTACCAACCCTCAGCTCTATTCCGTATACGCTACCTCCCGGACGGACTCAGCTGCTGCTATTTCCTACTCGACGCAAGAAATTAAAACAGACAGGCATACAAGTAATGAGGAGTTATCGTACGAAAGGGCTGGTATTAAGGTCAATGACCCACAATCTGTTGCTGCCGGGATCTTCAAACCGCTTATGACCAAATACCGTATAGGATCTGGAACCGATCATGAAAGTGGAACAGTCTGAAGCAATTCCCAGGTACTGTTTAACAACAGAACGCCATTTTTTGCTCTGCGGATTATAAGCATATAGGTTACCTGCATCTCCAAAACTGATATAAGCCTCATCCCCATATACAAACGCATTAGTAGAAGTTGTTTGTTCATCGGAAGGAACACTTTGGGATTCCTGGCTCCAGGTATCGCTGTCGTAATCATAGCTGAACAATGAACTGCTAACAAAGCTTCCGCTGCCAGACCATGGAATTTGCGCTGTGCCAAGGCCGTAGTAGATCTTATCATTCATTACAAAGCTGCAACCGTTACGGGTAATTATCCCAGCGTTCACCGATCCTCTCCTGGTCCAGCTGTTGGCCAGGGAATTGTATACCACTGTGCTGCGACCTTCTCTTTCCGAAAGGATAAACCCTTTGCCCCTGTAAGTCATTGCCGTGCCATAGCAAATATCATCCGGGCGTAGAGGATCCGCCATCTTCTTCCAAATGTTGGTTTCCGGAGAATATTCATAAAGATCCCGCGCACAGTCATATGGCTGAGAAATTATACCACCGCCTACATAACCTTTACCGTCAAGAACGAAGCTGATGGACATATAACGTGTTGCTCCAGGGAAGTCTGCCTTTTGTGACCATTTATCGGTCATGCTATCATATTCCCAAAGGTCCCTAAAGTATTTCCCGCTGTATTTGGTGGACCCGGTAGTAACGTAGGCCCTGGTACCGATGACAAAGGCAGTGGCCAGAATCCTTCCCTCTTTAGGAAAAGGTGCTGCTTCCTTCCATTTCAATTGATGGCTCAAATAAAAGGTGTCCAGACTCTGGTAACTTTTGTCTCCGACTCTGACCTTAATCGTGCCCGTCCGGGCATGTACCGGTATAATTACTTCCATTTCATTTTCCGAAATTAGCCGTGAAGGTCTGGCTACCCTGTCATTGAACAATACGGTATAATTGGTCAGTCCCTGATCAAAAGCAGGTCCCTTTAGGATGAGCCTGCCCCCTGCAGTATCAATTTTGTGGCTAAGAATAATATTATCGGGATTATCTTCCGATTTTTGACAGGAACACAATAGCAAGCATGAGATGACTGCTAACAGAAAAGAGCGCATGGCTTAAAATTTAAATGGCATTATTATTTTACATAAAGATAAAAAAAATCCTGTAAGCAATTGACTTACAGGATTTCATTAAATTATGTCGGGGTGGCAGGATTCGAACCTACGACCTCCACATCCCAAATGTGGCGCGATACCGGGCTACGCTACACCCCGAACTTGGTATCTTTGTCCATAGCCTTAATTGCTACGGGACGCAAAGATATAAAAATTCTGTTTATTGCAAGCAAATGCTATTTTTTTATTGCCAAATTTTAAGACCGGTCTTGTATGTCAAAGATACACAGGCAGTAAATTGGGGCCATACGATCATTAAGCTCTCCCTGAATCGCAGAGGAGCGGGTATTGTTCCATCGTCATCGGGCCAAGACTTCGAACGGAAGGCATCAGCAGCGTAAAAACCTAGACTGTCGGGCATATAGCCCACTTTTCTTTTCATAGAAATGGGGTTATTTGTTGCTTTGTGACCCACAAACAAATGCCGAACCGCTGGTTGGATCGGTAAGCCCCAACATCATCAGTATCGTAGTAGTTTTTCTAATTAGGTATGCAGTGTTCTTTAATTTATCTAAATTAGTACATAGCTATTATAATGATGAACTATCAAACATTCAACCCACCTGAAATACTACAGCCTTTTATAAAGCATTTTTGGGCGTTGGAGGGCGATGCTGCCGGCAATTCAGAAAAAACTTTCAGCGCTATTCCCGATGGCTGCCCAGGTGTAATTATGGTTCAATCAGAAAAAGAAGCTTTTTGTTTGAATAATAACAAGAAGCTGCCTAATATTTTTTTATACGGTCAAACAATTAGGCCCGCCACCTTTTCAGCCGTTGGAAAAATAGGTGCCATAGGCATTTGTTTTCAGCCTCACGCTTTAAAATCAATTTTTGGACTGGATGCCGATGAATTAACTAATTCCTGCACAGATCTTAGCCTAATAGGCAGCAAAAGCAATAATAACCTCTCAGACCAGCTTTTAAACGCCGCTACTATTGATGAACAAATCAGACTGTTGTCTTTTTATTTGTTTGAGCAATATCAAAGCAACGACAGGCATCCGGATGGCATCATCAAATATGCTATTTCACAACTCACGCATTCAAAAGGAAAAATGTCAATTAAGGAACTAAATCAAAAAGTACAGGTGTCTGAAAGGACACTTGAACGCAAGTTCAAGGAATCTGTAGGCATTTCCCCCCAGCTATATTCCAGGATCATTCGTTTCCAGGAATCATTGAATCAATTGCGAAAAAGCGACTATGATAGACTTTCAGATATTGCTTATGACAATGACTATGCCGATCAGAGTCACTTTATACGAGTTTTCAAAGAATTCACTGGTTTCTCTCCAATTGAATTTAAAAAAAACTCAGATGAGGTGGCCGAGAATTTTCCTCGGTTGAAAAAATAATTCAGGGGCCTGCCGGATTTATTCTATTTTCAAAAATTTGCAGCTTATAATTTTGAGTAAAATTTAATACTTGAAATTATGACAAACACAGCATCACAAACAGAAAAAAAAATCCTGGTTATTGGTTCTACTGGTAAAACCGGCAGCCGGGTACTACAAAGGCTTAAAGAATTGGGAGTAGCCGTGCAAAGCGGCGCTCGCAGCAGTAATCCTAAATTCGACTGGAAAGATCCCGATACCTGGGAGCGGGCCTTGAAAAACATTAGTGCGGTTTACATCTCTTTTTATCCCGATCTGGCCGCTCCTGACACCACTAAAATCATTAAATCATTTACAGAAACCGCGACAAAAAATGGCGTGCAAAAGCTGGTATTGTTATCCGGCCGTGGTGAAGAAGAAGCCCAGGCATGTGAAAAAATAGTAATAAATGCAGGGGTCAACTGGACGATTGTCAGGGCAAGCTGGTTTGGTCAAAATTTTAGCGAAGGGAATATCTTAGAACCCATATTAAGTGGTCATGTTGCCCTGCCTGCAGGCGATATTGCCGAGCCATTTATTGATGCTGATGACATTGCCGATGTAGCGGTTGCTGCATTAACTGAAGACGGGCACAACGGAAAAATATATGAAGTTACAGGCCCAAGGTTACTGACATTTAAAGAAGCAATAGAAGAAATTGCAAAGGCAACGGGTAAGAGCATCAGCTATCAGACAATACCAATGAAAGATTATGCAAGCGAACTTGTCTCCTACGGTCTGCCAGCCGACTTGATTTTGCTGATCACTTACCTGTTCACAGAAGTTCTGGACGGCAGAAATGAAAAAATTACTGATGGTGTTGAGCAGGCGTTGGGAAGAAAAGCAACCGACTTTTCGGAATTTGCCGAAAAAGCTGCGGCCAGAGGAGTATGGAATTAAAATCACAGTCATCGCTTGCATAAATGTGTCCAGTCAAAATCAAACTGGCTGATACCACAAATTTGATTACGAACAAATCACACAAAAAAGCGGTTATAATTATTTGAAGTTTAGTTTTTGATCAATCAATTATACAAATATGGAAAGACAAATTTTAAATCAATCAATTAAAGTTGACGGCATTGATATTTTCTATCGGGAGGCCGGAGACAGGAAGAATCCAGCCTTGTTACTTTTACATGGGTTTCCAACTTCATCGGTCATGTTTAAAAACCTGATGACCGCCCTGGCTGACAGGTTTTATCTCGTGGCTCCAGATTACCCCGGCCTTGGATTCAGTGCTTTTCCTGACAAGAATGACTTCGAGTACTCTTTTAAAAATGTAGCGGCATACATCAACAAGTTTACCGACCAAATTAATCTAAAATTATTTACTATCTACCTTCATGATTACGGCTGCCCAATCGGGCTTCGCATCTGCGTAAGTAATCCCGAAAAAATAGAAAGGATCATTGTCCAAAACGGCAATACCTATCTTGAAGGTATCGAACCTATCTGGGATGAAATTAGAGCGTACTGGGACAATCCCACCGAAGAAAAAAAGAAAGAGGTATATGCTTTTTTAAGTAAAGAAGGTACAAAAGATCAGTACTATTCTGGATTACCTGAAGAGCTCCATCCCCGCGTCAGCCCTGAAACCTGGATATTGGACTGGGAACGAATGAGCAGGCCTGGTAATCTTGACGTGCAGTTTGAGTTGAATTGCACCTATAAAAGCAACATTGAGCTGTTTCCCGTCTTTCAGGAATATTTCCGCACACACCAGCCTCTAACCCTTGTTATATGGGGAAGGCATGATCCATATTACAATGTAGAAGAGGCCCATTGTTACAAAAGGGATTTACCTCATGCCCATATTCACATAATTGATGGGTCTCATATGGTCCTGGAATCAAATTTTGATGAGGTGTTGGAACTTATCAGCAATTTTCTACATTCATAATAAATCCTGTTGAATTGCAGAATAAGCATATTATCCAACAGGATTAGATACAGGAATACAAAGATCTCTATTGAAATTATTATAAGAAATCAAATCATGCGAAAAATTATTTTAAACCTGGCCATCACTTTTGATGGCATGATTGAAGGCCCAAACGGTGAGCTAGACTGGATTGTAAAAGATGAAACAATGGATTATGCCGACATACTCAACGAAATTTTAAGTGATAAGGACATTATCTTTTATGGGCGCATAGCCTACGAAAAATTTGGCAATGCAAAAGCCGAAGGCGGCGCAAGCCAAAAAATGAAAGATGCTTATAATCTGTTGAACAGCAAAAAAAAGTATGTTTTTTCCAAAACCATGGAAGATGATAATTCCGGTGCAACTTTTATTGATTCAGCTATTGAAAAAAGAGTATCGGAGCTGAAACAACAACGTGGCAAAAGCATTTGGCTTTATGGCGGTGCTAAAATTGCTACAACTTTTTTTAACCTGAACTTAATTGATGAATTTCGGCTGGCAATTCACCCCGTTGTACTTGGAAAAGGCAAGCCGCTTTTTCAAAATATTGAAGATATACACAAATTGAAATTAGCAGATGCAAAAACGTACAATTCGGGCGTAGTTCTGATGACGTACAAAATAGATTAATAACAAAGAGCTGAAAAGCTTATTGATAATTTTCCAAGCTCTGATCAGGTACCCTGATCCGGTTATTGTCGCCCCAACTTTCCATAATGTCAATTACCTGTAAAACACTTTTACCTGAATCGGTTAAAAAGTATTCTACTTTTAAAGGAAGTCCTGGATGTACAATTTTATCGATTATTCCATATTGTTCCAATTCACGCAGGTGAATGTTAATAATCCTCGGACTGGTTATAGACAATTGGCGATGCAATTCACTAGGGCGTATATGCCCTTTGCTTATGGCGTTTATGATCCATGCTTTCCATTTCCCGCCTACTACTTTTATGGCTACGCTAATGCCGCAATCATGCTCGTCCGGTATTTTCTTTGTATACATATTTCATTTTTTAACATTAGTAAAGATAACCATTTATCGCATTGCGTATGTAGGGAAGAAAACTTCCCTGCATGAATATTTTTTCCCTTATTGTGTAGCAACTCAGTTCAGCTGAAGTTTGTAAAAAAATAATAATGAAAAATTCAAAACAAAAAGTAACCGTAATTGGCCTCGGAGATATGGGCGGAAAACTCGCCAGCGTATTGCTGGAAAACGGATACAAAGTAACAGTATGGAACAGGGACAGCAAAAAGGCAGACGCCTTGGTAACAGCTGGTGCAATCCTCGCGGCATCAGCGGCTGATGCTATTCTGTCTAGTCCCATTCTTATTATGTGTGTAAAGGATTACGATGCTTCACACAGCATCCTTAAAACAAATGATGCTTTTAAAGCGCTTAATGGCCGGCTGCTCATTGAGCTTAGCACCGGCACTCCCAAAAAAGCCCGAAAAGGAAGAGAACTGGCCGATGCTGCAGGAGCCGGCTATCTTGACGGTGCCATACTCGCCACACCGCCCCAGGTTGGCCGCCCGGATACACCAGTTTTTATTTCAGGTGAAAATGCTGCCTATCAAAAAGCAACAACAGTTATGAAGACACTAGCAGGCGGACTACAGTATATGGGTGATAAAGACGGTAATGCAGCTGCCTGGGATCTTGCATTTTTATCCTGTCTTTTTGGTGGTATGGTTGGCTTTTATCATGGTGCAGCACTGCTGGAGTCAGAAAATATCAGTGTTGAAGACTATGGCAACATGATGGCCGCACTGGCACCTGTTACAGGAGAAATGATAAAGTATGAAGGTAAAGTTATTGGAAACGATTTGTTTACAGAAGTACAAAGTTCGCTTACCACATCGTCTGTCACTTTTAAATTGCTACTGGAACATGCAGAAGAAGCAGGCATAGCTAAAGACTGGCCCCAGTTTGGTATGGCACTTTTTCAAAAAGCGCTTAACGCGGGATATGGTCCTGAACAGGTTGCCACTGTAGTGAAAGTAATCAGGCCGTCACAGGAATGTATCTGATTACCTGGTCAGCTTATCCTTTATCATCCACACTTCTGTTCTGCCTGAATAGGCATTGGTGCTCGTAACTACAATGATGGTATCATCATTTAAATTACAGAGACTGTTCCATTAATAGGATTTATTAGTCGGGATGATAAAGGGTAATGAAGTTGTGAGGCTTATTTGGCAGAAAAACTACGAGTTACGGGGAAACAAAAAAGGACAAATCAAATAAATCTGATTTGTCCTGTGAAGTCGGGGTGGCAGGATTCGAACCTACGACCTCCACATCCCAAATGTGGCGCGATACCGGGCTACGCTACACCCCGAACTGGTATCTTTCCTATAGCCTTAATTGCTACGGGACGCAAAGATATAAAAAAAACATATCGATGCAAATTATTTAAACCCCGTTTAGCATTAAATTATCCCCGTCCAGGGCTCAATAATAGGCTAATTACTAGGAATCAATCACTTATCCAATTCCTTTTTTGTATTTCGTTTCAAAATACTTTTGCGGGCTTTATTTTAGCCCGCTGTAAACACATAGGTTTTACCGGCAACTGTATTAAAACTATAGCTATGACTGGTATCCTTTACTTCGCTCTTTAACTTAAAACCTGCCTTCAAAGCATTTGGCACATGAAGTTTACAGGTGCCACCTGATAAGGATTTAATGTTAAGCGACACCACTTTTCCGTTCTTCCAAACCATACTTACGATCTCGAAATTCCCTCTTGCACGCAGGCCTTTCACACTTCCGCTCGCCCAGTCTTTAGGTAACGCAGGGATCAGCTGAATATCTCCCGTCTGACTTTGGAGCAGCATTTCTGAAACTCCGGCTGTGTATCCAAAATTACCATCGATCTGAAATGGAGGATGCGCACAGAATAGGTTACTGTAAACTCCCCCGCCCTGGTTGTAGTCGGTACCCACACCGCCTACCGGGGTAATAAAGTTCTTAATGATGGTATAGGCATGATCTCCATCCTGCAGCCTTGCCCAAAAATTCACCTTCCAGGCCATAGACCAACCTGTAGAAGCATCGCCCCTGGCCAATAAGCTTACTTTTGCCGCATTGGCCAGTTCAGGGGTTTTTATTGTGCTGATCTGCTTGCCCGGATGCAGCGCAAACAAGTGCGATGCATGACGGTGAGTGTCTTTAGGATCATCACGATCTGTCTCCCACTCCTGCAGCTGACCCCATTTACCAATCTTTGGCCCCAATAAATGGGCCCTCAGGTCATAAATGTGATCTCTGTATGCTTTATCGATTTTTAATATATCTGCTGCAGCTATGTAATTGGTAAACAGGTCGTATATGATTTCCTGATCGTAAGTCACCCCATCTTCAGTAGGCCCATGTTCAGGCGACCATCCGTTAGGGGCCACCAGTACACCATCCGGTCTTCTTTTCAAATGGTCATCCCAAAACTCAGAGATCTCTTTCAGCAAAGGATAACCAAAGCTCCTTAAGTAAGCAACATCCTTTGTAAATGCGTAATGCTCCCATACATCCTGTACATACCAGGCGCTTCCGGGGGTATTCCACAAAAAGCTTTCTCCGCCAAATATGCCATTCTCCGTTTTTACCGTCCAGCCGCGAACTCCCGGATATTCTTTCTTTGTGTTCTGTTTTTTAACCTCGCGCATGCTGTTGATATAGTCCAGGTATGGAAAATGACATTCAGCCAGGTTGGTTTGTTCTGCCAGCCAGTAATTCATCTGGATATTGATGTTCGAATGGTAATCTGAACGCCATGGCGGATTGTTGCTTTCATTCCATAAACCTTGTAAATTGGCTGGCAATCCTCCTTTTCTGGATGAACTGATCAGCAAATATCTGCCATACTGAAACAAGATCTCTTCCAGACCATGGTCCAGAGTATTTTTATAATTGATCAGTCTTTGATAGGTCGGCATTGCGCGCTGTGCCTGGGTAGCACCACCCAAATTCAAGCCTACTCTGTTAAATAAAGCCTGATAATCTTTCAGATGATTCGCTTTCAGTACCGCGAAGCTTTTAGCGGATGCTGCCGCAATGACTGCTTTTACTTTAGGCCCTGGTGCAGCACCCCTCCAAAACTGGCTGCGTTTGTTGCTATAATCAGTCGCTGCTGAAAGCAGTACCGTAAAAGCATCCGCATGGCGGATGCTAAACTGAAAACCGCCATTGCCATCGGGCTCTATAATATTAGACCCGCCTTCCGTTTTTACAGCAACAGTCACGTGATAGGCAAGTCCATTTTCCAGTTTACCTGTGATCTGCAGGGTCAGGCCTGATGCAGATACTTTTGCCTTGTGGGCATCTTTAAGCTGGATCGTAGCAGAATAAGCCCCTTTTTTACCGGCTGTATACCTCAGCACCATCACCTTATCAGGGAAACTGCAGAAATACTCCCTCTTATAGGGTATGGCATCACTGGTATAACTGACCTGCTGTATGGCTTTGCTCAAGTCAAGCTCACGGCGGTAGTCTGAGGGCACCCGGGATACAGTATCCTGATCTTTGGTACTTCCATTATTAAAATTGACAAAAAGATCCCCAAAGGCCTGATAGGCGCCTGTTTCGGTTTCATCACCTGTCCATAGGCTGATCTCATTGAACTGGATATGTTCCTGCTTCAAGCCACCGAAAACCATCCCGCCTATTCTTCCATTACCCATTGGATAAGCATCAGTCATCCATTTTTGGGCAGGTTTATTATCCCATATTTTTAACGTGGACACAGCATCCAAAGTTTTCTTGCTTTGGGCAATGGACAGCTGATTAACAACCATTACCTGAAAGATCGCTAACGCAATGATCAGGGAAAATTGACAACGGAATAATTTCATTTATTGTGCAGGTTTAATTGATGATCAATGATAGTTAAAGATACACTTGATATATTCAATTATTCTAACATCCTCATAAGCGATTTTGACATACAGTTACCGCATTAGCCGTCCGACACCAAATTGATCGCCAGCAGATATTGCTTTTCCATTTTCAAACTCAACTTCAATCATTTTTTCGCTCGCAACGCTGTTGTTAAACTCGTCTTTAAGCGTCAGCAGCACTTTACGGGTCGTGACATCTATAACTTCGCCGCTTGAAGGATAAGCATACTTGCCATCGACGCTAAAAGTCACCCAGCCTGGCATATCCTGTAAAGGTATGGTCGTCAATTGCTGGTACGGCACTTCCGCTTTAAAAACATGAAGACGCATATTAAATCCGTCACATAACCATATCTCTTTCTCATCAGGAGTAAGGCCTATGCCATGACTTGGGTTCCCATGCCGTCTTACCGGTCCTTTTTCCCACCCTTCCACGGTTATACGTGCAAGTTTTTTACCGGTCTTCAGGTCTCCTACCTCAAAACCAAGCAAACTGTCTACAGTTACATATGCCCTTGTTTCTTTTCCATTAACGGTAAGCGGCCGGATAAAATTCCCAAAAGGACCGACCTGATTGATGATGCTGTGTGTTTTCGTATCTGCTACCTTAAGCCATGGCGACCCCAGATCACCCAGATAAACACGGTCCCCTGACAACCCATACACGGTATTGTGTGCCCTTTTGAAGCCCTCTATTTTTTTTATAATCTCCCCGGTCTTACAATCCACGACATTCCAGAATTTATTCTCCAGAGAAGGGAGGTACATAATCTTGCCATCCGGAGATATTGACATCCTGTCAGCCCCGCCTTCAAGCACTTTTTCCCAGATGATTTTTCCTGAGCTGAGATCTATGCGCTGCAGCGACTCTAAAGTACTGATATAGATACTATTGTTAGGAAGACTGACTGCAATTCCTTTAACATTTGATGGTTTATTATTGGGATGAAAGCCCCGGGTTTCAATCCGTTTCACGAATTGATGGTTTTTATTTATGTCAAAAACAAGCAAGCCATGCCCTCCGTAGCCCATGTAATCACGAATTCCGGGAACCGCAACGTACAAATAACGGCCTGTATCTAATACGATTTTGCGGCTTGGGTAACGCTTTCCAGGTAATGCCATTGTTGCAAACGTCAGCATTGACAGCAACATAATAAGCAGACTTCTCTTTTTCATAAACTTGTTCTAATTGAGCATTTATCAAACATAACAAGTCCCTCCCGAAACCACAACAGCTGCTGTGCTATTTTCCTCCCAGCCTCTTCTGTTCTGCATCAAGACCAGTCTGCCTGTTTCGTTCGGACTTAACAGTCGTTTTCCCAAACCTGTAGGTAAAAGTCAGCCTCACATTGGTTGAAGTGCCCCATTGTACCAGGTTATATACATTGCCAGGCAGGGTGCTGAATACCCGTCCCCTTTGGCTGTGAAAAATATCGCCAACCCCAAGTTTTAAATTGCCGTTCTGATTTGGAAAATTATAGCGCAGACCAGCATCAGCACTCAGCATGCTTTTTACTTTAAATGCGCCGTCTATCTGCGCAGTACTGGTATAGACGGAAGCATCGGCACTAAATTGCTTGCTCAGCATAAAATTATTCTGAGTGTACAAACTCGCACTAAATTGTTTGGAGTTCAGGTCTGTTCCATTCAGATCGGGTGCCTGAATTTGCTTGTGATAACCCACGAGATTATTTGTCATGCCCCACCATTTACTGACCTTCACAGGAAAATTAAAGGTAAGCGACACAATATCATTGGAGGCAAGGTTTAAAACAGTCTGGTACATGGATTTCTTTGCTTCATTCTGCAGCAAAATCTGCGCAATCACATCTGAAGTATGGCTATATCCAATGGCAACACTATATTTTTGCTTCAAAAGATACGTCGCCTCAAAATTTGTAGAATACTCAGGCTTCAGATTTGGATTTCCTTCGTTGTAGGTATACTGGTCCAAATAATAAATAAATGGATTCAGGTTCTGATAATTTGGCCTGTTGATCTTCCTGGAATAAGACAGACTGGCCACATGATCTGCATCGAAATTACGGCTCAACGTCATAGACGGAAAAAAATCCGTATAGGTCCGCTCAGTCAGTTGGTTTGTAGTTACCGAATTGCCTGTAGAACTGGTGCGCTCTGCACGAAGACCAGCCTGAATTGACATTTTTCCTGCAGTAACGTTTACAATCGTGTAAGCCGCACTTACCTGTTCGTCATACTTAAAACGGTTACTTCGGTTGTTGTCCCGGATCCATTCTCCATTGATATCATTCTCATAAACAAAATTGTTGTCACTTTTTACACTCGCAACCTTAATGCCTGCTTCCAGCTTAAACATTTTATTGAGCGGCAATACATAGTCGCCTTTTATAGCCTTAATGTTGATATCAGAAGGTGCAAAGTTCCTGTAAATCTGTCCATTCTTAAAAAAGGAGCCGTCCGGGAGAAAAAACCGGTTCACAAAATTTGCGTTATTGGTGCCGTCAAATGTGGAATAATCCAAATCAACGGTAATCTCCTGTCCGGCGGTATCCAAAACACCCTTGTAATTAACGTTGTATGAAAAATTATTACGGTCTGATGAGTTTTTACTTGGCGTCTGCAAGATCGAATCAGGCTGCGCAAACGAATCACCGATAGCAATCCTGCTAAAACCCTTTTGATCAAATCCATTTATATTTCCCTTAAACAATACGCCCACCGTATGATTCTTTGTCAGAAAGAAGTCAGTCCCGATTTTAAAGTTATTGGACGCAAAAACTGAAGTATCTTTATTTCTCTGACTAAAATACAGTTGCTTTGAGTTCATGCCTGGGGTTACCCTGTCTATGGTCAGGTTTTCCTGAAATGGCCACCTGTTGTAATCGTATGAACCAAACACATTAAAAAATTGTTTGCGGTAGTTCAGATTGACAGAGTTATTGGATTGTATGCGCTGGTTATATCCGGCACCAATTGTCAGGCTTCCATTAAAGCCTTCTGCCCGGCTTTTCTTTGTCTTGATGTTGATGATGCCCCCGGTAGCATTCGCTTCATACCTTGCCCCGGGATTGTTGACAATTTCAATACTTTCAATTTCAGAACTCGACATGGATTTCAGCAGATTGACAACTTCGGCGCCACTTAGATAGGTCTGCTTTCCATCAATCGTTACCAATACATTGTTTTTACCGGCTAGAGAGATGTTTTCATTATGATCAATGGTCACGCCCGGTGCTTTTCGCAGTACTTCCAGCCCGGTAAGGCCGGCAGCCGAGGGCGTCGCTTCGATATTGAAGATCAGCTTGTCCCCTTTCCGTTCTAAAACAGGTTTCGATGCAACTATACTCACTTCATTGAGTTTATTTGTATTCTCCTTTAACAGGACCGCCGGAAGTTCATGTACTGCAGACCCGTTTAGCTGGAACGCCGCTGTTTTTACTTTATCATACCCAACTGATGTTGCCAAAATATAATAAAGTCCCGGACCAACGGCGAAACTGAACTTTCCTTCTCCATCGGTCATTGCTGTAGTGACCAGCACAGAGTCTTTAGCCGTATACAAAAGCACACTTGCCGCCGGCAGGGTCTGCTTATTGTCTCTAATGGTTCCGGTGACTTTCTGATTCTGCTGGGCCCTGAGGCTGAGCGGTAAAATATAAAATAAAAACGGGAATACAAATCTTAAATAGGTTTTCATCAAATGTAGAATGGTTATACCAATAAGACGAAATTTAAAAGAATTGGTTACAGCAGAAGCCGTTCTTATTTTGTGAACGATCTTTTATCCATGATCATTCCCGATCACTGAATCGAAGGATATTTACATCAATAATCGTTAATTAAATTTATGCTTCTTTAGGACTTGATTTCGATACTCTACCGGGGTAAGTCCTACTTTATCTTTAAACAACCGGGAAAAATAAAAGGAAGATTCTATATCGAGCTCAAAAGCAATTTCTTTGACACGTTTAGACGGATCAGCCAATAACTCCTTAGCTTTCTGGATTTTTAGTTGGATCAGGTATTGTCCCGGCGCTAAACCTGTATATTTTTTAAATATTTTTCTAAACCAGGAGTAACCGACCTTTAGTTCTTCTGCTACTTTTTCGGGAGTTACATTTTCATTAATTCTTTCACGAAAAATTAACCGGGCTTTGTCCACCGTTTCTTCGATAATGTCTTTTTCCAATAAAGTGTCTTGCTGATGTTCCGAATGCAGCAAACCCAACAAATAAATGACAGCCCCGGAAATGGCCTGCTGATAACCAGGTTTCTCTTCGGTAGAAAACTTCAGAATGTCGTTGAAAAGGCTTAGAATGGTGCCATTAAATCCTACATTAAAGACTGTTTTAGCAGGATCAAAATATTCTTTAGCAACGATGTTATCCATAAAAATTCCTTTAAACCCTACCCAGAACTCATTCCAGCCTGTTTCAAAATCTGGTTTATACCGATGTCTTTGTTCCGGGTGCAGCAATATGACTGATCCCTCGGTTATATTTTCACTGCAATTTTCTGATTCAAAATATCCTACACCTTTTGTAATATAAATAAGCTGATACTCATCCAAAGTCCTACCGGTATCCCAGTTGAAATAATGATGAGACGGGTGATTAAGCGGAGGGTAATAGGAGTGCTTTTCGATTTGTGTGCAACCAGCATTCAACACTGTTAAACCCCAAGATTCATCCTTTTCACTTGTTGGAAAATATCTGAAATAATTCTCCATAATGATTTTTAATTTGGTTTATAACACTAAGCTAATCATATAAACAGAATAGACATTCAATATGTCAAATTCTGTTATAAAAATATCAGATACTCCTGTTATAATTTTAGCAATAGGAGGTATGTTTGTTAGATTAACTATCCTGCTCATATATTTATTACTAATGCAAAAATCATCGCTAAAAATTGGTCTGTTCGGTATAGGCCTTGATGCTTACTGGAAACAATTTGAAGGTTTGAAAGAACGTCTTGAAAATTACCTTTCAGCAGTAGAACAAAAACTTTCAGCCATCCATCCGCAAATCATAAATCTTGGATTAATCGATACCCCGGATAAAGCATTTGAGGCAGGCAGCCGTTTTCGCACGGAAGATGTAGATCTGATCTTTTTGTATGTTACAACTTATGCCCTTTCATCTACAGTTTTGCCTGTGGTGCAAAAAGCAAAAGTACCGGTCATTATTCTCAACCTTTCACCGGAAGCAGCGATTGATTATAGTAATTTCAATAAATTGACCAACCGCACCAAAATGACCGGCGAATGGTTAGCGTTCTGTTCCTCCTGCCCTGTACCGGAAATAGCAAATGTATTTAACCGTACAGGCATAAAATTTCATCAAATTACAGGGATGCTAAATAATGATCCTGAGTGCTGGGATGAAATTGCAGAATGGGTACAGGCAGCCAAAGTGGCCAATATCATGTCTCATAACCGAATGGGGTGCATGGGTCATTACTATAGCGGCATGCTGGACATTTATTCGGACCTTACCCAGCAATATGCCACTTTTGGTGGTCATATAGAATTGCTGGAGGTAGATGAGCTGGCGGGTCTGCGTAAAGAGGTATCCTCTGAGGAAATACAGGAAAGGGTAATCCTGTTCAACGAAACATTCGATGTGCAGGAAGATTGTTCCATTGAAGAACTGGAAAGAGCGGCAAAAACATCTGTTGCCTTAGATAAATTGGTTGAGCGCTATAGTCTGGGATCTATCGCCTATTATTATAAAGGAACAGGAAATTTTGATAATGAGGATACCATCAGTTCCATCATTCTTGGAAACTCCTTATTAACTGCCAGAGGAATACCTGTTGCCGGAGAGTACGAGATTAAGAACGCCCAGGCTATGAAAATCATGGACAGTTTTGGTTCAGGAGGCTCTTTTACCGAATACTATGCGATGGACTACAAAGATGATGTAGTGCTGATGGGGCATGACGGACCAGGCCATATTGCCATTGCTCAGGGGCGTATAAAAGTACGTCGCCTGGCGATATATCATGGCAAAGTAGGAAACGGATTATCAGTGGAAATGTCGGTAAAGAATGGTCGGGTTACCTTGCTTTCTGTAGTAGAGCAGGCAAGCGGCAAGCTTATGCTGCTGATAGCCGAAGCAGAATCTGTTGCTGGCCCCATATTGGAAATTGGAAACACCAACAGCCGGTATAAATTCTCAATAGGCGCCAGAAAATTTGTGAACGACTGGAACAGTTATGGCCCGGCCCATCACTGTGCAGTTGGAACTGGACATATTAGTTCCAAAATTAAGAAACTTGGACAATTGTTAAATATTGACGTAGTGCAGGTATGTTAAATAAGAAGCCTTTTGCCGGAACCTCTTACCCGCATGGCTATCTTAAAAAGATCTAAAATAATTTTGGGAAACCAAATAGTAATGTATATTTGAGTAACCACTTGGTTATATATTATAAATGCTAATGGAAACCAGAAGAGACGTATTTCAGGCTATAGCTGATCCAACACGGAGAGCTATCATACAAATGATTGCAAAAGAACCTTTAAATCTGAAATCTGTGGCCGGGCACTTCCCGGTCAGCCGGCCAGCCATATCCAAACACATCCGTATACTGACCGAATGCGGCCTGATTACGATTCATAAGCAGGGACGGGACCACTACTGCAATGCGAACCTCTCATCACTCCGGGAGGCATCTGAATGGATCAACCAATACAGGAAATTCTGGAACGATAAACTGGATGCCCTTGAAAACCTGTTAAATAACGATCATTGATCATGTAATGGGTTGGTATTTCAGGACGGGGCAAATGGATGTAATGAAGATGTGAAAAATAGTATTATAATTCCATAAGAAAGGGATATGATACTCAGAGGTGGCTCAAGTATATTTGAGCAAGTCATATCGTGTTTTATCGGTAAGCAAAAATCACTCTCTAAAAAAATAATTATGAAGTTAAGATTGCTTGGATTATTATTCTTAGGATCCATACTAGTGACCTCAGCCCAAAAAGCCCCTGTGATGGTGATCAATCCGAACTATCGGCTACTAATGAACTCCGACAAAGGGACAATCGAATCATTTCGTGTAACACAGCCAGATCACGAGCTGCTCATTCCGAATCACGGAAATTTGCCGCTTTTTAAGATAGAGTTTCGCAGCGAAGATTTGAAATATATGTCATTCAGTTCTTCGCAAGCTAAAAAAGTTAGCGTTGTTAAAACAGTCGAGAACGGAAGTGAAATAATAGTGATCAACTACGAAGGGATTGGCAATTTGGGCCTTGGTGCACGGGTAACTGTCAGGTGTCCGCAAAACGAGGCCCTAACCTACTGGAGCCTGGAAGTAGATAACCCAACCAATATGTGGATTGGGCACGTGCAATTTCCAATAGTTGAAGTGCCCTTTGACAGCAATCCGACTGCTGAAAACCATAGTTCTATCCTGTCCTCGCTTTACGACGGAGTCTTGTCGAGCCCGGTCACACCTACCACAGTAATTGGCTCATGGAGACGACCGAGGGCTAATACGCCGGAGACATGGCGCCAAACTAATTATCCCCGCGAATGCACGGCCCAGCTTTTGGCTTACTACAATGGTTCCGGTGGGTTATATATCGCCTGCCAAGATCCCAACGGGCTGCCAAAATTAATTTCTCCGATGATAGAGAAAGACGGAGTTACTATGGGTTTTGGACATTATCCTGGAACCCGCGGGCCAGAAAAAACAAAGTTGGCTTACGAGATTGCACTGGGAACATTTCATGGTGATTGGTATGCCGCCGCTGACATTTATAGGAATTGGGCAGCGAAGCAGCCTTTTACTTCGCGTAAACTAGCGCAGCGGTCAGATATTCCAAAATGGCTATTGCAGCCGCTGGTAGGTGTAACTTTTCCTATGCGGGGTCAGGCTGACTGGGATCCGCCTGCAGCTGTCAATCCTGAATATACTCCGGCAACCAATGCCTTGCCGTATATGGATAAACTGGCAAAGGCTTTTAACACGCCGTTGCTTCCTATTGTGTTCAATTGGGAACATTCAGGGCCATGGGTTCAGCCAGAGGCCTTTCCTCCGGTTGGTGGAGAAGCAGCTATGAAGAAATTCATGAAGATTGCCAAAGACAAAGGCTGGCATCCGGTGCTTTATGGCAATGGTATCAACTGGGTAGTTGGGCAGAGAAATACAGGATACAACGGCATGGAACATTATAAAACGCATGGAGGCGATTCGGCTATCGCGCGAAGTTGGAACGGTACATTGATGGGCGGAGCAGAGGGCGGATGGAGAAAGCTCTATCCAACCTGCGTTTACACTCAGCCTGCCCGGAAGATGATATTGGGAATGACTCAGGGAATGGCGAAACTTGGTCCTGAGGTGATTCAGCAATTTGACCAGGGGGTGGGTGCGGTACATTGCTATGCAACAGATCACGGCCATCCACCAGTTCCCGGTCCCTGGATGTCTGAAGCCTTCGCCAGCCTGCTCAAGCTTGATAATGAAGCGGCCCGGTCACAGAACCCGAACGCAGTGGTCTCATGCGAAGGTGCGCCGCCGGAAGTCTATTTGCAGGAATTTCAGTTTTGGGATGCCCGCATTGGTGGGGGCGGTTCACTGAATTGCGCTCTGTTCGCCTATATTTATCATGAATATATGCCAGCGCATTCAGGTGCTTACCTCAATTCGGTGAATGACGAAGCCCTTCGCGCATCAGTAGCAAGAGCCATTGTAAAGGGCTACATGCTCAACTTCACATTGCGTGACAAAGGGCAGATTGAGTTCGATTGGAATCATATTTGGGATCGCGCAATTCCGGATCAGCAAGCGATTCTGGACTGGAGTAAACGAGCGACCCATTTCAGAAATGGCGTAGCCCGCGACTTCCTGGTCTATGGACAAATGCAACAGCCTTTTACCATTACGGGGGTACCAACCAGGGATTACGGATATGGACCCGAGCCGTTGATTCAATCTGAAACCTGGAAAGCACCAGACGGGAGGTTCGGAGTGGCCATGGCCAATTATTCTGATAATAAACGGGGCTTACGTCTTGAGCTTCCGGGACAGGGAACGAAAAACATTGTCATCCACATCGATGATGAAAGTGAGACTCGCAGCGTGACCCTTCCTTATGTTGTCGATATGCAGCTGCCGTCCAGATCGCTGGGCTTGGTTGAGATCAAATAATTGTGAGAGAGAATAACCGATGGATATCAGTCGATAAAATGGCTTCAAAAATAAAAGGATAATTATGAATAATTTCACAAAGATCATCGGTCTGCTCTTTTGGTTCATTACAGGAAGTACAATCATATTTGCGCAGGAACATCAATCGGTTGAAGGATTTGATAAAGTGGAGTTTCATTACAATGCTAACAGGAGCGGCGCTGTAAGAGATTTCCGGGGGACTGTTACAGGCTACATGACTGGGGCATGGTGGTCTGAAAGTCAGCGGAAACATAGCATACTTTCCTGGAAAACTGGTGTTGTACCGAAAAAAAAGCCTACCGCGTTCTCTTTTATCGGATCAAGTTCAACACTTCCCGCAGAATTAACACATGGGCCGCTGGTAAAACTAAATATAAACGGAAAATATGCGCTTACCTTCCAGATAGGGTTCACACGTGACTTCACCTGGAAAGAAGGAGGATATGAATTGAAATACATTTCCAAACGGGTAGAATTCCCCTATGCGTATGGATGGCGGCAGATCCATTTGAACGGAAATAGCGGCATTTATCAGTTAAGTGTACCAGACTCAGTTATCGAGGCCGGTAAGCCTTCAGTCATTCAGGTAGAATTGCTGCCGTTTGAAAGATGGTCAAATGGCTGGTTTATGGTAAAAGCCAGGCGGGATGTGCTGAAGCAGTCAAGGGAAATACTTTCCGGTGAGATCGAAGCATTGAGGCAAGATATGGCCTCAGTTAACCTTCAAACCCAGATACTGGCCACACAGGTATACAGTAAAATGCTGGGTACAGATAAGTTTGAACATCATGTGGTCTATACAGACGGTTACCGTCACCTTCACCCGGCAGATATCATCAAGTTAAAGAACGGTGATATACTCATGATGGCAAGAGAAGCAGTAGAACATTTTGCCAGTGACGGTGATGTCATTATGCTGCGTTCAAAAGACGGCGGCAAAACATGGGGACAAAAGCAGGTGATTACCGGCATCAAAGACCTGGATGAACGTGAAGGTTGCGGCATCCAGCTAAAAGATGGAACCATTATAGTAGGGGTTTTTTATAACGCTTTGTACAATAAAGATGGCACCTATGATTGGGACAACCGAATAAAACGCACCAATGATCCGAAACAGCGTTCCCTGGGGGCACATATCATCACTTCAAAGGATAATGGCTATACCTGGTCGCAGGCTAATTTCATCGATACAAGAGACATGCCGTTTACCAATATTGAAGGGCCTACAGATGCGCCTATCGAAATGCCGGATGGCTCAATAGTGATGGGAATAATAGGCTATTCATTAGGTGGAGACGCTAAGAATCATGCATCAGTGATGATCAGGTCAACAGATAAAGGGAAGTCATGGAAGTATCTTTCTACTATAGCCAGCGACCCGGGAGGCAAACTGGGCGGTTTTATGGAGCCGGGAATTGTGCGTACAAAGTCTGGCCGCATTGTAGCGGGGCTTCGCAACCATGCACCGGATAATGCGATCTGGATGACTTATTCAGATGATGATGGCAAAACATGGGCACCTGCCTGGAAAACAGAGATGATCGGTCACCCCGTTGATCTGATCCAATTGTCTGATGGCCGTTTACTGGCCAGTTATGGCATCAGGCCGGGTATCCACACCATCCCCGGTGGCATCCGTGCATGCTTTAGCAGTGATAACGGAAAAACCTGGGATATCAATACTGAAGTTCAATTGCGTAATGATTTGATGAACGTAGATATCGGATACCCGGAGTCATTAGAATTGCCTGACGGGAGAGTGATGACGGTTTATTATTTTAGCCTTTTTGGAAAATATTTCCTTGGGAGCACTTTTTGGAAACCATAGTTTTACCAAACATATGTGGAATATTAGCTTTATCCGTGTCTTGTCCTGCTATAGCATTTGTAGATCGATATGGTTTAATGTGGATACTATTTGTCCCCTTGGCATTTGGCAAACCATGATTCTAATTCTGAAATAGTCATACAGCAAAAATATTGCTATTTAGAATTACAATCTAAGATTTTAGACAAAAAAATTAAACAAACCTGAAACATGAAGTTATGTATAGGGTTCAATATGAATGAAGATATTGCCTAATTCCGGTATTTGCGAATGTAATGTGTCCTGAAGTCTATGAGCCAGATCATGCCCTTTCCTCACCGAGATGTCCCCATCTACTATTGCATGCAACTCAACATGGTATCGCATTCCTGCTTTTCGGATAAAACATTTCTCAGTATCAATTATTCCACTGACATTCTTTGATTCATTGCGGATAATTTCTACAAGATCATCATACAGATGCTCATCCATTATTTCACCCAAAGCTGGCCTGAAAATTTTATAACTGTTATATAAAATAAAGCCGGAGGCAAACAGAGCTGCCCAGTCATCTGCATTTTCATAACCTTTCCCTGCAAGCAACGCAATTGAAATCCCTATAAATGCTGCGACGGAGGTGATGGCGTCGCTCCTGTGATGCCAGGCGTCGGCTTTTAATGATGAGCTATTGATCTCAATCGCTTTCTTCATCACTTTTCTAAAAGAGATTTCTTTCCAGATAATTAAAGCCCCGAGCAAAATCAATGTCCAGGGTTTTGGCAGATCATGCGGAGAGCAGCAGTATTAATATGTAAATAAAGAATTTGCTCACGTAACAAATATAAATAAAAAACCTGCCCGAATTTAAACCGCACAAAAAAATGATTCTGGATATATAATCCTCTTATCAGAATAACAAATTTCACGACAGCTGCGTTACCTGAAGCTCCGGAAGCGAAGCAGCACAACTATTTCAGTTCACTGAAATACCCACTCTGCTTATGTAAAGTAATATTCATAATATGGTAATTCGCTTTTATCTATCTTTGTAACGCAACTTTATTATCAAATCGATGCACGAGTCTCTAATTAAATATATTAACAGTTACACTTCGACGCCGCTTGCCGACAGCGAGATAGAGCTGATTAAAAATACATTTGTACACAAAAAAATAAGGAAAAGACAATACTTTTTACAGGAAGGACAGGTCTGTAAATTCAGCGCATTTATAGTTAAAGGTGCAATGCGGCAATATACTGTTGATGACAAGGGTGCAGAACATATTGTTCGTCTGTTAATTGAAAATTGGCTGGCCGTGGATCGTGAAAGTTTTGTGATGCTCAGCCCCTCGATTTATAATATTGATGCCTGGGAGGATACCGAGGTGCTGATCATTACAAAACCCGATTCAATGGACCTGTTTAATCAAATTCCGGTTTTAACCGAATGGAGACAGCATTTGGACGAACTTCATGCTTTCGCTGCTGAAAAACGATTGTCAGCATCAATTAGTTTTTCTGCTGAAAAACGCTACTCCGATTTCGCAAGCGCTTACCCCGAATTTTTGCAACGTTTTCCGCAGCACATGATCGCCTCTTATCTTGGCATTACCAAGGAAACCCTCAGCCGGGTACGCCATCAGGCAGCAAAAAAATAAAAATCGCTGCTTTACATTTCTTCATTTCCCCGCTGGTTCCGTTATCATTTGTCAATAGATTTTTTTATCATTTATCATCGTTTTAGGCCTTCCTCCTGATGCACCTTTGAATTATCAAATTCAATTTTATTATTAAATTCAAAAACGAAGATTATGAACAACAACAAATCAAGTGGAATCTGGGACTCAAAAGAATGCGCCCTGATCCTGATCGATTTTCAACCCGGAGTAATGAGCTACATCCGGTCAAGCGATCCCAAACTCGTCGAACTCAATGGACGCTATCTCGCCAAGGCGGCCCTGGCTTTTGATATTCCCATCATCCTGAGCACCGTCGGTGTCAAATCGGCAGGAAACCAGCCAACGATCGAATCACTACGTAACGAAATTCCTGATATTCCGGAAATAGACCGGTCCTCGATGGATTCATGGGGAGACAAGGGTTTCGTTGACGCGGTTAAGAAAACAGGGCGCAAGCGGTTGGTGATGTGTGGAATTTTAACGGAAGTGTGCCTGGCCTATCCCGTGGTTAACGCATTAAAGGACGATTACGAGGTCTGTTTTATCGCCGATGCCTCAGGTGGAGCATCAAAAGAAGCGCACGACATGGCTGTTTTGCGGATGATACAAGCGGGCGCCGTTCCAAATACAACAAGCGCTATGATTGCCGAATGGTTCCGGGATTGGTCAGGGCCGCTTGCTCCGGCTGCCAGGGAGGTTGTTGTACCATTTGTGAGGGAAACAGCAATGGTTCAGGACATATATTCCCGCATTGAAGCGAGCCAGGCAGCCGACACACGGGCAGCTGAGGCCTGGGCGGCAAAGAAGCAATCTGCGGTCATATAATTATCGTTTAGCGGCCATATCTGGAAGCTAATCAGAAAACCATCAACTATGGAAGGCTTGCCTGATCTTAGCGAGCCTTCTACTTTCTAACATGGCCTGCATTAATCATTTGTTAGGCTAGTTTAAAAAATATGAAAAATGAAAAAGAAAATCAGTTTCTCGACACAAGGACAAAGAGCCGACATTGGGGAATACAAAATTAACCGTATGTTACCCAACCGGTATGCAGAGGCAGTCGGTCCATTTGTATTTCTTGACCATGCTTTGCCAATAAAACATTCTCCTGACGAATCAGTTAAAAAAGTAAATGGAAGTGGCGCTCATCCGCATAGGGGCATTGCTACATTAACTTACATTCTCAACGGTGAAGCCGATCATCATGACAGCAAGGGACATCAGGAAAAAGTGAGATCAGGCGGAGCACAATGGATGAAAGCCGGCAACGGGATTATTCATGATGAAGTACTGAATGTTGATCCCCAATCAGATGACCTGCTGACCCATGCTTTTCAGTTCTGGATTAACCTTCCCGCTAAACAAAAAGCCGAACCACCAGAATATCTTCCGGTACAGGCAAGCGAGGTTCCTCAACAAAAGCTAAGTGACGAAAGAGGTTGGATCAAGATAATTGTGGGAGCGTATGAGCATCTGGCCTCCGCAATTCCAAATTACTCAAAACAGTTTTTATACCACATTCACCTGGAAGCAGGAAAAAAATTTTCCATCGACACGGAAAAAGGAATGCAATATGCTGCCTTTCTTCCGCTGCACAATGCCTTGATTAACGACACTGAATACCAAGAAGGTGAAATCATTGGATTTGACAGAAACGAGGGAATAATTGAAATCAGCAACAATTCCGAAGCTGCCATTGACATTATTGTATTCGGTGGTGAAAGGTATGCAGAACCAATTGCTGCCGGAGGACCTTTCGTAATGAATACTCAAACTGAAGTTGCTGAAGCCTATCAAGATTTTCATGCAGGTAAATATGGTACGATCAGCTATGGTTAAAAAATAAACGACATTTTAAAAGTACCGCCTACCTGGACGTTTATATCGTATGGCTTTTCGGTTCGCCCGTTTTTTATGTGGTTACTCCTAGTCGCCATTTATTATATTCAAAGGACAGAAGCAGCACGGCGATGAGATGGTACAGGAAGCCCTACTGGAGTTAAAATAAATCATGTAAATGCGCCATGAAAGTGCCGCAAAACTTTAAAAATTTTCGAAACTTAAGCGCGACAGATAAAGCAAAAATAACGATTTACACTATCCTGGCCCCTTTTAAAGATAATTCTCATCTGGATATTACTCGTTTTTCATCCCAGTGGGATTCGAGCCTACAACAAAACTTAAAATTAAAAAAGCACTGAATATCAAATAGTTATAAATAAAAGTAGGCAAAAAAAACGAACCTTTTAGGTTCGTTTTTTTTCAGCGGAGTATCCGGGAGTCCATAGCTGGATTGACGGAACCGAAAGCAATTATTTTCCCGCTCTTATTTCAACTCTTTCAGAGCATCAACCATTTCTTCAGTAATCATTTTTTTGTTGGAGGTGTTGCCCCAGAGATTCCGGATGTAATTCATTACATCCGCGATTTCATCATTTGCCAGACCTGGATTTGGCATAACGTTATTGTATTCAGTACCATTTACTTGGATTTTTCCCTGCAGACCGAATTTTATAGCGCTTATGGCTCTTTCCGGTGTTTTAACCAGAAAGTCCGATTTCGCCAGTGGAGGAAACGATCCGCTGACCCCCCGGCCATCTCCCATATGACAGCTAATACAGGTTTCAGCGTATATGACTTTTCCGCGCTGTATGCTTTTGCCGAGTTTATCGTCCTGATTTGATAAATGGGAAAGACCAAATATGGCTCCACAAAAAAGAATTGACAATATTTTCATGATTATAAATTGGCTAATACCAGGTATAACCTTTGGTTATGCCTGGTAATCATTTAAAAAAGATCAGGCCTTAGGACTGATACGAACAATTTTACCGGAATTTTCAAGCACTACATAGATGTTCCCATCGGGTCCCTGTCGGATGTCCCTTACCCGTCCGATATTTTCCAGAATGATTTCCCTGCTCAGTATTTTGTTCCCCTTCACAACCAGATGCTGCAGGTACATAAATTTCAGAGAACCAATCAGCAGATCACCGTTCCAGTCTTTAAACTTTTCGCTGGTAATGAAAGCCATGCCACATGGAGCAATAGAAGGCCTCCAGTAGATCAGGGGCTGTTCAAGTCCGGTTCGGGCGGTATCTTTTGAAATGATACTATTGTCGTAATCGATACCGAAGGTGATCAGCGGCCAGCCATAATTTTTGCCCCGCCCGATGATATTGAGCTCATCTCCTCCCTGAGGGCCATGTTCGTGTTCCCATATAACACCCGTAGTTGGATGAATGACCATTCCCTGTGGATTTCGGTGTCCATAGGACCATATTTCTGGTCTGGCACCATCTGTCTTCACGAATGGGTTGTCAGCCGGGATTTTTCCGTCCTCGTGTAAACGGATAACTTTTCCCTGGTCTTTGCTTAGATTTTGTGCGTTCTCCTTTTGTCCGCGTTCCCCAAGAGATAAAAAGACATAGCCTTTTTTATCAAATATGATCCGCCCCCCGAAGTGTGGAGTAGATTTTACATTTGGCAGGGCCTTAAACAGCACCTGAATGTCCGTGAGTTCATGGTCCCTAAGTTTAGCACGGAGCAATGCAGTGTTTGCACCTCCATCCTCTCCTTCTTCACCATCGGCTTTTGGGGAGGAATAGCTAATGTAAATCCAACCATTGGATTTGTAATCAGGATGGAGTGCAATGTCAAGCAATCCTCCCTGACCTTTGTACAGAATTTTAGGGAGACCGGTTATCTCTATGGGATCTAATATACCATCCTTTACCAGGCGTAATTTCCCAATGCGTTCGGTTACCAATAATCTGCCGTCGGGTAGAAAAGCTGTCGCCCATGGCATGTTGAGCCCGGTAACGACCGTTTCAATCTTCAGGTCAGCGGCTGTCATTTTCCTGTTGGTATGTTTTTCTCCAGGGATATCTTTACTGCCCATCAGCAAAAGGGAACTGCCAAGCAGCAGCCCCCCTAAAGCAACAGTAAGACTTTTTTTTCGTGAAATGTGCTTATTCATGATTTTAAGTTTGATAACTGATTCTGATGTTAAGGCAATAGCTCCAGTTGGTTTAAATGTTTGGTGATGAATTCAATTTCTTCGCTGCTGAGCTCAATGTTTAGTGCTGCAGCGTTCTGCAACGCTTGTTCTGCGTTGCGTGCGCCGGCCAGAGCAATAGTTATTCCCGGCTGCTGAACCGTCCAGCGAAGGACCAGCTGGCTGAGAGACGCATTTTTTTCCTGAGCCAAAGGTTTTATTTTATTTAGGAACAGGTTTACTTTCTCCAGGTTCTCGTCTGTATAGAAATGTATCGCTGACCTATGGTCATCTACACCAAACTTGTAGCCTGGTTTCATTTTACCAGTTAATAAACCACGCTCCAAAGGGCTGTAAGCCAGGATAGCTTTATTGTGCTGAATACAATACGGGACAACATCCTTTTCAATATCCCTTTTCACCATGCTATAGGGAACCTGATTGGAAACCAGTGGAACATACCGTTCAGCCTGGCGCATAAGCTCAGCACTGTAATTGGAAACGCCTGCGTATCGAACTTTTCCCTGTTCAATAAGCCGGGAAACAGCTTCCATACTTTCTTCAACAGCCGTAGTCTGATCAGGCCAGTGTATCTGGTAAAGATCAATATAATCAGTACCGAGCCTTCTCAAACTATCCTCACATTCTTTAATGATACTGTCTTTACCTGCATATTTGTAAATATCAATGTCCTTCCCGCTGTTGTCTTTGCTGCGCATCGCAAGATCTCCCTTTTGGAGGTCCCAGCGCATTCCATATTTAGTCAGCAGTTGTACCTTGTCCCTTGGTATGTTTTTGATTGCTTCTCCAACAATTTCCTCACTGAGACCTTGCCCGTAAATCGGGGCGGTATCAATAGAGGTGACTCCGACGTGATAGGATTCCTGGATGGCCTTTACTGCTTCATTTCTCTTCGTGCCGCCCCACATCCATCCCCCTGCCGCCCAAGCGCCAAAGGTAATCACTGAAACTTCAAGGTCTGAGTCTCCTAATTTTCTATACTTCATAGTGTTAAAAATTTTATTTTTATTTATATTAGTAGCTTAAATGATATTTTCATTCATTGAAATGCATTACAAATGAACGTCTAAATATCCTTTTGCACAATAACTTAGAAATTTGTGAGTTACTCCTAATAAACTTAGTTGTCACATAAAATGAGAAAATTAACTTCCACGAATTATCATAACCAAGCCTTTCTGCAGGAAAAATGTGCGTTAAACGAGCTGATCTACCTGCTAAGCAAGCGTTGGATGACCGATGTACTGTTTAGCATAGAGGAAGGAAATAACCGCTTTTCAAGCCTGAAGGATGACCTTAAGCACATTAGTGATAATGTCCTGGCCGAACGGCTTAAAGCCCTTGAGCAGCATGGTTTGATCCTCCGTAATGATACTTTTAAGGAAGTACCTGCCAGGGTAGAATATCTTTTAACGCCAAATGGAGAAAAATTGAGTGAAGTATTGGACGGCATGTGTCAGTTCGCTGAAGGCCATATGGAATTCCCATCCTAATCATCAAATCATAACCAGTAAAGATTCCATTTCCTGGTTATGGGCTTGTTGAAATGCAAACGATAATTCCGACAATCCGGCAATATCCTCGGGACGATTTTCACAGATTTCAACAAATTGCTGTTGTAATTTATGCTGCCCGTAATAATTTAAGACCCAGTTTATGGCCATGCCGTATAAGTAAGGATAAATATCTTCTGTAGAGCAACTCCACGCATCATCAGTTAAAGCTGCTGAAAAATATTATCCAGCAGCTTCTCCCTCCCAAATAATAACTATTTATTAAAATGCCATAAGCCGACCTGTTTTATATTTACAACTGATTAGTCAGGTCTTCCATTGTTTGTTTGTCCGTAATAAAATCCAAAGATGAATTGAGACATTTATTCATCGTCCGTCCTTAAAACTATGTTATGGTTCTACTTGTAAAAAATGAGCTGATGCTTTATCGAAGTAGTAGGTGCAATTGGTATGTGCCTGCAAAATACTTGCAGGATATAAATTGCTTATTGGTTGTTCTATCGAGTTTTTCACAGCTTCCGCCTTCCTGCTATCTGGTACCGAACAAATAATGTGTTTTGAGCTCATTATCTGTTTTACAGACATGCTGATTGCTTTTTTAGGTACCTCATCTATAGATTTAAACCATCCCTCTGCAAATTGCTGCATACGGCACCCTGCTTCCAGATCAACAACCAGGTATGCTTTTTCTGTATTAAAGTCAGCAGGAGGATCATTGAAAGCAAGATGGCCGTTTTCGCCAATACCAACAAGTGCGATGTCAATCGGATTTTCGGCAATGATCTTACCAAGGCGTTCACATTCTTCCTGCGGATCTGAAGCTTCTCCATCCACCAAGTGTACTGCCTGCAGGGGTGCAACGTTATTGAGAAATCTTTCCTTGAGGTATTTTCTGAAACTTGCGGGTTCAGTCTCCGGGAGTCCGATATATTCATCAAGGTGAAACATCACTACTTTACTCCAGTCAATTTCTTTGTCGTCTATTAACTGTTTTAGTGTTTCAAACTGGCTGGTTCCGGTTGCTAAAATAATATTGGCTTGTCCTTTTTCTGAAATAACTTGTTTAATCAGATGTGCTGCATTTTTGCCGGCCGCCTCACCCAGCTTCTTTGGATCGTTTTCTATAAAAATATTCATTGTTTTTTTATTATTGGGATTCAGCTCCTATATATGGTTTAAATAAAGTCTTTTAAATTACCTTGGTTGTCCCGCCGGTTGACATGGAGACATCAACGGGTTTATTTGTTTTCCAAAAACCCCTTGTAAAATCAGGTATATCTACCGAATTTGAGCGGTTTGCAAGTGATTTTTCACTGAGTGGCAGTATAGAACTCCACAATGCTGCATCATATACATCCTGGTCTAGTGCCAAACCATTTCTTAAGCAATCTATGGTACGCCAATCCATAATAAAATCCATACCACCATGTCCGCCGATCTCTTTAGCCATTTCCCCAACAAGTTTAACTATTGGAGGAGTATATTTTGTTTCCAGTTCTCTTATTTTTTCTTCAGACAACCACTCATCTCCGCCTATAGCGATTTTGCCAGGGAGAGGATATTTTTGTGCAATTCCCTGTGTTCCGCTGATAAGGTGCAAACGGGAATAAGGGCGAGGTGATGTTACATCGTGCTGTAACATGATAGTTTTACCTTTTTCTGTGCGAATGGTAGTCGTGTTCATATTTCCATTGTAATCCTTTCCTGTAAAAGCTTTATAAAACGAATCGGAAGAAGCAAGCTGCTCTGCCCTTTTTTCCATCATAAAATCATTCCCTGAAACGGAGACCAGATAGTCCATCCTGTCACCCCTATTTATATTCATAGCCTGGCATACCGGACCTAAGCCATGGGTTGGATACAGATTACCTTTCCTTTTAGTGTATTCCTGTAAACGCCAAAGTTTATAATTCTTGGTTTTCGAGAAGTTACCCTCCAAAATATCGTGTATATAGGCCCCCTCTCCATGTATAATTTCACCAAAAAGACCCTGGCGAGCCATGTTTAAAGTTAATAATTCAAAAAAATCATAGCAGCAATTTTCCAGCATCATGCAGTGCTTCTTAGTACGTTCTGAGGTTTCTACCAACTGCCAGCATTCCTCTACCGTTGTAGCAGCAGGAACTTCCACACATACATGCTTGCCGCTATTCATCGCATAAACTGCCATAGGCGTATGCAGGGCCCATGGGGTTGCTATATAAACCAGGTCGATGTCATTACGATCAAACATTTTTTTCCAGGCGTCCTCTTTATCAGTATAAATCTCAGGTTTGTGCGCTGTACCTTTCAAAAGGTCTTTTGCAGTATTAACCTTTTCAGGACGCAGATCACATAGTGCTTTAATATCTACCCCGGCAATTCTTTTAAGCCGGTTTACAGCTGCCGGACCTCTGTTACCCAGGCCAACAAATGCTACGCGAACCACATCCAGTTTAGGGGCAGCATACCCGGACATGTTAAATGTTCCCATGGAATAACCGGTTATAAGGCCAGGAGCTTTTTCTTGGGGTTTAAAACTACTTAATAAATTTCCGCCTGCTAAGCCAAGACCTGCGAGTCCGGTAATTCTTAAAAAATCTCTTCGTTTATTATTCATGTGATTTATTTTATTTAAACTAACCCAAACTGTAAAAAATACTCCAGTTCGATTGGGTTTAGGAGCATTGTATTTTATGGTCTTTCAGCTCATGTTCTCGATTCTTCTTTTTTTTTATTAAAGCCGTATGTGACGATAAAGCATTTCAAAATAGCGGCAAAATATCCTGACAAACAAGAAATTAGACAGTTTAAAAAGCGAGAACGTTATCGATAACGTTCTCATTCTTATTTACAGCGCATATTTAGAATCCTTCGAAGGATTTTCATAATTTTAATCACTTAAAATCATAGATATACCTTAATTAATGAAAAAATATGGCGACAACATCATGAAATCATCACTAAGCAAAAGAGATACACTGATTTCAATTCTAATAATAGGCGTTTTGTTCTTTATATTTGGGTTTGTATCCTGGATTAACGCCATTTTAATCCCTTATTTTAAAATAGCATGTGAGTTATCAAATTTTCAGTCATATTTAGTTGCTTTTGCTTTTTATATCTCGTATTTTGTTATGTCTGTCCCTTCAGCTTTTCTATTAAAGAAATTTGGTTTTAAAAAAGGAATGATGATTGGCTTTTGGACAATGGCAATAGGTGCATTCATCTTTGTACCTGCGGCATACCTAAGAACGTACGAAATATTTTTATTGGGGCTTTTTTCTTTAGGCGCGGGACTCGCCATTCTGCAGACCGCTGCCAATCCTTATATTACCGTATTAGGTCCAAAGGAAAGTGCAGCCCAGCGTATAAGTATCATGGGAATCTGCAATAAAGGTGCGGGCATCCTGGCCCCTCTTATATTTGCTGCGCTGATCTTAAAATCAACAGATAGAGAACTATTTGCGCAAATTCCACTAATGGACGATGTTGCAAGAAATGTTGTTTTAAATGAATTGATTAGGAGAGTGATTTTACCTTACACTTGTATTGGTGTCGTGTTGTTAGGACTTGGCTTAATGGTTCGCTATTCTCCTCTTCCGGAAATCAATACCGAATATGAAAACCCTGAGGTTTCCACAGCCAACGCTAATAAAACAAGTATTTTTGAATTTCCGCATCTCATCCTGGGTGCAATTGCGATCTTTTTGCATGTTGGCACACAGGTAATAGCTATTGATACCATCATTGGCTATGCGGGTTCTATGAATATTCACATCCTGGAGGCAAAGGTATTTCCCTCCTATACTTTGTTTGCAACTATCTGCGGCTATATTTTGGGGATAATTTGTATTCCCAGATTCATCAGTCAGGTAAATGCCTTACGCTTTTGCACACTTCTGGGAACGATCTTTTCACTCTTAATTATTTTTTCCAGGTCTACGGTAACATTTTTAGGTCATGTCACTGATATTTCCATTTGGTTTGTTGTTTCGCTCGGTTTTGCGAATTCGCTGATTTGGGCCGGCATCTGGCCATTGGCTTTAGATAAGCTCGGCCGGTTTACAAAGTTAGGAGCTTCAGTTATGATCATGGGATTGTGTGGAAATGCTATTATGCCATTATTATATGGTTATCTTGCAGACACTTATGGTTTGCGTTATGCCTACTGGGTTTTATTTCCTTGTTATATCTACCTTGTTTTTTATGCTTTTAAAGGACATAAACTCCGGGCATGGCCATTTGGTAATCCAACTACTTAAATTATGAATTATCCAAAATTAAAAATAAGTAATGGAAAGATAATTACACCTTATAAGTTAATTAAGCGTGGTACTGTACTCATTGAAGACGCTAAGATCATAGCTGTCGAGGAAAATGATATAGAAGCGACTGATGCTTTTGAAATAGATGCGTGCGGGAAATACATCTCTCCCGGATTTATAGACCTTCATATTCATGGAGGTGGCGGGCATGATTTCATGGACAATACTGTTGATGCATTTTTAAAAATAGCTGAAACACATGCCCGCTACGGAACTACTTCTATGTGCCCGACAACGCTTACCAGCGAAAAGAAAGACCTCCTTAAAACGCTCGAGACTTATGAAAGTGCAGATAAAATAAATCATCTGGGCGCTCAGTTTATTGGAATGCATCTGGAGGGCCCATATTTTGCTTTAAGTCAGAGAGGTGCTCAGGATCCAAGATATATCCGCAACCCAGATCCTGCGGAATACCAGGAAATACTGGCCGGTACTTCAATCGTAAAGAGATGGAGTGCGGCACCTGAACTGCCCGGAGCCATAGCATTCGGCAGGTATCTAAAATCCAAAGGAATATTGGCTGCCATTGCACATACAGACGCTATTTACGAGGAGGTCCTCGAGGCATTTGAAAATGGTTATACGCTGGCAACCCATTTTTATTCCAGCATGTCCGGCGTTACCAGGCGTGACTGCTACAGGTATGCAGGCGTAATTGAAAGCGGCTACCTGATAGATGAAATGAGTGTAGAAGTTATTGCTGACGGCATCCATTTACCGGCACCTCTTCTCAAACTAATTTATAAGATAAAAGGGGCTGATCGCATCGCATTGATAACAGACTCTATGAGAGGAGCGGGTATGCCTGAAGGTGACAGCATTCTTGGAAGCTTGAATAATGGACTAAAAGTCATTATAGAAGGAGGTGTAGCAAAATTGCCCGATAGAAGTTCATTTGCAGGGAGTGTTGCCACAGCAGATCGTTTGGTTAGGAATATGGTAAACATGGCGGATGTTCCGCTGATAGATGCCATAAGAATGATTACGAAGACCCCTGCGTCTATCATGGGTATTGATTCCAAAAAAGGAACTCTCACAGTGGGCAAAGACGCTGATATCGTTATTTTTGATGAAAACATTAATATAAGCACCACTATTGTTAATGGAAAAGTTGTCTATAAAAAAAATAAATAATCCCTTCTCCGTTGTATTAAAGCACATTTCTTTCTAACGCAATAAAAGCTGATTAAGCATTCCGGCTTAGGGTTTCTACTTGTCCTTTTCTTTCTATCTATTGTCCGAATTTTTGAATACTTCGTATCTCTTGTTGCAAGGATTGCAATTATTGATGGATATAAAGTAGTTGGTCAATATATTTTTGATATAAAACACAATATCAGACAAAATCTAATCAATCACAACCTTAAAAAGAAGATTTATTTATTATGATAACGCTATCGGCACCGTTATCGCTTATTTATTTCCCAATTTTCTGAGTTTAAATTCAGTTTATCCATAGTTTTAACACTATAAACATTATAAAACTCATAATAAAGTCTAAATATTTACCAAATAACTAATTTTTATGCTTCTTTTTTAAGAAAATCACTATAAAAATTCAATATATCAACAAAAAAATATCAATAACCTTATTAATTACAGAATTATCATCAAAATACCGGAACAATACTCTAAAAATACAATCTAGAAATTACTCCGTATAAACTTAACCTAACACCAACACACATGGCAAAACTAAAACACAAACCCAGAAAAAACACAATAGCTAAACGGAGTCTTTGGCTATATCCAATTGTCGCAATATTTAGTATAGTCATTCTATGGCCATCACAGCTAAATGCACAAAATATAAATGTAATTAGAGGTACCGTTCAAGACAGCGCAACCCGTATGACTCTTCCTGGTGTGAATGTACAGGTGAAGGGAACCAACGTTGGAAGTTCCACCGGCAAAAATGGAGAATACACCATACCTGCTAAAAAAGGCGATGTAATCGTGTTTTCTTTTATTGGCTATGAAAGGCAGGAAGCAATTGTAGGAGATCAAAACGTTATCAATATGCTTTTAGGAGAAAGCTCATCAACACTAAAAGAGGTTGTTGCTGTAGGTTATGGAACCCAGCGTAAAGCCACCTTAACAGGCTCTGTAGCAAGCGTCAGTGGTAAAGACCTGCAACGCAGCCCCGCGCTTAATGTGGCAAGTAACCTATCAGGACAACTCCCGGGAGTTGTCACCAAAATGACCAGCGGTGAGCCGGGAAGGGATAATCCGACCATCTTAATACGAGGAAGAAATACAACGGGAGACAATAACCCTCTGGTTGTAGTGGATGGAGTACAAGGGGTTATAGGTTGGGAACGGATAAATCCAAATGACATTGAATCTGTTTCAGTATTAAAAGATGCTTCAGCAGCCATTTATGGATCACGAGCTGCAAATGGGGTAATTCTGATTACGACAAAAAGAGGATCGTCTGGAAAGCCTGTCGTAAGCTATTCCTATAACCAGGCAGTTACCCAACCCACCAGGCTTCCCCAAATGGCAAGTTCTGCAGAATTTGCCGGATATGTTAATCAATTGGATGCAGAGGCCGGTCAAAGCCCAAGATATTCCGCTGCTGAAATTGAATTATTTAGAAACGGAACAGATCCGAATTATATTAATGAAGACTGGTACGACGCAGTTTTAAAAAATTCCAGCCGCCAGAGTCAGCAAAATTTAAATGTAAGAGGAGGTAGTGAAGACGTTAAATATTCCGTTTCAGGATCCTATACAAATGAGGGTAGCATATTTAAGAATGGGAGCCTCAAATATAAAACATACTCGCTCAGAAGTAATGTAGACGCTCAAATTAACAAGAATTTGAAATTAGGTTTTGATCTGAACGGAGCTTACAATGACGGCAATTATCCGGCTTATGACGTCGCTGCGACTTTTGCAGCCCTTAAGCAGATCCCATTTCTACCAGTCTACTGGCCTAACGGGCTACCATCTCCCGGTATTGAAAACGGAACAAATCCTGCAATAATGGGCACTTCTCTTACCGGAAATCAGCACACACAGACCTATAATTTCAATGCGAAGGGATCCTTTGATTTAACCATTCCCTGGGTCAAAGGATTGGGACTTGATGGATATTTTGTGTACAGCAACAATATGGTTGCAGATAAAAACTGGCAAACACCATGGACTGTATACGATTACAATAAATTAACAGGTGTATATACACCAAAAACCGGTGGAGGTATTTTATTCCCGCAGCTTACACAATCGTTCGCCCAATCCCCGCAGACTTTATTAAACCTTCGGCTCAAATATGAATTCAAAATTGGTGACCATAGTTTTAACACCTTTATTGCAGCAGAGCAATCAAATCTCAATTCAAGTAACTTTTTCGCATTCAGAAAAAATTACATATCAACATCAATTGATGAGCTGTTCGCAGGCAATCTGGTAGATCAATCTACAGGTGGAGTAAGGTTAGAAAGCGGGAGAGAAAATCTTTTTGGACGTGTTAGCTATGGTTTTTTGGACAAATACTTACTTGATTTCAACTACAGATATGATGGTTCTTCAAACTTCCCCAAAGGTAAGAGATTTGGGTTTTTCCCGGGCGCCTCTGCCGCATGGCGGATTTCGCAGGAGAATTTCATGAAAAAATTGAGCTTTGTAGATAATCTGAAATTAAGGGTATCTGTGGCAAAAGTAGGAAATGATGCGATTGCCGCTTTTCAGGATTTAAGATTGTACACTTTGGGCAATACCGGGATGAGCTTTGGCGCCGCCCCTATTGCAACAAACGGATTAGTTACCGGAGTTACTGCCAATCCAAATATCACATGGGAAGTTGGAACAACTGCAAACATTGGTTTAGATGCAAGTTTATGGCAGGGTCTGTTCGGTTTTACAGCTGATGTATTTAAACAAACACGATCCAATATTTTAGCGACCAGAGATCTTGCAGTTCCCGCTTACACCGGTCTTGTACTCCCAAATGAAAATATTGGCACAGTAGAAAATACAGGTTTCGAATTTGAGATGAGCCACAGGAAAACCGTGAATGATTTTTCATGGAGAGTTGCGGCAAATGTTTCTTATTCCCATAACAATATAGTTGATATCAGTGAAGCACAAAATGTAGCAGAATGGAAAAAGTTAGAGGGGCATGTTCTGGGCGCTACAAGATATTATCATGCCACCGGAATATTCAGGACACAGGACGAGATAAATACTTCTGCCATATACCCTGGTACAAGAGTTGGTGACCTCAAATATGAGGATAAAGATGGAGATGGCGCAATTACAGCCAATGACATGTATACAATGGACAAAACCAACACCCCAGAACTTGTATTTGGGCTCAATTTATCCCTGAAGTATAAGGACTTCTCTTTATGGGCGAATTTTGCAGGTGCCAGCAATGTATGGCAGTATTATCATGTCAACGCCAGAGCTGCGATAAATCAACTTGAGGATGTAATTATTAACCGTTATACTCCCGGAAGTATGAATTCAAAATATCCCAGGTTACCTACACTTGAGACAATGGTAGAACCAAGTGGACTTCAGTCTGACTTCTGGTTAAAAGATGCTACTTATGGAAGGTTAAAAACATTAGAGTTTTCCTATAACCTGTCGCAAAATTTACTGTCAAAGTTTAAAATGCAATCTGTGAGGCTCTATCTTAACGGACAAAACTTATTTACAGTTGACAATGTAAAGTGGGCAGATCCTGAAAACAGTTCCAACTCAGCCGCCTATTACCCGCAGAGTAAAATTTACAATTTAGGAATAAACGTCACTTTTTAAAAAACAGCAATCATGAATTGGATATATAATATAATAAACAGAAAGAAAAACTCACCTGGTTTTTACAGCATATTGCTGATTTTTTCGATAGCCTTTATATCTTCCTGCACTAAAGACGCTTTAGACAAAACGCCTACAGATCGTTTTTCAGACGAAGCTGTATGGCAAGACGAGAGCTTAATAGAAGCCTTTGTTAACAACACATACAGGGCAATACCAACCTCCCGCTCAGCGGGCAATTATACTTCAACCGCTTTAATCTTCGGTGAATTAACCGACGAATTATATGGCAGGGGCGGTGGCCATAACTACATAAATGAAGGGAATATAACTCCGTCCCAATTGGGGGCCCTTGACTATTGGACAACCAGCGGTGCTAACTACTGGAGTGTTATAACACAATGTAATATCTTTTTTCAAAACATAGGCGAGGCTTCTGCCGAGGAGTCACTCAAGAATAGAATGAGCGGAGAAATGCATTTTTTTAGAGCGTTTGCTTATTTCAGACTTGTTTCATTATATGGAGGCGTTCCTATAATTACAAAAGTTTTTGACTTGACTGATGACTTTAACGTGCCAAAAAATACGTATGATGAATGTATGAGTTTTGTTATATCCGAATTGAACTCCGCAGCTGCGTTATTGCCACTTACTTACCCTTCAGCAAACCTAGGCAGGATCACAAAAGGCGCAGCCTTAGCTGTTAAATCAAGGGCACTATTATATATGGCCAGCCCATTAAACAATCCAGCTGGCACAACCCAAAAATGGCAGGCAGCAGCAGATGCAGCTAAAGCTGTTATTGACCTGAACATATATGCTCTTTATTCCAATTATAAAGATCAGTTTTTGCGGGCAAATTCTTACAATTCAGAATCAATATGGTCCAGACCTTTTAATATTCCAGTTTCTACGGAACTTAACCCGGAAAATGAATTGCGTCTGTTCCCTAACGGATACAGCGGATATGCACAAGTCCATCCTTATCAAAATTTTGTTGATGAATTTGAGATGACAAGCGGTAAACTCCCTAAAGATGACCCTAATTATGACCCACAGAATCCATACGTCAATCGTGATCCACGGTTCTATGCAACTATTTTGTATGATGGAGCTCCCTTCAAGGAACGCACCATTGAAACCTTCGTTCCCGGAGGCAGGGATTCCAGAGAAGGACCGATTTCAAGTTGGAATGCAACTGAAACAGGGTATTATGTTAGGAAATTTATCGACGAATCCGTGACCAATCCGAGTGGCATCAACCAGGGCAACTCACCATGGATATTTTTCAGGTACGCTGAAATATTACTTAATTATGCGGAAGCGAAATATTTTCTTGGAGACGAAGCAACCTGCAGAACATACATTAATATGGTAAGAAGCAGGCCAGGTGTAAATATGCCCAATGTTACTGAAAGCGGCCCGAGCCTTTTGACAAGACTACAACATGAACGACAAATTGAGTTATGTTTTGAAGAACACCGCTGGTTTGATGTTCGCCGCTGGAAAATTGCACCGATAGTCCTTAATAAACTTCCTACAAGGATGGATATCGTAAAGAATCCAGCTACCAACAAAAAAACATATACTATAAATACCATGGCAAATTTCAAGTTCACGTTTAAGGATAAGAACTATGTACTGCCGATACCCCAGGTTGAGATTGATAAAAATCCATCTTTGGTACAAAATACAGGATACTAGATTAGCTGACTGGACTGCTAAAAAATATTGAACACAGCAGCAAGAATGGAATTATATAGTTGGGAGTTTAATTTTAATTAATAGACAATAATTATGTTAAAATACATTTTAGCGATACTCGGGATTACAATTTGTATCTCAGGTTGCAAAAATCTCATTAAACAAAATGAAGAGCTCACAACAGATGCGAGCTGGAGCCTACCTGAAAATGACGCAAACGGACTCCATAAAGTAAGTTATACCGCATTGTCTCAAATATATGACAACTACATGCTGGAGAATAGAGATGTGACATTGCGCGATGAACGACTATTGACAATGAGAGGCATTAAAACCACATATGAAGGAGTGCCTGTTTATAAAACCATAGCAGAATGGGAAAAAAGAAAAGATTACCTTAAAAAACACATTTTGGTCTTTGCCGGTCTTTGGCCGATGCCTGATAAAACCCCTTTGCATCCGGTGTATTATCACAAAGTTGATCATGCTGATTATACCGTTGAAACAGTAACAATAGAAACCTATCCTGGTTTTTTACTGGCAGGCAATATATACAAGCCCAAAGGAGATGGTCCCTTTCCAGCGATTTTATCTCCACATGGCCATTTTAAATATGGGCGCCTGAACAATGACACAATACATTCAGTTCCTGCCCGTAGTATAAATCTGGCAAGACAAGGCTATGTAGTGTTCAGTTATGACATGGTTGGATATAATGATACCCGACAAGTCTCTCATACCTTTGCAAATGACAGCATTTCGCCATTGTACAATATTAATATATTGGGTTTGCAATTGTGGAACAGCATCCGGGCATTGGATTTCCTAATCGGCCTTCCAAATGTGGACACTGCAAGGGTAGGCATTACCGGAGCTTCCGGAGGTGCTACTCAGGTTTTTCTTCTGACAGGAGTAGATGACCGCTACCAGGCTTCAGCTCCGGTAAACATGGTCAGTAATACCATGCAGGGAGGAGATCTATGCGAAAATGCCCCTGGGTTGAGAACCAATACTTTTAATGTGGAAATTGCTGCAATGGTGGCGCCAAAACCACTTTTGCTGGTTTCAGACACACATGACTGGACTTTCAATACAAGGAATACCATCATGCCCATGATGAAACCCTTTTATCATTTGTATGATGCCGATCAAAAAATCAAAAATGCCCATTTTGATTATGTCCATAACTACAATAAAGCCAGCAGAGGAGCAGCGTATGAATTTTTTGGCAAGTGGCTGCTGCATGAAAACGATAAAACAAAATTAAGAGAAAAGCCCTTTGTGGCGGACAGCGATCAAAACTTGCTGGCTTTTATGAATAAACGGGATGCAGATAGAATCAGTACTTACGAACAACTCTCTCCCTCTCAATATCATGATGCGCCAAAGTTGAACGAAAAAGGGTTCAATGCCTCATTAAAGGCCATGTACATCAAACAGTTGGCACAAAACTGGCCAAAGGACGACAAATCCCTTCAAAACTTTAAGACGGTATATGGAACAGCTATTGAGCATTTGGTACAGGCAACTATGCCAGATGCCATAGATTGTAAAATAATGAGCAGTGCCAGGGGCACGAATTTTATCCTCCATCAGTTACTAATCGCCCGCAAGGATAAAAATGACTGGATACCCTGCACATTATACCAACCCCTCTCTACCGCAAATTCAACAGTAATTCTAACTGCTGATCAGGGTAAAGCACACTTTATACTAAAAAGCCTTCCTATTCCCAGTGACCTGATAAATAAATTACTGGATCAGAAATGCAATGTCCTGACTACCGATTTATTTAAGCAGGGAGAACACGTACTACAAGATTCGACAGTGACAGGTCGTGACGAAACCGATAAGCAATTTACTGCATACAATTTAACTGACAGACAAGAACAAGTCCAGGATTTGTTGACAATTATAACAGCTATTAAACAAAATAAAGATCTATCTAAAAATATTAGTTTGTATGCCAGTGGAAATACAGGGATAACCGGTTTGCTTTTAGCACCAATTGCAACTAACCTAAGCAAAATAGTTCTCGACGGGAATCATTTTGATCCCGGAACCGAACAGAATATGTTGAAATTGCAAATACCCGGTATATTGAGAATTGGAGGATTACCGACATTCCTGGCCCTTGCCGCAAACAAGCACTTGGTACTTTACAATGCACATCCATCATTAAAATCTCCAAATGTAAACCGGGTAATTGAATTAGAAAACAACAAAGACCATTGCATCGTTCTTACGGAAAAGATGGCAGATGACCAGATAGTTGATTTTTTAACCCATTAAAAGAACTTAATCTGACAGAGGGTTAATCATCAATCCTCTGTCAGTATTAACCAGCAGACGGCAGACCACTAATTAATTTCGTTGAGTAGACTCCCGGACGATCAATTTCCCTGGCAAAGTCACTTCCTGATATTGAAAATACTTTTTCTTGATATGTTTTAAAAGCAGCTCGCAAGATGTCTTTCCAATATTAAAGGCCGGCTCGGCAATTGTTGTTAGAGAAGGAGAAATAATAGTGCACATAGGGTCATTGGTAAAGCCAATCACTCCAAATTCCTTTCCTACATTGATGTTATTCTTTTTCAAAGCGATCATAGCACCTATGGCCTTTCGGTCATTTACCGCAAAGATGGCATCGGGCTTGTGTTCGCTTTGCAACAGGTAATTTGTATCCGTTTCACCCCATTCTTGTGAAAATCCGGAATGAACAATCCATTCTTGCCTGACAGCCATATCATGTTTTTTTAATGCGTCAAGGTAGCCATTCAATCTTTTTCCTGTAAAATCTAGTCCCTTAGGCCCTGCAATATGTGCGATTCTAGTGTAGCCATTCTCAATCAGGTGCTCTACAGCTTCAAATGCGCCATTATAATCATCCTGCATAACTTTGGATGTTTCTATATTGCTGGCAACTCTGTCAAAAAAAACTATAGGAAGTCCTTCATCAATCAATTCCTGGAACTGATTACAGGAATCAGAGTTGGAAGAAACCGAAATTAATAAACCATCCAGGCTCGAAACTGACAAATTTTGAACAATAGAGGATTCCCGTTCAGGATAATCATTTGTGATATAAATAACAATATTATAGTTGTTCTCGTACGCTACTTCCTGGATCCCGGTTAAAACTGTTGAAAAATAATAGTTTGTAATAAAAGGGATGATGATCCCGATATTATGTGTACTTCCCTGGGATAAACCAGTGGCATTGAAGTTCGGTTTATAATTCAATTCTAAGGCTAAGGAAAGTACTTTTTCTTTAGTCTCGGCATTGACATCATAGGTATCTCTTAGCGCTCTGGAGACCGTCGATACAGAAATATTCAAAATTTTCGCTATATCCTTAATCGTGACTTGATGACGACCCATCAGTATTTTTAATATGTGTTTATGATTATCTAATGTAGCGAATTTTATGTTAAGAGCGAAGGCAAAATTTGATTTTAATAATCCTGATAGAGGTGCCAGAAAAGACTACAGATTAAAAGCGAATAACGCAAATTTCGGCAACGTTATCGCTTTTTTATTCAGATATTTCCCTAAATTCAGTAAAAATAGTATGTAACTTCCCATTAGGATAAGGAAATCAGGAAATTATCCTATCTAAACCAGACATTACTTACTAAATAACATGAAAATCCTAATTTTATTCCCCCTTTTACTTTCAATGACATACATTAACTCTTCATTACCCGGTCAATTTAGTGACAATGCAAGTCCATCTGATTTGCATGATACAAATTCTGTAATTTCAGATAGCCTTCCATCTGTTTTAGCCGGAAATCATGCAGATCTGATTGAAAGCAAATTAAGAAATGAAGCTGTTTGTAAATTCGGAAGTCATCAATTACCGGATGACCTTAAAGAATGGGAGAAATACCGAATCCAACTCAGAAATACCATTATACAGAAGACCGGACTTATCATAAACCACAAGCTTCCTTTAGACATGAAGGAAACCGGTTCAATAACCATGGACGGTTATACAATTAAGAATATAGCCTTTCAGACCCGACCGAATGTATATGCAACAGCGAATCTCTATATCCCGGAAGGTAAAGGACCATTTCCTGCGGTAATTACAATGCATGGTCATTGGCCGGGAGGACGATTATACGAATCCTTCCAGGCTATAAGCCAAACCCTGGCGCTTAATGGTTATGTGTGCCTGAATATTGATGCCGCAGGAGCAGGAGAAAGAACAACAACTCACGGCCAGGATGAGTATCACGGAGCAAACCTTGGAGCCTCACTGATGAATATAGGAGAAACCCTGGCCGGAGTCCAGATTTCTGATAATATGCGGGGAGTGGATTTACTCACTTCATTACCATATGTTGATCCCAAAAAGATCGGCGCAACAGGAGCAAGCGGAGGAGGAAATCAAACCATGTGGTTAGCAGCCCTTGATGAACGTATTAAAGCCGCTATGCCTGTGGTAAGTGTAGGTACTTTTGAATCATACATCATGCGCTCCAATTGCGTTTGTGAGCTGATGCCAGACGGATTGACTTTTACTGAAGAATCTGGCGTTATTGCCCTGGTTGCTCCAAGAGCCATTAAATTATGCAACAATATTGTTGATAATCCTACCTTTTTGTCTTCCGAAATGCTAAGGACATTTAATAATGCCCGACCAATATTTAAATTATTAAATGTTGAGAATAATCTTTCTAACCTGGTTTCGAATAAAACACACGGCTACTGGCCCGAGACGCGGGAAGTTCTGCTTGGCTGGCTTGATCTTCACCTTAAAGGGATTGGCACCGGGGAGCCTAAAAAAGAAATCCCTTTCAAAATTTTACCAAATGAAAAACTCTTGGTATATCCTAATGGAAGCCGGGACCCAAAAGTTGAAACTATTGCAGCTTATGCTAAAAGAAGAGGCCAAGATCTAAGATCTGCGTATTTGGATACCAAATCTTTCGATGTTAATCAGAAGAAGAAAGCCCTGCGGAGTATTTTAAGAACAAATGAGAAGTCAGAATTAAAAAAAATACATACATATACCAGCCTCGATGGATGGGATCGTCTCTGCCTGGAAACCAGTGATGGGAAACTAATTCCCCTCTTGCATTCAGGTCCATCAAACCATTCCATGGGATATATGGTGATTTGTGACCCACAGGGAAAAAACAATATCTCAGCAAGTCTGCTTGATAAATTAAAGAAAAAAGGACTGGGGATTATCATTGTGGACTTATCTGGCACAGGGGAAGCATCATCATCAAAAGAAAGTACGGGCAATAAGAGCATGGTGCTCCATACCCTTTCCCGGTCAGAGTTATGGTTGGGAAAAACTATTTTAGGTGAATGGGTAAAAGAACTAGGCCTCGTATCAGATTTTTTAAGATCAAAATATAAAGCCGCTAAAATTGGAATTGATGGCAGCAGGGAAGCCGGACTTGCCGGAATGTTTTTAAGCGCGACAGAAGGAAAGATAGATTATCTTGTTATGCGGGAAGCACCCTTAAGTTACGCTTTTGATAACCGTGCAAATGTAGACTTTTTTAGTATGGGGATTCACTTACCGGATTTTCTAAATTGGGGTGATGTATCTCTTGCCGCGGCATTAAGTGGTAAGCAGATTGAGATCATCAACCCTGTAACCATGTCAGGCAGACGAATAACCGGCGATAGCTTAAGTGAATATCAAAAAGAGTTTGAAAAAATACGGAGTATATCAAAGCAGCCTGGAAAAACAGTCTTCAACTGACCTAATTACAAAAAGAATAAGCCCCCGGGATCACAAAGGAGAAACTTTGTCAGCATCTCCTTTAATCTGAACAATTAAAACCTCCTGGTAGTTTAAATCCTGGATAAAAATATCCTTCTGTGATTAGGTTTAATGGCAATGTAATAGCAAAGTCATTAAAGCTAAAAATATATAATTATTTGAATTTCATAATAAATGATTTGACACGCATACTTTGTGCTCTAAGCAGAAAAATAAATTTGCAGTGTAATAAATACACTATGTCTAAAGTACTCCCCTATCTTATCTTTTTCTGTAGTTTTATGATTGCCGGTCCCGGGACATTGAATGCGCAGACAATAAAACTAAAAGACGCTATTAATACTGCTTTAACAAATTATGGAACAATTAAAGCAAAGCGCAACTATATCAGTGCCTCGCAAGCTTCCCTGCAACAGGCCAAAACAGAGCTTCTGCCAAACCTGAACCTATCTGCCCAGCAGGACTACGGAACCATAAACGGACAGAATGGTCCCGCTTACGGTCTCGGCGGATTAGGAGTAGCATCCAGCGGGCCATCCTTTGAAAAACAAAACTGGAACGCCGCCTTCGGCGGCTTATACCTGGCCAATGTCAACTGGGATCTTTTCGCTTTTGGCAGGATTAAGGAAAGGGTGAAAGTGGCCAATACGATACTGGAAAGAGATCAGAATGACCTGACCCAGGAGAAGTTTCAGCAGGAGATCAAAGTTTCTGCAGCTTACCTGAACCTGCTGGCAGCTCAAAGGCTAACGAAATCTCAGGAAAAGAACCTCGAAAGAGCCATTACTTTTAAAAATACTGCGGTGATCAGAGCGCATAACGGACTAATTGCCGGAGTAGATTCTTCGCTTGCCAAAGCGGAGGTTTCCAGCGCAAAGATCGCATTAACCAGAGCGAAAGACCTGGAGCAGGAACAGGCCAACCGGTTAGGTATACTCATGGGCATAACAGCAACCAATATGCAACTGGATACTGCCTCTATCGCCAGGATACCCATGGAAATGTATGCAGACAGCGTATTAAATGAAAAAACCCATCCTTTGCTGCAGTTTTACAAAAGCAGAATAGATGTGAGTAACGAGCAGGCAAAACTATTCAGCAAATCGTATTTTCCCACCTTCTCCCTTTTCGGTGTGATACAGGGAAGGGGATCTGGATTTAGCTCCGGCTATGCACAAGATCAAACAGCTTTTACCCAGGGATATGCTGATGGAGTAAATCCCACCAGGGGAAATTATCTTTTAGGTGCCGGTATGGTCTGGAACCTGACAAGCATCCTGCGTACACGTCCGCAGGTTCGGGCACAGCAATTTCAAAGTAAGGGTTTGCAGAACGAATATGAACTTGTTGATCAGCAGTTGCACGCCCAGCTTGCACTTGCAAATACCAAGCTAAAAAATGCGGTAGACAACTACAATGAAGCACCCGTTCAGGTCAAAGCAGCATCAGATGCCTATATGCAGAAAAATACATTGTATAAAAATGGGTTAACAACCATCGTGGATCTTACCCAGGCCCTGTACACCCTTAACCGTGCGGAAACCGACAGAGATATCGCGTATAATAATGTGTGGCAGGCACTCCTGCTGAAATCTGCTGCACTCGGAAACTTTGACCTCTTCATCAACGAATTTTAACCAGCCATTTCCATGAATTTAATCCGCTTTGCACTTAGAAAACCCATCTCTATCCTCGTACTGGTTGCCGGGCTATTCTTCTTTGGTATTGGCGCCATAAATAGCATCAAGGTAGACATCCTGCCAAAGATGAACCTCCCGGTCATATACATTGCCCACCCCTTTGGCGGTTATACCCCCAACCAAATGGAAGCTTATTTCGGCAAGCAATACGTTAACATTCTCTTGTTTGCCAATGGCATCAAGACCATCGAGACCAAAAACATTCAGGGTTTAATGCTCATGAAGCTGACCTATTATGAAGGGACCAATATGGCTCAGGCTGCCTCCGAGCTGAGTGCACTATCTAACCGAGCACAGGCAATTTTTCCTCCGGGATCACAGCCGCCCTTCATCATCCGCTTTGACGCATCTTCGCTTCCAGTCGGACAATTGGTACTGAGCAGCCCCATCAGGACAAATAACGAATTGCAGGACATTGCCAATACTTACATTCGCGCCTCTTTTACTTCTATACCCGGATTGCTGGCACCAGCGCCATTCGGAGGAAGTCCGCGTACAATAGAGATCGATGTAGATCCGGCACTGATGCGTTCACACAACCTGACTGTAGACCAGGTAGTTGAAGCGATCAAAATCAACAACCAGACGGCGCCCCCTGGTAACGTCCGCATCGGTGATAAAAATTACCTTACCCCAACCAATTATACCATCAAAAACGTTAAAGATTTTGAAAACATCCCTTTATTCAAGGGCGGCGTTCAAAACCTTTATTTGCGTGATGTGGCCGTAGTTAAGGATGGTGCAGATGCTACTGCAGGCTATGCTTTGATCAATGGCAAACGCTCTGTCTATCTGAGTATCGCCAAATCGGGAGATGCCTCGACCTGGGATGTGGTGAGTAACCTGAAAAAGAATCTCCCACAGATTCAAAGCACTTTACCAGAGGACGTTAAACTGTCGTATGAGTTTGACCAGTCTGTTTATGTGATCAATGCGGTAAAAAGTCTGATCAGTGAAGGTGCCATTGGCGCAATACTCACGGGGTTAATGGTATTGTTATTCTTAGGCGACAAACGTGCCGCGCTGATCGTTATCCTGACCATCCCTACCTCTATAATTGCAGGAGTATTGTTCCTGAAATTATTCGGACAAACCATCAACATCATGTCTCTAAGCGGCCTGGCGCTGGCAATTGGTATTTTGGTAGACGAATCGACTGTAACCATAGAGAACATCCATCAGCATTTTGATATGGGCAAGCCCAAGGCCCTGGCAATCTGGGATGCCTGCAAGGAGATCGCCTTCCCAAAACTGCTCATCCTATTGTGTATACTGGCCGTATTTGCGCCTGCGTTTACAATGTCTGGTATTCCAGGAGCCCTGTTCCTGCCGCTAGCGCTGGCTATAGGATTTTCTATGACTGTGTCTTTTTTTCTGTCGCAAACGTTTGTGCCGATCATGGCCAACTGGCTAATGGTTGCGCATCCTAAAAAAACGCCTAAACACAGTAAGGCGATCACTGATGATGAGGCCATCTTTAAACAATCCGGACTGAGCCTTGAATCTGAAAAAGACACACTTGATCAGAAAAAAATACTCGTGGAACGCGAAGATTTCAGCGATGATGGCAAAATTTCCCTATTTGAAAAATTCAGAAACCGGTTTATGCGTTTTCTAAACCGGCTTATGCCCCATCGTAAACCCGTTGTACTGGCCTACCTTCTTGTTGTAATTGTCGCAGCCGTCTTTTTACTTACCAATATAGGAAGGGATGTTTTGCCTAAAGTAAATTCAAGCCAGTTTCAATTGCGCATGAAGGCACCTGACGGAACCAGACTGGAACGCACAGAAGCAAAGGTAAAAGTAATTCTTAAGGAAATTAAAAGAATGGTTGGAGACGAGCATTTAGCGATCAGTTCAGTATATCTTGGACAGCATCCTGCGACATTCTCAGTAAACCCGATTTATTTATTTATGGCCGGGCCACATGAAGCGGTGTTTCAGGTTGGTCTGAAAGACTACCATGAAGACATGGAGGAGTTTAAAGACGAATTAAGAAAAAATATTAAAAAGATCGAACCAGACATCAGTTTATCTTTTGAACCAATAGAACTAACAGATAAAGTGCTGAGCCAGGGTTCTCCAACTCCGGTAGAAGTGCGTATAACAGGCAAAAACAAGAAAATCAATGAGACTTATGCAAAAAAAGTACTTGCAGAGCTCAAACAAATCCCATACCTCCGTGATGTTCAGATTGCCCAGTCTATTAAATATCCCTCTTTGAATATAAATATAGACAGGATCAAAGCTGCCCAGCTGGGGGTAGACATGACCGACGTATCCAGATCGCTGATCGCTTCTACCTCGTCGTCACGCTACACCGATAAAAATGTGTGGGTAGATGAAAAGATTGGCCTAAGCTATAATGTTCAGGTACAGGTTCCATTTAACCAGATGAATACCAGGGAAAATATCGGAGAGATCCCCTTGCTCAGAAACAACACCAGACCTATCTTAAGTGATGTAGCCAGTATTAGCACAGATACTACCTATGGGGAGAACGATAATGCTGGCGCAATGCCATACCTTTCGGTTACCGCTAACCTGAACAAGACGGACCTGGGCACTGCCAGTAAAGACGTAGCTAAAGCCATTGCGGATCTTGGGGAATTGCCCAGGGGGCTAATTGTAAAACCAGTAGGCATGATCAATGTACTTTCAGACACCTTAGACAGTTTACAGTCTGGATTAATAGTGGCTATAGTGGTGATATTCCTCATGCTTTCAGCCAACTTCCAGTCTTTCAAAGTGCCTTTGGTGATCCTGACTGCAGTACCGGCCGTTATACTCGGATCTTTGCTGTTGCTGCGCATCACCGGCTCCACCTTAAACCTTCAATCTTACATGGGGATCATCATGTCTGTCGGTGTATCCATAGCAAATGCGGTATTGCTCATTACCAATGCCGAGCATCTGCGCAAACATAGCGGCGATGCAATAAGTGCGGCAAGAGAAGCAGCAGCCTTAAGAATAAGACCTATCATTATGACCAGTGTGGCTATGGTTGCGGGTATGCTTCCTATGGCCATTGGACATGGTGAAGGAGGTGATCAGGTATCTCCATTGGGCAGAGCGGTGATTGGAGGTCTGATCGCCTCAACCATTGCGGTTTTAATCGTCCTGCCATTGGTTTTTGCCTGGGTACAGGGCAAGGTTACCACACAATCGATCTCCCTTGATCCTGAAGACAAGGAAAGCAAACATTACATCAAAGGACTAAAAGAATAATTTACGTATTTTAAAATAACACAATGAGAACAAATCTATTTCGAAATACAATTGCCATGGCAGGCGGCATCGCTTTACTCACTCTAATAAATGGATGTAATGCCAAAGCAGAAAAAGAAGGAGGCAAAAAAGAGAGGCCGGTTGCCATTGCAACTTTTAAACTCAAAAAGGATAAGCTTGCCACTGCCCTTCAGTTGCCGGGAGAGTTAAGCGCTTACCAGCAGGTCGACCTCTATGCCAAAATCAGCAGTTTTATAAAAACATTAAAAGTAGATATCGGCTCACAGGTTAATAAAGGTCAGCTCTTGATGACCCTCGAAGCTCCCGAAACCAATTCCCAATTGGCTGCCGCACAATCCAGGCTAAAATCTCAGGAAGCTTTATATACCGCCAGCAAAGCCAATTATGAGCGGTTGTTTGAAACCAGCAAGACCCCAGGTACGATTTCCAAAAATGATCTGGACCAGGCCATAGCACGCAGAAATTCAGACTTCGCTCAGTTTGAAGCAGCAAAAGCGGCACACAAAGAAATAGCTGCTATCCGGGATTATCTGGAGATCCGCGCCCCGTTTAGCGGTATCATCACAGCCAGAAACGTGAATTTAGGTGCTTATGTAGGTCCTTCGGGCAAAGGTTCAGAATTTCCTCTTCTTACACTGCAAGAGCAAAAGAACCTACGCCTGGCTATCTCTATTCCTGAGTTGTACACAGGTTATTTAAAAGAAGGCGACGAGGTCACTTTTACAGTAAAATCAATGCCTGACCAGGTCTTTAGCGCTAAGGTAAAACGTCTTTCAGGCGCACTGGACCTGCGTCTGCGTTCTGAAAAGATAGAAATGGATGTTCCCAATACCTCCAAAAGATTATTGCCCGGGATGGTTGCCGAAGTTCACATCCCACTTCCAGCAAGTGTAAGCACTTTTGTGGTTCCGAAAAAAACATTATTGGAAACGGCTGAAGGAATTTTTGTATTGAAGAACCAAAACAATGAGGTAGTGAAGGTTGCTGTAAAGAAAGGGAGAGAAACAGATGACCGGGTCGAAATTTTTGGTGATCTGAAAACTGACGATCAGCTGGTAAGCAGTCCTTCCGAAGAAATGCAGTCCGGACAGCTCATCCAACCATAATTTTACATGGCGCATAAACTGTTATTCAATTAAAATAAGGAACTTTATGTGGTGAACAAGATTGAAAGCCTACACGATTTTTACGGGCGTTTAAAGACCCAGCATCCAGACATTACCATCCCCAGTTTAGAAACCGTCAATAACACTGGCCACATTGGGGTATTCAAAAGATCTATGTATTGTTCAGCACATCCCTCCCCTTACAACCGCCGAGATTATTATAAGATCTCTCTGATCCTGGGGTCCGGGATACTGCACTATCCAAGCCAGCGAATACTGGTAAAGGAACGGGCCTTATTATTCACAAATCCTAATATTCCATATGCCTGGGAGGCAACATCAGAAACCCAGGCAGGTTATTTTTGTCTGTTTACTGAGAATTTTATTCATAAAAGAAACGAGAGCTTAAGAGAATCCCTGCTTTGGAGGCTTGACGGCTGCCCGATCATTCCAATCACCCTGCAACAGGAAAACGTATTCACGGAAATATTTACTAAGATGACGGCCGAGATGGAAGGTATGTACATCCATAAATATGAGATGTTGCGCAATTACATTCAGTTAATCGTTCATGAGGCGTTAAAGGTACAGCCACAGGATACAAATTTTAGAGAACGTAATGCCGCAGTCAGGCTGACTTCCTTGTTTATCGAATTACTGGAAAGGCAGTTCCCCATTGGCTCTACAGACCATGTACTGGAGCTAAGGACGCCTCATGATTTTGCAAACCAGCTCTCTGTGCATGTAAACCATTTAAATCATGCAGTAAAAGAGGTAACAGGAAGAACCACATCAGAACATATCCTAAAAAGGATCACGACCGAAGCCTTAGCATTATTAAGTCATACCGAATGGAATGTGGCCCAAATTGCATATTGCCTAGGCTTTGAATATCCTGCCAATTTCAATACATTCTTCAAAAGGCAAATGCAATGCACACCGAAAGCCTTTAGAAAAGAAGGAATTTCATCCTAGTAGAAAATTCTATGCAATCATATCAATGCCTCACAACCTTCCCTGCAACACGCCAAAACAAAGTTCCCTCCAATAACACGTCCTGAAATGCGTTTACGATTTAGACCTTAAATGGAATTGGTGAGCAATTTTAAGCCCTTCTATTTTGTGAGACTCAAAAATAAACGCAATGCATTCATTTCAAATAGATATAAAAAACCGGAAAAGTGTTCTAAAAATAGTCACTTTTCCGGTTCTGCGGAGGAAGAGGGATTCGAACCCTCGGTACCGTTGCCAGTACGACAGTTTAGCAAACTGTTCCTTTCGGCCACTCAGGCATCCCTCCGAATACTCAAAATATTCCTTTTGAGGTTGCAAATATAGCAATTCATTGATATTTGCAAAAGAAAATTACAGTGTTTGCTGATAATCTATTCTCACATGATAAATACTCATGAGCATCGTCTTGAAAATCAGCTTTATAGTCTCAAGATCTTTTAACGTGATGTCACAATTGTCCAGCTGATTTTGTTCGAGCTTATAATCAATGATACGTTCAACCAGGTCATTTATGCTCTGGGCATCCGGATTTTTCAGACTTCTTGAGGCAGCTTCCACTGAGTCTGCCAGCATCAGCACACCAGTTTCCTTCGAAAAAGGAATTGGTCCCGGATACCGGAAAATGTTTTCGTCAACAAATTTTTCAGGGCTGTTCTTTAAAAAGGACTGGTAAAAATAGTCTACCCGGGTATTCCCATGGTGCGTTCTGATGAAATCGATCACACTTTCCGGCAGCTGGTGCTTACGGGTGATCTCTATGCCCTTGTGGACATGTTTGATGATGATCTGGGCACTTTGCTCGTAAGGCAGCTTATCGTGCGGGCTCACCCCTGTATTCTGGTTCTCAATAAAATACTGGGGATTTTCGATCTTACCAATATCATGGTACAAAGCCCCTGCCCTTACCAGCAGCGAATTCCCGCCTATTTTAAATATAGCAGCTTCCGCCAGATTGGCGACCTGCAAAGAATGCTGAAAAGTACCCGGCGCTTTAAAGGCCAGTTCTCTCAGCAGTTTATTGTTGGTATTGGTCAGCTCGATCAGGGCCACATCTGATGTAATTCCAAACAAGCGTTCAAAACCGTAGATGAGCGGATAAGCCAGCAAAGAAAGCAGCACACTGACTATAAAAGGCACAAAGTTGATCCATTCTATCTGGCTCAGCGAACCTTCCCTCAGCAAAGCTATGCCAATGAACGAGATCAGATAGGCGGACAGAATGTACATGGCAGAGAGCAGCAGCTGTTCGCGTTTGATCAGGTTCCTGATGCTGTAAATGGCCACCATACCCGCCGTGGTCTGATAGAAAACGAACTCAAAACTATTGGGCACAAAGAACCCCGCGATCAGGATCACCAGCAAATGCAGGTAAAGCGCAAGCCGGGTATCAAACAGGATCCTGATGATGATCGGCACAATGCAAAAAGGAATATAATAAAGACTTGGCAGATTTAGCTTTATGGCCCAGGTAAGGGACAGCAGCATGGTCGTAGTGACCAGCAAAAGCAGGGAAAGCTGCCTGTTGTCTGCAAAGATGTCTTTCCTGAACAGTTTCAGAAATACCATCAGCAGGCTCACAATAAAGCCAACCAGCAGGATCTGACCACAATACACAAGTGTGCTGTTCCCTATGGTTTTGGTCTGTGCCTCATAAGTCTCCTTGAACGACTGCAGTTTTTGAAAGCTCTCATCATCAATTACATTATTTTTAGCAATGATGAGCTCCCCTTTCTGTACCATTCCCCTGGTGGTAGACAGGCTGTTTATGGTCGTTTCCTGTACAATGGATGTCAGCTTTTCATTAAACACAATATTCGGCCGCAGGTGATCTTCTACCAGGTTGATCACCACATCCTTGACCCTAAGATCTACAGAAGAAAAATTATTTTTAAAATATTCAAGGGCGGTCTGTACTGTAAAAACGTCCTGGGAACTGTAAGTTTTGCTGATGTTATCATCCAGTAATGAAAAATCGTAATAACGGTTTCCTTTTTGGTGCTTGTTGTTTACTGCTATGATGCCCTTTGCATAGATTGATTTCAATAATTTAATGGACGTCTGCCTGTTGGCTGGTTTATCTGCTTCAGGCAAAGCACTGCTCCGCCATTTGACATCAAATTCATTTAAATATGCCTCTTCGACCTCATTGACCAGATACCTGTTGAAGGAATAGATCGGCAATATATTTTCCAGCGCATCTTTTTTGTCGGTATTGACCTGTGGGTTTGTCTTGAGAATTGCAAAGCTGAAGGGTGAAATGAGATCTTTGTTCTTCCAGATCCCTCCCTTCTCAAATTCATACCTGAACCTGGGTTGTTTGGGAAGAAAGATAGTGATGATCAACACAGAAAGCACCATCATGATATATTTTATATTTGATGAATACTTGCGGTATAGAACCTTATGAGAATTTTTCTTGATCTTTGCCAACGTTAATGTCTCCTGATTTTATTCAAACTTAGATAAAATTTTAGTTTTATCGGCTTCCCCCTTTCGCTAAAAACAAAATAACTTACTCGCAGGCTGTTGATAGGACCTACCTGTGCTCATATATACTTTTGCTTTTCATATGGTTAAATTTTGCTATCCTTTTACTTTTTTATTGCTTGAGCAAAAGAATAGCAAAAGGATAGCAAAACAATAGCAAAAGGAAAGCAAAAGAAAATATAAGCTGAATGACCAGTCATTATCAACTGATATCAAAGAAACAGGATCGGATTCGGATATGGTTTTTTGGTTACTGCCGCAGATCGGGTCAGGAACAAAAATAATACAAATTAAATTGTATCAAATGCTTTTCTAATTTAACGTCAGTAATTCTAAATTACATAACTTTGCTCTCAACTAACTTAAAGGATACATGAAAGAAGTAGTAATTGTTTCTGCGGTAAGAACTCCTATCGGCAGCTTTGGCGGCGCATTGTCTGGCTTTTCTGCAACACAACTTGGCGCTCTGGCCATAAAAGCCGCCGTCGCCAGGGCGGGTATCAAAACCGCTGATGTTCAGGAAGTTTATATGGGCAACGTACTGTCAGCCAATTTGGGCCAGGCTCCTGCTACGCAAGCCGCAAAATTCGCAGGCCTGCCGGATGTCCCTTCTACGACAATTAATAAAGTATGTGCGTCAGGAACCAAGGCAATTATGCTTGCAGCGCAAAGTATTGCCTTAGGCCAAAACGACGTCGTTGTAGCAGGTGGTATGGAAAGCATGAGTAATGTACCCTATTATCTGGATAAAGCACGTACAGGCTACCGTCTGGGGCATGGGCAGCTGACCGATGGACTATTGAAAGATGGATTATGGGATGTGTACAATGACTATCACATGGGCTCAGCCGCTGAACTGTGTGCATCAGAATGCAACATCAGCCGTAAGGAACAGGATGCTTTTGCTATCAGTTCTTACAAAAGAGCCCAGGCCGCACAGACCGGCGGCAAATTTACCACTGAGATCGTTGCAGTCGAAGTAAAGGACCGCAAAGGCGAAATCACACTGATCGATAAAGACGAAGAATCTTTTGCCGTAAAGTTTGATAAGATTCCCGGGTTAAAGCCTGTCTTTAAGAAAGATGGTACGGTAACCGCAGCCAATGCATCTACCTTAAACGATGGCGCAGCGGCACTGGTCCTGATGAGCGCTGACAAGGCAAAAGAACTGGGATTGAAACCCCTGGCGAAGATTTTGGCTTATGCGGATGCACAGCAGGCACCGGAATGGTTTACCACTGCTCCGTCCAAAGCCATCCCTCTGGCATTACAAAGGGCCGGAAAAAGCACTTCAGATGTAGATTTTTTTGAAATTAATGAAGCTTTTTCTGTAGTTTCACTTGCAAATAATAAGGAACTGGGATTGACAGAGGATAAAGTAAATGTAAATGGCGGTGCTGTAGCACTGGGTCACCCGCTGGGTGCTTCAGGCGCCAGAATTGTGGTGACCTTACTTTCTGTACTCGCTCAAAATCATGGAAAAATAGGTGTTGCAGGAATATGTAATGGCGGCGGTGGTGCCAGCGCCATTGTAATAGAAAACTTAAGATAAATGCATAAAGGCATAAAGGCTTTCCTGATCTTCTTTTTGCTGTGCTGCGCCTCAAAAAATATGCGGGCGCAGCACAGTTTCACATTCAACAACGGACCTGTGATGTTTAAGTACCAGGATTCGCTCAAGACCATTAGCGCAAATACTTTTGATGCGGAAAATAATGCGGAGCGGTTCGCGCTTAATGCCACTTTCATCAAAACCCTGGTCAACGCCCTGAAAACACCCCACTCCTTTCATTTTAACTTTGACTCCCTCCAAAAAGTCTCTATATTAAAAGCACCGGATAATTCTTTCCGGATCTTCACCTGGTATGTTCCTGTGGACGATGGTTCTTATCGCTATTTTGGCACAATTCAAATGGCCACTGCTGACGGTAAGTTAAAGCTGTACCCACTGATTGACAACACGGAGCAGATCAAAGATCCAAACGCCGTAACCGGCAGCAAGAACTGGTATGGTGCCCGTTATTATGAGATTGTACCGGTTATCGTGAGCGGCAGACAGCCGTTTTACACCCTAATCGGCTGGAAAGGCAACAATGCAAAGACTTCTAAAAAGGTGATCGATATACTTTCTTTTGAAAAAGGTGAACCGATATTCGGCAAACCGGTATTTGAAAGCTTAAAGGGCGCTGGTGTGAAAAACAGGATAATTTTTGAATACAACAAAATGAATTCCATGACCCTGACGATGGATAAATCTGTGAACATGATCATCTTTGATCACCTCGCCCCGTTTACAGCAGAAATGGAAGGAAATTTTGAATATTACGCATCAGACCTGAGTTTTGATGCTTATAAGATAGTGAACGGAAAACTGAAACTGGTGGAAAACGTTGAACTGAAGAATGAGCCCAACATCATGGACGACTTTTATACAGACCCCACAGATAAAAATACCAAGCCTATTAAGAAGTTATAGGGCATTTGGGAGTTTGCCTCCGTGTACCTATATTGCGCAACGAACTAACTGAACAAACTAACCAATACACAAAAAAACTAACATGAATACTAAAAATTTGGATACCCCAAATGATTTTTTCGCAAGTAAAGTACTCGGGCATCCGGCAGGATTATTCGTTCTTTTCTTTACCGAGATGTGGGAACGGTTTTCTTATTATGGAATGCGGGCCTTGCTCGTCCTTTTCCTTACTTCATCAATTATCGGGGATAATCCGGGCTGGGGATGGCCGCGTGCGCACGCACTGGCCATTTATGGCTCCTATACCGGTCTTGCTTATCTTACACCGATCTTAGGCGGGTATATTGCCGACAGGATCATCGGCTATCGGTGGGCAGTTATCCTGGGTGCCTTTCTGATGACACTTGGCCATTTGTCTATGGCCATGGAGTTTCACCAGAGTTTTATGTACCTGGGCCTTTGCCTTTTGGTGATCGGAAACGGTTTCTTTAAACCAAATATGACCTCTATCGTAGCACAGATGTATAAAAAACATCCTGAAAAGAAAGATGGTGCATATACGATCTTTTACATGGGCGTAAATTCAGGGGCATTTTTAGGAATGCTGCTCTGCGGCTACATCGGCGAAAATGTCAACTGGGGATGGAGCTGGGGATTTGGCCTTGCCGGAATCTTCATGTTCGTAGGCATGCTGCAATTCTATTTTACCCAGGGAATATTCGGGGATATTGGTTTGAAACCGGTTAAAGATAAAATCGGGGAGGACTCAGATGACCTTGCGGAATCGACCAGAAACCCATTTTCTAAGCTTGACCTGATTCTGATCACGTTGATCTCTGTAATTGGCCTTTCCTGGATCATCAACGATCCTGTTTCCAAGATCACCTCGCTCAACCTTTTCAATTTCAAAGTGGGCAGTCTGGACGGCAGTAATTTTATGATTATCATTGCACTGGGCCTGTTCCTGCTGATCCTGGTCAAAAGGATTTCTCAATACACACCGGTATTGCGCGATAAAATGATCGCAGTTGTTGTGCTGGCATTCATTACCATATTCTTTTGGGCATCCTTTGAACAGGCCGGTGGTTCCATGACCATTTTCGCAAAGGATTATACACAAAGATTGCTTACGGGAGACTCGAAGATCATTTTTAATGTAGTCAACACACTCATCACCGTAATTCCGCTGGTGATCATCTCCTATGTACTGATCAAACTCTTCACCAAAACATTTGGGAAATATTCTTTAGGAAACATCATTCTTTCCATTGGCTTCATCATCATCTGGGGCATTGTCATTTACATGCTTAAAAATCAGTACAATGAAGTCAAATCAGAAGTGCCGGCTACTTGGTTCGGGATTCTGAACTCTTTATTCATCATCAGCCTGGCACCTATCGTATCCAAGATCTGGGAAAGCAAATATAATCCTTCAGCCACCATGAAGAATGGATTTGGAATGGTGCTGCTGGGTATTGGTTTTGCCGCGCTGGCCTACGGTTCCAGCACGATCCCTCAGGGTGCTGCTGTTGCTTCCGTGAGCATGATCTGGCTGGTTTTGGCTTATTTGTTCCACACGCTGGGTGAATTATTCATTTCACCGGTTGGTTTATCTTATGTAAGTAAACTGGTACCGGGAAGGATGATTTCGATCATGTTTGGGATCTGGTACCTGGCCATAGCCATTGGTAATAAAATAGCAGGAACTATGGGCGGAATGATCGATGAGATCACGGCCAAATATTCAATGACCACTTTCTTCCTGATCTTTACTTTGATTCCTGTTGGACTGGGCGTCTTTATTATGCTGCTCACTCCGGCGATGAAAAAGTTAATGCACGGTGTAAAATAAGCTATAATTGTAATCAAATGCAACAAGACATTACACTGGATGAGATCCAGAATTTCAAAGGCAAATATCCCAAACAGCTCTGGGCTCTGTTTTTTGTAGAAATGTGGGAACGCTTTTGCTTTTATGGCATGCGTGGAATGCTCGTTATATTTATGATCGACAAAATTGTAGGGCTTGCGCTTACTGAAAAAAGCGCAAACTTACAATATGCTGCTATCCAGGCTTTTGTATATGCCTTTACTTTTTTGGGTGGTATTTTTGCAGATAAAATACTTGGGTTCAGAAAATCTCTTTTCTTTGGTGGTATGGTTATGATTTTAGGAAACCTCATCATCGCTTCATCTCCAAAAGAGTTCTTTTATATCGGGATAACACTTTCAATTATAGGTACTGGATTTTTTAAACCCAATATCTCCTCTATGGTAGGTGAACTGTATAAAGTTGGCGATGGCCGCAGAAATGCTGGTTACGGGATGTTTTATGCTGGTATAAATGTTGGCGGATTACTAGGAGGTGCATTATGCACATATCTTGGTAAATATGTATCTTGGAATTATGCTTTTCTTGCCGCTGCATTTGTGATGGGATTGGGTCTGATTACCTTTTTACTGACGAAAAAAAATCTGGGGCCTATTGGAGAATCGCCTTTAAAGGATATGCCGGTTGCTAAAAAAAGAATTAGGGAAATTGCTGTTTACCTGATCTCTTTAATCTCAATTCCTTTAATTCTGATCATGGTACAAAATACCCATTATACGGACTATTTTATGTATACAATAGCTCCACTGTCTATCATTTACTTTCTATATGAAATCTATACAGTTAAAGAACATAAATTACGTTTAAAGTTGTTAGCCGCCTTTGTATTCATCTTCTTTTATTTCTTGTTTAACGCCATTTACGAACAGAGTGGCGGTTCCTTATCCTTATTTGCTTTAGAAAACTTAAATCATACATTATTGTTTTTTAATATCGATCCAAATGTAGTAAACAACAGTTCAAACTCTCTCTTTGTAATTATTTTTAGTCCTTTGGCTGGCCTATTATGGCTTTGGCTAGCTAAAAAGAAAATAGAACCAAATTCCATCATTAAGTTTGGAATTGGTTTTTTGTTTCTTTCTGCGTCATTCTATCTATTCTACTACACTCGTTTTTTTGCAGATGAAAATGGAGTTACGTCTTTAAACCTATTTACTTTTGCATACCTCGTAACTACCCTTGGAGAATTGTGTTTAGGTCCTATTGGAATGTCAACAGTAACTCAATTATCGCCAAAAAGATTAACCGGCATGATGATGGGTATGTGGTTCCTGGCCAGTGCCTTCGGGCAGTTTGCCGCTGGAAAACTCGGTGCAAATATGTCTGTAAGCGGGGATGATGTTTCATTGCTCACGAAACTTGAATCTTATACCAGTGGTTATTATCAGCTGGCGATATATGCCGCGATTGCTGGTGTATTTTTAATCCTTTTTTCTCCGCTGATTAAACGCTTAATGCAGGGTGTAAGTTAACTCACTGTTTTTTTAACATAATTTAACCCGTAACCACGATGTTGTTACGGGTTTTTTCATTTAGATTATATAATTTCGCACATTAATTTATTCTACGTGTCAGACAGCTTAGTCATTATTCCTACTTACAACGAAAAAGAAAATATTGAGCGGATCATTAGAAAGGTCTTTTCTTTAAGTTACTTTTTTGAGATCTTAATTATCGACGATGGTTCACCGGACGGCACTGCCGGCATCGTAAAAAAGCTGCAATTGGAGTATCCTGCTCTTCACTTGGAACAAAGAACTGGAAAGCTGGGTTTAGGCACTGCATATATCCATGGTTTTAAATGGGCGCTGGAAAGGCCGCAATACGGATACATATTTGAGATGGATGCCGATTTCTCTCACAACCCTGATGACCTGATCAGGCTCAGACAGGCCTGTATAGAAGGCGCAGATGTAGCCATAGGCTCACGCTATGTAAAGGGAGTAAATGTGGTAAACTGGCCGATGAGCCGGGTGTTGATGTCGTATTTCGCGTCCATGTATGTACGGATCATCACCAGGATCGATATACAGGATGCGACAGCGGGATTTAAATGTTATAAGCGACGGGTACTGGAGAAGATTCCGATGGAAAAGATCAGGTTTGTGGGTTATGCTTTTCAGATCGAGATGAAGTTTACCGCCATTAAATATGGATTTAAAGTAGTAGAAGTGCCCATCATCTTTACAGACCGCACCGAAGGTACTTCTAAAATGAGCACAAGGATCTTCAGGGAAGCATTTCTTGGCGTGATCCAAATGAAGGTTTGGAGCTGGTTCAGGAAATACAATTAGTTTTTTGGGACGCGCTTTGTAAGGAGCTGTGTTTATGCGGGATAGCTGTTAGTAGTAAGCTGTTTTGTTTTGCAGGGTGCTTAGTTTTAAAAATACTTGTTAGCTTCGGACTGGGCCTTGCGCCCTGAAGAAGGGCACAAACCCTATGTCCTCATCTTAACAAGTATTTTTTTGGAATGCATTGTGGCATACACAGGTACAAAAATTATTCCCTTGGTTTCTTATCTTCACGCATCATTTCACTGAACGTCATACCCCTGTCCATAGCAGACACGATCTTGACCAATCTCTTGGTTCTTGTAGGCTCTGTTTTTGCTGAATTTACCCAATTGATGTACCAGTTCCGGTGCGACATCGGCAATTTCATAAAACCATCCATTAGATGCGGTTCGTCTGACAGACAAAGCTCGAGATCTTCCGGTATTTCAATCTTAAAATCCTTGTCTTCTTCCAGTTCCAAATTTACTACTGCACCCATCTCTTTCTTAAGTTGTTTGCGCAAACTGGCTTTCAATGCAATGATAAAGTCGCCCTCTCCCATTGGAACGGTAGCCACCCCGCCAATTTCGACATGGTCTATCCGGCCTTTAACCCGAAAGCTCTTTTTGCAGTCAGCTTTAATTTCATTAGCAACAGCCTGGGGAATAAACACATAGCTCCAGCCTGTTTTTTCGCCCATTTCAGCAAAACGCTCTATTTCAGCTTTGAAAGTGATCATATGGGAATAAAGATATTAAGAATCCAGCAAAGCTAAAACAGATAACTCTTGTCATAAAGAAAAAGACAGATCAGGAAGAAAAAGAACAAAAAGAATGTGGTTAAAAAAGATTGATAGCTTTGGAAAGAGAAACGAGGTCTTAAGAGCTTATCCAGCTAAGAAATTTGCTTTAAGCGCCCAAAAAAAGATTTGTTAATGTGAGGACATAGGGTTTGTGCTCTTCTTCAGGGCGCAAGGCCCAGTCCGAACATACAAATCTTTTTCTAATAAATTTTCCCTCCGCAATAACTTTGATTAAAAAGAGAATAACGACTGTTAAAACTTTTCTTCAATCCCCAATCCAAACAAAGCAAAATCATACTTTACCGGATCCATCGGATCAAACCGCAGCAACTGAGCTGTGAGTTCAACAGCAGTACGCCAATCCGTCTGCTTCCTTTCAATGAGGCCAAGTTTACGTGCCACACGATCGACATGAACATCACAGGGACAGATGAGGTCTGCTGGTTTAAGCGTATTCCATATACCGAAATCTACACCCATATTGTCTTTTCTGACCATCCACCTAAGGAACATATTGAGCCGCTTGCAGGTTGATTTCTGCAAAGGTGATGAAACATGCTTAATGGTCCGGCGCGGATAATCAGGCAGAGAAAAAAAATAAACACGGAAATAGTTGAGGGCCCTTTCTATTTTAGGCTGCTGCAAAGCAAGCTCAGCAAGCATGCAGGCAGAAGAACTATAAGCAGCATTACCGTCAGATAACTCATCAGCAGAAACAAGGCCGTCTGATTCAATTCCTGAATAACCATCTACAAAAACACCAGCAGGCGCGAGGAAAGCAGCCTCCAGGCTCTCGTGCTGACTATAGTGTTCCTGAAAAAAAGCAACAAAATACAACAGGTCTGTGTCGTTGAATGTACGGTGCTTGAAACCCAAAAGACCCTTCAGGTCGTCGTCACTATGGTGCAGCATGAACTGATAGGGTTCATTATCCATACGCCGGAACAGTTCATTACATTTATTGATGATGGTTTTGCGCTGTCCCCAGGCCAAAATTGCCGCCAAGAAAGCTGCAATCTCAATGTCCTGTTTTTTGGTATACTGGTGCGGAATACAGATGGGGTCATTCTGAATAAAGTCAGGCCGGTTGTACTGGGCAGCCTTTAAATCTAAAAAATCCTTCAGTTCTAAAAATTCCAATCTTATTTAAATTTATTTTAATGATTAGCATTGCGGGATGCTGAGTTATCCCGAAGCGAGTTCGGGATAACTCAGCATGACAACCGGCTAATTATTTAAGCGCCTGTTCCAAATCTTCAAGCAGGTCATCTATATCCTCAACGCCAACACTCAAACGCAGCAGGTTTTCCGTCACCCCAACCTTTTCTCGCTCCTCTTTTGGAATCGACCCGTGCGTCATGGTCGTCGGGTGGTTGATCAGAGATTCCACACCACCAAGTGATTCCGCTAAAGTGAAAACCTTAAACGAAGAGGCAACGCGAAAAGTCTCTTTCAGGTCCGCTCCCTTCAATGTGATCGAAACCATTCCGCCAAAACCACGCATTTGTCGTTTGGCAACATCATGATTAGGATGGTCTTCAAAGCCCGGCCAGTAGATCTTGTCGATCTTCGGATGGTTCCTGAGAAAGCGTGCTACCTTCTCCCCGTTCTCGCAATGCGCTTTCATGCGCAAATGAAGGGTTTTAATGCCTCTGAGCACCAGAAATGCATCCTGAGGACCAGGTGTAGCGCCGCAGGCATTGTAAATGAACCAAAGGTCTTTGTACAACTGGTCATCATTGACCACTAAGGCACCCATCACCACGTCAGAATGGCCGCCAATGTATTTCGTAACAGAATGCATCACAATATCAGCGCCCTGATCCATAGGATTTTGGAGATATGGCGACGCAAAAGTATTGTCGACGGCCAGGAGCAGCTTATGCTGTTTGCTGATCTTTGCAACGCCCTCAATATCAATGATCCGCATGGTTGGATTGGTAGGTGTTTCTATCCAGATCAGCCTGGTATTGTCGTTGATGGCCGGCAGTATGTTTTCAGGTTTGGACAGATCCAGGAAATGAAATTTGATGCCATACTTTTCATAAACCTTAGTGAAAATGCGATAAGACCCACCATAAAGGTCATTGCCAGTGATCACTTCATCACCCGGCTTCAGCAATTTAAGAACCGCATCAGTCGCTCCCATTCCGCTGGAAAAAGCAAGGCCGTATTTGGCATTCTCCAGAGCAGCCAGACAATCTTCCAGCGCCTTACGGGTTGGGTTTGTACCCCTGGAATACTCATATCCCTTATTGTCGCCGGGAGATTTCTGCCAGTAGGTAGACGTTTGATATATGGGAGTCATGACAGCTCCGGTAGTTGGGTCAGGTTCCTGACCCGCATGAATGGCTTTTGTTGCGAATTTCATATTTGTATGATCACTTTAGTATAAGATATCAGCCCGTTAGTATAAGATATCCTGTCATTCGTATAAAAATCAGGCTACCTAGTAAGCACGCGCAAAAAGTACACGCTGGGTAGAAGGTTTGCCGGAATAGATACAAACCCCGTCTTCCAGCGGGTTATCTAAAGGAACGCACCTGATGGTCGCTTTAGTCTCTTCCTTAATCTTTTGTTCCGTTTCAGGAGTACCATCCCAATGTGCGGAGATGAAACCAGCCTTACCGTCCAGCAGCGCTTTAAACTCCTCATAGGAATTGGCGGGAGTGATGCGGTCTGCCCTGAAGTCAAACGCTTTTTTATAGATGCTGTTCTGGATATCATCCAATAACTGAGGAATATAGATTTCCAGCCCTTCCTGGTTTACAGTCTGCTTTTCACGCGTATCCCTGCGGGCAAGCTCTACAGTTCCGTTTTCCATATCGCGTGAACCAATCGCAAGACGGATCGGCACACCCTTAAGCTCGTATTCTGCGAACTTGAAGCCCGGACGCTGTGTATCACGGTCATCATATTTAACAGAGATACCCAGGCGTTTCAACTTGGCGATCAGGGTATCCACAAAAGCGGAAATATTGCTGAGTTCTTCATCAGTCTTGTAGATCGGAACGATAACCACCTGTATGGGCGCCAGTTTAGGAGGAAGTACCAGACCGGCATCATCGCTGTGCGCCATGACCAGCGCACCCATTAAGCGGGTGGAAACCCCCCATGAGCTGGCCCATACATGTTCCAGTTTACCTTCCTTGCTGGTAAATTTGACATCAAATGCTTTCGCAAAGTTCTGTCCGAGGAAATGTGAAGTCCCGGCCTGCAGCGCTTTGCCATCCTGCATCAGCGCTTCGATACAATAGGTATCCAATGCACCGGCAAAGCGTTCATTAGGTGTTTTGACACCTTTTATTACCGGTACTGCCATCCAGTTTTCTGCAAAATCTGCGTACACATCGAGCATCTGCCTGGTTTCTGCGATGGCTTCGTCAGCAGTAGCGTGGGCGGTATGCCCTTCCTGCCATAAGAATTCTGTGGTGCGCAGGAACAAACGGGTCCGCATTTCCCAGCGCACTACATTTGCCCATTGGTTAATCAACAATGGCAGGTCACGGTAAGACTGGATCCAGCCTTTATAGGTGTTCCAGATGATGGTTTCAGAGGTGGGCCTTACGATCAGCTCTTCTTCCAGTTTGGCGGTTTCGTCTACGATGATGTTTCCGTTTCCGTCATTTTTAAGACGGTAATGTGTCACAACGGCACATTCTGTCGCAAAACCCTCTACGTGTGAGGCTTCCTTGGAAAAAAATGACTTAGGAATGAATAAAGGGAAGTAAGCATTACTGTGACCGGTATCTTTGAATTTTTGGTCTAAAACCGCCTGCATCTTCTCCCAAATGGAGTATCCGTAAGGTTTTATGACCATGCAGCCTTTGACTGCGGAGTGCTCTGCCAGGTCAGCTTTTATAACAATGTCGTTATACCACTGGGAATAGTCTTCGTTTTTACTTGTAATGCCTTTGCTCATATCTGAATGGAACGTTATTTGTGTTAAATACCTTGTATAGTAAGCTACAAATTTATAAATTTATACCTACAAAAAAATTGCAACACACAAACAACATATAAGTTATGAAACCTAACCATTTATTCACAAGTATGCTCGCACTGGCAACGATAGTTGTTACGTCCTGCTCTGCGCCAAAATTAGCGCAGCAAAGTACCACTGATGATGACGTTTATAACACAACGGCGAAGGTTAAGATCTACACACCGGCACCGGTTAAGCCATCTCAAACCACTACCACTACAGATGAAGAGTACGCTGAAAGCGATTACTATGGCACAAGCGATCCATACTATGACATGGATTACTCCTCACGGATCAACAGGTTCTATTATTCCAGTCCATGGAGAAACTATTATGACCCATATTTCTATAGCGGATGGTATCCTTCCTATTCAGTAGGCATCGGCTACAGTCCTTTTTACAATAGCTACTGGAACTCACCGTATTCAGGCTGGGGCTACGCCTATTCTCCATTTTGGGGATATAACAATTTTGGCTGGAACAATTACTACTATGGTGGTGGTTATTACGGTGGTGGATTCTTAGGAGGAGGTTATTATGGCGGCGGTTATGGCGGCGGGTTTTACACCGGCAGGACTACTAATGTTCCTGATTACCGGGCGAGACCATCTGTAGGCAGAGAAAACGGCATTGGCTCTTATCGTAATGGCTATGGAAGAACAAGTACAGGGCCTGGTACAACAAGATCCGATGCAAATGGCAATGTGATCTCGAGACAGACCAGATCTGAAAGATATGGTGCCAGTGACAATAACGCTACCACCAATCCAAGAACAAGCAACAGGCGCACCCAGGATGCCCCTCAGCCAGCACAAAGGCCAACAAGAACCGAGAACTATACACCCCCTGCCCGTCAGGCTGACAGACCGACCTATACGCCGCCTCCAGCAACAAGAAGTGACGGAGGTGGATCAAGAAGTAGTGGTTCCGGAAGCAGTGGCAGTAGCGGTAGCAGTGGCGCAAGATCAGGAAGAGCAGGAAGAGGCTAATTATTTATTTATTCAAGATGAAGAAAATCACATTATCTCTAGTGGTTATAGTAGCCGCTACAGTATCGACATATGCCCAGAGTTACGCTCCTGATGCCCTGAAATTCTCTCAGTCCAACTATGGAAGCACTGCAAGATTCAAAGGAATGGGCGGCGCCCAAATTGGAGTAGGCGGCGACATGAGCTCTTTAGGCGGTAATCCGGCAGGACTGGGGCTTTTTACAAAATCAGAGTTTGGCTTAACACCAGAATTTAATGCCATGACCGGGAAGGCAGATTACCTGAATACAACAACAAATTCTAATAAAGACCGCCTGAATCTTAACAACCTCGGTGTTGTGCTGTACAGCCCTTCTCTCCGGGCCAAAGGCGAAAGCACTCAAACAGGTGTGGTCAGTTCTGTTTTCGGAATTGGATATGTACGCAACAATGACTTCGGAGCCGATTTTAATTATACAGGACAAAATTCGGCCAACTCAATTGCAGATTATTTTACAGACGACGCAAATGCCTACAACAAAGCTCCTAACCAGCTCCCTGAAGGAAGCTTAGGTAGAATGGCTTTTGATGGATTCATCATAGACTATGATGATTTTACTACCCCATCCAAGCCTTTCTACCGTGCATCTACAAGGAATAATAACGATGTCCAGACAGAGCAAAATAAACAGACGCAAGCTGAGATGAGGAGCGGATCCACCTCTGAACTTACGGCCGGCGGAGCGCTGAATATCGCTAACCAGGTATATATAGGTGCAAGTATCGGACTGGTAAACGTCCGTTACACCAATGATGCCCAATATTTTGAATCCGGTTATAACTTTACGGAAGACTCAAGATATGACCTCACATTTGCAAAAAACCAGGAAACTACAGGTTCAGGATTTAATGCAAGACTGGGTGTGATCTTCAGACCCGTAGAAAACTTCAGGATCGGCGCTACGATGCAAACCCCTACATGGCTGCTGATTGAGGACAACACTACATTTAAACTGGATACCAGGATAGCCACAGGCCCCAACGCCGACAGCCACACCAATACTCCCGCCAACTATACTTTTACGTATCGTCTCCGGACACCGTTAAAGGGATCATTGGGAGCCAGCTATGTAATTGGTGGTAAGGCATTGATTTCTGCAGACGTAGACTATGTAGATTATTCAACCATCAGATTTTCTACCGACCAGGGAAATGACCCGGATAGGATTATTGATGAAAATAATACCGTAAAGAATTTTTACAAAGGCGCTGTGAACTACAGACTTGGAGCAGAGTACAAAGTTGACAATGCTTTTAGCCTAAGGGGAGGATATGGCAACAACGGAAGTGCGATAAAAGGAGATGACGATGGTTATTTTGACACCAAGTATTACAGTGGTGGTCTGGGATACCGTGTAAACAATTATTATTTTGATCTTACTTATCAGCGGGCAGAAACAAATACTGATTTGTCACCCTATATAGTTGGCTCTGCTGAGAATCCGGAAGAACCTGTTGCAAGCATCAAAACCGCAAGAAACAATGTATTCCTGACCTTTGGAGTTAGGTTCTAAAAATATAAGTTTTTAATTCTGTAAGGGCTGGTTATTAAATTTGCCAGCCCTTTTATTTTGGGAAATTTCCTTCTTTAGAACCTCATATAATACCATGAAGCGGGCCACCAGGTAAACCCAGCTGATCTACTTTATTTTCAACAGCCTGATCTTTGACCAGCTCCGGTGCGTGATGTGGTTTTTTACGTGCATCGATAATTAAAGGCCCTTTGCAACCCCAGTGCTTATCTTGAATAAAGGCATCTATGCCATGTATATCCGTAGCCGGGTTGCTCCTGGTAAAGGTGACCCATACCAGATTATTGATATTTGCCGCAGTGAATGCTGCATCATCACAAAGTACGATGAGCGCTATGCCCTTCAGCTTCTCTGCTTTCAAACTAGAATTGAGCTGGCTGATCTCTTTTCCGGTATAAACTCCGTCAACATATGAGGGGGCCTTTAAGGTAAGTACACCCGGAATGGCCAGCTTAAATTCACCAAAACCAGCGGAAAGACCTGTACCTTCAATGAACAACCCAGCCGGGACATCATTAGACAGTTCCCTTTTCTTTTCCCCGGCCGCAGCAAACACAACTTTGGAACCCGCATTTAATCCCTCGCCACTATAGTCCAGTGTATCTATAGTTGTCTGGGTATGAAAGTGCAGGTCCCGGCTGAAATCCATACGGGACAGCACATGCTGCAAAAATGCGGACAGATCATGTGTATCGAGTTGCTCGTCATCTTCCCTCGCCGCAATGAACAGGTATTTGGCCAGGCTCAGCTGATTTTTACCTAATATGTGGTTGGCTATGGTCAGGATTTCCTGGGGCCTTCTTTCTTTTAGATATGGGGTATAGCGTTCGCTGCCTATCGCAAAAAGCAGCGGGTGCACACCTGCGGCATCGACTGCATTTACTGCTTTCAGTCCATGTATTTCTTTGGGCAATGCCGACCCTGCTATCTCGTGGATCAATGCGCCAAAGCTGGTATCTTCTTGCGGTGGCCTGCCCACGACGGTGAATGACCAGATGGCATCCTTGCGATGGTATACATTGTGCACCTTCATCAACGGGAATGGATGTGTAAGACTGTAATAGCCCAGATGGTCGCCAAAGGGGCCTTCAGGTTTGTTTTCCTGCGGATAGACCGTTCCGGTGATGACAAAATCTGCATCAGCCGAGATGCAAAAACCTTCTTCATCGTAAAAATACCTGAACCTGCGGTTACCCAGTGCCCCGGCAAAAGTCATCTCAGACAGCCCTTCCGGCAATGGCATTACTGCCGCCAGCGGATGAGATGGCGGGCCGCCAACGAATATACTCACTTTTAGAGGCTGGCCTTTGGCGTTGGCTTTACTCTGGTGTACCCCAATTCCCCGGTGGATCTGGTAATGCAACCCGATTTCTTTATCCTGGATATAGTCATTGCCTGCCAGCTGGATCCGGTACATGCCCAGGTTGGCGTTGAGTATTCCGGTTTTGTCAATATCCTCTGTGTAAACTTGCGGCATGGTGATGAACGGACCACCATCCATGGGCCAGTTTACAATCTGCGGCAGTGCGGAGATGGTGGTTTTGCTAAATGTATTTTTAAAAATGCTTTGTTTCAGCGGAAGCGCTGTTAAAGCGGTAAAGCCGATACCGGGGAGTTTAAGTGGATTCTTTAAAGCCTTCACAGGATCAGAGCGCAGGTTTACAAGTTGCTCAACCTTAGGCAGGCTGCCCCTGAACATGAACTTTGAGCGTTCCAGGGTACCAAAGAGGTTGGAAACCGCAGGAAACTTACTGCCTTTTACCTTTTCAAAAAATAAAGCAGGTCCTTGTTTTTCATATACACGAAGGTGTATGGCAGCCATTTCCAGATAAGGGTCTACTTCTTCTTTAATCCTGATGAGGTGTCCGTGTTTTTCAAGGTCGGCGACACATTCTGCTAAGCTTTTATATCCCATGTTGCTTCAAAGATATTAAAGAAAGACATAAAAAAGTCACACTGAACTTATTTCAGCATGACTAATGATGATATTAAATAACCTCAGGTACTATTTCTTTCCGGCAAAAGAACGCAGCATCCAGGTATTTTTCTCTTTAAACTGCATAAACTTGTTTACCATATCATTGGTACCGTCGTCACCAGCCTGTTCTGTAGCTTCCAGCAGATCACGCTCCAGCTGGATCAGGTGCGCCATGTCTTCAAGCACCTCGTCAACCATGTCCAGGTCTTTCATCCCGATGGTATTGACCTCTTTAATACCTGATTCTTTGATATAATCCGCGAAGCGGCTGTGCGGCGGCTTGCCCAGCGTCAGCACACGTTCTGCAATCTCGTCGATGGTCAGCTGGGCGTTGGTGTATAATTCTTCAAATTTGATGTGCAAGGTAAAGAAGTTTTGTCCTTTGATGTTCCAGTGACATCCTCTTAATTTCTGGTAATGAACGTGGTAATTGGCCAGGTAATCATTCAGCAGATCAACTACTGGTTTTACTTCTTTTTCATTTAAACTGATTTCTTTTGCGTCCATGGTATTTATTTTTTTATTTTGCCCCCTCTTTCCGGGATTAGGTGGTATAACAAAGATAGCTGAAAATGGTTTAAAAATATCTCTGAAAAGACAATAGGATGCGCCAAACAGCGTTTATAATTACAATTCAACAGGGGGTTACTTTATTATTCGTATTATTGCTCAAAATTTTTTATCAGGACATTAATGTATAGATACTGTATAATAGCAATTGCTGCTATTCTTTTTAATATAAATACTTCATCAGCAAATACCAGGGATTCAATAGGGGTTGAAAATCAAAATGGTAAAAAGGTGGTCATTCACAAGGTCGTGGCCAAAGACACTTATTACTCCATCGCCAGAAGATACAATGTCAATCCTAAGGATGTGATGAACTTTAACGACAGCAAATATTTGCAGATCGGTGTCATTGTTAAAGTACCTACTTCTATGCCGTATACGGTAAATTATAGTACTGCGACAGTTAAAAACACGCCAGGAAATACAACTGCGGTGCCACCTGCTGCCGATTCAAATAGTACTGAACAGGGCCTGATCGAGCATGCAGTACAAAAGAAAGAAAACCTGAACATGCTTGCGGAAAAGTACGGCACTACAGTAAACGAGATCAAAAGGATAAATAATTTAAGGTCTATAAACCTGCAGATCGGCCAGATATTAAAGATTCCGGTTAAAGCAGAAGAGAAAGCACCTGAAGATACTGCGACAGCATCAGTGCAAAAGGTAAATCCGGCAGTAGTTCAGCCTGCAGTGGTACAGACAACCGTGCAGCAGCCATCGCAAAAACAGCCGGTGCCGGCTCCGGTTCCGGACAGAAGGGAGATCAACAAGAACATCGACCTGAACCAAAAAATGGCTGAGAACAAGCCGGACAGCAATGAGCTCATCGTTCATACAGTCGCCTCAAACGAAACCATCTATTCCATCGCTACAAAATATAAGATGACCATCGATCAGCTTAAAGCTAAAAACGACATGACCACCAGTTCATTGAATGTTGGTCAAAAGCTTCTGATCAAAGGTCAGTATCCTGTTAAGCCTGCAAATGCGCCCTTCGCCAGCGAAGCAGATTCTCTGCGTTCGATCAAAGACCCTTCGCTAAGATATCCGGCTGCACGCTATGGCCTCAACCAGATCGAAGAAAAAGGAACCGCGGTATGGATAGCCGATGCGGATCTTGACCCTACTAAAATGCTGGTATTGCACCGTACTGCCCCAATAGGCGGCATTGTCAAAATCACCAATCCCATGAGCAACCGCTCTACCTTCGCAAAGGTTGTTGGTAAATTTACTGAAAATGAGTCCACAAAAGATGTTATCATTGTAATGACAAAAGCTGTCGCAGACGCACTGGGCGCACTGGACAGACGTTTTTATTGCAATTTAACGTACGGCGGACAAGAGAATGAACAAAAATAAACCTTTCATTATAGGCATCGCTGGGGGCAGCGGCTCCGGCAAAACCTTCTTTTTAAATTCCTTCTTACACCATTTCAAAAATGACGAGGTCACCCTTGTCTCCCAGGACGACTATTATTTCCCGGCAGGCGAAATGACCCAGGAAGAAAATAAACTGTACAACTTTGACCTGCCTTCCACTATAGACAATGAGCAATTTTTACAGGACATTAAAAGACTGGTAAAAGGCGAGGTCGTTTATAAAAAAGAATACAATTTCAATAATCCATTGGCGGTAGTCAAAATACTCGAAGTCAACCCGGCCCCTATTGTCATTGTTGAAGGCCTGTTCATTTTGCATTTTAAAGAAATAGCCGCTTTGCTGGACTACAGGATCTTTGTAGAAGCAGAAGAGGCCGTCGCATTGCAGCGAAGAATTAAAAGGGACGGCATGGAACGTGGGTATGCGGAGGATGGTGTCCTGTATAAATGGCACAACCATGTAGTTCCTGCCTACAAGGAATTCCTGCTGCCTTATAAAGGTACCGCAGATAAGGTGGTGATCAATAACCTGGATACTCCGGAAGACATCATCAGGATCACAGAAGAGATCTCAAAAGACCTGAGACCCAGGTATTGTAAACAGTCTTAATCCAGCGCCATTTCCGGTACGTCATCATCTGCATAAAGCTTACCTAAAGTAGCCTGCCTGATGTAATCTACGCTCACTCCCGGTGCCCGTTCTATCAGTTTAAAACCACCTTCCGGCAATACATCCAGTACCGCCAGTTCGGTAACGATCTTCTTGATACACCGCACACCTGTGAGCGGCAAGGTACAGGCAGGCAGCAATTTGCTCTCCCCTGCCTTATTCACATGCTGCATGGCGACAATGATGTTCTTGGCAGAAGCCACCAGGTCCATCGCCCCGCCCATACCCTTTACCATTTTACCAGGAATCTTCCAGTTGGCAATATCACCGTTTTCAGACACCTCCATAGCCCCTAATATCGTCAGATCTATCTTTTGGCTCCTGATCATACCAAAACTCATGGCAGAATCGAATATAGAAGAACCCGGCAGGGTCGTGATGGTCTGTTTACCGGCATTGATCAGGTCAGCATCCTCTTCTCCTTCAAAAGGAAAAGGTCCCATGCCCAATAAACCGTTTTCAGATTGCAGCACCACATTGATCCCTTCGGGAATGTAATTGGCGACCAGTGTAGGGATACCAATCCCCAAATTCACATAATACCTGTCTTTTATCTCTTTTGCGATACGTTTCGCAATTCCGTTCTTATCCAGCATGCCGGTCAGCTTTTAGTTCTAACAGTCCTTTGTTCAATTCTCTTTTCATAACCCGAGCCCTGGAATATGCGGTGCACGTATACTCCCGGCGTATGGACCTGGTCCGGATCAAGTTCACCGGCCTCCACCAGCTCTTCCACCTCAGCAATGGTCACCTTGCCTGCCATGGCCATGACCGGGTTAAAATTGCGGCTGGTAGACCTGTAGATCAGGTTGCCTGCAGTATCGCCCTTCCATGCCTTGACAATGGCAAAATCAGCGTCAAAAGCATATTCCATCAGGTAATCCTTTCCGTTAAAATTCCGTACTTCCTTGCCCTCGGCCACTTCAGTCCCTACCCCGGCAGGCGTATAAATGGCAGGCATACCATATCCGGCAGCCATACATCTGGTAGCCAGGGTACCCTGCGGGATCAGCTCAACCTCCAGTTCACCGCTCAGCAACTGACGCTCAAACTCGGCGTTCTCGCCTACATAAGAAGAGATCATTTTTTTTACCTGGTGATGCTGGAGCATCAACCCTATTCCAAAATCGTCCACACCGGCATTGTTAGAGATACAGGTCAGTTGCCCAACCCCTTTTTTAACCAGCGCGTTGATGCAGTTTTCAGGAATCCCGCAGAGGCCAAAGCCGCCCAGCATGAGCGTACTGCCATCTGTTATGTCCTTAATGGCTTCATCAGCGCCGGAAACAACCTTGTTTATCATGATAATAAGTTTTGCTGCTAAATTATACTATATCCGGCAACCAACACAACTTATTTAGTGATTTCTATGATTTTATCGTTCGAACCATTACTGCTGGCAATGTATACTTTGCCGTCCGGAGACTGGCAAATGGCCCTCAACCGTCCAAATTCATTTAAAAAATAATCTTTTGTGCCGGTAACCTGGTCCCCGGAACTGTTCAGTTTAAGCTGGATAAATTTGGAAGCTTTTAAGGTCACCAGCAGCAGCGAATTTTTCCATTGGGGAATATAATCGGAATTGTAATAAGTAAGCCCCGCCGTCGCTATGGTCGGTGTCCAGGCGGTGATGGGTTCAACCACATCATTGGCAGTACAGAATACTTTTTCGGTGGTTCCGTTGCAATAGCCTTCTACATTTGGCCAGCCGTAGTTCCGCCCTTTTAGGATCACATTGATCTCGTCATCGTTATTGGGGCCATGTTCCGACGCATAAATGCGTCCGTTGGCCTCTACCAGACCCTGCGGATTCCTGTGCCCCAGGCTCCACAGCCTATTGCCGGCTATAGGGTTATCAGCAGGTACAGAGCCGTCCAGATTGACCCTCAAAACCTTACCCGACAAAGAACTGGCATTCTGTGCATTGCCGCTTACACTGGCATCACCGGTCGTGATCAGCAATTTTTGATCAGCAGTGATGAGCAGCCTTGAGCCATTGTGGATGGAGGCAGCAGGGATCTGGTCCAGAATGACCAGCGGAGCGCCGAGCGTACCGCCACTATAGCTAAACCTGACTACTTTCTCTTTATAAGGACTGCCATAATTGTAAACCACATATACCCATGGATTGGCGTCAAACTGCGGATGCAGCGCCATACCCAGTAAGCCGCCTTCGCCATTGGAAACTACATCAGGAATGTTGTAAACCAGTGAAACAGCGCCTGTTTGCGGATTTACCCTGCTGATCTTACCCGATCTTTCAGTGATCCAGATCTGCTGGTCAGGGCCATAAACCATTTCCCACACATGAGAAAGACCACTGCTCAGCACACGGGTTTTGATCTCGGCATCCGGCAGTTCTTCACCCGGATCTTTTGGGTTCTTTTTGCAGGCCAGCACCGGGATCATCAGCACAGCGAGCAACATGACCAGTGATTTCATAAGACAATCATTTTATCTTATAACACACTGATAATAAATATGTTTACCTAATTGAAATAAACATAGGAAATTCCGTCGCCGCCACGGTCTGCATGCTCATCTTCTACCCGGTTCACCTGGCTGTATTTTTTTAAATATTCGCGTATCAGTTTCCGGAGGATACCGTCGCCCTTGCCATGGATGATCTTGATGAAAGGAAAACCAAGCATCAGTGATTTGTCCAGGTATTTTTCCAGTTCATAAAGCGCGTCATCACCGCGCTGGCCCCTCAGGTCCAGTTCGGCATTAAAACTGGAGATCGCTTCAGAGATGCTGCCTGTATAGGAATTATTTTGTACCGCTTTTTTAGCCTGCTTGTTGCTGATCTTTTGTACCCGGTTTTTTTTCAGCACCGAGCGCAGGTCACCAAGCGCCACCACCAGGTTGTCCCTGTTGATCTCCAGCACCTGGCCCGTAGTCTCACTGTTGTTCAGCTGCACCCAGTCGCCCACTTCAATCGGCGTATTCACCAGTTTAACTGGTTCTGCTTTTGCCGGTTCATCCTTTACCTGGTGCTGCACCAGTTGCTTTTGCAGGTTCTGCCGCAATTCTTTTGCAACAGTCTTATCTGCTTTTGTTTCCTTGATCTCCGCGATGGTATTCTCGACCAGCTTATTCGCGTTTTTAATGATGGTCTGGGCCTCCAGTTTGGCCTCCTTGATCAACACCTTTTTATTCTCGTCCAAAAACAGCTTCAGCTTCTCATTTTCGGCTACCAGGTTCTTTACCTTGTTCTGCTGATTGGCCAGATGGATCCTGGTATCGTAGATCTGTTTCTTTTCGCGTTCCAGGTCGACCAGCAAGCTGTCTATCCTGTTTTGATTGGTTCCAGTCTTGGCCCTGGCCAGTTCCAGCACTTCTTTCTGCAAGCCGATATTTTGGGCGATCTCAAAAGCATAAGAACTGCCCGGCTTGCCTATTTCCAGTACATACATCGGCTTCATGCGGTCATTGTCAAATAACATCGACGCATTTTCCAAGCCCGGTGTATTGCCAGCAAACAGCTTCAAATTGGAATAGTGGGTCGTAATGACCCCACGGACTTTTTTATTGTTCAGTACCTCCAGCACGGCTTCCGCCATTGGCCCGCCAAACTGCGGATCAGTACCTGTACCAAACTCATCGATCAGTACCAAAGATTTTGGCGTGGCGTGGGCCACAAAATACCGCATCTTGGTCAAATGCGCACTGTAAGTACTCAGGTCACTCTCTATAGACTGGTCATCGCCAATATCAGCAAAGATCTGGTCAAAAACGCCTACCTCGCTGGACTCATGAACAGGAATGAGCAGCCCCGACTGGACCATTACCTGCAGCAGACCCACGGTTTTCATACAGACAGACTTACCGCCGGCATTTGGGCCTGAAACAACTAATATTCTCAGATTTTCATCCAAATGCGCGTTTAAAGGCACCACCGTCTTGCCATCCTCTTTGAAAGAAAGGTAAAGCAGCGGATGCGTCGCATTCACCAGTTTGGTCTTAGGCTCATTGAGCAGCACCGGCATATCTGCCTGTACATCAATGGCAAATAAGGCCTTGGCCCGTACAAAATCCAGTTTGGTGAGGAAACCATGATAAGACAGCAATAGCGGCGTATAAGGCCTCAGGTCAGTGGTCAGCGCGATCAGTATCCTGATGATCTCCCGCCGCCTGTCAAACTCCAGGTCGCGCAGCTTGTTATTTAAGGCAAAAACCTCCTCAGGCTCGATATACACAGTTTGGCCGCTGGCGGACTCATCATGGACAAAACCCCTTAGTTTTCTTTTATTTTCGGCGAGTACAGGGATGCACATCCTGCCGTCACGTATGGTCAAACTGCCATCGGCCACCCAATTGCTGGCTACCGCCTGCCTGTAGATCGAGTCCATGCGCTTGCGCACATCCTGCTCTCCTTTGGCGATATCTCCAATGATCTGCTGCAATAGAGGAGAAGCATTGGGCTTGATCTTTCCTTTTGGATCCAGGACCGCTTCTATCCTTTTGAGAATATTCTTTTCAACCGGCAGGTGCTCAAACAAAGCCTCAAGATTAGGGTAGATCTCCTTGCGTTCATCAAAGAACCTCAATACAGAAAAAACAGTCTGTAACGAAGCGCACATCTGGTGCAATTCCTCTTCTACCAGGTAGGTACCCTCTACCCTGATCTTTTCAGCCAGGGTCTTGATGTCAAAAAATGTACTGATCTGCAGGGGTTCCTGGTTTTGAAGAATACTTTTAAACTCGTAGGTCTGTCTCAGAAACTTATTGATCTGATCAAACTTGGTCATGACCTGCATTTTGCTGACCATCTGCTGGCCCATCGGGCTCAGGCAATGTTTATGAATAAGTTGTTTTATCTCATTAAAACCCAACCGCTCCAAACAATTCTCCGGATATAACATGCTTATTTTACTGAGTTAACTTTTTTTACTGTATTAATTTTTGTGGTCTTTTTCATCCGCTTCGCCTTTCTTAGCGAATCCTTTTTCTTAACCATTTTGAGCGAATCGGATAATTTTTTCATCATGGTTATTGACTTCAGGCGTTCCTTTGGCGACAAGCTGAGCTTTTTAAGAGAATCCATTTGTCTCAAAAACTTTTTCTTTTCTTTTGCTATTTTAAGGGAGTCAGACCGTTTTATCGAATCGTTTTTGAGCTTCAGGGAATCTGCTTTCATCCTTGCCTTTTGCGTATTGAGTATTTTCGCAGTTGCCAGGGAATCTGCTCTTACGAATGCCTTTTTTTCTTTATCCAGACGGCTTACCACTTTTGTGTAGATTTCCGTCATTGCTTTTGGATGTTTATTGTAATAAGCAAAGCTCCTGCTGTAAAGCGCTGAATCAATACCAAATTTTTTATAAATGCCTTTGTAATAACCCGCTGCAACTACCCTTGCAGTATCCATATTGGCAACGGCATTGATGTAACCGTCAAAAACATGGATGTCGTGCAGGATCAGGGCCATCTCATCGGGCTGTATCAGGTCTTTGGGAATGCCCGGCTTGCAGCCCGTCATCAGTAAAAAGGAAATCACTATATATATAAAGTTCTTCATTATAGTCTAAAACATCATTATTTCTTAGCCAAAGTTCGCCAAGGTTCTTATTTTTACCAAAAATACTGATAAATGAGTATAGCCGAGAACTTATTAAAATATAAAAAGGAAATAGAAAGCGATGGCGTGCAGCTGGTGGCCGTATCCAAATTTCAGCAGGCAGATGCTGTTCTGGAGGCTTACAATGCCGGACAGCGTGTATTTGGCGAAAACCTGGTGCAGGAACTCGTGGAAAAACAGGCACTATTGCCGCAAGACATTCAATGGCACCTCATCGGCCATTTGCAGACCAATAAAGTAAAATACATTGCCCCTTTTATCAGTATGATCGAATCCGTCGACAGTTTAAAATTGCTGGTAGAGATCAACAAACAAGCCGCAAAACACAAACGGGTCGTCGATTGCCTGCTGCAAATCTATGTCGCAGATGAGGACACCAAGTTTGGTCTGGGATTTGATGAAGCCATAGAGCTGCTCAGATCTGAAGAATTTGCGGGGCTAAAGAACATCCGCATTACCGGGCTGATGGGCATAGCCAGCAATAACGCGACTGAAAAACAAACCGTTGACGAGTTTACTGAACTCAAAGTATTTTTTGACGGCATAAAAATGAGCTTTTTCAGAAAAGACGAAGCCTTCAAAGAAGTCTCGATGGGCATGTCCGGCGATTATAAACTGGCCATAGAAGCAGGAAGTACCATGGTAAGGATAGGAAGTAGTATTTTTGGTAAAAGAGTGATCAAACATTACAAAGCACAATAAAAAAATAATGAATGTCAATATAAGAGTTGCTGAAAAAGCAGACTGTCCGCGCATACTGGAACTGATCAACGAGCTGGCAGTTTATGAGAAGGCCCCCGAGGAAGTGACCGTTACGTTAGAAGAATTTGAAGATGCAGGCTTTGGCGCAAATCCCGTTTGGAAGGCTTTTGTGGCTACAGACAACAACATCATCGTTGGTTTCGCCCTGTATTACACCCGCTATTCGACCTGGAAAGGCTGCCGCCTCTATCTCGAAGATTTTCTGGTTACCGAAGATTATCGCGGAAAAGGCATCGGCAAAATCCTTTTTGAAAAGGTGATGCAGGAAGCCCGGGAAGGCAATTACAATGGTATGGTATGGCAGGTACTGGACTGGAACGAGCCCGCCATCAACTTTTACAATAAATATGCCGCCGGTCTGGAACCGGGCTGGCTGAATGCTTCTTTTTCGAAAGAGCAAATCGGGAATTCGAAACTGCAAACCCTAAACTAACATGAAAAGAACAGGAATATTTGTGCTGCTGATCAGCTTTATGGCTTGTCAGAGTGAGAAAAAAACGACTGATGCTACCGACTCCGCTACCATGTCCGGCACAGCAAAGACGATAATTTACACCTATGACTCTGTAAAAGTATACAGCAAAAACCCGCTTTCCAAAGACAAGAATGTTACCGATACTTCAAAGGCAGTGATTTCTTATCCTGTGTTTGCAGATGAGCACATGAACGATTTCATATTGAAAAAAGTCCTGCTTACAGCAGATTCCGGCAAGAATTATACTTCCTACCAGGCCTATGCTACCGACTTTATCAAAGGCTTTGACGATTTCCAAAAAACAGAAAAAGACAGTCCGCAGACCTGGTTCCTGGAAATCAGGAACGATGTAGAAGTACAAAAAACTGGCTATTTCTCTATACTGAGCAGGTTTGTAAGCTATATGGGTGGTGCACATCCAAACACGGTTTATTCGTACCTCAACTACAATCCAACCACCCATCAGGAAATCCTGCTGGATTCGCTGCTGCTTCCCGGCACTATGCCCAAACTGACCGCCATAGCAGAACAGATCTTCAGGAAAAATGAGAAACTAAGCTCCACCGCAAGTTTGAAAGACGGCTATTTTTTTGAAAACAATACCTTCAGGCTGAACGACAACTTTACCATCACAGATGAAGGCCTGAAATTTCTCTATAACCCTTACGAGATCAAAGCCTACGTATATGGCACAACCGAACTGCTGATCCCTTTTTCTGCCCTCAAAGGCATTGCTAAACCGAATTCTTTACTTAGTCCATCTCATTAATGCAGGTATTTAAGTTTGGCGGCGCATCGGTAAAAGATGCCGGTGGCGTTAGAAATCTGACCTCAATTATATTAAAACAGCCCGGAGCGGAACTGCTCATCGTGATCTCTGCAATGGGTAAGATCACCGATAAACTGGAAGAGCTCTGCGGGGCCTACCAGTACGGCGAGGAAAATACACAGCAGATCTTTGAGGAGATCAAACAATTCCATTTCAATATCCTGGGCGACCTGTTCCCCGACCACCGCAATCCCGTTTACGATGATGTGGCCAATACCTTTGTCGAGATTGACTGGCTGCTGGAAGACGCACCTGATGATGCCCCGGATTATGTTTACGACCAGATCGTGTCCATCGGCGAACTCGTATCCACGAAGATTGTTTGCACCTATCTGCGCGAGATGGGCTGCAATGCCCAATGGATTGATGCCCGCAATTTCATTCACACCGACAATACCTACAAAGAGGGAAAAGTAAACTGGGAGAAAACCGAGCAGGAGATCCAAAAGTACCTGGTACCTGTGCTCGAAAAAAGCATTGCGGTCACACAGGGTTTCATCGGCAGTACCAGCGAGAACTTTACCACCACTCTGGGAAGGGACGGCTCAGACTATTCCGCAGCCATATTTGCCGCCTGCCTTGAAGCCACTTCCCTTACCATCTGGAAAGATGTGCCGGGTGTGCTCAACGCCGACCCCAAATGGTTTGACGAAACCCAGTGCATCCCCCAGCTTTCCTATCACGATGCGATAGAACTGGCTTATTACGGTGCGACCATTATCCATCCCAAGACCATCAAACCGATCCAGAACAAAAACATTCCGCTCTTTGTCCGTTCATTTTTGCAGCCCGATGCCCAGGGAACAGACATTACAGGTCTAAACAACCACCTGCCCGTGCCCTCATTTATCTTTAAAGTAAACCAGGCACTGATCTCCATATTCCCAAAAGATTTCTCTTTCATCATTGAAGAGAACCTGAGTGATATCTTCAGCATGTTTCACGAACATAAGGTCAAGATCAATACCATGCTCAACTCGGCCATCAGCTTTTCGGTAAGTTTTGATCATGATCCGGCAAAACTACAGGCACTGATCGCTGATCTGTCTGTGCATTACAAAGTAAAATACAATACCGGGCTGGAACTGGTGACCATCAGGTACTACAACCAGCAGACCATAGACCGGGTAACGGTCAATAAAAACATCATCCTGGAAGTAAAAAGCAGGCATACCTGCCAGATCGTAATGAGGGACAAAGTGGTTTGAACAAACGGGTCTTAGATAGCGATGTCCAGGAATACATAGACAGTCACCTGACTGCCGATGTACACAAGATCGCAATGGCCAAAAGCCCTTTTCCGGATGTTTCCGCTGCTGAACTGGCAGGTCAGATCGCTGCTAAGAACAAATGTGCGAAGAAACTGCCATCCTGGTTTCAGCAGAAAGGGGTCTATTATCCTGCCCTCTTGTCTGTAGAACAATGCTCCTCTGAGGCCACCGCACAGTATAAATCCAGCCTTGCTTTAGGTGGCCCGTTGATCGACCTTACTGGCGGATTTGGTGTAGACAGTTACTATTTTGCCAAGACTACAACAGCTGTTACCCATTGCGAGATCAATAAAGAACTCTCAGAAATAGCCGCGTACAATGCCAGGGTATTCGGGCAGACCAATATGCAGTTTCTGCAAGGTGATGGTCTTGAATACCTCACCTCTGCCGATAAAACCTTCGACACCATTTATATAGACCCTGCCAGACGGAGCAGCTCCGGCAAAGTCTTTATGCTCAAAGACTGCACGCCTGATGTGGTCAGCAACCTCGGACTGATGCTTTCCAAAGCCAAATGCATCATCATCAAGACCGCTCCCCTGCTCGACCTTACCGCAGGACTGAAAGAACTTTCTAATGTCGCTGAAATCCATATCCTGAGTGTCAGAAACGAAGTCAAAGAACTGCTCTGGGTAATAGAGCAGGATAAACAGGCTGATCAAAAAATAAAGATCGTTGCGATGACCCTCAATTATGCGATGAAGCAGTTTAGCTTTTACAGGAATGAAAACGGAGACATTGCTGAGGAGGGTTTGGCCAGCAACCACTCAGAAGATGCGGCAGGGCAGCCAGAAGACATTACAGCGCAACAAATCAGCATAGATAGCTATCTTTACGAACCGGACGCCGCACTGATGAAAAGCGGCGCGTTTGATCTGATCACAAACAAATACAACCTTTCAAAACTGGACCAGCAAACACAGTTGTATTTTAGCGAAAGCATAAACCCCTCCTTTCCGGGCAGAATATTCAGAATCAGCAACTTCCTATCAGCCACAGTACTCAAAAAACGAAAAGACCTGACCGGCAATGTGATCGTCAGGAATTATCCTGACAAAGCAGAAAACCTCGTCAAAAAATACAAGATCAAACCTGACCGGGAAAAGTTCCTCATCTTTACCCATAGCAGATCAGAAGGTCATTTGATCATCGAAGCAGAGATCATACAGCATTACTAATCAGGCCCGTAAAAATCTATCTGAACAGTAAACATTTCCTGAATGCAGATTGTTATAGGATCATGACCGATATTGCGCAAATCATTATCCATGCTTCCCGGCTGGGAAATGTGGAAGTCCTGCAGGAACTCATCCGCCAGCAAGCCGATGTGAATGTCCGGGATGAGAAAGGCTATACCCCATTAATTATCGCCTGCTACAACAACCAGTACGAGTCCGCAAAGCTGTTACTGGAAAATGGGGCGGATGTCAATGCACAGGACAACGGAGGAAATACCGCACTGATGGGTGTCGCGTTCAAAGGCTATGCTGACATTGCACAGCTGCTGATCAACAAAGGCGCTCAGACCGATCTTCAGCATGGAAATGGCGGCACAGCACTGATGTTTGCAGCCATGTTTGGCAGACACGACCTGCTCAAACTGCTTCTGGCAGCAGGCGCCGACAAACATTTATTGGACGTCCGTGGACTCAGTGTATATGACCTTGCCGCACAGCAGGGCAATACCGAAGCGATAAGCATCCTTGATAATAGCACCGTCAATTAAAACAACCTAAACTATCTATATAAAAGAAGCCCCGCCGGTTCACACCGCGGGGCTTTAACTTGAACTATTATTTAAGATTGCAGCTTAATTTAGCTTAAGCCGGTACCTTCCTGGCCGGTTCCCGTTCCCATACACGGTGCTGCGCAATCGCAGCAATAAACTCCGCAGCAAGCTTTTTAACATCGCCACCAATCACAAGCCCCGGTTGTTTAGCCGGACCAAAATAAGTGGCGTCCAATACAGCTTTAGCGCCCTGGTCAGCCGCTATGGCCTTGCAATGCTTAAAGGCTTCATTTAAAAAATGTACCGCATTGGCTTCAGCAGCAACCGCGTTGACACTGGCCTCACCTCCCGGAACATACACCGCATCAAACAATACCGAAGCAGCAGTCAAGAAACTCTGGTCAACAGGTATCTTTTCCTTGCCCGCAGCAGTGATCGAGCCTAGCCTCGGTGCGATGACTGCTGCAATCGCCCCTTCAGCCTCCAGCGCAGCCTTTACAGCATTCAGAGATTTCCCGTCGACACCATCCGCAGCAAGTATGGCCACTTTTCTTGATTTAATCGTATTCTTTATTGTATTAGCCATACTTAGTGCAGCAGAGGACTTCAACTTGCTTTCTACCTGTGAAGGCTCAAAATCAGCAGGATTACCATCTGCCGGAATACTTTTATTGATCGGCAGTTCAGGTTTCTTCGGAACAACCAGCCCCAGTCCATACGCGACCTGGGCGGCCAGTTTCTGGTCAATCTGAGCAAGTATGCCCAGCATCCGCTCCCGGATGGCAATGGTCTTCACTTTTCCCAGCTCAAAAGTCAGTGCATCAATCAGGTGGTTTTTCTCCGGTGCCGACTGGCTGTTAAAGAAAAGCCTCGCCTGGCTGAAATGGTCAAAAAAGCTCCTGCTCCTGGCCCGCACTTTTTTGGCATCGATACGTTCCGCATAGCTGGTAAATCCGCCATCAGCAGCTTTCACCTGTTGCGGATCATTGTTAGCCAGGCCATTTGGACCATAACTCGTTTTACCACGGTTGATCGTCTGTCTCATAAAACCGTCCCGCTGGTTGTTGTGAACAGGCACCACTGGCCTGTTGATCGGGATCTCATGGAAATTTGGACCGCCCAGACGGATCAGTTGCGTATCCGTATAAGAAAACAACCTTCCCTGCATCAGCGGATCGTTGGTAAAATCTATGCCCGGCACAATGTGTCCCACATGAAAAGCCACCTGCTCCGTTTCTGCGAAGAAATTATCAGGATTGCGGTTCAGCGTCATTTTACCAATACGCTGCACGGGAACCAGCTCCTCAGGGATCAGCTTTGTCGGATCGAGCAGGTCAAATTCAAACTTAAACTCATCGGCTTCCGGCACGATCTGGACACCCAGCTCCCATTCCGGAAACGCGCCTGATTCAATGGCGTCCCAAAGGTCTCTCCGGTGAAAATCCGGATCCTTGCCAGAAATGTTCTGTGCTTCATCCCAGGCTACCGAATGCACTCCTAACAAAGGTTTCCAATGAAACTTCACAAAACAGGCTTCGTCTTTTTCGTTAATAAACCGGAAGGTATGTACGCCAAAACCTTCCATCATCCGCAGGCTGCGCGGAATGGCACGGTCGCTCATCGTCCACATGATCATATGCGCAGACTCCGGCATCATGGAAATGAAATCCCAAAAGGTATCGTGGGCCGAGGCCGCCTGCGGAATCTCATTGTCAGGTTCAGGCTTTACCGCATGGACCAGGTCAGGAAATTTCATGGCATCCTGTATAAAGAAGACCGGCATATTATTGCCAACAAGGTCAAAGTTTCCTTCCTGCGTATAAAATTTAACAGCAAAACCCCTTACATCCCTGGCCAGATCCGTAGATCCCCTGGACCCCGCAACAGTAGAGAAGCGTACAAACACCGGAGTCTCCGTCTGCGTGTCGTTCAGGAAATGTGCTTTGGTAAATTCAGACTGGGATTCATAGAGTTTAAAAACCCCATGTGCACCAGAACCGCGTGCATGCACAATTCGTTCAGGAATACGCTCATGGTCAAAATGAGTGATTTTTTCCCGCAGGATAAAATCTTCAAGCAGCGTTGAGCCCCGTTCTCCGGCTTTCAGGGAGTTTTGATCGTCATTGATCTTCACCCCATGATTGGTGGTCATCGCTTCTCCACTGCTGTCCGCAGTATGGGCTTTTAATTTATCAGTTTTTGCGTTTTCAGGCTGAGGGGCAAGCTTTTTATCGATAGCTGCTTCAGTACCGGTTTTAGGAAGTGTTTTTTTCATAGTTCAGTGTAGATCAGGTGCTACACTAGAACCCCAATAAAAAAAGATTGTTTTAGGTATTTTAAAATATTAATCGTAATATTGCAATATAAAGCCATGGGACTTACAAAGACAGAAATATTCACAGAAGAGCAGAACCAGTTGTCGACCTTATTGAAGGCGATGGCCCATCCCGCCCGCATTGCCATCCTGCAAAGGATCATCCTATCCAACACCTGTATCTGCGGAGACCTTGTTGGTGAATTAGGTCTTGCACAGGCCACCATTTCGCAGCACCTGAAAGAACTTAAAACAGCAGGAATTATACAGGGCACTATCGAAGGCGTCAGCGTATGTTACTGCATCAACCCTAAAACCTGGAAATTACTGGAAGAACAGCTCGGCGCTTTTTTAGGATCCTATAAAGGAGAAACCCCCTGCTGCTAAACCTTTTTTTATTCACATCAATCGTTAAATTGCAATATTATGAACACAACAGAATTTACCACCTGGCAGACATTTAAAAGCACATTGGAGCAAAACCCGGACCTGACCCTGCAGTTTCAGTACGCAGAAGACAAATGGGTCGACGCCTCCTATCACATCACCGAGATCAAACAGGCACCTATTGTATCTGTGGATTGCGGCGGCAAAATGAACACCTGGACAGAGATCATTGTCCAGCTTTGGGAGCCATCCAAACAGGATACAGAAAGAGCAATGCAGGTGAGCAAAGCCTTATCAATCGTGAAGATCGTTGAAAAATCACTGCCCCTAAACCCGCTTGGGACAGTTAAAATAGAATTTGGAAATTCACAGTTTGATACCAGGCAGATGTATCCGGGTGAATTCATCATCGCTGGTGATAACCTGATCGTCAACCTGGTCCCTGATTTTACGCAGTGCAAAGCCCAAACCAGAGGCGGAAGTTGCGGAACGACAGATTCAGGAGAAGAATGCTGTGCACCTGCTGTAAAAGTCGAAAAACCCAAACTACAACTGGTAAACCTCGCAGATGTAGGACAAACTTGTGAACCAGGCTCCGGCTGCTGCTAATATTTGAGACAATATTTTAAATTTAAACCATACACATGAAAAAAGTACTCGTACTCTGCACAGGAAACAGCTGCAGAAGCCAGCTGGCAGAAGGTTATTTAAGACATTTTGCCGGAGATCAGGCAGAGATTTACAGCGCCGGAATTGAAACCCACGGGGTCAATCCAAAGGCTATTCAGGTCATGGCTGAGGACCATATTGACATTTCAGGACATACATCAAACCACGTCGATGAATACGCAGGAATTGATTTTGATGCAGTGATCACCGTGTGCGACAATGCCAATGAAGCATGCCCTTACTTTCCCGGCAAGGTAGAACGCTTTCACTACAACTTCCCTGACCCTGCCAAAGCCACAGGAACACCAGAAGAGGTAATCAACGAATTCAGAAAAGTGCGCGACATGATCAAAACCTATTCAGCTGATTTTGTAAACCAGCACATCAAAAACCAATAATGAGCGCAAACAATTGTGCCCCTGCGACTGAGCGAAAACAGCTGGGCTTCCTTGACCGCTACCTCACCATGTGGATCTTTACAGCAATGACCATTGGCGTAGCTATCGGTTATCTGATCCCATCCTCCTCCGGTTTCATCAATTCCTTTTCCAGCGGAACCACTAACGTTCCTTTGGCCGTCGGCCTCATATTGATGATGTATCCTCCGCTTGCAAAAGTGAGGTACGAAAAGATGGCCGAAGTATTTAAAGACACCAAAGTACTCAGCGTCTCCCTGATCCTGAACTGGGTGATCGGCCCGCTCCTGATGTTCTTTTTAGCCATAACCTTTTTAAGAGACTATCCTGAATACATGGTTGGGCTAATTCTGATCGGCCTGGCACGCTGTATCGCAATGGTGGTGGTATGGAACGAACTCGCAGAGGGCAACCGCGAATACGCAGCAGGCCTGATTGCATTGAACAGCATATTCCAGGTTTTACTGTACAGCGTATTTGCCTATATCTTCATTACCATATTGCCTCCGTTCTTCGGCCTGAAAAGCCTTGAGGTAAATATCACAATAGTAGAAATCGCCAAAAGTGTGGGTATATACTTAGGGCTCCCGTTTGCAATGGGCATCATCAGCAGATATACATTAATCAAGCTGAAAGGTGAAGACTGGTTCCAGAACAAGTTCGTCCCCTTTATATCCCCGATAACATTGATTGCATTGCTCTTTACCATTGTCATCATGTTCAGCCTCAAGGGCAATCTGATCGTGCAGATTCCAATGGACGTAATCCGGATAGCGATCCCATTGGTGATCTATTTCTCCATTATGTTTGTGATCAGCTTTTTTGCAGGCAAATACTTTGGCGCGGATTACTCAAGAAGTGCTTCTATAGCTTTTACCGCTACCGGTAATAATTTTGAGCTCGCTATTGCTGTTGCGATCGGTGTATTTGGCATCAACTCCGGACAGGCATTTGCAGGAGTAATCGGTCCGCTGGTTGAAGTTCCTGCATTAATTGCCCTGGTCAACCTGGCTTTCTGGTTCAGAAAAAAGTATTATATAAAAGAAATTCTTTAACAAAAGCCGGGGAGACACCCCGGCTTTTATGTTTATTTACAGGCTTTGCATCCGCCTGTAGCTTTACATTCTTTAGCGCAGTGATCCGTGCAGCTTGCTTTAGTGCAGGATTTTGAGCATTTGGTACAATGGTTCATTTTGCTGTTACAGCATGGGCTGTTTGCAAAAGAAATGGCAGATATATTGAGCATCATCATAGTGATGACAAGAAACTTTTTCATAATTGAATTTTTAAAATGTGTTTAATAGTAATTGACCTTTTCAGAAAGGCAGATGTAAATACTATTAAACTCTGGGAGGGTGAAAGGATTTCGCAGAATAGTCGGAAACCTGCCCCTCTACGTAGTCAACGGTCAAGTCCTTCTTTGACTCAGGCAATACATAGCCTAGATCCAAAGGCTTCACCGGAACAAAGCCGCTTACATTGCAGCAGAATCTTGTCAGACACATCCCGTGCTTACAATCCTGTTTTTGCCTGTGGTCGCAAGGCAACACCTTACCAGTTTCCTTACAGCAGGCCATTTTTTCCTGTGTCACCAAAGCCTGACCTTTCCCGGGTAATACCGAAACAAAGGTCATGCAGATCATCAGAAAAAAGGCAGCAGCTTTCATTAAGACAAATAGAGTGAATTTGAACTGATAACATGCACACCCCTGCAATTATGGTTTTGGGATTACAATCATCTACGCAAGCTTTTTCCACAGCCATTTGCGAACCGGCTCATCGTACCATTTCAGCGCAGCATAAGCCAAAATAATACTGCCAATTAAGATGAGCAAAGCATATGGCCAGGCCTCAGCGATGGTCATGCCCTTGTTGTTGCTGATCCAGGCCACATAAAAATACACAATGGGGTAATGCACCAGGTAAAGCGGATAAGATATATCACCTAAGAATTTGCATACTTTATGCTCTCTTTGATTTTGCATGACACCACTGGCGCCGAGGTATACAATCAGCGGGAAAACGATGATGATGCAAACAGAATCGTAGATTCCGTTCAGCCAAAGATGCCCGGCACCGCCAATCCGCGGCATGTAAAGCACCACGGCTACCAGAAGACAGCACCACAACAAGGCATTTTTAATTTTGGCCGGCTTGGCTATACGGGACAACAAGAGACCCGCAAAGAAGGGATACATGACACGCGTGAATCCAATGCGTACCTGTTCCACATTCAAGGTCCAGCCACCACTGACGTCGCCGTTCGAGATGGCCAGATGTGCAAGCGCAACAGCAGCAATACCCACTAAAATACTCAATGCAGTTTTGGAGAATTTCCTGATCCAGACCGCATAAAGAATGTTGGCAATATATTCAAAGAACAATGACCATCCCACGCTATTCATCGGGTGCATCTCCTGCCAGCCACGTATATCAAGCGATAAAGGTATGGGCAGGATGGTATAACCAATGAGCAGCACCAGCAGCATTTTCCAGAGCGGAACAGTATGAATGAGCGGCCATAATGTAGAATCCGTATAATAAAATCCGATAGCGCCGAGCGTCATCCCCAAAACCACCATAGGCTGAAGACGTATGATCCGGCGTTTGAAGAAGCTGCCCACCGTCATTTTAGACCATCTGTCGTCATAAGCATAACCCATCACAAAACCGGACAATAAAAAGAAAAAGTCGACAGCCAGGTAACCATGATTTACGAATTTATCTAAATTGCTAGTCGAGAATGGCTCTGCAAGGTGAAATGTGACAACGATTATGGCAGCAACACCACGAAGTCCGTCTAATATGGGATAGTGCGGCTTGGTGGCCAGCTCATTATTCAGTTCAGCGCTCATGTAAAGGAATGGAAAAATTGCAATTTGTAAAAAATTGTCAACATTTAATTACACACTCCAGGTCTTTTATTGCCCAATCCCGTAACTTTGTCGCATACAACCGCATAAACCCATCCACTAATCCGGGAAATCTAAAATAATTTTTGCAGTAACAGATCTTTGCGCTGCGGAGAAACCTCAACTTCTGCACCGTCGCTGAATTCGAGCGTTCCACCATCACCTTTACGGTACTTTACAACATAAGTCAGGTTCACGATCGCAGAGCGGTTGATTCGGATGAAACACTCATCATTTAAGAGCGATTCATATTCTTTCAAAGTTTTGGAAACGATGATTTTTTTATTGTCCACCAGCAGGAAAACACTGTAATTACTCATCGCCTCCACCCTGATGATATTGGATTTATCGATGATATAAACCCCCTCTGCGGTAGGCAGGGCCAGCCTTTTGGTCAGTGTCTTTTCAAGCTTCAGGTTTTTTTGAGCGCCCTTACCTGCTACCCTTTTCCGGAGCCGGGTAATAGCGCTTTGCAGATCTTCTTCATCAACAGGTTTCATCAGATAGTCGACCGCACTAAGACGCAGCGCCTCCAAAGTGTAGCTGTCGTATGCAGTCGTAAAGATCACTTCAAAATCGAAGCTGCCAAGGCGTTCCAGAAACTGGAAACCATTCATTCCCGGCATTTCCACATCAAGAAACAAGACGTCAGGATAAAGCCCCGCAATCGCCTCGAGAGCTTTCGCAGGTTCATTGAAAACACCTACCACAATCAGCTCGTCATCAAAAGAATCGAGCTTATGTTGCAGCAGTTTGCTGCCCCTAATTTCATCGTCCAGAATTACTGCTTTTATCATGAAGAGATCATTAGTTATAATAATCGGGTTTTAATAATTGCCAGTCAAGTATTTGCAATACTTAATTTATATTCAGTAATCTCATCTGCCGGAGAAAAAAGTTCCTGTTGCTCAACGCAACAGGAACAAGAGCGGGCAGATAAGCCTATATTTTCTTCAGGGTACCTGTAAAACTGGCTTTCAGCGGACCCTTCGCAGTAGTCACATCGACCGAGATGGTATACTGCTCCCCCTCCTTAGAAATCACTACCGTACCCGCATTGACCTCATCCGATACATTACTGATGTCGACAAAACCCCCTGCAAAATTGGCGGCCGGATTATAAGGAAGACCGGATTTGTAAGTAAAAGTTCCCGTCGGGATCACATAATCGCCCAGATTCTTCGTACGGATCTGTACAAAATTGAAATCTTTTGAACCCAGGTAGATCCAGGCCCCGTCGCCATTACCCGAACGGTAGTCCGCACTACTGACTTCATAACTTTTACCCTGGTATTCAAAAGTACCAGCTGTGTTTTCTTTCTCAGTCTTTTTGTCTTTTTTGCAGGAAACCAGGATAAAAAGGAAACTGAGCGCAATAAAGATCTTCGGGATGTTTCTTAAATTTTTCATTTTTCAGATTTTAAGGTTGTTTCACAGACAGGTAAATGATACTGTTTCGTTCCACCAGCAGAAGCGGCGTAGCAGTATCCTTCCAGGAGGGCACAAGGGCCCCAATGAAGTCATTGTTGGCTTTAAAGCCTGCGGGACTAATGCCATAATAGGGAACCGAAACCTCAGGCGCCTCAGCCATGACCGGCAAAACTTTATTGATCGGCGGCGGGTAATATTTTGTACCGATCTGCCTGGATTTAATATCCCATTCAATATTCCTGGCTGCACTGAACTGGAACAAGATGTCACCGGATTTAAATGAACCGTTTTCGAAAGAAGGAATACTTCCCTGAGTACCCAGAACAGCATACTCAAATCCCTGAGCAGCATTGGCTTTATCCGTAAAACTGTAAGATTTTAAACTCACCTTACCTTCAGCACTCTTCTCAAACACAAAAGTGTACACAAAATTTCCATTGCCTTCCAAATCGAATGTAAAGCCGGATTTATCCATATTTACCTCACCGCTGCGCAGATAACCCTGGCGGTGCAGGTTAACCTTCACAACATTGCCCTCCTTGCTGAAATAGAAGACAGCCAGTTTATTGTCACCAGCCTTGCGCTCCGCAACAATGTAATACGGAATCAGGTCTTCCCTGCTCACAGCCAGTTCGGCGTCAGGATTGTTCGGATCATCAGGATTAGCCTTTTCCTTTTTACAGGCAGCGAATGCCACGATGAGCAACACCATGCTCATCAGAATTTTCATAGTTTTCATAGTTTTAATTTATAGCAGATGATTAAATAATTAAGTTGATCAATTGAGCCAGGTCACCATTTTCGCATACATTTTATCCGTCCAGTTTCCGCCGCAATGCGTATTGCATGAATTGTCGGTAACCCCCTCACTTTTCGCTTTGACCGGAGAGTTATTGGGTATCTGATCATATAAGCTCTTCCCATAATATTCGCCCTCATTATTGCCGCTGCAATTGATGGCATAGATGGGAATCTTGAAGTTCTGTGCATTCCAGGCACCACTCCCGCCGCAGGCGGCCAGCACGCCTTTACAATAACTGAGCGTAGCATTCGCAGAGATGTCGCTAAACAACATGTAAGAAGCAAAAGAAAAGCCCCCCACCACCGACTTCGTTTTGTCGATACCGTATTTATCCGAAATGGCGACAATGCACTTGTCAAAATCCTCGCCGATCATTTTGGCACTGGTGTTCCAGCTGTCGGCATTCGCATTTCCGGGCGTCTTGCGGTATTTAACGATTGCCGCAGCATAACCATTCTCAGCCGCCTTCCTGCAGAGCGCAGTTTCAGCACCTCCGTCCAGCGTACCCTCACTTGGATTATTTTCATTATTTCCACTTCCAATGACCAGAATCCCCTTAAAAGAATCAGCGTCTTTATTCCTGAAAATCTTATACGTACTGCCATTTACGGTTTCAACGGTCTCCTTAAGATCACCATTGACCACTTCCTTGCCTTCCTCTTTGCTCTTTTTACAAGAGATGGTCAGTATAAGGAAGCAAACCATCATAAAAATTATTTGTCTCATAGGGTTTTATTTAATTAATTACACAATAGTACAGGCACCAGAAAAAGTATTTTTTGACAATGATTGAGACACCGGACTCAATGAGTGAACCCAGAGTTACGACGAGGGAAACCGAATAGTGCATTTGACTGAGTGAATCTGCACTTTGACTTAGCAACCCACTGAACTATCTCCGGAAATGTTTGTTATTTTAACCAAATGAAAATCAACCCGCACCTTTTTATCTTACCGATGCTCATCGCAGTACAAACCTTAACAGGGAACAACAAACTGTGGGCGCAGGAAACCGCGCTCGACTCGGTAGAAAAAGTCATCGCCCAAAATCGGCACAATGATGATAAAAAGGCCCGTGACCTGTTTTTTTTGGCGGCAAGTACGATCAATGCCAACCCCAAAAAGAGCCTGGATTATATAGACCGGATCCTGTCTTTCGAAAAAAACATAAAAGACCCCGGGATCGTGTCCAGTTCTTACCGTGTAAAAGGCATCATTTTAACCATGCTGGCCAGGTTTCCCGAAGCAATGTCAGCATTAAACATTGCTTTGAACAAAGACAGGCAGGCCCGCACTCCTTACGGCGAGGCGGGAGACTTGTCCAGTATCGCCACAATCTATTTATACCAGTCCAATATGCCCCAGGCATTGAACTATTACCAGCAGTCAGCTAAAATTCTAAAGAGCATCCCTGAGAAAGACCCCAAGAACTACAAGGACAGAAAAAGAGACGAAGCAGCGATCTACAGCAATATTGGACTGGTGTACATTGAAACCGGAGAATATCCAAAAGCAGTAGCACATTTCGAAAAAGCCATCGCTTCGCACTTAAAACAACAAAACAAACTTGGAACCATACCCGCCCTCGGTAATATTGCCAATGTCTACAGCAGAGAGAAAAACTATACCAAAGCCATATTATATGCAGACAGCGCCACAAAACTGGCCGACGCTCTTGGAGACAAGATGAGTTATGCCCGAGAAACCGGAAACCTTTCCGGCTATTACAGCAGCATCGGAAAATACGATCAGGCACTGCGTTATGGCCTGAGGGCAGTCGAATTGAATAAAACATTGGGCAATACCAAAAGTGTGGGCTTTAACCTGCAGAATGTATCCTCAGCCTACGCCAAAAAAGGAAATACAGGACAGGCAAAACAATACGGACTGGCTTCCCTGAAAATCGGTCAGGATTTAAAGATACCTGAGATACAAAGAGATGCCAGCTCAGGATTAAGCGAAATATACGAAGCGCTGAAGATGCCTGACAGCGCACTGTTCTATTATAAAACGGCCGCCCAGCTCAAAGACAGCATCAACAACAGCAAAAAAAGAGATGAAATTGCCAGACTGAGTATTCAATATGAATTTGATAAGAAAGAAAACGATTACAAACAACAGCAGGTGCTTTCCGATGAGCAGTTGAAACGACAGCGCTTATACGCAGTTTTAGCGGTTGTAGTACTCATATCCATCCTCTTGTTTATGTACAACAAATACCGGATCAGGCAACTACGGTTCAAAAGCACCCTGCAGCAGCAGCTGTCAGAAAGCGAACTGAAAGCGATCCGTTCCCAGATGAACCCCCATTTTATCTTCAACGTGCTCAATTCCATTGAGTCGTACATCATGGACAACGATAAAAAGATCGCCTCCCGGCTGATCCAAAAGTTTGCAGCACTGAGCAGGCTGATCCTGGAAAACTCAACCAGGAGCCTGGTGATCGCAGAAAGGGAGTGGAAGGCCATGAAGCTGTATACAGAACTGGAAGCCATGCGGTACAGCAATGCATTCAGCTATGAATTTAAACTCGATGAAAGCATTGAACTGAAGGACCTGTTGCTGCCGCCCATGCTGGTGCAGCCCCTGATAGAGAATGCGATATTACATGGATTGATCGTAGAACCGAAGCCAGAAGCACATTTGATCATCAGCCTGGAAAGAAACCAATCCGGCATCTGCGTGACCGTGACCGATAACGGCGTCGGATTCGGAAACGGACAAACGCCTAAAAGCACATTTCAGAAAGGGGTAAAAGAGAAATCCATGGGACTAGAATCCATCAGAGAAAGGATAGCGATGATCAACAAACAAAGTCCGGCAAATAAAGCCAGTTTTAGCATTAAACCCGGCGAACAGGGCATTGGCACAATAGCAGTCATTTGTTTGCCAGTCAATTTGCCCTGAGTCCCGTAGCGATCACTCCATAAGCTTCTTATTCGCTTGATACTCACCGTGGGTGTGATACCGGTAGCCTTCTATTTTCCCGATGCTAAACCCCTGTTCTATGACGAGACTGTATGTGAGAAACTGGATTTTGTCAGCGTGCACCTATACCCTAAAACTGGTGAGGTGGAAAAAGCACTAAAAGGCCTCAGTTTTTATGAAATCGGAAAGCCGCTCATCGTAGAAGAAATATTTCCTCTCGAATACACGACCGCAGACCTGGATTCATTTGTCGCTCAATCCGGCAAATATACCGATGGCTGGATTGGCTTTTACTGGGGTGCTACCCTTCAAGATAACCGCAGGAATAAAGCCGCCAGTCCTTACATGATTCCCTGGCTGGAATATTTTAAAAAGAAATCATCTGAATTGATAACAGCAGCGCCCTGATAGGCAATGTGATGTTTTTCATTTTGGCAATTGACATCAGTTCCTTTTTCCTGGGCGAGTTTACCGAATTCTACTTCAGCCATCCCACCCACAGCAGCTTTGTTGGCAAAATCGATACCCAAATACACACTATCCGCCACTTCGTTGCTCCCCACCGCCGTAAATGACAAATAAGTCTCCATATAAGCGCCTTTCAAATCATCAGGCAAATACAACACATCAGTACCCTCATACCGTGCTGCCCCATTCAGACTATAAACAGCCTTGCCCAGATCCGGAAAATAAGCCATCAACATCGCATGATGCCTTCTTTCCGTAAAATCCATCCAGGAACCCGTAGCCCAGCTAAACCTCAAACCTTCCGGCACCATCGAAACCGCGGCATCAACAGCCACAGGCAAACTACCCTGAGCCACCAGAACCTTACTATAGTCGACAGATACATCAGGATACGCTCCCAATAAAGCGTGCCGCTTATTATAAGACACCGCCATATTATGCGCATACCTTTCTACCTTAGCCGCCTCTACCATAAAACCGAGGTTGATAAACTCAACAATCGGCTTTAAAAACTGAATCACCACAGCCAGTTGCTGCCTGCAAGCCAGTTGCTTTACCGAAGGCGCCTTATTGATCTTCCCTACCATCCTCACCACATCTCTGTTCAACACCCTGTACGTTACCAGATTGCCAACCTTACCGTATACCGGCCCATGAGGCCCATTTTTCATTATTCCCATGATATTTTCATTTAAAATTCTTGTTCAAGCATTTAGTTCTTTATCTAACAAAATATGGGAATCTGTTCCCGGGCTGCATCCCTTTTAACCGCCCTCCTTTTCAATAAAAATGGTGACTCCGATGGGCATTGTTTTCATGCGCTTTTCGCGCCTTGAAAACCGAGCCCTAGAGGAGATCACCATTTTTAACCCCTACATGACAACAATAGCGCCCAGATAAGCACTGTTACTTACAGCCTTACCACCAACCGCCACAAAGATCATGTACACATGAACATTCTCCGTGCTCCAGGCACTCGGCAGCAAAATGTCGTAGCTTTCTACAGACCTCGCTACCACACTCGCCCTCACCGCAAACGCCTCCCTCGACGGATTGTACACCACAAAAGTCGCCATGTCTGTCAGCGAGCCAATCGTGCTCTCTATCACATCAGACCAGGAAATGTCCAGCTGCGCATCCACAGTAGTTGCCATAACAGGACTACTAGGGCCACTAACCTTGCCCCTGCTCAACAGCACATTCGGATAATCAATGGCCTGCATAGGATACACGCCAGTAATGGCGTTTTTAATGTTGTACCCCACAGCAGCATTCATTGCCGACTCATCCTCATCATGCTCCTGAAAACCAATCTCAATGATTGGCGAGATCCAGCTCAGCCATGCCGTGAAGATGCCAAAAGGAACCCTTACAGCCAGCTGCGCCTCAGTAGGCGGTTTACTGCTCGGATGCGGGCGCATAGAAAACGTATTTTTACCGTTCCTTACCCGCCCAACGTTGTTACCGGTCCTGCCTACCAAAAAGTAGTACGGACCACCCATTAAACGTCCCATAAACATAAAATTAAACTGTTAATCATTGCTTTACGCAATCCGCTGGATGGTCCCCTTCAGGAAACCCCGGAAAACGATGCCTAAGAACAAAGGCGGTATTAGAAAGCTATTTTAGCTTGCTTTTCTTAATGGATTCAATGTCACTTAAATCCTTCTTTCTGCCAGATGCTTCTTTATTTCTAATAAACTCAGCAACATTAATAAAGTTGACCTTTAAATCCTCTATATCTCCTTCAATTTTATTGCCATACGCCTCATCAAACTCAACACCGGAAATAGAATTCAATATGTCTATCCTCAAAGGTGGATACCCAAGTTGCGTTACGTAATTTTCTTTTAAAAAATCCTCAATAGTCAACCCAAGCGCACTAAATCCAAAGTCATTCAAAACGGAGATCATTTTCTCTGCGTTTTCATTACTAGGTTTAATCCAAATATCTAAATCTCCAGTATGTCGGGGTCTGCCATGATAAGCAAGTGCATGAGCGCCAACTACCATATAATCTACATTGTAGAGGTTCAAAAGTTCAATAAAGTCTACAAAATCAGGTTCAAAAATCATATCTTCCTTCTATGAATTACTTTTTCAATTCTTTCAGGAAAAATGCCAGTAGACCACAAATAATAACTTTTCCTAAGACGGCTCACTTCTTCCAGTCTTTCTGATGCGGTCTTGTTTAACCAGAACAAAATATCCAGAGAATCTTCATCTTCCATTTTGACCTGATTGACCACTAAAGCTATTTTTCTATCTTTTTTCACTATACAAAAATAATCATTTTAATTGACTAAATGGCTCTTTGATTCAGTTCCACATCCTTATCTTTCATGTCAAAAATACACTTTTTTCACCTCATTATGACATGAAAAAATCCCATAAATGACATGTATAACAATATCGCTTTAATACTTACTCATAAACGCCATCAGTGTAAACTGCATTACCGCCTCTCTCAATACCTCTCTGCTCCCGCCCCACTTAAAACAAAGCTTCAGCTCCTCACCCGCCATTTCAAACACATGCAAATGAGCCTTCTTTCCGCTCAACCCAATCTCCACTACCCGATGCCTCTTCCTGGGGCACAAGATCTCAAAAACAAAATCGGCACCAGCCTCATTCCTTTTCAGCGCATCCTCATACTCCCTGAAAGCACCCACCACAGCCGGAGCAAACTCTACAGTAGTGATCCTGTACAGCACCTTACCCCTTCTAAAAACTACAGAAGCCCGCTTGCCGTCTCTTCTGTAAATACAAATCATTAAAGAACTACTCATATCAAATAGGTTTGGTTGATGATCCAAAACTAAAAGGAGTAAATACGCTGCAAAAGCTCATATGAAGCAAAAAACACCGCCATATGACGGTGTTTTTTATCTGAAAACATTAGAAAAAATCGCTCAATGACTGCCCCTGCCAAGCGTAGACTCACCCACACCTATAAAAGCACACCTGTCCGCATTGTTCAGCCTATGGCAAAACTCCGGAAATAGCTCTTCAAACATCGCCGGACGGCAGCCCTTGTCGACAGTGCCCAATATCTCCAGCTGTTTCATCCGGCGCTCATTCTTTTCCGAAAGGATCTCCGTAGTCAGCCTGTCCGCAACAGGATAACTGCCGTAGATGATGTCCATACTGTCATTGCTAATGCTCACCAGTTCAGAATTTTCAATGGTTTCCATGTAGTATTTGGTATTGCTTAACCGGCGTCTAAACATCTTATACAACACCACGATCTCACCTTCTATCCAGACGTGGAGGATTTGAGGTCTTCCGGATACCGGGTGGATCACATAAAGTTTGATCAGTCCCGTTCGCAGAAAGATGGCATCCTTGTGTACCATATCCGGATCGAGCAACAGGTGGCCTTTTGGTTTGTAATGCGGCCTTAGCATGGTCATCAGGTCAGCTTCCATTTGCGTGGGTACCGGTTCCATTTTTTTGAGTGCAGCGACCACGTCAGATCTCCATAGGAAGGACGTAGCCTCATCAATAGGTTTGATAAAGAGTCGTTTCATGAATATTTGGTTTAAGAGTTAGTTAATTTAATAGAGAGCGTTAATTAATTACATTTATTTCAGCAAAACATTAAACCCCACCTCATCTGTGATGCATTGGCTCTTATCACATACCATGTAGTTGATCTTGCCTGAAATCATTCCTCTCGCCCCCTTGGGGAGAGATGGCGTAGCCAGAGAGGGGTTCTTGATCTTCAGCACCTGAACAAAATCCACCGTTTTTTCAAAATAATGCACATCCACATCAAACACCTCTTCATGCTTTTTCTTCATGGTTCCGAGCTCCTTCACCTTACCGCCCAGCAATAAATTCGGGTTCTTATCAAAACTGATCACCGTAGGCTCTGGCCCGCCTTCAGGCGTCCATTGGCTATATACTGCCCAGCCATCTCTTATCGTAGCCGACATATGCAGTTCATACAGATCAGCCTTTATTTTCTTAACTGTAAAGTTCCAGCTCGCTGGTTTCAGAATCTGAGCCTTTGTCGCTACTCCAAACAGCAATACAAAACCCACTAGAAACATTATTTTTCTTTTCATGTCATTAAACTTTAAATTCTTAAAAAATGGAGAGGCGGGTTTTGCCTCCCCATTTACAACCCAATAAATTCTATTTTAATAAATGACCTTTAATGTTAGCAGCATGCCCGCAGCACCATAATAATAGTAACTGTATAATTGAGCTCTTGTATTCCAGAAAGACGTGTCAGACAAATCTGGTTTCCATTCATAGCCATTCCAATAACGTTCACTGGAAATCACGCATAATGCATCGTTTCCAAATTCACATACATCTCCAGGGAATTCCTCACCACTTAGCATTACATAATTATCTGGATCCAGGTAATCATTGAAATAGTAAGGATCGGCTGGCCCTATATACCGAAAGTCATAATGGTAAACATCTCTATTTATTGAATTAGTAGTTGTGTCACTTTTACCACCCTGGGTAAATGACATCGCGGTAGCCATTGCAGCTACAAATAAGATCGATAATAATGCATTTTTTACTTTCATAATTTTGTAACTCCTTTTTCAGAAAAAGGGAAAATTTAAATGAATAATATGATATTTTTTTATTGGGTTTTCTATTGATATCCCCTCTCTCATATCCTGGTATCTTTAAAAAATTTATTAATCCGCTCGTCCATATCTTGCAAATGTGATTTTGTCATCTCATCCTTAGCAATAGGAATCACGTTTCTAATCTCCTTTTGCAAAGCCCTGGCATGGGATTTTACTATGGAAATCATATCGTTTGTGGTACTCACAGAACCAGCAGCCGCAAATCCGGGAGGCATTGGAGGTGCAGGTGGAGGATTGATGATAATCCCCAATCTTTCTACGTATGATTTTTGAAGGTTTCTTCGATAAATGCTTATGGATTTATTAGCGTACAATTCGGACCATATACCTCTTTTTACATCATTCAGCAATTCCAAGCCTGTATACGCATTTCTACTATCATATGCCTCAAACTGCAGCAGCTTGTTAATCGTTTCTGCGCTAATCAATTTTTTCAAGGTATTATCTTGCAGGGCATTTAAAACAGTTGCAGTACCCTTGCCTGTCTTGTCAAAAATCTCTTTATTCAGCAACCAGGTTGGTGTACTAAACAATTGGGCATTTAAAAAATTTACAGCTTCCTGTTGCTTCTCTTTACTGACAAACTCAATCACCTTTCCTGGCTCTTCCACCGATTTTGGCGTAGTCATTACACCACCGATGTTCTTTGCTACATGGCCCATGTACCGGTTAAATTGGTTTAACAGCTCACTATACATTTCAACAGCACTTTGGTAACCTTCATTCTCCTCCTTCGTCCAGTTTAAGATCTGAGGCAATATTCTTTTAAGATTTTTTATTCCGTAACTGCTTGCAATCATTGCATTGTCCCCAAGATCTTCATTTTGGCATCTCGGATCATCTTTATCCGTTTCAGTACCAAACCACAAACGTTTATTGGCAGCAGTCTTCTCAATGATCCATTTATTTAAATACTCCTTTTCCTGGTTTGCAGTCTTTTCCGGAAACCAGCGGTATCCCCATTCTATCGCCCATTTATCATAATCACCAATTCTCGGGAAGATTCCTTTGTCAGAGATTCCATCTTCTGGTTGTGCCACATAGTTGAACCTGGCATAATCCATAATGCTTGGTGTATGTCCGTTGGCTTCTACCCAAGCCTTATCCCGCAACTTTTCCACGGGCACTGCTGATGAAGAGCCATAGTTATGCCGCAAACCAAGTGTATGGCCAATTTCATGAGAGGATACAAACCGGATCAATTGTCCCATCAGTTCCTCATCAAACTTCACCTTACGTGCCTTAGGATCAACTGCACTTGCCTGAATAAAATACCAGTTCCTAAGCAGTTTCATTACATTGTGGTACCAATTGACATGGGTTTCTAGGATTTCTCCTGTTCTCGGGTCGTTCACATGTGGCCCACTCGCATTGGGGATGTCTGACGGCTTGTAAACGACGGCGTTATAACGGGCATCCTCTAAGCTCCATTCCGGATTTTCTTCTTTTGAAGGAGCCTCTTTGGCAACAATCGCATTTTTAAAACCTGCTTGTTCAAAAGCTACATTCCAATCGTTTATCCCCTGGATCAGGTAAGGCACCCATTGTTTTGGAGTAGCAGGGTCTATGTAGAATACAATTTGCTTTTCAGGCTCCACCAATTGACCTGACAAGTATTTTTGAATGTCTTGCTGTCTGGGTTTCATCCTCCATCGGGTGATCATCTCGACCTTTTCTACGCCCTGAGGATTACTATTAAAATCGGTGTATCCAGTTGAAAAATACCCAATCCTGCTATCGGCATTTCGGGAGGGCATCAGCTTATCAGGCAACAAAAGCATAGAACTGTTCAATTCATAAGTCAAAAAGCCTCCTGCCGGAACTCCGGGTTCAGCAGCACCCCTCGTATAGGTTTTCAATGTTTTGATTTCTACATTGCCCCTATAAGATTTTATTTCTTTTACATAGGATTTATCTGTCTGATAGCCTCCCAATCCTAATACACGCTTTACATCTCCTTCAAAGAAAAGAATATCATTGTCACCATTTAGGTAGTCTGTAATATCAATAATGACTCCCCTTTCATTCTTTGAAATGCCTTTTACCTCAAATGAAGCTACGATTGGCTGAATGTTGGAATTCTCAACAGAACGGTACATTGTACTGGTTGAATCACCTCCTCTCTCAGTAAACGTGATTTTCCGGATAAAGAGCTTGTTGTTTGGTCCTTTATCCAATCTAACAACAGACTTATTGATCTGATCTCCTCCGTACCCTATCATATACGTTGGATTACGCACCTGCGCAGCAGATCTTGAAATCCGGCTAACTATTAAGATATCTTTGTTCAACAAGGTATCAGCAATCTCCAGGAAATACTTATCCTCCTGTTTATAAACATTAAACATTCCGATGTCAGCAACCGCCTTTTTGGTAATTAACGCCTCAAACTTTTTGGGTGTTTTCGGCACAATGGAAATTTTTGCAGTATCCTTGGAAACAACAGCAGTATCTTTTACTACCATCTCGGCTTTTTGCTTCTTATTATTTTTAAAGAGTCCGCAACTGTATAAACATAGCAGAGCCATGCTTGCTGTTAGAGCAAGTTTAAAATTCGTTTTCATATTTATTTCTTGCTAGGCTTAAAACCGTTTTCAGTCAATACCAACATCTCCAATTCCCTTTCCGCTACCTTTAGATAAAAGCCATTTTTTGCCAGTTGTTTTTGGTAATCTTTGAAAGAGATTTTAGGGCCAAACCGCAATAAAAACTCAAGCTCCCCTGTATACCCACTTTCATCCAATACCGGACAATTCACACTTTGGGTATTTAAAGCATCCATAACACCTTTAATATTCTGATAAATTGATTCGTACCAACCCCTCAACATAACATCTTTTGATTTTTTAAGGTCATACTCATAGGGCGGGAATTTGGCTCGCTCTATTTCTTCATTTTTTGCGTACTGTTTCTGAAGTCCCGTAGGTGCTTTTATATCGTCAGAATTCCTGGTAATCACCCAACAATTTACTTTCCTTTTTTCCAAACGTCCATTCAAGTTAAACAACCGGTTTAGGTCCTCTCTCATATAATTAAATACTGCCTCCTGGTTATAAATAGCAGGCAAAACAGCTTCGTAAGAATAAGTATGCGCTTTTTCCCATTCAGCTCTATATTCATTTCTTGTATTAAAATAATTAACTGAATCTTTGATTTCTAAAATAGTCCTGTTGTTGCTTCTGAATGTATTCCGCTTTTCCACTTCCATAGGTTCTATGACAGCCTCTTTGTAAAGACGAAGAATAGGATGATTAATAAAAGTTACTTTATTAATCATCCTATTCTTATCAAAAAGATTATCTTTTTTTGATTCAAGAAAGCCATCAATATATCCTGAAAGCTGATTATAAAAAGATTTTTCAGGTAAAGCAGTAACTTTAGCACCATAGGCATAAACAAGCAAAGGCAATGTATAATCGTATTTGTTTGATTTTCCTTTAGGGCTACCCCCGGCAATTGCCCAATTTTTCTGATTGCCAGACAAGATGGAATTGATTTCAACCTCATTTACATATTCCGATGAGGTTATTCCTATTACCTTTCCATTCATCACCCAAACTTCGTGTGGTAACCCAGCGTTTGGAAAATACTTATACAATGCCTTATCGTTTTTACCTTCAACAAGGGTTCCCAGAGATGTACTCCTTTTTGTGTAAGAATTTTTCATCCAAAACTCAGATATATATTTTTCGATATCATATATCTTCGCTCCATCCAGTATTTTTTTCCAACCTACAATCGGAAGGATCATAATTTTATCACCAAATTTCTTTTGTAAACTGTCCATTTTTGGAAGTCCGGCAATACACGGACCACACCATGGTGCCCAAAAATCAAAAATGATTAGCTTATCTTTGATTTGAGAGAATTTTAGATCTATGTCACTGTACTTCCCATCTTTAAAAAACCGAAGCCCTTTTAAATCTGGCATACTATCTCCAACCGTCAATTCCTGTGAATAGCTTTTCAAAAAAACGGCACATAACAGTCCCGTCATAAAAATTAATCTTTTCATGTTTAATAAATTTGTGTGTTAAAAAATATGTTGTTATGGATTTTGCTGCATCCCTGATAAACGAATTACATCAAAAGGGATAGCCAATACATATCTGTCACTTCCGGGCACTAATTCGTAAATATTACCATCAATTGTTCGCTTGATGGAAACAGCATGTTCTGGCTCTTTAGATAATCTTCGAAGATCTGTCCATCTAGTCCCCCTATACAATAGTTCTTTCCGTCTTTCACGTAAAATTATCTTTAAAGCCTCGGTAGCATTCACTGCTGTTATCGGGTTGTATTGGCCCTCCCACCTTGTTTTTAAGAGAAAATTCAAATCTTTCAAAGCGAGTTCGGTATTCCCTGCTCTGGCATAGCTTTCAGCCCTTATTAGATACATTTCATCTGTTGCAATACCTCCAAATGTGAAACCGCTTGTACCTAAACTAGCTTGGCCGTCATAATTGGCCTTGAAGTTATAAGTTCCAGCATTCACACCGGTATTTGCCCTAAAATAAATGAATTTCCTTAAATCCTTTGCATCATAAGAGTCATACAACTCTTTATCAATTTTCGCCCTTGAAGGCGCAGTCAACCCATTACTTGGAGAAATCATATGAAATATCACTTCTTTATGAAAACGGGTAAACGGGACTGCAGCAGTCTTACTTATTGAATTGAAGTCTATAAGATCACTATATAGCTGTAGGCATGAATCTGCATATAAGCCGGCCCTTGGATAGTCCCGCATAGAAAGGTAAACTCTTGCCAGTGCACCATAAACAGCAGGTTTGCTAGGTCTTGATTTAACTTGCGGTGTCAACGGAAGTAAATTCTTAGCAATGTTCAAGTCTTTAATTATTCGATCATAAGATTCCTTTACAGTTGCCCTTGTTGATTTAACGGTAAAATCTGCATCTAAGCGTATTGGAATCCCCGGATCCGTTCCAGCACTAGATGCGTCATAAATTGGTGCATATAACTGCACCAATGCATAAAATAGATAAGACCGAAAAAATAGAGCACTGCCCTTTACATTATTGCTTTCCGCAGTCTCGCCTTTACCTTCCATAATTTTATCAAAGGCATTCAATACGGTATTGCACCTAAATACAACTCCATACGCGTTTCCCCAGTCCCCGCCATCACTCATCGATTCCTTATTCCAACGGTAATAATTTCTAACATATTCATTGAAGACGTTGTAGTCTGCAGATGTTAAATAATAATTATCTGACTGGGTTTCTAAAACACCAGGATATCTCGCACTCATGGCAGGATAATAATCCAACAATAGTTGTGCATCATTGAGCGTGGCAACTGTCGCAATTCGATCGTCAGGCTTTGCATCAAGATATTTTTTGCAAGACTGAAAGCCTAAAGTAACGATAGCCAGAATAATAGATTTTATTATAAAATTCGTTTTCATAATTACATTTAATTAAAGAGTTGCTCTTAATCCTATCGAAATACTTTTATTTGGTTTTAACCCTTTAGGAAACGATGGGTCAAGACCTGCTTTATTAGCTTTATAAAGCAATACATTTAAACTGCTGAAATATCCATATAACTGTAAGGATCCAAATTTCAATTTCTTCAATACTGAAGTAGGCAAATCATAGCTCATTCGTATGTCTTCGAGTCGAATGTGATCCCCACGCTCTACGAGAATTTCCGAATTGCTGTAAAAAGTAGATCTTGATGACGCGGCATACTCAATTGAGGGTATATTCGTCGTTATTTCATCTCCAGGTTTTTGCCATCTTTTATAATAATCTGAATGCCCTTCGCCTCTTAATAATGAAGTATAATCAATACTTTCTCTTCTAAAAAAATAGCCTAAACGATAAGTAATATTGGCAGACAATGAAACTCCTTTGAAGTTAATTGCATTTAGAAAATTACCATAAAATTTTGGAACCGCGGAACCGTGATTTATGTTATTGGAAATCGGATTTGATGTTGGACTCAGTAACGCTGTATAATCCTTACTAATAGCACCATTTAGGTAACCCCTGGGGTCTCCTGTTAATGGGTCTAGACCAGCCCACCTTAAACTGATTATCGAGTAAGGATTTGAATAGGGGTTTATAAGCTGGCCATTGTTGACGTTTCCAAGCTGATCCAAATTACCAAGGAATTTGGTCACTTCATATTTCTCATGAGCAAATGTTAATCTGGTCTCATACAGAACATTCTTCGTATTGATGACTTTTCCCGTCAATCCTATCTCAATTCCATTTCCTGACATATTAGCAGAATTTGACAACATTGTTGTTATTCCCGTAGAATTATCTAACACCTCGGATGAAATTACATCCGTTGATTTCTTATTGTATAAATCAATCGTTCCGGAAAGAATCTGATTCTTTAAACTAAAGTCTATTCCAACATTCAACGTTCCCACTTTTTCCCATCTCAGGGAAGGATTACCAGGTGTTAATATATCTGCTGCCGGAAGATTTGTCGTAGCACTAGTAGGAAGATACCTAATTACTGTTACTGCCCGGCCTGTTTGGTTTACATTTCCGCTAAATCCATAGGTCATCCTCATCCTCAATTGAGGTAATGCATCAATCTTATAAAATGATTCCTGAGAAATATTCCACAAACCACCTACTGACCAAAAAGGCCTGCCTTTGTCATTAGTTTTCACACCGAAAAGATTTGAAGCATCTCTTCTTGCACTCGCGCTCAAGGTATATTTTTGATTATAGGTATAGGAGGCATTACTATAAAGCGAAACGAATCGATCTCTAAGGCCACTAAAGGGAGTAGCAATATTTGTTGGTATGGTGGTTTGCCCACCTGTATACGTTGGATATTGATTTACAAAATCCATGTTACTAAAATTCAAACGTTCATTATAACCAAACGTTACCGTGTTTGCAGACAATGATCTATTACCACTAATTTCCCCGCCAGCCAAAACGGCAACTTCATGTTTATTATTCCAGGTCCGGTTAAAGTTTAATGCAGTTCTAAGATTTTGAGTAACAATCTCGCCATTTGTTCGATTCAATATCCCATCTTTGGGGACAACATATTTAACAGTATTGCCATTGATTTGGGTGAATCTATTCACAAGATCTCTCGTGTAAAAGCTGTTTATATCACGTAGCCTCCAAGTTTCATTATCTATTCTTTGATATTGATAAGATAACTCGACACCCAATCCTTTAAAAATACTATAACCTAAAGTCAACCCTCCTGTAAGGCTGCGTGAGGTAGATGAGTTGTCACTATTTTGCAGTTCATCCAACGGTCTGAATTTCCAATCCAATAATTTGCCTTTGCCGGCGGTGTCTGTATATTGTTTTCTATAACTTCTGTCGATCGCTAGTGGGTTACCATTTTCGTCGGCAAATCTGGCATATGAATACAACCTGCTGTCCTGTAGTCCAAATGATCCATTCCCGTAGTCGCCAGGATTATTAGATTCGTTGCGACCTTGCGAATAAGCCAAATTAATTCGAAGTTGCAATTGCTTAATCGGAGAAAGGGTCGTATTAGAGCGAAACGTAATGCGGTCATACTGGTTTCCTACCAAATTGCTGATGTTCTTATCGAAACCACCAGAAATTGCAAATTTTACGTTACTTCCGCCTCCGTTTAAGTTGATTGCATGCTGTTGGTTTAATTCGTTTCGATACATATAATTCATATAATCATTGCGAATATCATACTGCCTGAGTAAATTGATTTGGGCATCTGCTTGTGTCTGGCCGATCTCTTCGTTTTGAAGGCGCAATAAAATTTCCTGTACGGGAGTCAATGCTCCAAACACCGGATCGCTCAATTTATCATTGTAATGACCCATATTAAAAAGGGTTCTTTCAACATCGATATAATCAGTTGTTGCCATCTCTTGAAGGTTGAATAAATTAGGTTTGGCTATCGAAGTGATATTTGTGTTTAGAGACACTTGTAATTTTTGATTCAACTTGCCTTGCTTTGTTGTAATTACAATTACTCCATTTCCTGCTTTTGCCCCCCAAATCGATGCAGCAGCAGCATCCTTTAATATGGTGATGTTATCAACATCGTTAGGATTAATATCCAGAAGATTTCCAGAGAATGGAAAATTATCAACGACTATTAAAGGCTGTGACATTTCTTTTGTTAACGTATAAAGCCCTCGAATTTGTAAATTCTGTCCAGGTTTATTATTTAAATCAATATCCGGTCTTCTATCGAACAACAAACCCGAAACCACTCCTTCCAGCCTGCTCAGAATATCCGTCCCAACTTTTCTATTGATCAATTCATTGTCTACCTGCACAAAACTACCCGTAGCCCGTGTTTTATCAATATTCTGATAACCGGTATTGTAAACTACCTTCACCTCTTCCAACTCTCCAGTCGCCACATTTAATTTTATTTCCAACGGTGTCACTGCATCCTTCAACGCAATCTCCAGCTGTTTATAACCCACATACCTAATCACTAGTATAGCATCATCAGCTACATTTGCTATAATAAACTCTCCTTTATCATTACTGTTATAAACCTGGCTTTTCCCTTTCACCTGAATCGACGCATTCGGCAACGGTTTGCCCGTCTCATCCACCACCCTGCCCCGCACATCAATATTAGTAAACCTGGCAACCAGATTACCCAGAAAGGAAGGCTTCTTCTCCCTAACCACAATCGTCTTTTGATCAATGGTATAAGTCAGATTTTGTCCCTCCAAACTTACCTCCAGCACCTTTTCCAACGCTTCATTCTTAAAATTAGCCGACACCGGCTTTGCAGCCTCCAGCTTCTCCGCACTCATCACTACGTTATAACCCGTCTGGGCCTTTATCGCTTTAAAAAGCTCCTGCAAAGTCCCCTGTTTCGCCTTAAAAGTAACGCGCTGTGCAAATCCTGATGCACTTACTTGCATTATCGCGGCAATCATAAATACGGTGGTGAGTCGCATAATCAGCAGGATTTTATGAAAACAAGGGTTTTCTACACCCCGTTTCCTGATGTAATTTTTATACATTTCATTTGGTTTACGACAAATTCTTAGCGGCCAAATGAGAGACCGTCAATATTGCTTTAATGCGCAATATTGCCTAAGTTTGTTTGTCTGGTTGTTAGTTGATACGATTCCAATTTTATTAAATTAACCCGGCATTGGCCAGCGGTGTTGTCAGCACCTCTGGCCTTATTTTTGGTTTATTGGGTCAATGCCATGTTGTAGTTATGGTTTTACTATAATCGTCCTCCCCTCAATTTTAAAATGAACATCCCCGGTTAATTCAAGCATTTTAAGCACGTCAGATACATTGGTAAAGCGCGTTATCGAACCCCAAAACTGTTTCTTTTCCATTTTGCTGTTCTCATAACGGATCTCTACATCGTACCATCTCGAGATTTTGTTCATAATACTGACCAAAGGCTCCTTATTAAACAAAAACTCGCCATTTTTCCAGGCCACGGCTTCTTGCGCGTCAATAGGAATGACACTTATTTTATCATTGATTAAGATAGATTGCTGGTTTGGTTTCAGGATTGTGCCATTCACATTTACACTTCCCTCAAGAAGTGTAGTCTTCACAGCACCCTCATCATCATAGCTGCTAATATTAAAGTGCGTCCCCAACACCGTCACATCCTGATTTTTGGTGGACACTACAAATGGTTGTTTTTTATTCTTAGAAACTTCAAAGTAGGCTTCGCCGTCCAGAACAACTTTTCTATTAACTAACCCAGAAAAAGATGCAGGAAACCTGATACTACTGGCGGCGTTGAGCCATGCCTTTGAACCATCCGGTAACGTAATTTGATAGGTGCCACCGCGGGGGGTTGTTACAGCGAGTGTTCTTACCTTTTCGTCATTGCGAGGCACCGAAGCAATCTCACTACCGTCATTATACTTTAGATCATCACCTATCACAACCCCCAACTTCGCATCACTCAGCGTAATCACCTTCCCATTAGCCAATGTCAATGTCGCTGTATTCTTGCCAGGTGCAATATCATTCACATACTGTGCGCTTCCAGGGTTCCGGCCTTCGCCGGAATGACGGGGAGCATAATAAAACCATACGCCTAAAGTAATCGCAGCCACAGCAGCCACAGCCACCCCCCGAAGCCAGTTCGGGGCAGGCTTTGGCCACAACTTAACCGTCCTGCGTTTTCCAATCTCTACATTGATCGCCTCCAAAATCCGCATTCTGTGTTCCTCTTCCGAAGAAACAAAACCATGCGGTATATCAACCTGATCGTCCAGGTGCTGATTGTACCAGGAATTGAGCTCCTGCTCCTCTTCCGGAGTGATCGTCTTATTGAATAGCTTATTCGCTAATTCGGCTGCACGTATATTTTTATCATTCATCACCAGGGGGCTTTTATTATAGGTGCCTTTTCAGAAGCCTATCCCTTAGTCCGGTAAAAAATATTGTTTTATTTTTGACATGAAAGATAATCTATGGTATTAAATCGCCCACAGATGGTTACTGCGACCATACCAAATTTAATGGCGGCGAAGAGATTCACGAGTATTTCACAGACCTCATGCGGGATGTAGACCTGATCATCTACGGACGTATGACCTATCAGCTAATGGTTCCCTACTGCCTTCGGAACTGATCGCGCGATAAGCCGCACTGCCGATGACAGCGCGGCTTAAATTGCCATTCCAACCGATAACTTATATATCTGAATAATCCGCAGGATACAGAAACCAGGTATTTCCCTTAGAAACATTGTTCTGATACTCTGGCATTGCAGAAAGCTTTCTCCAGTAATCATCTTTTCCGAACGCATCCCAGTGCTTGTCACGGTCTGCACGGTTCTCAAACGTGGTCATGTACATCAGGTTTGGCATAGAACTGCCTGCAACCACCTGCGCATAAAAGACAGCATTAAAACCGAGGCGCTTAAACAAGCCTACCTCGTCGCCAGAATTAAACATACGGATCTTATTGGCAGAGATTTTTTCTGTCGGGCCTTCATAGCTTCTCAGCTCATATACCCTGTCTTTTTTCGCAGCGCTTAGATTTGGAAGACCGAACTTCGGATTCTTTTCAAATGCATTCAGCAGGATCGTCTCCATTCTGCTATACGGAGGCTCATTGTGTTTGGCATCCAAATATCCGGTACCATCCTGGTGATACTTTTGGTCTTTGCTTAGTTTCGCATCCAGCTTAAAAAAGTCATCCCTGGAAGCAAAAGGGATCAGCACGTAGATCAGCTTCTCTTCAGTTGCCTTACCGGCATCAACAATGGGCTTAAATACACCAACACTGGAAATCCCTGCCCTGTGCAGTGCCGGAAGATAGGCATCCTTTAAAAACTGATCGACCCTGTTCTCCTGTTCAGCGGTCTTCAGATGATAGATTTTGATTTGATAGAAATCAAGCTTTGCAGCTGCCTTTGAGACCTGTGGTACCAGCACAACAAGCAGCAGCGAAAATAACAGTAATACTTTCTTTGACATGTAGTTTAATATTTGATTTGTGTGTGAATAAAGACTAAAACTAACGAATACTTTTTTTAATGAGCTACTCACAATTTTATGAGTTCTTTCATTCGCCGGCAACTATAGATCGAATTGTATTTTAAATTCAGTGCCTTTATTGACTTCACTTTCAACTGTTATACTGCCCATCAGGGATTCTACTTGTTTTTTGACCATGTACAAACCGATTCCTTTTCCTTCAACATGAGAATGAAAGCGCTTATATAACCCAAATACTTCATCATGTCTTTTCGGCAGGTCTATTCCCAGGCCATTATCTTTAACTAAAATAGTTATATTATCCTCCGACTTAAAACTTGTGATGGTAATTTCCGGTGGCAGGTCCGGCCTTCTATATTTAATGCTGTTGATGATCAAATTGTAAAAAATGCTGTAGAGGTATACTTTTAAAGTAAGTACTTCGTCTATTGCCGAAAAATTCAGAATAAAATTGACCTGCTCGTTTATGATTTCGCTGCTGATACTTGATCTAATGTCATTTATCAGTTCTGAAAGTTTAACCCATTCTTTGTTTTGCTGCCCCTTGCTGTTTAACTGAAGAATATAATTCAGATCGTTTATCACTTCATCAAGTCTGCTGACAGAGGATTCTAAACCGGTCATCAGGATTTTTTCGTCCTCCTTCTCAAGACCTCCCGCCCGGATAAGGTCCGATATCCCCAGAATGTTTACAACAGGAGCCCTCAGATTATGCGAAATGATATAGGAAAATTGCTCCAGGTCATTGTTACGCTTAACAAGATCTGCCAGAAGTTTCTCCCGCTCTGCACTGACTAGTTTTTGTTCTGTGATATCCAAAGCGATGCCCAATACGCCCTTTTCGTCTGTACCTGCAATCACGTAAGGTACTTTAACTGTATAAAAAAATCTCAGTTCTCCGGAGGGATTGGTAAAAGTGACTTCCGGGATAATCCTGGTAATCCCTGTACTGATGACTTCCTGGTCTTGTTTTAAAAAGATGTTTTTCTCTTGCTGGATGGTGATCTCCCCAAGTTTCGATTGGTCCAGCAGTTCCTGAGGCGTCATTCCGTACAATTCAGCAAAACTTTTATTTACGAATTGATATTCACCGTCAAAGTTCTTTACAAAGATGGCTTGTGGGATCAGGTTCATAATCATCAGCAGGTTGGCATCTGATTGTGCCCTGGCATTCTGTAATTCCCTAACATCCGTGATGTCGTGAGCGATACCATGAAGGCCTACAGGAAGCCCGTCACGGAAATCAAATTCTGTTTTAGAATAAATGTACCTTACTTCACCATTCTTTCGGACGATGCGGTGATAGAATGCCGAGCTGCTATGACTGGCTTCTGCCCGTTTTGTTGTTTTAACAACAAACTCCAGGTCTTCCGGGTGGATGAATGATAACCAATCCTGGTAAGACTGGTGATTTTCCTGTATCGAAAGGCCATAAATTCTGCATGCTTCTTCTGACCATACAGAAATACCGGTAGCAAAGTTTATCTCCCAGCTTCCTACATGTGCGATAGCCTGGGCCTCGATCAGCCTTAATTCACTATGCCGCAATCTATCCTGCGCCAGCCGCTGCAGCCTTTCCTTCTCAAATACATCCATAGCAAAAGAGATATCCTGTGTTGCTGCTTCCAATAGCCGGATTTCCTGCTCATCGAATAACTTAGGTATAGAAGCATAAAGACTAAAAATGCCGATTATTTCGCCTTTTTTTCTGATTGGCAACAGCATTGCAGAAGACAGCTGGCGTGATGCTGCATATGCTTTCCAATCTGTTAAGTTTAGCTCGCTTTCCACATCATTATATACAAATGAAGTTCCTGTATTTAGAACCTGGTAGATGGGCCCCTGGTCACTAACAATGATATGTTTAAATTTCAGCTTGTCTTCATCGGGGATTCCGGAGCTTTCGGCAAGGCTGATACTTTTTCCATCAGGATCAAGCAGACCGATCCAGGCCATTTTGAATTTGCCGTATTCAATTGCGATCCTGCACGCTTCTTTAAATATACCTTGTTCGTTTTCTGCATGCACAAGGGTCTGATTAATTGCACTGACGAAAGCATACAGCCTGTTTGCATTGATCATTTTTTCTTCAGCGATTACCCGGTCGGTAACATCACGAAAATTGTCCACAATACCACCAATTTCAGGGTCGTGTAACATATTGGTCACTACCGCTTCATACCAGTGCCAGCTGCCATCTTTATGGAGCATTCGCCCGGTGTGTCCTTTTACAGGCTTACCCGGATTTGCCATCACCTGCAACATGACCAGCTGCAGCGCATTGATATCCTCTGGGTGGGCTAATGCCAGCAGGTCCAGCTTTAATAACTCTTCTGCGGTATAACCAACGACTTGATATACAGACGGAGAGGCGTAGAGGAGTTTTCCTGTTTCAGACAATATGACAACGGCGTCACCTGCATTTTCCTGGAGCGTGTTATTGCGTTTTTCGCATTGCGCAAGCCTCCGGGTTATTTTTTTACGCTGGCTACTGGAATTGAAAAGTAACCAAATCAAGATTACAAGCAACAAACTTATGCAGCATAAAATAGCCACTATGTTTTGCGAGATAGCTACTTCCAGCGTTGCCGGGATCTGGAAAATTGACAAACAGTTAGTTTTGATCATAAGATGATTCTGACGTATTTGAAGTACCAAACAGGAACTGCGCGTCCTGCAGGAATTCCATTTAAGCGAACAGAATTTCTAAATTACTTTTTTAAATGTCAATAATGGGTATAAATACCAAGTTATAGACGACATAGACCGACTTGAACCGATGTAAAGCCCAAGTCCCAAGCCAGAGATCTGACTCCCACCCTCGCTGGTCGCTATTTAATTAGACAGAAACGGCAACAAAATCTTTTCTCAAGATCTCCCTGTATACACCATCCCAGAGTTTAATGCGCTGGTTTAGCGATTCTCTGCTGCACAGCTCCGCTTCCTTCCAGTAGCCGCTGTTTTGGCCGCACAACTCTGCGGTCATATCCAGTGCCAGATCACTATGGTGGTCACCGTCCACTTCAATGTGGCGGTCCAGGTAATACTTAAACAAAGAAATCTGTTCTGGAAACTTTTCATTCAGATCAGTTACGATCGTATGAAACATATTTGGGATGAGGTCTTCCCTGCCAAAGGTAAAGGCAGCAGCCTGGTTATAAGACTTACCGCTAGTGATGATAGAAAACGTAAGTTCACAAACGTTTTGGCCTCTTCTGGGGTTCCTGCAATCTCGTAGGCCTGTCAAGTGTCTGGCCCGACTGCAGCGCCGTTATAAAATTCCTGATCTCAGCGGTTTCGGCGCCGCATTGTTCCATGGCATCAAGGTACATTTCAAAATGACTCTTCTTATTACCCAGCGCATCAGCATCAGATTCCTCCCCGGCGACAATCTCATTGATCAATGCCCTTGTAGAACCCGAGCCAACAGGGAACCAGGGCAACGTGGTACAGGTCAGATTAATTTGAAGCGCTTTTAGCAAAGACATAAAATCCCACACTGCATACACATGAAAGCGCATGAAAATTCTCAGATCCTCTGTCGAATTGATGACTTTATAAACCTGATGCTGGACGATTTCCTCTTTTACAGGACTGAGGACTTCCTGGATTTTTTGTAACTCTGCTGACATACTGAATAATAATTCCGCAAAAATAGAATTAAAATTGCAATTATAATGATTATTGCCGACTAATGCAGGGCAGCACAAAATCCTCTTATATTGACATTGCAATTCTAAAACCAATACATTCATCTTTTGCTTCCGGGGTTATCGCGTATCGTTTTGAGACAGTACAATGAACTGCCCAATTGTGGTGGCAGCCGCCCCGAAGTACACGTTCGTTATTTCCTTCAAGATAAGGTGTCCCATCATCAGGTATTTTATCAATATCGGGTTGAAAAGCATCCGCACACCATTCCCAAACATGACCACTCATATCAAAAATCCCCAGCTGGTTTGGCAATTTCTGCCCCACATCATGCGTAGCAGTACCTTTTTCATGATTTTTGAGTGTGGACAATACTTCAGGATCACTGTATTTGCCACTGTTTTGTTCAAACCAGCCGACCTCATTAATGTCATTACCGCCACTATATTTGAAATCGTCTGCCCAATGTTTTCCACCCCTCGCAGCATATTCCCATTCTGTTTCCGAGGGCAATCTATAAAGCATACCTGGATTCGATTTGTTCTGTCGTGCAGCAGCCAAATTCAATTTATTGAGGAAACCATTTTTTTGAGTGATATCATCAAAGCTAACATTTTCCACCGGCCGGTCGGGTCCGGCAAAATATGAGGGGTTGTTACCCGTGATAAATTTCCAGAGGCGCTGTGTGACCGGGAATTTGGAGATCAAAAAGCCTTCAATCGAAATGCCCTTTTTTGTTAAATCTCCAAACAGGTAAGGAGTGTTTTCAGTACCTTCCACAAATACCATTGGGAAGCTATAATTGATTTCCGGAAAATGAATCTCAATGTCGTCCATAGCTTGCAGATCTGAATGTTACATTAAATATACACGTTTTTAATCAGCAAGATAAACCTATGCACAAAATGCATCATTAGAAGTAAAGACCACCTCTGAAAAACCCAGAATTACATCGTCTTATAGCTCCTGCCCTGTTTCTGATAAACGCAACACCGGCTTGTTTATCTTTTTCCAGGTGTTTGGCGTGTATCCGGCTCTACTGAACACCAATTGGGTAATTTTCTTTTTTTCATCCCGCTGAAATTCCAGCCACAGGAAATCTTTTTCAAAGTAAAACTCATCGGTAACCGACGGCATCACCTCATATTTGCGCCCACCGGGTCTTTGCCAGTACACTTTACCATTCTCCTCAGTGATATTGACCTTTTCTGGCTTTTCGCTTTCATACACACCTGCATATTTACCAAGGTTCTGAGGTGAAATTTCACCTCGCTGAAATCTGTAGGGCTGATCAGTCAGTTCTGCCGCTGCAATCCGGGCTAAAACCTGTGGTATGACTGCCGATTCCGAATTGATCAGGATCACTACATACACATCTACCTGGGGTAAATAAAAGGTTTCAGAGATAAAGCCCGGTACAGCACCGCCATGACGGTAGACTGCGCTGCCACGGAGGTTATCGATGTACCATCCAAAACCATAAGGGGCGGTCTGTCCACTGGTTAGTTTTTGTGGGGTAAAGGCAAGTTCCAGGGTCTTTTTCTGCAAAAGGATGCCTGACTTTAGGGCCTGGTTCCATTTAAAGAGATCTGTAGCGGTTGAGAGTATCCCTCCTGAGGCATATAAATCCTGTGTATTGTGAAGGTTCACGTTCAATATGCCGCGGCGCCCAATGGAATACCCTGTCGCTCTCCCTTTGATCAACGGCTCATCACCACTAACTACGATGGAAGCACTCATTCCGGCAGGTTTAAAAATGTTCTCGCTGATGTAATCGGGATAAGTTTTTCCGGTAATTTTTTCAATGAGGTAGCCAAGAGTTTGAAAGTTGCCGTTATTGTACAACCATTTACTCCCTGCCACAAAGGTCATGTTTCGGGCGGCATAACGCTCGGCATCTGCCTGCCTGGTGTCCCCTTTGGGTATATTTAATGAATCCCGGTAGCCATTGCCGTTCAGACCCGAAGTATGAGACAACAGCTGTCTGATGGTGATCTGCGATACGGGCGGGATGCTCTTCACGTATTTGCCAAGGGTATCATCCAGCGAAAGCAATCCTTTTTCAAGCAATTGCAGAATGGCCACAGCGGTAAACTGTTTGGTATTGGAGGCAATGTAATAGACCATACCGGTATCGCTGGGCACGGTTAATTCCATGTTGGCCATCCCGAATGCTTTGTGGTATATGATTTTACCGCCTTTGGCCACCAGTACGTTAGCACCGGGTTCATTAGGTTTAAACTGGGATGACATCAGTTTGTCGATCGTAGCGATTGCGTGGTCTTGCGCAAAAATTGGGCAATAGCATATCATAAGCATTAATAATGCTTTACAAAATTGGTTCATATGTGTTGTGGTTAGGTTATAGGATCTAATTAAGGGCTGGCAGAATGAACGGCTTTCAACTGATCGAAAGCCTGCTGTTTTCTGGCCCTGGCCTGTTCCCAGGCATGATCTATTCTGGCCAGCAGCGGCAGGTGTGCCGGCAGTTCCGATTCAGGGACAACTATTTCATTGATGGACAGGGCAATTAGCTTATTTTTCGATACCGTGAGCTCATAGATGTTGTCCTCTTTGTCTCTCACATGCATCACCCTGTTGGCCATGTCTTCGTTACTTCTTTCAAAGCGTATGCTCGCCAGATAAAACGCCGTATCCCCCGGATTCGTTTCCTTTGGAACAACCGACTCCGCCGGCAATTGCTTTTCCCAGGGTTTTTGCTTGATTATCACAGCGGGTTGCGTGTGTTTGCGCGCTACTCGTTTTTGAGGTTTTTGACCTGCCTGAACGGATTCGCTGTAAATAACCGGTTTTGCCATACCTATACTTGTCACTGGTGCGGGATCTTTCCCTGCTGAAATGAGCAGCCCGGCTAAAACTGGCAAAGCTATTAATGCCAAAAAGGCAATTGCCTTAGGAGTCAAACCAAGAGGTTGGTTTCTGTTTTCAATCATGCGGTACAGGCGCCTTGCAAGGGGACTGCCTTTAACACCCAGCACTAACGGGGTTGTTGTGCCGGTGCTTTCAGCAAATTCAAAAGCAAGCAGTCCTTTGAGGTAATCGCTCTTTTGTGCGGTATGGGCAAGCACAAAGTCGTCACAACAAATTTCCCGCTGCTCGCGGATCAGCGCCGACAGCCACAGCAAAGCCGGATTGAAAAAGAACAGGGTATCAGCAATCGTCTGGAACAGATTGATCAGGTAATCTTTCCGATAGATATGTGCCAGTTCATGAAACAGGATGGCTTCTACCTGGGCACATGGCAATTGCAGGAAGAAACCCACCGGCACAATAATGATTGGCCTGAAATGGCCAATTGTCACAGGGATGCCAACCTTTAGAGATTCCAGGAGGGTGATTTTTCCGCCGATACCCAGGCGGTGGCTCATATTTTTAAGCTTTTCCTGCCACCCGGTATCTGAAACAGGCTTGGCTGTGAAGCGTAGCCTATAGACATAATTAAAACTGTGAAATAACCGGAATAGTTTGAAAACCAACAATATGGCCCATAGCAAAACGATCCACACTGCATATTCGTCGACTAATCTGAAAATCGAAAAATCTTTAAAGTGTGCCGCAGCGTCCTGAAATAAGCCGGTTGATTGCAGCATATCTTGTTCCGAAACCCGGACCGAAGGTACGTTAAGAATATTCCGGAACTCCAGAAATCCTGCTAGCCCCGTAGCCACTAAGAAAAGTACCAAAAAGGAGAAGAGCATTCTGTACCTCAGTACAGATGAGGATTGCTGTGTGGCGATCATTCCCAAAACGGTTAACACTGACACTCCGGCACCGATCCATAGTGAATGCACCAGCGTCCAGCTTATCGCTGGGATGAAGGATGAATTCATGATCGTATGCCAGATTGTTTGCTCCATTTACTCCTGATCTATTTTTTTAATCAATGCCTCAAAGATTTTCTTTTCCTCCGGGGTTAATTTTTTTCCACCCAAAAGCTGCATCACCAGATCGGATGCTGACCCATTAAAGATGCGGTCAACAATCGTATCAAGCAATATACCTTTGGTCTTTGATGCTTCCTGAGCAGCCGAGTAGATATGTTTAGATGACGTTTCATCTTTAGTTAGCAGACCTTTTTCCACCATGATCTGCATTAATTTTAAAGTAGACATATAAATAACGGGCCTTGTATGCTGGTTCAGATAATCGTTTACAAAACGGGTGGTCGACGGGCCGAACTGCCAGAGCACCTGCAAGATCTCCAGTTCTGACTTTGTCGGCTCCTGTACCTGTTTCTTTTTGAGATTTTCATTGATCATAAAACAAACATAAGAATCTTTTCTTGTTGATAAGAAACAATTCTTACTTTTTTTGAAAAAAAATAAGAACCTTCATATTTGTCTTTCCAGTGCAGACTCAAGTGATTTATCCCGCCATTAAACGATATAAAACGGCGTAGTCCTCAGGGGAACCATTAAGTAAATAGAAAAGACTTTATAAAAAATCCTATTTTTGCCAATTCATTACCTTATATGTCAGTAGAATTAGAAGAGATTCAAGAATCCTTAAGTCCTTTAAAAGATAAAATAGTTCAGCATCAGGTTTACAAGGTCATCACTTCCGTAGAAGATCTGAAAATTTTCATGCGTTACCATGTGTATGCGGTATGGGATTTTATGTCTCTATTAAAAGCACTTCAGATCAACCTGACCTGTACCACTTTACCCTGGTTCCCTGTTGGCTCGGGTTCAACCAGAGCATTAATCAATGAAATTGTCGCCGGTGAAGAATCTGACATTGATGCTGCAGGCAACAAGAAAAGTCATTTTGAAATGTATCTCGATGCAATGGAGCAATGTGGTGCAGACACAAATGAGATCAGAAATTTTATAGCGGCTTTGCAATCGGGACAGACACTTGAACATGCTTATCTGTCAGCCGGAACGCCTGAAGAAGCAAGGGAATTTGTGAACTTCACTTTTTCTATCATCAACAGCGGCAAATCTTATAACCAGGCCGCAGCTTTTACTTTTGGCAGGGAAGACCTGATCCCGAGCATGTTTCATGCGATCGTAACGGATTTGAATGAAAAATTCCCTGATCAGATCTCTTTGTTCAAATATTACCTGGACCGGCATATTGAAGTGGATGGTGACCACCATAGCCATCTTGCACTGAATATGACGGAGGAATTATGTAATCAAAACAGCAGGTATTGGCAGGAAGCAGAAATCTGCAGTAAAGAATCGCTGAACCAGCGCATCAAATTATGGGATGGTGTATACAAAGAAATCATTACGAAAGATCTTGTCTCAAGCTAGACCAGTTTTTCTCTAATTTATTGCTCAGAATCGCCTGATCAAACTCTTTAAAATGTTCCAATCAAAATTATAAAGCAACAAAAAAACTCTTCAACCCTGTTTTAAGATTTTTAAGGGCCTTGCCCATGTGCGCTTCAACAGTCTTTTCAGAAATATCCAGTTCAGCAGCAATTTGTTTTTGAGAATAGCCCTGTTCGCGGCTCAGCTGATAGACCAGTCTGCATTTCTCTGGCAGCGCGGCAACCAGCAAACTCAACCTTTCTCTGACCTCCTGATACTCCAGCCATTGCCGGGTAGAATCATCAGCAATCTCCAGTATAGCCGCAGCCGCATCATCACCGGAAAACTGTCTTCTCTTAAAATTTTTGTCGAGACTTTTGAACACATGATATTTGACAGCTACAGCCAAATAAGAGGCAAGGGATGAGGTAATCTCAATAACAGCCCGCCTGTTCCATATGGTAATAAATACCTGCTGAACAATATCTTCTGCTTCAGCCAGGTCATCCAGTTTATTGGATGCCGCGGTAAATAATTTCTTCCAGTACCGGTTGTAGATTTCAGTAAACGCAGCATGGTCATCCTTTTTTAAAAGATCCAGTAATTCCTGATCAGAATGTGCGCTGTATTTGGCCATGAAAATAAGTTATCCCTCTCTTAAAATTAAGAAACATTAATGTAAAGTTCTGCATTATTTTAAGAATAACCATCATGACAGTCATTAACCTCTGCCTGTCCTCTCTTTGCCCAACTTCAGTATTGGCTCAGACCTACGTCACATCACAGAAAGGGTTGGCTCAGTCTGAACTGAACCAACCCTTTCTGTGATGTGTATCAAATGTGTAGCTGACCTGTAGCAGCTCAGAAAGAGAGCCGAAAGTTTTACGGTCTTTTCCTGATCTGTGATGCTTTTAAATAAATCTTAGCGCCCTTTTTATTGATATAATATTTTCGGTTTTTGCCATCAATATACACATTGGTCCCATCGGGCGCCATCATGCCTTTATAGGTCTGATCGACCACTTTAGCGCCACCTTTTACAGTGACTTCGGCGGTCTTGTTGCCTACCTTAGTAGCAGTTTTACCAATGGCCTTTCCGGTTTTATCAACGGTTTCACCTACCGTTTCTTTTTTCTTTTCCTGGGCGAATGATCCGAATGACATTCCTGCACATAATGCAATGACCAATACCGAACTTAAATATTTTGTTTTCATGATGTTAGCTATTTAGATTATAGAACAAGTCTCCTACCCTAATGTTTTAAAAAGCAGCGAAATAACACGTCATCCTGACCTCATAAATTGACACGATGTAAACTTTACAAAATGCAATATTAGTATACTTTTGTTATACCAATTAAGATCAAAAAAATGAAAGCGATATTATTAAAAGATTTTGGCCGGACCGATCAGCTTGTTGCAGCCGAGATACCTGTACCCACCATCAGTGCCGGGCAGGTTTTGGTAAAATTGAAATCCATCAGCATCAACCCCGTTGATGTAAAAACCCGCTCAGGAAAAGGAATTGCCGGGCTGATCAAAAATGAACTGCCTGCTATATTGGGCTGGGACATCTCCGGCGTGATTACCGAAACGGGTGCCGGGGTACGTGATTATAAAGTTGGCGATGAGGTATTTGCCATGCTTGCCTTTCCTAAACTGGCCAAAGCTTATGCGGAATATGTGGTAGCTGATCCTGCCGAACTGACAATAAAACCGGCCAATATCAGTCATGATGCAGCAGCAGCAGCTACCCTTGCGGCACTTACCGCATGGCAGGCCCTTGCCCACGCTAATGTACAAAAAGGACAACGGGTGCTGATCCATGCTGCTTCCGGCGGCGTAGGACATTACGCAGTGCAGTTTGCCAAATACCTGGGCGCCCATGTGACAGGCACTTCATCTGAAGAGAATAAGGATTTTGTGCTGTCTTTGGGTGCTGACGAGCATGTGGATTATAAAGCACGGCCATTTGAAGATGTGATAAAAGACATTGATTTTGTGCTGGATGCGATTGGCGGTGAATACATTGACCGCTCTCTAAAGGTCATGAAAAAAGGCAGGACCATCATCAGTATTCCTTCAGGACTGAACGAATTGGTAACTGAAAAGGCGGAGGCGCTTGGGATGAATGGCTACACCATCAGGGTAAAACCAAGCGGAGATGATATGAAAACCATTGCCGGATTGCTGGAAAAAGGGATTGTAAGGTCACATGTGTTTAAAACTTTTGCATTTGATGAAATGGCTGCTGCACATCAGCAGATAGAAAGCGGCAGAACTGTCGGAAAGGTCACGGTTTCGCTTTAATTTAATCGATCGTGCTCCTGCTTGTCCGGTCGTCGGTCGTCATCCCGAAGGATAGACTCCTGCTAGTTCTGCAATAGCGCGGAGCAGAAAAAATCACCTTCTCAGAGAAGACATCAGCGCTCTTTGCTCCCCCTTCAGAGAGCCTAAGAGATGCAGTCTTCGAAGAGAATGGTTATTTTTTCCAGCTCCAAGCGGTTCTCTACTCTATTCCATGTTGCGCAGCTTCAGGGAAGCCAGTCTTCGAAGAGAACGGTTATTTTTTCCAGCTCCAAGCGGTTCCCATTCTTAGCTCCGGTTCTGAGACGAGGAGTACAAAAACAAACCACAACATAACCACTCCCAAATGTGAAGAAATGTTAAATTTTGAAATCGGTTCGATTTAATATTTACTTTTAAGTACCTAAAAACCAAAACTCAACACCATGAACCGATTTCAAAAGATCAACAACATTGCCGGACTGGTAGTTTTTGCCATAGCCGGTATTGTTTACTGGCTCACTATGGAGCCTACTTTAAGTTTCTGGGACTGCGGCGAATTTCTTGCTGCTGCCTATAAACTGCAGGTTGGCCACCAGCCGGGCGCTCCTCTTTTCGTTATGATTGGAAAGCTTTTTTCCCTGCTTGCTATCGGTGATACCGGCAAAATCGCGTATTTCATCAATTTTAGTTCGGTGCTGTTTAGCGCTGCGACCATTATGTTCCTCTACTGGACCATTACTTTACTGGCGGTCAAGCTGTACAAAAAGGAAAAAACCATGATGGATATGCTGACTGTAATCTCAACCGGGCTAATCGGTGCACTGGCATTTACTTTTTCTGATACCTTCTGGTTCTCGGCTGTTGAGGCAGAGGTTTATTCGCTTTCGATGCTGTTTACGGCCGTGGTATTTTGGGCGATCCTGAAATGGGAAAGCAAAGGCGACGACCGCTGGCTGATCCTGATTGCCTTCATTATTGGTCTTTCTATAGGAGTTCACCTGCTGAGTTTGCTGGCCATTCCGGCAGTTGTCCTGGTATATTATTTCAAAAAAACCGCAAAAACTACGACTTTTGGCATCATTAAAGCGATCGGTGCGGCCGGTTTGATCTGGGCCGCTGTGCAGTTCGTGATCATCCAGTATTTTGTGTTGTTTGCGGCCAAGCTTGACCTGTTCTTTGTCAATACACTGGGTTTCGGTTTTGGATACGGAGCCATGGCATTTATCCTGCTGCTCGCGGCCAGCATTTCCTATGCGATATTTTATTCCATTAAACACCATAAATACCACCTGAACCTGGGCATGATCTGCCTTACTTTTGTACTGCTGGGTTTCAGTTCTTACTTCCTGATCATCATCCGGGCGGATGCAAAAACCAGTCTGAACCTGAGCAATCCTGACAATGCTTTTGCTTTGTACGGTTACCTGGGGCGTACGAATTACGGTGAAACGCCGCTGTTGTACGGCCAGACTTTTGACGCCAAACAGATCGACGCCAAGGATACTTACACCAAATACCGCAAGGGCAAGGACAAGTACGAGGTGTCCGGAAGGGGTGTGAAATTTGAATACGATAAGAATTTGTTATTTCCCCGCACTTACAGTGACAAACCGGATCACATCAATTTTTACAGGCAATGGCTGCACCTGGCCGAGGGAGAAACTCCTTCTTTTGCACAGAATCTGAAGTTTTTTACATCTTACCAGATGGGTTTTATGTACTGGCGCTATTTCCTGTGGAATTTTTCGGGCAGGCAGAATGACAATCAGGGCCATGGCAATTACAGCGATGGCAACTGGATCAGCGGGATCAAAGCTTTAGATGCGGCCAGACTGGGTAGTCAGGACAATTTGCCGCCGAGCATTACTGAAAATGAAGGCTTCAACAGGTTTTATGGTTTGCCCTTGATTCTCGGGATTTTAGGGCTTATATTTTTATACCGCAGGAACAAGAACGACAGTTTGGTGGTGATGGCACTGTTTTTATTTACGGGACTTGCCATCATTGTTTATCTGAACCAGGATCCGAGACAGGTAAGGGAGCGGGATTATGCTTATGTGGGCTCTTTTTATGCTTTTGCCATTTTCATCGGGTTTGGAGCGTTTGCCATCAGGGAGTGGTTGTCCCGCTTTAATGCGCCAAAGCTGAGCCTGATCACGGCTTGTCTTGTGGGCCTGCTGGCTGCGCCTGTCATTATGGGTGTTCAGGGCTGGGGCGATCATGACCGTTCGGGCAAAACGACCGCGCTGGACTGGGCCAAGAATTACCTGAATTCCTGCGCGCCTAATGCAATCCTGTTTGTCACAGCTGATAATGATACTTTTCCTTTGTGGTACGCCCAGGAGGTGGAAGGCATCCGTACAGACATCAGGGTGGTCAACATCCAGTACCTTTCTGATGATGCTTACATCAACCAGATGAAATTACAACTGAACCAATCGGCTCCCTTGCCGGTCAGCATGCCAACTGAAAAGTATGTAAACGGGGTCAGGGATTACCTGCGTTATTTTGATTATGATATCAAGGATAGCATTGAGCTGAAAGACCTGATCGCTGTGATGACCTCAGACGATAAGGCCGACAAATTGCCCTTTTCAGACGGAAGCTTTGAGAATTTCCTGCCTTCAAAAAACCTGAGCATCACTGTAGATGCGGCACAGGTGCTAAAAACGCATACTGTAGCGGCAAAGGACAAAGACAGGATCACCCCTAAAATGGAGTGGACTTACAACAAGAACATTGTATTTAAATCTGATCTGGCGCTCATGGATATTCTGGCCAATAACAATTGGGAACGTCCGGTTTATTTTGAAAGCAATGTTTCTGAAGACACTTACATCGGGCTGGACAAGTATTTGTACATGGAGGGCTATGCCCTTCGTTTGCTGCCATTCAAAACTGATCCCGGCGATAAGCGTGAGATCATGGAAAAAACAAATAGTGATGCGATGTATGACCACATGATGAAATTTGACCTCAAAGGTTTTCAGACAGCAAAATACCTCGATCCGGAGAGCAGAAGGGTTGCGCAGGGTACCTGGTCAATCTCGAATACGCTGACGGGCAACCTGATTATGGAAGGAAAAATGCACCAGGCACGCAATATTCTGGTAAAGAGTATTAAAGAGATTCCTTTAAAAAATTATTCTATTGACGATACCATCAACAGGTATCAGACGATACAGAATATGTATGCGCTGAATGAGGTGAAATCGGCGAATGCGCTGACAGTAGAGACGCTGGACTTTTTGGATAAGGAGCTGACTTATATTGCTTCTTTAGAGCCTGAGCGGTATCCTGCTTATGACAGGGACATTCAGCTGGGCATGTATGTACTGAGCAACCTGGACCGGGTAGCTGCCGGTTATCAGCAAAAAGAGTTGAGCAAAAAGATCAGCGATAAGTTTAAGGAGCTGCAGGCGAAGTTTAGTTAAGATATAAAAAAAAGGGGCATTAGCCCCTTTTTTTTATATCCACTTCCCAATCCTATTTATTCGGCTGTGGCGTAGTCCTCAAATAAGGCTTGATCACTTTATGCCCTTTAGGGAACTTTGCAGGAATATCTTCAGTTTTGATGCTGTTCATCACCACTACGTCCTGGCCATCTTCCCAGTCTGCTGGCGTAGCCACACTGTATTTGGCAGTAAGCTGCAGTGAATCAATGACCCTTAGCACTTCATTAAAGTTACGTCCTGTAGAAGCCGGATAAGTCAGCATCAGTTTTACTTTTTTATCCGGGGATATGATAAACAATGAGCGTACAGTCAGGGTCTCTGAAGCATTTGGGTGGATCATGTCATAAAGATCTGCGATCTTTTTGTCCTCATCGGCAATGATCGGAAACTCTACATTCGTATTCTGGGTTTCGTTGATATCTTTGATCCAGCCTTTATGAGATTCCGCAGAATCAACACTTAGCGCCAGCACCTTAACATCTCTTTTTTCAAATTCGCCTTTTAATGAAGCCGTGCGACCTAACTCCGTGGTACATACCGGGGTATAATCCGCAGGATGAGAAAATAAAACACCCCAGCTATCGCCCAGGTATTCATAAAAATCGATGTCGCCTATTGAAGTCTGTGCCTTAAAGTTGGGAGCTGCGTCCCCTATTCTTAAACTCATAATGTTATATTTTTTGGTGTACTAAATTAAAAAAATAATGTCTACAAATTAGGTATAGTATTTAAAATAAATCTCCTTGTTTTGTAATATCTTTATCAGCGCTGAGAAATTTGATCTCAGGGATATTGGCGCCCAGATGCTTATTGAACTGTTGTATGGTGTAATTTGCCAGTATCGGAGTGTCCTTTTCATCGTGCTGGTGCAAAAAGAAATAGGTCTTTTTCAAGCCTTTGTCCTGCCATGCCTTGATCCTTTCTACCCATTCGTCTACCCTTGCAAAGTCTGAATCCTGGTGCGCTGCTCCATTGCCTACAAAACGGATAAATATCTCAGGTATGGTCAGTTCCATATGTACGCAGTCCCTCCTGCCGCTGGCATCCGTAATGACCGCCCCTTTCTTGTATTTGGCCAGCATTTCAAAAAGTATGCTCCTTGCTTCCGGATCAGAAAACCATTCTTCATGCCGTACTTCTACAAATACTTCGAGGTCTTCGGGCAGGTGCTTCAGGTAATTGTCCAGGATATCCGCATTCTTGGGGCCAAAGTTATCGCCCAGCTGTAAAAAGCAGGGGCCCAGGTATTCACCAAACTCATGGATACTGGACAGGTAAAGGTCGGTAGGTACCTCAGCATCTTTCAGTCTTTTGATGTGCGTAATGGTCCGGGAGAATTTAGGGCAGAATACAAATTTATGCCCGGCATTTTCTTCAGTTTTTTGTCGCCATTTCCTGATCAAATCTGCATTGGGAATGCTGTAGAATACGGCATTGAGTTCGATAGAATTGAAATGCTTGACGTATTCATCCAGGAAATTGGCCTCTTTTGTTTTCTCCGGATAGATCATCCCCACCCATTCTTTTCTGCCCCATTTGGCGCAGCCAACAAAGAAATCATGGTGTTTTAGCGGCTTGGCATGCGCTAAAGTCTTTGCTGTTGCTGCACCATCGGCAGGCAATTTGAAGTCTACATCTTTAAGCGCACTGTCGGTTACTTTTCCAAAATCCATAGGTTTTTGATTATAAAATATAAAACTCCGAAACTTAAGCAAAGTTTGCTTTACTTAATGTTATTTTTCCGTTCTTTTTTCATTTTTTCAGGTTAAGGATCGTTATATTTATGTACCCTATTTTATTAATCCAAACCCTATGGAGGTACAACAAATCCTGGATCTGAACAAGCAGATCACTGACAGTGAAAGACATTTCAACAACATGCAAAACGAATACCGGAAAATTGGCTCTGGCTGGCTGCTGGCGACCTTCGCAGGTATAGGTTTTGCGCTGACACATAACGACACCCTGCCGTTTAACCCTTTGATTTTGATCACCCTGATCTGTTATGCAGGCGCAATCGGCATGATCATGCTCTGGAACATGGACCTGAGTGTTTACCAGAAATTGCTGGATGCCAATTTCAAAGAGGGCCTGCTCCTGGAAAAACAGCATCCCTGGATTCCTCAGATCAGGCACAACATGCTGGAATTTCATGGCAACCGGGGTGTACTTCCACGCGTGATCTGGTTTTACAGTATGCCGATTATGGTTCTGGTCGTTGTTGCTGCTACGCAGCTGACTTTATTCTACAGTGAAAGCGGGTTTTTCTTTAAGGCCGGCATATGGGTCATCAGCCTTTTTCTTTACAGCTGTTTCTCCTACTTTTCCAGACATGAGAGCCGGGTCTGGAAAAAGAATTAACTATTTGATTTAAAAAAAGTTAGCTTGTTTTATTTGCTTTTTTATTATATTTAATATAGCATCTAAATCAACGATCATGACTACCAAATTCGGTTTCACCAAAATGAATATCGCAGAGTTTGAATCCTGGATTTCAAACCTGCGCGTAGCAAGAACCATTCTTTATGTTCAGGAACACCATACCTGGAACCCAAGCTACGCTTCCTGTACGCCAACTAATCATTTCGAAGTCCAGCGGGGCATGAAAACTTATCATGTGAGCAATAACGGCTGGATGGACATCGGGCAGCATTTCACCACTTTTCCTGACGGAAGTATCCTAACTGGAAGAAGTCTGGAGCAGACACCCGCCTGTATCCTGGGCTTCAATTCCAATTCGGTCTGCATCGAGAACCTGGGCAATTTTGACACCGGTAAAGATGTCATGACCACCGCTCATAAAGATACCATCATCCGAATGACTGCTGCGCTCTGTAAAAAATTTGGGATAACGGTAAACAGCAATAAAGTGGTATATCACCATTGGTTCAATCTCACCACGGGTGAGCGCAACAATGGCACTAAGAACAACAAGACCTGCCCGGGCACTGCTTTCTTTGGCGGCAATTCGGTAAGTGCCTGTGAACAGCACTTTCTGCCACTGGTCAGTGCAACTTTAAGCGGAGCTCCGATTCCGGCTCCTGTACCTGCGAATATTCTGAAGTATGTTTCCGTGAATACGGATAGTCTGAATATCCGCACTGGTGCCAATGCCCAAAGCGCTAAAGTGAGCGGTGTTTTACCTGCTGTGCTTGGCTCTGTATTGCGGGTCTTTGAGGTGAAGAACGGCTGGTACCGGATCTCCGGTTCTCAGCAGCACTGGGTCAACGGATCGTATACACTGGATGTGACCAGGGCTACCGTGAATGCAACTACACTCAATGTAAGGAGCGGCCCCGGAACTAGTTTTCCAAAAGTGGGTTCTTTTATGAAAGGTCAGGAGGTTTTCATTATTGACGAGCAGCAGGGCTGGTCCAAGATCAGTGCGGATAACAAATGGGTAAAAAAAGAATTTTTGGATGTGAGTTAGGTTTCTAACTCACACCCCTTTCTCGAATAAATCTAATAGATTCGCGTTCCAATACTACCATAACAAAATCAGGAACTTCACCGGTTCTTCTCATCTCGGTCATATGATGTGTTAAAACCTGCATTGCCGTCATGCCAGGCAAATCATCAGATCTTAAATTTCTAATCATACTGTGAATTCTCCGGGATAAGGCAATTGCCGGATTACCGCTTATTGAAGCATCGTGTCTCTCCACACCTAAACGTTCTCTGAAATATAAATTCTGCAGCGCCTCGTCACTGTCTAATTGATCACCAACCCTGCCAAATTCTCCCGCGGAGGTTAAAGATCTGTAGCCTCCAACATCGAATTCCCTTGCCCTGCTAAGTCTGTCAATAACGTTAGGATCGTTGGATAATGATTCAGTATCAGCCAAACCTGCAAAAGATTGCTCAGCAATTGATGCTGCATGCAATTCTGCGTCCATAATCATTTGCGCAGAATTACTGCCCCCTATCAAACCAGATAACATTGAATTTAACTGACTTTCCAAAGCATTTAGGCTGGCTAGCTTTTCAGATCTTAAAGCAGCATTATCAGGTGGCACTTGTTTTAATTCGTTAATAGCAGGAATAACCTGTGCTTCATAGAAACTCTTAGCCTGATTTGCGAGTGCCCTTTTTTCTGGAGTCAGCGTTGTATCGGCAACAGATTCGTTTAAGAAAACTGACATTAATTTTGGTGTGCTTTCTACCCATAATTGCGGACTATCTTCCGTTCCCCGATAAACCAAATTGTGATTTGACCCATCTTCCGCCCTGAATCCTACTCTGCGATTCCACCAGTTAGTAACTGCATCAACAGCGGCCCTTCCCGCATCCATAATCGCCCCGCCGATAGCGATGGCCTGGTCAATGACCCAGAGAATACCTGCATCAATCCGCAGCTTAACAGATTCCAGTATTTCCTGCATCCGGTTGGCGATATCTCCAAAGCCGAACTGGTTGGCGAGGAAGCCTATTATAATTGGCATTGAATCTCCCAGCAATTCCTCAACATAATTAGCGGCCCCCGCAATGTTACCACGCGCCACATCGGCCAGCATGCTGACGTATTGATTAATGATCCTGAGTATCGGCACAAAATATTCAACGAAGCTCTGCACGGCATTGTATATAGCAATGATGCTGTTCACCACTGGCATGATGCCGCTGATATCCAGCATTCCCAATAGCCAGACAGTGGCCTGGGCGATGATCCGCTCGTTGATATAAGTAATGATATTGGTCAGTACGGTATCCCACAGGTTACTCAGTTGCTGTTCTATATGCTCCCATATCGCTACCGGACCGCGTTCTACCACATCGGCGACAAAGCTCCAGGCACCAGTAGCCATATCCAGCATGCCACGCAGGCGCTGTGCCCTTTCCTCGCCGATTCTTGTGGCCAGCAGCCGGAAAATATTATCAATGGTAATACCCAACACCTGGAGGATAAATCCGAATATGGAGCCAAATGAGAAATCTGCAGGAGGCTGAATGCCCATAGCCTGCATTTCACCCGTCAGCCAGGAGACCACTCCATTGATCAAATGGGTGCCAATATTGCCAAAGAACTGGGTAAATCCTTGTTTCAAACCGCCCAGCAGGTTGATAAAGAAACCTACAGGGTTCGCTAGTATATCGACTATTGCTGATGAAGCGTTGGCCAGAATAGATACGATCAGTTCTGGTGGAATGCCGACGAGGCTCAGGAGTTCCCTGAAGAAGGTCCAGACTGCTCCCGGCAGGTTACCGTCTACAAATACCTGATACAGAACAGTCATCACCACCTGCTGGGCCCTCGACCAGAGATCGCCTATGGCCATAATCTGGTTAAATAACGGGATCCGGCTCAGGATCTGCTCAATCAGGAAGTTCTTTATCGGTGTCCGGATACATTCCGGAATGAGCATAAACGGACCGAGAATGAAATCGGCGGCCCTGCCCATAAGATCGGATAGGGTACTTACTATACTTTGCAGTGCATTTAGAACAGGTTCTATAAATGTGGCCAGATAGCCCAATCCGTCACTCGCCATGTTAAAGAGGCTGATCACTCCTGTTTGTACCCAACCGCCCAGGCTAATGGCGATGTCATTGATCCAGGCTATGGCCGGTGCAGCTGCACTGAAAATAGAGCTGGATGCCACCGAATTGTAGAACCCGGTGACCATGCCGACAAAACCGCCTACTTTATCTGCGATCCAGAGTCCTGTATTGCTGATACCTGTCCTTACATCCAGAATGGCGTTCTGCACTGCAGGTAAAATGACGTCACGCAGTGAGGCTTGCTGTGCCTGTGCGGCAACTCCTGCTCCATCTTCACCCATCGCAGCGGCCATGCCGTTGACACCTTGTGCGAAATTGGAAATGGTATCCCGCAAGCTGGTAATCGCATCAAGGGGAAGGATCTCTGCTACTTTGGAAGCGATTTGCTGTACCGGTTCTATAACCGGACGCATGATTTCCTTGATACTTGTCCAGGCTTCTTCAGCTTTGCCCTGGATCCACTGGATAATTCCGTTGGAGTTTTCTGCTCCGGAGCTATCGCTGCCAATGCCAATAGTTGATTTCACCCAATCCCAGGCCATGGCTCCGTACTCCCTGACCGGGGCTGTCCAGTCCCAGATGCGCTGTCCTACGCTCTGCAGCCATTCCCAAATGTCTGAAGCCGTTTGACCGAGCCAGTCGACCACCGGAGCCCCAAATGAAGCCCACAAGCCCGTAAAGAAGTCACCTATCGGCCGGACAAATTCGGTCAGGTCGTTCCAGGCATCGGTTGCTATGGTGGTTACAATATTTTTCAGTTCTTCTACCGCAGCAAGCAATGGCGCACAGTCTCCTGCGATTAAGGCTTCCATAATGGCAGATACCCGGTCATACAGCATCGTAAATACCGCAACCAGGTTGGTCACAAAATTGCCAACTGACGGGAACTGGTCGAACACGTGGTTCAATCCTTCCATCAGCTTATCACGCAGGAAGCCTAAAATACCTTTATTGCTGACCTCCCGGAGCATTTGCACAAACTCTGCCGGCGCTATTTCCTCTGCAATGTCCCATGCGCGCTCTGCCAGCCAGTCGCCCAGCCCTCTTTGCACTTTTTCTTCTTTTGGCCCGCAATCTTCACACCTGCTGATCTTTTCCTGGTCATCGGTTTTGCGCTGAACGGCTCCGCCCTGCTGGATGGTATGGGTTAGCTCATGTGCCAGCAGGAATTTTCCGCTTTGTGATGCCGGGTTGTATTCTCCCTGGTTGAAATAAATGTTATTGCCGACAGTAAAGGCACGTGCGCTGATCTGGGTGTTCATTTTGGCCGAATGGGCATTGTCATGAACCCTTACACTGCTAAAATCAGCATTCATTTTGCTACCCATCTCGCTGCTTACACCACCCGGTAAGCTGCTGCCCCCGCCCTTAGTGGATGAGATTCCGGACTGTACGCTGGACGGTGCGGCACCTCCGCCTGAAAAAGCTGCGCCCCCTTTGGCCTGCAGCATTTCAGGCTGGTCTATATCTTGTAACTCCTCTGATTTTCTTGCGATCTTTTCGTCTTCCTTCCTGAGCAGCTTCTCGTCTTCTTTTCTAACTAACTTATCCTCTTCTTTTCTGACCAGTTTCTCCTCTTCCTTCCTTACCAGCTTTTCCTCTTCTTTTCTTACCAGCTTCTCATCGGCTTTCAGAGAAATCATCTCTTTCTCCTTACGCCCTATCTTTTCTTCTTCCTGGCAGCTGCTGCATTTCCGCTGCACTTTCATTTCTTCTCCTTTGCCCAGCCCGCTCATCGCGGCTCCGGCACCCGAAGGCATTCGCATTACTTTTTCCGCGATCTGATCGGCTTGTTGTTCCTGTGGGTCATTTACCCCGCCTATTTGCAGTTTTGCCTGGATACAAGTCTTCCCCGGTCTGTTGTGGGTAACAGATTTAAACTGGGAATCGCTATGTGCTAAAGCTGCGCTCATGGGTTATAATGTCCTGCCTGATTTTTTTAATTCACGTTTTATACCTTCTATGATGTCTTTGTACCTGATTTCTGGGTTATTGTCCTTTAGCATTTGCATAGTGGCGTATTGCACTACGTTCATGATCACCCCGCCTGACAGTTCATATTTCTTTGAAATTTCGGGTATGTTGGCCTTATTCTCCAGCGGAGTTTTAGGCGAGAATCCTTGCTGCCACAGCATCATCCGCTGATCAGGTTGCGGAATGGGAAATTCCACCACCGACTGGAAGCGTCTTAAAAATGCCTGGTCTATGTTTTGTTTAAAATTGGTGGCCAGAATGACCAGTCCGCTATAGTCCTCAATTCTTTGCAGTAAATAACTGGTTTCCTGGTTGGCATAACGGTCCCGGGCGTCACTTACATTGGTACGCTTGCCAAACAGCGCATCCGCTTCATCAAAAAACAGGATCCAGCCCTGGTTTTCCGCAACATCAAAAACTTTGGCCAGGTTTTTCCCGGTCTCACCAATGTATTTGCTGACGATCTTACTCAGGTCGATCCTGTATACAGGCAGGTCATGTTTCTTGCCCAGTACAGCCGCTGCAAGGGATTTACCCGTACCCGGCTGACCATAAAACAAGGTTCTGAAACCAGGTTTCAGCCTGTTTTTCAATGCCAGTTCCTGCATCATAAAATCAGCGTGCATCAACCAGGAATTGATCAGATCGAGTTGTCCGCTGGTATGGTCGGAAACGATCAGGTCATCATAAACCATATCGGTCTCAATGAGCTGGGCCGGGAACTCGGCTGAAAACCTCGGTCTGCTCCTTTCTCCTGTAGTAAATTCCTCAAACCAGGTTTTGCTGATGTTTAATGGAATACTCGACAAGGGTTCTCCGGGAGGGAGCGGTTCATATTCCAGGACATTGAGCGCGAATAAAGGATGTGTGGCGTCAAAAAGTTTCAGCAGGTCGAACCTCAAAGCGAGGTTATCGGCTGCAAGCAAAAAAAGAAAGGTTTCAGCGGTAGGTAGAAAACCGCTGAAAATACTGCCCTTTCTTCCCCCAAATTCGGTAAATATCTGTCCGGTCCTGGAGTTCTGAACCAGAAAGATATCCAGGCACTGTGGCTTGATCTGCGAAGCCATTGCCAGAAAAAGCAGGAACCGGTCGCAAAACTGCAGATCGTGCCTGATCACAAAGTCACCATAAGCTGAATATTGCGGTGCAAGTACAGGCGGCTGCAGGTCAAATATGGAAGCATTCGCAGCGACACTTCCTGCGTTTATTGCGCTCCTCAGTTGAAGCACACTTTCAAACCAGTCCAGCTCCGCGGCGAGTACATCAGCATTGGCACGCAGGTTCCTGCTTACCAGTTTACGTGTATCATATAATTGTTCCATGGCAGTTTTACATGAGCTATTGGCCAGGGTAACCGGTCAATCAAAACATCAATTCCTTTTCTTTCAATATTTAAATACCAGTTGTCATCTTTAATTTTTAACAGCCCGTTCCGTTTAAAAAAACTCTCTTTTAAGGCTGAGGTTACGGTTGTTTTTAAAGCAGGCCAGTTTTGTATCACTGCCTGCTTGACTTCTTCTGCCTCAGCCAGTTCCTTTTTGCTAAACCTGATCTGGTTCAGGGCCAATGCTTCTTCTGCTTCAAGGCCACAGATGAGCTTATTCAGCAGCATGGGGCTTTCGTCTACCGGCATTGCTTCGTAAATTAAAAAGTGAAGCCAGCATATGGCTTTTTCAATGGTAGCCCTGTCTTTAAATTCATTTTCCGAAAGCCAGTTCAGCTTTAAAAAAGCGGCTTTTAAAAACGGCCAGACCAGAACCAGGCCTGCATTTTCAACGGCAAGCGACCGATCGCCAACCAACGCCGTTTTTTTCAATGGTTGAACTGGCTTCGCATTTTCATCGGCTATGGGAGCCTCAGCAGTCCTTTTAAGTTTCAGCACCATTTTCAGTTGTGCAGCCAATTTGCTGAGAGAAGTCACAAGAGTTTTTTTGTTTTTATCGTTCTCCAGCTTAGTGATCAGGGCCGTTACGATCTGCAGGCTTTTCTTTCCGGTATCCGAAAGCTCATGGGCACATTTCAATATCCAGGAGGAGAAATCAGCTTGTTCCTTTTTTCCCTGATGCTTTTCAATGGCAGTCAGCCAGTAAAACAGCATTTTTTGGTAATTCCCCAAATCAAGCCGAACTGCAAAGACCCTCACCAGTTCAAGATCACCGGTTTGAAACTGGTTGTATTCATCAAAAAACTGTTGTTTACTGATCAATGCCATTAAACGCTGCTGCGCTTTCGATCCAGGACCAAACTTGTTTGACAGTCTGATAAAAAGATCATGATGTGACGCGAAAAGATCTTTAAGCATTTTTGAAGGAAAAAATCCGGCTGCGCCGGAGATCCACCAGGGTCTCAATCCGTACAGGCAATAATGCACCAATGCCTCGTATTTACTGACATCATTTGTTTCGTCAAAGTCTCCCGGCTGTCCTCCGACAGAGAAAGGGCCGTGGTAGGCATCCGATATGGGTTCGTCCCGTGTCAATTGACGTGGCTGACTTTTGTCAATGTTCAGCTGATGTTCCCTGAGCTGCTGATAAAGCTGCGATATGATCTTTTCTTTAATGTCTGCAATAAAATGATCCGTACGGATGTCTCCAAGGTCAAGTTTGATCTGTTCAATACGCAGGGTCCTGACAGGTGCCACCGCATCAAATACCTCATTAAAGAGATCAGGCAGTACATCCCGGCAAAAATTCCTGAGCTCCAGCTGCAGTTTTTGCGCGTCCTGCTGGTCATCCACACTGATGACCATTTTTTGCGAGTGTATGATGTGCCTGTTGAACATGGCTATCCAAAATTAAAATCAACCACTTCATCTTTGTCTGCAATACGTAAATTGGCTGTTTGCGTGTCCTGCTGTTCATTTACCGCTTTTACGACATAGTCACCAGGTTTGAGCTGAAAACTATAAGTTCCATCCGTAAACACATCTTCCTGGACGAGAGACCCTGCCGGATCCAGTACAGTAATGGTATATCTTTTTGAATAGCTTACCGTTCCGCTCAATTTGTAGGTCTGCGGAGTAAGGCTTTCAAAGTTTATAAAAACCGTGATTGTTGCCTGTCCTACCTCATCACCATTATCGTCTGTGATCAAATAATCAAATTCGTCTACATCCACAATCGCCGAGCCTGCTTTCCTGTTTGCTTTGATCTTTTCATTGTTCAGTGTATAATTCAGGATCTGCTTTTTCAGTCCCGGGATTGGTTCATAATCTTCCTCGGTAAACTCAACGTCACCATAGGCAGGTTCTGTAGCCAGTGAAACCTGATAAAATCCCGGATGATATAAATTATTCAGCACCTGTATTTTAGAAACAACCACTCTGGTAGCGGTGTAAGAAACCACCCTGGAAATTGGCACCGCCAATGGGGTCAGTTCTTTGTTTTTATAGTCTTTAGGGTCACATTCGCAGCAGCTGTCATCTTCATAGACAGTAAAGTCCGCAATTACTGTATCGCCCAATTGCTTTAATGCCTGAGCCGCTCCAATTTTTTCGTATAACGCTTCATAGTTCTTGCTGAACTCTGTTTGTTCACCATCTTTGTATCCAAACTGTTTGCGTTTTGCGGTTACCTCAACCGCATAATTTTCTGCTTCTGCCCTTTGCACCGCAATCTCTTCCAGCCCTTTTTTGTGTTCCTTTTCAAGCTTCTCCAGTTCTTTATTGTATGTATCAGCAGCTGCCTCTTTAACCAGACTGTTAGCTCCGTCTTTATGGCTTATTTCCACCTCATCAGCTTCCTTTGCGCTCCGGACACTTTTCATCTTTTCAGTTTCATTTTTCAGTTTCGCCTCTGCTTTAGCGTCTTCATTACCAACTTCCTGAGCTTTCTTCTTCAGCGCTTTTGCACGTTCATTGTACAGGCTATTTAGCGCTGCCTCAGCTTTCTTCAGTTCCTCCAGTCTTTCCACTTTCACATCTCCTGCCGCTCCGGACCTGGTTACACGTCCCTGTTCACCAGTATGATAGATCAGCAGCAAAGTATTGCCTCTTTCAACACCGGCCAAATGTTCTGCGCCACCATGTGCTTTCAGGTAATCCACAAAAGATTTGCTGGTTCTTGAGTCAAGGTTTCGCTGTTTTCTGATGTCGGTCAGCGTGCCTATCGTAATGTAAGGCCTGATCATCATCGTATTTAAAATCCGGTGCGCCAGTGTCAGGATCAGCAAATAAGAAAGCATCTCCTTATCCCTTTCCCGGTTAACGATCCTGGCAAGGATTTTCATTAAACCTACATAATGGTTGAGCTCAGCAACATATTTATCTTTAAACACATCCTCATCAAAATCGCTGAATTCCAATGGTAAAGCCGCTATCAGCGCTTCTATATGGTCGTTAAAATCGGCGATCCAGTTGAGCAGGTCTTTATGGATTTCATTTTCCGGTACCGCCGCCCTGGGATTGTCCTTAAAGATGCGGGAATGATCGGTGCGGTTTATATTTTCCGTAAAAGCGCCCGCAGTAAAAATACCTTCACTCGCTTTTTTGAAGAAAGAAACCTTATCAGTTCTGACTTCAATTGCCTCAGCCCCCGCCATTTTTGCGGCACGGACATCTGCCGCCGCAGAAGTTTTTGTGCTTCCGGCTGCGTCTTTTACCGCATCGGCCACGTCTTTGTACCTTGCCGCCATACTCTCGGCAATCTTGCTGTATTTCAAAAGGTTATTGAGGTAGTACAGCATGACATTCCGCCAGACCAGGTATTGCGAATCCAGGTCGGGATAGCGGCATGTGGTCGTTATCTTATCGCCATCCCCTATAAACAGGGACTTTACTTTAAATGGCACATTAAATTTGCGTCTGATTCTTTTGTAACGGTTAACTGCATCCGTTTCATCAAGGCCCAAATGCCCCTCCATCCTGAAAAAATTATACGCATTGATGTTATAGAAAAGCGGCGTTTCCAGTTTGCTGAAGCCATAATCCTGGTCCTCTTCCGGCAGCTGGTAATGGTAACTGAGCCCTTTTTCGCCCCCGCAGCCATGACAAGAGCATTCATTCCAGAACCTCTCAAAGTCTGGCAGGTAAGGATTGAAGTAGATCGGAAATGCTTTTTTCCCCAGTGGCTGCTGTTTTTCTTTACTTGGAGTTGCCAATACACCTTGTTCTTCGGCTTCTTTCATAAACTCCGTATGATAGCCGTTCAACATCGTCAGGATGCGGCCAAATATGGTCACTACTTTCTTAGACCAGCTTTTATATTCATTAAATAAAGGAGAATATTCAAATTCCTGCCGGTTGTCGGCAGGAGGACAAGCTACATCGCCCAGCATCAGGTGCATCGGGAAAGCATCGTTGTCCGGCAGACATACGCTGTTCAGGTGCATGGCCGCACACCTCAGTTCTTCATACGATTTGATGATGTCTTCAAAAGCATCGTAAACATATTGAAACCCGTATGCTGATCCGCTTAAATACCCGGCAGCAAGCTCCAGTAACCTTTGATGCCATGCTATGCCTATATCAGCCAATACGACATGGAAGTTTTTCTGTAAAACCGGAAGTTCATTATAGATGGTTTCCAGTTGCTTGATCAGCTGGTCGAGGATCGAGGCCACGGGACTTAAATAACTAAAGACCAGATCAAAATAATCCGAAGCCTGGCTTGCAGAGATCAAAGCCCTTGGGTAATCTATGGTTTCCAGGTTGTACAGGGCTGGGTACATCGCCCCGCCCTTATTCTTATTTACGGTATTTATTTTAATCAGGTCAGCGGCAGAGATCAGCAGCTTTCTCACCGTAAAAGTCTTCTCTATACCCAGGTCATCGCAGCTTTTGCCCAGGCAGCTTTTCAGGTCTTTTGTAGCCGCCTCCAGGAACAGTACCACCACATAATTGCCCGCAGTGATTACAGCATCGATTAACTTGGCACCCAGAAGCGCTGCATTTTCCGCTTTTACCAGTTCATAGAGCTTTACCCGGTTGCCCGTACTGTCATTAAAATATGGATAGTCCATTCCATCCGGATATACATATTCCTTATAATGGGTAAGTTCACAATCGCCCAGGGAAATTAAAAACCCCCATGAAGATACCCCCACACCTTTGGTGATGTGGTATACATTACCTGTCCTGCTGGCTTCAAGTCCGCAGGCAATACCCCTCCCTATCAGACGAATTCTGGTCAATCGGCTCTCCTGAAACAAAAAATCCTGCATGGTATTCAGCTGCCCGGCAGTAAGGACCTGATTTTCTTCAAATACCGTTGTTTTATTAATGAGTTCCATAAGTCAATTGATTAAAAAATGCCAATGTTAGTTTGATTGAGTATAAGTGTATTCTTTTGCACATCGTCTTCATCGCAGCTGTGCAGTTTGCCCGAAGGATAGACGCTCCGGAGGTTTTGCGTGATCTCTATGAATTCTTTTAGCGCCTTGATCCTTTCCGGATCATCAACAGGAAGCGTGTTGGATTGGATCAGCCAGTATTTACAGGCCTTTTCAAACAAGTCCATATGCAAAGGGCTGACCCAGCAGACATTTAAAGCCACGTGCGCCGGGGTTTCTTCCCTTAATGTTTTTTCTATAAAATTCCTGAAGTTCCTGTCCCTGAACCGGTCGGGCCAGTAGGGCAAAATTGCAGTCATTACAAAACTATAGGTGTCGGTTATTTTACATTGCTCGCAGTCCACATCTGTATGGATGTCGAGCAATTTGTCGAAGGCCGTTTTTGGGCGAAGCAGCAGATGCTCAATTAAATGCATTCCTTCACGTTCGATAAAGATCTTATTGATAAAGGCCACCATATCAGAAACTGCTGCCTTTTCCATTCCTGCCCTGATGATGATGGTTTTGGCAGACAAGCTCTTAATGCCAAAAGTCTTGGTATAGCTGATTTGTTCCGGAGCAAATGGCTTATCCAGTAAGACGTTGGAAACGATCAGCGTTTTGCCACCGGAAAAACTGATGCTCAGGATATTGAAGTACTGGAGATCACCGGAAACCCGCTTTAAGGACAATTCGTCGCCTGCCCTCAGACGGTCAGTCAGATCAGTACCATTTATAGTGATTTCTCTCCGGTTTGCAGCTACACTGCAGGCAAATGTTTCGTCAAAAACTACTTTGCCATCCGGATAGTTGCTGGGTAAGGTTTCGTTTACCTCAATCTTAATGTTAGGCCCAACCGCTACAGTATTATTGACCGTATATACCCCATTATTGGAAATGGAATCCCTAATCATCACATTGGCCGGCACAGCATCCTCTATCCTTTCTGCCAGTGGTTTATTGTAATTCTTGCCCTGGTGCTTGCCTATCGTATTTCCGTAGACATCAAATATTTCAAAATGATAATTTGGATCGGCAACGACTACATTTTCCGGATCGAAGCGGTAATAATCTTCATCCGAAGCAAACCTGAGGAAGTTCCAGATCAGGTTTAATCGTGTATTCTTCTTAATTTCTGCCGCATTTGCCCCTTTTTGCTCCGGCCCTTCCAGTTCACCCGTTATGATCACTTTTCGGGTGGAATCCTGCGCAGGCTTGTCAAACAACTTGTAGCTGATCTTGTGCAAATGAGGCGTAGTGGTATTGTCGATGGTATGTGTAGAAACCGTAAAATAGTTTTCAATCGGCGGAGCCAGGTTTTTTCTGCTGGCCAAAATCTGTGTTTGCAGTTCATTCAGACAAAGCGCCTGATGTTCGCTGATCATGGTTGTCGCAGCGGCTTCTGTCAAGTTGGTGCTTTTGCTCAATGCGACCAAATTCTGCTGTAAACCATCGCCATAAATTGCGATCTGAAATTTACCGGCCGAAGTACCCGGGATCAGTTTATAATTTTTGAGCAGCGCACCTGCGCTCACCAATTGTTCGACCCCCGCCTTTGCTTCATTTTTGCTTTTAAAAGGCAGTATGTTCTTAAAATATAGCTTTGTAATGATCTTGGTCTCAAAGCCCCATTTCCCCGCTGTTTCGCTAATGATAAACTCTTTTGAGAACAGCAGCTCATCTGCCTTTCTGGGATCAATACCTAATAGCATAGACGTTCTCTTCTCAAAGCCTGATACATTCCGGTAATACCAGTTCAAAGCATGTCTGTAGTTAAAAGCCTTTCCCCGGTTACTGCTGATTTCGGGATATGCGTTGAGAAATGCCAATTTATCCTTGATCAGTTCCGCACCGGCTTTTTGGCCGTCAATGGTATAGGCGATGATGGCATAGTCACTGAACTGTTCGCAAAAACGGGCCAGTAAATGATCTAAAAACCGGTTTTTTCTTTTCTCAAAATCAGACTTAGACTCCGTAATGCCTTGCAGGCTAACTCCATAATCGTTGTCAAACAGTTTCAGGTCATCCCCGTTCGGCACAATCTCCGCTACATCCGCATCCCCCAGAAGTGATTCGCTGAAATAGGTTTTGTTCAGCAGCGGCTGTCCATAGATATCCAGCTCCTGGTTCAGGCTAAACAGGGATTTTAAACCATTCACCTGCTGCAGGTAATTGTAGAGCAGCTGATCGAAGAAGGAAAGAAATCCTTTGAACTGTTTGGCATTGGTAATTCTTTCCGAACGCTCCGGCTCTGTAACCGGCAAATTGGGAATGCCCTGAGAACCCACCCCATAGACCAAGGGAAAATCTTCCTGGACTGAGGTATAGTCTGTTGTTTCCCGCCATTGCCCCTTTGGTACCGGCTGGTCCAGAATTGGGTTAGACGGGTAACGTTTTTGTGCTGTGATGCTCAGTGTGTTAAAAATGAGGTCCATATCCTCTTCATCAAAAGAAAATGGCAGGTCACTTTTATAAAATGATAACTTGGAAAGTTTTGTGGACAGTCTTGGAACATAGAGCTGGTCAATGGCCAGGCTCATGCACCATTTCACGCTTTTCTGGGTAATACTTCCGTCATTGTCTTCCGGAAAATTTGCGATCTGCAGGCCGCTGACAGATTTGACGGGTTTCTGTCCGTCGATTTCCACATCCATGATCAGCCGGATCAGGTCGCTCGTCCTGATGTTACATTTTTGTGCCGAGGCTTCCAGTTCATCGTCGTCAATAAAGCCATGTTCCAATGCCGGCCCGTCAAAGATCTCTTCTGTGCTCTTGCCTTTATCTTTCATCTGGGGCAAGCTGTAGAAGTAGACGTCGGGCGAAAGAAATTTGGAAACCGCATAATAAATGTGTGCTGCAACCGTCGCCGGATCGGCAAAAGGATCAATTTCAATATCCCCGCAGATTGCAATTTCCTCCACACGGAGTGCTTTAATATTCAAATAGTCCTCACAGAGCGGGCGGTTGTTGTGCAGGCGGTCCTCAGCTTTTTTAATGATGGTTTTTACAATGGCCATCTTACGTTTGTATTGTGCCAAAAGACTGTCAGCCGCGGTAAACAGGAATGCATTTAACTCCGCATCGATCAAATTCAGATCAGGAATGGCAACAGGAACACCACCGATCTTTTTAATCCCGGCAAGCGTGATCTGGTTGTCAGTTGTATCGGTATCCTCCAGCGTATAGCCGGCAGGCAATTCATCAAATTCTACTTCCAGTGCTTCAATATGGGTGATGATGCTGCTGTCGTCGTCAAAATCTACCGCGGGGTCATCCCAGCGGGGAAAATGAATGTTGATCCTGATCTCTACCCCGTCCAGATGAGGATCAGAGAAGTTGTTGATGATATATAAGCCATCTAAAGCATTGGAATTCAGATCTCCATGAACGACTGAGCTATCAAACTCCAATAAGAAGTTGTACAGACCTCTAACAAAGAAACCTGCAGGATCTGTGACAGTAGGCGTATAGGAAAGTTTGTCTGCAACATAGTCCGCAAACAGTTTTTTCTCGGCATCAGCAGCCAGCAGCAGCCATGCGTTTTTGATCCCCAGTATTTCATGGGTATCCTCCGTTTCCACGGCAACATCCATCAGCAGTTTTCTGAAATCTTTGAGCGTGACCGGTGCGTTGTGCAGAATTTCCCGGGGGGTATAAAAGTTCTTAAAATCAACATCCTTTTCATCTGCGTCATTGGGGTTATTGGCCAGCAGGTCCTGTATGTCAAAAGTAAGCCGGTAACCAAGGTCAGTTATCGCGTAGCACAATGCTTCGAGTGTGGTAACTCCCGGATCGTGCAGGTTGTAATCGGTCCATACCTCTTTACTGAGGTCCTGAACCCTTGCCAGACCTAATTCCCGCAGTTTATCAAACTGCAGGCTCAGCTGTTCCGGCGTTTCTTTCAATATGGTTTTTAGTTCGCTCATGAGTTACAACCGCATTCGTTTACAGGAGATGTATTTTCATTTGTTTTTACCACGTTGTCATCGCAGTCGCCGCAGTCACAATCCGGGTTTCCGCCGCCAGGCAGGTCATTTATATTGAGGATATTGTGACTGGTATAAGAGGTCAGGATACTCGCCGCTGTCGCCGTTTCAGCACGGTCCAGGTCTTTGGTGGAAATGTCTTCCAACCCTGCTGGCCTGAAAAGGTACATTTTGAAGCAGGTCACGTAATCCACATATTTCAGTTTTTCCAGCTGGTAGATCAGTGTTGATTTTTCTATTTTACCCCCAAACTCAAGCTGTATGCTGCTGTTGCTGATCCATGGTGCCAAAAGGGATTTGATCTTTTGCTGAAGCTGTTCCATATAGATGTTCTCTTCATAACCGTCTCGCAGTTTGACATGAAAATCAAGCTTGATCTCTTCAAAAATTGGATTTTGAACATTCACTGCAGCAAATGCAGAATTTGATTTGGTGATGTATGACCTGATCTCCTCGAGTGTATTTTTCGACACTTTAGGCTTCAGCGGATTTGGTGCATTAGAGATGCTGATGTCAGGCACTGCAATGATCGCTACCGAGCCAGGAGATAATGAGTTATAAGTGCTTACCGTCCCGTTATAATAGGTATGGTTGATGCATTTAACGGTATACACTCCGGGAAATTTCGCCAGGATCAACCGTTCATAATCCCACAGGGTAATGGCCCTGTTCTTATGCCTTAACCTTTCACTCACCCGCAGGTAATATTCATTCCCCTGCTCCGCCGGTTTGCCATTGACGGATGCATAAGGCTGCGCAATCTTTTTGATGGCGGCGTCCGGTTCTTTCAGCTTGGAAATGGTGCCTGCCGGTATCGATACCTGTTCCGGCACGACATCGTCATAGCAGAAAAACGCGGCCTCACAGGCCTGTGCATCAATAGAAATGATATCGCAAACTGCCATCGCATGGTTTTCCACAGCTGCGCGCAGCCAGATGAGGCCTGACGGCAAGCATGTATTGTCATGGGTAGCCGTTTTAGGGATCTGAAGGGTCACAATCCCGCTGGTCAGCAGGCCATTGGTCTGTTCCCTTAATATTTCCGGTTTTTTAAACTCCTTCCAGACGTTTTTTTCCAGGTAAGCCCATTTCACTATAGCTTTTTCTATATCGGGATCTGAGCTCCCCTCACTGACCATAAACAGCAGACTGATGTTTTGTGCAACCACAGCATCGCTCAGCCCAATGTATAATTCGCCTTCATATGCCCTTATGGGAAGCAGGGTGACCAGTTCATGGGTATAGGGGTGAATTTCAGCAGGACCAAACGGCTCCAGACCGAAGAATTCATGTACCCTGCTGTTATAATGTGCCTGGTCAGCTGCTGCGGCCGACAGGTCTATGGTCGCCGTACAGGTATAATCCAGGCTCAGATTTTGGATCAAAGGAGTATACGGTGCGTTTGGCAGTTCTATTTTTGTGGGGTCATCTATCCCGTTTAGAATGGCGCGGCTGTAAGCCAGCTGATAATCTGCGTGGCCAAATCTTCCGTCAGTAAACTTGAGTTTCAGGAATCCCCGCTCGGTGTCCAGGGTATAACCCTCACCGGCATTGGTCCCATAGTCGGCATTAAGGTCATCCGGAACGGTAAGGACTTCACTGAATACAGCTTTTGGCGCCTGAACATTATCCGTACCAAAGAGATTTACTTTTGATGGCGTAAGCGGCGGCAATGGAATCCAGTTCCGGTGATATAAATAGGACACCTCAGCTTTAAAACTAGAGTTATATACATAATTGCTGGCAAGCAGGGTATAGACTGGAGAATCAAAAATACCCGTATACAAAACCATACTGGTATCCTCAGCAAGCGATTCCTTCTTAGATGATTCCTTTGATTTTTTCTCCGTAAGGCCTAGTTTTTCTGCTTTATACGTATTCAGATCTAAAATAACCGCATAAAAATCGCTGGCAGTCACATATGCTTTGTAGTAGATATCAAATGAAATTCCCGGCAGGTTCAGAAACTCAAAATTCAGTTTGAGGGAACTCAGATCGTGCTGCAGTACTTCGGTACTGCCGATATAAAAGTTCGCACCGATCGTTGGCGTAGAACCAAAGATCTCCATAGGTTTCGAAGGATCGAGCTTACCCAGGCTGTTCTGCACGAGTAAGTTCTTAACTCCTGTAACCCTAGTGTCAATTTTAACCGAACTCAGCCCGGAATGGGTCAGTGTGCTGTAAACATTCGTGGTCGCCTCAGCTGCCACGGTTATTTTCAGCACCGGATACTTCGTGGTAAATGGTTCAATATGAAGCTTTGGCTGATAATCCACGATCTTCGGTGTGGTCTCTGTAGCCTTAAGTGTCATCACCAGCTGGTTGGTGGCGGTAAATACCACAGACTCCACACTGATTTCAGTCCAGCCTTTTTCAGCACTTACCCAGGCCTTGAATTTTTCTTTGGCAATGATTGGGGAAGGCCCGAAATTTGCAATGCAGTTGATGGTCAGCGTAATGATTCTGACGCCTTCCGCCATCCGGAATAAAGGAGAACTAATGGCAAAGCCAGCAACCGCTTCGCCTCTTTCATCATTCCCGAAAGTGTCCCAGCTGCCATCCGCATTTACCAGATCCCCGCCTGTGCCGTCACCTGAGTTGGCCACCGGTGAAATATAAACCCTGCTTTTTTCATCCTGATCGACCAGTATCGATCTGATCTGGCTCACCTGCGCATGGCTAAAACTAAATTCTGATAATAATTTATAGAACTGCTCCTTTTTATCTTTGTTTTTGCCCGCTTTAAACTGGGTACTATCGTCCAGTATATACTGTGTAATGTGTTTGGCCAGTTGTATGGTCAGGTACACTTTATCGGGTACGGCAGGTTTCTTTTTAAAGCCGAGTACTGTTTCAAAGAAATAATCCAGGTGTTTGGCTGTAAAACCATTCAGGTCCTTTTGCGCAATGGCATACAAGTCTAAGAAAGCATCAAAAAGCCCCAGGTGAGGTTCAGTTGAACCATCCGCCTTGAGTTCTTCAATTTTAAAAACTGTATTCCATTTACCGCTCTTTTCGGTACTGTCAAAATAGTAATAATTGATAAATGCGCTCAGTTTCTCACAGAAATCATAAAGCGCTGCTTTATCCCTTTCATCAATGGCAACAAAAGATGCATCCAAAGCTTTGGGCAAGCGGTTCAAACGGTTTGTGCCGTTTCTTGGAGAATTATTTTTATTGCAGGAGGCGCCCATAATTAAAGATTTGTTGCTTCGTTGAGGTAATAAGGGTATACAATATTGTTGCGGGTATTGGTACTGCGAACGGTGTATTCCACCACCATGTTGATGATACCGTACTCGTGGTTTTTGACGACATCCAGTCTTTCCAGTTTTATCCTGGGTTCATAATAAATGATTGCCCTGCGGATCCGTTCAGTAATTCTGGTCACCAGGGTCACATTTATAGGTTCGAAGATCATGTCATTGATATTGCAGCCATAATCCGCCTGCATCACCCGCTCACCGACGGCCGTTCCAAACAAGATCTCCAGGCTCTGGTTGATGTCCTTTACGTCTGAAACCATGTCCGTAGCAAAGCTATCCGAACCGGTATACCTGGTGATCTTTGGAGGAAATGACCACCCTGTCCCTAAAAAGCTGCTTTCTGTTTCCATATCCTATCCTATTGTTACTGTTGGACAACCTACTACCGCACTCGCACCACAAATACAGGCATCACCGGTTCTTATCGCTGCCTTACCACCAATCATGACGGTCACGCTTCCCATGGGAAAAGGACTGACCGTAGGCTGATGCGCATTGGGCGGCATGGAGCAAACATGGTTATCACCCATCACACAAGCGGGCATACCGCCAATTAAAACTGTCGGCGCTCCCGGACCAATGATCATTCCCCCGTGATTTGTAGAATCTGTTACTCTCGCTGCATTTGGCATAAAACTTAGTTTATATTGACCATACTTCCTTTAATTTTTGTGATCGCAGACGAGCTGATTTCCGCTCCCCCGCTGCCACTCTGTTTGAGCTGCGCATTGGCAGTAGTGGTGACATTGGTACCCTCAATCTTGATGTCCCCAGTGGCTTTTAAAGTAATGTCCGCGGCACTTTCTATATTAATCGAGGAGGATGTCATTTCTATTTTATTGTTGTTTTCATCCTGAATGGTAATGCTGCCCTGGTCTTCATCCAGGGTGATCACATTGCCCTTAGCAGTACTGATCCTAATGATCTTTTTGTCGTCGTCAAATAAAACGGACAGCTCGCTTTTTGTCAGCAATCCCTTTTGTTTATTGTCTTCATCTGCGGTCAGGTGCGGCGGATTGGCGCTGCTGTACAACCGGCCCAGGATCAAAGCATCACGGGGATCATCGTTAATGAAGCCGACAATGACTTCATCTCCTATTTCGGGGTTCCATACCCAGCCGCGTCCGTTGCCTGCATCCATGCTTGCCAGTCTTGCCCAGATTCCGTCCCCGGCATTGTCTACCGTCGGTATTTTTACTTTTATCCGGCTTTCCCCGTCAGGATCTTCATGGATGTTGGTGACCAGGCCGACCTGCAATCCGTTCACGGCAGGGATCATCCCTGTAGCAGGTTTTTCAGCTACATCATCAAACTTATAATTGTGCAGGGTCTTATCCAGGCCGAACTGAACATGGGAATACCAGGCAGCTTCATTGGAATAAGAATGGATCACACCTGTCACCAGACATTTACCGCTAAAGCGCTCGCCGATACCTAAAAGCTCGACGATTATACCCGGTTTTAGCTTATTATCCCCCATGACCCTAAAATTTCCCACAATGCGGTTCAGACGGCTCCTGAACAATTCAGTAGTGGCCATTTTCGCACTCTCTGTACTGGAAACCTTGCCGGAATGGTAATAAGAATTGTCTGCCCAGCCCAGCACTTCGGCCAGGTCATCTCCGTTCAGGTTGCCCTGCTCAGGCAGTGTCGTCGCTTCAGACTCGCTTTCCTGTACTTCCTGGTTGCTGTAATCCCAGCATTTCGTCAGTACCTTTGGAAACTGGGTCCGGGCATCCATTTGGGCCTCAAATTCATAGATCTCACTGCCGTAGGTATATGTCGCCATACTTTCCTGTGCCGCATCCGGAGGAGCTATGATTAATTTTCCAGCTTCCGTAATCACCAGTGCACCGTTTAACTCTGCCCTGACCACAATGAAATCCCAGTTGCTGCAGTTGAACTGGACCAGTTGCTTGTGCACCATTTCCAGTCCTGTGACATCCACTGTAATTCCTGTATCATCAGCTATAAGTGTGATGGCGTCTGCATCAGATATGCCTTCATCAAATACCTTATTCTTGCGCCCGGCAGTCAGTTTGACGACCTGGTCACGGCACTCTATTTCCATAAAACTGCCGTCCTGGTCTGCCTTTATGGTCTGGCTAACGATCAGCCCGGAAAAGATCGTTTCATTTTCCCCGCCATTTCCGGCAGCGATCACGATCTCCGCACCGGGAATAAAATCTGTGCCATTGCTCAGTTCAAAATCCTGCGCCGAGGCACTTCCGTCCTTCACCACCAGCCTCGCCTTCGGGATTGCATTGACCACATTCGTCACTACGATTTCCAGCAAGCCAACCGAATCCGGTAAAACCTGTCCGTTAATCGTAATGCTAAAGCTCTGTGCTCCTTTATTCTCTGGCATGGCAATTATTTTTCAATTGGTGGAAATAAGATCTGTTGTCCCTGTTTCAATTTTCTGAAATTGTTTAAGCGGTTTGCCCTTGCAACTTCCAGGTAATAGCGGTCATTTTTGTAAATATTGAAGGTCATTAAAGGCAGCGGAGTCGTACCCTCAACGGTGCGCTGATGGGTCAGGTCCGGTGAATTGTTCTGCTGCTCATTGGACTGTTCCACCAGTGAAGTATAACTGCTGAACGTGCAGTCCGTTTTTGCCCGCAGGGGCTTGCCGGTATTGTCAAACAAAGTATAAGTCACTTTCACGGCCGTCAGTATCCCCTGAAAGGTAAATTCACCCCAGTGGATCTTTAAAAAATAAGGCTGATGGGTATCGTCCTTTACTTTAAAACAGGTGTCGATGAACTTTTCAATCACTTTGTGTACTGTTTTGTCCTTTTGAATGTCGGCCTGAAAAGTCGAATTTCCTGAATATGAAGCAGATGTCGCATCCCAAAGCAGGTCCAGTTTTAATTCTTTACCCCCTGAAGTTTTAAATTGCCTCACACTATCTGTGGCATTAACCGGGGTCTCACTATCCAGCTCATTTTTATACTCAATAAAATAAGTATTCGGATTGTAGAGCACATTAAACGTCTCCGCGGGTGAGCCCGAATAGTCCCTTCCTGTGTAAACCTCGATCACGAGTTTTTCCAGGTTGCCCAATTCCCCCAATAGCTGACTGATCGACATTACCTTTCGTTCTTGGTTTTTATTTGTTTCTTAAGCTCTTCAAGCGCCTTTTTCAGCTTCTTGTCTGTCGCCGTTTGTCCCGTTGCGCTTACAGCAGCAGATCCCGCTACATTATTGGTGACGGTAGTCGTAATGATGATTTCGTTAATTTCTACTGGCATGATTAAATTCCTCCTAATAAATCCGTTACGTCAATTCTTCTGAAATATTGATGTGCAAACTCAATGCTTTCTATCACCAGTCCGTTTTGCTGCGCATTGAACCCTTCAATGGTCCATTTTATCGGATATGCGTTCACAAAATTCCAGGCCTGCAAAGGAATATGCTCCTCATTCAGCAGGATCAGGGTAATGTCCCTTGGTTTGAAGCTGAAAGTCTCCACACTTTCCCTGAACCACCTCATCGCAGACGAACCCAGTAAAAGGCCGCGCTTTAAAGTCAGGTTGCTATAGGTCACCGCAGTTGGCAGTTTGTGCGCAAAGCGGTTTTCGCCCCCTTCTTTGTACTCCTCCGTAGTAATTGCAGCTTCCAGTCCGGTAGCATCAGTAAAACCAATATCCGGCATGCCCGGAAATTCCAGAAGCAGTCCTTCTATGCGAAGCAGGAAGTGAAAACCAACAGGGGGAGATAAGAATGGGAGCATAATAAAAAACTAGGTGAATTCTATGCTTAAACCTTCATGCGCCAGTTCTACGGTTTCTATGGCAACCTCATTGCCTGTAGAGTTCAAGGTAGGCCCGTCCACTTTCGACGGCCATGCGTTTCTGACTTTCCAGACCACAACAGGCTCATGGCTCTCATTCAATAAACTAATGGTGAGGTCCCGGCGCTCGATCTTGTTCAGGCTCACGGTGTTGAACCATTGGAAAAGTTCATTGTCCCCTTTGGTAATGCCCCTTTTCATCGATATTGCCGCGTACTGCTGCATGCCGGGCATTTTTGTAACATGGTACTCTGGTGAATTGCCTTCACGATAATCAATAGCCTGGGTTTCAACCGTAAGTCCGGAAACTTCTGTAAAACCAATTCTTGAACCGCCCCATTCCACCTGAAAGTGGAACACCGGCAATGGATAAGTATTTGCCATAATATTTAAATTTTATGATTTATTATTCTTGTAGTTTGTGAGAAAATTTAAGGATGATGAACTCTGCAGGTCTGACCGCAGCCATACCAATTTCCACATTCATTCTTCCCTCCAGGATGTCCAGAGAGGTCATGGTAATGCCCAGGCCAATTTTTACAAAAAAAGCATCATCAGGCTTGGCACCCTGCAAAGCACCCTGGCGCCACAGCGTATTCAGGAAGTTTTCGCACATGGTCTTCACCCTCAGCCAGGTATTGGCATCATTGGGTTCAAAGACCACAAATTCTGTTGCTTTTTTAACACTTTCTTCCACGAAGTTGTAAAAGCGTCTGACGGGAATATAACGCCACTCATTGTCATTTCCGGCAAGCGTGCGCGCGCCCCAGACCAGAGTTCCCTTACCTGTAAAAAACCGGATCACATTAATGGACTTTCCGGTAGTTGCATCGATATTTAAACCTTCCTGCTGTTCTGAGGTCACTTTCAGAGCTGGTCCGCTGATCATTTTAACGCTTTCATTGGCAGGCGCTTTCCAGACACCCCTGTTGTTGTCCACCCGGGCCATAATCCCTGCAACCGAGCTCGATGGAGGCAGGTCGATCACATTTTTGTCCATCTCCAGTTTTACAGCACGATAGGTATTCAGGTCTATGGCCTTTATAGCAGAAAGAGTCAACCCGTTATAGGCACTGTTTGCGCCGTCAAGTGTATGAATCACGGTAACCACACCTTCATCATAACCATAATTCAGCACAGACTGGAGCCATGGATAATACACGCAGCCATATTTCAGGTATTCCATACCAAAGCTGTCCCTGATCTTAACGGCATCATCAAAAGGATTGTCTGTGAGCACCCAGGGATCAAAGATCCCGATCCGGTCCTGGAGCCTATTGCATTGCATTAAAACCGCATCATAAAGGCCCAGGTAGCCCGATGAGGTAGCGGTTGCGCTGGCATGCTTATCTGTAAAAATCAGCATCGTAGGCTCATCCACTTTCGCAATTGCGTTTAAACTCTCGAGGCCCAGGGCATTCGTAAAATTAACCCCATAACCTCCACTCGATACGATATAACAAGGGCCGCCACCATTTGCATAGAACATCTGGATGGCGTAATACATATAAGCTCCTGAAACTGCATTTTTCCTCGCCTCGCAGGTAATCGTACGCCTGACCTTTCCAGACTCCGTTACATCTGTAATGGTTGGTGTTCCTGAAGTGGCAAAAACCGCAGTTTCAGGATTTGCACCCCCAAAGTATTTGTTATAATCCAAAAAGGAGGTGATCCTGATCGGAACATTTGGAGCGTCAAGCCCGTTTTCATCTTTGGCAAATTCTGTTCTGCCCATAAATGCGGGTATAGCCGTTTCAACAGCAGCTACGGAAGCCGGTAACTTGCTTATTTCTTCAATATAAACACCGGGTGTTTTGTAATTCGTTGCCATAATTTAAGATTTTGCTAATAAGTGAGAGAACTTTAAGATGATGAACTCAGCAGGCCTTACCGCAGCCATACCAATTTCTATGTTTAACCTGCCTTCCAGAATGTCCTGTGCGGTCATTGTAATGCCTAATCCAACATTTACAAAGAAAGCATCTTCAGGTTTTGCGCCTGCAAGTGCACCCTGACGCCACAGCTGGGTTAAAAAACTCTGGCACATGGTTTTGGCCCGGTACCAGGTGTTGGCGTCATTCGGTTCAAAGACCACGAATTCCGTTGCCTTCTTTACACTTTCCTCCACCATAATGAAAAGCCGGCGCACCGGAACGTATCTCCATTCGTTGTCATTGCCTGCCAGTGTCCTCGCTCCCCATACCAGGGTACCTTTTCCCGCAAATTTTCTGATGGCATTGATGCTTTTTCCGGATGTGGCATCAACATTCAGGTAATCCTGTTCCTCGTCACTGATATTGATCAGGGGTTTGTCAACCGTTCTTATACTCACATTGGCGGGAGCCTTCCAGACACCCCTTTCACTATCGACCCTGGCCATTACGCCAGCAATCATACCCGAGGGATACAAAGGAACCGTAAAACCGTCCAGCGCAGCAAGAATGGAATTGTACAAACCAAAATCCACACTGCTAAAGCCACCGGTAAGTGTCTTGCTGCTGACAGTGATTCTGGGTACACCTCCTTTCGGATCGTAGACTACAGTGATCTTATTTCCGTCGCTGCCTGCAGTTTTAGCTGTAAGTGTGACCACATCAACGGCACTCAATGCCGTAACCAGTTCCTTGATTTCAGTATGCGCATTAATTGCCAGCGCCAGCGCTGCCGCTGCAGTGGTAGGACTTGCACCAATAGCAATGCCCCCCGTTCCAAAAAACAGCCCCATGCCATTAATGGAAATCGCATGATTCTCAATTTGAATGCCTGTAATGGTTATCTTTGCGCTTGCTTTTAAAGGCGCTACCGGAGCAGCGATATCGATGACCTTAGTGATTGACTTAGCTGCACCCGTTTTTTTATAGATGCCTGCGTTTACCCCACCCCTGTTGTCTGCCTGGATTTTTATATCGTCATTTGCCAGCCGGTTGTAGCTCGCCCCGCTTTGTATCTGCGGATAATAAGCAGCACCATATTTTAAATTATCCGAACTCACCAGGTTATTCCTGAAATTATCGGCAACCGTAGTGATGACCGTAGTGCCGCCCTGGGGAACATCGATCAGCGTAAACCTGTCCTGCAATTTGGCACATTGGGCCAGCATGGCATCATTGAGCTCCTTAATGTCCGTTGCCAAAAGGCCAATGCTTTCAGGAAGTACCAGCAATGTGATCTCATCTTCCTTTTCACAGGCCTGTACGCCGGCTTTGAGCTTTGCTTTGGTTACAGCAGGTGTTACCGGGTCAAATTTATCTACAGCTACAATGTAGCACGGTCCGCCGCCATTCTCAAAAAACATTTTCACATGATAGTATAAGATATAAGGAGAAGGAGTTGGCGCCGAAACCGCAATAGCCGGCAGGTTCTCACCGGGTTTAGGTTCATTGATCACTACATCCAGTGTTTCCTTGAAAGCAGCACCAAACATCTTTTCATATTCCAGCAGCGAGGTGATCCGCTGAGGAAGGTTTGCAGCAAATTCAATTCCGTTTTTTTCCCGCTTCTCGGTATAACCGATAAATGCTGGAATAGCAGTCTCTACCTGTGCGATTGAGGGTGGAATTGTTGAGATCTCCTCAACATAAACTCCGGGGTGTTTATAGGTCAGCGCCATATCTTAATGAATTATTTAAACATATACATAGATCTTACTTTCCTCTCCGGCCTGTTTTTCCGGTATTGGATTTGGTAAATTTTCAGACAATACTACTTCTGTCCCCCCCTCTTTTCTAATCAGCTTAAGTCCAGTTTTAACTGTTTCAAAAAATGGAATTTTTACTGTACTGGCAAACAGCAGGGTGCTCGTCCCCGCTACATTATTAAGGGGATCAGGTATTGGCTGTGCCGGCGGGTTTCCGGAAAAATTATATTTACCGTAAACCGGGTTTCCGTCCGGCGTACCATCATTGCTTTTGTCTTTTAAAAGAATGTCAAAATCATCGAGATCAATTCCGCTTTGATTGACGACAAAATACTTCCAGGTTGTAGATTTGCGTTTAAAATTAATACTGAACTTTGTTTCTGTAATGGCTGCATTGCTGGCGGGGATGGTAAGTTCAAGAACCCCGAAAATTGACATTGCTGCCAGTTCAGTACTTTTAAAAAGGGTAAACGTTACGATATCGGCACCTGTATCAGCCGCATTTTTTACAGAGATGGTATACAGCCCATCCGGCAAATGCCGCATCTCCAATAACTTTGAAAATGTTTTGTCCGTTTTCCGGCCGATGTGGTAAGGCCCGGTAACAGGAGCACCATTGACGTCAAATTCAATAGTATGATTGTTTACCGCCGCACTGTTGACCCTCAGGGTCACAGCAGTATGGACATCTGCCACTGAAAAGTTCAGGCTAAAAACATCAGGGATAATGTCGTCCAGTATGGTGTACTTCAGCACTTCATTTAAAGCATCATTGCAGAAATACATCTTCTTTTGATTTGAAAATGCTTTGGCGGGAGCAGTCTGGTCCAAAATCGTCACTGCGCTAAACTTCGCCGCATTCCTCAGTCCGATACCATAATGCAAAGTAATATCACCTATACCTATGACCGGTTTATTGGCAACATCGGTCTGGCAGATCAAACTAAACCCTGTATCATACACTTTACTCAGCCAGCGCTGGTTCTTAAAGATATTTTTCACACCCGCTACCGGATTAAAATACAGGTCTGCACTCAGATTATCCTGATAATAATCATGCTTCACTTTCAATGAGATCAGTTTGCTGTAGGCGGTCATGATCTGTGTTTGGTTAGCAGTTCAACATGAGTTACTATTCCGTCAGGCACCAGCTGTACATTTTCCTGGATGGTGATCATACGGATCTTATACAAAACAGAAGGCAGATAACTGTGGCCAACTATACTCCAGAAATGGTTCATCTGCTCAAAATTGAAACTGAACAATTCGATGCTCAACCGTTCAATTGACGGGTCTATCAGGGCCAGCAGCGGGGAGTTTGACTGGGTAAATACACTCTTGCCCTGGAAAAAAGTAATGATCTGCGAAAGCTGTTTCAGTCCCTCCAGGTAGTCCTCAGTAGGATCTTCGGTGTCTGCTGCGTCAAAATTCGCGGAGATGAGTATAAAAAGGTTCAGATAAATGTCCGGATTGCGGGTTTCGATTTCACCGGTCGCGTTTTTAACGGTAACCCGCTGATCTTTCGCCACACGGTCTTCCTCAATATTCATCAGGGTCAGACCGATTGTCTTTCCGGGAATAGCCAGATCGCCATTGGAAACAATACTGGTCACCACCACAAGTTTGTCATTGGCTGTACCCGCAGCGTTGTTGAGGTACCTGTTAATTTCCTGAGATATGAAATTTAAAGCGTTGTGGATCATATTGTTAACTTATAGTACAATAATCACCCTCAATAAATGAGCTTCGCTAAATCAACAGCACAGTCGACGACAAATTAATTAGCGCAATAAAAAATTCAATAAGGATGATTGACACTAAAGTATAATTTTAGATCCGGGCTGTTTTCGCTAATAAGTGAAGTGGGTATATGGGTTAGCAAACAGCGGGTTATCAGGTTTCATAAAATAACCCGGTAACCCGCTGTGCGCTTAAGACAAAAAGAATAGTTCCGTCTTACTTGTATACTTTGATCATGAACACATAATCATCAAACTTTTGTATGATCTTGCTCTTACTCAGATTCTGCATAGAGTTCCTTTTATTGAAAACCTGCTTTTTACCTAAAGAATCACTTGGAATGGTATTTAAGGTCTCCTGGATATATTTCGCTTTAACGGCAAACGTTGCCCCGTCTACCTGTGATTGTCTGGCACTGATCACTCCTATAATATTACCATGCTGATCAAGGAGTGGACCGCCGCTGTTACCCGGATTAACCTGAATAGAAACCTGGTACTGGGTAGAATCACCATTGTAACCTGTTTTTGAACTTACATAACCCTGGTTAAACACAGCGTCATCCTTAGGAAATCCTAAAGTATACACCTCATCTCCCATAGCTACACCATTTTGTTTTAACCGGTAAGGAAGGTTGGAAAGCGGTGTGAAATTATCATCAGCTATTTTAAGGATAGCCAGATCATACTGGGAATCTGTTCTGATTACCCTTGCTTTGTACGAATTGCCATTATTATCTACAACAGTTATAGACTCTGCGTCCTTAATTACATGCAGGTTAGTCAGGATATAGCCGCTAGCCGTCAGCGCAAAGCCCGTTCCCCCATAGTTTGCAGGACGTTCATTTTTCGGTGCGTTTGCAGTAGAATTGATCTTTCTGATCAGGCTGCTCTGCGAATTTTTAATCTTGCCAAGCTCACTTCTCATCAGTTCAACGCTGCCTATCTGCTGTGTATTCTGCTGTATAGAATAAAGCATAGCCATCGTAAGCAGGATAAAAGACGCTGCCACACCTAAAGCTGCTTTATTTTTGCGCCAGATGTTCACTACAAATGAAGGATGCGGCCCAAGCTTTCTGCTCAGCGCATCGACATCGATCTGCGCATGGGCATGATCCATTTTATGCTTAAGTTCTGATATCACAGCATAATCCTGCAAAGATTCCAGAAAAACCTTGTGTGTAACCACCCGGTGATCTACTGAAGGATCGTTCAAACGCAACTCCTCAAAAGCCTTAGCTTCTGCCTCAGTCAGCTTACCGTTCAAGTAATCTTCAATGATACCTTCTAACTCTATCTCGTTCCTCATTTCAACTAGGTTTGAAAAAATATTTTTTTAAGTCTTTGCAGACATTTATATTTCTGTGTCTTGGCATTATCTGTATTGGTGTAGCCAAATTTTTCGCAGATGTCCTGCATAGACAGGTTGTTGATATAAAAGTCCTGAATAATGGTCTTGCAGGGTTCACCAAGGTGAAGGAGCGCAGCCTGCATTTTCTCAAACTGCCGGTCTTTCTCTTCGTGCTGTTCCACATCATCTTCGGTAGCTATGACATCTTCAAAGTCGGCGATATTACTGGCCTTCCTGCTTTGCTGGGCTAGCTTTTTTAGCCAGATGCGCCGGCAGACCGAATATATATACGTCTTTAGTTTACTGCTCAACTCAAAATTTCCGCCTTTTATTTTATTGTAAAGAACAATGATCCCTTCCTGATATACATCTTTCGCATCATCTTCGTCACCATTGTTATTCAAAATAAACTGCAATATCATCGGAAAATAGCCGGTATACAGTTTATTTAGCGCATCTTCCGAGTTGTTTAAGATCCCTAAAACTACCTCTCTATCTGTTGGAACTGAACTGCTTAACTTATTACTCACCAATTAATACATTTATGTGTGAATGGTAACCCAATGTTAAATAAAAAAATAATCTTTTTTAGATTTTTCATCCTCACATCGTTTACTGCTCATCTAAATGAGCTCTGCAGCTCCTGATGCTTACCGTTTAATACAACATAACCGCAAAGGGTAACCCAAATTGTATTTTTTAAAATTTTTCCGGATTATTTGAGCAGAAACAATACATTTGCGGCGTGAAACAGGAACAAATAAAAATATTTTTATTTTTTTTCGGTTACCTGGGTTACCTTTTAAACTTTAAGGTATTAATCACTAAAATTAATTAATTATTTAAAACAGAATTAGAATGAAAAACGCATTTAAATTTGGCTTTTTAGCTTTAGCAATTTCTTTATCAGTAGCAGCTTGTAATTCAGAAAAAACTGGCGAAGCTACAGATACTACTTTAACTGATTCTTCAGCAGTTGTTACTGATGTTGATACTACAGTTACTGATTCAACTGTAAAAGATACTGCAGTTACTACTACTACTACAACTACTGATACAGTAAAACACTAGTAGTAAGCTAAGTCAAAAACTTATAAAAGGCGTACGATCTATATCGTACGCCTTTTTTGTTGGACTAATAATGCTACCTTTGCGCTTTAAAACAGTATTGTCCATGAATTTATCTCCTCTTCAAGCCATTTCTCCGGTTGACGGCCGTTATAGAAATACCACACAAAACCTATCTAAATATTTTTCTGAATATGCGCTGATTAAATACAGGGTGCATGTCGAAATAGAATACTTTATTGCACTTTGCGAGGCTCAGATAGCCGGTTTAGAGGATTTTGATAAGTCTGGCTACTCCAGGCTCCGTGCCATACATGAGCAATTCAATGACGGGCACGCCCAGGAAATTAAAGACACCGAGAAAATCACCAATCACGACGTGAAAGCCGTGGAATACTTCATCAAGAAAAGATTTGATGAGCTTGGCCTGCAGGATTATAAAGAATTCATCCATTTCGGACTGACCTCACAGGACATCAACAACACCGCAATCCCATTTACGATCAAACTGGCGCTGAATGAAGTATACTATCCTCAGATCGCTGAGCTGATCGCCAGAATAAAGGAACTTGCCGCAGAATGGAAAAACATCCCGTTGCTGGCACATACCCACGGACAACCGGCATCTCCTACTAAACTCGGCAAAGAGTTCATGGTTTTTGCCGAGCGGCTGGAAATACAGCTGAACAATTTAAAAAGCATCCCGAACAGTGCCAAGTTTGGCGGGGCGACGGGCAATTTTAACGCACATCATATCGCTTATCCGCAAACCGACTGGGTAGCATTCTCCAATAATTTTGTCAATGAGATCCTGGGCTTAACTCGCGCCCAGTACACCACCCAGATCGAGCATTACGATCAGTTTGCGGCTCAGTGCGATGCCTTAAAACGAATCAACAATATCCTGATCGATATGGACAGGGACATCTGGGCTTATATCTCTAAAAATTACTTCAAGCAAAAGATCAGGGAAGGTGAAATAGGCTCATCCGCCATGCCGCATAAAGTAAACCCGATTGATTTTGAAAACGCAGAAGGAAATGCGGGTATGGCCAACGCTTTATTTGAATTCTTTGCAGCCAAACTGCCAATTTCCAGGCTCCAAAGGGACCTAACGGACTCTACGGTTCTTAGAAACATTGGCGTACCGATGGCGCATACTTCCATAGCGATCGCATCAACTTTAAAAGGACTGAACAAATTATTGCTGAATGAAGATGCCATTAACGCCGATCTGGAAAACAACTGGGCGGTAGTAGCAGAGGCCATACAGACTGTTTTGAGAAGAGAAGCTTATCCCAATCCATATGAGGCACTGAAAGACCTCACCCGTACCAATGAGAAGATCACAGCATTGACCATGGCCAATTTCATAGATGGATTGGATGTCAGTGATCAGCTAAAGGCAGAACTTAAAAAGATCACTCCTTTTACTTATACAGGCATATTTTAACTTTATGTGTCTATATAATCCGGACAGATTATAATCATTCTAAAATATAATGACCTAAAACAGACATCGTGGTCTGAATTTGCATCAATGAATTAATTATTTTTGTAGAAAAAAATAAGACAATGACTATCAACGTATATACAGAACAAACACCGAACCCTGCTACAATGAAGTTCATGGTCAATAAATTATTGATCAATGGCAGTGAGGATTTCGCAACGAAGGAAAGTGCCGAGCATTCTCCTTTTGCCAAAGAGCTGTTCAAGTTCAACTTTGTAAACGGTGTCTTTTTCGCAAGTAATTTCGTAACCATCACCAAAACTGAAGGAACGGACTGGGCAGATGTAGAACCTATCCTGAAAGAGTTTGTCAAAGGTGCTGTTGAGTCAGAATATAAGATTAAAGAAGATACTTCCGAAGAGGCTCCCGCTTTTGAAGGTACAGATACGGAGATCAAGATCCAGCAGATCCTGCACGATTATGTTCGCCCCGCAGTAGAGCAGGATGGCGGAGCGATCAGCTATAAATCCTTTGATGAGAACGATGGCGTGGTGACAGTGGAGCTCAGAGGCTCGTGCAGCGGCTGCCCTTCTTCAATCATCACCCTTAAATCAGGCATACAGAACTTGTTGCAGAGAATGGTGCCTGAGGTTAAAGAAGTGGTATCGGAGGCCTTGTAGTTTTAAAAATACTTAATAAAAACCTTTATACAAAGGTTTTTTTATGCGCCTAATTTAATGTCTTAGAATTATTGATTAAAATGCCTGTCAATGGTCTCCAGCAACTCCCCATCAATCTTCGCATTCGTAGCTAAAATCTCCCTGGTATTGATAAACTCATCACCACCGCTAAAGTTTAGGATATTTCCACCGGCCTGCTGTACCAGGTACGCACCCGCAGCTACATCCCAGGCGTTGAGGTTGTACTCAAAAAAAGCATCAAACCTGCCGCAGGCCACATAAGCCAGGTCAACAGCAGCTGAACCGATCCGTCTTAATCCATGGCATTTCTGCATCATTTCAGAAAATAGCTGCATGTATTTCGCCTGTTTATCAAACTGGTAATAAGGAAATCCGGTAGCCAATAAACAATCCGCCAGGGCAGTTCTGCCTGAAACCCTGATCTCTTTATTGTTCAGGTAAGCCGCGCCGCCTTTATAAGTATAAAACATTTCTCCCCTGTTGATCTCGTAGACCACCCCTATCACAGGCTGATCTCCCTCATACAAGGCAATACTAACCGCATAAGTGGGGATTCCATGAATAAAATTTGTAGTCCCGTCCAGCGGATCTATGATCCAGTTGTACACCTCGCCCTTACTGTTAATGGTCTCTTCCTCTGTGGTAAACCCCGCCTCCGGAATCAGTTTCTTCAGGTTCCTGACCAGCTGCTTCTCCGCATTTTTGTCCACATAAGAGACCAGATCGTTCAATCCCTTGAATTCGATAGCATTCGCATCAAAATTCATAGATTCTTTCCTGATAAAATTGCCTGTCAGACGTGTAATGGCAATAACTTTATTGCACAGCAGTTCGTAATCCAAATCCGTAAATGAGTTTAATAATTAGCCAATTTTTCTTTATTCCTTTGAGAATAGCTCACAAGAAGCAAGCCAGACAAGAATAACAAACTCGATATCAATTCTGCCTGGGTAAAAGGGATGCCTGCCACATGGTATTTGGTATTCACCCGGATCAGTTCTATACAAAAACGCTCAATACCGTTCAGCATCAGGTAAATCCCAAACATAGTGCCCGGAGACTTAATGCGGTCACGGATCTTCCACAAAAAGAGAAACAGGATAAAGCAGATGATCACCTCATAAATAGGTGTCGGATATACCGGGTCGCGCAGTTCATTGCAAAATTTACCTACACAGCCTGCTATCGGATCTCCCTCACCGGCAACATTATTCGGATAGGTATAAGCCCATAACCAGTCCGGAAGCCAGTTAAAAGGCTTAGGATTTAAGTTAGAGATTCCCCAGTCACCATCACCCGACAGGTGACAGCCAATCCTGCCTACACTATAGGCCAGCATCATACCAGGCCCGCCAATATCAAGCATGTGTAAAGGTTTAATTCCGTTTTTACGGGCGATGTACAATACCGCAGCACCGCCGCAGATCAGGCCGCCATAAAACGTGAGGCCGCTAAAGGAAAGCAGGCCGCCGATAGGATCCCGCACAAAAGAATCCCAGTGCTCCAGGTTATCAAAGATCTTGGCACCTAAAAAGCCCCATACGGCAGCCCATACGATCAGGCTGCCCATCAGTTCACCGGGCTGCTGTGTAACTTCAATAGTTTTAGGCTTATCCAGTTTCTGTGCGTTCTTTTCTTTATAGTCCCAATAGGCAAACAGGCCGGCAAAGAACAGTCCGCCCAATATATTTCCTTGTGTGGAAAGTAAAACAGTTTGGGCGTCGTTTACAAACAATTTATAATTCAACAGTGCATGCACCAGTTTATACCCGATCAGAAATCCAAACAAGCCATTCAGGATCAGCTCCGTGCTGGTCGCGGGTTTACCCACTGTAACCAGTTTCTTAATCGGATGAAGTATTCCCAGAGCTTGTTTACGCTTAAACTCCTGAGAAAAAGCCCAGTATCCCGCGATAAAAGCCAGCGCAACGAATACCCCGAAAGTGTTAAAAGGAAGTGGAATTTGTACGCCAAAGAGATATTCTAAAAAATGAGATACAGTAGGAAACATACGGATAAAAATTTTTATGCGAATATAGGATTAATGCGCCAAAACTTCTTCTGTTTCTGCAACTTCTACCTCGCCATCAGCACTGAACTCAACGAGTTTTACCGTTTTGATCTCATTGACCATCACCGGATCATATTTGGCCCTTACCTTCACATAATTCCTGGTGAAACCATGCATAAAGCCATTTTTCTGATCATCTTCAAACAGCACCTCTGCAACAGCGCCGATTTGAGATTCATAGAAAGCTCTTCTTTTTTTATCAGACAAGATATGCAGCATTTTACTCCGGTCTGCACGGGTACTTCCTGCGACACGGCCTTTCATTTCCGCAGCAGGAGTCTGCTCACGTTCCGAATAAGTAAATACATGCAGGTAGGAGATGTCCAGCTCATTGAGAAACTGGTAAGTATCCAGGAAATCTTCCTGGGTTTCACCAGGAAACCCGACAATCACGTCAACACCAATACAGCAATTTGGCATTACCTCCTTAATTTTGGCCACCCTTTCAGTATACAGTTCGCGCTGATAGCGTCTGCGCATCAATCCGAGTATCTTATTGGACCCCGACTGCAATGGGATATGAAAATGGGGAACAAATCTCTTTGATGTGGCGACAAACTCAATGATCTCGTTGCTCAGCAAATTTGGTTCAATCGACGAGATCCTGATTCTTTCTATACCCTCCACTTCATCCAGCGCCTTTACCAGATCAAAGAACTTGTCCTCACGCTCACCGTTTCTGATCCCGAAATCACCAAGATTCACACCTGTCAGTACAATCTCCTTCACACCGCTTTCCGCGATCTGCCGCGCCCTGTTGATCACATTTTCTATGGTATCGCTCCTGCTGCCGCCACGGGCCAGCGGAATGGTACAATAAGTACAGGGATAATCACAACCGTCCTGGACTTTCAGAAAAGTACGGGTCCGGTCACCTATCGAATAAGCGGCTATGAAATTATGGTTTACCTTTTCAATATTTTGCTGATGAATCACAGCTTTTGGCTGTTTGGTCAGGTCAGTGATGTATTCGACAATGCGGAACTTTTCTGCCGCGCCCAATACCATATCCACCCCTTCAATCTCCGCAATTTCGGTCGGTTTCAACTGCGCATAGCAGCCTACAATCGTTACATAGGCATGAGGCGCATACTTCAGCGCTTCCTTCACCACCTTACGGCATTTTTTATCGGCATGTTCCGTCACAGAACAGGTATTGATCACATATACATCGGCACCGGCTGTAAAATCCACGACCCCATATCCGGCATCGGTAAACAACCTGCCTATGGTCGAAGTTTCAGAGAAATTTAGCTTACAGCCTAATGTATAAAATGCTACCGTTTTCATTGAGGCTGCAAAGATAAGAAAAAACTATTCATTCCAGCGATAGCTGTCCTGCTCAAACCCGGCAAGGTCCAGCGCCCTGCTCACTACAGTTTGTGCCACTTCGGCTATACTTTCAGGCAGAGAATAAAACGAAGGACTGGCCGGACAAATGATCCCGCCTGCTTCAGTAACAGCCTTCATGTTATTGATATGAATCAGGCTGAATGGCGTATCACGCACTACAGCGATCAGTTTTCGGCGTTCCTTAAGCACAACATCAGCCGCTCTTGAGATCAGGTCATTAGAGATACCATGTGCGATCCTGCCCAGTGTCCCCATTGAACAGGGAATGATAATCATGGTGTCAAATTTTGCAGAGCCTGAAGCAAAAGGCGCGTTAAAATCCATTTTCTGGTAAAATGTAAAAGGATAATTGTCGTAAGTTTCATTACCAAGCTCAAACCGCCACACCTCTTTGGCATTGTCAGACATGACCACCCCCACCTTATCCACCTGATCTGAAAGCTTCAATAAATTGTCCAGCAATAACTTAGCATATATTGATCCGCTGGCTCCGGTAATGGCAATAATGACTTTTTTCTTCTTCATATGAACAGCACAAAGATACAGAACAAGGGTCATAAAAAAGGGCCGAATATTAATATTCGAAATTCCCGGTTTTTTAGTATTTCTACCCATTGCTGCGGTGTTTAAAGCATGTTCAACTTGTTAAAAGTGTGTCCGTAACGTGTCTATGAATTATTTTTAAAAGCATAGAAGTCGGTAATCAGTTTATCGGTCTTGGAGACGTATCCGTCGAGCTTCTTAGATATTAAGTTGACCTGCATTTTTAATTCCTCGGTACTGGTCACCAGATTTTTTTCTTTCTGATCTTTAACCAGGATCGGCCGGATCCCGCAAAAATGAAAGTCGAAGCTGAGCTTATATTCTTTGTGGAGAAACACTACCGTATCCGAGGGGATCCGGATCTCACCGCTAATATATTTACTGATGGTACCACGTTGAACTTCAAGGATGGCCGCCATATTAATTGGTTTTGTCTCGATCTTCTTTAGGAACTCAGCAAACCTCTGCCCCTCTTCTTGTGCTATTGTTAACATTTCTACTTGATTTTTTTTATTAGCTCTAATGCTGCAACTTCCATTGGATCTGTTTTTTTATCGGTTGCAATTATTTGCAAAGCTCGATCGTAAATAGAGCGCCTGATCTCAGCATCATATATTGAAACTTTCTTTAATGCAGATCTAAACTCCTTATTTGTGCAATTCGTAATTCTAATTTCATTATCTAATAGGTCGCTGTCTAACTGAGTTTCGGAGTGTTGATCGATAAATTCCCTGATTATATCTCGCTCAGGCTTTCTCAAAAAACCATCTGCCCTGGCCATGAAGATTAAAATCGATATTTCTGGCTTCATTTGGATAAACATCCTAGTTAACTTACCAATAGGAGTATCATTGAATCTATCTGTAAAATATCCAGAATAATTTTTTATAATCTCACCTGTCTCGATGTCTGTCATTTGGGTAATTCTAGATAATTTGAAAGTTCGATCCTCTCTTCTCTCATGACAGAAAGAGTGTAACGATATATCTTTGTACTCGTTATACATATAATAAATAGTAATCCGTCTGCTGCTTTTCAACCCGGAGGCATCCACATAATTGATATGAACTAGAATATTTAATGGAATACCTTCAATATCTTCAGGAATCGATATTGGTTCATATATTTCATGGTCCTGTACCGTTATTGAAAGCTTATTGCTGTTTGGTATTGGTCGGTCCTCCTTGCTAAAGTTAGAGAAGTCTATTTCTTCGGGCTTTGAAACTGTTTTTGATTTGGCTTTATTTAATTGAGTTTCAACAAGGTCAAATATAATTTTAATGTTTTGTTCTGCCTTAGAACCACTAACCGAAGTAGCTGACACCATGCTTTGGTTGTCATTAATGTCTGTTACTTTAAACTCTATTAAGCTACCCCGTGTAAAAAATGTTTTCCCTATTTGAAGTACGATTATGTTCTGTTGTTCAGCAAAAATTGAAGCGCCATGCATCAAGAGCCCGAAATTTTTGATAGAAGCTATTACCCTTTGCCTTTCAAAATTAAACATCCGGGAGACATTAATCATTGTTTGTCATTTTTAGTGTTTTTCAGTTATCTCTGTAAGGTCCCAGGATCAGGAGCGGTAGTAGGCGCCTTCCTTTTTGCCGCAAGTTGCTCTTTAAGGCCCCTAATTACTTCATCTTTCTCTGCAAGCCTCACATCCTTTTCTGCTAATCGCTTATCCTTCTCAGCTATTAGCTCCCTGTACATTTCTTCTGTTTTTAAAAATTCCGACCGTAATTGAGAGAGTTGTTGTTCAATCGAGTTTGTTGGGTCGGGATGATCCTGTTTTTTTTCAAGTTTACTTTTATCTATTTTTTTATTTTTGAAATACTCAGTTAGTATATTAAAGTCATCAATTTTCGGCTTTCCTCCGCCCTGAGTCCACTTATGCATACGAGCATAAGGTATGCCAGTCTCCCTCGATACTAATTTTATATTGCTGTCTGACAATAACTTAAGTAATTCTTCCATAAAAAAATAAACTTTTATCTATTTTAATTTGGATAATTAGATAAAAGTCAATTATATTTGTGCTACACAATTAAACAAAGTTAAACATAAGCAATTAACCAGCATATCCCAAATAACTACTATATGTTAAGCAACCAACCTATACCAGCATTATTCCCATCTCCTAGTGGTGCCGGTGTGATTACTAAAACAGAAATGGAGGTATTGAAGCGGATCTACTTGCCCGACAAGAACATTGCTGCTGACATGTATATCAGTTCTCATACAGTCAGCAGCCACCGGCAGAACCTCAGTGAAAAGACCGGTTATAAGACAAAGATTGAATTAGCGGTATACGCAACAAAAAAAGGATATATAGAATGGGTGAATTAATTGAAATACCAAAACGAGTTACCTGGACATCGCTAATCAGCGACCTGAAAGTAAGTGATGAACCACTAAAAACTGCTTACAGCAACCAAAGGTCCATATCACCACTGATCAGCCACAGTATCAAGGTGAAATTCCCAGACAGGATCTACACCACGTATAAAGAAGTGGAAACCGTAACGGAAGATGGATTTGAGAAGGAAGTGGAATACCTCAGAATAAAAAGAACCAAATAAACCAGGAAATGCAGCCGCATAAATTACCAACTGTCGATTCGCTTTACATAGACCTTGTCCGTAAAAACTTAGAGTTAACAGTCAGACTAGTTGAATGTGAAGTCGAACTGGAATATGTTAGAAACCTTTTAAAAAAATGCGATGACACCGATCAAGATTCTCAAAAAGCAACTTAAAAAAGTGAAACCTCAAAGTAAAAAAGCAGAAATGCTGCGGTCAATGATCAAATCTGAAGAGGTTAGGGACTTCAATGTGATCTCCCGGATAGACAATCTTGAAAAACTGTCAGAGATAAGCAGAGCTCTGCAGCACCTGATGATATCGAACCCAGGGTCAATGAATATCATGGCCAAACATATTATAGGCTTAAACCAAATTGCTCATGAGGAAATGCTGATGATCGCTGCGGAGAACCCTGAGGACCAAACGGTCTTACGTGATTTAAAATCAATTATCTAATTATAAACGAATATCAAATGTCAGAAGTAACAATTAACCAGGATGCCTTGCTGAAGCTTTACAAGGGCTCAGATAAGAAGTACCAGAAGCAGCTGGAGTCTGCATACGGTAAAGAAGTTTTTCAAACTACCGGTCGGCCGGCAACCTTCCAGGAAGCGCTGGATTTTAAAGGTGAAACTTTAGAGGCTTTTAATAAACGCTGCGAGCATGATACAGACCCGCAGAGAGCAGATAAGGAAGCCGAAGTGGTGGCCTTCGCCTATAATAAAGGTAAAGTTGCTGAGATTGACGGAAAGACCTGGTTTTATTTCCCGTGGATGAAGTTTGATCCTTCTTCGGGCTTTCGGTTCTCGTACGGCGACTGGGCGAATGCGTATTCGAGGACGGATGTCGGTTCCCGCCTTTTGTTTTTGAAATCAGAGGATGCAGAACATGCCGGTAAGCATTTCACAGAGATCTACGCAAGAAGATTAGGATAACAGATGCTGCGCGTAGCCTACATAGCTGAAACTGAACCTGTAGTCAAGCAGAAAAGCCTGACCATGAAGGAAAGGATAAGGGAGGAGGCTATTGTGACGCTGGCAAACCGGAGAATGCTTGACAAGCTGAAAGCGAAGGAAATGTTTGTTGAAGAACGCGCACAGCTTAGGGAGTTAGAATTAAAACTTGAATCAATACTAAAATCTAAAACCAAATATCATGTATAACGACTGGAAAAAACTAAGCCCAATTGCTAAGCTGATCTGCGTGGCGGGCATCTCATTGCTGATTTTTGCGATTACTCTGGCATTTTTAACATCTCCGTTATGAAAATCTATTCAAACCCAGAGCGCAATGAGATCGAGCTGCAGAAATTAATGCAGCAGGCTCACCGGGAACAGATACAGCGCGAAGCTATCCAGATCCGGAATGGAATTTTAAAAGCTGCGGTACTTGTGGCGGTTTTCATCGGACTGTTTTATGTCTGGTCAATTTTAGGAAATTAGTTTCTCAACAAGAACCACAGGAAACATGAAATCACCGATAAATTTAGAAGTTGTGCATAAGGTTATAGATGTATTCAGGGCGCAATATAAGAACCGTGATCTGGCCGCCAAGACCGAAAAAATCCTTTTCAATCTTGCTGCTACGGGACATAGAGTATCAGAGCAAAACTTCCGGGCGATCGTTGGTCACATTAGAAATCATGATATGATGTCTCCCTGGTTCATAGTTAGTAATGTGAACACCGGTTACTGGATAACGAAAGACGAAAAGGAGCTTAGCGCTTATCTGGATCAGGAACTAAATAGAATGAGTAATCAATTTGACAATGTGAGCAATCTGCATAAGCGATTGAGGCACGGAAAAACAAAAGGCACTGGGAACCAGGCCTCATTATTTTAATAATACAAACCATGAATACAGCTCAAATGACAGACCTCGAAAAATTAGCGGTTCAACAGGCCTACGCCTGGAAAGACCTAAAAAAGCAACAGAAGGAGTTAAAGACGACTTCTGCGAACAACAAAAATTACAGATTGATCTCAATCAAGATTGATCAATTAAAGGACCTGATAGATGTTTACAATGACCAGATCCTTTCTATTGTGGGAGAATCAATAAGCAAAACCCCAAATGAAACGAATATTTAAAAACATCGGCACCAGGTCTGTCCTTTATGGGGCACATTGCTTTTTGATCCATCCGTGGTTTGTTGCGATGGCCTGGTGCAAGCTGTACGGATTTCCATATGATCCCCGGTTATGGATCGCATTCATTGTCCATGATCTGGGATACATTGGAAAACCAAATATGGACGGCACTGAGGGTGAGCTTCACCCCTATCGTGGCGCTTTTATCATGGGAGCCTTGTTTGGCAAGAAATGGTTTGATTTTACTTTATTCCATTCCAGATTCCTTGCTAAAAAACATGGCGGGCAATATTCAAAACTATGCGTGGCCGATAAAATGGCTTTCCAATTAACGCCACGCTGGTTATACCTGCCAATGGTTAACTGGACCGGTGAAGTTCACGAATATATGGGGCACTCGGCGACTGAACGGTACCAGGACTTTGATAGATCCGCATGTAGCCAGGCAGAGTGGCACCAAGGAGTGGTTGACTACATGCGCAAGTGGATAGAAGAGCATAAAGACATTAAACCGGATACCTGGACAAAAACTGATCGTGTAGCAGATTCTACCGGGGCATATCTGTAAAATCAATAAACAATGGGAACTATAAAACTTGTACGAACCACAGAGTTCATGGGTACACTTCAAAATGTCACTTTAACGGGTGAGATCCTGGAAGACAACGATCGTTTTGTTAAAATAAAATTAACAGAAGATACGATATCAGACCTAGGGAAATCCGACTGGCGCGATGGGGATGAGGTATGCATCGGTCAGGAATTAGTAGAATCATTTATATAAACCAAATCTATATGAAACTTCAATTACAAACACATTCTGGTTATCCTATGTATTTCACCAGGCGCACACAACAAATCGAGCAGAATAAAGTCCAGGCAATTTTTAAAGCGGATACTGCACCGGTTGCAGCAAATGAAATAACTGGCACTGCTATCATGACGATAGCAGTCGAGACACCTTTAGTTGTTGGCCAGGAGTTCAACTTCGCAAGGGAAGATCATGTACTCCTGGAGATCCTGGAAGAGCGCCCAGCGAAAGGAAAGCATATAGTTGAGGGGGGGGGGTACATTATATACCAGAAAATCAAATCGGAGTTTACGGTCCTCTCTCCTATTGTGTAAATAATGGCCAGAATGAAGATTAAACCATCTATTATGAAAAAATACTGCATCCAGGTTGGTCATTTAGAAGTGGCTTACTTAGGAAACACAGTTTATGAATTTCTGGATGGTAAGCAGAAAAGCGGTGTATACCTCCCTAAAATGAGCTGGTGTGAGGAAGTGATCGCAAAACTGACTAAACAACTTTCAGAATTAGAAGCAGCTATCAAGGTAGCAGTTGCAACAACTGGAAAGGACTGGCATCCGGAAGGTTATAGAGTGAAACAACTCAAGGATGACATTTTCCACTGGAAGGATGTACTGTACCCTAGGGTACTTAAAGTTTACAAAAAGAGAGCTACAGATTCTGAGGTAGAGTACAACCCAGACAATGTCACCGACAAGAGTTGCGGATCGAACCGGATATACCTGGTAAAAGGCAAGGGATATACTATTGCGTCCCTGAATGCGAAATCAGGCGACAGAATAATATGCATCGATTCGGGTATTAAATTCATTTTTCTTTCTCAACAACGTTGGACAGATGACTTTATGAAGGCCCCACAATTCAATTGCCTTATAGAAGAAATTATGGCTCCTGTTGTACTTACCGACTCGGAACATTACCAGAAGCTTGCTAGGCCACATAACTTTTTTAATTAGTAACTATTAAAACCAAAATACAATGACAAAGAAAATCAATACAGCGAAAGCTGCGGTACCAGCTGGAGAAAACATTCTGCTGGAAGCTGTTAAAAACAACAACCTGAGCATTGCGAAAACAGTTGACTTTTCAGTACTCTTTGCTGCGGCCCTGCAGGTAACGGGTGAAATCCTAGAGGCCTTCACTAAACGTACAGAGCATGATGATCAGCACGACAAGACCTCAAAGGAATTACAGGTGATCATCAAAGCGGTAAACCCTGCAGACTGGAAAACGGACTATAAGAATGGTTCCCAGGTGAAGTACTACCCACTGCACTGGTTTGACTCCCGTTCGGGCTTTCGGTTCTCGTACTACGACTGGTCGGGTACGTATTCGGATACGATTGTCGGTTCCCGCTTTGCTTTAGCTTCATCAAAGCTGGCAGATTTCATGGGCACCGTGTTCATTGATAAATATGAAATCCTTTACACTTCTTAATTAACGGATCATGTCTGAGGTACTACAAACAACTGATTACACCATGTTCGAGCAGGTAACAAGCAACCGGGAGGTTGATAAAGCTCATGTTAAGAAGCTAGTGGCTTCAATCACAAAAAACAACCTGCTAAAGCTGAACCCAATCATTATTAATGAACAGATGCAGGTTATTGACGGCCAGCACCGTCTGGAAGCGGCTGAGCAGCTGAAGTTGCCTATTTTTTACATGGTAGACTCACAAGTGAGTAAAAGGGACCTCAGCGATCTGAATTCGGTCAAGAAAAACTGGAGCACAATGGATTACATCAATTTCTGGACGATCGAGAAAGCACCAGGATTTGATGTGCTGAGCAAATATCTGTCGGAGCACCCAAGAATACCGCCATCCACAGCGCTCATGCTTTTGTCGATTGATGGTAAGCGAGACATGAACGGCCTGAAAAACGGAATCGTCGAAGTTCTTAACATTACTGAAGCAAACGAGATAGCTGCGATCCTGAAATTCTACAGGAATATCATTGACTTTGCTTATGACAGGAATTTCGTACTGGCGATCCATAAGGTGATGACCACCGGCAAGTATGATCATGCGATCATGCAAAAGAAAATAGAGTCACAAAGCCGGTCCCTGGTGAAGTGTGTGACAGTTATCCAGTACGTGGAGCTCCTGGAGGAAATATACAACAGAGGATCCCACAATAAAGTATCATTCAAATACAACAATTAATATGGCAAAGAAAAAACAAGAAGCCGCTGCGGTAGTCGTGCCGGTGATGGAATATATTGAAATAGGATTAATCCGGACGAGTCCATTGAATCCAAGAAAGTCGTTTGATGAAAGTGAGCTGCAGGAGCTGGCAGAGTCAATTAAGAAGCTTGGGGTTATTCAATCTATAACTGTGAGAAATCACCCTGATGGAGGGTATGAGTTGATTTGCGGAGAGAGAAGGTACCGGGCGTCGTTACTGGCCGGATTGGCCGAGATACCGGCATCAATAAGAGATTTAAGCGACTCAGAAGCAATGGAGTTGATGGTAACCGAAAATCTACAGCGTAAAGATGTACATCCACTGGAGGAGGCCGAAGCGTTTCAGTACATGCTGGATAAAATGGGTTATGATATAGCCAGTACAGCTGCAAGAGTTGCAAAACCAGAAAGTTATGTTTCCAGAAGGCTACAATTAACTAAACTGATCCCAGAACTTAAAGACTCATTCAAGTCCGATAAAATTACCATTGGTCACGCTGATCTTCTTTGTCGCATTGACGTATCAGACCAGCAGTACTGGAATACTAATAATCTAAATGGCTTTAATGGAGCTGGAACGGTAAAAGAGCTTAAGAATCATCTTAACTATAGGGTTGAGAAAAAACTTGCAACTGCTCAGTTTGATACAACAATACCGTTTGCCGAAACCATCGCTTGTTCCCTATGTCCAGCAAACTCTGCTTACAACAGTTCATTATTTCCAGATAAAGCTGAAAATGCAATATGCCACAATTCAGCATGTTTTAACAGGAAAACTGAAACAAAGTTTACAAATGATCTGGAAGAGGCTTTAACCAATCCGAACATACTACTTGTTGAAACCTACGGTAGTGATGAATCCGGTATTGCCAGCAACCTGAAAAAGCAGGGACATCACTTATACAAAGATTACAGGGACTGTAGGATAACCAAAGTAAGCAGACCAAAAGAGCAGGTTAAATCTGAATACGATCTTGATGATTACGATGACCAGGAAGAACTTGATCTTGACTTTATCTCTGATACTGATTCTTATAATGAGGACCTAAAAGAGTTCCTGGAACAGGAAGAAGAAATACTGTCCGGGTCTTCTGATAAAAAGAAAGCATTTATAGTTTGTGGTAACGAAAAAGGAAAATATACCTATATCACCCTAACAGGTAGTACATCAGTAAATAAAACTTCAGCTGATGATCCTGATGCTGCGGCAAAAGAACAGATATCCAACATCAAAGCGAGACAGCGCCGGGGATATGAACTAGACCAGGAGAAACTCCACAAGAGACTTGTTGATCACATCAAGGAATTGCCAATTAAAACCACCTTCAATCCAGATAATATAATGCTGGATACTGTGGAATCTGCCTTACTGATCACCTTTGCATACCAACACTGCGGATATCAAAATCAGACTCAAATAAATAAGCTACTTGGGTTTGACGGTAATAAAAATTTCTACCATGGAGGTGACGAGCTGATAGAGGCTATAAAAAAAGCAGACCTGCCAGTAAGGTCGTTCATTGTGAGATCGGCGCTCTACAGTCATTTCTGCGGCAATCCAGTGAGAAGTGTTGGTAGCTCTGTAATATTTGAACTGGCTAGGAATTGGGATATGGAGAACTATCAGAAAATGTTCGATGAACAGGAAGCCATCAAGAACAAACGGGACAAGCGCGCTGAAGAAAGAATTACTGCCCTAGAGCCAAAGAAAGAAAAACCAGTTTGGAGAGATCTGCATAAAATTACCAACGACGATTAACGGCCTCAGGTGGAACAATTTGAATGGTCCGAGAGCGGAGAAGCACTGCGGGAGAAGATCCAGGAGATAATTACCAAGCACGGTGGAATTGAAGCATATGCCTTTATAATTGAGGAAGAGCTGAGTTTAACCCGGTACGAGAGAGAGAAAAGAAGGATTGTGGCTGGTTTTATTCTAATGAGCAAATACAAGATTTCACATAAAGACGGCGCGGAACTCCTGAATCTAACCGGTGGTGATTTTGAAAACAGATTGAAAGAATTTAAAGAATCACAACTAAAGAATGGCCAGACCGGAGAAAGATAACGCAGAGTATTTCAGCCACGACAAGAACATGCGTAACGACCCTAAAATAAAGGCGCTGAGGAGACGATTTCCTAAAGACGGGTATGCTGTGTGGAATATGCTGTTAGAGGTCCTTACAGAGTCCAGCTTCTTTATGGCCACGATATCTCCTATTCATCTGGAGCTGATGGCTGGTGACTTTGATGTAGAGACGAAGATACTGGAGGAGATTATAGAATACTGCACTAAAATAGAGCTACTGGTCCGGGAAGATGATAAGATATACAGCTGCGGTTTAAAGAAAAGACTTCAACCAGTTTTAGACCACAGAAACCGCAACAAAGAGAAGTTTCTGCGGCAGAAACAAAAAAGTGACGTAGTTTCTGCCGCAGAAACTACACAAAGTAAAGTAAAGGAAAGTAAAGTAAAAGAAAGTAATAAAGTAGTAGAAGAAGAAGTAGGGCCTGCGCCTGAAAATTTGGAAGAAAAAGACCAGGAAGAAGAAATTCCGGAAATCATACCGGATGTGTACATCGATGAAGAGGAAAAGAGCGCTGCGGTTGAATTTTTGAAACGACACACGTTATTCTCGACAATCCAGATGCAGCAAAAATTAAAGCCTCCTGAAATACTGAAGCTTTTCGACACATTCTACATCCAAAAAATAGGATTTGGTGAGATCAAAGGCAAAACAGGTGATGATGTAGTGAAGAATTTTTACTACTGGATACCAAAATACAAAAATGCAACCAGGCCTGACGCCCCGGTGATGAGGTTATCTCCACAAGAGAAAGCATCAAGATTTGAAGAATTAAAAAAGACCTACGGGAGTTCTAAAAACCCATACACATGACAGAGATAGAGATTTACAAGCAAAATGCACTTGCTGAGATACCTGCAACGGAACTGGAAGTATTTCAGGCCCTCTCCAGCAGAATGATTAAAGATGTACCAGCAGCTGTACTGTTTGATGTTTTCAGGGCTGCGGTTGTTAAGTGCTACGCGCTAACTAGGTTTGAATGTCCACGCGGAGAAGAATTTACCTTGATTGTGGATCAGACCATGCAAACAGCGAAAAAGAAATATGGAACGCTGCGGGAAGCCGAGGTTATAATTGCTTTCACCCGGGGAACACTGAAGGAGTATGGTGAGTACATGGGTTTGTCAATAGTGTCGTTCATAGGTTTCATAAAGGGGTATGTTAACGAAGTATCCAGGATAAAGTTACTGGCAGAACGCAATAAAAGCCCAGAGCAGATAAATGCTCCCACGTTGGCAGAGCAGAAAGAAAACTTTATTACCAGACTGGAGGAATTATTTGAGATGCACAAGATCGGTAAGCAGATCCTCCCTACCGAAGCTAAATTCTACTTTGAAAAATTATACAGTGCCGGCGTGATCAGGTTAACTCAAGAAGCCAGACTAAAACTTAAAGAGGAAGCTTTCGAGCGTTTAGTACCATTGAAAAACCCATACAATGCCAAAGATGGCCAGGAGCACAAGAAGCTTCAGGAAACATATCTGGTATTTCTGGAGATGGGAACAGATGGTGATGAGGTCCGAAAAGAAGCAATGTACCTGGGACTGATGCAGTGGTTTAAAAACCTGTATGACTTCGAAAGGACCATTAGAGACGAAATAGTATGATGGATAGTTTACTCTCAGCAATGATTGCTACGCCTATAGTAGGTCTTGCAATGGATTACATCAGTTACTTAAAGAAACTAAAAACCAAAAAATAATGAAAAAAGGAATTTTAATTACTGAAAAACAGTTTGTCAACATGCAAAAAATGCATTTTATTCTAAAACGAATTGCCAAAGATTACCAAACACCTGATCAGCTCCGAAAAAGCAGTGAAAAAGAATACGGCTTAGATTACGAAGAAGCACTGGAGTATGCCTATGAAAATATTCAGGGAGATGCCAGGGATGCAATCAAAGGAGTCTCCATTCCGGAAATGAAAATTGAATCGTTCAATCCAGTTAAACCGAAATAAGAATGGGATCAATAAAGGAATTTCTGGAATACATTTTAAACGCTATTAAGATATGGATTATCATTCAGCCCTGGGAGAAAGGATTGCGGGTAAGAATGGGTAAAAGCATAACTAAGCTAAATGGAGGAATTTATTTTAGAATTCCATATCTGGACAGTGTATTTATTCAATCCGTTAGGCTGCGGGTAGTAAGTATGCCGATGCAGACGCTTACTTCTAAAGATCTGCAGACAGTTACACTCAATAGCGCAATGGGTTATTCAATTTGCAACATCGAAAAAATGTATAGCAAATTGTTCCATCCCGAACTGACCCTATCAAACATGGCAATGAGTGAAATATCTGATTTTGTTTACAAAAATGACATGACAGATTTAGATCCTCACTTGATTGAGCAAGCGGTGATAAAAAAGCTATCAGCGGATGACTACGGTATAAACGTAGAATACTTTAGGCTAACAAATTTTGCCGTAGTGCGTACATTCCGTTTGATTCAGGATCACAGCTGGGTAGGTGAAGGAATAAGTTTAGATGTAAAGAAATAATAAACCTAAGAACATGATACACGAAATAACAATTTACGGCTGTGATTGCGATGGCCACAACTGCGAGGAGTTCTGGCAAGATTCAGAAACAGGATCCATTGGGCACGTGGATATTGATGTCCAGAAAGAGGAAGTGACAAATGACGACTGGCACATTGCTGACGATGGTAAAACGTATTGCCCGGACTGCCATCACATGGGTGATGATGACAAGATAACGGTTAACGACGGTAGCACAGACTGGATAAAGCCGGACTTACGGTAAACCGTAATGTAGAGCCAGCTGATAGAAATACCTTTATGGCTAAAAATAGAAATCATGAAAGTAACAAACATTGCAACATCAGCGGGAATACCATCAAAGTTAATCCTGACCATAACAACTCATAGGCAAAAACTATTATTGATGTCAATTTTTTACAACACTCAGTCACTGATGGATCATGCGAATAGCGAAGTATCGTCGCATATCCTGATAGGTGACGAAGATCCATTTACAATAGAAGAGGTCAAGGACATGGCCGATTCGATATACATTAAACTTTAAACCAATAACACTTAAAATTATGAATTACGAACTAATTACAACAGACGAGAAGATCTTTGAAGCGTTAGGTATGACGCCTGATCAGCGTCCGGACTTCTCAAAATGCCGGGAGAAAGATGCAAAGGCATTGGATGCGCTTTACATGATGGAACTGGCGATCGAGGCGATCAACCGGCCGGGCTTCGTTGCAGACATTTCAGATGATGCCGATCAGGACAGGTATGCGTTATGGCCAGACTGTGAGATGGATGAATCTGAACCTTCGGGCTTTCGGTTCTCGTACGGCGACTGGGCGACTACGTATTCGCTTACGGATGTCGGTTCCCGCCGATTGTTTGAAAGCAGGGAAAAGGCTCGGCACTTCTGGAAATACCATAGCCATCACTTTATTGCTTACACAACCGGTAACAAATAGGCTATGAACGAAAACAAAAAAATAATGACGGCCCAGGAGTTGTTAGAGTCCCGGCAGTCAGTAACTGTAAACGAAGTCATAGCAATGTTTCAAGGCGAACAAAATTACAAAGTGACAGAATGTGCCTTTATAGCAGTTCATATATCTGACTAGGTGAAAATAGAACTGTTGAATTTAGGGTTTCGTTACAGAAAATCGAGTGATGTCATAGGGCTCACATCCCACATAATAAGTATTATTTAACATCATTTCCAGTTAAATTATTAGGGTTGTGTGTTGCGTTGGTTTCAGGCTTTCAGTTCTCGTACAACGACTGGACGAATACGAATTCGAATACGAATGTCAGTTCCCACCTATGCTAAAGATGTTAAAGCAGCACAGACCTTGCCCCTTGGCAAAAAATCAAGCGAATAAAAAACGGGCTTTGGTATCCTGAATTCCAGTAGAGAAGACGACCGGTTAAAGCAAAGGCATAGAATTAATTAAATGAAAAGACACAATAACATATTTCAAAGCGTATGCAGCAAAGAAAACATAAGAGCCGCCGAGCGGATAGCTCGTAAGGATAAGTCGCGCCGGCACGGCGTTAAATTATTCCTGAAGGATCCGGATGGTCACATTAATAGGATCCACCAGCAGCTGGTGAATAAAAGTTACAAAACCTCAGCCTATACACATAAAACCATTTACGAACCAAAGCAAAGACTGATCAGCAGACTTCCGTATGTTCCGGACAGAGTTGTGCATCATTCCGTCATGATCCAAATGGAGCCTCTGTTTGTTTCTTGGTTTACAGCCGACACGTTTAGCTGCATTAAAGGCCGGGGAATACATGGCGCATTCCGGGCCCTGAAGAAACAGTTGGAAGATGTACCTGGCACCCAGTACCGGTTGAAACTGGATATTAAGAAATTCTATCCTAATGTCAAGCATGATATTTTAAAGCAGTTGCTGCGGCGTAAGCTGAAAGATCAGCATTTACTCTGGCTCCTGGATGAAGTTATAGACAGCGCACCGGGCCTGCCGATCGGTAACTACCTCAGCCAGTACTTTGCAAACTTATATCTGACCGGATTGGATCACTTCATTAAGCAGGATCTTGGTGCAAAGCATTATTGCCGGTATGCAGATGATTTGGTAATCTGTGCTGCCACTAAAGAAGAACTCCATACCATGCTGCGGGCTATCACCACTTACTTATGGGATAACCTGCAGCTGGAGGTAAAAGGAGACTGGAACATCCGGCCAGTACAAAAATGCGGCATTGACTTCGTAGGTTATGTGTTCAGGCATACGCACATTTTACTCCGTAAACGAATAAAACAAAACTATGCAAGGATGATAAAGAAAAGACCAAACAGGGCTTCCATAGCCTCTTATCGAGGCTGGACAGACCACGCTAATTGTATAAACTTAAATAAAACGCTTCTCACAGATGATCTCATTCAACGACTTAAACTTACCAGAACAAAAAACACTCGAAGGCTTAAAAATCGATATAAGCGAAGTATTCAACAAAAACATAGAAGTATGGGATTACCATATAGGGGAGTCAAAGTATGATCGCGTTCAGCACGGAAAGCTTCTGACGCTCCAGATTGAGCTTGATGGTGCAAAACGGGTAATATTTACCCAGTCATCAAACTTAATGGATGTTGTGCAGCACCCTAATGCTAAATTCCCTTTTAAAGCTAAAATAGTTAAACACTACCGGGGATTCCGGTTTACCAGTCCAACCAATGAAATATCACTTACTAAACCATGAGGTATGGTATATCTGCTCCTGCTGCGGTTACGAGTATGATGTAAGATCCTGGATCACCTGCCCAAATTGTATAAAACCTGTCATTAAAACTTAAACAAAATGATAAATGAACCAAAAAAAATCTATTTGCAGGTGGGACCTGAAAATAACGAAGAAATTGATTTCAAGGATCTTGATGAAGTAACGTGGTCCGCTGACCGGGTGGAGGAGTCGGACATTAAATACATCAATGAATTGGAGTTTATACCCCTAATTGACGCGTTGGAATCGATAAAGTACAAGTGTTTCAAGAAAATGCCGGAGGTATATATGCTCATTGATCAGCTATTGTCTAAGAAATGAAACAATGGATTGTATCATATAACGGGAATAGATGTCTTCCGGATCTACAATCAGAAAACGTTAAGACACCTTACCCTCAGCTGATCTTCTCTTATGAGGGTAGATCATTCTTTGTTGAATTTGACAACAGAACAGATTACATGGCTGCCAGGGATTCAAATATAGAAGTGCCAGTGATGGTTATATCGGCAAACAGGTCTAAAAGATTTAAAGGAACAGTGCTCCACAAAGCAATTGAACTCAACTATGAAATTTCTAACTAAGAAAGAGCAAACAATGATCAATATCATTAATGCCTCTGGTGAGCTAACTCCAGAAAAAAGAAAAACAGCAATAGCCGCTGTTCAGTACAATGCCCGCCTGAGGCAGGATCAATACCGTAGGCCTGTTAAAATATTCTTGGCCGTTATCTCTGACTATCAATCAACTAAAGTCCTTAAAAACCTTTTAAAATGAGTTCGATTAAAAATAAGATCGGTCAATGCATCGATTGCAATGGAGGCGTTAACAAGCCTATAGTAGCTAAACGTTGTATAAGTGCTCCTGAATATCATTACCAAAAATACAATTCTAAACGTCATCAGGATGCCAGCGTCAAGAACAAGAAAGCCAAAGCAGCGCGGGCAGAGAGTTATTCTAAGGAAGGCTATACGATAGGTAAATGGTTTAATGACCAGATAGCTGTAATGCCTTATGGCTGCGAAAACTGTGGCGATAAGCTAATTAGGAACGCTGTGTGGGGCTCTAAAGCATATGTTGCTCATATTGTTCCAAAGAGGTTTTTTGAGAGCGTCATGCTGCATCCATTGAACCGTGTTTTTCTATGCATTGATTGCCATACTAAATTTGATAATAGCTTATCACGTGAGGTTGAAGCGATGCCGGTTTATCCTCTTGCAGTCGAAAGATTTAATTTATTCAAGCATATGATAGTTCAAATAGAGATCAAGCATTTATCACCTTGTTTCGATATCGTATATATTGATAATGTTTCCATCAGTGAAGCATAGGAAACATACTGAGAGGCCGCATCGGTCTTGTCCTCGTCTATTGAGGCCTAAATCAAAAGGTACTGTGGAGCAAATAATAAACGCATGCAATACGTTGCGTACTCCAATCTGTAACCGGTTAAGGTTTTTTTTAATTTGTTTTATCTTATGTTATCATAACAAAACTCACTTTGATAAAAAAATATCATAAATTAGCTCCTATTATAGTGGAAACACGTTATACAGCAGCGCAAAAATCTGATATAACACTCATTAATTTATGGCAATAGTTACTAGACAGGAGTTCGCCGACATGTGCGGGGATAATGTGAAACTTTTGAATGTTTACATTTCGAGAAAAAAAGTTATTCTGCATGATAGCTCTGGAAAACTTGTAGACACTGATAATCTCATTAATTTGCTTTATAAAAAGAAAAGACAGGAGATTAACAAATCGAAAAAGGAAGATTCGCAGATTATCAATAATATACTTCCGAATCCGAGGAAAAATAAAAAGCAGGTAGATGATGATGGCGATGACGATCTCCCTCCTCCACTTGATCAATCCTTTATTACGGAGGCGATGTCCAGAGGTAAGCGCGATAGCTCCGGAGATATGAATCAGGAAAATATGCAGGGATGGATTCGAAAAAAAATGAAAGGCGATGCGGAGCTGGTGGCTCTTAAAGTCGAAAAAGAACAGCTGCTTTTAGACAAAGCCGCTGGAAAACTAGTGCCTGTTGATGTTGCTGCAAATGTTCTCAGGAGTCAAGCTAAAACTATTTTTGCAAACATGGAAAATGCTCTTGAAAATATAGCTACAGTCTTTTGCAATATAATGGCTGGAGGTAATATGGACATGTATACCAGGATTGTCGAAGCTGGCAGACTGGAACTAGGAAAGTCTATATCAAGAGCCGGCATAGATGCAAAAGATGATCTTGAAAAAATAATAACCGATTACTCTGATACCAGAGCCTCAAAATTTTAAATGTATGCTTAATCATCAATTAATAGTTTCTGCCTGGCGAGAGTCTTTCATGAAAATCAATGAAGAAATTTACAATTTTCAAGTAATAAAGCCAAAGGTTGACCAATGGATCGAGGCAAACATCATAATCCCGGATTCTACATCGGTCTACCCCGGACCTTACAGTTTCGATTTTACGCCTTACATGCGGGAAATAGTAAATCACATTCACCCGTCAGACCCAACCAGGTTTGTTTCAATCATGAAGGACGGCCAATCCGGATTTACTACCGCCTTGGTAATCGGAGGGATCCTCTATCTAATTTCAGAAGCACCGGATGGTATTCTGTTCACAGCCGCAGATATTCAGCTCGCTTCCAAAACAATAGAAGAGCGCCTGGATCCAGTAATAAGAAGTTCAAATCTTGATCATCTGATCCGGCCTAATGTTATTAAAAAGACAAACAACAGAACTGGTGACACTTCTAAGAAAAAAGAGTTTGCCGGCGGTACACTAACTGCCTTAGGTACAAACTCAGCCAATAGCTTCCGGATGTTCTCGGCAAAATACATCCTGGCAGATGATTATGATACCGCTCCAAAGGAGATCGGGAAAGAGGGATCTCCTAAAGCGGTAATGAAAACCCGGCAAAATAGTTTTGGTGAAAAAGCAAAGACATTTTTCATCTCTACTCCTACTGTTACTCAAACCAGCAACATTTACGAGCAGTATCTTTTAGGCACTCAGAAAAAATGGCATTGGCCATGTCCTGCTTGCGGAAATTATTTTCCTGTGGAATGGCAGACTGTACAGGAAGATGGATCTTATGCTGGTGTTATCTGGAAACTCGATGACCATAAAAAACTCATTCCGGAGACAGTACTGTATAAAACACAATGCTGCGGTCATTTGATCGAGGAGAAAGAAAAATACGATCTGAATTTATTAGGTAAGTGGATCGCAACAGCCGCTGTTTCTGAGGAAAGGCGTCACGAGAGCTATCAAAAAAACTTTATTTACAACCCGCCAGGTTTTGACGGTTGGATCGTGGGTGTTGAGGAATGGCTGCAAGCCTGCCCTCCTGGAGAAAAAGTCGTGGTGAAACTGCTCAAAACTTTCAGTAACCTAAGGCTTGGGATGCCATTCGCCGAAACCGGCGAAAGTCCGAAGGTAAATGACCTGATGAATAATACCCGAACTTATAAGCCGGGAATTGTGCCCGATTCAACGAGTGAATCAGATGGTAATGGAACGATTATCATGCTTACTCTGGCCTGCGATTTAAACGGAATTATGGAGAAAGACAACGAAGATGTTCGTCTGGATTGGGAGTTATTGGCTCATAGCAGCACCGGAGTTACATATTCCGTAGACCATGGAAGTATAGGAACATTCAAGCGGGCCCGGGACAGAAGCCGTAAGGAAAAGGAGGAAGATATGGTTCGCGACCGATGGACACTGACCCACAACGTTAAATTCTCGGTCTGGAAAACATTTGAAGAAGTTATAAGGCAAGAATACCCTCTGGAGAGCGGTGGCTCAATGAATGTCAGTCTAACTGTAGTTGATACCGGGTTTGGTGAGAAGCTTGCGATGCAATTCATTAAGAGTTTTACAGACGGGACCTACATTTACGGGGTAAAGGGTCGAATTGAAAATGATTATAGAAAGATTCAGCGGGATACAACTCCGGTGATCAGGAGCCGAGAGCATCCTGGCCATCTGTATATTGTCGAAGTTAACCAGATTAAGGACGATCTGGCTCAGATGATGAAGTTGCGGGAAGGCGAAGACGGAACTCAGCCAAGTGGCTATATGAATTATCCACAGCCTACTGATGGTAAATACACGATGAAAAGTTATTTCAGTCACTATGAAGGTGAGCGACGAACTGAAGTTGTTAAGGATGATCAGGTAATTGGGTATAAATGGGAAAAGAAAAACAATCAGGTTCAGAATCACTTTTGGGATGTCAGGATTTATGGGCTTGTCGCTCCTTTAATTTATCTTGATATTTTCAAACGAAGTAAATCTGCTTTTAAAAATTATACTTGGGAAGATTTTGTTCTGCTGGTTACTGCTCAATAAGTTTTGTTGTTTACACATAGGAAACTCAGGAAACATTTTATACATTCGTAATTCATTTGGTTTGTATTTGGTTTAAGCCCTGTATAGCTTGCGCTTACAGGGCTTTTTTAAATTATCACTATGTCATGTTTCACTGAATATACAATCAGTACTTTTTTGGAAAGTAAAACTGTTTTACAAGAGCGGATCCTTGCATTGGACATCCTAATTGATAAGGCAATCTTGCTCTTGGCTGACAACATCGACGGAGCAGCAGGCAACATAAGTTCTTATGAACTTGATGATGGTCAGGTCCGGATTAAAACCGGATACAGGAGTATGGCCGATATAGAATCGGGAATCAAATCTCTGGAGAGAATGAAGCAACTTTATATAAATAGATTGTACGGCAGATCAGTTACACTTCGTGATTCAAGAACTTTTCGATAATGAAAATATTTGGCTATAAAATTTTTGAGAAAATTGAGTCTGAAAATGAGCAGACTGAAATTACAGATCCAGCTGTAGAATCTCCCTCGTCTTTTCTCATGACTAACGATGGAATGTCAATAAGCTCCCACACTTATGTCAATAGTTATGTTTTCAATGGAGAGAAAACTGAGGGAGAACTTGGGAATCCAATAAACTTGATTCCCGACCATAGATCAATCAGATTAAGGGCCTATGAAGCCAACCTAACAAGTGATGTTATCAAAATTATCACAGGAAAATTCTTCAAATGGGTGGTAGGAACAGGTCTTAAGCTACAGTCCGAGCCATCTGAAAAGGTCCTAACCTTCGAAAAAATAAAGCAAGATTTGCCAGCATTTCGCTCAAATGTTGAGGCGTATTTTCAGCTGTACGCCAACAGCAAACTATCAGACTACCAGGGCATGTGTACGCTACACGACAATGCGTCAAAAGCTTTTGAAACGGCCTTTCTTGGTGGAGATTCCCTTGTGGTACTCCGGTTGGATGACGACATGAATGTTAATGCTCAAATTATCGATGGTCAACAGGTGGTGACTCCCATTCTTGACGGCACATATATCCGTGACGCGAAGGCCAGAGGCAACACTATCAAGCATGGTATAGAAATAGACAAACGTGGCCAGCATATAGCATTTTATGTATTAAAAGAATCTTTTGGTTCAATTGCTCCTGAATTTGAGAGGATTGAGGCTTATGGTGAGGGCTCTGGTTGCTTAATGGCCTGGATGGTTTACGGAGATAAACATAGAATCGACCACATCAGGGGCATATCAAATATCACCGCAATTTTAGAAAAGGTAAAGAAGTTGGACAGATATACTGAAGCCTCGGTATCCTCAGCCGAAGAGCGTGCTAAAATCGCATGGACAATAGAGCATAGCCGCTTTTCGGACGGGGAAAATCCAATGCTGGACAGGATCAAGAAAACCGCCGGCGGGGTTATTCAGGACAGTAATTATGCTTTGGGTGAAGTCGCCGCAAGAAATATTCATTTGACGGAGAATAAGCGTGTATATAACATGCCAATTGACGCAAAATTAAAAGCAGTTGACAGCCAGTCAGAACTTCAATATGAACCATTCTTTAAGGCTGTTTTTGTTCAGCTGTGCGCTTCTGTAGATATACCGCCCGAAGTTGCCCTGCAGCAATACAGTTCAAATTACTCCGCTTCCAGGGCCGCCATCAATGGATGGGGATTCATCATCAATATTTACAGGACCAAACACGCGAGAAATTTTTATCAGAACTTCTATAATCTTTGGCTGTATACCCACATCCTAAAAAATAAAGTGACTGCGGATGGATTCCTAAAGGCAATGCGCGACAAAAACCATTACATTTTGAACGCGTATTGTAATGCAAGGTTCACAGGTGCCACTATGCCGCATATAGATCCTAAAAAAGAAGCGGATGCGGTTAGAATCATGCTTGGGGACAGAACTAAAGGAGAAACTCCGCTTATGAGTCATGAGCAAGCTTCGGAGCTATTAGGAAACGGAGAATGGAGTGAAAATTATAGCAAATATTTAGAAGAAGATAAAATGATTGTTAAACCAAAACCTGAAGAAGATGCAAATAACGGGTAAGATTAGGAATAAATCGACTGCTCACTCTCTTCTATTAAAGCCAAAAGTTGGCGACGTAGTGTCATTTGAAGGGCGTTATTATTCAAATATTTCCGGAAGAAATTCCGCGGTCAGCGACTCGTCAAATTGGTTCCCACTTTCAGCCGGCTCTGACCCTGTAATCGTCGATAAAACTGCCCTTAATATCACAGGAACTGATCCTGACTTTTCAATAAGCCTTTTGAACGACGGAATCCCTGCCTTTCCTGCTTCGTTGTCTGTTTATATTGATTTGGAAGGTGACGATAATTATTTGAAGGTTGACCCTGTGATCTATGATCCGCTTACGAAAGTACTATCGGGGATGAATAGCCCTGCAGACTTTGCTGATCAGAAAATTAAGGTCGTGGCAATCTGATGCAGATTAAAATAAATGTTTCCTATTTTGAAACATAATAAACAAAATATTATATTTGTTGACATATGAACTACCCTTTATCTCGTGAAATTTATGAGCATAAGCCATGGATGGTTGACAGAACCACTTTCTCCGTGCTTAGCAACATGTTACTCGATTTTAGAAATGGAGTTAAGTTTGACGGAGCCAGTTCAAAATCTAATAGCACTCATCTCTACAGCATCAAATCTGATGCAAAGATTGTCACCGATACTTATCAATTAAATTCTGAATATTCCGATGATCTGGTTTATGTTATAAACCTTAATGGCCCTATTATCAAGAATGGGGGAATGAGCACCTGGGGAGTGAAAGATCTTATTCAACAGATGCAGACGTTCCAGGCTGATAATCGTATTAAAGGTGGGGTGATCATGGCAGATTCAGGCGGAGGCTCCCAGCTCGCTATGGAATTGATGCAGTATGCCGTAAGAAACAGAACCAAACCGGTTGTCGCACTAGTTGAAAGATCTGGGGTGGCAGCTTCTGCTGCTTACGGAATAATCAGCGAGTGCGACTGGATCATGGCTGAGAGCGAGCTTTCACAAGTCGGCAGCATAGGAACCATGATCTCCTTTAAAGCTGCCCCAAACCGTTCGGTAGATGGAAATGGTGAAAAACAAGTTACCATTTATGCGAGTACAAGTACCCGAAAAAATCTATGGTTCGAAGAAGCCCTGAATAACGACAATTATAAGTTGGCCATCGATGAAGTGTTAGATCCGGCAAATGAGCGGTTCAGAGCCGGTATCCGTGAAGTCAGGACTAAAGTTTTAGAATCTCAGCTTGACGGATCTGTGTATAATGCCGGTGATGTGATCGGTACACTGGTTGATCAGATCGGCGACTTCAAACAGGCTGTAAACAAGGTAATTGAATTATCAAATTCCCCTAAGTATTCAAAAAGTAAACAAGAAAATAACAAAAATAAAAAATCAACAGCTATGACAGCACAGGAATTACAACAACAGCATCCTGAAGTTCACCAGTCTATCCTTAGTGCTGGACATACTGCAGGTGTGAAATCAGAAAAAGAGAGAGTTAAATCTTGGATGACCTATCAAAGTGTCGATCCGGATGCAGTAAAAAAAGGAATTGAATCCGGAGAAGAGATTACCTCTTCGGTCCGTGAGGAACTTCTTTTGAAGTCGAGTCAATCAAACATGCTAAAAATTATCAGGACAGATAGCGCCCCTGATTTGGTTACTCCGGAATCAGAATCAGAAGGCAAACAGCTGACCGCTGATGACATTGCTTTCGAGAAAATTTACGGTAAACACAACATTAAACTTAACTAATCATGGGAGTAGACGTAACACAAAGAAACGCCACCCGTAACCAGTCTACTGCTGATTACGAATTAAAGAAAATATTCATTTTTGACAACAGGTTTGTTGAAGGTGTTTATAAAAATACCACCGGTAGCCAGCTCACACTGGTGTCTGGCATGTTGGTTGCCAGAGCAGCCGGTACTTATGAAGAGGCCTCAGTTGTTTTTTCTGCAACGCCTTTGGCTGCTGGAGAAACAGTAATTTTGGGAGGATTAACCTATACTTCAACTGGCGCCACGACCACAGCCCAGCTGGCGGCAGCATTTGCTAACCTGGACGCTGGCGCGACAACAGGAGGCGGAACAGCAACCGGAACTTATTCCGGTGCATTAACAGGATTTTCATCAGGACCAGTAACCAATGGCAATACAGTTGTCTTTACAGCAACTGCGACCGGCAATACAACCAACCTGGCTCAGACTGGTACCGGCGCCGCTTCAACAATTACCATCACTCCAGGAGGCACAGCAGTAGCAAGCGGCGTTATCCCTGTAACCTCTGGAAATTTAGCGAACGTCATTGGCGTCGCTGCAATTGACGGTTCGGTAGTGCTTGAAAACAGTGAGTCGGCTAATATGAATTACGGAACGAAAGGCACAATCGACGGCAACAGTCTTGTTTTGCCTGCAGGTGTTACTTTAGATACCATTGTTGGCGCGAAAACGTTGAGGGACGTTATTGAATCTCTCGGTCTACATGTAGACACTTCAACTGTTGATCACACAAAATTTGATAATTAAATCATGGCAATAGGATTATTTCAACACAGAAAAGCTGTTACCCAAGCGGCAATAGCCAAATTTTCGGACAATAAAGCCCCTAATCTAGGGCTGTCCGCCTTTTTCCCTACGGTTACAACCAGGGCAAAAGCCCTGTCTATTGAGGTCCAAAGGAACCGTCAGTTGGTTGCTGTGGATGTTCAGCGTTGTACAGACCCGCATAGAAACACTTTTAGCAAATCAACAGAAAAGATTTTCATTCCGCCGTTCTACAGTGAAATGGTTGATTTCACCAGCTGCCAGGGTTATGATATGTCTTTCGGCCTGGGAGTAGAACCTAATGCAGAGACAGCTGACATGCTGATCGAAAGCGCTGCTGCTGAAACATTGGCGTTGAAAAATATGATTCTCCGTGCGATCGAGAAGCAACGTGCCTCTGTACTACAAACCGGTACTGTAGTGCTGAAAAACGGAGATAGTATCAACTACAACCGTAAAGCAGAGTCAATGATTGTTAAAACCGGTACCGGACTTTGGAGTGCTGTAGCCACAGCGGATCCAATTGGTGATTTGAATACCGGTGTAGAATTTCTCAGAAACGAGGGACTTTCTGCAGGATCCACCGTTAATGCAATTATGGGCCAGACTGCTTTCGGCTATTTTATGCTGAATGAGAAGGTATTAAAACAAGCCGCAATCTTTAACCAGATTCGCCGTGTTGATCTTGGTATGCCTCAATTTGACAAGGTTACCGGCATGATCTTCCAGGGCCGTGTTGCAGCTGGTGACTATATGGTAAACATTTGGACTTACTCGGATTTTTACGAGAACCCGGATGGAAGTAAAACGAAATATGTAGATACCAACAATGTTGTTTTAATCCCGGATGACTTCGAAGGGAAAACAGCATTTGGTGGTGTTCCGGCCGTATTCAATCCAAATACTGAGAACCAGTACATCGCTCCTGTTCAGGGAGAGTTTGTTGTGCATGATGTAATTGATCAGATCAAGAAAGCCTGGAATCTGATTGTAGAATCAGCACCTCTGGTGATTCCGGTTTCAGTTGACAGGTTGTATACAATGAAGGTTTCATAATTAATTTCCGAAAATGGCAAAATATAAAATTTTGGTAATAGGCTTGCTGGTTGCAAGCAATACCGTTAAGCCCGCCGGTGATATTGTAGACGAAAAAGAACTACTCAGGCCTGCTTCAGACCTTCTAAAAGAAGGCTACATCGAACTGGTAGAAGAAGATGCGAAAAAATCAGAGGATCCCATCGAACTTCCGATACCTGGTGATGATGAAACAATCATTAAAAAAGAAGATCCGGCTTCTGATCCTGAGCCACCGATCGAAGATGAGGTAACAGAAGAGTCTGAGAAAATATCTGGTCCTTCTGAGCTTCCTGATGCCATTAAAAACCTTCAAAAAAAGAGTAAATAATGTCAGGAAAACTTTTACTGCAAGCACGTAAGGACGCGATAAAGTTCGTTTCAGCCGGTGGTTTTGAAGAGGATATTCTCATTAAAACTAAAGATGAAACAATTGAGCTTGCAGTAAAAGGTTTGACTTCCGGTCATACTCAGATCTTTGATAACGATGGCAATGGTGTAATTTCTACGAGTTTTCATATTGATGTTCCGGAACAATTCTTTATTGAAGCTGATTTTCCTTATATCAATCCGAGATCCGGGAAAATCGATCTGAAGGGGTATAAAGTTTTCAGTCCTGACAATACTCAGGCCGTTCGGCATTATGTGGTCAACGAAACGCACCCAAATGCTACTACCGGTTTAATTATCTGTATCCTGGGGAGGGCTGAATAATGGCAGCAATCATCGAAAATATCATCCCTCAGCAGGGATTTGAAAAGGTCCGGGATGCGATAGGTATAATTTTGACAGAGGAACTTAATCATCAAAAGCAGCTGCAGGGATTTGACGAAGAAATTACGGTTTATTCGGAACGAATTACTCCTATGGATGAAGCAGAGGACCTTTATTTTAATGTGCTGCTTGACAGTGCTACATACGGAGGGTTCACCCAGAAAGACAGCCAGGGCCGGACCTTATACTTTATCGACGTTTATACTGCTGGCCTCGCTAAGTCAGGTAAATCCGGGGAATCCTACAGTACTGACCGGCTTCACAAGTTTATGGGAATGGCCAGATACATCCTGAGCTACTCGGAATACAAGACATTAGGATTTGAACCTGGTCTGATTGGAGGAACTTATGTCGAGAGTTTTGCTACACTGGATCCAGCAGCAAAAGAAGACAGTAATTATACCAGGTTTGGAAGGCTACAGTTTGCTGTCCGGATCCAGGAGAATCAACTGCTTTGGCAGGGGATCGAATTACTTGGAAATGATACTACGGTTAAGCTGGAGGAAACGAATAAAGGGTTTAAATACATAATTGATAACAATTAAAAAATTATAATATGAGCATTTCAACAGCCATAGGATCGGAAAGAAGAAGCCGTGTTTCCGGATACAAAATCAAACGCGGCTTCTTTGATAATGAAACCCCTAACCTGCCCCAGGTAGTTGTAATCCTTGGTGAAGCAAATACAGCTAACCAGGCATCTATCACTGAAACTAAAAAAGAAATTACCTCAGCTGATGAAGCTGGCCAGGTCTATGGTTTTGGTTCGCCCATTCATCAGATCATGAGGATCCTTCGCCCGGTAAGTGGTGATGGCATTGGTGGAATTCCGACAATCGTAATTCCCCAGATCACTGCCGGCGGCGCAACAGCGACTGTAATAGTTTGGACCGTAACCGGTACCGCTACAGCAAACGCGACCCATACTTTAATTGTTGGTGGCCGTGAGAATCTGGATTTTAAACCGTACTCCTACAATGTTGTGATCGGAGACACTCCTACCCTTATCGCTGCAAAGATTGCGGACGTGGTAAACGGGATCACCGGCAGTCCATTTATCGCAACCGTATTGGCCGGCGTGTTGACATTGACAACAAAATGGAAAGGTGTGAGTTCTGCAAATGTCAACGCGGTGATCAGCAATGGTGGTACCGGAGCTGGCGTAAGTTATGCGTTGACTACTACTACTCCAGGTACAGGCGTTGTGGATCTTTCAGGTGCTTTAGCTCAGTTTGAAGATAACTGGTACACAACTGTGATCAATTCTTACGGTACGGCGACATTGGCGGCCCTGGAAGCGTTTAACGGTGTTCCTGATGATGATACTCCTACCGGCCGGTACGAAGGCCGAATATTCAAGCCTTTCATGGCTTTCTTCGGCAGCACTCTTGCTGATAAAGATGACCTGGTTGCAATTACCGATGCTGCAGCTCGTGTTGATCAGGTAACAAATGTACTTTGCCCTGCTCCCGGCAGTTCTGGTATGCCGTGGGAGGCAGCTGCCAACATGGTCGCGCTTTTTGCCCGTGTAATGCAGGACTCTCCGCACCTGGATGTTAACGGAAAATCTTACCCGGACATGCCAATTCCATTATCGAACACAATCGGGGACATGGCGTCTTATGACAATAGGGATTTCCTTGTTAAAAAAGGCTGTTCAACTGTGCTCCTGGATAAAGGAAGTTACAAGGTTCAGGATCTGGTAACAACCTACCATCCCGACGATGAGACTCCACTTCAATTTTCATATTGCCGAAATCTCAATTTGGACTGGAATGTTAAAGACGGTTATTCTGTACTTGAAAATATAAGAGTTAAGGACCATGTATTGATCAAAGACACGCAGGTAACTGATGTTGCTAAAGCTGTTAAACCTAAAGAATGGAAGGCAGTTGTATTCCAGTATTTAGATGATCTGGCTGCAAAAGCATTAATCAATGATCCAGCCTGGAGCAAGGCTTCATTGCGGGTTGAAATTTCAACCGTCAATCCTAACAGGTTTGAAACTTTTTTCAGGTATAAACGTACCGGTATCGCTCGGATTGAGTCTACTGACGTTGAGGCAGGGTACTAATTAATCACAGGTAAACTTAATCCATAAATAAAATGGCAAAAAATTATATAGCGGGAGATCTTACTGAAATTGTATGCTCCCATCCTACTCTTGGCGACTTCAGGTTTGAGCCTAAAGCCAATGAGAGATTTACCATTGATCGCGGTGGCATCAGAAGCAATGACGATGCAAATTCAATTACCGGTGGCGGAAACAACATCGATGTGATGACGCGTGTAAGATGGTCCGTCGAAGGCCCGATGGCTGAGGACCTGGTGACTGATTCAGATGCCGAGGCGCTGAATGACTTGGCCGGAAGTCCTGAGCCTGGGGTGTGGACGTTTACGCATATCTCCGGAGCAATATACAAGGGTACCGGCAAACCGGTCGGAGATATGAACTCTGACACCAACACTGCTCAAAGGACCTTGAAGGTTGCCGGCGGTGGAAGACTTGAAAAAATCTAATTTATTAAACCAAATACTAAAGAAATGTTAGAACCAAAATACGCAGTAGCTGAAGAAATAGCTCTAAATGAAGTGATGGATTTTGTTTTAAAGTATAATCGGAAAACTAAGGATCACGAAGAACTTAAAGACAAATATCCTGATGTTATTGAATTTGTAAAATTAGGATTGTTGAACTTAGAATCGGGAAAACCGGTGTTGAAGCTAACCAATCCTATTAAAACTGATGAGGATGGAGTCGCTATTGAAACGTTAAATTTCAAAACAAGAATACTTGCCAGTGAACAGCGGAGGATCGCCAGCGGAGTTAATCTGAGCAAAGATGCTGTATTGTACCTACATAAAAGCATGGCGCATTTGATAGGGCAGCCGCTTGCGATGTTAGATAAGTTTGATCAGGAAGATATCAAAGTTATCGAGCAGCTCTGTACCCTTTTTATTTAAACATACCTGGAGATATAGACGCGTATGTTAAGACTTTAGGAAGGAATTTCCAATGGGCAACCCCAAGCTATATCGATGAAATGTATGTGGATGATTTAGATCATCATGGTATAATTTATTGGTACAACGACATCAGTGAACAACATAAAGAACTAGAATCGAAATCAAGAACCACTAAATAACAATGTCAGCGATCCTAAAAGTCCCAACCATTTTTACAGCTATCGACAAGATTTCGTCGGTCGTATCTCGGATTCAAAGGGGAGTTGGAAGCTTTGCAAGTGCTGCAGAGTCTGGCATCGCCAGAGCGAATAGAACCTTCAGGCGTTTTACCCCGGTCATTTCTGAAGCTGGCCGGCAGTTATTAGAAACGGCAAAAGCTGCCGCTCTTGCAGGGGCAATAATCAGCGGAGTTATGTTTTCGGTTAAATCCATAATGGACTATGAAACCGCTTTACATAGTCTAGAAGCTGTGACTGGAGAAAGTGCTGCGAAGTATAAATCCATGATCGAAGGCATAGCCAAGCAGTCTAATGAATCGGCTATAGATGTTGCCCAAAGTTTCGAAGTGATTGGCTCAGCTATGTCACAATATTTGTCGGATCCAAAAGCATTGGGCCAAATAACTATGGCTGGCATTACCCTTTCAAAGGCAGCCAGAATGGAATTAACTCCAACTCTTGAGGCTCTAACTTCAGTGATGAATCAATTTAAGTTATCCGCCGATCAGGCAAACGATACAATTAACCGGTTAACAGCTGGTGAAATTGTTGGTTCAGTCTCTACTGCAAAAATAGCTACAGCATTGCAGGAATTTGGTGCAAATGCTTACGGTGCAAATGTTAAGCTTAGCGAATCGGTCGCTTTGTTGGAGGTTCTAGGAAAGCAGATGGATCACAGTAAGATAGCTGTGGGAGCGAGAAATTTACTCGGGGTAATGAGTTCGGCTAAAGGACTTCCTAAAGAGGCGATTACTTCGTTGAAAAAACATGGTGTCAGCTTGAGTCTTTTGATGGATAAATCTAAACCATTAGGTGACCGATTAAAAGAGTTGAGTAAAATTCAAAACGACGCTGTAGCGGTTACTAAAGTTTTTGGAAAAGAGAACATGACAGCCGCCAATGTAATATTTGGAAATTTAGGGATTTATAAACAGTGGCTGCAAAAGATTGAAACAACTAACAAGGCCGAAGAGCAGGCCGCTACTAATGCGAGTACCCTATCAAAGGCATTTGAAGCAGTCAAAAAACAGTTTATAAATACGATGGTTTCCGGAGACAAACTATCTCCGGGATTGCAACGCATAAAAGATACTGCTTTCTATATCGCCAAGAATATGGATACAATCGTCAGCGTTGGCTTTAATATTCTGAAATTTTTTGCCCTATGGAAGGCGATACTACTTACTTCTCAGGCTGTAATGTGGTCTTATAATGTTGCACTCGGCGTTCAAGGCGCCTTGACTGGGGTGGCTTCAATTGCTATTGGTAAAAGCAAAATAGCCCTAGCTGCATACAATGTGGCTATGAAGGTAGCTACTGCAGCACAGTGGTTATGGAATGCAGCTATGACTGCCAATCCAATTGGTCTAATTATAGTCGGTATCGCGGCGTTAATAGCAGCTGTTGTAATAATGGTTAAGAAATGGGACGACTGGGGCGCCGCAATGAGCCTAGTATTCGGGCCGCTTGGGATGATTATAAGTTTGATTATGTCACTGAAGAGAAATTGGGATATGATTACTAAATCCTTCAAAGAAGGAGGGATACTGGCCGGGTTGATGGCTATAGGTAAAGCGATACTAGATTCAGTATTACAACCGATGGAACAGTTGCTCATCATCATCGCTAAGCTTACAGGTTTTGATTGGGCTGCGAGTGCAGCACAAAGTTTGCACCAATTCAGAGAAGCAATGTCCGTGTCAGTGAACGCCACCGATAAGGAGATGTCAAGCCAATTTAAACCTCTTGCAACTCCACAAATGAAATCAGAAGAGTTAAGGAACGAGAGAGAAATAAGTGGAAGAAACACACTAGATGTAAATTTCAACGATCCAAATGGCACAATCAGATCAACGAATATGAAAGGCCCTTTAATGATCCCAGTAACGGTAAGTTCAACCCAAGGCAGTAAATAATGTTTGAAACAAAAGACATATTACTTTACGAAAGCGGAAACGGCGGTGAACTGGCGATTATCAATAACGATCTCGCACTCGCTGAAAGGTTATACCAGCAAGCTTATTTATGCTTGTTTGGGGGTAATGTCGAAGCAGATACATTAGGAAATGAAATCGCGACTGAGATCAGGCAGGACTGGTGGGCAAATAGCCTTTTATTCGGCGATAATAAAGCAAAGCAATTTAACTCCGAAACTGAACGCGCATTGAACAATAATGCTTTGACTAGTACCGGTCGGCTGAATATTCAAAGGGCAGTAGAAAACGACCTGAAGTACTTTAAAAATGTTGCTGAGTTTGTGGTTGGCGTCTCGCTCCTGGGCAGGGATAAGGTCGAGATCTCTATAAAATTAACACAGCCTAAAAATCAGCAGGGAGAAAGCCTGCAGCTGATTTGGGACAATGCGAAAAAAGAATTGATAACTGATAAAATTATATAATGAAGCCGATCCCATCTATACAGCAATTATTTTCCCGGATCTCAGCGGACCTGAAGAATAAACTCAGTTTATCTGATGGGGATTTAAAGCTTGTGCTGGATGCTTGCGCATCCACGCTGGCCGGTGAGCTGAAGCTTTGTTATCTGTATATTGTGGATATCCAGAGGAACCAGTTTCCGGATACTGCAGATACTGCTGAAGAGGGCGGAGAGCTAAACAGGATGGGTGCTATTAAATTAAATCGGCAGCCAAGACCTGCAACAGACGGAATTTATACGGCAACTGTCACCGGCATTACTGGCGGTGAGATCCGGGCTGGCCTGACCTTTAAATCAAACGACAATAGCAATAGCCCTGGACATTTGTACATCACAGACGATGCTTATATTCTTCCAGGATCCGCAGGTACAATTACCGTAAGAAGCTTGGATCCAGGACCTGAATATTTATTGAATCCTGGCGATGGACTTACTGCAACTGAGCCGCTGATCGGCGTTGATCAGCTGATCACCATCGCCACTGTTGTACAAATACCTGCTGCAGCTGAAAGTACTGACCTTTATCGTAAAACACTTATCGATTCTTATCGGCTCGAGCCACAGGGCGGCGCAAAAACTGACTATAGATTATGGTCCGCTGATGTTCAGGGTGTGCAACGGGTATTTCCATACCTAAAAAACGGTGATGCCGGCGTGGTTCAGGTATATGTGGAGGCAACTCCGGCGGATAGTACAGATGGATATGGTACTCCTTCCGGAGCGTTACTTCTGGCAGTAGAAGACGCTATTGAGTTTGATCCGGATGCAACCTTACCATTAAATGAAAGAGGCAGACGACCAATTCAAGCCATTCCGGAAGTATTACCGGTAGAAATAAAGCCGGTTGATGTTGTAATTTCCAGTCTACAAACGGATAATGCCGATGTGCGGGCAAGTATTCGCAATAACATGGAAGCATACCTGTTTTCTATCCGCCCATTTATTGCCGGTGCGGATCTGGCAAGAGAGAAAAACGACATCCTCACTGCAGTGAAGGTCCAGAGCGTTGTGAATGACACAATAGGAAATATTAATTCATTCCTGGACTTTAAACTATTTGTGGACGGAGTTGAGATCAACACCTTCACTTTCTCCGGACCAAATATCCCCTACCTCAGAAACGTAAATTACAATTAGCCATGTATCAAACAACAAATAACAGCACTCAGCATGGCTTAAAAACCCCACACGGGTTTAAGACACCGCATAAGTACCCGGTAAAAACCAGTACAAGTGAGGATTTGCTCAGATTGGTGGGCCAGCTCTACCCTACCGGCAGGGCCTGGTATATGCCAGAAAAAAGCAATTTCAATAATTTCCATGCAGCGTTAAACCAGTCTTTTCTGCGGTTGATCAACGATGCTTATGCGACTATCGACAGCAGCTTCCCTGATAATTCCAATTTTGATGAGTCTGATGCAGATCTATGGGAATACCGGTTAGGCCTTACCACTCCATCAGATATGACCATCGAGCAGCGCCGAGAAGTGATCAAAAGAAAGATGGCTTTTCCGCAGAATATCAAAGCCAGGCAGGGATACCGGTATATTGAAAGCCAGCTTAACCAGGCGGGATTTGATGTAAAGGTTTATGAGAACATTTTCTATGACGGCGGAGGAAACCATTATTATAAAACTCCGGAAGAGATCCTTGGAGCACAACCATCTACTGTTCAGCATGGCGGGACCACTCAACACGGTGGCGGAACTCAGCATGGTGGAGGTAACACTCAGGTAATCGCCAATGAAATGCAATATGAGGATTACAATATCGGAGGTTCCCAGAACCTTTGGGCTACTTTCTTTATTGCCGGCAATGCGATTGATCAGATAGCAAGCATTGAAAAGTCCAGGGAAGCTGAATTCCGTGAACTGGTCTTAAAGTTAAAGCCGGCACATACAGTCGCATATATTTTTGTTAACTATATCTAATTTTTTAAGTCATGGCCACCAATAAGCTACTTGCTCCAAACATAGACAACTCGGATCCGACAAATTATCCGGATGGCCGGATACGTGACAACACTGGCGCCGGGAACGGTACTCCTGTAAACAGGCTCATTTATGGTGATTTGCACGAGTTTTTTGCCAAGCTCATGAGGCTTGCAGAGATAGAATACTCCGGAGTTCCGGATAATGAGGCTAACGGATACCAGCTGGTGGATGCTCTGGTTTCTATTGCAGGTAAGAACGACTTTATTACATCATTGAATTCATTATCCGGAATCATCCAGGTTCCACTGAAACTGACAACCTTAAAGCTAAACGAATCGTTGGTTTGTCTGGCTGCTTTTAATTATACCAGCGAAACGCAGATCAAAGGGTCTGGTGCAATTCTTAAAAATGTCAATGTGCCCTCTTCATTCAAAGCTGGAGATTACGTCCGTCTGGTTGTAACTAATACCGGAATTGATCTGATAAGGCTTGCTGACGGAGTAAGCTTCAACACCATCGCTTCTGAGTTGTTGTTTCTAAAAGCCGCGACAGAGGCGGAAGAGTATGCGGGTGCTATAACTACGAAAGCCACCACTCCCTACTATAATCAATTGGCATTCGCTCGCCGGGTGATAGGTCTTGATAGTGGATTGTTTCTGGCTTCTACAATCCGAAATGGATTGTTGTCTAAGGAGGACAAAATTTTATTAAACAGTCTTGCGGTAAGTTCAGTAAGAAACACAGGATGGTTTAGCGGTGTGGATCCTGGTGGTCAGCCTGTAGGCACCGTTGCTCCTAGATCCGGAGATGTGGTATCGGCTGTCGTGCAGTTATCTACAGGAACGTCGATTACTTATTTAGTAACATTAGCTAATCCGATGACCGGCATTAATTATTTTGTACGTTCTTCAATTCAATCGGAAGGAATTATTGAAAGTGATAATGACGTACAATCAGCTGTTTTCAGACCAATATCCAGTACAACATTCCAGTGGAGTATGACAGAGGATCCAGTATCAACACAAAGCTTAAAAATTCATATTGAAGTAGTTCAAATTCCATAACATGAGAACCGTTAAACAATTACCAGCTGGTATTCCAAAAGAGGAAGACGAAACCAAGTTTCCGGACAGCACCGTTATAAATGAAACTGATGACGCTGCCGGTACACCGGTTGTTCGTGAGATTTATGGAGATATCCTAACCAATGTTTACAAAATTCTTCGGCTAACAAAGGTTACTGCTTCCGGAACTGAGGATAACGAGCTGAATGGGTACCAGCTGGTGGAAGCACTTAAAAAGTTCAGCAACTCAATGAATGATATTGAGCAGCAGCTGAATTTAACCGGCTCTGTTTTCTCGATAAATCTAGATTTAAGCATCCTTCCAAACCGTTACGTATGTTTTGCGAAATCAGTTGAGGCATCAGGCGCAGGCCCATATACTTTTAAAGGCTCCGGAGCAACTGAATATACATTTCAGGCAGTCAACCCCTTTCTTTCCGGGGACCTGGTGTTGCTGATCATTGACAGTGCCACAGTGAGAGCTTACAAAATGGGATCTACTGGCGGCACAGCCACAATACCTGAGAAATTTACCCCCTTCGGAACTCCTTTATCCTTTAGCGATTTTGATGACATTTACTATCAAAGTGAAGGAGTGTTGTTTACTGATCAGCCTGTTAGTTACGATATTCAGGGTGCGGTTAGAGTGGCAGAAAGTGATGGTACATTACTGGTCTATGAGATGATGATAGCTTCAGATTTTCTTTATTGCCTTGTTTTTGCACCTGGAACGCTGATTTATAAGATCTTCAGGTTTTCAATGTCGGATCTGGCCACTCCTTCGGAGGTCACCATTACCGGCACCCAGTTTCCAAGCGGAGTAATCGCAGCTGATCATAAGCCTAATATCTATACCGATGGCTCAAATCTTATAATTACTAATGATTCCGGCAACTCTGCAAACGACTATGAAGTTAATATTTACTTAATCGATCACACTGCAGGAGAAATCACAGAGACCGGCAGTGTTTCCCTTAATGCTGCTTTTCCAAAATCAACAAATGCCGTGATTTATAATAATTTCATTTATACATTCATCGCCGGATCCCTTTCTAAATATAATCTGGGTACCGGAGTTCAAACTCTTATCGGGTCCTTCCCTGCCCTTATTGGCGTGCTCTTCAGGATCAAGACGGATGCATACTATAGTAACGGTGAAGTAGCAAAAAAATGGACATTGAATTGAGCATTTGTTTCTAATTTTGAAACATAATAAACATTCGTATATTTACGATACAGAAAGATTTGGCACATTTAAACATCAATACGGACGCATGTGTTGTTTTAACGAATAAGTTAGAGCAATTACATCGTTCTGCCCTCCCAGTTGCCATTCGACAAACGCTTAATGCCGCTGCTTTTGACGTTAAAAAGAATACACTGCAGCAGTCAGCGAATAAAAACTTTATCCGGAGAACCCCGAATTTCTTCAAGAAGTTTTCAGGCGTTCAAAAAGCAACTGGTTTTGATGTTAAAAGCATGAAAGCCACGGTTGGAATGACTGACATGGGCCGAGGTAAGGCCGCCGAAACTGCGATTGATCATATGCAGATCCAGGAAGAAGGGGGCGTTATCGATGATGGATTTGATTACTTAAGGCACTCCAGGGGCGGCTCTAACGTTAAAGGCCGGGTTCGACGGACCAACTACTATGACAAAACTAAGGTCATTTCCGGCCGATCAAACCGAAGGAACGGCAAGGGGAGTGTAAAAAGCAACTTTGTAGCGAGAGCATATAGAGCGCTAAAAGAAAATAAGCCAATGTTTTTCAACTCGATAAAGGGCAACTACCTGATGAGGGTAACAGCTATTAGGAGAAGCAAAAAGGGGAAGCTAAAAATTTCATCGCAACTGTTAATGAAGGATAGAAAGGGCAAACCTGCAAAAATAACGGCCACCAACTTTAGCAGGGAAGCAGCTGAAATGAGCATAAAAAAAATTGAGGGCTTTTACCTTATTGAAGGCCAAAAACAAATAGATAGATTAATACGAAGCCGGTAAAATGACCTGGGTAGACAAGTTAGATCACAATGTATTTACCATAACCACCGGTGACGGAAAGGTATATAAACCGTTATGGAAATCCGGAGAGACTTCTAAGGAGTTTAACGCGACGATTTTTGATTTTATAAACATACCTGGATCTCTTATCGATCGTAAGAGCGTACGGGCCCGCAAATTCCCTTTGATATTTTGGTTCTCCGGAGCGGATAATATTGAACAAGCGGATGCTTTTGATCAATCTGCAAATGATAACCGGTCCTGGAAAGTAAGTCACCCCTTTTATGGTGACATTATCGGTCAACCGATCAGCCTGGCCAGGAATGATACCGGCTACAATTCAACTGAAATTACAGTAGATTTTTGGGAAACCATTACTGACACATATCCTAAGAAAACAGTTGCGATTGCGGATTCAATTACTTCTAAAAGCCTCCAATTTAGAACAATTTCGCCTGTTAATTATGCTTCCAAAGTAGATTTAAAGCCGGCAGACGTCTCAATTGTTAAGGACAACGCGGAAAAAATCAACCTGAGCATTTCAGCTCTTCTGGATTCAAGCAATTATAGTGAATACCAGCTGGCAAAGAATGATATGTTTGGTAAAGTGGATAACCTCATCCTGTCTCCTGTGGAGGCAATTGCTTCGCTGAATGACATTATTTTGTTGCCGGCTAAATTTCTTCTGTCTGTAAACATCAGGATCAACCTGATCAAGGCAGTCTATGAAAGCATAAAATCGGTTCTTTTCCTGTCCAACAAAAATAATAAGGCCTATTTTGAATCCAATGCAGGAGCTGCGGTAATGGGGCTTAGCAATGTGATTGTCAACCCTGCTGCGGAGGATTATGTTACCAGGAAAGAAATAGTGATCGCAGCTGAGGCTTTGTCAGTAATGTACAAGGACTATCTGGTCACTCTGGATAATTCCTATGTTTCAATTTCTGACCCTGAAAATAGCTTTTCTGCAAGTAACGAGACACAATCCAAGATCCAGGACACTGTGGTTGAAACAATTTCAAACCTCGGCACTCTCGCGTTTTCCGCTAAGCAGGAAAGAATCACAATCCTGGAGACAGATAGCAATCTAATCCTATTGACACATAAATATTTAGGCCTGGACCAGAATGACGAGAATATCGAAAAATTCAGGGTTATAAACAACATTAAAAACCGATCACTCTTCCTTATAAAAAAGGGCAGATCGATCACATACTACGTATAATGAAAGTAAAAATAAACGGTAGCGAATACCTGTATTTTAATGATTTCACAATGTCTTCAAATCTGGATAGTGTGGCATCTACTTTTGCTTTCACCTTAAAGTACGACCCGAAAAACCTTGCTTTAAAAGAACTTGTTAGGCCGCTTTCATTTCATAAAGTGGAATTCATTAATGAAGAAACCGGCGAGCTCCAATTAACTGGCATCATCCTGAGCCATACATTCAACTCCAGATCGACTCCTGAGCTGGTACAGCTAAGCGGATATAGTTTGGCCGGTGAACTGGAAGATTGCAGCATCCCCTACTCTTCCTATCCTCTGGAGAGCCTTAACAGGACCTTAAAAGAAATTGCAACCAGGCTGCTACAGCTTTTTAATCTGAAACTGGTAATTTCTGTGAATGTAAAAAAGGAATGTGATCAGATCTACACTAAAAGTGTAGCCACTCCTTCCGGATCAATAAAAGAATACCTGGCCAAGCTCGCCGCGCAACGAAATGTGGTCGTATCTCATGACCCTGCTGGAAATGTCTTGTTTTTTAGGCCGGATACGAAGGTAGCTTCTAAAGGACTGTATGATCAGCATAACACATTAAATATGGGCCTTGATGTGAATGGGCAGGGTATGCATAGCGACCTCACTTCCATCAGGCAACCATCAAAAAAAAGTGATTCAGATTTCGACGATGAGAATGAGGGTGTAACCGGAGTAGATAGCATAAAAAATCCGCTAGTAAAGAGGTTTAGGCCGTTTGTAGAAGTTCTCAGTAGCGGTACCGAGACTGATACTGTTAAGGGCGTTAAAAATACCCTCGCGGCAGAGCTGAAAAATATTAAAGTTGGTTTTGAACTCTCCAAGTGGGATAATATCAATATTGGCGATGTCCTGGAAGTACAAAACGAGGAATTGTTTATTTCATGGCCTGTGCGGATGATCATTGTCAGCCTTTCTAAAATCGAGGATTCGCAAAAAAAATCTATGGTTGTAACGCTGGTTCTACCGGAAACATTCACCGGTGAACAGCCTAAAAACATATTTTCATGATCACTTACAGCACAGTTAAAAGCACATTAATCGAAAAGGGCACTAGGATCCTAAAGGTTCTCCAGTTTGGAGCAAAAACTGCTGATGAGTGTGCTCCGTTTGGTGACGACAGCAACCCTATTGCAAATATGACCGCCATTTATGCGGAGACTTCGACTGTGGACGAGCAGGTAATTATCGGATATATTAATACGAAGCAGCTGGCTGCACCAGGAGAGAAAAGATTGTACAGCTTAAAAAATGATAAGTCTATCAGTTTCTATGTCTGGCTGCGCAATAACGGAATATTAGAGCTTGGTGGTGATGATCATAACCTGGTCCGCTTTGAGCCTTTAAATCAGGGAATCGCTGCGGCAAATGGCGAGATAAATACGGAGCTGCAGAAAATTCAGACGGCAATAATCGGTTTGGGTGGCGCATATACTGCTGGCCACATCTCAACAGATATCGATGCGGCAAAAATTAATGAAATAAAATGCTTATAAAATGAATGCTCATGGCAGATAAATGGAAAGGAATATCCGGAGTAGCTCAAAAGGCTGATCCTTCAGGTAAATTTCGTTGGAATTTTGGTGAGAACGGAATCTGTACTCCAATTACTGAGGAGTCAAGGACACCAATTCCGGTCGTGCCGGGTGATCTGGTAATCGACTGGCAAACAGACATCGTTCCTGACGATCCTTCGGGACGAATATACGTCCAGCGCTTCGGTAATATCATCCAGGACATCATAAATGTGTGGGATGACTCCGGAACCATGCGAAAGAACTCTCCGGAATGGTACTACACGATGACCGGTGATCAGATCACAACAGTGACCATAAACACACTTTTTGCAGGCACAATTTCAATTTTATAAAATAACAATGGACGATCCACAAGACAATTTACCAGGCGGTAGCTTACCGTACGGAAACCAGATTTACAAAGACACTGATACTGACTTATGGGTAGGTAGTAAAGCAAGTAAATTCAGAGGAATCGCCAAACAAAGCGACCTGGACTACGTGACAAGCAACCCTTACGACACCAGGGGAACTCTTTTCCGTTTTTACAAGAAACTGCTGAACGGGTCTTCTTTTAATAGCGGCGTGCTTCAAAGGGAGGCGGTTAAGCTTAGGTTAGGCAGTTTGTTTGATTCAGTTGCCACATACTGCTTTGTTCCGATCGCTAATAAATTTACAAATATGTTTGGTGCAAATGGGGGTATAATTCCATTCACCAGTTTAACAGGTGGTGGATATTATCATTTGGATACGAGCGACACTGCTTATTGGTTTAACGGGTCGTGGCATGGTATTAATGGAGCGGGTTCGCTTCGGTTTCTGATTGGCGGTGGTCTTACGCCCGCCAATCAGATTAAAGTTTATTATATTACTGAACCTGGCGCTGGATCGTTTAAGGTTCAGGTGTCGTCTACCAGTACTACTACCGGATATTCGGATGTAGGCTCGGTCGTGAATTGCGATGCGCCATTATCTGCCGGAATATTTACACATGACACAACCCTGGCTTCTTATGCTACACAGATAGTACAGGTATCTGGCAATGTAAAGATTCTTTTTGTTACCCAAACTAACACCGATCCAAATATCGATGGTGTTTCAATCTACAACATGGCTGTTGGCGGACTAAATTTAGACAGCGTAACTACTCCTTCAGCCATACTTAACCCCGTTTTTACTGATTTGGGTATTGACCTAATGTTTTGGGAAGCGAAAGAAAATCCTACTGCAATGGCGGCACAAGGATATGCTTTTTTTGATAGCTGGCGGGCTAATTCACCATTAACAGATTGGATTTTGATGGGTAGTTCTCCGCAGACAGAAGGTTCAAGCAACGACAACAACCTTGCCTCTAACGCTCTGCTAAAACAATATGCCCAAGCGCATCGATGGCTGTATTATGATGGATACACCCCGCTAATTAGTATACAGGAGATGCGTGATATAGGCTGGCTTGGTGGCGGTGTCGATGAACTCCATTTAAGTATATCAACAGGCGTCTATAGGGCAGCTGAGTTGTGGCGGATTATTGGTGTTGAAGGTGTATTAAATCTTGGGTCTCAATTTGGAGCTACCATTACCAAAGAGCCTGTATTACAAAACGGGCAGGGCATACACTGGACGGATTCGTTGGGAGCTTTTAAAGGTAGGGTTAAGCCGGTTGGATCGGATTTATCTTACGATTCTGCAAGGTGGCATACGTTCAGGTTAATGAGCGGAACCGTTCTAGCAACGCTAAAACAAAGCGTTGGTTGGGAAATGCCTACTGGAGCATCTTACCGTTTTGCAGATGGTAACCGGTTAGAGTCTACTTCAGGTCAAATGGCCATGAAGCAGGCTACCGGAAGTGTTTTGGTAACCCTTGCTATAGCAGATGGGGATTCCGTTACTAAAGCCGCCACAGTCGGTCAGATACCCGCTATTGTGCAAACCGGCGTAGAAGCTAATGTGGCTATAAGTGTTGTGGGAATACCTTATACAAAAGCTACGATTAATGCTGCTTTTCCTACTGCAAAAAAAGGGTTTATTGTCATAAATAATACCACTGGATATTCTTACATCAAGAATGACAATTCAGCCTCCGGCGAGTGGTCTACTTTTCCATCTGTTCAACTTACGTAATTATGAAAAGAATACTATTATTAATCGTTTTGCTAGTTTCCATTTCACACGTTAAGGCTCAATATTATCAATTAGGATATGATAGTGTAAGAGTTAAGTCTAAGTTTAAACTTGGCGCAGTTACAACTGGTGGTTTAACGGATAGCATTTTAACAAAAAAGCCTAATGGTGGTGTATATAAAGTTGCAAGATCTTCCTTTGGAAGCGGAACCGTTACTTCAATTACTCCAGGGATCGGATTTGTATCGCATACTGCGATTACATCAGCTGGGACAATTGATATAGATACTGCTGGGCTTATCGCCCCAAAAGTGTGGATTGCAGCCAACAATTGGACAAAAGCGCAGTCTGATGCTAGATACGAAGCGACCGCAAATAAGCAAAACTCATTAACACCTGACGGATCAGGAGTGAAGTTCCCAACGGTAGATGCTATAAACGCTCTGGACGCTACGCTCGTTCATAAGTCCGGAGCAGAAACGGTGTCTGGTCCTAAGACACTCTCCAGTACACTTAACGCTGAAGGAGGTATTATCTCGTATGATTTTCTAGCATTGAAAAAGACTTCCGTTCCTACGTACCGTTTGGACTTCCAGCCGCCAACACTAACTGCTAATCGGGTTCAGACTACTCAAGATGATGACGGGGTAATTGCTTTAACAAAACAATTCGAATCTGGAACTTACACCCCAACGATCACCAATACGCTGAATGTTACGTCCTCGACCCCGATTAAGTGTCACTACACAAGGATAGGAAATGAGGTTACTGTACAAGGACAGGCCACTATAACCAATACTGGAGCTGGCGCAGTTGAGTTTCAGGTTACGTTACCCCCTGGACTGACTTCTAATCTGGCAGCGCCAGAAGATTTAACCGAACAAGGTGTGTCATACATTGCCTCTGACGCGGTGTTTTGCGATGGCGATACAACTACCGATAGGGCCAGAGTCCGATACACAGCTGCGATAACAGGGCCTGGCGCAGTTAAATTCTCATTTACGTATACAATTATTCCCTAAGCTTTATCCATATGAATTATTTAGCAAGATTTTATAACGAAGCAGTGCAGATGTACCTGTCTTATTCCCTTTCGACACTGGAAGGAATTAAGGTGGTCATCGGGTTAATTATCATAGTGCTGCTGATACTTCAGCAAAAGCAACTGAATGCGCTGGAGAAGAAAGTAGAAAAAATCATTACAGGTTAAAATGAATGTTACAGGAAGAAAAAGCAAAAATGGAACTGCCGCCAGGGTGGAAGAAGATAAACTTCTATTCACTGAATTTGGCGTACTGCTTTTTTGTATTGTTTGCGTCTCTTCAGGTGCCGACCGTACGAAGGATATTGGTCAAAGGGTTTACCGAACAGGTTTACGATGTCGTGAACGGTTGGGCGCTTATCCTGCTGCTGATCACGGCTGCCGGAGCTGGTATCCTGGGATTCATCCGGATGAAGGGCGTGAAAAAGATAATCAATGTATTGGAGGACGGAAATGATGATAAAGGAGTTGTTTAGTTTCGGAATATTTATGCTGATCGAGAATACGATCATATTGGTGCTGCTGGCAGATCTTGCTTGGCGTTTATCCGTCAAGCTACGGTTGATCCGGCATCCGCATGTTTACTGGAGATCCGGGATCATCTTCCTGGCCTATGTGCTTTGCATGTTCGTATATAACCTCAGCGAATTCTACACCGGATTTGTCAATTACCTGCTTAATAATAAAACAATAGCAGTGGAGACGGTGGCCGCCAGGGTATTTGGCAGGTCACTGATGCTCATCGCTATTGTGCTGCTCTGGTATTACTCTGTGCGGGGAGGATATAACTTATTTAAAGACAAATGATATGCCTGTATTTGGGAAAACAAGTTTAAAGAAGCTGGAAGGCGTACAGGCTGATCTGGTCCGTGTCCTGCAGGCGGCGATAATTAATTCGCCGGTTGACTTCACTATTGATTATGGAGTCCGCTCCGCGCAGGAGCAGCACCGGTTATGGCTCAAGGGCCGTGATGCTTCGGGTAAAGTAACCAATAAGAAGCTGATCGTCACCAAGGCAGACGGTTACAAGAACAAATCCAATCACCAGGTTAAGGCTGATGGCTACGGCCACGCTGTTGATTTATATCCATTCGTCAATGGTAAGGTTGACTTTGAGGATCTGGGTAACAACCTCAAAGTTATTGCAGCTCACATTCTGGCCACGGCAAAGAGCATGGGAATAAAGATCATCTGGGGCGGACACTGGACCATAGCCAAAGAGGGGATTGTAGATAAGCCACATTTTCAAATCTAAAATATAATGGAAACAAATGTAAGAGTAAGCAAAAAGTTTGAACTCCAATGGCGGGATGCCATCAGGGGTTTTATTGTTGCGGCCATAACAGCCGCACTGGTTGTAGTTCAGTCATCTATTGAAAGCGGATCACTGGTGTTTAACTGGAATCAGATCATTATGGCGGCTGTTGGTGGTGGCGTGGCGTACCTTTTAAAGAACTGGTTGTTGGAACCGGCTAAGGTGATCACCACAACCAACAATGAGCAGGTAGAAAAGGTCAAGTCAGATATCAAAGAAGCGCTGTAATGAAATGGCGTGACTGGTACTTGTACCTGATCTATATCACCGTATTAATAATTGGTTTAACATTAATAATTATAACATCATGAGTATTTTGGACTTCTTGAAGGGCGTACTTCGCCTGTTTATTGACAATTTCCCGGCATTTGTAAAACGATTGTTTAACAAGATCCCGGATGAGCTGAGGAACCAGTTGCAGGTGATCATTCAGGTGGTAGAGAATATCAAGCAGTTTGTGGATAGTCCGGGTGCCGATATCCTTACATCATTAATACCCGGAACTGCAGATGATAAACTTAAGGAGTGGTTGCGAAAGGTATTACCTGAAATTTTGGATCACCTTGGCATGATCACTGATGCCGGGCTTAAGCTTTCAGAGGATCCGGACACAAAAGCCGCACAGCTGCACAGCGTGGCAACTATCCTTAATCGAAAGCTTACGGGCGCTTCCTTTGGCCAGGCCGCGATAACAACGGAGGTCGTTTACCAGAATAGCTAAAAGAAACAACACTTACTAAGAGCCTTTCAGAAATGAGAGGCTTTTTGTTTGTGCTAAAAAAATTAGTAATTTTGTCGTCCAAAATTTTACCAGGATGAATAAGTATACTTTTAAAGCAGCTTACGGAGATAAGGATAAGACGGTAGTGATATCTGCAGTATCTGGAACAGGCGGTACATGTCATTTATTGATCGATAATTACTACTTTGGTTCTTTTCATACAACAATGGCGGCAGGTTGGGTGTTAGGAATTCAGAAGCCTTTAAAAGCACCCACAAATGAGCAGGAGAGGGAGCGGCCAAGTCTGCAAACAGACGATATCAGGATTTTAGAGGAAATGTTTAAAGAGAATTTTATAACCTGACAATGCAGACTTATAGTTGTAGGTTGTGTATCAGCTCTAATGTCCGGTCTAATCGATATCGCACCATTTCAACAACTTGGCTGCTGGTGGAAGTGCGTAGTATGTGTAATGAGCTTTGTTAAACGCCGGCACATCCAGGGAGATCGATCCCGTGAAAGGTTGCTTCATATTCGTCTGGTGTCATAATTTAAAAGGTTAAATCTTCTGGTTTGTAAATTCTCTTCAAACTGATAGTGAAATTGCGCATATATTTTTGCGTAGCATCTAGGTCTCCATGTCTGCAAAGATGTTGAATTTCATAAGGATCTGCTCCTTTCATCATCTCATGAACAACTCTGGTGTGCTTCCAACCGTATATGGTGTATTCGAATCCTAAACCTAACTTTTCTTTTATAGGCCGGAACAAATCAGCGAGTGTATTTTTTCCCGCTTTATCCAGTCCGGGCACACCGCCTCTTCCAAATAACAGGAATTCACCTGGTATCTTGTTAAAGTCAAGATCATCCAGTACTTTCTCAAATTCCTCGGAATAGTCTCTGTAAGTCTCGGTTTTGTTTTTTGAAAGTTCCTTTCTGAATCGTATTCGTTTAAGATACCGGTCAATGTCCCTCGCTTTGAGCATCATCAGCTCCTTTTGGCTACGGATGCAAAGGTGATAGGTAAACTGGCAAGCTCTGTATACAATCATACAATTCTCCCTCAGCTCCTGCTTGACGATCACTGCCAGGTCCCTATCATACCATTCGTGAATAGAGGTATGTTCCTCCATTTTCTCGATTGTACCATTTGCCAGGTTCTTAACAATATATCCTTCTACACCCATCCAGTTCAAAATAACCATTGCTTGATTGATCTCGTTATTGTATTTTTTCCCTCCCCAGGTTCCTTCATCAAACCTTAGCAGTGAAGCCTCAGCAATATGGTCCCGGGTAAGTTGATGGCACCTGATGTCTGTTACACTGTTAACCTCAAAATACTTTTTAATCCAACTTACAGTAGTTTTATATGCGGAAAGCGTACTGGTGTTCTTGGTCTTTCTTACCCTGCTTTTAGTAAACAGGTCCAGCGCAAAAAACAAAGGGGTGTCCCCTTTCCCTGGAACTATTACTATCTTCTCCGCCTCCTCGATTTTTTCCTCTTCGATTTTTACTCCGGACACAATTGTATGGTATTCCTCCATCTCTGCAGCAAAAGGATTATACTTCTCTACCTCCAGGCTATATTTCCAAACCTGCCTGCGAAATTCCGCATTTTTCTCTCTTTTCTCTCCTTTAAAATCATTCAGGTTATCGTAAACTTTTATCCGCTCCCTCATCCTTTGGTGTTTATGCCATAAAGAAAAGGGTACGTCATGGTTCCAATAAATAAACCACATATTCGGGTCACTCTTGTTTATTTTGGGCTCAGAAGGCGGTTTCATGCGTTTTAATGCTTTTAAAAGTGTGTCCATAGTGTGTCCGTGAACATCAAAATGTGCCTTTAAAGGCTGTTTGACAAAAAAGGGCCGAATATTAATATTCGACCCTACATCTACCTATGAAAAACATACCCCTTTGAAAGGGTAAGCTCAAATGTAACTATCTTTTTCAATAAATGAAAGTTTAAACATACTTTTTTATCGGGGCAATTATAAAATTATTCCCATCCAAACCTTTGCCCGCAACTATTGTTCTAATAGCAATAATAACCTTCATTCTTATGAAAGCAACAGAAAACAAAAATTTCACGATAAACGTCGCCATTGAAGGCATGAAAAAAGGACCCTTAGCAGTTAATTATAAAGAAACAACCGATGGAGCACCCTTTTATGAATGCAAGATAGCGGGCCAAAAGATCCAGCTCCGCAAAGACGAAAAATGGGAACTGATCTGGGGCGACTTAAAGCAGGAAACAGTAGTGCAGCTCGGAGCAGCTATTGATAAAGAATTATAAGTACTATATCCTTGCAGAACGCTGGTACCTGCCTGAAAATACCTTATCCGGATTTTTTATGCAATCGTCAATTTGTGCCACCATGGCAGACAACTCAAAGGGCTTGGAAATGAAAGCATTGCAGCCATAGCTGCCCAGCGACAGCATGACCTGCGGATAAGCAGAGCAAATGACCACCGGAATGTGCCGGGTCTGCGGATCTTTTTTCAGCTGTGCGCACAGTTCACCGCCATTTATGCCGGGTAATAAATAGTCCAGCAAAACCAGGTCCGGCTTAAAATCATCTACCAGTTTAAATATGTCATCCACTTGTCCAAAACAATGGGTTTCATAACCTTCATCTTTAAATATTTCCTCCAACACCTCCAGCACGCTTTCGTCATTCTCAATTATCAGGATACTCTTCGGTTTAAGCTCTTTCATTTGGGTCAGTCAGCCATGCTTTTTAGTAATGGCATATGATAACAAACGAAAAGAGCAGTAGTTTTATTTCTTTTAAGATTCAGTAATATTGGCAACAATTGATCAATTCATTAAATAAATAGGTAATTATAAAAGATTTTTATAATTTTAACACCACACACAATAAACCAAATGTATGAAACCGCAACTCCTCAAAGTTTCAAACCACCCCATCAATTCCTTTAACGCAAGAAGGGATAATCTTCCTTATATCAATAACCGCTGGCATTACCATTCAGAGGTCGAGCTCATCTATTTCAAAAAGGGGAACGGCACTCAGTTCATCGGCGACAGCATCAAAAGGTTCCGTTCCGGTGACGTGATCCTTGTCGGCGCCCATTTACCGCATTACTGGAAGTTTGACGAGATCTATTTCAGTGACGAGCAAAAAAACCATGCCGACGTGGTGGTGGTCCATTTTGGCGAGCACTTCTGGGGCAGCACTTTCCTCAACCTGCCGGAAAACAAATCACTAAAACTGATTCTCGAAAAAGCACAGAGAGGTGTTGTGGTACAGGATAAAAGCAAAAAGCACATTGGCGAACTCATCGAATCCATACTGGACGCTGAAGGCACCAAAAGGATCATCCTGCTGATGGAAGCTTTAATGGCCATCGAAGCCAATGCGCAAACCAATCCCTTATCCTCCATGGGTTTCCGTCACAACTTTGAAGAAACGGAAAACGACAGGATCAATGCCATTTACAATTATTCCCTGGCCAATTTTAAACGGAAGATACAAATGGAAGAAATGGCTTCAGTTGCCAACATCAGTCCAAACTCCTTTTGCCGTTATTTTAAATCCAGGACCCGCAAGACCTATACCCAGTTCATCAGTGAAATAAGAGTGGGCCATGCCTGCAAATTATTGATAGAAGACAGTATGAATGTCAAACAGATCTGCTATGAAAGCGGCTTTCATAATTTTGCCAGCTTCCACAAGCACTTCAAGATGATCACCGGCAAGAGCCCGCTGACCTATCAAAAATCCTATCTGCAAAAGTAGCCGGCAAAAAAAGACTACCTGCCCATCCAGCCCCCGTCCACAGTCATCACAGTACCGTGCATATAGGCTGATGCCGCAGACGCCAGAAACACCACGGGCCCTTTAAAGTCCGCAGGCTCACCCCATCTGGCGGCGGGTATCCTTTCCATGATAGAACGGCTCCGATCCTCATCAGCCCTTAGCGCAGCAGTATTGTCCGTAGAAATATATCCCGGAGCGATGGCATTTACATTCACCCCTTTTGAAGCCCATTCATTGGCAAAAGCTTTGGTCAGCTGACCGATCGCGCCCTTGCTTGCTGCATAACCCGGCACCGTAATTCCGCCCTGAAAAGTAAGTAATGATGCGGTGAAAATGATCTTTCCGCTGCCACGGGAAACCATGTCCCTCCCAATCTCCCTGGTCAGAATAAAAGGAGCCGATTGATTTACTGCAATCACCTCGTCCCAGAATTCATCCGGATGCTCTGCAATCGGCTTTCTCAATATTGTTCCTGCGTTATTCACCAGGATATCTATCACCGGATGGTCCTGCTTAACCAGCGCACAAAAATCCTTCAGCGAATCCCTGCTGCTAAAATCACACTGATACGCGTAAAATTTCCGGCCCAGGGATTCAACTGCCCCGGCTACATTACTTCCGCTCAGTTCCAGGCTCGCAGACACACCTATAATGTCCGCTCCGGCCTCAGCCAGCGCCTCTGCCATAGCTGTACCTATACCTCTTTTGCAGCCCGTTACCAGTGCTGTTTTTCCTTTTAGATCAAATAAATTGAGTACCGACATCTTAATAATATTATTGAACACCAACCTTTAACGGCTGTTCCAGTTTCTGTTTAAACCGCACCAAATAATCGAACCAGGCCCGGGCGGCAGTGAATTGTCCGGCCTTATTCCAGGCAGCGCCATTGTAATAAACAAAAGCCTGGTTACCCGGAACAGTCGCATGAGTAAAAAGCTGGGCCTCATTCACGCTCATTTTGTCAACCGGCGCAAGGGCAATCGTTCCGGTTCCGATGATCCCATCCTCACCATGTACAGGCTCCCAGTAGCCCAATATCCCACCTTTTTCATCCAGCAGCATCTCGCCGGCTTCTTTTCTTTTGATGATACCGATCACTACCGGCAATTTCGAATTTCCTGAGGTCAGCGTATATACCGCCTCTACCCTGTTCATCTGCGAACCAGCGTCAAGGGAAATTGTCTTTACTACCTTTACAGATTTCCCTGCCACATTCCATTCCGCATAGCTCAGCTCAAACGTAAAACGCAGTGGCCCTTGATCCAGTATCCTCCAGGTCCGGTAATTGCCCGGATAATAAACCGAATCCTTCACAAACGGGGCAATATCCCCCGCTCCGAGCGTAAATCCAACATGATAATAATCCAGTCCGTCCCCATGGTCTTTATGGTAATCTCCCGATTTATACCACTCATCTAAAATGAGCTTAGCATTGCGTTTTGCCCATACATCAGTCCCAAATGCATTGTCTTTTCTTCCCTCCAGCGCTTTTCCGTACATCCTGAAAGCGATCTTGTCATTTTCCCATGCAAAATCATCAAAACGCTCAGGTACATACCTGCCAAATGTCTTCCGTCCCACGGTTGCAGGTTTACCCTGCACAATAGCGAGTTTCAGGCTTGCACTGGCCTTAAGGCTCAGCTGCAGGAGCAGGTTCTTAATCCCTTTCTCCCCACGGTGTTCCAGCTGCCAGGCAACTTCACGTTTACCTGTCAGATCCATCACTTTAAAATTTGCAGTATCAATCCCAGGATATTTAGCCGTTATATCCTTCCAGTCTACCGCAACAAGCTCTTCAGTTCTAGCGATCCCGGAAGGATTGTTTACCACAATCGTCGCCTTAGCATTTTGCGCAAATGTACAGGTACACATACCCGCCAGCATCAACGAAAGTCCAAATATTTTTCTCAGCATTTTATTACTATTTAAGTTCATTTATCGCACAATGGTCCATATCACCGTAATCCAGGTTCTCCCCTGCCATACCCCAGATAAACGTATAATTACTGGTACCCGCACCCGAATGTACAGACCAGTTCGGTGAGATCACCGCCTGCTCATTCTGTATCCAGATGTGCCTGGTCTCCAGCGGCTCTCCCATAAAATGACATACACTTTGCCCCTGTGGTACTTCAAAATAAAAGTAAACTTCCATCCTCCGGTCGTGCGTATGCGCAGGCATGGTATTCCAGACACTGCCGCTTTTCAGCTCAGTCATGCCCATTTGCAGCTGGCAGGTCGGCAAGATACTGTTCACCAGCAGCTTATTGATCACCCTGTGATTGGCCGTTTCCGGAGCACCAAGCTCCACCACCTCAGCCTCGGCTTTCGACACTTTCTTCGTCGGATAGGTTTGGTGCGCAGGCGCAGAATTGATGTAAAACTTTGCAGGCTTCGCCGGATCTGAAGAAGCAAAAGTCACCTCTTTGGTACCCCTGCCGATGTACAGCGCCTCTTTAAAATCCAGGTCATAGCTCTGGCCATCAGCGATTACCGTACCTTTGCCACCTACATTGATGATCCCGAGCTCCCGTCTTTCTAAAAAATAAGATGCCTTCAGGTAATCAGGATTTGACAAATGAACGGTCTCATTCACCGGCATTGCGCCACCGGTGATATAGCGGTCAAAGTGGGTGAGTGTAAGATAGATATGATCGGCCTCAAACAGCTCGTTGATCAAAAAGTTCTTCCTCAGGTCTGCGGTGACCATGTGTTTTACCTCGGCCGGACTGTGCGCATAACGACTTTCAAAGTGTGTTTTCATCGTATTCTTTTAATCATCTTTTTATTCTTTTAATTCAGATCCCCGGACATTACAAATACCAGTTCCTATAACGGAGCAATGCTTCCAGGAAATAATAATCGGCGTAAGTAAGCGGTACATCTATCTCCGATTTATGGGGCAGCGAACCTACACTGTGCAGTAATAAAAAGCCGCCGTTTTCGCCCAGCTTCGCACGATATGCATCTGAAGACAAGGTCCTGATCACCTTTTCTGCAACACCCAGATATTGCTTACGTTCTTTTTTATCAGTGTACTGAGCCAGTTCCAATAAGGCCGAGGCCATGATTGCACCTGCGGAAGCATCCCTGTAAGTATTGGGGATACCCGGAGCATCATAATCCCAGTAAGGGATCAGATCAGCAGGCATATTTTTGTCATTGAGCATAAAAGCGGCAATCTTCTTAGCCTGCTCCAGGTATTGCCTGTCTTTTGTCATGCGGTACATCACCGTAAAACCATACAATCCCCAGGCCTGTCCCCTGCTCCATGCAGAAGAATCAGCAGCACCCTGAGCCGTTTTCCTTTGCAGCACATCCCCGGTCTTCATGTCATAATCCAGGACATGATAAGAACTAAAATCCGGTCTGAAATGATTTTTTATCGTCGAATTCGCATGATTTACCGCGATTTCTTTAAACTTTTTATCACCTCCCTGATCACTTACCCAGCCCAGCAGCTCCAGGTTCATCATGTTATCGATGATTACCGGGCCCGCCCAGGCCTTACTGGCATTCCAGGACTGGATCACTTTTGCACCCGGATGATACCTGGTCGACAAAGACGCTGCAGACTCATCAATGATGGCCTTATAAGCCGGGTCTTTAAATAAACGGTAAGCATTGCCAAAACTGCAGTACATCATAAAACCCAGGTCATGAGTACCTTTGTTCAATTTCTCTTTTTCCAGTATGGCCAGTCTTGCTTTAGCCTCCTTCAAAACATCCGCATCTTTGGTATACTCATAGATATACAGCAATGATCCGGGGAAAAAGCCACTGCACCACCATCCCGTATTGCTGTTTTCTGATTTTCCCGTCTGCGGATAAAATGTCTTTGGCATCTGATCTGCCGGTACATTTTTGGCAAGCACTTTATACTGCTGATCTGCAAATTTAAACTGCTCGTCAATCAGCTTTGCCATCGGCAGCGCTTTAGTTTGGGCATCGGCCAGACCCTGATGCAGCAACAATGAAAAAATAAATAATAATCTTCGCATAACTTATATTTGTATTTGGTTAAAATGTACAGTTTAAGTCGACATCCTCCTGATCAGTTCTGTAGGGATGATGATTGGCGCATTACTCAGCTCATCAATGTTCTTTTCGTTCTTCAGCAGATCTACCAGTACATCGACTATTTTCTTGCCCACCTGGTTTGGAAACTGTTCAATAGTGGTGATCGCCGGTGAAATGATAGCAGTCCGCGGATCATTTGAATAACCGATGATTTTCAGGTCCTTAGGAACGTTAATGCCTGTTTCCCGGGCATATTCCAATGCAGCAATAGCGCTCGAATCGTTATCAGTACACAGTCCGTCGGGAACCTTTTTCCCCTCAAAAAGCTTCCGCATCGCTTCGCGGGCATTGACTGTGGTCAATTCCTGATGAAAAATCCAGTCTTCATTTACCGCAATATGATGTTGTTCCATCGCGCTGTAAAATCCGGCAGACCTGTCCCGGTAAAGATTGCAGCTCAGCGGCCCTGAAATGTGGGCAATATGCCTGCAGCCGGTCTCTATCAGGTGTGATGCCGCGAGATAGCCTCCTCTTATATCATCTCCCCTGATGACCATTGCACCGGGAAGATGCGGCGGAACACGGTCATAAAAAAACACCGGAACACCGCTTTCCATAAATTTGAGGAAATGACTAAAATCAGTCGTAAACAAAGTACAGGCTACAATAAGCGCATCTACCCTTGATGAAAAAAGAATTTCTGTCAGCTCCTTCTCCATACTGATGTCATCATTGGACTGGCAGATCATCAGGTTGTAGCCATGCTTGTGCAGGTTGTTCTGAATGGTCGTGATCACTTCTGCATGAAAGAACATGGAAATGCGCGGCACGATAAGCCCTACTGTATAAGTTTTATTGCTGCGCAGTCCGGAGGCCATCTGATTACGCCTGTAACCCAGCTTCTCAGCCATTTTAAGCACATCGTTCCTGGTTTTCTCTTTTACATGGACCTGACCATTAAGCGCCCGTGAAACGGTAGCTGCAGACAGTTTTAATGCGCCTGCAATATCAAGAATCGTATTTTCCTGAGCTCTTTTTTTCCTGATCATTTCGTTTCGTTGTTCTGTTCAATTCCCTCTGCAGGCCGATCACCCTTCGCAACCCATTGCAAACCGGCAATTGAACCGCAAGCTAATCATAATTTTTAATTTTATGAAAACGTTTTCAGTTTTTGAATGTCACATATTTATGGTACATTATACTTCCTTGTTTTTTGAAAAAAGTACGCCTCAGGTCAGATACGGGAACAGATCAGGTCTGGTTAAGGGCAAAGCCTCACACAGAACACACCTGATCCACACTTCCTTCACAAAAAGGTACCCTTTTGTGGCTTTGGTGTGAACAAGGTGTGAGCAAAGTGTGAACAGGCAGTCAAGTATACCAGATCACCTCTGCTGTCAGTCCTGCATGTTCAAATTGTTTACTTTTTAGCCAAAAACGTAGAATTTCAATTTACTTTAAAAACTATTTTTACCGCCTTCACACCAAAAATATCATGACCGTAGGCCTGTTTATCCCATGTTATATTGACCAGTTTTATCCCAATGCGGCTATTGCGACATTAAAGTTGCTCAGAAAGCTCGGCGTAGATGCAGTTTACCCTACCCGGCAGACCTGTTGCGGTCAGCCAATGGCCAATTCGGGATTTGAACACCTGACCCAGGGATGCAATGACTTGTTCATCGATAATTTTGCTGAATTCGATTACATTGTCTCCCCGTCGGGCAGCTGTGTGCTGCACATCAAAGATCATCTGCATGCGCAGGGCAATGAAGACAAAGCATTGGGCATCCGCAAAAAGATCTATGAACTGACAGAATTTTTAACAGATGTATTAAAAGTAGAAAAACTGAACGCTAGTTTCCCGCATAAAGTGGGCATGCACCAAAGCTGTCACGGGCAGCGGGGGCTGATGCTGGCACAGATGACCGAACTGGTGGCCAAACCTTATTCAAAACCGCTGCAATTGCTCCAAATGGTCGATGGACTGGAACTGATAACGCTCAACAGGCCGGATGAATGCTGTGGTTTTGGCGGTACCTTCTGCCTAGCGGAAGAAGCGGTTTCCGTGAAAATGGGAAAAGACCGTGTGGAGGACCACCTGCTGAACGGAGCAGAATACATCACTGCCGCAGATATGTCCTGCCTGATGCATATGGAGGGCATTTTGCGCAGGCAAAAAAGCAAGGTCAAAGTGATCCATATCGCGGAGATCCTCAATGCAGAACCCGCAATCGCAGCAACAGAAACCACAGCAGTTAATTCAAACGAGCCTTTAAATGTATAATAGCTAACAGATGGGTACCGGAACTAAAGACCACGCACAATTATCTGATGTTTTTAACGAAGACGAAGCCCGTGTAAACTGGCACGATGAAACCCTGTGGTTTGTCCGCGCCAAGCGTGACAAGGCCGCACACCACATTCCCGAATGGGAAATGCTGAGAGAAATGGCTTCACAGATCAAGGACAATGTACTGTCAGACCTGCACAGCTACCTTTCGGAGTTTGAAGCCAATGCGCAAAAAAACGGCATAAAAGTACACTGGGCGGCTGATGGCGAAGAACACAACCGCATCGTCGAACAGATACTCAAAGAAAACGGCGTTGACCGGATCGTGAAAAGCAAATCTATGCTGACCGAAGAATGCCACCTCAACGAATACCTGCACCAGCACGGCATAGAAGTCATTGACACGGATCTGGGCGAGCGGATCGTGCAGCTGGCAGAAGAGCCGCCAAGCCATATCGTACTGCCCTGCATCCATAAAAAGAAAGAAGAAATAGGTGACCTCTTTCATGAGCACCTGGGCACACCTGAGGGGATGTCCGATCCGGTATTTCTGACCGCAGCCGCACGTGTCCATCTGAGGGAAAAATTCATTACCCGCAGAGCAGCCATTACCGGAGTGAACTTTGCAGTAGCCGAAACGGGGGAATTCGTGGTATGCACCAATGAGGGCAATGCCGATATGGGCGCGCACCTTGCAGATGTGCACATCGCCTGCATGGGTATAGAAAAACTGGTACCCCAGCGCAAGCACCTTTCCGTATTCCTCAGGCTGCTGGCACGCAGCGCAACCGGCCAGCCGATCACGACCTACTCGAGTCATTTTAAAAAACCCAGACCCGGACAGACCATGCACCTCATACTGGTAGACAATGGCCGGACCAAGCAGCTTGGCCGGCCGGATTTCCGGAATTCACTGAAATGCATCCGTTGCGGAGCCTGTATGAACACCTGCCCGGTTTACCGCCGCAGCGGCGGACACAGTTACCACACAGCCATAGCCGGTCCAATCGGCTCTATCCTGGCACCAAACCTGGACATGAAGCAATATGCTGACCTCCCTTTTGCCTCTACCCTTTGCGGATCCTGCACCAATGTATGCCCGGTAAAGATCAACATCCATGAACAGTTGTACAAATGGCGGCAGGTGATCGTAAAAGAAGGCTATGCAGACAAGACAAAGGTCATTGCCATGAAAGCCATGGAATTTACCTTATCCAGCCCTGCAATCTATAAAATAGCCGGTAAAGCAGGCCGAATGGTCATGAAGTACGCACCTTTTATGGTAAATAATAAACTCAACCTTTGGTATCACCAGCGGGAAATGCCTGAGCCGCCGAAACAATCTTTTGGTGAATGGTACAAACAGCAGGATTTTTCCAAAGAAAAAACAAATCAGCATGACTAGCAGAGCACAGATATTGGCCAGGGTAAAAAAAAATCAGCCTGAGCTGAAACCCCTCCCGCCGGCTGAACTGATTCTGTCAGAAAATTGGGGCAAAACTCCGGACACAGATCAACCGCAGTCTGCATCGGCGGATTCCGGTCAGGCATTGCGCAACATAGAACAGTTTCGAAATGTACTGACCACTATAGGCGGTGCACTCATCGAGGTATCCGGCTACGGAGAGATCCTGGATTATATAACAGCACACTACCAGGGTGAACAGCGCATCATTTCTACCCTTCCGGAACTCAGCAGCATTACCGAACCGGGCTGGGAAAATGATGATCCGCATACTTTAGAAAATGTAGACCTTGCCATCATCAGCGCACACTTTGGTGTCGCCGAAAATGCAGCATTATGGATCACCGAAGAACTCATGCAGCAAAGAGTAGTGCCGTTCATCTGTCAGCAACTGGCAGTGGTGGTCAGCAAAAACGAAATACTGACCACTATGCACGATGCTTATGCCAGGATCGGCGAAGCCGAATATGGCTTTGGGGTCTTTATAGCCGGGCCATCGAAAACAGCAGACATTGAACAATCGCTGGTCCTTGGCGCACACGGCCCAAAAGGAATGACGGTGTTTTTGATCGGGTAGTATTGAGAATCCTCATTGCGAGGAGCTTCTCGCAATGATGGATGTGTTTCCTACTTTAATCCGAAATATTCCTCCGCATTGTAATAACAAATATCACTGACGATCTGTCCGATCCATTTCTCATCATCGGGCAGCTGGCCGTTTTCCATTTCCGCACCAAACATATTGCACAGGATCCGTCTGAAATACTCATGCCGCGAATAAGAAAGGAAACTGCGGGAATCGGTCAGCATTCCTACAAAATTGCTGACAATACCCATATTGGACAATGTGTTCAGTTGCTGTTCAATGCCGTCTTTCTGGTCCAGAAACCACCAGCCGGAACCAAACTGCATCTTGCCTTTTACCGAGCCGTCCGCAAAATTGCCCACCATGGCCGCAAAAGCCGCATTATCAGAAGGATTCAAATTGTATACAATCGTTTTGGGCAATTGATCTGTTGTGCTCAGATTCCCAAAGAAAGCAGACATCCGTTCAATCTGCTTAAAATCACCAATGGAATCATAACCAGTATCCGCACCCAGCTTGTTGAACATGCCCTGGTTGTTGTTCCTGATGGCACCCAGGTGAAACTGCTGCACCCATCCCTTCTCATGATACATTTTTGACAATGCAGTGAGCACATAACCCGCAAAAGCATCCGGATTGGAATATACCGCATCGCTGCTTTTGACGAACGAAGCAAATTCTTTTTTCTCCGTATCGCTCAGCTGGTAAGACGCAGGTAAGAAAGCCAGACCATGATCCGCAATACTGGCCTGATGCGCGGCAAAATAATCTACGCGGTTTTGGAGGGCATGGATCAACGACTCCAAATCTGTGATCTCCAGGCCCGAAGCGACCGACAAACGTTTCATATACTCCCGGAATTGCTGCGTCTTATCGATCATCAGCGCTTTATCCGGGCGGAAGGAAGGTTTAACCTTTACCGTAAAATCACTTGAGCTCAGCTGCTTGTGGTATACCAGATCATCGCAGGGGTCATCCGTCGTTCCAACCATTTTCACTTTAAAATGATGGAGCAAACCCTGTGTGGAAAATTCATCCTGGGTCAGCAATGCATTACAATGCTCATAGATCTCTCCCGCCGAAGCCGCATTCAGGTAAGAATTTACACCAAACGGATCTTTCAATTCCATATGTGTCCAGTGAAACAAGGGGTTGCGCACCGTGGCCGGCACTATTTTGGCCCATGCCATAAATTTATCTTCATCTGATGCATTTCCGGTGATCAGCGCTTCGCTGACACCCAGCGCCCGCTGGCCCCGCCATTTGTAGTGGTCTCCCTTCAGCCAGATCTCCGTCAGGTTGGCAAACTTTTTATTTTCCGCTATTTCCTGCGGAGGAAGGTGATTGTGATAATCGATAATGGGCAGGTCTTTCGCATACTCATTAAACAATATTCTGGCTTTTTCGTTGTCCAGCAAAAAATCTTCAGGTATTACAGCTCCGTCTTTCATTTTATTTCTTTAAATATTCGTTGATGAGGCCAAACTCGAGTCCTCTTAATTCTGCCAGTCCTTTTAACCTGCCTATGGCAGAATAACCCGGATTGGTCTTTTTGCGCAGGTCGTCCAGCATCTGGTGACCATGATCCGGCCGCATCGGGATGCTGACCTTCCGCTCCTGTTGTATTTCCAGGATCTGTTTTACCACCCCATGCATGTCCACGTCCCCTTCCAGGTGATTGTCTTCATAAAAATCACCCTGCGCATTTCTGCGGGTACTTCTCAAATGGATAAAATGGATGCGGTCAGCAAATTGCCTTACCATTGCCACCAGGTCGTTGTCTTCCCTTACCCCAAATGAACCCGTGCAAAAACAAAGGCCATTATTCAAGGAAGGGACAGCCGAGAACAGTTTCTGCACGAGGTTAGCCGTGCTTACCACCCTTGGCAAACCAAAGATCGGGTATGGCGGATCATCCGGATGGATGGCCAGCTTCACCCCTGCTTCGTCGGCAACCGGTATGATCTGCGAAAGAAAGGAGATCAGATTGGCAGAAAGCTGCTCTGCATCAATGCCTTCATATTTGTCCAGAGCCTGCTGGAACTGCTCCAGGGAGAAGCTCTCTTCACTGCCCGGCAGTCCGGCTATGATGTTTTTCTGCAGTACAGCACGTTCCTCCGCAGGCATCCGATCAAAACGCAACCTGCCAGCAGCCAGCTCCTCAGCAGAATAATCCGCAGCAGCATTGGGCCTTTGCAGCATGTGCACATCAAAAGCAACCAGGGCTGCCTTTTCAAACTTAAGCGCTTTGGCCCCGTTTTCCAGCTCAAAAGCCAGGTTGGTCCTCGTCCAGTCCAGCACCGGCATAAAATTATACGTCACCACGGAAATACCGCAGACAGCGAGATTCCGCAGGGATACCTTATAATTGTCAATATAGATTTCAAATCCGGCAGAACGGGTCTTTATGGCCTCGTGTACGGGCACGCTTTCTACCACGTCCCATTTCAATCCGGCCTGTTCTATCAGTTCTTTGTGTTTGTTTATTTCTGCAACCGTCCAGATCTCCCCGTTGGGAATATGGTGAAGGGCAGTCACTACTCCCGCGCATCCCGCCTGCCTGATATCAGACAGACTCACCGGGTCCTTAGGCCCAAACCAGCGCATGGTCTGTTCCATTCGATATATCGTCTTATTCTCGCTCATAATATATTTTAGTCGATTTAAATATATAGCTTGTCAACAACAAAAGGGGCATCACCTGCCCCTTTTATTATCGAAAACGTTTGCGCAGGATCCTTCCCATTCAGGCCGGTCCCACATTAAAAATGCCGTTACTCTACCTTGTAACGGTATACCTGTCTGCCCAGTACACCGGCTGCGTTCATCCCTTCAACGACCACACGGTAAGAACCCTTGCTGTCCGCATTGAAGAACTCAAATTTGCCCTTGCCATTTTGAGAGATCAGCCCTGGATTCCAGTAAACTGTGGTTCTCAGATCGGCAAGCTTAGGATCATTATCGTCATTCTTGTATTTCGGCGAATAAAATTCTTTAGCCATATTAAATCCCTGCGGCGAATAGTGTTTCATAGAAAAGTCATTGCTCGCGCGGTAGTTGCCAAATTTAGTGGTGATCACCAGTGCCGGACCACCTACCATACTGATCAGCGCCTGGTTTGTGCGGACCACGTCCACTTTTACGATGTCAGACGGATCGGCCTCATAAAGCGCCAGGTTCTGGCAGACATTCAATTTACTTCCATTGAGAATGATAGTGAGCCTTTCACCCCTGGACATAGGCACAGGCATCATACCGCATTCCTGGGTATCCTGCATGGGGAATGTAACATTGGTCAGTCGTATCGTCAGGAACTCCAGCACATCTCTGAACTGATCACGCGGATCCGGTTTTAAGGTAAAATCAGCATGCCCTTCGGGAATATCGTAACTGCTCGTACTTCGGGCGGCCCAGCGTTTACGCGCTTTGATGACGACCTCGTTCAACTGCTGGGTACGGCCCATCATCCCACGTTTCAGCATCTCACTCTCCTGCTTCCTGCTGTTTTCCAATGCAGCAGCCATGAGCTGTCTGGAATCATTTTCAATATCACCAATATTCGGATTCGGTGTAGGCAGCTGACTGGTCAGCTTATCTACCTTCAGTTCCACTTTATTACCGCCTTTTTCATTTCTGCCCTGCAGGGTCAGGCCCATCCCCTTCATAATGATCAGGTTGCTGAACTTGAAGTTACCCTGAGCATCAGTTACTGTATCGAGCGGTTTACCACCCACTTTATTGCTCATCATAATGATCGAGCCACCGGCTACAGGTTTATTGGTCAGGGTCAATAACTTGCCCGTAATATTGATGCCTACTTTTTCCGGTTTATGCGTAGGAACGAATGGCTTGCCGGAAGCCAGTTCCTTCCAGGTAAACCTCCTGTACCCCTGGGTCAGCATCAAAATATCGAGGTTGCCCCGGGTTTCCTCATTGGAATTGTGAAAATAATAATTTGGGTTCTCTACGTACCCCTTGAGATCAGAACTCAGCAGCAATTGTGAAAAGATCGTGTTTTCCTTGGTTTCATCGACCGGAATCGCCGTTTCATTGATCACAGACACAGAGAAACTGCCCGTCAGCGGCTGGCCTTTAGGATCTTTTGCATCCAGGTCTATGCCAACTTTTTCGCGGGCGGCATAAGTTTGTTTTGCACTGCTCAGCTTCAGGTCCATCTGGTCATTGCGCTGCAGAAAAATGATCCGCTCGTTGATCGGCACACCTGCCACAGAAAACAAAGTGAACTGCATGATCCCTGAAGGAAAATCCTTTGCGGGCACCGGAATAGAGACCATAGGTTTGGCCACACTGATCTGGCTGCCAAAATAAACAGCGCCGCCCATCTGCGCTACCAGCCCTACGGTCTGCTCACCACCTTTCAGGGTTTCAGCGCCTGCACGGATCCTCACCAGAACCGTGTCCGACTCCGTATTATACACACTCAGCACATAGCCGGTTTCCGAAGCCACAGGCAATTTTACCGTACTTTCAGATCCGTCAGCATAAGTTACTTTTGCCTGGTAGGTTTTGCCACTTTCCGGCATCAGCTGAAAAAAGCCCATGCCCAGGTGCGTACTTTCAAATTCAGCAACCTGCGCATTGGTATTGTCAGTCACCACACCTTTAACAACAATACCGGTTCCTTCCGTACCGATCGCCTTAAAAGCCATCTTGGTCCGCACACCGTTCACCATATTCCCGCTTTCCGGGAAAAACTGGATGTCGGACTGTGTAGCGACAGACTTGATCAGGAAACTCTTGGTTATCATCTCTTTGTCTTTGGCCTCCAGTTTGGTCACCAGGTATGCTCCGCTGTATTTGCCTTCTTTATTTGGCTTCAGCACGACGCGCAGCTCGCCTTTCGCATCGGTTTCGCCCTTTCCGCTCATCACCAGGTTGCTGTTTTCCAGCAACTCAAAATTAACTTTCTTACCGCTGTAAGGCTCTCCCTTCTCGTCGGTATAAAGAATCACCGCGGTTGCAGGGGTTTTCGGATCTTTTGTGTACTCATATTTGACCGATGAAAAGACCGGGTTACTGATCGAGTTGCCGACCTTGATCACCTTATCATAAAAATAATCAGGGCCTGCATTACGCATCCACTGCGTATAGGCCCGGATGCGGTAGTTGCCATCATTCATCGACGAATCGGCCAGCACAAACTCCCCGTTGGCCATTCCGGCGGTAAGCGGCAGCTTTAGCGAAGCAGCCAGTGAGTCTTTTTCACTGATCAAATCCACATACACCGCACCGCTGAGCATGCTCAGCTGGTGCTTGGCACCCAGGGTAACATAGGCCTTAAACCAGATGGTATCGCCGACCAGGTAGTACGGCCTGTCTGTATGCAGGTACACTTTTTCCTGTGGATTGGTGCTCGCCCATTTTTCCAGGGCTGCAATAATTATTTCAAAAGGGTCATCTTCCCTGGATGTGAAAGCGAAGATTCCTACAAGGGTCAGCAGTGCAAGGCCTGCCAGGACACCCTTGGATCGCAAAAAACGTAGAGAGCGTTTCGCGCACTGAGAGCGGTTTAAGTTCATATTTGTTTCTTTTGGTTTGTTTTGGTTTTTTGAATTGAGTAAATATATTAAAATTATTCTAGCTTGTAATCGTTTGTCTCCATTATGAAATAATTTACAATATCTTAACCTTGTGCTTAAGCGTTCCTAACCTTGAGGTAATACATTCGCTGCTAAAATTAAAACAAGATAGCATGAGAAAAATATTACTGTTTGCTTTTTTAGTCATTGCCATTGCCGGCTGTAAAAAAGACAAGCCTGTGGTTACAGAACCGGAGTTTTTTGTAAATGAAGACGCCGGAACATTTGCCGAAACCGGCTCAATAGACATCGGCGAAATCGGCGCCGCGGAAATATCAGCCTACGATCCAGAAACAAAAAAGCTCTTTGTCGTAAAAAATGAGAATGAAGGTCAGCCAAACCAGGTCAACCGCATCGAGGTCATAGATTTTAAGGACCCTGCAAAAATGACCGTTATCGGCAATATCAATGTACAAACTTACGGGGGCGTAGTAAATAGCCTGTCGGTACATTCCGGCAAGCTGGCCGCAGCAATACAGGCTATGGATAAAACAGCCAATGGTAAAGTCGTTGTGTTTAAAACCAGCGATCACAGTGTGATCAGCCAGGTCAATGTCGGTGCACTGCCAGACATGGTGACCTTCTCGCCAGACGGCAAATACATCCTATCGGCCAATGAAGGGGAGCCAAATGCTGCTTATACAACTGACCCGGAAGGCACGGTATCTATTATTTCAGTGACTGAAAACTATGCGGTTACTACGCTGAACTTTTCATCGGTGGAAGGACAGAAAACTGCACTGATGCAGAAAGGCTTCCGTATCTTTGGCCCGAACAGTACTTTTGTAAAGAATATAGAGCCAGAATACGTAACTATATCGGCCGATTCCAAAACAGCCTGGGTAACCCTGCAGGAGAACAACGGCATCGCTAAAATTGATATTGCTTCCAAAACGGTCAGTAACATTTTCCCGCTTGGTTTTAAAGATTATAATTTAACAGGCAATGAGATAGATCCAAGTGATATACCTGATAAACCTGGAAAATATACACCTGCAAAATGGCCGGTAAAAGGAATGTATTTACCTGATGCAATTGCAGTGCTGGAATCAAACGGAACTCCATACCTGTTTACAGCCAATGAAGGTGATACAAGGGAATACGAAGGGGCTTATGTAGAATTCCTGAGGATAAAAAATAAAGACATTAAACTGGATCCGACTGTATTTCCAAATGCCGCCGACTTGAAATCAGATGAAAAACTAGGTCGTTTAAACGTGACCACTACACTTGGAGACACTGACGGTGACGGCGACCTGGATGAACTTTATTCTTTTGGCTCACGTTCATTTTCGGTATGGAACGGCAGCACAGGTGCCCAGGTTTTTGACAGCAAGAATGAACTAGACAAGGAGTGTGAAAAAGCAGGTGTCTATGATGACGTAAGAAGCGATGATAAAAGCATAGAACCTGAAGGTATCACTATTGGAACCGTAGGAAATAAAAAAATTGCCTTTGTAGGTATGGAAAGAGTAGATGCAGTAGCCGTTTATGACGTAACCAATCCATCGGCACCGGCTTTTCTTCAATTGTTGAAATGCGGTGATGCCCCTGAGGGTGTGCTGTTTATTCCTGCTAAGGACAGCCCGACTAAAAAAAGTCTGCTGGTTGTGAGCAGCGAAAACGATGGTATTGTAAAAGTGTACACACCTAAGACCATCTAGGACCAGAAAGTACATTACCAGTCCTATCTGCGTCTAATTTGGTATTAAATTTATTAAGCTTTGCTTAAGGTTTCGTTAAGGATTGCTTAAGGGTTGGTTAAGGGTTGGTTAAGGTACAGGTTAACCAACCCTTAAGCAATTTATATTTAAGCCTTGTCTTTTTCATCATAAAATTTAAATGCAGTATAGACGCATATCAGACCATTAAGTCACACATTACCTGTTGCCAACCAATGGAAACTGTGAGATCCGAAGAGTAGTGCATCCATATGGTATCAAAACGATCTCCTCTTCTTCTTTGCTGCTTTCCAGCCCGTAAATATGACTGTAAGGAATCGGGCCCGCCATGTCGTTGTACAGCTTCCATGAGGGAATTCGCTTTGCCTTTGTTTTGATCTGTATGGGCGCATTTTCCAGGTTCCATGGATAATTACTGGTCCTGCCTGTATTTTCTACCTTAAAATTTTGCTCCATTTTCTCTATATTCATATCAAACAGACCGTAGTTCCATGGTGTCGTTGGCCGCACTTCATCATAACTTTTGCCATATTGTTCCGGATCTTTGACATTATTGACCTGCTTGAGCGCTTCCCCCATTTTCAGTGCATAGGTGATTGGTCCGCGCTCTACTGACATTGAGTTTTCGTACCATTTATTTTTGAAGATGTGCATGGGCAGAGCCAGTTCGACCATGTCACCAGACTTCCATTCCCGGTTTATTTTTACAATCTGATTGCCACCGGCTTCCTGAAAGATCTGCCCGTTAATTTTTATGGTCGCTTTTTTACACCATTCCGGTATCCGGAGGTGAAATGGAAATGCAACTGCCTTTTTGGTCTGAAGGGTAAATTTCACGGTTTCCTCAAAAGGATAATTGGTCTCCTCTTTCCAGGTCACCTCAGCACCACCGGCCACTTTGGCGGTGACCTCACTGGCGGAATAGACCAGTGCAGCCAGACCTTTATCGGCTGTGCCATACCATAGGTTTTGAGTAAATTTGGGCCAGCCCTGGTGCATATTTGAAGTGCAGCATGGATATCCGGTCAGCAAGCCATAGCACAGATCTGTACCGCCATGATTGTCACCAAAATTGCGCATTTGCCGGGTCAGCATCACCTGGTTGGCCTGCTGAAAATACTGATGGGTCTGAAAATCATCAGAGATCTGCGCAGGCAGTGCGTTAAAGGCGATTTTTTCCAGTTTATCGGCATACCCGACATCTCCGGTAATTTCCAGCGAGCTCTCCAGGGTAAACATCATTTCTACAGCCGTACACAATTCTGAGCCTTGCGTAGGATTATTGCCATGCAATGCTTCATCACCGCCATACAGGCCATGCGCCATGCCGTTGTATTTCCGGAGGTCTTCAAAGCCTTTTTTAACGGCATCCAGGTATTTTTGTTCGGGGTGGTGCTGGTAATAGATCAGCGGTTCTTTCATACCCTGTGAAAGGTTTACAGTATGGATGCTGTTCCTTTTGCTGAGCATATCGGTATTTAGAAATGCATTGGTAAAGTCAAAGGTCTGCTTGTGCAGCAGGTCGCCCAGATCCAGCAAAAACTTATCACCGGTAATGCCGTACAACCAGTACACGACAGCCAGATTATCCCCGCCGCGAAACCTGGCCCAGAACGTCCAGTGATCGAGCGGTTTTGATGGAAGTTCCCGGAGCTGGTATTTGAAGTAATTGGTCATCAGGGTAATCACCCTTTTATCGCCGGTAGCCGAATAATATTGCTTTAAGATCTTGAGCATCACCATTTTTGGCCACCAGTCACGGCTGTTGTCTCTTTGGATGCCCGCTTCGCCGGGGTAGTCTTTTGAGGGACCAAAGTAGCCATCAGGTGTCTGGCTTTTGATGGACCATTCTATCCAGGGTTTTACTTTGGCGATCAGCGCTTTGTCTTTCAGGATATAAGCGAGCGGTAATAATCCGTCAATCCAGTACGGTCCCCGTTCCCATTGATCGCCGTCACCGCCCAGCCAGCCATTTCTTTCGTTCATCACCAGGGGATAAAGTTTATCCAGGTTGCCGGTAGCTCCGTCTTTTTGACGGATGAGCATTTCCCGCAGCCAGCCCTGGGGACGGATACTACCGAGGGGAAGTTCCTGGTAGGGGTTTTGCCTGAGCTGCGCGGCAGCATTTACCGAAATCATGATCAGCAGGACAAAAAGAATGTTTTTAGGTTTCATTAGCAGGAATTTGTGAGTTTCGTCAACAGGGTTGTGTGTGATCACCCACAAGATAAGAACTATTGAAATATGAAGTACGCTAAAATTTGCTACATTTATTTATTGACCAAAGCCTGAAGATGCTGAACAGACGTCGCTTTATCTCCCTGTCGCTCCTATCCGGGGCGTATGCTGCACTCCCCTCCCGTACGCTTGCTTATGGGGATGCTTTGGGCGCCGGCCAGGTTCCCGGAGCTGAGGAGGGTTATCTCATGACCGTAACCGGAAAAATGAAGCCGGCCGATGCGGGGATCTTCCTGCCGCATGAGCATACTTTTACAGATTTTATTGGTGCTGAAAAGGTGGTTCAGCCGCAGTATGACCGCAAAAAGGCGTTTGACTTCCTGCTACCGTATCTTAAAAAACTAAAAGCAAGCGGCGTAAGCACTTTGGCGGAATGTACACCGGCTTATATCGGCAGAGATGCTGTTTTATTAAAACAGCTTTCCCGCGCCAGCGGACTGCGCATCATCACCAATACGGGCTATTATGCCGCTGTGGATTTCAAATACCTGCCTGCTCATGCCCATACAGAAAGCACTGGGCAGCTGGCGGCAAGGTGGCTCAAAGAGTGGCAGTACGGCATAGGAGACACGGGAATCAGGCCGGGATTCATCAAGCTTGGTGTTGGAAATGCACCCCTCAAAACCCTGGAAAAGAAACTGATCAGCGCGGCAGCAGTCACTCATCTGAAAAGTGGATTAAAGATTGCCATTCATACCGGTAACGGAGCGGCGGCTGCTGAAGAGGTCGAACTGCTGGCGGCTTCGGGCGTAAGTCCCGGTGCAATGATCTGGGTGCATGCCCAAAATGATGATAAGGGCGAATATCATATTGCCCTGGCCAGGAAAGGCTGCTGGATCAGCCTGGATGGTTTCAACGGGTCTGAAAAGGCGGTAGCCAAATATACCGGGCATCTGAAAGCATTTAAAGCTGCCGGACTGCTCAGCAAGGCCCTGATCTCTCAGGACGAAGGATTTGCGGTGGTAGAAAATGGCTCCCGTTTTGAACTGTTCAATAAGGAAAACATGAGTCCTTATACTTCAGTATTGAGCAAACTTAAGCCTGCATTGAGAAGCGAAGGCTTTTCGGATGAGGAGCTTCATCAGGTCATGGTCAGCAATCCTGCGAACGCACTCAAAATAGAGCTGAAACCTTTAAGCAAGTAATTTGGACAGACGCAGAATTTAATTCCGGCAGATCGTTCTTTTGGCTTTTTTATGAAATTATATTTCAAAACACTTGCAGATTTCAAAATAATAAGCTCTATTTGTAACACAGACTCTCATCCCTAGTCTTTGAATATAGGACCTAAATAAATTTAATATCTTTTATTTTAAACAGTAACCATTGGTTATATGAGCACCCATATTTTGGATCAGACGGATCGTGACATCATTTCTCTGCTGCAGCAGGACGCCAGACTGAGCAGCAAGGAAATTGCCGCTAAACTGCGCAAGCGGCCGACAACAATCTTTGCACGTTTCAATAAGCTGAAAACACTTGGCTACCTGAAAGGCAGCATCATGCTGATTGACCGTGAGAAAGTGGGGATGCTGATGGCTGTATTCATCAATATACAGCTCAATGACCATCACGCTGAGGCTTTATACGAGTTTCAACGTGATATAGGGGCTTATTCTGAAGTGATGGAATGTTATCATACTACCGGACAGGTTGATTTTGTCATTAAAGTGGTGGTACAGGATATGCTGGCTTACAAGGATTTCCTGGTACAGAACCTATCCAAAATGCAGAATGTAAAGGTTTACACCAGTCATTTTGTGATCAATGAAACCAAAAGGGAACTGGCCTATCCGCTGGACAATTTAGTCTGAAAAAGCTGTTTCGGATGTAAAACTCTGGAATAAACTTCCTAGAGGGCATTTTCGAGCTTAAGCACGATCAGTTCAGCGGGGATTTCACCCGGATGCATCCCGGAGACATCAACGAAACAATCTTTCCCTGATTTTTTAACGGACAGCGTTTTGCTGCTGCCAAGGATCCTTGCTTTGATTCCGGCCTTCGGCTTAAAATCGCGAAGGATCAGCCTTGGACTGTACCATGGATAGATACAGTACAGGTCTTTGCCTTTAGTGGTAAAAAATGCCTCCACATGGGCCATACCTGTCTGCGGTTTTACCATGGCAGCGATGTCAAAGCCAGCCATGTAACTCTTGCCTTTCTTTTCAGGTTTTTTGCCTTCGCTCCACTGGTAGGACTGGCCATATGCCTCAGTGCCATAGATGGCTTCTCCGTTTACCTGCAGCCAGCTGCCGATGTCTGTCAGCCGCTGCTGCATGATGACCGGAATGCGTCCGTCTGCGGTTGGCCCTATATCCAGCAACAGGTTGCCCCCGCGGGAAACAATATCGACCAGCGCCAGTATCAGATCGTGACTGTTTTTATAGTCTTCCAGCTTTTCATTGCGGTTATATCCGTAGGAATGACCGATACCACGGCTTTCTTCCCAGATCACATTGGGATCCATCCCGCTTCCGTACTCGGAGGTGGTATAGGTCGATGCCGTATTTTTCTCCCTGGTGTTGCTTCCCCACCGGTCATTTACTACAACATCCCGGGCCACAGGTGACTCGTTGTACAGCCAGGCCAGCAATTCAGGGCTTTTCCACTCGCTGTCCTTGAGATCCCATTCGCCATCAGAAAAAATTACGGACGGTTTATAGCGTGTTACCAGGTCTTTAAACTGGGGAAACAGGTGTTCGGTTACGTATTTTTTCTTATCTTTTTGCCAGAGTGGATTGTACCATTCGTACAAAGAATAATAGTAGCCCATTTTCAGTCCTGCATTCCGTACGGCATTGGTCAGATCGCCGAGAAGGTCGCGTTTTGGCGTACCGGACACTGCACTCCAGGGTCTGCCCCAGCTTTTATCAGCCTCTTTGCTGTCCCAAAGCGCATAGCCTTCATGGTGTTTGGAGGTGAGCACGACATATTTGGCGCCTGACTTTTTAAAAACATCAGCCCATTGTTTGGGATCGTAAAGTTCGGCCTTAAATTGCTTTTCGAACTGGGGATAGGAAAAAGCAGCACCAAAGTTTTTATTGTGAAAGTCGGTAAAGTTCTTTTGCTTGTTCTGAATACGGTACCAGTACCATTCTGAATAGCTGTCGCCGCTGTTTGCGATGACCGGCGCATACGCAGGTACGGCGTATACACCCCAGTGGATAAAGATCCCAAACTTGTCCTGGTGAAACCATCCGGGTATTTTCCTTTGGTTTAACGAACTCCAGCTGGCTTCGTATTTTTGGGCTTTGGTAGAAAGGGCTGTCAGCATAAACAATAAAATTATCCAGGATTTTCTCATTTTGCATTAATTTAGGTATTCAGGGATGTTATCCTGCAATTTCTAAATTTTCAGGACAAAAACCTAAATTAAAAGACATCCATAATTAAAGCCAGACCAGCGGGTTTCTGACTGCGGCCGATAATTTGGATGCAGGTCTGTAAATGAAAAACCTATTTTATATTAAATTGTTTATATTTCCTTTCTGAAAGCCGCTGAATAGCGGGGTCTTGGTCTGCTATATAAAACTATGGAAAATTTAAACGGCATGCAGGAGAGGCTTGCCCGGTACGAAAGAGAAAATATTGAACTCAGATCCCGTGTAGAAGAGCTCAGCGATTTTCTTGAAAATGCAGCTGTGCCACTGCATTGGGTGGATAGCAACGGCATTGTCATATGGGCGAATCAGGCAGAGCTTGACATGCTGGGCTATACCAGGGAAGAATATATAGGAGTTGATATCAGTACTTTTCATGCTGATCAGGAGACGATCCGGGAGATACTGAGCCGTCTGGTCAATAATGAAACACTACACAATTACCCTGCAAAACTCAGGCGCAAGGACGGAAGCATCAGGCATGTGCTCATCAGTTCAAATGTTTTAAGAAAGGACGGCAAATTTATCCACACCCGCTGTTTTACACGTGACATTACGCCGCTGACGGAGGAAGCAACAAGGAAATCCGGGCTTTTAGATGAGCTCGAAGAAAGTGAAGCCAGGCTAAAAATGGCTATAAGATCTACAAACCTGGGTACCTGGGACTGGAGCCCGGTAAGCGGCGAGCTGTACTGGTCTGATGAATGCAAGCGCATCTATGGCCTGCCTCTTGATCAGCCGGTGACTTTCGAAGTGTTTTCTGATCATATTCATCCGGAGGATCGTGAGCGTGTACAGCAAGCCATACAAAAATCGATAGCCAGGGATAGTGACGGGAGTTATGATATTATTTACAGAATACTGCGGGTTAATGACCGCCTGACGAGATGGATCAGGGTACAGGGAATGGTAAATTTTAACGATGACGGTCAGGCCAAACGATTTATCGGAACTGTCGTGGACATCACAGATCTCAAAGAAGCCGAAGAAAAAAGTGCCAAGCTGGCCGCCATTATTGACTCCACAGATGACGCGATCATCAGTAAAACCCTGGAGGGCATCATTACCAGCTGGAACGATTCGGCAGAAAGAACTTTTGGGTATAGTGCCGAGGAAATGATCGGGCAATCCATACTGAAGCTGATCCCCGCAGACCGGCAGGAAGAGGAGCCGCGAATCCTTTCCAGGCTAAGGAAAGGCGAGCGCGTGGAACATTTTGAAACAAAAAGGGTCAAAAAGGATGGCAGTTTACTGGATGTATCTCTCACCATTTCACCCGTTAAGAATGAACTTGGAAACATCATCGGCCTGTCTAAAATAGCAAGGGACATCACTGAAAAAAAGCAGGAGGAACAGCGTAAGCATGATTTTGTGGCGATGGTAAGCCATGAGCTGAAAACACCGCTGACCTCGATCATCTCTTACCTCCAGGTACTGATGGCCAGGTCAGTAAAAGAAGGAAACGAGTTTACTGCCAATGCACTGGCCAGAACGGAGACGCAGGCCAAAAAGATGAAAACGATGATCCAGGATTTCCTGAACCTGGCCAGACTGGAAGAAGGAAAAATACTGATCGACAAGGAGACATTTGAATTACATCCCCTGATCAAAGAAGTCTCGGGCGATGCACAGTTCCTGACCACAAAACATAAGATCAGGCTGCAGGACTGTGATGAAATCGTTGTTAATGCGGATAAAGATAAGATTGGCCACGTACTGATGAACTTGCTCAGTAATGCCATCAAATATTCTCCGGGAGGCGGCACCATCACACTTGGCTGCACCGTGAAGCAGAGAAAAGTAAAAATCTACGTTAGTGATGAAGGCGTGGGCATCAGCCATGCCGACCAGCAAAGGTTGTTTGAGCGGTTCTACAGGGTAAATAATGATAAGCTGAGGTCTATCTCAGGTTTTGGCATCGGGTTATTCCTGGCATCGGAGATCCTGCGTTATCACAACAGTAAGATCCAGGTAGAAAGCAAGGAAGGGCTCGGCTCAACCTTTTACTTCTACCTGGACCTGTAAAAAATCAGCTCAGAACTTCATCGATCATACCAAATTTCTGAGCTTCCGGCGCGGTCATCCAGTAATCGCGTCCTGCAAGGTCATTGATCTTATCGTAGTCCTGTCTGCTATGTCTGGCGATAATCTGATACAGCTCTTTCTGGATTTTCAGTACTTCCCTGATGCTGATGTCCATGTCTGCGGCTGTTCCCTGTGTCCCGCCGGATGTCTGGTGGATCATCACCCTGGAATGTTTAAGTGCTGAGCGTTTGCCTGCTGCTCCTGCACACAAAAGCACCGATGCCATAGACAAAGCGACTCCGGTACAAATGGTAGCTACATCGGGGGAGATGTACTGCATCGTGTCGTAAATGCCCAGCCCGGCATAAACTGAGCCGCCCGGCGAATTGATGTACAACTGTATGTCCTTAGCAGCGTCTGCCGACTGCAGGAAAAGCAGTTGCGCCTGGATCACATTGGCAATCCTGTCGTCTATGGGTTCTCCGATAAAGATCACCCTGTCCATCATCAGGCGGGAAAATACATCCATTTGGGCTACATTCAGCTGGCGTTCTTCTATGATGTAAGGTGTCATGGCCCTGGGGTCTGCATGTGCTGATGTACGGGAGATGTAGTCGTTGAGGTAGCTGCTGCTGATTCTGTGGTGCTTTACTGCGTAAAGACGAAATTCATTAGTGTTCATAGGGTCTGATGTCTATTTAAATATTGCGCATAGCGCTGCCTGTACCTCTTTTTGAGGTATTATATTGAATCATTAATTAAAGCGGATTGCCTATCGGCCGAACAGTTTCAGGATCTTCTGTCTGAACGATTGATGGGGTGTTGCAGGAGAGAAAAGCGCCTGGTGCACCTGTTCTATTTCTTTTTTGAGCTGCTGCCTTCCGTAAAGCTGCACCAGATGATAGGTTTTCTGCTGCCAGTACATATTTTGCTTTAAGTCCGGCTGTAAAATCAGCCTGGCTTCAAACAGCAGGCGCTCTTCTGCAGGAGTTTTGCCCAGCAAGTGCGCTTCAATCAAACGGGTCTCATTCGATGATGTCTTCATATTGCAGGGCTCTTTGTTTAACTGTTTCTTTCACTTTTTCGAGACATTTGAACTTTTGGGCCGTTGCCGATCGTGCGCCCGAAAAGCCAAACCGTCTGGCCAAAGTTTCCATGTCCAGATTTTCATAGTAAAATGCGCTCAGCAGCCGCATACATTTTTCTCCTGCTTTGGCAAGCAGATTGAGCAGCCTGATGGAGGATATTTCTTCATATGGTGAATCGGCAAGACCCTGATTTTCATCCAAACCATCATCCAATTGATCAAGAGAGACTTCTTTGCTGTTTTCTTTATAGCGCTTGTTCCAAAGGTGCCTGGCGATACCGAACAGGTAAGCCTTCTCCCCCTGCTTCAGCGCTATCTTAGCTAACCTGGTCTTTTCATAATAGATCAGCAGTGCATCCTGGAAAACATCTTTTGCTTCTTCAAATGTGCCGCCCATTTTGCTGATGTGCCTGGCAACGGCCGGAAAGGCTTCCAGATAAAGCGACATAAACATTGCTTCTCTGTCCGGCTGCTGTTTTTCGTCAACGATCATTGGATTCATCTTAAGCTTTTAATAGTATGTGGCGGTTTTAAATCAAATATCACCCGGAGATTATAAAAAATATCAGCATTCTAATTTACGAATTTGAGAGATTATAAAAAAGCCCGCAAGCCTAATGGGCTCCCGGGCTTTTAAAAATTAGCTTTTTGGCCGACTTATTTCTTAGGAATCAGTCTCAGCAATGTGCCTGTAGCCCCTTCTGTAAGCACGTAGATATAGCCGTCCGGACCTTCCGTGGCGTACCTGAAACGGCCCGTCCCCTGGAACATCCTTTCTTCAGATTTAAATGCAGTGCCGTCGAGGGTAACCTTATTGAGCAGGGAATATGCAAGTGCACTGACCAGCAGATTACCTTTCCAGCCAGGATATTTGTCCCCGGTCACAATGCTTAAACCGCATGGACCGATTGAGGGCACCCAATAGTGTTTAGGATTTTCTACACCCGGCAGTTCTTTATCTGGTGTCAATATGGTACCATCATAGTTGATCCCGTAAGATGCCTTAGGCCAGCCATAGTTTTTGCCTTTTTCGATAAGGTTCAGCTCATCTCCGCCTTTAGGTCCGTGCTCCACTTCCCAGATCCTGTCATTGACCGCATCGTAAACCATTCCCTGCGGGTTGCGGTGGCCATAGGTCCAGATAGAGCCGTGTGCGCCCTCTTTTCCCACAAAAGGATTATCTGTCGGGACACGCCCATCGTCAAAGATACGGTGAACCTTACCGTGGTCATTGTCCAGTTCCCAGACCTTTGGCTGTGTTCCTCTTTCTCCCACACTTACAAACAGGTATTTGTCTTTATCAAACACCACTCTGCTTCCAAAGTGGAAATCTGCTTTAAGTGCCGGCTTGGCTTCAAAAACATCCTGCTTGTCAATGATCTGGTTGCCTTTCAGTTTGAACCTTACCACAGCTGTGGAAGCAAGATCGCCTACCGGCTTTGAAAAGGTGATGTAGATCCAGCCATTCTTTTTATAATCGGGATGCAATTTAATGTCCATCAGGCCGCCCTGTCCTTTGGCAACTACTTTAGGTACGCCAATAAGTTTTTCCCCGGTAAATTTATTGTTCTTAAACACCAGGATTTCACCGGAGCGATCAGTGATCAGCAAGCGGCCATCAGGCAGCCAGACCATGCCCCATGGATTTTTCAGGCCATTGCCCTCATATAGTTTTTCGGCCGTAACGTCGGATTTAACGGCATCCTGTGCCCTGGCCGGGGGAAATGTGAGTCCGGACGCGAGCATCAGGAAGAAGCAAATTCTTTTCATATTATACATGTGTCAATTATTTTTCTTTTGTGTTATCCACCTGCAATTTATCATTAATGTTTTGCAAAAAACATTCATCACATAAATGTTAGACAAAAAACCCGCTTTCGCGCGCGGCTGGCACAGAGGTTAGCAGATAATTTAGTAATTTAAAGCAATGAAAATACCTGTTTTATTATTGTTGTTTCTGATCTCCAATATCGCCTTTGCGCAGCGTAAAGACTACAGATTCCCTTTAGTGGTATCAAAGGATAAGCGTCACTTAACTGATCAGAATGGCAAATATTTTTTGTATAATGGTGATACGGCCTGGATGCTGTTCCTGAAACTGACAAAGGAGGAAGCGCTGGAATGCCTGATACGCAGACAGGCGCAGGGATTTAACGTGGAGCAGATCATGCTGACCGGATTTGCAAATTTTAATAAAGAAACTCCGGTAAACCGCTATGGCCAAAAACCATTCTTAAACGCAAACGATTTTACCACACCAAATCCTGAATATTTTGATCATGTAGAATGGATAATCAAAAAGGCAGACTCCATTGGATTGGTATTGGCGATCGCCCCGCTGTGGGCGGGATGCTGCGGTGAAGGCTGGGCAGGGAAGGACAAAGCGATGGCAGCCAATAAACCTGAAGGCAATTATAAGTTTGGCACTTATCTTGGCCAGCGCTTCGGCAAATACAAGAACCTGCTGTGGATTATGGGTGGTGACAATGATCCGGGCACTGACAGAGAAAATTACAGACAACTTGCCCTGGGAATTAAAAAATATACGCCTAAACAGCTGATCACTTACCACGCCTCATCTTCGCATTCCAGCACAGATGTACTGCCTGGAGAAACATGGCTTGATTTCAGTATGGTATATACCTATTTCAGAGGCTTCAATAAGGCCTGGACACAGAATCAGCCTGATGTATATGAAGTATCCTGGAAGGAATACAATAAAACGCCTTTAAAAGCATTTATCCTTGGAGAATCCACCTATGAGGGTGAGCATGATGCCTGGGGATCGGCATTGCAGGTGAGAAAACAGGCCTACTGGGCAGTGCTTGGCGGCAGTATGGGTAACGCATACGGCTCACCGCTATGGACCTGCGGCCCCGACTGGAGAAAACATTTGGATCTGCCAGGTGCGGCATCTCTGAAGCATTTCTACAACCTTTTCAACGCACTCAGGTGGGAAAAACTGGTGCCGGATTCTAATAAAGCCATTGCGGTTTCCGGAAATGGTGATTTCGCTGTTAATGATTATTCAACGACGGCTATTGCCAATGACGGAAGTTTCTCTGTGTCTTACCTTCCAGGTCCGAGAACACTTTCCATAGATTTAAGTAAATATAAAGCCAGGCGGCTGACAGCGAGCTGGCTCGAACCTGCTACAGGAATAATACGACAGAAAGACAAGATCACTTTTAAAGGAATCCGGAAGTTTACCCCGCCAGCCGGTTTACATGACTGGGTGTTGATGATCCGCTGAGTCCCGGTGTCATCCTTAAGGTCTCCCGGAATTTAAAGATGCTCAGGCCAGCTGCCATCACCAGGCCATGTTCAGGTTTTGTCCTGATGTTGCTGAAGAGAAAAATATGTCTTTCTCTTAGTGAATTAAGCTAAAACTTATATATTTATGAATGGCTGGTTAAGGAAGAAATGGTTTTTTTCCGGATTGGTTTAACCGATAACAAAAAAATATGCTGATAATCAACAGTTTTGAAGAATATGCGTCGCTTTTAGGCAAAGAAATAGGTGTTTCTAATTGGCATAAAATAGATCAGGAACAGATTAATAAATTTGCTGATGCAACGTTGGATCATCAGTGGATACATGTAGACAAGGAAAAGGCTGAAGCTGAGGGACCGTTTAAAGCCACCATCGCACATGGCTATTTAACTTTGTCATTAATTCCATACTTATGGAAGCAGATTGCAGATGTCCGCAACATTAAAATGGAAATAAACTATGGTATTGAGAGTTTCAAATTTGGCCAGGCGGTCCTGGTAGACAGTGAAATCCAGCTAAAGGCTAAACTTAAGTCAATAGCAAATTTGAGAGGAGTTACCAAAGTGATTATTGAAGCCACACTGATCATCAAAGATCAGCCGAAACCTGCTTACACGGGTAGTGTGGTATTTCTTTATCATTTTATTTAATCTGAGCTGGCAGGTACGGATTATTCTCTAAGTTACCTTCCTTAGCAGCGGTGATACTATAGAGACTGTTCCATCGTCTAAACAAAAAACCGGAACTATAGAAGTTGGCTTGGGAGGATGATCGCAAACAAAAAAAGCAGCTCTTTTCAGAACTGCTTTAAAACCTGGGTGGCTGATGGGGCTCGAACCCACGACCCTCGGCACCACAAACCAATACTCTAACCAACTGAGCTACAACCACCGTGTTTTTTCAACGCTACAAAAGTACGATTTAAAACATTTTATTCAAATATTTTTAAATTTTGCTTTACGATTTCTTTTAACCGATTAAATTTCAGTTGGTTTACTTTCTGTTTTAGTATTAAATGGATACAGAAAATTGCATTTAACGCTTAAAAAGCTAGATTTGCGTACATATGATCGAAATTTATACTGACGGAGCAGCTAGCGGAAATCCCGGCCCGGGAGGATACGGAGTTATTTTAAGGTCCGGTCAGCACTATAAAGAGATCAGTGGCGGCTTCAGGCTCACCACAAATAACAGGATGGAACTCCTTGCGGTGATTGTAGGGCTGAAGGCCTTAAAAGCGCATGGACAAGAAGTAACGATTTTCTCTGATTCTAAATATGTGATCGACTCTGTAGAGAAAAAATGGGTATTTGGCTGGGTAAAGACCGGCTTCAAGGGCAAAAAAAACAAAGATCTCTGGATACAGTTCCTCAACGTCTATAAACTGCATTATGTGAATTTCGTTTGGGTAAAAGGCCACAACAACCATCCGGAAAACGAACGTTGTGATGTACTTGCAGTTGCTGCCTCGAAAAATAAGGCAGCACTGGCAATTGACACCGAATTTGAGGCGGTCAAAGACGCTATTTAGAAATCTTTACTACATAATTTAAAAAAAATAAGCATATTTAACCATTAGTTATTGATAAATTAAAACGCTACATGACGAATAAAAAGATATTAATAACCGGAGCTAGCAGAGGTCTTGGTTTAGCAATATCTAGGAAACTTTCTTCGCAATATGAACTGATCCTGCATGCGTCAAGCAAAGAAAGCTTTACCACAACCCTTCCAAACAGTCATATCTTATGTGCTGATCTTTCAAATCCTGAACAGGTATCCGATTTTTGCAAGCAATTAAAAAAAGAACATGGCGGCCAGCTTTATGGTGTCATCAACAATGCAGGTGTTACCTTCGACAACTCACTGATATTTCAGCCGGAAAAGGCTATAGATGCCATGCTAAATGTCAACCTGAGGGCCCCGATCATGATCTGCAAAACTGCCATGAAGATTTTTAGCCTTAGTAAGATGGGCGTGATCATCAACATCAGTTCGGTAGTTGGTGAAACAGGCAATGCATTCCAGGCAGTATACGCCTCCACAAAAGCAGGCTTAGTTGCGCTCTCCAGGTCGCTGGCACAAGAGGCCGCTGCTTTGAATGAAGAACATAACATCAGGGTACTCAGCATATCCCCCGGTTTCATAGAAACCGATATGACGGATAAGCTACCGGAAAAAGAAAAGGAAAAGTATTTAAAAATGATCCCGTCAAAAAGATTTGGTAAAGCAGAAGATGTCGCAGAATTGATTTCTTTTCTGTTATCCGAGCAGTCCGCTTATATCAACGGGACAAATATTCACATTAACGGAGGCCTGGCCTGATCAAGATACACTATATATGAATAACCTTTTAGGAATATCCCCGGCAGGTTTACTAATCCACGGACCAAAAAAAACACTTTTAAATGCTTACCACTGGCATTTGCCTGATACCGGGATTGTGGCCAGCTATTCCCCTACCGCAAGAGATGTAGAAGATCACTTCGGAGTTTTCAGGGGTGTAGATCAGATCGAGGCATTTGCCCAGGCCACCATAGTATCCTGCAGCGGCTTTTTAGAATGCATCAAGCAAAAATGTGATCCTGAATACCTTAAAGCCAATTTTATTCCGCTGTTTATCAGTATTGGACAGGTCAATTTCAGAAGCTATCTCGAAGAGGGCGATGTGTTCATCAGCATGGGAAAGATCACTTTCTACAAGTTCAGACAAATGACCTGTGACGGCAGAATTTACAAAGTACCTAAAGGTTTGGACCTTGATGCGTATTTTAGCAATTATACTAAGGAACAGTTTCTAAATTATGAGCTGGGTGAAGGCTTCACGCTGATCGCAGAGCTGTTTGAGGTAACCGGAAAAGGAATGAAAAGAGATAAAATAACAAGATAACCCCATATGGAAAGACAAGAAATTATTGACGGATTAGTAGAGATCTTAAAGACCGTAAGAACAATAGACCAGGAAAAACTGCAAAACGTAACCGAAGAAACAGATTTCATAGCAGACCTCAAAACCCCGTCAACAGAAATGATCAATATCGCTGCGAAAGCCGAGCAGAAGTTTGATGTCGAGTTTGAAGATGATGACATCGACGACCTGGGATCAACGGTTAAAGATATTGTTGACCTCATCATCAGAACTAAAGAAAGGGCATAGCGATGGCTGCAGAAGGAAGAAGAGTAGCGATAGTAGGTATGGGCGGAGCATTCCCTAACTGTAAGGATCTGAATGAGTTCAAACAAAAACTATTTGCCGGTGAAAGCCTGATCAGGGATTGGGATGAAGCCATGGCACATGGAAAAAATATCCGCTCTACAGTTTCCGGTTATATTACAGAGGCTGAAATGGGCCTTGAAGCGATCTACTCTACCCTTGCTGCAGGATATCCTGAAACTTATATTGATCACCTCGGCAGAATTCCGGACGGCAATTTATCTACAGCTGATGTGGGCAGTATCTGGTCTATGATCGGGTCACAGGAGGCCATAAAAATGGCTGGCTGGACAAATGCCGAAACAGAATCGGAAGAAACAGGTGTCGTCATCGGATCAGGTGGTGCGGGTCATGTGATCTTAAGAACAGCCTGGCACAACTTCTTCGAATTAAAACGTAAAACCAGAATTGCGGGTTCACATACTGTGGACAGGGCAATGGTCTACCGGGATGCCGCCAATGTTTCTTGTCTGATAAAAAATAAAGGGGTTTGCGAAGCCATCGGTTCTGCCTGTGCAACAGGCCTCGGCAATATTGGCTACGCTTACCGGCTGATCAAATTTGGCATCCAGGATCGTGTTGTGGCCGGCGGAGTGGAAGGAACCTCGCTGGAAACGTTTATTGGCTTTGATGCCATGCAGGTCCTGAGCAAAGGTTTTACCGCCGCCGAAAGCTCCCGCCCTTTTGACACCAGCAGAAACGGTTTTGTCTGTTCATTCGGATGCGGCATCGTAGCATTGGAAGAATATGAAATGGCCAAAGCCAGGGGCGCGAAGATCCTTGCTGTGATCGACAATTACCACAACAATTCTGACGGTGCGGGCAATATGTTCTTTCCTTCTTTCTCCGGTCAGAAACGACTGTGGAAGGGGCTCATCAGCGACCTGCAGATTAAACCGGAAGTAGTAAAGGTCCACGGCACCTCAACCCCTGTCGGGGATGCCATTGAGCTGCTGAGTGTTGTCGACATTATGGGTGAAGAGAGTTACCATATCTCTGCTCCGAAATCACAATTTGGCCATATGCTGGGTGCAGCCGGGGCTGTAGAACTCATTACCTCCATATTGATGCTTGAAAAGCAGCAGGTATTGCCCTGCCTCAATTCAGACGTGTTGAATCCGGAACTGGAAAACTTTCAAAAATCACCTGAATGGGAAGGGCCTGAAAAACCTCTTGAAGGATACAGGCACCTGATCTCAAAAGAAATAGTACACAAGGAGATCAACCAGATCGTTTGTTTAAACTACGGTTTTGGCGGCACCAATAGTGCAATGTCCATCTCAAAACACCAGTAGAAATGATTGACAATAAAAATAAAGTCGCCGTTATTTTCGGGGTTAGAAATGACAGTTCCATCGCTTATGATGTTGCGGTCAAACTCCACCAGTCCGGATGTAAGATTGCGCTGAGCTACGTAGACGATACCAAACTAAACGTATTGTACCTGCTGGATGAACTGGGTATCCCTCAAAAGCTCGCTATGCATGTTGATGTCAGAGATGAGGCGCAGATCACCGCATTCATACAGTACATCCATGCAGAACTTGGCCCAATCGATTATATCCTGCATGGGGTGGCGTTTGGCAGTCAGCAGGTCATGTGCTACAGCTTTCCGGGTAGTGATATACCGGCCCCTAGTTATATCGATATCCCTTTCGAAGATTTCATGGATTCTTTTGATATCAGCGCCTATTCACTGCTTAGGATCGCGCGTGTGGCAGAGCCTTTCCTTGCAGATCATGCTTCCATATTGACACTGACCTACAATGCCTCTCAGCGTGTATTCCCGGGATATGCGGGAATGTCTATCAACAAGGCTGCCCTCGAAAACATCGTACTTTACCTGGCGAGCCACTTCAGGGCTAAGAAAATAAGGGTAAATGCACTATCAGCGGGACTGGTCATGACCACCTCCGCGGGTGGAATAAACGGGGTACGCAAACTTCGTAAAATGGGCAAGGTTACTGCTCCCCTGGGCAATATAGATGCCGGGGATGTAGGCAATTCCGCATTGTACTATTTTTCAGACCTGTCAAAACGAGTAACCGGCAACATCCATTTCGTTGACGGAGGATTTAACATCATGGGGGTCGCAATCGATGAATAGTGAACTGTTGAAATCAATTGAAGGATTGACCGCAGGTCAGAGATTTGCCGTGGGCAATGACCTGGTGTTCATTCCTGATTTTAAACATTCGCTGAACCCGCTGTTCAAAAGCAAAACATATACCGCAGCAGAGATCGCTTACTGTGATCGATTTGAAGATGCATTGCTCCGGTATGCCTCTACCTGGGCAGCAAAGGAAGCTGTATACAAAGCCATCAAACAGATCGATCCCTCGACCTTGCCCTGGTTAAAAATTGAGATCATCCGGGAAAAGATCGGTGGCCGTCCCCATGTCGTGTTTCACCACAGCCCTGCAAATCCATTCCGGGTCAGTTTAACACTGTCACACGATGGTGATTATGCCTGGGCGATAGCCATTGCTGAACTGAAATGACAGAACACTACTTTGAAGACCAGTTTGTAAAGCTGCACTACTATAAATCTGGCAGCGGACCGCGCCATATGCTGTGCTTTCACGGATTTGGGATGCATGGAAAACAGTTTAAGCTGCTGACTGCGCAACTCGGCCACCAATACACTTTCTGGGGGTTTGATCTCTTTTTCCACAAAGAGACCCTGTTAAAAGATCAGCGTCTCGCTACCGTAAAAAAAGGGCTGCAAAAAGCAGAACTTGCAGCAATGATCCTCGCTTTTTGCAAGCATGAACAGATCCGCTCTTTTTCAGTTATCGGATATTCCATGGGTTCCCACTATGCAACAGCTGTTGTCGAAGAACTGCCTGACATGGTTAAAGAATACATTATCGCTGCTCCGTCCTCCATTAATCCGGGTACCCTGATCCGGTTCTTTGGCAAAAATAAAGCCGGCAATAAAATCCTCGAAAAGCTGATGCTCAGTGAAAAAGCGATGATCAGGATCATCAGTTTCTTTAAATGGATCAGGTTCATTGACGCGACCGGAAGAGACATTTTGCACAAGGAGGTCGGCACACCTGAGCTGAGGTTTGCCTTATATGCTTGTTTTACCTACCTGCGCCTGCTGGAAACAGATGAAGACAAACTGATCAGGCTGCTCAATTTACATAAGATCAAAAGTATATTTATATTTGGCCGGTACGACAAAATGTACCTGCCGGGTATCGGAAAGAAATTCTTTTCCAAATTCAAGCCGGATGAAGTGATCGTACTCGATGAAAACCATGAAATGATCAATCTTAATTTTGTAAACAGGCTGGCCCAATCCCTTCTATCATGATCAAAGCAAGACCACTCAGTTCCTTCTTTTTCTGGTGGGGCGCCCTCCTGATCGGCTGGCTGCTCAAAAGACGCTTCAATAAAATCGTCATCAGGGATGCGGCTGTCAAACCTGATCATTCCTACCTGCTGATGTGCAACCATTTCAGTTTTCTGGACGGGCTCCTGGCCTATTACTTATGCCATAAAGCCCTGAAAAAGAAAGACGCAATGAAAAGCCTCTACATCATGGTATTGAAAAAACAGATGCAGAAGAACAAATGGCTCAAATACTGTGGTTGTTTTTCAGTTGAGCCACGAAAGCGCTCCATGAAGCAAAGCTTTGAGTATGCAGCTGAAGTATTGTCCACTCCTGGAAATGTCCTGCTTTTTTATCCGCAGGGAAATCTGGAAAGCATTCAAGTCAGGCATATCCAGTTTGAAGATGGCCTCAGGCAGATCGTTCCGCAAATCCAGGGCAAATGTCAGCTGATCTGGAGCAGCAACCTGATCGAATACTTTGAAAGTACAAAGCCATCCATATATTTCAATATGCTGGACTGCGGCAACAGCGAAGAATTTGATTTTGAAGCATTACAGAAAAAAGTAAACCTGCATCATCGCAGGGCCATGGAAAAAAACATCAGGTTCACCAAAGAACCAGTCTGATCATACACTACTGTTTAATCCTGCTTAGTCCTTCTTTTGCCTGCGTATCAATGCTGTTTTGATATTCGTGATCTTTCATCTTCAGGGTCATGTTGTAGTAAGCAGCGGCTTTTGCATTGTCCTTTTTTTGCTCGTACAGCATTCCGGAAAACAGAGCGGAGTTGGCAGCATAGTAAAAGGCTTCATTCCTGCCCAGATTGATGGCTTTTTGATAATTGGTTATGGCCTCGTTAAATGAATTCATCCGGTCATAGATCCTCCCCAACCTGTAATAGAGCTCTATGTGGTCACGGAGCAGCTTGAGTTCATTTTGATGCTTATCTTTGAGCTCTGCCAGGGCTTTGTTGTAGTAGCCCCCGTCAAAATAAAACCTTGCCCGCAATAGATCTGCATCTGGCTTTGCGTCATTCGCCTCCTTAAGGGCCTGCTTGTCTTTTTCATCAGTGGCGTATCCTTTGGAGCGGACCAGCTTTAAATAATTGGCATAGCCCAGCATATCGCCTTTAAACAGGTAATGATAAGCCAGTTTCAGATAAGTATCCTTGATGTAATTTGTCCCGCGGTAGGCTTTGAGGTAATTGGTCAGATAAACATGTGCATCGCTATCCATACGACACAACTTGGCGTTGCCCAGCAAATATTGGACAGTAGGCATAGGCGTATACTGATTTGATTCAGAAATGCTTTCAAAATAGGTGATGGCAATATCATTATGCCCGGTCTTAAAAGCCACATAGCCCTGCAGATAAGTTTTCAGCATACTCTTATCGTTCATCTCCTTAAGATAGGAATTCAGTTTGGCATAGTTGCCCCGGTTGTGCAGGAGGTCAATGTCCATAAAACACAACAAGAAAATGGCCTCATCATCATAAAAACTGTATTTAGTCCCGGAGATCTGCGATTTGAATGCCTCCAGCTGCCTTACCCCCTTAGCAATGTTGCCCCGCACACCGATCAGGTCGGCTATTCCTTTCAGGTTTGAAGGGATTGCCCCAAAAACTACTTCTATCAATGCCAGGCTCTTTTGGTTCGGAAGAAAATCCCTGAATTTCTCATTGTTCTTTTTCAGCAGGCCCTGGGCTTTCCGCAGGTCCATGGTCGAGGAGGTATAATCTCCGAACTTAGCTTTGAGCAGGCCCCATTGCAGGTAGATTTCTGCCTGGGCAAAAAGATAGTAGGGCGAATTTTCATCGTTATCTTCCAGCGCGTCTATTCTGTCCGATCTGCGCGCTTTGAACTTGTCGTAGTCTGCTTTACTGTCTGAAGTCAGCAAGTGAAAATAATCCACATAGTTCTCCAGCAAAATGGCGATTCCGTTTTGCGGATTTTTACTTTTTTCTTCAGCAATGTATCTTCTGGCATCGTTCAGCCGAAGGTCAAATATGGCTTTGTAGGCTGCCGCTGAATTGGCATCGAATATAAAACTGGCTTTAGCTGAAAATTGAAATAAGATCAGAAATATAGCAGGAAAAAGATATTTAACGGGCATGCAGGTTTTCGTAAAGTTGATTTTCAACGCATTCAAAAGTAGGTAAAAATTATTTATATAGTTTCTGTACGGATTCGATAAAGTAGCTGCTGCGCTTTGATTTGCCGGTCTCTTTACGCTGAACCTGTTCACCTGATCCTTTATTTTTCTTTTGCTCATACACTTCGAAATGCCGGGAAAGCTCATTGTTCCTTCTCCATTTCAGAAAATCAAAGCTATAGGCCCTGGATTCTTTTACAATGGCTTTGAGCTTTGCTTCCGGAATTTTTCCAACCAGGCTTTCCGGATGTACCCCGCACCTGTATAACACTTCATTTTTTATAATATTGCCCACACCGCTAAAAATATTCTGGTCCAATAAAACATCTGCTATCTGCTTATCGCCAAGTTCGCGAAGCCTTTTCAATGCTTTAGCAGGTTTCCAGCTATCCCCCATCACGTCAGTTTCCCAATCATAGACCTCATCAAGCGGCTGATCCAAACGCTTTACCGTACATACATAAAAATACAGGTCATCGTCATTGAAATGAAAAGCTATTTTGGGGTTTACTTTTTTGGTTCATGCAGCTGATAACTGCCAAAAAGACCAAAATGTATCCTGATGGTAAAGTCAGAAAAACAAATTAAAAAATGCTTGCCCCAGGATTTAAAATCAATGATTTTCCGGTGCTCAAAAGCACCCATCTCCAGATCGGCGTATCCTGATGCTTCAGCTACAATCTTCTGTTTAAGGTAATTAACCTTTTCTTTTAGAATAACGATGGATGGTCCCTCAGGCATTTTTAGTTTTATTAGGAAACAGGCCTTATGACTAAAAGTTTTTCTTAAATTGAAGAATAATGTTATATGTTTGTACATGTAACATTTAAATGAGCCCATAATGTATATACATATAAGTCACTATTTTTTATTAGCGCTTACTGTAATTTGCGTTTCTTGCGGTGTACCACGGGAAAATGTTTTGAAATATGTAGATCCCAATATTGGTACGGCACACAGCAGATGGTTCTTTTATACGCCTGCGGCGTTGCCGCATGGCATGGCCAAGCTTGCGCCCTCCACCAATGGTCATTATGGCAATCCGTCCGGCTGGGAGGCTGTAGGCTATGACACCAGGCACAACTCTATAGAAGGTTTCGTACACTTTCATGAGTGGCAGATTGGCGGCGTATCGGTAATGCCGGCCACAGGGGTACTCAGGGTAAAGCCAGGGCAGCTGGATGGACCAAAAGATGGTTACCGCTCCGCCTTTGACCATAAGAATGAACTGGCTCAGCCGGGATACTATAAAGTCCTGCTGGACAACTACGGCATCACCGCCGAACTGACTGCCACTGAGCGGGTAGGCTTCCACCGGTATACTTTTCCGAAAAATGAAATGTCCAGGATCATTCTCGATATTGGGAATAAACAGGGAGAAAGTGATATCGTTCGTGATGCTTCGGTAAAGATGGTTGATGACACACATTTTGAGGGTTTTGTGACTACCTACCCCCGGTACATCAAAAAATACGACCCCAGGGGTAAAATTTCTATGTATTTCTTTGGTGAGGTCAGTAAGCAACCCAGAAATACCGGTTCATTTAACGACAAAGGCATTCAGCAAAACAGCAGCAGCACCAGCGGAAAAGGTGCCGGACTGTTCCTCGAATATAAAACTGAAGACAAAGAGATTATAGAACTGAAGATTGGCCTGTCCTATACCTCAACACAAAACGCCAAAGCAAACCTGGCTGCAGAAGCCGGCACACTTACTTTTGACAGAGCAAAGGAAAAAGCACAGGAGATCTGGGCAAAGGAACTGGGCAAGTTATATGTAACCGGAACCGACCAAAACGACAAGGTCAAATTTTATACAGGTCTGTATCACGCTTTATTGGGCAGAGGTATAGCGAATGATGTCAACGGCGATTTCCCAAAATTCGGAACTGATTCCATAGGCCATCTACCGCTCGACGTGCAAGGAAAACCTAAATACAACTATTACAACACAGATGCCATTTGGGGTGCATTCTAGAACCTGACGCAGCTCTGGGCACTGTCTTATCCGGAACGTTACAAAGACTATGTACAGACCCAGCTTGAGGTCTACAAAAACAGAGGCTGGTTTGCTGACGGTGTATCCAACGGTCAATTTACCTCCGGCGTGGGTACAAATTTTGTAGGCCTTGCAATAGCTGCTGCCTACAATTCGGGTATCCGTGACTACGACACAGACCTCGCTTATAAAGCCATCAAAGAAAACGAGGTCAGCTGGCAGAACAGACCTGTAGGGTCCGGAAAATTGGATGTTAAGGCTTTTATGGAACGTGGGTATGTTCCCTTTCTTGAAGCCGATCAAACAGACTCTACCGGTTCCCGGTTTTCTGCTTCGCACACCATGGAATACAGCTATAGTGCCTTCGCACTGGCCCAGATGGCGAAATCATTGGGCAAAACCGCCGATTACAACACCTTTATTCAAAAATCCAACGGATGGAGCTTGCTGCTGAATCCACAAAGCAAGCTTATCCATCCCAAAAGGGCCGACGGTTCTTTTATCGGCAAATTTGATCCGTTCCAGCCCTGGCGGGGTTTTCAGGAAGGTAATGCGGTTCAGTACAGTTTCTATGTTCCGCAAAACCCATACGGACTGATCAAAGCAATTGGTCAGACTGAATTTAATACTGCCTTAAACAGCATCTTCGAAACCGCACAGAAAAATGACTTTGGAGGTGGTAAAACAATTGATGCCTTCGCCGGTATCAAATCCAATTACAACCATGGCAATCAGCCAAATCTGCACGTCAGCTGGCTGTTCAATTTCTCAGGTAAACCCTGGTTTACGCAGAAATGGACACGGGCAATCTGCAATGATTTTTATGGCACGGAAAGCATTCACGGGTATGGCTACGGACAAGATGAAGACCAGGGGCAGCTGGGCTCATGGTACGTCATGGCCGCATTAGGACTGTTTGACGTAAAAGGTTTAACAGACCTGAGGCCAATTATCCAGTTCGGAAGCCCGATGTTTCCGGTGGCATCGATAAGACTTGGAGACGGAAAACCCCTGCTGATAACCACAAGTAATAATTCAGCAGAGAATGTTTATATCCAGTCGGCAACCTTTAATGGAAAGAACCTGGACAACTGCTGGATGTACAGGGATGAACTGATGAAAGGCGGGCACCTGAAATTTATAATGGGCAGGCAGCCAAATACAAAATGGGGAGTAGAGAACCCTCCCCCATCTGCACAGTAATTACTTCTTCTCTCCCCAAAAGGATTCAATCTCCTCAAGTGATTTGCCTTTGGTTTCAGGCAAAAGCTTGTAAACCGTAATGAACGCAACGAAGCAAAAGAAGGCGAACACCCAAAAGGTAGCTGCCGTACCGGCTTCCCGCAATAATATCGGGGTTACCTGGCCCATGATCGTATCGGCCACCCACATGACCATGATACTGACCCCCATGGCCTTACCACGGATCCTTGTAGGAAATATCTCTGAAGCCACTACAAATTTCAGCGGACCAATAGAAAAAGCAAAACAGGCCAGGAATAGGGTTACGCTCACAATCAGCAAAATACTGCTGGTCATTCCCAGGTAGAACAAGATACCGGTGATCACCAGGCTGATGGTAGCGCCGATCGTTCCGGCGATGTAAAGCGGTCTTCTGCCCCATTCGTCGACCTTCCATATGGCGATAAATGTAAAAACCAGATTGGCCACGCCAAATATGATCTGTCCTAAAAAGGAATTGCTTAGTGCGATGCCCGAATCATTCAGGATAGAGGGGCCGTAATAAATGATGGCATTGATCCCGCTCAGCTGCGAAAACAAAGGCAGCAGGATACCCAGCAGCAAAGCTTTGCGAAGCCTGGGCGTAAACAATTCCTTGTAAGAGCCCATATCGTTGCTGTCTTCCCGCTCTGTATCCACCCCTTCCACATTGCCGTTGTTGATCTTTTTAAGAATGTCCAGTCCCTGTGCCGTGAAGCCCTTCCTGATCAGCCACCGTGGACTTTCCGGAACGAAAAACAAACCGATCAGGAACAGCAGGGCCAGTACCGTACCGATGCTGAACATACCCCGCCATACTTCACTGATATAGATGAGGTCAAATAATCGCGGCGCAGCTGAAGCAACATGATGCTCAGCATAATTCAGCAACAACGAATTGGTAACATATGCCAATAATATACCTGCTGTGATGGCCAGCTGATAACAAGTCACGAGCCTGCCCCTGATGTTTGCAGGGGAAATCTCCGAAAGGTACAAAGGCACTACGATCGACGCGATACCTACCCCAATGCCGCCGGTCAGACGGGCTATGATGAGCAGGTTCAGTGAGTGTACCAATGCGCAGCCGACTGCCGAGATCAGAAACAACGCGGCAGAAAGGAAAAGCAGTTTTCTGCGTCCCAGTCTGTCGCTCAGATCACCGGAAAAAGCTACCCCCATAATACAGCCCACCAGCGCTGAAGAAACAAACCAGCCTTCCTGTACCGGCGACAGGCTGAATTGCTTTTCTACAAAGGGCAGCACACCTGATATTACGGCCATGTCAAAACCGAACAGCAGCCCGCCTAAAGATGCTACCACAGTAATTAAACCCAGGTAAAATTTATAAGAATTGTTCATCATATATTTGGTTTATAATTGGTTCTTCTAAAATAAACTGACCTCATCCTTAAGGAAGGATTTGATCACTTTGGCCCTGCCACGGCCTTTATTGATTAGCTTATACCTTTTAGCAGCAGCAGGAAGAATAAAAGTTTCTGCATAGGCAAAATGAACAGCCGGCTGTCCGTCAATTTCAACAGCAACCGAAGTCCCCTCCACCAGCATCAAAACATGGCAGGACTCATTGGTGTCTATCATCACTTCCGAATCAAATTCTATCCTGTGGACATCGTAAAAATGGTCCCTATGGGTTGGCAGGTGGATCAGTTCCCAGTCTGCGCCGCGGTCAATGCTCACCGGACGAGAAATGTGCTCACGCGTCACCACTTCTCCTTTTCGTTCAAACCTAAGGTTGTTAAAGGCATGATCTATATTGATCGGCCGGGGGTTTCCATTGAGGTCCAATGAAAGCCAGTCGTACATTTTGAAAGTAAAAATATACGGGGTAGCACTGATTTCAAGCACCATGTTGTTGATCCCCGAACTGTGCACCGTGCCATTCGGAATCAAAAAAAGATCGTGCTTGTGTGAAGGGAAGCTCTGCACATACTTCTCTACTTCGAGTTTCTCTTTATTATCCTGGCTGTATTCAAGTGCAGCCCTGAAAGCTGCTGGATCTATGTCTTCCTGGAAACCAAGATAAACCCTTGCATCCGGCGCACAATCTAAAATATAATAGGTTTCATCCTGAGTAATGGTTTCTCCAAAGTTTTCTGAGATGTATTTTTTAGAGGGATGGCACTGTATAGAAAGATTTCCGCCTTCAAAGGTGTCCAGGAAATCAAATCGGATCGGAAAATATGGGCCAAACAATTCCGCATGTTTACCGAGCACATCTTTATAGGCGTACCACATCAGAAAATCAAAAGATACCTCCAGCAGCAGACCATTACTTTCAAACAATAGTCCATTCTCAGGAGTAATCAGTTCAAAAGACCAGGCATAATTTACCTCGTTATTGTTCAGGCCCCCAATATGTTCCTTCATCCACTGTCCGCCCCAGGAGCCTTTTTCAAACCATGGCCGTGCACGAAATACAGTGCGGCTCATTTGCTTCAGGCCATCAACCAGATCCTTTTTAAACATCCAGTTGAGGTCGCCAAACTGCTGCCCGTCTGCGACGATTGCGATCCTGTCCAGCAACTGATTGCGGTGATTGTCCAGCGCTACCCAATCCACAAAATAAAAGCGTTTGTACATCAAAAAAGCACTTTCACTGGCCATTTTACCGATATTTGTAATCGATTCCGCCCGCATCCGGTACTGGATCTCATTTTTTGGTATATCGAGGTATACTACAGGCGCATCCCATTGCAGGAGCCCTGCACCAATACCAATGATGATATTGATCTCGTATAACTGGTCTTCCGATATCGTAAAAAACTCTTCATTAAAAAAATCCTCAAGCACCAAACTGGTCTTTGTCCCCCATACGTCTGATTCTTTGCCTGTAAAAGGCTCAACCATGACATCAATCTCCTCCTGAGATTTGAAATGATCAGCTGTAGCATGCCAGTTTACCAAATAACCCTTTTCAGCCAGTTCCTGTTGAATACGCTGTTGTACTTCTTCATAAAATACACCACCATACCCATCAATTAAAACTGTTTTCCGTTCAATGATCCATTCGGCGAGGCTTCCGTAACCGCTAAAGATCTTGTCATTTCCTAAAGCATGAAAAGGCGTGTGGTTATAAGCAGTTCGGCCGGTAGTCAGAGCAGACACTCGTTTATTTAATAAGGGTTGTGTACTTTCTCTCCACTTCTCGGCACTAACGGTATTGTTGGTTTTGCTCATTTGACAGTATTGTTTTTAAGGGTATGTAACTACAATACATACGTATGTACAAACATAATGTTTTAATCACCTTTTGCAAAGATATTTTCATAATATTGCAAGTATAAAATGTATTTTTAAACAATTATAAACAGATGAAAATCGCGCTTAATCATAAAAGTCCCATACCGCTTCACATTCAGGCTGAGGAGCTGCTTCGTAAAATGATTAAAGACCCGCAATTTCAGAACGGGAAACTGCTGCCTAATGAAGTTGATCTGGCCAATCAGCTGGCCATATCCCGTACCACATTACGCCAGGCCTTAAACAAACTGGTTTACGAAGGACTACTGATCCGGAAAAAAGGGGTTGGTACTAAGGTAGCTGATGCAATGATCAGTTCCAAATCTGTCAACTGGCTGAGTTTCTCTCAGGAGATGAAGGCACGCGGCATTCCGATCAGAAATTTCGAACTCCATGTGAGCTGGATCTATCCTGAGGAAATCATTGCCAATTTCTTCAACATCAAAACCGATCAGAAGATCTTAAAACTGGAACGTCTCCGGGGCAGACCTGAAGGCCCTTTTGTTTACTTTGTTTCGTATTTCCACCCGCGCACTGGCCTGACCGGGGAAGAAGATTTTAAAAGGCCGCTTTATGATATCCTGGAAAAGGATTATAACATCATTACTGAGCTTTCCAAAGAGGAGATCAGTGCCAAAGGCGCGGATAAATTTATAGCCGCAAAACTGGAGACCGAACCCGGAAGTCCTATTTTGTTTCGCAAACGTTTTGTCTACGATCAGGCCGAACGGCCAGTCGAATACAACCTGGGTTATTATAAAGCAGACAGTTTTGTCTATTCTGTAGAAAGCCGCAGGGGATAAAAAAACTGCAGGTTACCTCCGTAACCCACAGCCTAAACCAAACTATTGTCTTAAATATTATATTCCCCAGTTCTTATTGGGAACAGGTCCCATTTGCAGGATCAGCTTCCCTCCTTTCAGCAATTCGCTGGCCGGAAATTTAAAGGACTGCAGGGGTTTGCCGTTCAATGTTGCTTTCTGGACATATTTATTGTCCCTTGAAACATCCGGTGCTTCGATCGTGAATGATTTTCCTCTTCCATATTGTTCCCCAAGGTTTATGGTAACGGCAGGGAAAATCGGGCTCGCGATCTCGTAAACCGGATCGGCACTGCATCCTCCGTCAGTTTGAAACAAGCCCAGCGCCGCCATGATAAACCAGGCGCTCATCTGTCCCTGGTCTTCATCTCCCAGATAAGCATTAGCCAGATCTCCGCCATAATACCTGTCCATGATGGCGCGGCTCCATTGCTGGGTAAGCCATGGCTTTTGCACCCAGTTGAACAGAAAGGCAAAGTGCATTGACTGCTGGTTGCCCTGGATCACCGGATAGTCCCAGTACTGATCTCCAGGCGCATTAAACCTCAGTTTATTGCTTTCTGTAAATCCCCAGGACAGACGCTCCACAAATTTATCCACACCGATCTCTTTGGCCAGACCAGGTACATCCTGAGGTACAAAATAGGTCAGCTGCCAGGCATTGCCCTCTACATACTGTTTGTTTGCTCCTGATTTAAAAGGATCAAAATCAGCCATCCATTTTCCATCGGAATGACGCATCCGTGCATATCCGGTTTCCTTATCGATGGCATTTCTCCAGTAATTGCCGCGCAGCGCAAATATTTTCTCTTCTTCTTTCTTGCCCAGTGACTTGGCAAACTGCGAGACAGTCCAGTCGTCGTAGGAATATTCCAGCGTATTGGAGAACCTGCCCAGATCATAAGGCACATATTTGTATTTAAGATAAGGTATCAGATCCCTGTTGCCCGCATAGCCCAGACCAACTTTTTGCGATGGTGTGGTCTGCATTTTCTTAACGGCCTCGAATGCCTTTTCCGCGTCAAAATCACGGATCCCCATCTGATAGGCACCCACAATAAGCGGAATCTCATGCTCCGCGACCATCACCGGCACATAATTCATACCCGCAGGGCCTTTTGCCAGCCATCCATTGGCATCATACATCGCCAGTTGCGACTTCACCCATTTAGATGACCACTCCGGTGTCACCAGGTTCCAGAACTGGTTCAGGTTCCAGAAAGTGTTCCAGAACGCATCACAGCCCAAGGCCAGCGCATTCGGATCTTTGAGCTTTTGTACTTTTTGAAAAGCATCAACCCAGCTTCCGTCCAGATCACTCCAGGTATTTCTGCTGGCCAGCGCACGGTACATATTGCTGTAAAACCTGATCTTTTCCCGCCTGTCATTGGTCGTAATGGCCACACGGCCAATCAGCTTATTCCACACCCCGCGCTGTCCGTCCCGTACTTTATCAAAACTCCAGCCATATGGCTTTGTTACCTCCTGCTGCAAATTATCTGAAGCATTTTCGATGCTCACCATGGAGATTCCAGTACGCACCTGAACCACCTGGTTCGCGCGGGTGTCAAACTCCACATACGCTCCTGCATCTTTTACAGCACCCGAGCTGACAATATCCTGATCACTGAGGTCATCATTTATCCAGGTGCCAAACTTTTTAATGGGCTGGTCAAATTCAATGACAAAATGAAGCTTGTAATCCTGGTTCACATCACCCGACCATGCCCCCGGAGTAAATTGTCTCGATACTCCCTCTATCCGGTAGTCACTCACTTTTTTTAAGGTTACATCCTTCAATTGATAGCCGTATTCTGCGGGGATCTGCAAGTCGATCATCACCCTGGAATCTGTAGCCTTTGGATAAGTATAGCGCTGGAAACCGCACCTTGTTGTAGCGGTAAGCTCTGCTTTGACATTGTAATCGGTAAGCAGGACCTTGTAATAGCCCAAAGGTGCTTCTTCCGTAGATTTATCGATCTGCGAACGGTAACCGGTTCCGTTACTGCGCTGATCTCCGGTCTTCGTCTTCAGCGGACCATTCACCGGCAGCATACCCAGGCCCGCCATTGTCCATTCATGGATATGACTAAATGCGCCTACGCTTTCAAAACTCGGTTCGTATCCGGCCTGCCAGCCGCCATTCTGGTTATCAGGGCTCAGTTTCACCATACTAAATGGCATCCAAGGCCCCGGAGCGATCATCCACCTCGAATGCGCTGTTCCCATTTTGGTATCCACATAATCTGCGGGAGTAAATACCTGCTGCGCAGCCCGTTTTACCATTCCGCTTTCCAGCAGGGCACCGTCGCTGAAAATTTCATACTTACTTTGTTTTGGAGCAGAAACAGCCGGCATCGGTACTTCAAACTGATACCTTGCACTGTCCAGTTTCGCATTAAAAACCAAACGGCCATCCAGTTTCACACTCAGTTTCGGTTTACCGGAAATGAGCTGCGCGTCAACCAGCAGGGGCTGGATCTTCTTTCCGTTGTCGTCCAGCTGGTATCCGGCCGCTTTTACGCTTCTCAGAAATATGTTCTTGCTGATGATGAGCTTTGCCCCGTCAGGTCCTTCAAGCCTTACCTGATCAAAGACCAGCCATGAACCTTCCAGGGTGGTCATCAAAATTTCATTACCACCTTTTCTCAGTTGCCCCGGTGACAGCGGAATCTCTATTTTAAACTCCCGGGCACCGCTCAGATCGCCGGCAAAAGTTTTGTCGCCATCATGTTCAGGTAATTGCTTTACATAAGATTTACCGTTTACAGTGATCTTCAGCAATGGCGGCAAAGTTCCCTGGTAACCCAGCAGATCAACCACAAACTTCCAGTTGCCCGCCACGGGCAGATCCTGGAGCCCAAAAAGAATATTGGCATTGTGTGTCCTCAGCCCGGACGTACCACCCGTACCTCCCCAGCCATCTTTCGGTCCCGGCAATATATACGACCAGTTCCGGTCCGGTTTGGAAACGCCGATCAGGTAAAATTTATCTTCCCAGCCAAAATCCTGTTCCAGAAAATGCTGATATCCCGAAGGAGCCAATGCCATACCATCAGCCTTGTTATCGGCATTCCCGATCTGCCAAATGGTCTTTTGCGCATTTACCACTCCTCCGGTAAAGCACAGCAGGCACAGCGTCAATATCTTTGTCAACCTCAATTTTTTGTCATTCATGTATGTGTATTTTTATTAACAATCGGGAAAGATCTCTTAAATTATTTTTTTGTTTTAGCCTCCAGTGCAGTTATAGCCGTCCAAAGCACCCCCGCCTCTCCCCTAAAACTGGAAGAACCCTGCGGCCGGTTGTCCGGCGTATACCATTCATAGAAACCTTTGTTTTTGATCACCCGTAAAAGCATGGGCTCCAGGGCCTCGCATGCTTCCGGGATCAGGTCATAGCGGATCAGTTCAGAGACAGTCCTCCCTCCAAACCAGGTCCAGTCGCCTCCGTTCTGATAGGAATAGGGTCCCATTCCTCCATTTTTGAAGGTTCCCGCCGGATAAACCGGGTAAATGGTCAGACCAATTGTGGCGGCTTTTGCCTCCCGAACATTGTCCTGCATTTTCAGATAAGCAGCCTTCACTTCAGCTTTACTGAGCAAACCTGCTTCAATTGCTATGGTGGTCCCGCCGTGGTAATAGATCTCAGACTCATTCAGCGATGCAGGAAACGGCGACCCGTTTAAATAAATATGGGGGATAAACTTCTGCCTTGACTTGTCCCAAAGATGTTTCCGGATATTTGTTTTGAGTTTGTCCCTTACGGCCAGCCAATATTTGCGTTCTTTGCCGGAAACTGAAGCAAAGCCCAGGTAGTCATTGATCGCGATCACAAACATGGCATTATCGTAAATATCAATTGCTTTATGCGTATCCGCATTGATCTCCACGCCCCAGCTGTGCTCCGGCTGTACATCGCCCCAGTCAGACGTAGTAGCGCCCCATATCAGTCCGTATTTCTCATCAAAGCGATGCTTCAGCAGGAACTGCATGGCTTCTTCCAAGTGCTTTTGTACCGTACCCGATGCCACAGTATCCTGCAGGATCGACTTGTCGCCAGTACTGCTGATGTATTTGGCTATGGCCTGAATCAAAGAGCTCTCCTGATCTGTCTCCACCGTATTTTTGTGACCCGCATATTCAGGCGCCAGTTTTGAGTGGTAATAATTGTAGGGTACCCCGGAACCCTTCGGATTTGGCACATAACCATCCAGAATGCTGCCGTCCGGCTGCTGGAAGTGAAAAAAGGTGAGCAGGTGTTTCTTGATCACCCTCTTGTCATTCACCTTGCAGGCTACATTCATAAAAGTATTCAGGTCCCTGATCCACACCTCGCCGTATCCATCTCCAGCAGTAAAACCACTTTTTATCAAACGTTCTGCCATGTGTTTCACCGAATCGGCTAACGGCACTATGGCTTCAACTTTCTTTGCTGCATCTGCAGACAAAGAAAGCTGGCCATAAGCAATTTCAAAAGAAAATAAAGACACAAAACACAATACCAAAGCTCTTCTTATATTCATCCTTCTTTTAAAATCTATTATTTGTGTGTAAATATTCAAAACAACTCCAATTTAATTAGAAAATTACCGGTCCTTGCTATAAAATGTCAGTTCACCAATTGCCTGAAACGGACCGTTGCCCCAGTTTGCCAGCACTTTTATCCTGATGTACCTGGTTTTTGGAATGCCGTCCGGCATGATAAACTCTTGCCCGGCCGCAGCGGCAGCCACATCTGCCGCAGAATTAGTTGGCACAGGCTGGCCAGACGGCTTGATACTTACGCAGGTCCTCAGGTAGGTCCAGCTGTCCCAGCTTCCGTCAGGATTCGGATCGTTACTTCCCCAGATCTCAAATGATTTCACTGATTCTTTAGCGAATATCCGGTCACTTGGCATCCAGAACATAAACCGGTTGATCCGGTAGGACACACCCATATCGAAAGTAAACCAGACTGGAAGCGGTTTGTTGGGCTGGGTTGCAAATCCGTTTCCGGTATACACGCCATTCCACAAGAAAGGCATCAGCCAGCCAAACCCGCCTTCGCGCACATCTGTCGGCAAAATCAGCTCGTTAAATCCGGATTTTAAGAACTCCCTTTCAAATACAGGCAATTTTTTCTCCACATAAGGCATAATATAAGTATCATACGCATTGCTGTCCGGTGCAAAAATGGTGCGGTAAGACAGTGTGGTTTCGTCCTGATAATCAGAAATTTCAGTGACCAGCTGTCCTCCAGGCACATTTACGGTCTTATCAAGACCATTCAGATCTTTATATTTCATTTCTATAAGCTTTTCTCCGGGAAGGGGGGCCATCCAGGTGATCACCACATTGCCTGTTGGTGCTTTCACAAGTGACTTAACGACCCGGTTCGTTAAAGTACTCGCGTAATCATCGCCATACACTGCACCGGTCGCATTCCGGACCACCGAAATGTTGCCCTTAGTATCATACGTGTACACTTCAAAATTATAAACTCCCTCGGTAAGGTTGCTGATCAGTACATTGAGCGTATCATTTGCCGTAGTCCGTACAATGTCCAAAACCAGGGAATCCTGACGGTTGCCCCAATATACTTTGGCCTTATTGACCGAAGGATCACTGCCCAGTACCAACCTGAGCTGCAAGCGTTTATTTCCCGGTTGCACGATGATGGAATCTACCCTGGCCGGATAGACCACCTCCCCACCCTCAGTGAATTTTTTATAATCATCTTGCTTGGTACAGGCCAGCATAAACAGCCCGGCGACCAGCAGACCAATAAAATATTTTATCATTTTCATAATCTTCTTTTTAAAGTTATTACCTGTTTCCTGTTACAACGGGGCTCCCCACATGCGGATCTCGTTAAAGTTCACATAGGTACCATCAGACCAGTTCCTTAGCGTTTTGAAGCGGATGTACCTCACCGGCATCACATCGAGCGGAAAAGTAATGGTCTCACCGAGGGCAGCTGCATCATTGTCTGCATTTGACAACTGTCCCGCAGGCAATCCCGAAGGTTTGATCTGCTCATGAGTGGTCAGCAAGGTCCAGTTGGTAAAACTTCCATCCGGTGCCGGATCGTTGCTGCCCCAGATCTCTACCTTACGCGGGTTATGCAGGGTGTAGTAGAATGTCTGGCGCATAAACCAGGTCAGGCGACTCAGTTTCGCAGTTGCCCCCATATCATAAGTGAACCATTGCGGCATTTTAGCGGCATCGCCAGTGTGGTAATAACCATTGTTGCCCAGGTTCCCGTCAAACAGGAAGCTGATGGCTCCGCTGTAGCCCAGCGGCGCATCTGTAGGCAGGTTCACTCCCTTCATCTTAGTCCTGTCCAGTTGTGCTTCAAACAAAGGTTTCAAGGTAGTGATGAGCGTATCAGAAAGGTTGCCCCACCTGTCGCGGACATAGAGCCCAAATTTAGTATCCACTGGCGGCAGGCCCCTGGTACTGAAGCTGCTCCGCTTGAGATTGGTGTAATTGGTATTGATGGGCACAAAATTGCCGAGCGAATCGTTCGCCAATACAACAATCGCAATATTGTCTTCATTTAAATTGCTGAATTTTACATTAACTCCTCCGAAATCCGGCACGATGCTCAAGCTGTCCCGTACGATCATAAAAGGAGCCCTTGTCGGATTCACAGTAACAGCGACGGGTTCGGAGATATTCTCTCCCCGGTCTACTGCATACAGCTTTACTTCATATGGATCGGTGTCGCCAAAGCCCTGCACGACAAGACTGTTATTGTAATAACTTACTTTGGTCTCGCGTTCAATCCCTTGTCTGGATATATAAACGGCCTTTATATACAAAAGGTCCTCATCTGCCGGAACACGGTAAGTGATCTTTGCCGCACCACTCAGGTTTTGCACAGTAGCATTGCTTACCGGCCCGGGAGCTTTGCCATCGTCAACGAAGGTGGTCAGCTCACTTTGCTTACATGATAGCACCAATGCTGTAAACAGCACTGCCAAACTCATGATATAGGTTATTTTTTTCATTGCGTTATCAAATTAATATCATCATTCATACTGCTGTCACTACCAGCCTACATTTTGGACCAGCTTAGGATTTGTCAGGAAGTTGCTCTCCCTGATCGGCCAGAAGTAATCCCTCGGACTTACAAATGACTGGTTGAAAAGCAATATTCTCCTGTTATAGTCTTCGTAGCTCGGCCTGATGATGTCCCAGCCATAAATTGGCTGGTTCAGGATCTGCCCTGCAGTTTTCCACCTTTTCAAATCCCAGAAACGGCTTCCTTCAAATGCCATCTCGATCAGGCGCTCCTGACGGACGATATCCCGGAGACCTGTTTTCGAAGTATATTTTGTAGGGTTAGTAGAATAGGTCGTCCATGAATCTTCGACCGATGCCAGGCCCGCCCTGGTCCTGATCTTGTTCAGATAGGCCAAAGCCGTTGCCTGATCGCCCATCTCATTGGCCGCTTCCGCATAAAGCAGGTAAAGGTCGCCCAGCCTCATCATTGGCCATGGATAAGACTCTATGGTGAGTGAAGTCTGTGTTTCTACAAGGTTCCAGTTGACAAGCTTCTTGGCGTAATAACCCGTAACCGAATACAAGCGGCTTTGTTTTTTTCCCGCAGGCTGCTCCGACTTACTCTGTATATCATGGTTTCCGTCAGCCATAAACCATTTTGAACCATCAAATGCGATGTCTGCGTAAAAGCGCTGCTCACGGTCAAAGTGAAGGCCAACAGTCTGGTAATTGGCCTGCAAACCTTTATCAGCAGCCGTTGTTGACCTCAGGTTGAACCTGCCCGCATAATCCCAGGTCTTGTCTTCGTTGATCGGCACTCCGTTTTTTGTATAGAAGAGTTCAGCCATCTTCATGGTAGGAGCCAGCTGGCCCTTCAGGCCCAGGTTGACAAAGGCGGTCTGCAGTTGCGGGCAAGCATATTGCTGCAAGGCGCTGGTAGGTCCACCATATGAGGTCAGGCCCCAGATCAGCTCCGTGTTCCATTTTTCGCAGACCGCATTGCGGATGTCCATTTCTTTTTTGGTATAGTCGTCAACCGCTGTTGCCGATGTAAAAGTGTACAGCTTGGTACCCGCAGCCTCTGCCACCTCGATCGCTGCTTTACCTGCCGCAGCGGCCCGCTCCCATTTCTTGTCATCATATGCTGCCGGAAACAAGGCTACACCATCTTTATCTTTAAAATTATTATAATCTGTATTGCCGTTGAACAGCGGACTGGCAGCCGTGACCAATACCCGTGCCTTAATGGCCAGGGCGGCAGGCCTGGTCAGCCTTCCGAGTTCGGTAGCTAAACTGGAGATCTTGTCAGGCAGGCCGGTATTGCCGTCTCCCGCAGCCTCATCCAGCAAATTGGTAATGTAATTCACCACCGAATCTACCGGCTGTCTTTTTATTTTTACACTCTCAATATCTGTAGTGATCGGCAGGTTTTTGTCCACGATGGGAATAGGGCCATACATCCTGAACAACTGCCAGTGAAAATAGGCTTTCAGAAACTTGGCTTCTGCAATCCACCTGGTTTTCACATAAGGCTCCAGATCCGCCGGGCGGTCTATATTTTCCAGGAAAATATTGCAGTTGCGGATGCCCTGCCACATGGTCTTGCCGTCAAAGCCATCCCAATAGTTCATTTTTGGTTCCACTTTGTTTTGCAGGCCGCGGGCTATACTGTACGGGTCCAGCGACCAGAAATCTTCACCGCTGATCGGCCAGTAGATCCAGAACTCATCACCGGCATTCATACCCGGATTTACTTCGGGGTGCCCATCCTGGGGCAGACTATTGTATAACGTAAAGAGAAATTTCTCCGCTTCATTGCGGTTGGAAAAGGAATTGTCGATGGTAGCCACGTTATCGGGAACTACATCGAGATAGCTTTTCTTACAGGCACTGCAGCAAACAATAACAAGCAGTGCGGTAAGTAAATGATATTTATGGAATAGTTTCATGTCTCTTTTTATTAGAATTGAACGTTAAGACCAAAATTGAATACCTTTTGGACAGGATAGCCCAATCCGTTGCTTCCTTGTTCAGGATCCCACAGTTTAAAACTGCTTTTCACAAACAGGTTGGTGCCATTGGCATAAACCCGCACCGAAGTCAATCCGTATTTTTTCAAAAATTTGTCAGTGATATTATAGCCGACCTCTACAGATTTTAATCTCAGGAAGGCACCGTTTCGCATCCACCAGTTGGAGGTCTGTGTATTGTTGCTGCTCACATTCTGATCCAGTCGCGGCCAGAATGCACGTACATTACGGTTGTCCTCAGACCAGTGGTCATTGGCAATGATCTCCAGCAGGCCATTCTGTGCACCGCCATTGAATGCAAAAGGTGTGATCTTGCCCGGATCAATCCAGAAAGAAGAACGCGCTGAACCCTGGAAGAAACCGCTGACATCAAAATTGTGATACCCGGCAGAAAGACCGAAACCATAAATGATCTCAGGAGTAGTCGGCAATCCAAGGGGAACCACATCCAGTGAAGTGATCTGTCCATCGCCGTTCACATCGCGGTATTTAATGTCTCCGCCCTTTACCTCTCCAAAATTCTGAAAAGGAGAGTTTTTTACCTCAGCGTCATCCACAAAAAGACGCTCAGCAATTAGCCCGTAGACCTGGTTCAGGGGATTTCCTACTTTAGACAGGTAGGAAAGATTTTGATCATACACTGGTTCCTCGTTTACCAGCACTTTAGTTGTGGCATAAGTAAAGGTTCCCCTGCCCTGCAGCCACAGCTTACCAAAGTTCTTATTGTAATCAAATGAAAGGTCAACCCCTTTACCCTCGGCCTCACCTACGTTTGCCTGGATGGCCGCAGCAAGCCCCATAGTGGTCGGGATGGTAGATCTTTCCAGCAACATATTGCTCCTGTTGGAGTGGTACACATCCACAATCAGGTTGGCGGCATTGTTGAAGAGTCCAAGATCCATACCGATATTGGTGGTCTTGACCTTTTCCCAGGTGATGTCTTCGTTGCTGTACCTGCGGATCGACACCCCGGGCTTGATATAACTATAATTGGTTCCAAACCATGCCGATTTATTGCCATCATTCAACAGCACATCAGAGAGGTAAAAAAAGCGGTCCTGATCTCTTCCGATCTGGTCGTTACCCACCAGTCCGTAAGTTGCCCTGAACTTCAGTTTGGAAACCACATTCTTAACCGGCTCCATGAATTTCTCATTGGAAACATTCCAGGCTACTCCAACAGAAGGGAAGAATCCAAAGCGGTGGTTTTCCGCAAAACGCTCTGAACCATTGTAACCAAAATTGGCCTCCATAATATAACGGTTGTCATACCCATAAGTAAACCTTCCTGACAGGCCCTGGTTCCTGAAGGGAAGTGAAGCCTGAAGGTTACCCGCATTGGCGGTCAGGTAGTTTCTCATGATCGTTACCAAAAGAGCAGTAATGGCATGTTTTTCCTTAAAGGTCTTGCTGTAATTTACAGCCGCCTCCATATAAGTGGTGGTATTCTGAATTTTATTGAACCTCTGGGGATCATAGTTCAGGTATTCCGTAGCAGTCGCTTCGTTCAGCAAACTCAGGTTATATTCTTTACCATCTGCACTGGTCGGACTCGCAGAATAATAAAAAGGAGAATAAGACCTTGCCAGGTCAAAATAAGAATAGCGCTGGGTATAGGCCATGAGTCTCGCGGTGAGACCTGGTGTCACAAATTTAAAATCCTGTTTCAGCTCGAGCTGAACGTTGAGCGTAGAGGTATTGTACTGCTGAAAACCCGATACCATTTGCGCATAAGGATTGATATATCCGGGCAGTTCATTTGATAAGGTGGCATTCCCGAACAACGGATGGTTCACCGTTGACAGTGCCGAAGCAGGATAAGTTGCCGGAAATAATACCGGATTGGACGACAGTGCGCTTGCAAATACGCGCGCACCACCATTTATTCTGTTGCCATTGGCGTCGTATCCGCCCACAGGGCCATTGTAATCGTCAAAAGCACCGGAAGTTCTGACGATACCTTCTGTAGTAGGCGTCAGTCTCACGTTCACATTTGAACGCACTTCATAGCTTTTCAGGTTCACATTGTTGTCAAAATCGTTACCTGCTTCCGATTTTAATACCCCGTTGTCCTGGTTGAAAGTAGCGGCAAGATAGTATTGTGCCGCTTTACCACCACCCGTCAGGTTCATGTTAAACCGCTGGTTCATTGTATGATCTTTGATCAGCATGTCTATCCAGTTGTTGCTGGGATAGAGGTATGGGTTCACACCCGCAGCCGTACGATCTATTTTAGTCTGCGAATAAGGCAGCGTGCCAATTGGATTCCGTGTCAGCACAGCCTCATTGGCCAGGTTCATATAGGTAATGTTATCGGCCAGCTTAAAGTTTCGCGTATTGGTGGACAATGAATTTTCAAAGCGCACACCAAACTTTGTGGAGCCGTCCACCCCGGATTTGGTAGTAACCAGGATCACGCCATTTGCACCCCTTGCGCCGTACAGCGCTGCAGCTGCAGCGTCCTTCAGCACGGAAAACCCGGCAATATCATCAGGCTGGATTCTGGCAAGGGCATTAGAAGTGGATTCCATGCCGTCAATAAGGATCAGCGGGTCAATCTTTCCTGAACCAAAACTGGTGATTCCCCTGATGAAAAACTGTGCATTATCCGCACCGGGCTCGCCGCTTCTCTGATAAGCGACCACACCAGACAAGCGGCCGGCCAGCATAGTAGTCAGGTTACTGGTCGGCCCCTTCAGTTCCTTGGGATTAATGGTCGTGATCGAGCTCACCATGCTTTCCTTTTTTTGCTGCCCATAGGCCACAACCACAACTTCATTTAGCGCACTGTTGTCCTCCGACATCGAAGTATTCACGCTTTTCCGTCCGGCAATTTCAATTTCAATCCGTTTGTAACCGACAAAAGAGAATACAAGGACTCCTTTACCATCGGGAACAGAAATGGAATAATTCCCGTTCGTAGCTGTGGTGACGCCGTTCTTTGTACCCTTCAGCAATACACTCACACCAGGAAGCCCGATCCCGGCTGTGTCTGTTACTTTTCCCGTAACGACCGGATTGGTCTGGGCAAATGACCCGGCCGCCGATACAGCAAACAGAGTCATGAATAAGAGGCATTTAATCCTCAGATAAGTAAAAATTTTTCGATACATCATAGTTTTTTAGTGAATGGTTGGAATACTGGTTAAATATTTGGCTATTATATTTGTACATACATAGTTACATATTAAGATTGTAATAAAAAACACCTTTCATTAAATTTTAGTAAAAAAAAGTTAACACCCTTATCAAAAAGCCTATTAAAAGGCCTTTTGAATAAAAATAATGGTACAATTATCGAGAGACAATGTTAATACATTATCAACGTATCATCATCAATCCAGTAAATAGAGTTTAAATAGTGGCAGAATCACTAAAGAATGTAGTGATATATGGAGGAAAGCGGGAGTGCTTCACTTGCAGCTTTTTTGCGTAAGAAAAAACGGATTAAACTACAGCTCCGGCGTACTGTTCAGAAGAGTATTCTTTCATTAATCCTTCAGCCGTCTTCACCATCTCTAAAGAACCAATAAAAACCGCGGTACGCTGGTGAAGTTCAGTTGGCTCAATATCCAGAATCCTGTTAAAGCCATTTGAAGCCACCCCGCCAGCCTGCTCCACAATAAAAGCCATTGGGTTACATTCATACAATAACCTCAGCTTCCCGCCGGGCGAGCTGGCGGTGGTCGGATAGATGTAAATACCGCCTTTGATCAGGTTCCTGTGGATATCAGCAACCATTGAACCTATATACCTGGAAGTATAAGGCCTGTTTGTAGCAAGGTCTTCTGTCTGGGCATATTTCAGGTACTTCTTTACCCCTTCCGGGAAATGCACATAATTTCCCTCATTCAGAGAATAAATACTGCCGGTTGCCGGGATTTTCATATTTGGATGCGAAAGACAAAACTCGCCTATTGAAGGATCTAAAGTAAAGCCATTGACGCCCTTTCCGGTAGTGTAGACCAGCATGGTGGAGGAGCCATAGATCACGTAACCCGCCGCCACCTGCTGCGTACCTTTCTGCAAAACGTCCTCAAGCGTGGCCACTCCCCCAACAGATTTTCTCCGGTATATGGAAAAGATAGTGCCAACGGCAACATTCACATCTATATTTGAGGACCCGTCAAGCGGGTCAATACAAACAATATATTTGGCATTTTTTGATACCGGAGAATCGATCGGCACAAACTCTTCTTCTTCTTCTGTAGCCACAATGCAGCATTCACCGCCACTGGTGAGGGCGCTGATAAACTGAGTATTGGCAAATACATCCAGTTTCTGCTGCCCCTCCCCCTGGATATTGATGGTTCCGGCCGCACCCAAAATGTCTGCCAGCCCTGCTTTGTTCACCTCCCGGTTTACGATCTTAGCCGCGATCCCAATGTCTCTCAGCAACCTGGAGAGCTCGCCTTTGGCGTATGGAAAATCTGCCTGTTTCTCAATGATGAACTGACCCAGCGTTTTGATGCCTGACATATACTTAGTGTATTTAATACGTTATCTGTTGCCTATTTCTATGGCCGCTAAGTTATGTATTTTTCCATCTGTAACACTAAATTTAATTAAAGTTTTTACCCGGTGCCAGCCCGAATTTCCCGCAGCACCCGGATTTATATGCAGGCAATCGATTTTTTTATCGTACACCACTTTCAAAATATGTGAATGTCCGCAGATAAATAATTTTGGAGGCTTAGTGTATATTTCACCCTTTACCTGCAGCGAATATTTACCGGGATAACCGCCGATATGGGTGATCCAAACGTCCAAACCTTCGATGCTAAATCGTATATGCTCCGGAAATTCAGCACGGATCTCTTTTCCGTCTATGTTTCCGTAGACACCCCTCAAAGGTTTAAAGGCAGCGAGCTGATCTGCTACGTCCGGACCAAAATCCCCGGCATGCCAGATTTCATCACAGTCTGCGAAATGCTTAAAAACCGCATCATCCAAAAAACCATGTGTATCGGAAAGAAGGCCTATTGTTACCATAATGCAAACCTAATCATTATTCAGTTTGATGCCTAACTGATCAGCCTGGTATCTGGCTGGCTTCCGCCGGGTACCTGCGGCTATTTCCTCTCCGGATTCTTTCAGCTATCTTAGCACCCTATCTAAGGCCTTTTAAGGGCCGGGGGCCTAGCAACCCCCTAGCAACCCCCTAGAAGGGCCCTTGAAAGGGTTGTGAGGACATAGCCGGAAAAACCCTGCATCAGGGCAGCAGAACTAATCGAATGCAATATGGTTACCTTTTAGGAATTAGGGTATTAATCTGTAAAATCACCGTTTACCTAAAACAAAAATAACCTATGAAAAATGCATTCAAATTTGGCTTCCTGGCACTCGCAGTTTCTTTATCAGTTACTGCCTGCGGCGGATCATCTGAGCAAACAGATACAAATACTTTAGACTCTACCGTAGTGGATTCAACCACTGTTCCTGTGGATTCCACTGCAGCTGACCATACCGCTGTTGACTCAACAGACACTACGGTAACCGACACCACGAAATAAGACCTGTTTTAATAAGTTAACTAATGGAGAGTCTGTTCTTAAATGTGAACAGGCTCTTTTTTTGGAGTAATTTATTGCTTGTTGCCTGGTCATTTTATAATTTTACATGAACTCCGGAGCCCAAACAGAAATTAACACCGGGAATTGCTCAACACATAAAGTAAACCGGTACAAAAATTGCGTCAGATAAGGGCCGGCAGGGCGCAAAATAAGATACGGTTAAGGGCATGGCCTCACATAAAACAGAAAGTGTGAGCGGGCATATAACAGTGCCTTTGTTAGACATTGAAATAATCAAAATCATTTAAGATGAATCCCATAATTCAAACTCATTTTACAGCTGACCCTACTGTACTGGTCTATGGCGATACAGCCTGGTTATATACGGGACATGATGAGCCTCCAGATGGTGTAGATGACTATGTAATGAAGGACTGGCTCTGTTTTTCCTCGCGTGATCTGCAGAGCTGGCAGGAGCATCCGTTGCGCCTTAAGGCCACTGATTTTAAATGGGCCAGCGGAGATGCCTATGCTTCCAGGGTCATTGAGAGGAACAATAAATTTTATTGGTATGTCGCCGTTTCGCATGCTTCCATTCCGGGAAAGGCAATAGGTGTTGCCATTTCAGATCATCCTGCCGGGCCTTTTACAGACGCCATAGGCCGGGCATTGATATCCGGAGACATGGTCCCATCGACCGGCAATGAGAAGGCCAATCTGGATCCTACCGTGATCACAGACACTACGGCCAGGCATATATTGTGTGGGGCAATAAAGACTGTTTTATAGCAAAGCTGAAAGATAACATGACCGAACTCGAAGGACAGGTAAAAAGCATCGTCCTTCCCGAATTTAGCGAGGGCGCGAGCCTGCACCGTCATGGAGATTGGTATTACCTCTCTTATGGATATGGTATGCCTGAAAAAGTAGCGTATGCCATGTCCAAAGCGATCAGCGGTCCCTGGGAATTTAAAGGGATCATCAACGAGGTACCGGAAAACTGTGAAACCAACAGACCAGCGATCATCAGATTTAAGGGCAAAAACTACTTTTTTTACCATAACGGGAAGCTAAAAAATGGCGGAAGTCACCGGAGATCTGTATGCATCGATGAATTGCATTACCGCCCCGACGGGACTATCGTGCCCATTATAATGACAGATAATGGTATATTTCGGGTTTAAAATTTAATTCATTATGAGAAAGATTATTCTGAATCTGGCCGTAACCCTGGATGGGTTTATTGAAGGGCCAAATGGTGAGATTGACTGGATTACAGGCGATACTCAGACAGATTTTGCGGACATCATCAACGACATCCTGGTTGGCATTGATGCGATTTTCTATGGCAGGATCAGCTATGAACTCTGGGGCAGCTACCGCCCAGAAGAAGGCAGTCCAAAATTGAAGGAAGCCTACGAATTGCTGCACAGTAAGAAAAAATATGTGTTCTCTACCACAATGGCTGATGACGGCAAGGCCACGATAATCAGGTCGGACATTAAAGAAAAAGTGCAGGAAATACTAAAGCAGCCTGGCGAGAACATTTGGCTCTATGGTGGCGGGAAACTGACAACAACCTTTATTAATTTCGGACTCATAGATGCTTACAGGCTGGCCGTTTATCCGGTGATCCTGGGTTCAGGAAAACCCCTGTTTGAGAATATAAAAGACAGGACCAATCTAAAACTGATTGATGTAAAGCACTCTGAAAATGGCATATTGCTGCTGAATTATGAGACCAGACGCTGATTGTGTTTGTCAGAAAGCCAGAAAGAAATCCTTTAACAGGTGTTTATAAGCCCTGGTATATACACCTTCTGCTTCGTAAATACAGAATCGCTCCTGCTCCAATGGAGTACTGCCTCGCCCCAGGCAAATGATCTTCCTGATCACTGGTTTACCGGCATCAGAGCAAATGCTGATCTCTTTAAGGAGTGTCAGGTTTTGCGTACGGGCTTTATCGACCACAAAATCAGCCTGTTTTACCGGCAGGATCAGCCACAGCAGACCTTCAGCACTCAAAATGGTTCCTGCCTTTTGTACCAATGCCTCAAAGAAACTTTCATCGGCATGGCGAGCCATACTTTTTCTGCCTTCAGGATTCTTCAGATCTCTGACGAAAAAGGGCGGGTTAGAAATGATCAGGTCGTATTTTTTTGGGGTATCGTACGCTTCCATCGAGGTATGGACAGCGTGCAGCCTGCAGGCAAAGGGAGATGCGATGAAGTTTTTTTGCGCCCGCATTGCTGCCGGTTCATCTATCTCTACAGCGTCAACTAAAGCACCCGGGAAACGCTGGGCCATCATCATAGCGATCACACCAGTCCCGGTCCCGATATCGAGTATATGCAAGGGATTGCTGTGCTGAGCTATGGCAGCCAGCAATACGCCGTCGGTATTGATCTTCATGGCGCAGTCCCGCTGTTCTACCTCGAATTCTTTAAATCTAAAAACGCCGCCCATTTCTTTGCTTTATTTTGCCTGCCGATCTGTATTTTACTGTCTATAGAACAGAACCTGCTTGTGGTACCGTATACAAACTGCGCCAAATGTAATGAAAATGTAGAATCTTGCTGCAACCACCGATTCTGAGGTTCTGCTATCAATAAAAGCCTACAGATAATGCTGCTGATAGTCCCCATTTTAAAATTTAAAAGCTAAATTTGCATCTTCAAAAAAAAAGCATGATTTATTTCTTCTTAGGCCAATCCGATACGGTTTTCGCTTTACAAATAGAACGAAACCTCTCTTCAACTGATATCACAAAACTAGAATGGCTGTTTGGCGGTGCGCAATTGCAAAAAGAAAGCACTTTAACCGGCTTCTTTGTTGGTCCGCGCGCAGCAATGATTACTCCCTGGAGTACCAATGCGGTAGAGATCACTCAAAACATGGCTATTGAAGGGATCATCAGGATCGAAGAGTTTCAGAAGGCAGAAGAAGATTTTGCTGGCTATGACCCTATGCTTTCGCAGAAATATACACAGCTGGATCAAAGCATTTATACCATAAATATACAGCCTGAGCCGATATTGCAGATCACAGATGTGGCTGCGTACAACAAACAGGAAGGGCTTTCACTGAGTGATGATGAAGTTCAGTACCTGGAAGGCCTTGCGGAAAGACTGGCCAGACCACTTACCGATTCTGAAGTATTTGGTTTTTCTCAGGTGAATTCAGAGCACTGCCGCCACAAGATCTTTAACGGCAAATTTGTGATCGACGGCGAAGAAAAACCAACTTCACTTTTCAAGCTGATCCGCAAAACATCGGAAGAAAATCCAAATGATATTGTCTCTGCCTACAAAGATAACGTTGCTTTTATAAAAGGCCCTGTAGTGCAGCAGTTTGCGCCTAAACGTGCGGACGTGCCAGACTACTACGCGCTGAGCGATTTCGAATCAGTCATTTCCATAAAAGCGGAAACCCATAACTTTCCAACCACGGTGGAACCTTTTAATGGTGCGGCTACAGGATCCGGTGGTGAGATCAGGGACAGGCTGGCAGGCGGACAGGGATCGCTTCCTTTGGCCGGTACTGCGGTTTACATGACTGCCTTATCCCGTTTGGAAGAAGGCCGTGCATGGGAACAAGGGGTTGAAGAAAGGCAATGGCTGTACCAGACGCCAATGGACATTCTGATCAAGGCCTCTAATGGTGCCACTGATTTTGGAAACAAGTTTGGCCAGCCGCTCATTACGGGTTCTGTGCTGACCTTTGAACATGAGGAAAATTCGAGGAAGCTGGGTTTTGACAAGGTGATCATGCTTGCAGGAGGTGTAGGTTATGGCAAAGCCAGTCAGGCCCAAAAGCTCAAACCTGCTGAGGGCGATAAAATTGTCATCCTGGGCGGTGAAAACTATAGAATTGGTATGGGCGGCGCAGCGGTGTCCTCTGCAGATACCGGACAACTGGGAATGGGAATTGAATTGAATGCTGTTCAAAGATCAAATCCTGAAATGCAGAAAAGAGCTGCCAACGCAGTGCGGGGAATGGTAGAAAGCGATCACAATTCGATCATCTCTATCCATGATCATGGTGCGGGCGGTCATTTAAACTGTCTTTCTGAACTGGTTGAAGAAACCGGCGGGAAGATCGACCTGGATAAACTCCCCGTAGGTGACCCTACCCTGTCTTCAAAAGAAATTATCGGCAACGAATCCCAGGAGCGTATGGGACTGGTGATTGGCCGGAAAGATATAGAAACACTTCAAAAGATCGCTGATCGTGAGCGCTCGCCAATGTATACCGTCGGAACTGTAACCGGTGATCACCGTTTTACTTTTGAGTCGGCGTCTTCGGGTATAAAGCCGATGGATCTGGAACTGAAAGACATGTTTGGCAGTTCTCCTAAAGTGGTCATGGAAGATCAAAGTATTGACCGGAAATATGAACCGGTTGTGTATGATGCTGCTTTACTTGAGACCTATCTGGAGCAGGTACTGCAACTGGAAGCCGTAGCATCCAAAGACTGGCTGACCAATAAGGTAGACCGTTGTGTGGGCGGGCGGGTGGCCAAACAGCAATGTGCTGGCCCATTGCAGCTGCCTTTGAACAATGTGGGCGTGATGGCCCTGGATTTCCAGGGTAAAGAAGGTATTGCAACATCTATCGGGCATGCGCCGGTATCGGCTTTAATTGATGCCGCAGCAGGAAGCAGGATCGCAATAGCAGAATCGCTGTCCAATATTGTTTGGGCTCCTTTAAAAGATGGGCTGAAAAGTGTTTCACTTTCGGCCAACTGGATGTGGGCCTGCAAAAATGAAGGTGAAGACGCCAGGTTGTACGAAGCGGTAAAAGCCTGTTCTGATTTTGCGATCTCTCTGGGCATCAACATTCCGACGGGTAAAGACTCCCTGTCGATGAAGCAAAAATATAAAGATGGCGATGTAATTGCACCTGGTACAGTGATCATCTCTGCGGCAGGCAACTGTGACGACATTACAAAGGTAGTTGAGCCGGTATTACAAAAAGACGGCGGTTCAATCTATTACATCAATCTTTCTAATGATACTTATAAATTGGGTGGTTCTTCATTTGCGCAGATCCTGAATAAGGTTGGTAATGAAACCCCTGATGTGAAGGACGCTGGTGCATTGAAAACAACTTTCAATGTATTGCAGGAACTGATCAAAGCTGAGCAGATCCAGGCTGGCCATGATATCGGCAGCGGCGGCCTGATCACCACTTTACTGGAGCTTTGCTTCGCAGACCGTGACCTCGGCGCTGATATTGATCTTTCTGCTTTGGGTGAACAAGACCTGATCAAAGTATTGTTTGCAGAGAATATCGGTGTGGTATTCCAGGCAGATGCTGGCGCAGAAGCAATACTTTCAGCCAATGGTGTTACTTTCCATAAAATTGGCGAAGTGACTGGTGATGCTGTATTGAACATCAAAAATGGCAGCAATGAAGCGCTGAATCTGGATATCGATCACTTACGTGATGTTTGGTTCAAAACCTCTTATTTATTAGATAAAAAACAAAGCGGCCCGGTCAAAGCGAAAGAACGCTATGACAACTACAAAAACCACGTTTTAAAATACAATTTCCCGGCGCAGTTTGACGGCAAGAAACCTGCGATAGACAGTAACAAGGCCCGCCCTAAAGCAGCTGTTCTTCGTGAAAAAGGGAGTAATTCTGAAAGAGAACTGGCGAATGCTATGTACCTGGCGGGTTTTGATGTAAAAGATGTGCACATGACGGATCTGATTACAGGCCGTGAGACACTGGAGGACATTCAGTTCATTGGTGCCGTGGGTGGTTTCTCCAACTCTGATGTTTTGGGATCGGCCAAAGGCTGGGCTGGTGCATTTATGTACAATGAGAAGGCCCGCATTGCGTTGGAGAAATTCTTCAGCCGTCCGGACACCCTTTCTGTGGGTGTCTGCAACGGCTGTCAGCTTTTTGTAGAACTTGGACTGATCAATAAAGACCATGAGGTAAAACCTAAAATGCTGCACAATGCCAGTCATAAGCATGAGAGTATTTTTACTTCACTCACTATACCGGAAAACAATTCTGTAATGTTGTCTACATTGGCTGGCAGTACATTGGGGGTTTGGGTATCGCATGGCGAAGGCCGGTTCCAGTTGCCTTATTCTGAAGACAAGTACAGGATCGTAGCTAAATATGCATACGAAAGCTACCCTGCCAGCCCGAACGGGTCTGATTACAACACTGCGATGCTATGCGACGAGACAGGCCGTCATTTGGTGATGATGCCGCACATTGAGCGTTCATTGTTTCAATGGCACTGGGCAAATTATCCTAAAGGACGCAAAGACGAGGTTACGCCATGGATGGAGGCCTTTGTCAATGCGAGGAAATGGATTGAAGGACAAAATCAACAATAACCTTAGGGTTTGGCATACTGTGCGGGTGGTGCTTGAAACCGGGTTTATGAACTACGGTAATTACACCACCTGCTGCTTTGATCTTCTTTTCAAAAGCCAGCGTATTCGTTTCCGGTGATACCGCTTCGTCGGCATCGGCACAAAGGATGAGGCTCGGGTACTTTCCATTTACTATTTGCGCTATTTTATCGATTGGGCTTCCTCTGAAATTTTGTACATCTTCATCAGTGCTCAGTCCATAATCTTTCATAAACTGATCGTGCTCCTGCTTGTATTTCAAGGCATTTTCCTTAGCACCCGGCCAGGTCTTCATATCCAGTACCGGGTTATCTACATAAGCACAGGCTACCATTGAAGGATTGGCTGCCGCCCAGTTGTAAACATAAATGGCTCCCCTGCTCATGCCTTCCAGTGCAGCTTTTTTAGACAGGCCTGCTTTAAGCAATATGGCATAAAAATCATCCCAGAGCGCGATGGCTTCCGGATTTCCAAGCAATTCTGCAGCATCGCAATAGACGACATGGAATCCACGTTCCAGCAAAGCGATGTCTGCTTGCGGTTCATGCCCCCAGAATCTTGCCCGCCAGATGTAAGGATGACCAATGGCAGACCATTTCGGCTTCACTACTTTGCAATCCCGGCCTTTCAGTTTAAAACCGGCACAGTCATACCCGTAAAAGGATTCTTTGGTAAAATCTTTCAAGTCCTTGAACACATCAAATCCTTCGTCTTTTTTGGCGTTGAGTGTTTCATACATCCGCATAGCAAGGATAGCAGATCCATGAACATCAGGATGGATGAGGTCTGGTACCATCTCGGGGTGGTCTATCAGGAGCTGGTGCATGTCCAGTACTTCAAGTCCGGTCTCATAAGCCACATTCCTTATTTTTGGCGCAATCCGGTTTACAATCACCGGATCCCAGATGCCGGTCGTATCCTTCACAAAAGAAACCATGGGCAGCATCAGGATCACCCGCGGATGCGATGGCAAGTCCTGAAAAGCTTTGATCATTTTCCGGTAATCTCCCTCATATTCATTCAGGTGCACCCTGTTGATCAACTTGGCATCATTGCCGCCCAGGTCAATGAAAACGACATCAGGATTGCTTTTTAGTGCCTGCTGATACTGAGCGGTTTTGACATATGGGTTGTCGCCATTTGTCAGTAAGGTAGTTCCGCTAACTCCATAGTTAGAAACCTGGTACCCGGTGCCCATCAGGATCTGGAGTTGCCCGGGAAAAGAAAAGGTCTCCCGCTTTTGGATACCATGCCCATAGGTGATGCTGGCACCGATACAGGCCACTTTTACCTGGGCATTACTTAGCTGTACACAAAAAAAGAAGATCAGCAGAAAAAAAAGGACTTGACGCATCGGAGTATGGTTTAGAACCCTAATATATTCATTATTGTGCTTTTTGCCCGACTTTAATAGTAGTACCCGCACTGCCGATCAGCCCGTCCATGTTGCTGCCCTGCAGGTTAATGTGATAGCTACCAGTGATATCCGAAGTATAAAAGCTCAGTGTCGCCTTACCATCGGCATCAGTAACGACATCAGGCTTCCAGTAGATGGTGGAGCGATAGTCTGGCTCCGTATTGTCTTTTGCGCTTACTGTATATTTCGGACTGTAGAACTCCTGCGGATACATGAGCGGCAATGGCCTGTATGTTGCTACATCAGGGTTGTTGTTCCTATACCAGCCGCGTCCGCCTTTTGTGGTGATCCCGATCACCGCAATCTCTCTTAGTCTATTGGTAAGTACATTTACGCGCAGTTCCAGGTATCCTGCCGATTGTGCATGGTTAATTCTATAAAATGGCTGGACTGTGTATAAGGGAATGGGATTCCCGTATTTGTCTTGTAATTGTATAAACGTTTCAGGGTCTAAAACATACTGTGATCCTGAGCGGAGCGCTACTTCCGATGCAATGATGTATTTCGATTTGTAAGTTTCACCAATACCCGGCACCGCATAGTTGCCGGTATATTTCCGGCTGTACATGACTTCCATTCCTAAAAAGCCTTCAATCTTAAATTCGCTCAATTCTTCAATCAGTTCTTTAACGTTAGGGTTCCCGTTCATCCTCACAGGGAGCCCGCCTCCATCTATCTCAATGATGACCATATAGTTGTTCAGTTTCAGTGTCGCCAGACCGTCCTCCATCACTACATTTAAACCCGGAACTTTTTGTTTCAGCAAATGATAAAGGTCCAAAACCCCGGATTCTTTAATGTCCTGTTCGTCAAATATGAGGTCAGCACCCTTTGAGATGTTTCGGTTATAGGAACCTTTGATGATCTTTTTGGTGGTGATCTTTACTTCTTTTAATGTGATCCCTGATTGCCTGAGGCTTTTTTCCTGAGCTTTGGCCACAACGCGCTTCACATAATTGAGCTGGGCAACATCGGTATTTACATACCATGGAAGTACCTGGTCGCGAAAACTTTCAGACACCGCAGCGGTCTTAAACTTGTCGACGGTAACCTCTCCGAAATTCATGGTTTTACCCTTAGGGGTCCTTGCCTGGATGAAAAAAGAACCGGAATCTATTTGGGGCAGGTTTTCAAAAACGTATTTACCCTTGTCATCAGTTATGGTACTGGTTATGAAAAACGGTTTTTTTGAAGAGATCAGCATTTGAGCTCCGGCGACAGGTTTCTTTAAAATATTAGCGACCGATCCCGACAGCCTGAAGTGCGTTTCCGCAGCAAATTCGACTGGCTTTGGCGCAGCAAATGCATCTTTCCAGTCGTAACCCCTCCAGCCTTGTGTGAGCATCAGGTTGTCAAGGGCCTGCCAGCGCTGCCTGTTATTTTTGTTCAGGTAATACCCCGGAGTTTCAATGGCCCCTTTTAATTCTGAACTGAGCAGCAAAGCGGATGTAATCCCATAGCTGCTGGCAGTATCCGGTGTGACCTGGCTGTCGTCTGTTACCGCCACTGAAAAGTTCCCTTTTACAGGATTACCGTCTTTGTCTTTGACTTCCAAAACTACGTTAACGCTGTCTCTTTTATAGTAAGCCGGTTTATCCGTTTTCACAGCAATCTGCAGGTCCTCCTGGTGATCAATGAATACCAGCCGTTCGTTCAAAGGAGTTTTATCTCTTAACAAAGTAAACCTGGTAATGCCCGGGGGAAACCTGCTTTTTGAAATACTCAGCTTTGTTTGCTGAAGGTCAATGGTCTGCGCATAGGTTATAACGCCCCTGGAGGTAGCCGTGAGGTAATAAGTACTCTTGCTGTCTGTGGCGCTGGTCGAAGAAATATTCAGGTCCAGTGAATCTTTTTGCTCATCATTGACAACATGTAAAACGATACCATCACGCTTAACAGGTGGCAGATTAAAGACCTTATCCAGATCTGCCGGCTGTGTTAGTTTTGCAAAATAGGTCTCCCCCGCTTTTGGTGTAAACTCAAAGGATCCCATCCCGCCATATAAACTTGAAAACTCAGTTACCGGATTTTCCTTAGTGTCGTAGATTGTACCCATTACATGAATTCCCAGGCCATCTTCGCCAACTGCTTTGAATCCTACGGCCGATTTCAGACCTGCAACCAGATTGCCACCTTCGGGCAAGAACTGGAGATCGATGTTTTGGTCTCTTTTGATGTTTAGCGGAATGAGCAGGCGCTGGCTGCCGTCGTTCTTGCTGAGGTTCCGGATCTCCATTCTGATGTTGCGGCCATCCGCTTTCCGTTTGATTTCGTGATTGACCGCAAGCCGGCCATCTGTGCCTGTACGCAGGTTCTCTTTATACAATTGCTTGTCGCTATCCATTATTTTCACTTCGACATCACGCAGACCCACAGCCGACTGATCAGAGCGGGTTAGTGAGACCTCTGTCTGCAGTTCATCTTTATCGGTCACTCTGGTCATCTTTGAACTTGACCTGACCAGCCAGGTGTCCTGTGTGGGCACACCAAGGTAAAGCCGTTTGGTAAAGAAATAATCGCTGCCAAAATTCTGCATCCAGTTGGTATAGGCGCGCATGGTATAGCCGCCTTCATGAAAGATCTTCGGAACCAACGGAATCTGGGCATAGCCAATGCCATCTTTTATCGGGATGCTGATCCGCCTGACCACCTCCGCGGTATCGTCGTTCAGCTCTACATACAGCAGACCGCTGCGTTTTGAAGCGGCAAGTGTGGCTGCATCAAAAAGATAGGCCTTAAACCAGATCGTATCACCCAGGTTATAATAAGGTTTATCGGTATGCACATAAAGCTTTTCGGCTGGCATCCTTTGCTGCAGCACCTTCATGGCTTTTACCACTTCAGTGGTATTGCCGGTCTCCTTATCTGTGATCTGCACCTGCGGACCTGCTTCAACTTCGTATCGGTATACCTGCCTGGCCAGTTCTCCAGCAGCATTAATGCCTTCAACTATTACCTTATAGGTTCCGGGATCATCAGCATTGAAGAAACTGAAACTTGCGTTTCCGCTGGCAAATGTTTTTATTTTCGGGTTCCAGTAAATGGTGGAGCGCAGGTCGGGCAGTTGGTTGCTGACGTTTGGCCGGTCATAGCGGGGCGAATAGAACTCACGGGCTTTATTGAAACCTTTGGGTTTGATGTTAACGATGCTTGGCGTATACCTTGGTGTGCGTTTTTTTCTCGTATAAATGAACAATCCAGGGGTAGGCGTTGAGAAACCTTTGCCAGGCTTACTAAACAACTGCATCAATGCCATATTATTGGTCACCGCATCTATCTTGATGATGTCTTTTGGATCGACACTGTTTTGATCAAACAACTGGCTGATCTCTATTAAACTATCTAGTCTCCTGCCGTCTAAAAATACCTGCATAGGTCCATTTCTATAATAAGGCATATTAAGCACCTCCGGTTGCAGTTCAGGATAAGGCCTGAAGCTGACCGAACCGAGCCTTCCCTGAAGACAGATCCCCAGGCTCGCACAGTTTTCGTCTTTCATCATATAGGTAAAATCGGCATGCCCATCGGGAATCTGAAAGATACCCTGGCTCCTCATTTCTGATTTGATCAGTTTCCTTGCTGTGATCTTTACTTCTTTCAACCTGTTGGCCCGGCTTTGCCTGCCTGTCCTGACCAGAACTTCATCCTGCTTTTTGCTGCTTTCCAGGTATACGCTAAAGCTTTCTTCGATATTTTCATTGAAACCGGGTATGTTCCAGTTTTTACCGATGACCTGTTTGGGTATGCTGTCCAGAATCACTTCTACTTTTTTACTTTTCTTGGCGCTTATTGCCTGTACCGCAAACCGGAGACTGTCCGCCAGCATGACCGGTTCATACTTAAACCGGCCGTCTGCATCTGTTTTTGTTTGTTCCAGGAATCCTGGTGTGAGCGACATTACCGTCACTGTGCCATTGACCACAGGTGTACCCGACAGGCTGAGGACCCTGCCGGATATTTCTGTGCCGAGAGACTCTGCTTTGTACAATGGTTTGTTTGCAGGAGTTGTGCCGAGTATTTCTTTCCAGGTAAAGCGCCGGTATCCCTGCGTGAGCATCAGGTTGTCCAAAGCTTTGTTGACATCGTAAGTTTCATTTGTAAAATAATAATTGGGCTGCTCGATATAACCTTTGATCTCTGAGCTCAAAAGGAGGTTTGACAATAAAGTGCTTTCATTGGCTTCATCAAAAGGAACCTTGTTTTCATCGATCACCGAGACCGAGAAGTTGCCCGGCACTGCCTCACCAAAACTGTTCATGGACTCCAGGTCTATGGTGACCTTTTCCCTGCTTTTATAGATCTTTTTAGCAGAACTGATCTTCAGTTCCATTCCGTCATTACTTTTGATAAAAATGATCCGTTCATTGACAGGTTCACCGCGGCTGTCAAACAGGGTAAACTGCGTGATGCCCGTGGGAAAGTTCCGTTTCGGTATCCAGACGGAGGTCATCACTCTGGAGATCTCTACCGGTGAGGCGAAAATGGCCTGGCCACCTGACTGTGCAAGCAGATTTACTGACCGGGGCGTCTGGAACTGCCCGGGCGTGGTCCTGACCCTGACCAGAATACTGTCTTTGTTGGGCTGATATACCGAAAGCACATAGCCCTGATCCGCAGCACGGGGCAGCACGATTGTTTTTGCCGAACCATCGGTGAAGGTTATTCTGGCACTGTAGCTCTTACCGGCCTGAGGCCTGATGTTGAACACCCCCATTCCAGCGTGTAAACTTTCAAAACCGGTAATCTCCTGCCCTGCTTCATCCAGAACAGTCCCTTTTATAGCAAGGCCCTTACCGTTTGCGCCTACCGCTTTAAATCCGATCCTGGAGTTGATGCCGTTGAGCAGGTTACCGCCTTCGGGAAAAAACTGTACATCGCTTTTGGAAAGAGAATCGGGTGGCCGTTCATTCTTTTTCTGGTTTTTAACCTTCATTTCCGATTTTTCGCGATCCGCCGCATCACCCGGCCGGACAACATTTAAAGGGTCGCCCACAGCAAATGTGTGGTCATAAAAGTATTCTTCGCCGGCATTGCGCATCCATTGGGTATAGGCCCTGATCCGGAAATTACCCGCCTTGTATTCATCGCCCAGGGTAAAATCGCCCATGGCCATACCGGCCGTAAGCGGGAGTTTTACCGCATGCAGCAGGGAATCCTTTTCATTGATCAATTCTACATACAATGCCCCGCTCAGTTTGGACAACTGGTGGCGGCTGCCGATGGTCACATAGGCTTTAAACCAGACTGTATCGCCAACTGCATAGTAGGGCTTGTCCATGTGCAGGTATACTTTTTCCTGCGGATTGCCATCCGTCCAGCGCTGAAATGCGGTTACAAATCTTTCTACAGGTTCTTCTATCCTTGGGGCAAAGGCCAGCAGGGCCAGTGCAAAAGTGGTTAACAAAATTAATGAGGAGCGTTTCATAAAAAATAGATTTACTGGCTAAGGAGCCTGATTAAAAACCTTCACAGTGGAAGCTGTACTTCCAATATTGCCATCCATATCACTTCCCTGCAGATTTACCGTATAATTCCCGGTGACATCCGATGTATAAAAACTAAACCTTGCCTTGCCGTTGACATCCGTGGTCACATCCGGTTTCCAGAAGATCGTGGAACGGTAGTCAGGTAGCAGCGTATGCTTGTCATTTATGGTATATTTCGGGCTGTAAAACTCCTGCGGGTAGGTCACCGGCAATGGCCGGTAAGTAGCATAGTCGGGTCTGTTATTCCTGATCCAGCCCTTCTTGAGGCGTGTCGTGATCTCAATTGAAGCGACCTCCGGGTCACCGTTCAGCAAACCAATTATCCAGTCCGTGTAACTTTGACCGCCAAGCCGGTTAAAATTGATATTCCCGGGATAACCCGCTGCCGAAATCTCCAGCGATGACATCTTCATTCTTGATGCAGCACCGCCCGGAGTAAATTGTGACACCCTTGGCGCGCCAAAAAGCCTGTTGGTAAATCTTCTGCTGTACATGACTTCCAGGCCAACAAATGACGCGATCTTGTATTCTTTCATTTCTGCAATCACCTCATTCACTGTTGGGAAAGGCGTTAGCTGGAAAGGAAGCCCATTGCCATCAATACTGATCCTGAGATAATAATTATTGAACATGATGGCCGGAAATCCCTCCCTCATCACCACTTTAAATCCCGGCAACTGCTGCCGCAGCAGCTCGTACAGATCGATGACCCCTGAAGCTTTGATATCGGCCTCATCCAGTACAATATCTGCGCCGCCATAGTGATAGGAACCTTTGATGGTCTTTCGGGAATTGATCTTTACTTCCCTGAGCAGATTTCCCGTTAGATTGAGGCTCCTGATTTCCGCATCGGCCATGTGTTTTACGTAGTTGAGCTGCGTCGCGTCGCTGTTGACGTACCAGGGCAGCATCTGGTCCCTGAAATTCTCCGGCACTGGCGGTGCCTTAAATTTATCTACCGAAACAGCGCCAAAATTCATAGTTCTTCCCTTTGGGGTACGTGCCTGGATAAAAAACGAGCCCGAGTCTATCTGCGGCAAATTCTCAAATATATACCTGCCAGCACTATCCGTCAGGCTCTGCGCAATAAAAGCAGGCTTTTGAGATGAGATCAGCATCTGGGCACCCTTAACCGGCTTGTTTGCAATATTGACAACAGTTCCGGTTAATCTGAAATAAGGATTTGCTTCAAATTCAGGTTTCTTTGGGGTCATAAAAGCATTTTTCCAGTTATAACCTGTCCAGCCCTGGGTGAGCATCAGGTTATCCAATGCCTGCCAGCCTGCCTCATTGCGTCTGCTGAGGTAATAGCCGGGATTTTCCACATTGCCTCTCAGTTCAGCATTCAGCAGCAAGCTTGCCGATATTCCATAGTTATCCAGCGTATCCGGGTTCACCTGGCTGCTGTCGGTGATCGCTACGGAGAAACTGCCCTTTACAGGCACGCCATTTTTATCCCTTACAGCGATCTCCAGCTCCACCTTTTCCCGCTTATAATAACGTGAGCGGTCCGTACTCACTGCGATCTGGAGTGGTTGCGGCTGATCTATAAATACAATGCGCTCGTTTACCGGAGCCTTGTTTAAAAATACAGTAAACCTCGTAGTTCCCGCCGGAAAAAGGTTTTTTGCGATCTTATAATTGTTGATCTTTTCATCCAGTTGCTGCGCATAGGTCACAACACCCCTTGAGGTAGCAACCAGATAACCTCCGGCCGCAGACAGGTCCATACCTGAGACTGCCTGTATATTTACAGTAACAGAGTCATTCCGCTCTGGATTGACCACTGTCAACACCGTCCCTGATGCGGCGGCCACCTCCAGCGTGAAAATCTTTTCTGTATCCTTTGGTTCTGTGAGTCTTGCGGTATAGCTTTCACCAGCCTTAGGTGTAAATTCAAATGAACCCATCCCTCTATAAAGACTGGAAAACGCAGCAACCTGGTTGTTTTTGCTGTCATATAGTGCTCCCGCAACAGACAAACCCTTTCCATCTTCACCAAGCGCCTTAAATCCTACGGTTGATTTTAACCCGGCAACCAGTGTGCCGCCTTCCGGCAGGAGCTGCAGATCAATATTTTGGTTTCTCTTCACATTTACAGGCACAATCAGACGCTGTTTACCATCTTCTGGACTCATAGCCACGATCTCCAGTCTCATGTTTCGCCCGTCCGCTTTTTCCTTCAATTCATAATCGACTGACAATTTTCCGTCCGCACTGGTCTGCTTTTGTACTTTATAGCGCAGCTGGTCCCCCTCCAGAACCCGGATTTCTACATGCTTAAGCCCTGCCGCAGTCTGATCTGCCCTGCTTAAAAAAAGCTCGGTCTGCAACTGGTCCTTGTTTTCAACTTTGCCGATCTTTGAACTGGACCTGACCAGCCAGGTATCCTGCGACGGAACTCCCAAATAAAATCTTTTGGTAAAAAAATAATCATCTCCAAAGTTCTGCATCCAGTTGGTGTAGGCCCTAAGGGTATAGCCACCCTCCCGGAACATCTTCCTGCTCAATCCAATCTGCGCATATCCGGTGCCGTCTTTTATAGGGATACTGATCTTTCTCACCGATTCCGCGGTATCACTATTTAGCTCAACATACAGCAAGCCACTCCTTTTGGAGGCAGTGAGCGTTGCGGCATCAAAAAGATAGGCCTTAAACCAAATCGTATCACCAAGATTGTAATAGGATTTATCTGTGTGCACATAGAGTTTCTCTGCAGGCATCTTTTGCTGCATGCCCTGCAGGGCTTTTACCAGATCGTTATTCTTGGAGGCGGGTAACTCCGGAAGCTGAGCTTGCGTACCGCCTTCGACCTCATACCTGTACACCCGTCTGGCCAGCTCACCGGCCGCATTGATGCCCTCAACAACGACCTTATAATTTCCGGGACCGTCCGCATTAAAAAAGCTGAAGCTTGCCCTTCCGCTTGCAAAAGTCTTGATCTTAGGGTTCCAGTAGATGGTCGACCGCAGGTCTGGCAGCTGATGACCCAAGGCAGGTCTGTCATAACGTGATGAATAAAACTCCCTGGCCTTATTGAAACCCTTTGGTTTAATATTGGCAATACCAGGAGTGTACCTCGTCCGGTAATTGCCTGACTTGGTATAAATGGCCATCACATACAGAGCATCACGCCCCCTGGCCAGCCTGAAACTGATGCCCCGGCTGATGAATGAAAAATAGATTTTATCGATATTTGAGCCGTCACCGTCAAACAAATTGGCATAGTCCTCAAATTGCGGCATAAAACCATCGATCATCACTGTATAAGGATGACCGTCTTTGGTCATAGGTGCCCAGCCGCCACTTGCGAAAACAAAATTCACGCTTCTGTTATTGTCCATTTCCTCGATACACTCTTTAAGCGTCCGGCATGGCTGGCCTTTTTTTGGCCTGAACACCTGGTCGGCCTGACTTTCTCTTATCGTGCTCCCGAAAGGTGTCTTTGTAGCCCTGATGTGCACTTCCTTCAGCCTGTTCACCCGATTCAGTCCACTGGTCCTTGCCAAAAGCTCGTCCTGCTTTTTACTGTTCTCCAGGTACACCTTCGTATCTTGCGCGATATCGTCGCTAAAGCCCGGTTTATTTTTATTTTCAGTCATTCCCTGCTCAGGAACTTCATCCAGGATTACTTCTGTTTTCTTTCCGTTCTTTGCGGTACGGCCCTGCACGGCAAACTTCAGGCTGTCTGCCAGCATGATCGGTTTATAAGCAAACCGGCCGCTGGCGTCTGTCCGTGTGTTTTCAATAAATCCCGGTGACAGCGACATCACCGTTACCGTACCATTGACCACAGGCGTACCCGACAGGGTGAGGACCCGGCCGGATATTTCTGTGCCGAGAGACTCTGCTTTGTACAATGGTTTATTTGCAGAAGTTGTGCTGAGTATTTCTTTCCAGGCAAACCGGCGATAACCCTGCGTCAGCATCAGGTTGTCCAAAGCTTTGTTTACCTCGTAAGATTCTTTTGTGAAATAATAATTGGGCTGCTCAATGTACCCTTTGATATCCGAGCTGAGCAGCAGGCTGGACAGCATCGTATTTTCACTGGCCTCATCAAGCGGCACCTTGCTTTCATCAA